>Ga0265319_1000011_pt1 | contig 184643 bp, 169 predicted proteins | sample 4824metaG_FD_192443 | JGI IMG/M metagenome (GOLD analysis project Ga0265319, IMG submission 192443) | Rhizosphere microbial communities from Carex aquatilis grown in University of Washington, Seatle, WA, United States - 4-8-24 metaG | ecosystem: Host-associated > Plants > Roots > Rhizosphere >... | reverse complement strand
CATGACAGACAGGAGGGCTTGACCCTTCCGACGCTGGCGACGGCGGTGCGCGAGGAAATCAGCCAAATGGAGCGAGCCGGTTATTGGACGGTTCGCGGAGCCGTGATCATGCCGGATCATTTCCATTTGCTGGCCACTCTGCACGATATCATGACCCTCGACCGTATTATGGCCCGGCTAAAATCGAAAACGCGGCCCACGCTCTCGTCCGCCGGACTGGAATGGCAGGGGAATTTCTACGAGCATCGCTTGCGCGATGGGGAGGCGGCCGAGCCGGTGCTGACCTACCTGTTCCTGAATCCTTACCGGGCCGGACTGATCCCCGCCACGAATGCGAGGCCTTTGTTTTGGCTGGGGGCCGATGCAGCCGCGTGGTTCATGCCTCTGCTTGATGATGGGAGGCCGTTCCCGGAATGGCTCCGATAAGAGTTGAGCGCGAGCAAGCTCGCTGGCCCACCGCTTTTCCTCGGTAGGTCAGCGAGCTTGCTCGCGCCCCGCCATGACCCCGCGTCATGCCGCGGCATGACCACGACGGTGACTTCCCGGCGATGCGGGGACGGGCCCGGCCTGCTATCGTGCCGGCGTCATGCACCGTCTGTCCACCGAGCTGTCCGCCGCCGTCCGCCCCCTGGCCCGCGCCCCGGGTTTCGCGTGCCTCGCCCTCGCCATGCTCGCGCTCGGCATCGGCGCCAATGTCGCGATCTTTTCGATTTTCCAGTCCATCATCCTCCGCCCGCTGCCCTACCCGGAGCAGGAGCGGCTGGTCGGCTTCAAGTCCGTCAACGCCGCCAAGGCGCTCACGACGCCCGCGCTCTCGCTCACGGATTTCCGCGACTTCCGGGAACGCGTCAAATCCTACGCGGCCCTCGCCGCCTACCGGCCCGATTTCACCGGCTATGCGCCGCAGGGCGCCGACCCGGTCCAGCTCGTCTGCGGCAAGGTCACCGAGGACTTCTTCCCCGTCTTCGGCGTGGCGCCGCTGCTCGGCCGCGCCTTCCGGGCCGACGAGTTCAGCCTCGGCGCCGAGCGCACCGTGATCCTCAGCCACGCGGCCTGGCGCCGGCATTTCGCCGCGCGCCCGGACGTGATCGGCCGGACCATCCTGCTCGACAACGAGCCCGCGACGGTCATCGGCGTCATGCCTCCGGAGTTCCGCGAGCCCGAGTTCGCCGACCTCTGGCTGCCCTTCCCCGCCGAGGCGCCGGAGAACCTCGCCCGGGACTCGCGCTTCTGGCACACCGTCGGCCGGCTCCGGCCCGGGGCCGCCCTCGGCGCCGCCCAGGCCGAGGCCGCCACCATCGCCGCGTCGCTCGCCGCCGAATACCCCAAGACCAACCGCGGCTGGGGCGTCACCCTGCAGCCTTTGCTCGAGCTGCGCACCGGCGGTCTGCGCTCCTCGCTGCTCCTGCTGGTCGGCGCCGTGGGCCTCGTGCTGCTCATCGCCTGCGTCAATCTCGCCAACCTCCTCCTGGCGCGCGGCGTCGCGCGCCTGCCGGAACTCGCCGTCCGCGTCGCCCTCGGCGCGACGCCCGGGGCGCTGGCCCGGGGCGTCCTCCTCGAAAGCCTCCTGCTCGCCCTGGCGGGCGGGGCGGCGGGCGCGGCGCTCGCCGCCGCCGGCCTGCCGGCGCTCGCCAGCCGGCTGCCCCCGGGCCTGGTGCCGCGCTCGTCGGCCATCAGCGTGGACGGCACCGCGCTGGGCTTCGCCCTCGCCGTGGCCGGGCTCACGGGCCTCGCGTTCGGCGCGCTGCCGGCGTGGCAGGTCCGGCGCGCCAACGTGAACGAGCTGCTCAAGGCCGGCGCCGGCCGCGGGGCCTCGGGCCGCTTCGCCGCCTCGGTCCAGGGCGCACTGATCGCCGGCCAGGTGGCGCTCACCCTCGTCGTGCTCACCGGCGCGGGCCTGCTGATGAAAAGCCTGCTCGTGCTGCAGCGCACCGCCCCCGGCTTCGACCCGGCCCGCGTGCTCGCGCTGCGCATCTCGCCGCCGCCGTCCCGCTGGGACGACTTCCGCCAGCTCGGCGACTATTACGAGCGCGTGCTCGCCGAGGTGCGCCGCGAGCCGGGCGTCGAGGGCGCGACGCTCAACTGCAGCACCCCGTTCACCGGCATCGTCCTGCGCTATCCGTTTTCGGTCGAGGGGCGCCCGGCCGACGCGGACAACGCCGACGAGGCCGTGTTCAACGCCGTGACCGAGGACTACTTCCGGATCCTGCGCGTGCCGCTGCTGCGCGGGCGCGCCTTCACGGCCGCCGACGATTTCAAGGCCGCGGGCAACCGGCCGGTGTGCATCATCAGCCGCATGCTGGCGCAGCGGCTCTTCGGCGACGCCGACCCGCTCGGCCGGCGCCTCCGCACGCTGCCGTGGCTGGTGAACGGCTGGCGCGAGGTGGTCGGGGTCGTGGGCGACGTGAAGCAGACCACGCAGGCCGACGATCCCGTCCCGCAGCTCTATGTGCCGCAGCGGCAGTCGCCCTGGTTCTTCACCACCGTGCTGGTGCGGACGGACGCCAGCGCCGCCACGATCCAGCACGCGATGCGCCGGGCCGACCCGACGCTGACGATGAGCATCCGCACGATGGAGGAGAACCTGGCGCTGGCGGCCACGCAGCCGCGGCTGCGCACCGCGCTGTTCGGCCTGTTCGCCGCCGTGGCGCTGGGCCTCTCGGCCTTCGGCATCTACGCCAGCATGAGCTTCACCGTCGGCCAGCGCACCCGCGAGATCGGGATCAGGATGGCGCTCGGGGCCACGCCGCGCGGGATCCGGCGCTGGGTGCTGGCCCGCGCCGCGACCCTCGCCGGGCTCGGGGTCGCGGCCGGCCTGGCCGGGGCGCTCGGGCTGGTCCGGCTGCTGCGCGGCGCGCTCTACGGGGTCGCGCCCGCCGATCCCCTCGTGCTCGGCCTGCTCGTAGGGTTCCTGCCGGCCGTGGTGCTGGCCGCGGCCTGGCTCCCCGCCTGGCGCGCCGCCCGGCTCGAGCCGACCCGCGCCCTCCAGACCGAATGAATTTTTCCCAACCGTGGACCCGCGAGCCGGCCTGCGACCCCCGACCGGCGCGAGCAAGCTCGCTGGCCCACTCCAAACCCACCAACCCACCCGATCCCATGAAAATCCACCGCTCCCTCGCCGCCTGCGCGGCGCTGCTCCTCACCGCCGCGCAGGCCCAGACCGCCACCCCGCTCGACGCCGCCCGCGCCGCGTTCGCCGCCAACGATCTCACCCAGGCGGAGGCGCTGCTCGCCCCGCTCACCACCGCCGGCGCCCGGGACGCCGCCGCGTTCGCGATGCTCGGCCGGCTGCGCGAACGCCAGCACAACCTGAAGGACGCGGCCGCCGCCTGGGAACAGGCGACCCGGCTCGACGGGACCAACCCGGAATATTTCTCCAGCCTCGGGATCGCCCTCAGCCAGCGCATGGGCGAGATGAACTTCATGCAGCAGGCCCTGGTCGCCGGGAAGATGAAGAAGGCGTTTGAAAAATCCGTCGCCCTGGATGCGCGGCACCTCCCGGGTCTGATCGGCCTCGCCCGCTATTACACCAACGCCCCCGAGATCGCCGGCGGCAGCCCGGAGAAGGCGCGCGAGTTTGCCCGGCGGGTGGGCGGGATCGTGCCCTTCCTCGGCGAGATCGAGCTGGGCCTGGTCGACGAGCACGACGAGAAATACCCCGAGGCGCTCGCGCACTTTGTGGCGGCGGCCGGGCTGGATCCGGCCAGCGCCGACGCGCAGAACCTCGCCGGCCGCACGCTCGCCCGGCTGGGCCGGAAGCAGGAGGCCCGGGCCCGCTTCGAGGCTGCGCTCAAGCAGAACCCCGGCCTCGGTTCCGCCCGGAACGCCCTGGCCGAACTCGACCGGCCGGCGGCCGGCCCGTGAGCCGCCGCCGGCGCCGCGGTACCGGCGCGGCGGGCCAGTGCCGCCTTTCTTTCCGCGGTGGAATGTGTTGTCATGGGGCCACCGGAATCCCCCATGACCATCAATTATGCGGCCCGCCGCGAGCGCATCGCCCGCGCCCTCCACCTCACCGATGAAATCCTGCTCGCCGGCGCGGGCCGCCCGCCGCCCAAGCCCGAGCTCAGCGACCAGCTGCTCCCGTTCCTCGCCCACCAGGAGTATTATTACCTGACCGGCATCGCCGACGCCCCGGGCGCCGTCATCGCCTACGACCCGCGCGCCGGCGGCTGGACCTCCTTCGTGCCCGGGGTGACGGAGCTGGAGCGCATCTGGGAAGGCCGCGCCCAGCTCCCCGGCGAACGCCTGGAGCGCCTCCCGGCGTGGCTCGCGGCGCGGGCGGGCCGGCCGGTCGTGATGCTCGGCGCCCCGGCCGACGGCGTGACCGCCGATCCGGCCCGCACGGCGGAGGTGCGCGCGGCGCTTGTCCACGCCCGCCGGCCGAAGGAGCCCGGGGAGATCGCCCTGCTGCGGGGCGGGGCCGCCGCGACCGCCGCCGGCTACGCCGCGGTGCAGCCGTTCCTCCGCCCCGGCATCACCGAGCGCCGGATGCAGATCGAGCTCGAGGCGGAATATTTCCGCCACGGCAGCCAGCGGACCGGCTACGACACCATCGTCGGCACGGGGCCGAACTCGGCCGTGTTCCACGGCGCGCCGTCCGGGCGCGTCGCGCAGGAGGGCGAGTTCATCCTCATCGACTCGGGCGCGGAGCTCGACCGCTACGTGACCGATGTCACGCGCACGTATGTGGCGGGCGCGCCGTCCGCGTTCCAGCGCGACCTGCACCAGGTGGTGCTCGAGGCGCAGCTGCGCGCCTGCGACCGCTGCCGGCCCGGCGCGGAGTGGAAGGAGCTGCATTTCGCGGCCGCGGTGGACCTGGTCGGCGGCCTGGTGGCGCTGGGCGTGATGCGGGGCAACCCGGCGGCGCTCGTCGAGCAGGAGGCGCACATGCTGTTCTTCCCGCACGGGCTCGGCCACCTGGTCGGCCTGGGTGTGCGCGACGCCAGCGGCCGGGAGCCCGGCCGTGCCCCGGATCCCCGCCCCTGCCTGCAGAGCCTCCGCCTGGACCTGATCCTGCGGCCCGGCTACGTCGTGACGGTCGAGCCGGGCCTTTATTTCATCCCCGCGCTGCTGGCCGACCCCGTGCGCCGCGAGCGTTTCCGGGACTGCGTCAACTGGCCGCTGGCCGACCAGTGCCTCGGGCTCGGCGGCGTGCGGATCGAGGACAACCTCCTGATCACCGCCGGCGCCCCCGAGAATCTCACGGCCGCGATTCCGAAAAGCCTGTGAGCAGGCCGCCGGTCAGGCCGGCCGCGACTTCGCGGCGAACAGCCGGGGGAAGAACACCGCGACCAGGAGCCCGCTCACCAGCAGGGCCATCACCACGATGATGACCCCCGCCGCCAGCAGGGGCCAGCCGGCGAAGGCCAGCAGGAAGCCGCCGAACATCCGCGAGTCCTCCGCATAGCGGACGCGGAGGTCGCTGCCCTCGCGCTCCACGTAGTTGGCGACATTGTCGAGCACGTCCATGTAGCGGTCATAGGCCGGCCGCAGCACCTCCGCATTGAACTGGTTCGCCTCGACAATTTTCTGCGCCCGGGCGAGGACCAGGAACCGGTCGACCTTGTCATCGTATTCCCGGCTGAGCCGGACCATGGCGCCCAGATGCCGGGTTTCCTTGAGCAGGTCCATGCTGCTGATCTCCAGGCCGTGCGCCTTGGCGTTGTTGCTGGCTTCGTCCATCTGCCGGAGCAGGGCGGACCAATCCGCCTCGTTCTTCGGGTCGGAAATGCGCCGCGCCAGCCGCTGCACGCCGCCCAGCTCGCGGGTCAGGGTGCGCAGATTGTTGAGCAGCGGGACGCTCCGGTCGAACAGGACCGAGTAGCGCTGGTCCATGGAACGCAGGAAATACAGGCTGAGCACGCCCACGAGCAGGTTGGAACCCAGCAGGGCGAGGATGAGGACAAAGCGGATGCGTCCGAATTGCATGGGAGCGGGCGGCCGCCGGGAAGGAGGCCGAACCTGCTTAGCGGCTAGCGGACCCGGATAAAAGCCGAATCTTATTCCCGCGGCGCCGGCAGCCAGCGGCGCATGCCCGCCGCCACGATGGCCAGGGACAGGAGCGAGCTGCCGGGCATCAGGATGGCGGCGACGAGCGGATTCATCCGCCCCGCGGCGGCGAGGCCGACGGCGAGCGCGTTGTACGCGATGGAGAAAACCAGCAGCCAGCGCTGCGTCCGGCGGCGCGCGGCGTTGACCTCGAACAGGCGGCGGATGCCGGCCACGCCGCGGCCGAGGTAGTAGAAATCCGCCTTCCCCTCCAGCACCCCGCGGTGGATGACCGGCGTGCCGCGCACGAAGGCGGCGTCGAACGCCAGGCTGTCGTTGGCCCCGTCGCCGAGCATCAGCGTGTCGCGGTCGTCCAGCAGCCGCACCCAGGCGGCCTTGCCCTCGGGCGAGACCCCGGCCACGCCGTGCTTCGCCGGCAGGCCGAGGGCCGCGGTCATCGCGGCGACCTTCTCCCGCCGGTCGCCGCTGAGGATGTAGCTCTCGAGCCCGCGCGCCCGCAGGGCCGCGATCTCCGCGCGGGCGTCCTCGCGCACCGCATCGGTGAAATACAGCCGCGTCAGCACCACGCCGTCGCAGGCGAACTCCGTGTCGTGGTCGTCGGTGACAAACGCCGGCACGCTGCCCCCGCGCCAGCCGGGCCGGCCGAGCGACCAGAGGCCCGTCGCGCTCTGCAGGGCGATCCCGTAGCCGGGTTCCTCGCGGAAGGTGCCGGCGAGAACCTCGCCGTCGAAGCCGGCGGCCAGCAGGTTCTCATAGAGGCTCTGGCCGACCGGGTGCGGGTTGTCGCGGACCAGCGTCAGCAGCGCCGCGCGCGCGGCCGGGGCCAGCGCCGCCAGGGCGCCGGGATTGGCGAGGACCGGCGTCTCCAGCGTGAGCGTGCCGGTCTTGTCGAAGATGATCTTCCGGACGCGGCCGAGCCGCGGCCAGACGTCGGCTTCGCGCACGAAGACGCCGTGGCGGCGCAGCGCCGTGGTCGCCATCTCGTCAGCCAGCGGGAAGGCCAGGCCGATGGCGCAGGGGCAGGACACGACCAGCACGGCGGTGACCGCGGCCCAGGTCACCGCGGCGTTGTGCGTCGCGAGCCACCAGCCCGCGCCCGTGGCGATGGCGAGGACGAAGATGGCGGCGAGGTAGCCGCTGATGACGCGCTCGAGAAACCGGTGCCGGTAGGCGTCGCGTTCCGCCGGCCGCAGCAGCTGGGCCAGCAGGGAGCCGCTCCAGCCCTGCACGGCGCGCAGGCGGATCTCGCCGCGGCCGAGGTTGATGGCTCCGGCCGGCACCCGGGCGCCGGCCCGGCAGGCGCGCGGGTCGGCCTCGCCCGTGATCCAGGCGGTGCCGAAGGTCGCCGCCGCCGTCTCCAGCTGGGCCTCGACGGGCACGACCTGGCCGGACCGCACGGCAAACACCTCACCGGGGCGCAGGGTCTCGACCGCGCGCGGGACGAGCCGGCCGGTGGCCGGGTCCGGCACGCCGACCTGCTGCGGGCGGGCCGACGCGCTGAGCAGCCGGCGGCGGTTGCGCTCGACGGCGGCCACCTGCGCCCAGCGGCCCACCAGCATCAGCAGGATGAACGTCGCCACGAAATCGAAATACACGAACGCCGCGCGGCCCGTCAGCCAGCCGTAGAGCGAGCCCGCGTAGGCCCCGACGATGCCAACCGCGATCGGCAGGTCGATGTGCATGACCCCCTCGCGCAGGGCCCGCGCCGCTCGGTTGAGGAAATAGGTGCCGCCCGTGAGCAGGCTGAGCGTGGCGAAGACCAGCGCCAGCGTGCCGAACAGGTGGGCGTAGGCGAACGTCACCTTCATGCCGAAGTAGACCGGCAGGGTGAAGAGCATGACGTTCAGCGCGAAGGCCGAGCACAGGCCGATCCGGCGCGCCAGCCGGCGGCTCTCCGGCACGGCCGGTTCCTCGCCCGGCGGACCCGCGAGGTAGCTGAAGGTTTGCAGGGTCCGCGCGAAGCCGGGGGCGTCGAACCGGCCGGCGGCCCACCGCAGGTGCATCCGGCCGAGCTGGGCGTCGGTCTCGATGGCCAGTGCGCCGGGCTGCTGGTGGAAGATCCGCTCGATGAGCCAGACGCAGCCGGCGCAGGAGATGCCCTGCACCTCCAGGTCCAGCCCGGGCGGCCCGGGGGATTTTTCCGCCGCCGCCTGCAGTTCCCCCAGCCAGGCGTAGTCGCGCGGCTGGAACACCACCTGGTCCACCGGCGGGAGCACGGCGTCCTTGATCTTGTAATAGCCCTCCAGGCCGTGCTCATGCACCAGCCGCCAGACATAGGCGCAGCCGGCGCAGCAAAAGCCCGCGGCGCGCGCGGCCTCCGTCGCCAGCGGCAGACCGCAGTGCAGACAATGGTGGACGGGGGCGGAACCCGCGGCGCGCAGTCCACGCACTCGCTCCGTCGGGTCCTCGCCCCCGTGCACCAAATTGACCGGGGCCGGCGCCGTCATGCCGCCGCTCCCCGCCCGCAAGATAATGGTGGACGGGAGCGGAACCCGCGGGGCGCAGTCCACGCACTCGCTCCATCGGGTCCTCGCCCCCGTTCACCAAATGGTCCGGGGCCGGCGCCGGCCCGCGCCCGCTCCCCGGCGGCAAGACAATGGTGGACGGGAGCGGAACCGGCGGCGCGCAGTCCACGCACTCGCACCGTCCGGCCCTCGCTCCCGTTCACCAAATCGTCCGGCCGCCGCGGATCCGGGTCCGCCGCCTGCCGGGTTGAAATTAATGGTGGACGGGAGCGGAACCCGCGGGGCGCAGTCCACGCACTCGCTCCATCGGGTCCTCGCCCCCGTTCACCAAATGGTCCGGGGCCGGCGCCGCCCGGCGCCCGCTCCCCGGCGGAAAGACAATGGTGGACGGGAGCGGAGCCGGCGGCGCGCAGTCCACGCACTCGCTCCGTCCGGCCCTCGCTCCCGTTCACCAAAGGATCCGGCCGCCGCGGACCCGGGTCCGCGTCCAGTCCGGGTAAGGATAATGGTGAACGGAAGCGGAGGTGGCAGCACGCAGTCCACGCACTCGCACCGCCGGGGTTCACACCCCCGTTCACCAAATTGTTTCTGGGCAAAAGTTTCATGTCAGAAGCACACATAGTCCGTGGCGGTAGGGCCGCCGAGGCCCAGCGTGCCGCGCAGGCGCCAGGAGATGATCAGCGCCGCGGCGACCGCCAGGAAGGTCTGCACGCGCCCGAGCCAGACCGGGCCGAGCCGGAGCCGGAGCCAGTGGTAGTGGGTCTGCGCGAACCAGAGCAGCGGGACGGTGCCGAGCCCGAAGGCCAGCAGCGTCTCGGCGCCGCGGACGGCGGAGCCGGACAGCAGCGCGAGGCTGAGCAGGAAATACAGCGGGCCGCACGGCAGCAGCGGGGTCGCGAGGCCGAGGGTGGCGGCGGCCTGCAGCCGCGAGCGGCCGCGGAGCCGCCCCGCCAGCCAGTGGTAGGCGCGGCCGAGCACCGGCAGGCGCGGCAGCCGCTGGTCGAAGCGCACGGCCACGGCGAGAAAGAAAAGCACCAGCAGCCAGGGCAGGTAGCGCAGCGCACTCCCGCCCAGCCAGGCCAGCGGCAGCCGCCCCGCCCCGCCGGCGAGCGCGCCGAGCAGGCTGTAGCCGGCGAGCCGGCAGAGATGGTAGACCGTACTGGCTGTCTGCACATCCGTGCGCTCGTGCGGCGCGGGCAGGATGGCGCACGCCAGCGGCCCGCACATGCCCGCGCAGTGGAGGCTGGTGACGAGGCCGGCGAAGAACGCCGTGCCGGGACCGGTGATGCCTGCGAGTTCCATGGTCAGGATCTCCCGGGCTGGCCCGCGAGCGGCACGGTCTCGATCCGGGCGTGCCGGGCGGCCAGGAACAGCGCGCTCCAGGCCAGGCCGGCCAGGAGGAAGGCGGCGGCGACGGCCAGGGCGAGGCGGCGGGCGGTGGTTTTATCGTTTGATGCCATGGTCATGGTCTTCCTCCTCCAGCAGCTGCGCGTCGGGGCCGAGAAACTCGACATCGCGACTGGCATCAAACCGGCCGGTGCTGTCGCGCACCCGCACCTTGAAACGGAACGACCCGGGATAATGCGCCCGGCTGGCGGTGAGCACCAGCGGATGCACCTGCTCGCCCATGGGATCGACCACCAGCGGGGCGTCCGCGCCGGCGAGGGCCACGCCCGGCGCGAGATTCTCCGCCGTCACGGTGAACCGGACGGGGGTCGGGCGCTTGTTGACGACGCGCACCATAAACTGGTTCCGGACCGAGTCGCGATCCACGAAATAGGCCGCGCCGCCGAGCCGGACCACGCTGAAGCTGGCGGGCCGGACGGTGGACAGGGCGAAGGTCGCGACCGCCGCGCCGATGCCGAGCAGGATGCCGTAGACGACCGTGCGGGGCCGCACCCAGCGGGTGACACCGCCGCCGAAGGCCGCCAGCGAGTCGTAGCGGATGAGGCCGGTCGGGCGCTTCACGCGGGTCATGACCTCGTCGCAGGCGTCGATGCACGCGGCGCAGCCGATGCACTCCAGCTGGAGGCCGTGGCGGATGTCGATGCCGGTCGGGCAGACCTGGACGCAGCGGTTGCACGCGACGCAGGCGCCGGCCGCCGGCGTGCCGAGCTTGCCGCGCGGCTCGCCGCGCCGGACATCGTAGCCGACGGCCAGGGTGTGGTCGTCGGTCAGCGCGGACTGCAGCCGGCCGTAGGGACAGATCACGATGCAGAGCTGCTCGCGGAACCAGGCGAAGTTGAAGTAGAGCACGGCGGCGGCGGCGAAGACGAAGAGGAAGGCGGCCCAGTGTTCGCCCGGCGCGTCGTGCATGAAGCCCCACAATTCGGGGATCGAAACGAAATAGGCCAGGAAGAGGTGCGTGATGGCCAGCGAAACAACCAGGAAGAGCACCTGTTTCAGTCCGCGGCGGAGGGTCTTGGCCGCGGTCCAGGGCGCCGCATCCAGGGCGCGGCGGGCGGGGGCGTCGCCCTCGATCCAGCGCTCGATCCGGCGGTAGACGTGCTCGAGGAACACGGTCTGAGGGCAGGCCCAGCCGCACCAGATGCGCCCGAGCAGGGCGGTGACGAAGAACAGCGAGAAGCCCACCCCGGTCACGAGGAAGAAGAGCAGCCACATGTCCTGCGCCGCGAGGGTCCAGCCGAAGAGGTGGAAGCGGCGCTGGGCGACGTCGAGGAAGACCGCCGGGTTGCCGTTGACCGGCACCCAGGGAAGGAGGAAATAAACGACGATCAGCGCGTACGCGCTGAGGCGGCGCCAGCGGTTGAAGCGGCCGGTGACGTCGGCCGGGTGCAGGAAATAGCGGGAACCGTCCTCATTGATGGTGGTGACGGAATCGAGGTTCGGCGCGTGCCGGGCCGGGCCCGCGGATCGCGGGGGCCGGGGCGGGGCAAAGGGAAGGATATTTTTCGGATCGGTCATCCATGCGGGCGGCGTTGGGACGCGAGGCCGGTTCAGTTGGCGGGCATCGCGGGGGCGGCGGGAGTGAAGCTGGTCTGGACCTCGATGGGTTCGCCCTCCGTGTGGTGGCTCAGGACATAGGCCACGACCTCGGCGGCCTTTTTCTGGCCGATGACGGGGCCCCAGGTCGGCATGCCCTTGGCCGGAACGCCGTTGGTGACGGTGTGGATGATCTCGGTCGGCCGGCCGCCGTGGAGCCAGAGGTGGTCGGCGAGGTTGGGTCCGACGCCGCCCTGGAGGTTGGCCTGGTGGCAGGCGATGCAAAGCGAGGTGAAGGTCTGCCGGCCCGCCTCGACGAACACCGGGTTGCGGCTCATCTGCCAGAGGCTGGCGTCGGTGATCTCGAGGGTGGAGGCCATCTTCGCCGCCTCGATGCGGGCCATGGCCGCGTCCACCTGCTGGCCGTCGGTCGGCAGCACGTGCGCGATCTGGTAGACGAACCAGTAGACGAGGGAGAAGGCGATGGCGCCGTAGAGCGTGTTGAGCCACCAGTTGGGCAGCCGCTGGTCGAATTCCTGGATGCCGTCGTAGCTGTGCGCCTTGAGCTGGGGATCGCCGGGCAGGGAGGGTTGCGATGGATTCATGGGGCGGGCGGGGGCCGGGGACAAACCCCGGACCGGGGGCGGCGGCGGATCACTCGTGGTCGAGGGGCAGGCGGGCGAGTCGGTCGGCCTGGTCGGGCTTCATCGCGGCCGTGCGCCACGCGGCGCAGGCATAGACGAGGCCGGCGACGACAAGGGCGACGACGGGGAAGATCAGCTGCCAGTCTTGATAAACGATGCGGTAGAACATGGGGGGAGGGAGGTTCGTGGTTGCGGGGAGGAAAATGCGGGGAAGGTCAGGGCGAAGCGGCGGTGGTCCCGGTCGCGGGCTCCCATTTCTTGCCGAGGCTCTGGAGGTAGGCGATGAGCGCGACGATCTCCCGGTCAGGGGCGACGTAGCGGCCCTGGGCCTGGAGGTCCTTGGCGATGTCCCTGGCCTGCCCGCGCGCGAGGGTGTCGATCAGGGCGGGCGACCAGTTCGGGAACGGCACGCCGAGCATTTTCTGCACGCGGATCTTCGCGGGCAGGGCGCCGAAATCGATGGTGCCGGTGAAGAGCCAGGGGTAGGTCGGCATGTTGGAGCCGACGGAGATCTGCCGCGGGTTCTGCAGGTGGTCGAAATGCCAGGCGTCGTTGTATTTGCCGCCCACGCGCGCAAGGTCCGGGCCGTTGCGCTTCGAGCCCCACTGGAAGGGGTGGTCCCAGATGGATTCGCCGAGGCGCGAATAGTCGCCGTAGCGCATGACGTCCGGCACCAGGGTGCGGATCATCTGGGAGTGGCAGAGGTAGCAGCCCTCGCGGACATAGAGGTCGCGGCCGGCCAGCTCGAGCGGGGTGTAGACCGTGGCGACGCGGTCCTCGGTCTGCAGGCGGCGGTCGATGGTGATCATCGGGATGATCTGGATGAGGCCGCCGGCGGCCACGGCGAGGAAGACGAGCACCGTGAACGGCAGCGCGTTGATCAGGAGCTTGTCATACCAATCGCCCCAGGCGGTGCCGCGGGACTCAAAGTGCCCGATGGCGAGCAGCACGCAGAGGGCGAGGCCGAAAAAGCCGAGGAGATTGACCCAGCCGCTGGTGAAGAGCCAGAGGCAGGTGATGGCCAGGCCGAGCACGGAAAACAAGACCGGGGCGTTGAGGAAGGTGCCGGTGACCCCGAGGCGGTCCGCGGCGGCCGGCGGCTCGACGTAGACCTCCATCGTGCCGTTGACGGGCGCGGCGCCCCGGATCGTGCGCCCGAGGTTGTAGATCATGATCAGGAAGCCGGCGAGGTAGAGCGCGCCGCCGACGACCCGCAGCAGCATGAGCGGCCGGATGGCGTTGAGCGTGTCGAGGAAGTTGGGATAGGTCAGGAGCGTGCCCCCCTCGGAGGTGGCGTTCAGCATCAGGCCCTGCGTGATGCCCGAGGCCCACATCGCGCCGATGTAGAGCAGGATGCCGGTCATCCCGATCCAGAAATGGAGGTTGGCGAGGCCGGTGGAGTACAGGGGCTTGTTCCAGAGGCGCGGCGCCAGCCAGTAGAACATGCCGGCCGCCATGAAGCCGTTCCAGCCGAGCGTGCCGCCGTGCACGTGGGCGATGATCCAGTCGGTGTAATGCGCGAGGGCGTTGACCGACTTGATGGCGAGCAGCGGGCCCTCGAAGGTCGACATGCCGTAGAAGGTCACGCCGGCGACGAAGAACTTGAGCACGGGGTCGGTGCGGAGCTTGCCCCACGCGCCGCGGAGGGTGAGCAGGCCGTTGAGCATGCCGCCCCAGGACGGGGCCCAGAGCATAAGGGAGAAGGTCATGCCGAGCTGCTGGAGCCAGTTGGGCAGCGCGGTGTTCAGCAGGTGATGGGGGCCGGCCCAGATGTAGACGAACACCAGCGACCAGAAATGGATGACCGAGAGCCGGTAGGAGTAGACGGGCCGTTCCGCCGCCTTCGGCAGGAAGTAATACATGATGCCCAGGATCGGCGTGGTGAGGAAGAACGCCACGGCGTTGTGCCCGTACCACCATTGCACGAGCGCGTCCTGCACGCCGCCGAACACCGGGTAGCTGTGCAGCAGGCTGGTCGGGACCGACAGGTGGTTGACGATGTAGAGCATCGCCACGGTGATGATCGTCGCGATGTAGAACCAGATGGCGACGTAGAGGGACTTCTCGTTGCGCCGCGCCAGCGTCCAGAAGAAGTTGACGGCAAAGACCACCCAGATGAAGGCCACGGCGATGTCGATGGGCCAGATGAGCTCCGCGTATTCCTTGCCCCGGGTGAGGCCGAGCGGGAGCGTGATGGCCGCCGCGACGATGATGAGCTGCCAGCCCCAGAAATGGAGGTTCGAGAGAAAGTCGCTCGCCAGCCGCGCCTTCACCAGCCGCTGCGTGCTGTAATAGACGCCCGCGAACATCATGTTGCCCACGAAGGCGAAGATGACGGCGTTGGTGTGCAGCGGCCGCAGCCGGCCGAAGGTCAGGAAGGACGTGGCAAAGTTCGCCTGCCAGAAATTGAGCTGCGTCGCGATGAGGACTCCGACCAGCATGCCGACGGCACCCCAGAGGATGGACGCGAGCATGAACTGGCGCACGATGCGGTCGTTGAACTCAATGGTGGTTTTCTGTCCCGGGGGGTTCATGGCGTGGAAGCTCAGAGGGTGGTCACGGCGTCCGGCCGCTCGCGGCGGCACCCGGCGCAGGGCGGATGCTCGCCCCGTTCGCAGCCGCAGCCGGCGGCAGCCGGGGCGTGACCGGCGGCCCGCGGCTGCTCCTCGGCCAGGGGCAGGAGGGAGTCGCGCTCGGGACTGGCCCGGTGGCGGCCGCGTTGCTCGCGCCAGAAGAGCGCGACGAAGATGAAGACCAGCCCAAGGCTGAGGGATACCGTTAGAGGGATGACGGACATGTGCGTGGATTGAACTGGGCCCAGCATAGCCGGGCGACGGCCGCGCTGCTCCGCGCATTTTGGCCAGCTGTGCGCACTTCTTGGCGGGCGGGCGGGGGGCGGGGGATGGCGGCGGGGATCATGGCGGGCAGGTGGGTACCGCCCCACCCTACCAGCCGGACCCGCCACCGGCTTCACGCCCCTTGGCCATCCCTCCGCACATCTTGTCCTGCAAGATATGCCCAACCTTCGGCAAGGCATGCCGAGCGGGGACGCACCCGCGGGCGCATAGTGCGTCCGTGGAAGATCGCGCGATCCGTGTGCTGCAGCAACTGCGTCCCCTCATCAAGCAACGGTGGGAAACGCTGCTGCGCGCCGAGCCGGTGGTCTCCCCGCTCGCCAATCCGGACACGCTGGTGTACCGCATGGACCAGACGATCGACCAGCTGGTCTCCGCGCTCGGCACGCGCTCCTTCCGGATCTGGCTCAAGCACCATCCGGTGCTGTACATGCCGCGCCGCGACAACCGCTCGTGCCGGATCAATCCGCTCCTCGCCTATTACGCCTCCGGGGACACGGCGCTGCGCGCGGTCACCGCCGCCGCGCTGGGGCCGGCGCTGCCCGAGACCCTGCTGCTCTACCACGGCCTCGCCCAGCGCGAGATCGAGGCGCTGTGCGGGGCCTGCTGCCAGCGGGACACCGAGCAGTGCGCCACGTACGACGCCAGCCACGTGCTGCAGGCGTAGGCTCGCAGCCCCCCGCCGGTCAGGCGGCGCCGACCCGGCCCATGCGCTTGTCGCGCCAGGTGGTGGGCGACTCGCCCTCGATCTTCCGGAAGACGCGGTTGAACTGGGACAGCGACTGGAACCCCGCCTCGAACGCCGCCTCGCTGATCCGCTTGTGCGGGTTCTGGAGGAGGTTTTTCACCTTCTCGATCCGCACCCGCGCGAGGTAGTCGGTGAAGGTCAGGCCGGTGGCCTGCTTGAAGATCTTGCAGAAATAAAACGCGCTCGTGTTCACCGCGGACGAGACCAGCCGCAGCGAGATCTCCTCCCCCTGGTGCTCGGTGATGAAAATCTTCGCCTTCGCCACCATCGGCGAGTCGACCTTGCCGCCGGAGACCACCAGCTGGTTGCTGAGCGTCGACAGGTGCTGCGCAAAGATCGTCAGCAGCCGCAGGACCGCCTCGTACTGCCGGCGCTCGAGCACGCGCGTCTGGAAAAAGGCCTCCTCCAGCTGCTTCACGTCGATCTCCGCGCCGTATTTCAGCAGCTGGGTGGTGGTGCGGGTGAACTGCTCCTTCGTCGGCTGATGGAGCAGGATCTGGCCGGTCTGGAGGAAGGCGATGACGTTCTCGCCCACGCGGACGGGCACGGCGGAATCGCACAGGCCGGCGAAGCACTTGAGGGTCTTCGGCTCCAGCGCCGCCTCCACCTCCACCCGCTTCTGCAGCTCCAGGCATGCGGCGCAGGACTTGTTGGTGGTGGCCATGAGCGCGCAGAAGGGGTTCTCGTTCTTCACCCCGTGCAGGGGCAGGTCCAGCGTCTCGAGCGCCCGCAGGGCCAGCGGCAGCCCGGTCGTCTCGTTGAACGCCTTCTGGTAGTCACGGAATATGTCCGACCGCCGCAAGTGGTCGACCAGCTTGCGGGACGGCGTGGCGTGGCTGCCGGCGCTGTTCATCATCCCGCACCTTTGTCATGCTCCGGCGCGCGGCGCAATGGATAAAGTTCCCGCGCGGGCCCGCGGCCCTCTCCGGGACATGGATAGCGCGTTATTTAATGCGCCTTATGCGCAATTCTTTTGGCGCGGGCGCCGCCGGGCCAGTTTCTGTTCGACAAACCCGGCCGGGCTCCTTCTTTTCCCGTCATGGCCTCGCCCGAGAAAAAGCCGTTTTCCCCCGTCGTTCTCGTCCTCGACCTGGTGCTCACCGCGCTGGCGTTCGTCATCTTCTACTCGCTGGTGAACTCCCACGTGCCCTCGAGCGACCCGGCGATGATCCGGATCTGGGGCGGCCTCGCCGCCGGCTGCATGACCGGCGTGTTCTGGCTCGCCCTGCAGATGCTGAAGACCGTCTTCCGTTTCCAGCGCGATTCCCGCAAGTAACCGCGCCCGGGCCGCCCCGCGCCCCGCCCCCCATGGCCGCCTCCCGCCCCGCCCGCGCCCCCCAGGGCGCCTCCCGCCCCCGCACCACCGTCGCGGTCGAGGACTACCTGGAGAAGATCGAGCAGCTGATCGCCCGCAAGGGCTACGCCCGCGTCGTCGACATCGCCGCCGCGCTGCAGATCTCCCAGGCGAGCGTCACCGCCATGGTGCAGCGCCTCGACGCCGAGGGCTTCATCAACTACGAGAAGTACCGCGGCATGGTGCTCACCCGCAGCGGCCTCGAGGTGGCCCGGCACATCGCCCACCGCCACCAGCTGCTGACCGACTTCCTCCGCGTGCTCGGCGTGACCGACGAGCAGATCATCTACGACGACGTCGAGGGCATGGAGCACCACATCAGCCCCGAGACCTTCCGCGCCATCGAGGCGCTCACGCGCCACCTCGAGAAGCACCCCGTCATCGCCGCCAAGGCCATGGCCGCGGCCCGCCCCCCGGGGCGCTGATCCGGCCTTGGTATACTATTGGTTTACATCAAGGGCATGCCCGGGATGGAAACCAACCCCATGCTTGGGCCGGGGGGCGCATGGCCGGCTTCCATGGCCCGAAGCCGGGGCTGACTGGTTCGGTGCCCCGGCGCCGGAGCCGGCGCCTTCCGCCGGGCATCCGCCGGCGTCTGGTCGCTCAAGCCCCGGCGTAGAAACAACTTTCCCCCGCCGCCCGTAATCCCGTCTTCCTTCCCGGGGTGCCGGCGGCCGGACACGGCCGGAGAAAAAAATGCACGCCGTGACGGCCTCCGCCGTTGACACAGAATCGCGCCTGATGTGCGCTCAACGCTCCTATCGTTCGTTACCTTCCTACACCCATGGCCAAGAAATCCACCGCCAAGAAGCCCGCCCGCAAGGCGGTTACCTCCAAGAAACCCGCCGTCAAGGCCCTCAAATGCGTCTACTCCTGGGGCGCCGGCAAGGCCGATGGCAACGGCACGATGAAAAACCTCCTCGGCGGCAAGGGCGCCAACCTCGCGGAGATGACCCGCATCGGCCTCCCCGTGCCCCCGGGCTTCACCATCACCACGGAGGTCTGCACCTATTTCTACGCCCACAAGAAGACCTACCCGCCGGAACTCCAGGCCCAGATGGTGGCCGGGGTCGCCAACATGGAGCGGATCATGGGGACGAAGTTCGGCGCCACCGCCGGCATGCCGCTCCTCGTCGCCGTCCGCTCCGGCGCGCGCGATTCCATGCCGGGCATGATGGACACCATCCTCAACCTCGGCCTCAATGACCAGGCCGTCGTCGCCCTCGCCAACGCCACCCGCAACGAGCGCTTCGCCTGGGACTGCTACCGCCGCTTCATCCAGATGTACGGCGACGTCGTCCTCGGCGTCCAGAAGCGCGAAGGCGAGGACCACGATCCCTTCGAGACCGTCATCCACGGCTTCAAGCACGAGACCTACCACCGCGACATCGCCGACTCCGACCTCACCGCCGCCGACCAGCGGGAGCTCGTGAAGCGCTTCAAGGCCCTCGTGCTCGAGCGCACCGGCCACGGCTTCCCCGACGACCCGTGGGAGCAGCTGCGCGGCGCCGCCGGCGCCGTCTTCGGCTCGTGGATGAACGACCGCGCCAAGGTCTACCGCGCCAAGTACGGCATCCCCTCCGAGTGGGGCACCGCCGTCAACGTCCAGGCCATGGTGTTCGGCAACACCGGCGACACCTCCGGCTCCGGCGTCGCCTTCACCCGCAACCCCGCCAACGGCACCAATGAGTTCTACGGCGAGTTCCTCATCAACGCCCAGGGCGAGGACGTCGTCGCCGGCGTCCGCACGCCCGAGCCCGTCCTCAAGCTGAAGGACCAGATGCCCAGGTCCTACGCCGAACTGCTGAAGGTCCGCGCGACGCTTGAGAAGCATTTCAAGGACGTCCAGGACATCGAGTTCACCATCCAGGACGGCAAGCTGTTCATGCTCCAGACGCGCAACGGCAAGCGCACCGCCGCCGCCGCGCTCAAGTTCTCCATCGACATGGTGAAACAGAAGCTCATCGACTGGCGGACCGCCGTGCTGCGCAACCCGGCCGACCAGCTCGAGCAGCTCCTCGCCCCGATCTTCGACCTCGCGGAGGTGAAGAAGGCCGCGGTCATCGCCTCCGGCCTCCCCGCCGGCCCCGGCGCCGCCACCGGCCGGATCTACTTCAACGCCGACCGCGCCGTCGCCGCCGCCGAGAAGGGCGAAAAGGTCCTCCTCGTCCGCATCGAGACCTCCCCCGAGGATCTCCGCGGCATGATCGCCGCCGAGGGCATCCTCACCGCCCGCGGCGGGGTGTCCTCGCACGCCGCGCTCGTCGCCCGTCAGATGGGCAAGGTCTGCGTCTGCGGCGCCGCCGCCCTCCAGATCGACTACGACAAGAAGACCGTCACCGTCTCCGGCGCGACCTACCATGAGGGCGACTTTCTCTCCATCGACGGCACGATCGGCGCGGTCTACGCCGGCCAGATCAAGACCGCCCCGTCCGAGATCATCTCCGGCCTGCTGCACAACGACCCGGCCGCCCGGGCCACGGAGAAGTTCAAGAGCTACGTCCAGCTGATGAAGTGGTGCGCCGCCGCGACGAAACTGTCGGTCCGCACCAACGCCGACACCCCCGAGCAGGCGCGCAACGCCATCGCCTTCGGCGCCGTGGGCATCGGCCTCACCCGCACCGAGCACATGTTCTTCGAGGGCGACCGCATCGACGCCATGCGCGAGATGATCCTCGCCGACTCCGTCGCGGCCCGCGAGGTCGCGCTCGCCAAGCTCCTGCCCTACCAGCGTGACGACTTCTTCGGCATCTTCAAGGCGCTGCAGGGCTACCCGGCCACGATCCGCTTCCTCGATCCCCCGCTGCACGAGTTCCTGCCGAACTCGAAGGAGTCGCAGATGGACCTCGCCCGGAAACTGAACATCCCGGTCGAGCGGATCATGCACCGCGTGCACGAGCTGCATGAGTTCAACCCCATGCTGGGCTTCCGCGGCTGCCGGCTCGGCATCAAGTTCCCCGAGATCACCCGCATGCAGGCCCGCGCCGTCCTCGAGGCCGCGGCCGACGCCACCAAGGCCGGCTTCAAGGCCCGGCCCGAGATCATGATCCCGCTCGTCGGCTTCAAGAAGGAGCTCGATCTCCAGGTCGCCATCGTCCACGAGGTCGCCGCCCTGGTCCAGGCCGAGAAGAAGGTGAAGATCAGCTACGCCGTCGGCACCATGATCGAGATCCCGCGCGGCGCGCTCACCGCCGACGAGATCGCGCACACGGCGGAGTTCTTCAGCTTCGGCACCAACGACCTCACGCAGACCTGCCTCGGCATGTCGCGCGACGACTCCGGCTCCTTCCTCGGCGCCTACCAGGAGTCCGAGATCATGAAGAAGAATCCCTTCGCCTCGATCGACCAGACCGGCGTCGGCCAGCTGATGCAGATCGCGATCACCAAGGGCCGGCAGACGCGCCCCGGGATCAAGCTCGGCATCTGCGGCGAGCACGGCGGCGACCCGGACTCGGTGAAATTCTGCCACAAGCTCGGCCTGTCGTATGTCAGCTGCTCTCCCTATCGGGTGCCCGTCGCCCGGTTGGCCGCAGCCCAAGCCGCGATCGCCGATCTGAAGAAGTAACAGCTGTAGGAGGGGCTTAATGCCCCGATTCTTTCCAGCCCCGGCCCGCAAGGTCCGGGGCTTTTTCGTCCTGTGGCTTCAGCCACTGGACGAACCGCGCCATAGCCCAAAGGGCGACGGCGGGTTTGCCCGCCCCGTCAGCCATATCCTCGCCACGACCACCCATCTGGACACCGCTTCTGGTTTCTCCTGTTTCTGTTATTATCCTACATATTAAGACTTGTCTTACTTGGACAAATATTCCCCTGTTTTATCCATGGTCACCATGAACACCGAATCCGCCTACATGACATCCAAAGGGCAGGTCGTCATCCCGGCCCGCCTCCGCCGGAAATACGGCCTGAAGGAAGGCACCCGGCTCAATTTTGTGGAGGAGGAGGGCCGCTTTGTCGTCCAGCCGGTCACCAAGGAGTTCATCGACTCCTTCTGCGGCATCTTCAAATCGAAGCCCGGCGAGAAATCCGCCGTGCAGGAACTGCTGGCGGACCGCGCCGCCGAGCGCGCCCGGGAGGACCGTGAGTCGGCGGAGGACCGCCGCAAGTGAAGCCGACGGTGCTCGATGCCTCCGCCCTGCTGGCGATGCTGTTCGGGGAGCCCGGCATGGAGGAAATGCGCGCCCTCTTCCACAAGGCATCCGCCGCGGACAAGCCGTTGCTCATGACCGCCGTCAACTGGGCCGAGACGCTCAATCGCATCACCCGGCGGCAGGGAGCAGCCGGCCTGGCCGCCGCCCGGCTCCTCCCCGCCAACGGAGCCCTCGGCGTCGTTCCCGTGGACATTGCCCTGGCAGAGGCCGCCGCCGCCTACAAGGCGGCCGACCGGCTCGGCTTGGCTGACGCCTTCGCCGCCGCGCTGGCCAAGAACCTCAAAGCCGAACTCGTGACTTCCGACCGGGAGTTCAGATCCGTGGAAGGCGAAATTAAGATTACTTGGCTGAAGTGACGAATCTCATCCTGCGAGACGTTATTCCGCAATATTACTCGTCGTTTGCTCCAGGTATCGCTCGGAACTGGACTGCCTCAAGGCTACACGTACTTCGCATTGAGCCATTCAGCTGGAACAGCCGGGGGCTCTTGCTGAAGTCGAACAGCCGATAGACGTGATATTCGGTACTCCGTTCGTCGGACACTTCCACTTCGTTGCAGGAGGCGAAGAACGGTGTCATTTGGCCGAAGCGCGTGGTCTTCACCTCCACCAATCGCTCGCGACCGTCCGACTCGAATGAAAGGATGTCGAATCCGTGACCATCGCCTTTGATCGAGACATGCTGAATGCGCTCCGCCAGTGTCTTATGCCCCGCTCGCCAGAGCCGCTTCTGTTCGAATTCGAGCACCAACTCTTCCCCTGCCCGACCGAGCGACTGATTGCGCGACTCCAGCTCCAGATAGTTTCGTTGCGGCAACACCCTAGGCGCTGAACGTCTCTCATAAAGCGCCTCCTTCTTTTTCGCCGGTGTCGGTGGATCAACCAGTATCGCTAGAATATCATCAAGGTTCGCCGGCTTCACCACCGGCTGATCTATCAGCTTGGCTGCCATCGCAGCCAGTTCAGGCCTCGCATACACCCGGCGCTCAACTACCTCATGTAGGAGCCCCTGGAAGTTACTGCGCGGCTTATAGCCCTTCACATACGGGTAACCCATTTCGATCAGCACCGCACTGATGTTCTGATGCTTGAACTCGATGGCTCCACGACTACGCGCGGGAAGGAGCTTTTGCAGGTCCCGATTCCGCTCCGCCTTGTTGTATTCACTCCCACCATATTCCAAGGCCCACATTGCCAGGTAATCCTCAACGATGATTTCGACTTCCTGCTGTGACCAATCGTCAGACATAGCGTTCGCATGACGAGATGCCCGCCGATTTAACCCAACGCAATGCCAACTTGCATTGAGATGACCGAGAGCGGGCAACAAGGCCACCGGGCTTCGGTCTTCGCACGAGGCCACGGCTGACAGGGCGGCTGATTCAGGTTTTCCGGACGCACGGCATGCCCAGCCTTCGCCAAGCGTTCCGCCGTCGCCGGGCCCATGGCGGACAGGACGGCCGGAAAGCGCGGCTTGACTCCGCTTACGTAGGCCTTTGTTTCCCACGTATGAAGACCAAGCTCACCCTTTCGGTCAGCGCCAAATCCGTGCAGCGGGCCAAGGCCGCCGCCCGCCGCCGGGGCGTGCCCTTGTCCCAGCTCGTGGAGGAGCATTTCGACCGGTTGGCCCCCGCCGGCGGGAAGCACGACAGCGCCGAATTTTTCCGCCGCTGGCAGGGTGCCTTCAAGCTTGATCCGGCCGCGCTCAAGGACGAACGCGTCGCCGCCATCATGGCCAAGCACGTGCGGTGAAAGCCCTGTTCGACACCAATATCCTGCTGGATGTGGCCCTGGACCGTCCCCGGCTGGCGGCGTCCAGCCGCTCCGCCCTGACCTGGGGATTTGAGCATCCCGGCAAAGCCTGCCTCGCCTGGCACTCGGTCGCGACCCTGGCCTATTTCATCACCAAGCACGGCGGGCGTGACCGGGTGCGCCCGCTGGTCGGCGAACTGGTCGCCCGCCTCGATATCACCGGCGGTTCCGACCGGGAACTGCTGCGGGCCATCGAGCTGCCGGTGCCGGATTTCGAGGACGCCATGATTGCGGCCTTGGCCGAGAGCACGGGAGCCACCCACATCGTCACCCGCAACACCGCCGATTTCCGCCGGTCTCCCGTGAAGGCCGTGACCCCGGAGGATTTCGTGCGGCTGGCCGCGAAAGCCTGACCGGCGCGGCTGGGCCATGGCCGACATCTTCACCCGGCGCAAACGCTCCGCCGTCATGGCGGCCATAAGTTCCCGCGGCAACAAGGCCACCGAGCTGCGGCTGATCCGGATTTTTCTGGCCAACTCGATCACCGGCTGGCGACGGGGCTCCAAGCTGCCGGGTAAACCGGACTTTGTTTTTTCTCGGCAACGGTTCGCCGTGTTCGTGGACGGCTGTTTCTGGCACGGCTGTCCCCGGCACGCAACCTGGCCGAGAACTCGGGCTGCATTTTGGCGACGCAAGATCGAGGGAAACAGGACCAGGGACCGGTTGGTAAGCCGCCGCCTCCGAGCCAAGGGCTGGACGGTGCTCCGCATCTGGGAGCATGAGTTGAAACGGAAGGATGGGCCCAGGCTCATTCGGCGACTGCTTCGCCACCTCGGGACATAACCCGCAGGCATTCTGCCTGTCACCCAGCCTCTGCCTCTGCTCACTGAAAAGGCCCGGCACCCTCACAGCGTCCGGCCGAACCATGCCACCGTCACCTCGAGCACGCGCGCGGCCTGGCCCTTCTCCCCGTCGAAGACGTGGAAGATGTGGTCCGCGCCGCCGATGATCACCGCCTCGGCCGGCCCGATCTTCGCCTCCGGCTGCGCCGCGGCAAGGCGGCCGGCAGCGATCTTCATGAACTCCGCCTCATGCTGGGGCAGGTAATCATCCGCGCCGCGCACCGACAGGAACGCCCCGGGATATTTCGCCAGCGACCGGTCCAGGTCGATGCCGCGGAAGCTCTCAAAAAACTCCCGGTGCAGCGTCACCGTCTTCCAGCCGGAATAGTCCACCGTGCCGGTGCCCGTGCGCTCGGCCTGCGCGCGCGCCTCGCGGTATTCGCCGCCGGTGAACGCGGCGTACTGGTCGCCCCCCGGGCTCGACCACAGCACCATCGACCGGAACCACGCCGGGTGCCGCGCGCCCGTCTCGATGGCGGTGGAGGCCCCGAGACTCCAGCCGAGCACCCCGACGCGGTCCGCGCGCACGCCCGGTTGTTTCACGAGGAAGGCATAGGCCGCCGCCGCATCCTCCAGCCGCGTGGTGAAGGTCGAGGCGATGTCCGTGCGCCGGGCATCGCCCTCGCCGCGGAAATTGATCCGCAGGCTCGCGATGCCCCGCGCGGCGAGGTCGCCGGCCAGCCGCTTGAGCAGCCCGCCGGCATCATCCATGTCCGCGGCAAAACCGTGGCAGAGCAGCACGGCGCGCCCGTCCCACTGCTGGTCCGGCGTCACCCAGGCGCCCCTCAGTTCGGGATTGATCGTCACGAGGATCTCCGCCGCCCGGCCGGACACGGTGAGCAACCCAAGGACCAGACCGAGCCAGCGCGCGAAAGCCATGGGCCAAGTCTGCGCGGACCGGGCCGCTCGCCGAGCTTTTTGCGCGGCCGGGCCGTTTTTTCGTGTCCACCGCCAGCTTCGTGTTAAATCAAGCCATGCCCCTGTCCCGTTTCCTGCTGGCCGCCCTGCTCTCACTCCTGCTGACCGCCTGCACCACGACCGGCAATCCCCCGCCCGCCGCCGCGGTCCTGCTCCCCGCTCCCCGCTCCGAGCTCCCGGCTCCTGACTCCCTGCTCCCCGCCCACGCCCGTGTCCTCGTCCTGGGCGACAGCATCACGCAGGACGGACGCTATGTGACTGACCTGGAATATTACCTCCACGCGGCCGGCCTCCCGGTCGACCTCATCAGCATCGGCCTGTCCAGCGAGACCGTCTCCGGCCTGTCCGAGGCCAGCGAAGCGGTGCGCCGCCCGTGGGTGTTGCAGCGGCTCGACCGCGCGCTCAAGGCCGTGAAGCCGACGGTCGTCCTCGCCTGCTACGGCATGAACGACGGCACCTACCGGCCCCTGACCCCGGAAATCCTGGCCGCGTTCACCGCCGGCCTGCATCAGCTCATTGACCACGTCCGTGCCGCGGGGGCGACGCTGGTGCTCATCACCCCGTCCGTGTTTGAGCCGGCGCCGATCGCGGCGAAGACGGTGCCCGTGACCGCCGCGCAATTCGGCTACAGCCACCCCTACGCGGGCTATGACGAGGTCCTCGGGGAATTTGCCCGCACCGAGCTCGCGCTGCACGAGCCGGGCGTGACCGTCATCGACCTGCACACCCCGATGGCGGCGGCGCTGGCCGCGCGCCGGGCGCAAGATCCGGCGTTCGCCTTCGCCAAGGACGGCGTCCACCCGGGCGACCTGGGTCATCTGGTGATGGCGGAGGTGATCACCGCCGGGCTGGGTCTGACGGCGCCGGCGGCTCCGGACGCCGAGCTGGCCCGGCTCTCGGCCGATCCCGTCTTCGGGCTCATCCGCGAGCGCCGCGAGCTGCGCTCCGAGGCCTGGCTGCCCTTCGTCGGTTATACGCGGGGCGACACGTTCAAGTCCGCCTCCGTCACGGCCGCCGAGAAAGTGGCCGCCCGGCTGCAGCGCGAGATCGACGCGACCGGAGCGCGATAGTCACCGCGCCGGCCGCGTCCGCCACAGGTGCCAGCCGGTGAGGATCAGCGGCATCACCCAGCCAAGCAGCCCGGCGAGGACCGCGAAGCGCCCAGCGTAGCCGATAATTTGAAACAGGCCGTGGTCGGCGAAATAGGCCTTCGCGACCGCGTCGTTGACGTGCGGGGCGAGCGCCACTTGACCGGCCGCCAGCTGGCCTGCCACCACCCAGATCCCCTTTGCGGCAAATCCGCCGGCCGCGCCCACGCCCGCGGCCATCCAGCCCGCCGCGAATGCGCCCATCGCGCAATAGCCGAGCGACAGTGCCCCGAGCGTGAAAACCCCGACGGCGCCGATCCCCATGCTGATTGGTGCCAGCGCCCCGTTGCCCAGCGCGAACAGGCCGCCGATTGCCCGCCCGTCGCTCACCACGAACCATGCCTTCACCACCGGCCGGCGCCAACCGCACTTGCTCCCCAAGCGCACATGGAACAGCGGGAGTCCCAGGAAAATCCGCTCACTCCGCCGCTCAAGTGCAACTGGAGTCTCGTTCCACACTTCGCCAAGGAACATCTCCCCTGCCTTCGGCACGAGCCGGTCCACCCGGCGTCTTGCAAGCATGAACGTCCAAAGCGCCGCGATGATTCCTAGCCCCAGTAGCACATAGGCAGCCACCGGCGTGTTCTTCCCATGCAGCACATCCGGCATCACGAAAAAGCCCAGAATCGCCGCGCCGAAACCAGCCTGCATGATGAAATACGCCCATGCCGCGCGACGACGCTCGATGCGATCAGCGACCGCTTCGTGCCGGCGGTGAAATCTCAGGAAATCCTCAAAGCCACCCAACAGCGCCGGCAGCAGCACTAGGAAGGAAACGGCCTTCACGAACAACCCACCCTTGGCCGCGGCCACGCCGATCGCCCCGGCCGTGCCAGCAGTCTTCGATGTCAATCCGCCCGCGGCCGCCTTGCCACCCACGGCCCCAGTCTCCGCCACAATCGCCGCGGGGCCCACCCCGACCGGCAGGGCCAGCAACACCAGGCCCGCGAAGGCCGGCGTCGGCGCGCTGCGCTCGAGCGTCTCCTCGACCAGCCGCGCCATGCGCTCGGTCAGCATCGCCCGGCCGCGCACCAGCCGCTGCCGCACGAGCTCCTCGGAAATCTCCAGCGCCGCCGCCACCGCCGGCACGGAACGCTGCTCGCGGTAAAACAGCACCATGGGCTCGCGGTAGGCCTCCGGGATGCCCTCCAGCGCGCCCCACATCAGCGCCGACTCGTCCGCGCGGATCGCGGCCTCGCGCGGCCCGGCCTCGTCCGCCGCGGCCTCCGCCGGCAGCGGCTCGGCCCGCGCCGTGGGGATGCGCGCCTCGCGGCGGAAGGCGTTGTTGATCCGGTTGCGCGCGATGCCGGCGAGCCAGCCGCGCAGCTTTTCCGGCTCGCGCAGGGCCGGGAGCTGTTTCCAGGCCGCGACAAAAACCTCCTGCGCGAGATCCTCGCTGCGCCCGATGTCACCGCAGGCGCTCAGGCCCAGCGCGCAGACCATCGCCTGGTGGCGCTCGACGATCTGCCGGAACGCCTCCCGGTCCCCGTCCAGGTGGCGCTCGACGAGCTGGCGGTTGGTGAGGGCGGTGTAATTCAAGAGTGTGTTCATGTTCACCCTTGAAGTGGTCCAAGGATGGCCCGGTGTGACAGGAAATCATGCGGTTAAACCGGGACGGGTAAAGCCCGGCCCGGTGGCGGCATATTCGGTTGGCTTCGGCCCCGGGCGCGGGATATGGTTCCGCCCGCCCCATGAAGATTTCCCTCCTCCCCGCGCTCGTGCTGCTGCCGGCACTCGCCGCCGCCGCGGAATTGAAGAAAGACATCGAGTATGGCCGGGCCGGTGACATCCCGCTCCGGCTCGACGTGAGCGTGCCCGACGGCCCGGGGCCGTATCCGGTCGCCATCCTGGTGCACGGCGGCGGCTGGAGCCGCGGCGACAAGGGCGGCAATCCGGGCGACTCGGCCGACATCACGCCCTGGTTCGCGCCGCTCACCGCGGCCCACTTCACCTGGTTCTCGATCAACTACCGGCTCGCGCCGGCCCACCGCTGGCCCGCGTGTCTCGACGACGTCCAGACCGCCATCCGCTGGGTCAAGGCGCACGCCGCCGAGTTCAAGGGCGACCCGCGGCGCATCGCGCTCTTCGGCCATTCCGCCGGCGGCCAGCTCGTCTGCATGGCCGCCGTGCTCGCCGGCGAGGATACGCGCGTGTCGGCCGTCGTCGGCTGTGCGGCGGTGACCAACCACGAGCAGGACCTTCCCCAGCGCGGCGGCCTGAGCACCTCGTTGCAAGCGCTCCTCGACCGGCCCAGGGAAATCACGCCCGAGTCCCGCGCCCTGCTGCGCGAGCTCTCCCCGCTCGATCACATCCATGGCGGGCTGCCGCCGTTCCTGCTGATCCACGGCGATGCGGACAAGACCGTGCCGTACCGGCAGTCGCTCGACTTCCAGGCGGCGCTGCGCGCCGCGGGCGGCGTCTGTGACCTCATCACGATCCCGGGCGCGCCGCATGCCCTGCAAAACTGGAGCAAACTCGACCCGGGTTACGAGGGCCGGATGGTGGCATGGCTGCGGGCGCACCTGGGCGCGCCGGCGACCGGCGATTGAACACCGGGCCGGGCAAGATCCGCCCAGCCTTCGGCAAGATCGGCGGCGCCGCCGGTCCCGGTTGCGCGCATAGTACGCGCATGACCCCGGTGCGTGAAAGCACGGCTTGGTTGTTGGGGGGCGGCGCCGCCTGCCCCCGGGTGACGCCGGTCGTGCACCGGGCCTGGCGGGTGGTGCTGCTCGGCCCGCCCGGCATCGGCAAGGAAACACAGGCGATGCTCCTTTCGCGCGCCCTCGGCGCCTGCATCCTGTCGGTCTGCGAAATTTTTCTGACGGCGCGCGCGCGGCCGGCGGCGCCGGACTCGGCCGTGGCCCGGGCCCAATGGTGCCTGCGGGAGGGCGACCTCGTCTCCGACGACACCCGGCTGGCGCTGCTCCGCGAGCGCGCCGGCTGCATCCGCTGCCCCGGCGGTTTCGTGCTCGACGGTTTCCCCCGCACCCTGCGGGAGGCGGAGGCGATTGAGGAACTGCTCGGCAGCGAATTCCTGCAGCTCGACGCCGTGATCAGCTACGCCACGCCGGACACCGTGGCCGCGGAAGCCACGCCTCTCACCGACCATTATCGCGCCCGCGGCCTGCTCTGCGTCATCGACCCGGCCGGCCGGCCGGAGGAGGCCTTCGCCCGCACGCTCGACGCGCTGGCCGCGCGGGTGCTGGGGGGGTAGGCCGGGGCTGCTTTTCCCGGCACCCGCTCACAGGAATTTCTGCATGAACGGCTGCTGCCGCAGCCAGGCGAGGAGCTCGTCCGCCATCGCCCGGTGGTCGGCCACCCGCGGATGCGTCGTCGACCAGTGGGTGAAAACAAAATGGCTCACCGGGGCGCCGTCCGCCTCGAGCTCACGCACCGCAGCCTCCCAGGCCGCGCGCAGGCCGGGGTCCCGGGCCCCGCCGAACATGCCGCCGCGCAGGAGGACGACATGGGCGTGCGGATAGGCGGCGCGGATGCTTTGCACCAGCGCCACATAGCCGGGCGTGTAGCCGGCGGGCAATGGCTGCTGGTCATGCCGCGTGAAGCTGAAATCATTCTCGCCGAGGTTGACCAGCACCACGTCGGGCTGCCACGCCGCCAGGTCGGCGCGCGGCGCGTCCGCCGCGGGGTAGACCCGGTCCCAGACCTGCCCGGCCCGCACGTCCACCCAGCCGGCGGAGATGCCCATGCCGCTGACGGCCATGGCCCGGTGGTCCGCGTGCAACGCCTGCGAGGTGAGCCAATCGTAGCTCAGCGCGTGGTTGTGCGTGCGGAAGTCCGACCATTGGTCCTCGGCCCCGTCCTCGTCGCAGGCGCCGACGGTGATCGAGTCGCCGATGAATTCCATCCTCAGGCGGTAGGCGGGGACCGCCGGGGCCCACGCCTGCGCCCCGGCGGCGAGTTCCACCCCGAGGAAACGCACGGTACCCTTCGCCCCCTCCGTGCGCTTGAGGAGCACGAGATGATGCCGGCCCGCGCCCGCGACCGGCAGCGCGATGCGCCCGGCCGTGTCCGGATTCGCGGCCACGACGGTGTTCATGCCATCCATCTCGGCGTTGAAATAATTCTGCCCGGTGGCGCCCGTGAACCGCAGGGCCAGCGCCGCGCCGTCGAAGTCGAGGCTGACCCGGGTGCCGGCCCAGATGAGCACCGGTGCGGCCGGGGCGGAGAAATCAATCCGCCCCTCGTAACGGAAGCGCCCGTCCGCGGCGCCAACCGGCGACCCGGCGGCGAAGGCGCGGGGACCGGCCGGCAACAGGCAGGCAAGCAGGGCGATGACGGAAAGCATCCTCCGTCCGGCGGGGCAGGTCATGCTGGTGGGGTAACGGCCGCGGTCCCCGCCATCAAGCCTCCGTTGTCGCGGGGCCGCAGCCGTTGCCCCGCACCCGGCGCCCCATTTCGCTCAAGGCCGCCCGGTACCGGCCGATTTGATTGTGTTCACCCCTCCTCCACGCATGGCCGTCATCCCGCAGATCACCGACCAACTCATCCAGGAATCATTCTTCCAGGCCATCGGCAACGTCACGCAGACGATGCTGCGCAGCACGACCAGCCTGACGGGCCGGGACGCCGAGACGGCCGCCGGGACATTTTTTGAGGTCATCGGCAACGTCGGGTTTGCCGGCGAGGCCAACGGCATCGTGTACCTCTGTTTTTCGGAAGCCTTCGCCGTGCATGCCGCCTGCCGGATGCTCGGGATGAGCCCCGGCGAGATCGAGATGCACGGCCCCGACGTGCTGAAGGACGCCATCGGCGAGATCACCAACATGACCGCGGGCGGCTTCAAGAACCAGCTCTGTGACATCGGCTTTCCCTGCAAGCTCACGCTCCCGACCATCGTGCGCGGGAAAAATCTCGCGGTCGCCGCCATCAAGTCGGCCCACCGGCACGTGTTCGAGCTGCAGTGCGACGGCCACGCCTTCATCGCCGACATCCAGCTGAAGGCGGACTGACGCCGGTTCCGGCGCCGGACCCCGGCCGGTCCGCGGGGCGGGTAAGACCCCATTCTCCGGCCGCGGCGGGCGCGCTATCTTGCGCCCATGCCTGCAACCTCCCGTTCCCACCTGGCCGGCGCGCTCGCCGCCTTCATCCTGCTGGGCCTCGGCCTGCCTGCGGGCGCCAGCACCCCGTATTTCCAACCGCTGCATGAACCCGCAACCGGGGAGCAGCATCCGGGCAAGTTTGTCTGGGCCGACCTGTTCACGTCCGATCCTGCGGCCGCGACCAAATTCTACACCGGCCTGTTCGGCTGGACCGCCAACATCATCAAGCAGGACGGCAAGGCCTACACGGTGTTCAGCAACGGCCGCCACCCCGTGGCCGGGCTCGTGCCGCGCAATACTGCCAACCACCAGCGCCCTGCCCGCTGGATCAACTACATCGCCGTCCCCGACCTCAAGTCCACCCTGGCCCTTGTGGCGCCGGCCGGCGGCCAGGTCCGCGCCCCCGCCCGGGAATTTCCGGACCGCGGCAGCCAGGCGATCATCACCGACAACGAGGGCTCGCCGGTCGGCCTGCTCCAGTCGGGCTCGGGCGACTCCGCCGAGGACGAGCCACAGCCCGGCGACTGGCATTGGTTTGAGCTTTACGGCCACGCCCCGGCGACGGCGGCCGCCTTTTATGCCCGGGTTTTCCACTATGGGGTGGCGCCCGACACCCGCACCGAGCGGAAAAACGATTTCCTCCTCACCAGCGAAAACCGCCCCCGCGGGGGCGTCGCCCCGCTCCCGTCCCGCGCGGACGCCACGCCCGGCTGGCTCGGCGTCGTCCGCGTGGCCGGCATGGACGAGGCGCTCAAGCGGGTGACCGCCCTCGGCGGCGAGATCCTCGTGGCCCCGCGCGCCGCCGCCTACGAAAGCCGTTTCGCCATCATCGCCGATTCCACCGGCGGCGTCATCGGTCTCGTCGAGTACGTGGACCCGGTCCAAACCGCCTCCCGCCCATGAAACATCGCGCAAGCATCCTCCTTGGTTTTCTCCTCCTGGCCGGCGTGCAGTTCGCCTCGAGCGGCTGTGTCGCCGACGGCTATGTCGGCGAAAGCGTCTATTATGGCCCGCACCGCGACCCGTGGTTCCGCGACGATCCGTGGATGGACAGCGGCCGCCGCTGGTATCGCGACGACGAGCCGCACGGCGGGATCCGCGGGGACATCTACATCAATCCGCCGCGTCTCCGGCGCTGACCGTCCGGTCGTGACCGGTCGGAGCGGCGGAAGCAATGTCACGAACCCTGCCGCCATTCCACCGTCCGCGGCAGGGCTGGACCAAGGTCCAGCCCCACCTAGGAAGAGCGAATGGCTCTGATATTATTGATGATATGCCCTAGGCGCGGTGCTCGGTCGCGCCGCGCCATCGGGCCAGCTCCGCGCGGAGTTCCGCGACCTCGGCCTCCAGCGCCGCGAGCCGCGACTCCACGTCGGACGGCACCGTCACGGTCTCCGGCAGCGGCCCGGCCGCGGACCCGGCGGCCGCGACCGGCTCGCCTGTCAGCAACTGCACCCAGCGGGTCTCCTTCTGCCCGGGCTGGCGCGGCAACAGCCGCACCAGGGCGCCGGCGGGCCGCTGCGCCAGCCCGGCCAGCAGCGCTTCAAATTCCTCCGCGGCCGGCATCGGCTGCATCCGTCCCGCGTTGGTCCGCAGCCCGGCGGAAGTCTGCGGCCCGCGGAGCAGCAGCTCCCCGAGCACGGCGCGCGCCGCCGGCGTCACCGGGTGGACGCTGTCGAGTTTCTGCTTGAACTTGGGCACGCGGGCCTCGGCGCCGGAAAACAGCGCCACCAGGCGCTTCTGCCGCAGCAGCTCGAGCGCCGCCTCGACCTCGCGCGCCACCACCGCCATGACCGGGTCGCGGTTGCTCCGCTGGTTGCAGGCGTTGACCAGCGCGTTGAGCGTCAGCGGGTAGAGGTCCGGCGTGGCGAGTTCCTTCTCGATCAGGCAGCCCAGCACCCGCGCCTCCAGCGCCGAGAGCGGCGCGGGCATTCGTTCGGTGGGAGTGAAATCATCATCCATGCCCCCAGCCAAGGCCCGGAACGGCCCGGGTGCAAGGCCCGGTGACCAGGGCGAAGCGGTTTGGCCCGCCGGGCTTCGCTCCCGGCTCCCCGCGCCGGTCACTGCGGCCGGATCCGCGCCGCCCAGCCGCCGCCCGCGGTGAGCCGGAGCGTGAGCTTCGTGGCGTTCGTCACCGTCCGGACGGTCTTCCGGTAGTCGTCGGCCCGGCGGTCGGCGTTGCGGCCGTCGCTCCATTCCTCCAGCGTGAAATTTCCCGCGGGCAGGAACGACAGGTCGACCGCCAGCTCGCGCGGCGTCCAGTCCGTCATCGCGCCGCCGTACCACTCCCGGCCGCTGCGCCGGGCCACGGCGACGTATTCGCCCAGCCGCGCGTCGAGCACGCGGGTCTCATCCCAGACTGTCGGGACGGCCGCGAGAAATTCGAGGCAGCCGGGCTCGCGCAGGTAGTTGGTCGGCGAGTCGCACAGCATCTGCAGCGGGCTCTCGTAGATGGCGTACATCGCCAGCTGGTGGCAGCGCGTGCCCTGGCTCATGGGCAGGTCGAAGTTCGGCGCAAAACCGGCCTGGGTGGCGTTCAGCATGGCCCCGGGCGTGAAATCCATCGGCCCGAGGAACATCCGGGTGAACGGCAGCGTGACCGTGTGCTGCGGCGTGATGTGCGCGCTCCACTTGTTCCACTCGTTGCCGCGCACGCCCTCGGTGGAGATCAGGTTGGGCCAGGTGCGCGTCAGCAGCGCCGGCCGGTTCGAGCCGTGGAAGTCCACCAGCAGGTGGCGCGCCGCGGCCTCGCGGCACACCCGTTCATAAAAGCGCATCACGGGCTGGTCGTCGCGCTGCATGAAATCGACCTTGATGCCCGCCGCGCCCCACCGCGCAAACTGGTCGAGCGCGGGGATGAGCTGGTCGTCGAGGGTCTTCCACACCACCCAGAGGATGACGCCGACGTGCTTCTGCTTCCCGTAGGCGATGATCTCCGCCACGTCCATGCCCGGCGCCACCGACAGCACGTGGCCGAGGACGTACCAGCCCTCGTCCAGCACGACATACTCGAGCCCGTGCGCCGCCGCGAAATCGATGTAGTACTTGTAGGTGGCGGTGTTCACGCCGGCCTTGAAGTCCACGCCCCCGAGGTTGTTCGCGTTCCACCAGTCCCACGCGACCTTGCCGGGGCGGATCCAGCTCGTGTCGGCCAGGGTCGTGGGGCGGGCCAGCAGGTAGACCAGCGGGTTGGTGATGAGGTCGCCGTCCTTCCGCGCCACGCCGAGCAGGCGCCACGGGTAGGTGCGCGTGCCCGCGGTGATGGCGAGGTAATCGGCGGCCCGCGTCACGCGGTAATCGCGGTCGCGGTCGAGCTTTTCCTCAAGCGGGTACGGCGGGAAGGTCCCGGCGAGCCCGTTGCCGCCGGTGCCGCGCAGCCAGAGGCCCGGATAATCGACGACATCCGACTCGGCCACGGCGAGCTTGATGCCGTGCGCGTCCACGACGGCCGGGAGGCTGGCGAGGTTCTTCGGCGCGAGGTCGCCCAGCGCCCGCGGGAGGAACAGCCGTTCCTGGTGCGAGAAGAAGCCCTCCTCCTCGGCATACCAGGCGAAATAGTTGCCCGTGAAGTTCAGCGCCACCTCCTCGGCGAACACCTTCACCTCGGCGGCCGGCAGCGCGGTCTCCCAGCGGTAGGCCACGCCCTCGTCGTAGACGCGAAAGACGACCGCGTAGCCGCCCGCCAGCTCCAGCCGCAGCTCGTTGTAATGGTCGCGCAGCTCCGCCGCCTTCTGGCGCACGACCGGATGCAGCACGCCGTCGTGCGCGCCCGTCACCGCCGCCACGAGCCGCGGCCCGAGGCCCGGCGTGGCGGCGTCGATCTTCAGCGCCAGCGTCGAGTCCTTGAGGACCGGGGTCCCGGCCACCGTCACATCGTAGCGGATGCGGTCGCCGAGGCGGATGGCGACGGTGATGATGCCGTCGGGCGAATGCAGGGCAAAGGCCGGCTCGGCGGCGGTGAGCCGGACGAACAGCACGCAGGCAGCGGCCAGAAACGGAACGGGGCGGAGGTTCACGGGGGAAAAGCGGCCCCGAACCTGAGGCGCGCCCCGGGCCAAGGCAATCCCTTGCGCCGGCCGCCTCAACCCGCGTCGGGCGGCTTTTCGCGCGGGTCTTTCCGCACCAGCCGGTACTGCCCGGCGAAATTGCCGTCGTCCACCGTGACGACCAGCGCCTCGCCGGCAAAGGCGAAGTTGAGCACGAGCGGAATCGGCGAGCCCTCGTAGTCCTGCTTATCCTTGACCAGCTTGCCGTGGGCCGGGGTGCCGTGGACGGTGTAGGTGCCGCCCTTGGCGACGACGGGGTTGTCGCTCCCCTTGATCCATTCCTGGTTGATCTTGATGTCCCCCGTGCGCGAACGGCTGATGGTCAGGGTGACCGTTGCCGGCGATCCCGGCTCCGTGGCCCAGGTACCGAGGAGCGTGGGCGCCGGTGCCGCCGGCCGCGCGGGTTCTCCCGGGGGCCGGGCCGGGCCGGGGGCCGCCGCTTTGGTCAGGTCCACCATGGCCGGGGCGCGGGCCGGCGCGGCCGGCGGCACGGACTTTTTCAGGTGGTAGGTGCCCAGGTGCCACGAGCCTTCGAACGAGAGGATCAGCTCCTCGCCCTTGAGCTCGTAATTGATCGTGCGCGGGGCGGCGGGCAGCTTGTCCAGCTTCTCGTCGGCGGCCAGCGTCCCGGTGTTCCCCGTGGTGACCGTGAGGTAGCGGACCTTTATCTCGGGCGAGCCGTCCTGCCAGCGCTGGGCCACGATGGTCCACTTGCCCAGGATGCCGAAGGAAAACGCGGCCGGTTCGGCCTCGCCGGGCACGGAGGTCCAGTAACCCGCCAGCCGTTCATCCGCCGCCGCGCGCAACGGCAGGAGGAGGGCGAGCCCCAGGGCCAGGGCGAAAAGGCGGCGGTCTGACGGGCGGTGCATGGCGGTTCTCGTCCGGACAGTGCACGCCGCTCACCGGCCACGCAACCCCGAAGCGGGCCGGCCCCGCCACGGCGGGATGGACATTTCCCGGCCACCGGCTACATCGGTCGGCATGTGGACCTTATCCGTCGCGTGGTGGGATCTCATCGTCCGTTCGATCATCGTCTACGCCGTCCTGATCGTGCTGCTCCGGATCACCGGCAAGCGGCAGGTCGGCCAGCTCGCGCCGTTCGACCTCGTGCTGCTGCTGGTGCTGTCGAACGCCGTCCAGAACGCCATGAACGGCGGCGACAATTCCGTGACCGGCGGCATCATCTCGGCCGTCACGCTCATCAGCCTGAATTTCCTCACCGGCTGGCTGACCTTCCGCAGCAAGCGGCTGGAGGTCCTGATCGAGGGCCAGCCGGAGGTGCTGATCCACAACGGCCGGCTGTTCGAGGACGTGATGGCGCGGGCGCAGCTGACGCACCACGAGTTGAACGCCGCGCTGCGCCAGGAGGGCTGCCTGTCGGTGGCGGACGTGCACTGCGCCATCCTGGAAAACAACGGCACCATCACCGTGCACCAGCGACCCGCGGCGCCGGGCAAGCTGTAGGCGGGATCGCTGATCCGGTCCCACCCTCCCCGGCCCGGCGGCGCGTTCAGACCGCCGCGCCGGACGACGGGTGATGACCGGCGGCGATGACACCAGCCACGCGGAAGGGTCCGTTGCGCTCCTCCAGGTCAAAGGGGACCGCGGACGGGCGCAGCTCGGTCGCGAGGCTGAGCCACGCGCGCCCGTGGAGTTCGCTGGCGAACCGCCGGCGCACGAGCACGTCGTGGAGTGTCACCTCCGCCTCCCAATAGGCGCCGCCACCCGCCTGCGGTGTCACGTGGAACAGCCGCGTGCCGCGCCGGCCGGTGGCGAGGGCGCGCCAGCCGGCGGGCAGTGGGGGCCGGCCCGGATGGGCACCGGGTGCCGGCCCGGGGACGGGTGGCGGCGCAAGGGGAGAGGCCGGGGGAGTAATTTCTACGCGGGGGCTTTTCATGGCGTGGTCGTGGACGGCGGTGGTGGTTCCCGCCGGACGACGGGTGGTCTGGCCCCGGGCAATGGATCCGGCCGTGCCCGGCGGGCGGCCGGGATGGCGTGTCGGGCGAAAGTCCCGGGCGGCGGCACGATGACCACGCCACGGCCGGGGAGATCGCAGACAAAAACCTCCGAGTGGATCTGCGTGGCGCTGCCGCGCAGCACGCTGCTCCAGCTCCCCCTCGCCCCCGCCGCGGATTCCCCGGAGGCGTCCATGAGGGCGATGATCGCATGCGGGGGCTGGCCGCCATCATGGCCCGCACCGCGCCGCCACCGGTGGAACGCCAGGGGGCAGGGCCCGCCGCCGTTGACCGCCACGATGATCACCTCGGCGGCCGCGATGTCCCGCTCCGCTTCCGCGGCAAACTCCGGCGCGAGCACGGACTCGATGCGCCAGAGCCGGTAGTCGGGGGTGAAGTCGTCCATCAGGTCCCGCCGCAGGTGCAGGTAGGTGGCCATCGCCCGGCCCACGAAGGCCAGGCGGTCGTAAAGGATCACGACGTGAAACTCCCCGGAGGTCTCGGTGGCGGGCGTGGCGGGCATGGGCGGAACGGGACCGGCCGCAGTGGCCGACAGCACCGCCGGTGGGACGGATCTGCCTTGGCTGCTGCTGGCTGCTGGCGCGGCTCTCAGCCGCGAAGCGTGGGTGATTGGAGCTGGACGCCAGGCCCGGACGTCCGATGAAGCGAAGCTGTTTTTATTGGTACTGGGACTCGAACGAGGCAGGGGCGGATCTCTCTTCAATCATGCCGGGGATGGGAGCCGGACAGCTGGGACGGGATTCACCGGTTGGGAGAGGCACTATAGCAGGAGGGTCAAGCGACTATGAGAGACAATCGCGCGCGACGCGGGACCGCCCGCAAGGCATGCGCAGTTTATGACAAAGCGCGCCGCGCCCCCGGGAGGCTCCGGGCGCATAGTGGTGGCCAACCGCCCCTCCATGAATGTTTCGCGTGATCGCACCGCTTGGCTGCAAGGTGGCGCCGCTGTCTGCCGGCAACCGCCTCTCCGGCCCGCCCAGCCCCGCCGCATCGTCCTGCTCGGCCCGCCGGGCATCGGCAAGGGCACCCAGGCCGGGCTGCTCTGCGCCGCCCTCGGCGCCTGCTACCTCTCCACCGGTGAAATCCTCCGCACCACCCGGACCGGCACCCCCTTCGCCATCGCCCCGGGCCTGCGCACGGCGCTCAATTACGCGCGCCGCGGCGACACCGTGCCCAACGACACGCTGCTGGAGATCATCAATGAACGCTGCCACTGCCTGACCTGCCCCGGCGGTTTCGTCCTCGACGGCTTCCCGCACACCCTGCTGCAGGCCGAGGCCCTCGACCGGCTGCTCGCGACCAACGGCCTCGCGCTCGACGCCGTGGTCCTCTACGAACTGCCCGCCTCCCGGATCGTCCCGCGGCTGCTCGGCCGCCGCATCTGCACCACGTGCCAGCGCACCTATCACGTCAAGACCCTGCCGCCCCGGACTCCCGGGATCTGCGACGACTGCCAGACCAAGCTCGTGCAGCGCCGCGAAGACCGCATCGATTCCATCCGGCTGCTGCAGGGAACCTATGCGCTGAGCCCGCGGCCGCTGGTCGCCTATTACCAACAGCGCGGCCTGCTCGTGACCGTCCAAGCCGCCGGCTCGCCGGAGGAGGTTTTCGAGCGGACGATCAGCGCCTTCAGGACCATCACCGCGGCCCGGCCCGGTTGGCAGAGCCTGCCGCCGCTGCCCGCCGCCGAAGTCGAGATCGGGTCGGGCATTTAGCCGGGCGGCGTGGCAAATAATGTGGGCGGAGTGCCCTCACCCCGCAGGTTTGAACCTTCGCCGCCGCGGCCCGGCCCTTGTGACATAATTTTCCATCGCGGCTGGTCCAAAAACGGCTTACTCGGTTGCCAAGGACGCGCCGGCTTCTTTTCCTGCGGCAGTCCCTCTTTCCATGCCCACGCGCACCCAGACCCTCCCGCCTGTTCCCGATCCCGCCGACCCGCAGCTGCTGGCCTATCTGAATCTCAAGCTGCATGAGATCGGCCAGCCAGGCGTCCAGCTGGCCGGCAACGAGGGCCTCTCCGGCTTCGTCGACCATTTCCTCACCCTCAGCCGGGAAAAGGACCGCGTGCTGGCCAGCCACCTCTGCCCGGTCGACCAGCGCATCCAGAACTTCATTTACGATTACCTCGACGGCACCGGAGAGGCCCCGCGCCTCCCCGCGTCGACCCTCGTGCTGGACCGGCCCGGCCTGGCCCGCGCCCTCTCGCTCCCGCCGGACCGCGACGAACACCACAGCAGCATCCTCGCCTCGCTCCGCGTCCGCCAGGGCGTTTTGCACAACCCGCGCAGCGACCGCCGCACCACCCAGGGGATCTTCCACGTCGCCGAGGGCGGGCTGCCCATCCCCGACGACAAGAAGGCCGTGCCCGCCGCGGTGTTCGGCCGGCTGCTCGCCGCCGCGCTCAACCCGCCCGCCGAGCTGCTCCGCCTGCCCTTCACCGCCGTCGCCGCCCAGCCGGCCGAGTGCTTCGTCTCGCTCCACCTCCGCCCGGTCGTCGTGCCGGAGGTTCCGGGCTTCAGCCCGATGCGCGCCATGGAGACGCGACTCTTCGTCCCCGGCGCGCTCGTCGCCAACCTCGACTTCGTCGAAAGCATCTTCGGCAACGCCGGCGACCCGCACCTGCCGGAGAACGACGCCGGCCTCGATCCCGCGCACTGGACCGGCCACACCGGCTGCATCATCCTCGCCCCGCACCTCAACACCCTGACCAAGCGCGCGGTCGGCCTGCCGGCCTTCGCCGACGCCACGCCGCGCCAGCGCCGCGACGGCATGTGCTGGAAATCGCCCGAGGAACCCTACAACGACGGCACGCCCTTCAAGCTCACCGCCCGCACGGCCGCCGGCGTGATCGTGACGTTCATCTCCGACAATTATTTCGGCTACTGCAAGAAGGAGGTGAAGACCCAGATCAGCTTCGCCGCCAACCTGCTCGGCCGCGCCGAGGAGGAGCACGCGGGCGGCGCCATCGTCTTCCCGAGCTACGACCACGGCGAGGACTTCCAGCTCAACCCGAACCTGCCCGACGTGAAGCACACCTTCGCCGGGGCGCTCGCCCTGCTCGGCGACCGCGCGGAGCTCCAGCCCGGCGGCTGGGCGCGCGACACGGTGTTCCCCAGCGTGCAGTATGTGCCCGCCGACGCGCGCTTCGACCTCCGCACGCAGCGCATCGCCTGGCGCGACGCCACCGGCGCGGCGCAGGTCCTCAAGCTCCTGCCCGGCTTCACCTACGTCCTGCCCTCCGGCTACAAGGTCGAGATGGTCAAGCCGCACGCCAACCGCCGCTGGCGCCTGCGCGGCACCGCGGCCGAGGGCCTCCTCTGCCACAAGCCCTGCACCGTCTCCGGCGGCGGCAAGTCCGAAATCTCCAAGCCGATCTCCGACGCGATGTTCACCGGCCCGGTGTTCGTCAGCGACCTTGCGCACGATCTCGACGCCGTCGAGGCGATCCTACAGAAGAATTACACGCAGCGCTTCCGCACGCCCGCGGGCGCCGCCGTCCGCGCCCGGCCCATCCTCAGCCCCGAGCGCTCCCTCGGCTCCGTCATCAAGCTGCTCAGCCGCAGCCCGGACTTCACCGACGAATACAACGCCTGGCTCGCGACCATCCCCCGCTCCATCCGCGACCTCGTGCTGCACCTCAAGCGGCTTTACAAGCCCGAGTGGGGCGCCGACTGGCGCCGGCATTTCAGCGTCGACACCATCAACGCCCGCCCGGGCAACGAGCTGAAGTACAATGCCGAGAAGCTGCTCACGCACTACCTGCGCGTCGGCTACACCCGCGAGGGCGGCTGGCGCACCTTCACGCTGCGCTCCGACTTCGCGCCGGCGGAGAAGATCCAGGCGGAGGACGACATCACCGCCTCGACCGTCGCCCCGCGCGACCAGGTGCCCGGCCTGCCGGCGTGGGTCACCCAGCCGTCGCTCAAGTTCGTCCACAACTGCGAGCTCCGGCTCTTCCAGCGGCCCGACGACGCCGTCGTGCGCGGCTACGACGTGCGCACCGAGCAGGATTTCAGCCGCGGCGGCCACTTCTTCTCGAACTACGAGCCGCTCACGCGTGAGACCGCCCGCACCGTCGTCGAGGACGCCCTCGGCTTCGAGGCCTTCACCGAGCCGATGCAACGGACCTTCCGCGAGTTCGTCGCCGCCGCCCGGCCGGCCTACATGGTCTCGCCGGCCTTCCCGCGCATCGTCGACGGCAAGCCCTCGAAGAACCCCCGCTACCTGCAGAACCGGCCCGACCTCGAGGAGCCGCGCGCGACCTACCTCGCCCAGACCGGCGCCCGGCTCTACCGCCGGCTCGGCGCCGACTCGCCCGCCCCCTTCCCCGTCGGCTCCGTGCTGATGGGCCGCCGGCTCAACCCGCCCGAGTCGGGGGTCCGCCCGCTCTGCGTCTTCGGCCCGATCCACTACCAGGAGGTGCCCGAGGCGTTCATGGACCTCATCGCCAGCCTCACCGGCAAGTCCCCCTCGACCACCGGCGCCGGCTCGGAGGGCGCGCTGACCAAGGGCCCGTTCAACGCCCTGCCGCCGGTCTACGACCTCAACGCCGCCCTCACCTCCTTCATCATCACCGGCCTGCCGGTCTTCTCGACCGCCGCCGGCTGGGTCGGCCCGCACCACCGCGTCGACCACGACATCAGCCTGCTCGTCCCCGAGATCTGGTGCCGCATGACGCCCGCCGAGCGCGAACCCGCCGCCCTCATCGCCGGCGGCCACCTCGAGCGGTGCACGGATTTCGACCACGACGGCCAGCGCGTGCTCGCCAGCCGGCTCGGCTGGCGCGTGACCGCGCGCTTCGTCCAGACCTACTGCGGCCGGGTGCTCGGCAACCCGAGCAGCGTGTTCGACGAGGAGTTCCTCCAGCCCGAGAAGCAGGACCCGGCCGTCTTCGCCGACGGCGTCGACAACATCGTCGCCGCCATGCGCGCCGCCGCCGGCCACTATTTCGCCGACGGCTCGATCGACACCGCCTGCCCGCCGCTTCGCGCGCTCCTGCACATCATGCGCGACGGCACTTGGGAGGGCCGCGGCCCCGACGACCCGGCGTTCCGTGCGCTTTTCACCCGCGAGTCGCTGCTCGCGAGCGACTGGTACCGCGCCCGCCTCGAGGCCCAGCGCAAAATCGACGGCTGGCTGGCCGACAACCAGGCGCGCTACCTGGAAAAATTCCTCACCCGCGCCAACTATGCCGATGTCGCCGCGCGCCTCGACATCAGGAGCCGGCTCGCGGCCTCCATCGCCGCCAGCCGCGCCGCCCAGGCGCCTGATTACCTGGAAAAACTCACCGGCACCATCGGCGCCGAACCCGCCATCGCCGCCGCCCTGACGCCGCAGAAGCCGTAAGCGGTCGGCTGGAGCCACGGCGACCCCGCCATGACATCGCAGCCGCCCCGCCATGCTCCCGCGCCGGCCCGCCGGAATCGATCTATTTGCCAAGGTTCAATCGCGCCGGCCCAGCATAAGCCTGATTAATGCCACCCTTCCCGGCCAGAGTGAGCCGGTCAAAATGGGATGGGGTCGGGTCCGGAGCCGGTTGTGCATTTCTTGTTTTTCCCCGCGCAGATTCCCACGCTCCGGCCTCCGGCCGGTCCGGCGAAACCTGCTCGCGCATTGACGCTGCCGTCGTCGTGAGCACTGTATGGTTTCACCTCCCTACCCCATGGTCAGTCCCACTACCCCTGAATTCACGGGTGCCGGCACCGCCGCCTCCGGCGCCCTCCGCTCCCTCAACGACGTCGTCATCCGGCTCGCCGGCAACTCGCAGGACGGCATCCAGGCCGTCGGCGGCTTCCTCGCCCGCCTGGCCGGCCGCTCCGACCAGGAGGTCATGACCTACATGACCATCCCCTCGACCATCTCCGGCGGGCCGTCCATCTTCCAGGTTCGCATGGGCTCCGGCGAAATCCTGTCCGCCGGCGACCGCGCCGACGTGCTCGTGGCCTTCTACCAGCACAGCTACGAGAGCCACCGCGCCTCCCTCCGCCCGGGCGGCGTGCTCCTCTACGACTCCGACCACGTGAACCCCGACCCCGACGACAAGGGGATCACCGCCGTCGGCGTCCCGATGACCAGCGCGACCGTCGAGGCCGTCGGCGGCTCGAGCAAGGAAAAGGGCAAGAACATCTATGTGCTCGGCCTGCTGGCCCGCATGTTCGACCTCGATGTGCCGAAGCTCACCCAGCTCATCCGGGAGCGCTTCGGCGGCAAGAACGAGGACATCGTCCGCAACGCCCTCCTCGCCTTCGATGCCGGCTACGCCTATCCCGCGGAGCACCTGCGGCAATGCCTTTACCGCCTGGAGAAACCCGTCGTCCCGGCCGGCGGCCGGCCGCAGGTGACGACCGACGGCAACACCGCCCTCAGCTACGGCCTGATCGCCGCCGGCGTGCGCTACGGCGCCGGCTACCCCATCACCCCCTGGTCCTCCATCATGGAGACCCTGCGCACCGAGCTGCCAAAATACGGCGGCATCTTCGTGCAGACCGAGGACGAGATCGCCGCGATCTCCACCGCCCTGGGCTTTTCCTACGGCGGCAACCTCGCCATCACCGGCAGCTCCGGCCCGGGCCTCTCGCTCAAGATGGAGGCCCTCGGCTGGGCCACCATGGCCGAGATGCCGCTCATCATCGTCAACGTCCAGCGCGGCGGCCCGTCCACCGGCATGCCGACCAACATCGAGCAGAGCGACCTCCTCCAGGCGATCTACGGCAGCCACGGCGACTGCCCGCGCGTCGTGCTCGCACCGAAGAACGTCGAGGACTGCTTCTACATCGCGATCGAGGCCTGCCAGATCGCCCGCCAGTTCAGCACCCCCGTCATCATCCTCACCGACCAGGCCCTCGCGACCCGCATCGAGGCGTTCGACGAGCCCGACCTGCCGAAGCTCATGGTCTCCGCCCCGCCCGATCTCAGCCCGCGCGAGACGACCTTCAAGCCCTACCCGCTCGACCAGCTCCAGCGCCACGCGCCCCCGGGCTCGGTGATCGGTTCCGGCAAGTACCCGACCGTCTCCGGCCTCGAGCACGACGAGCTCGGCCACCCGACCGCCAGCCCCGCGCTGCACATGAAGATGACCGCCAAGCGCCGCGACAAGATCAAGGCCGTCGCGGAGAACTTCGCCGCCCCCGAACTGTTCGGTGACGAGTCGGGCGACGCCCTCCTCATCGGCTGGGGCTGCACCTACGGCCCGATCCGCGAGGCCGCGGGCCGCCTGCGCGGCGCCGGCGTCAAGGTCGGCCATCTCCAGCTCCGCCACATCCACCCGCTCGACAACGGCCTCGAGGAGATCTTCGCCCGCTACCGGAAGATCCTCGTGGTGGAGATCAACGACGAGGGCCTCTACGGCTACGGCCAGCTCGCCACCCTGCTGCGCGCGCGCTACGCCAACCCCGCCATCGCCAGCATCACGAAGACCGACGGCCTCACCTACAAGGTGAGCGAGATCTTCGAGCGCGTCGCCCACCACCTCGAGCTCGCCGACACCTCCTTCGGCATGCGCAAGCAGAGCGTCCTCGCCGTCCCCGCCCGCTGATCCGGTCATTCAACCCTTCACTCGTCACCTTTCACCCATCACTCCGCTCATGTCCGCCCCCGCCGCCCCCCTCGCCGCCCCCCTCGCCCCCGCCGTCGCCGCCCCGCGCGCGCCGCTCGCCAAGAAACAGCTGGTCGCCGACCACCCGACGTGGTGCCCCGGCTGCGGCGACTTCGCCGTGCTGGCCTCCTTCTACAAGGTCCTCGAGAAGCTCAACTACCCGCAGGAGAAGATCGTCACCTTCGCCGGCATCGGCTGCTCCTCGCGCTTCCCCTATTTCGTCAACACCCACGGCGGCCACTTCATCCACGGCCGCTCCCTGCCCTTCGCCGCCGGCATCAGCCTCGGCCGCGACGACCTCCATGTCTTCGTCTTCGGCGGCGACGGCGACGGCTTCTCCATCGGCGGCAACCACCTCGTCCACACCGCGCGCAAGAACCCGCGCATGACCTACGTCATCATGGACAACTCGGTCTACGGCCTGACCAAGAAGCAGACCTCGCCCACGTCGCCGGTCGGCTTCAAGTCCAAGACCGACCCCTGGGGCGCCTTCGACCAGCCGATCAACCCGATGCGCACGCTCATCAACAGCGGCGCCACCTTCGTCGCCCGCAGCCACGCCACCCAGGTCAACCACATGGTCGACATGATGCACCGGGCCGCGCAGCACGACGGCTTCTCCGTCGTCGAGATTTTGTCCGAGTGCGTCGAGTTCTTCGAGGGCGCCTTCGACGGGGCCATCCCGCGCAAGGGCGGCGCGTGGTCGACCATCGACCTGAAGAAGCACGACGGCTCGCCCGAGGACGCCGCCCGGCACGACCCCACCGACGAGCTCGCGGCCTTCAAGCTCGCGCTCGAGCCCTGGCCCGGCAAGTTCGGCGTCTTCTACGAGAACAAGGCCCGCGCGACGAAGAACAAGCTCGAGCGCGACCTCATCGCCCGGACCCGCGAGAAGACCAAGAACGCGACCGACCTGCAGCTCCTCTCGAACACCTTCGCGCGGATGCGTTGAGGGCGGCCGCAACCCGTCCCCGCCCGCAGGGCTGCACCTTGGTGCAGCCGTTCCGCCGGCCGTGCCGCCACCGCCTGTTCGCGGCCGGACCGAGGTCCGGCCCTACGCACCCTGCGCCGCGCTCCTGGCCTCCAGCTCCGCCCAGCGCGCGAACGACACCGCGTGCTCGCGCTCCAGGGCGTCGAGCCGGCCCTTCACCTCCGTGAATTTCTGCGGCTCCTTCTTGTAGAAAGATGGATCGGCCAGCTTCGCCGTCAGCTGCGCCTGCTCCTGCTCCAGCGCCTCGATCTTCGCCGGCAGCGTCTCGCGCTCCTTCTGCTCCTTGTTGGAAAGCTTATTAGGTTTGGCGGATGATTTCCTTGCCGCTGGGGTCGCCGACCCCGGACCGGCCATGGCGAGGCCGGCGCCAGCCTTCGCCGCCGCCGCCTGCTTGGTCTTGTCGTGCTGCCAGTCGGTGTAGCCCCCAATGTATTCGTTGATCACGCCATCACCCTCGAAGACGAGCGAGCTGGTGACGACCTCGTCCAGAAATTCCCGGTCATGGCTCACGATCAGCACCGTGCCGGGAAACTCCACCAGCAGGTCCTCGAGCAGGTCGAGCGTCTCGACGTCGAGGTCATTGGTCGGCTCGTCCAGCACGAGCACATTGGCCGGCTTGGTGAAGAGCCGCGCCAGCAGCAGCCGGTTGCGCTCGCCGCCCGAGAGCACGCGTGCCGGCGTGCGGGCGCGGTCGGGCGCAAAGAGGAAATCCTGCAGGTAGCTGATGACATGCCGGGTGCGGCCGTCGACCGTGATGTGCGTGTTGCCGTTGGCGATGTTGTCCGCGACCGTCTTGTCGTCGTCGATCTGCGCCCGGAGCTGGTCGTAATACACGACCTCCAGGTTCGTGCCGTGCTTGATCACGCCGCCGGTCGGCGCGAGCTGGCCGAGCAGCAGCTTGATCAGCGTCGTCTTGCCCGCGCCGTTGGGTCCGATGAGGCCGATCTTGTCGCCGCGGATGATGGTCGTGGTGAAATCCTTCACCAGCACCTGCCCGTCCGGGTAGGCGAAGGACATGTGCTCGACGTCGACGACCTTCAGGCCGCTCGGGATGGCGGACTCGTTGACGCTCATCTTGACGTTGCCGACGGTGGCGCGGCGGGCGCGGCGCTCGGCCCGGAGGACGTGCAGCTGGTTGATGCGGGCGGTCGCGCGGGAGCGCTGGGCGCGGACGCCGCGGCGGATCCATTCCTCCTCCTGCGCGAGCTTCTTGTCGGCGAGCGCCTGCATGCGCTCCTCGGCCTCCAGCCGGTCCTGCCGGCGCACGAGGAAGGTGTCGTAGTCACAGTCCCAGTTCGTGATGATCCCGCGGTCGAGCTCGACGATGCGGGTGGCGAGCCGCTTCAGGAAGGCGCGGTCGTGGGTGACGAAGAACAGGCCGACCTTCTCCTGCAGGAGGAACTCCTCGAGCCAGAGGATGGCGGCGAGGTCGAGGTGGTTGGTCGGCTCGTCGAGCAGCAGCAGGTCGGGCTGGCTGGCCAGCGCCTGCGCGAGCAGCACGCGCCGCTTCAGGCCGCCGGACAGGGCGGAGAACTCCGCGCGCGCGTCGAGCCCGACGTGGGCCATGAGGTCCTCGAGGCGCACCTCGCGCTCCCAGTCCTCCTCGTGGGCGCTGGCGGAGCGCAGGCCGGCGGCGACGATGTCGTGCACGCTGCCGGCGAGGTCCGCCGGCACCTCCTGCACCAGCCGCGCGAAATGGGCGCCCGGCTGGCGGAAGATCTGGCCGGCGTCGGGCTTGATCTCGCCGACGATGAGCTTCATCAGCGTCGACTTGCCCGAGCCGTTGCGCCCGAGCAGGCAGAGGCGTTCCCCCGCGTTGACCTGGAAATTGACGTGGTCAAGGACGGGAGGGCCGCCGAAGGCGTGGGAGACATCGAGGAGGCTGAGGAGCGCCATGGGAGGGGCGAAAGTAGGCGGCGCCCCGTCGCGTGCAACCCAAAGCTGGGAATTTCCACCGCGCCGGGGCTGTGCGCCGCCCGTGGGTCAGCGAGCTTCATCCTTCGCCAAGGCTTCGGACGACAGATGCTCGCGCTCTTCAGGCGCCCGCCAGCGGGCTGACCCACGGCCCGGACTCCGCTCAGAACGACCCGGCGGCGACGGCCGCGCGCGTGGTGTCGGCCGTCCCGGGGCTGTCCTTGACCGCGAATCCCGTGACGTCCTTCAGCACAAAGCCGGGGACGCCCGCCGCGCGCTGGGCGTTGAACTTCCGGAAGCTGATCCCAGCCACATCCTGCAGGACCACGGGCGGACGCCGGTCCTCCGCCGCGTAGCCGACCGTGACATTCTCCACCGTGATGTCCTGCGCGTGGCGGATGAACAGCCCGTACGCCGGCAGGAGCCCAAACATGCTCGGCTCCGGATACCCCACCGCCTGCTCCGGCGGGGCGAACGGGTCGCGCGGCCCGGTGAGCCCGGGCTCCCGGCCGCGGAGAAAGAAGGGATTGACCAGCTCGGTGGGCTGCGCGGCCACCTGCTCCAGCGTGAGGCCGCCCCGGTACTGGAGGCTGATGTCGCGCAGCACGACCCCCTCGACCGGATGGCCGGGCAGGCCGGCGATGATCGAGGGGTAGCGCGCGTCGGCGTTGGTGACCGTCACCCGGCTGATCGTGACGCGGCGGATCGCGCCGACGGGCGTCCCGGCCGGACTCCGCCCGCGGTTGCCCAGGCGGATGAAGATGGGCGAGCTGGCCAGGTCGCGCATGACGAGGTCGCGGACGGTGATGTCCTCGATCACGCCGCCGTCCACCGTCTCGAGCGCGAGTCCGCGGCTCCGTTCAAACGTGCAGTCCGCGATGGTGACGCGCCGGAAGCCGCCGCTGGACTCGGTGCCGATCTTGATGCGGCCGGTCGGGCCGTCCCGGTCCGGCGCGCGGTCCATCGTGCGCTGCCGCGTGCCGTCGAGCACGGTGCCCTCGTCGTAGCCCGTGACCGTGCATTGCGTGATGGCGACATCCTCCGTGTCGCGGAAACTCCCGAGCGCGTAGGAGCTCTTCAGCACGATGGCGTCGTCCTTCGGCGCGTTGACCACGCAGCGCGAGACGGTGACGTCGCGGCAGGCGTCGATGTCAAAGCCGTCCCGGTTGGTGTCGATGGTGAGGTGATCGAGCGTCAGGTGGTCGACGCCGGTGACGAGCACGGCGAAGTGTCCCCCCAGCAGCACGGAGAAATCCCGCAGCATGACGTGGCGGCAGTTCTTCAGGCCGATGGCCTTGTCGCCGGCGCCGATGACGTTGCCGGACGGGCGCGGCGGGCCCGCGGCCGCCGGCGCGCCGTTGGCATCGAGGACGGCGGGCGGGCTGCCGGGCGCGCCCGGGGCGGCCGTGCCGTTGGGCCCGGTGGCGCCCCCGCGCCCGCCGCCGTAACCAGCGTTGCGGACGAGGCCCTTGCCGTTGATGAGGCCGGGGCCGAGGATCGCGACGTTATCGAGGTCCTCCCCCCAGATCAGGCTGTTGTGCCAGTGGCTGTGGCCGAAGTCCTGGTATTGGAATTTGTCGCCCCACGCGTTGGGTTCGGGCGGATCGTAGGCGCCGAAGCCGGGTGCGGGGGTGGCGGCGAGGAGCGTCGCCCCCGGCTCGAGCACGAGGGTCAGGTTGCTCCGCAGCCGGATGGAAAAACTCAGGTAGGTGCCCGCGGGCAGCCGCACCGTGCCGCCGCCCGCCGCCGCGGCCGCGTCGATCGCCCGGTTGATGGCGGCGGTGTCGAGCGTGGTGCCGTCGCCGGCCGCGCCGAATTCACGCACATTGAATTCGCGGGGCGGGGCGGCGGCCGCCAGGGCGGCCGTCAGCAGGGGTAGGAGCAGCAGTATTCTCATCATTAAGCGGCGGCCACCATTGAATCCGTCCGATCCGGGCGCAACCCAAAGCGCCAGAAAAAGCCGCCAGCCGGCCGTCCCGGCTCGTCCGGGGCGCAAAAATCCTCTGCCTTGGTTGACTTGGCCGGCCCTCTCCCCGCAACATGCGCCGGTGAGCGACCCCGCCCAGACTCCCCTGCAGCAGACCCTCCGGTGGCTGGCCGACCACGCCGGTTTCCCGGCGCGGCGGCTCCCGGACAAGGCGGAGCTGCTCCTGCTCATCGCCACGGCGGCGGCCGACGAGGACCTGGCGGTGAAAAACCCGGTGAACCTGAAGATCCCGTTCAATCCGACCTTCAACGCCCAGATCCGCAACTACACGGCCCAGCGCCGCCGCGCGCACCTCAAGTGCGACAACAGCGCCAAGACCTGAGATCGGGCCGCCGGCCCCCCGCCGGCCGCCGGTCACTGGGCCGTCCGGCGGGCCGGACCCATTACGCTAATGTAACGTTGCCCGGGGCTTAATATGGCTTTAATCTGTGCAGGTTTATTTAACTTCCGACCTGTCTTTGGCGTCTTTGCCCTACCGAACACTGCGTCCGCCTCCGGCCGCGGTCCGCCCATGAAATCTCCGCTCCGCTCCTTGCTCAGCACCTGCCCTCTTTTGCTCGTGTGCCTGCTGGCCGCGAGCTGCAAGCCGCGGCCGCCGGCCCCGGTCACGGCCGTGCCGGTCTACACGGCGGCGGTTGTCCAGCGGGCCGTCCCCCTCACCCGCACCGCCGTCGGCCTCGTCCAGCCGCTGCACACCGTCGCCCTGCAAAGCCAGGTGGACGGCGTGATCGCCAAGGTCCATTTCCGGGAGGGCGACTTCGTCAAGGCGGGCGCGCTGCTTGTCACCCTCGACCAGCGCCCCTTTCAGACCGCCCTGTCCTCCGCCAAGGCCCTGCTGGCGCAGGCCCGCGCCAACGCGGACAAGGCCGAGGCCGACTACCAGCGCTATGTGACGCTGCATGACCAGAAGGCCGTCTCCGACTCGGACTTCACCCAGTACGCCACCGCCGCGACCGGCGCCCGGGCCGCGGTCGCCGTGCAGGAGGCCGCGGTCGTCACCGCGCAGCTCAACCTCGATTACACGGAGATCCGCGCCCCGATCGACGGCCGCACCAGCCGGCTGGCCCAGCGCGAGGGCGCGCTCGTCAAGGCCAACGACTCCGCCCAGCCCCTGCTCATCCTCAACCAGATGGCGCCCATCGGCGTGGCTTTCGCCCTGCCCGAATCCGACCTCGCCGCCGTGCGCGCCGCCCTGGCCGCCGGCCCCGTCGCCGTCAGCGCCCTGGCCCAGGGCGAGGGCCAGCAGCCGGTGTCGGGCCGGCTCGACTACCTCGACAACACCGTCGGCCCCACCACCGGCACCATCGCCCTCCGCGCCGCGTTCGACAACCAGGACGGCGCCCTGTGGCCCGGCCAGTTCGTCGATGTCGTCGTCGCCCTCGGCCGCCTGCCGAACGCCCTCGTCGTCCCCGGCACCGCCATCGTCCCCGGCCAGCTGGGCAACCAGATCTTCGTCGTCAAGCCCGACGGCACCGTCGATGTCCGCCTGGTCCGGACCGGCGTGACCGACGGCGCCGACATCGTGGTGCTCGACGCCGTCCACGCGGGGGAGACGGTCGTGACCGACGGCCAGCTCCGGCTGCTGCCCGGCACCCCCGTCACCGTGAACACCCGCGATGGCAAGGCCGGCGCCGCCCCGGCCGGAACCCGGCCGCCCCCGCGCCCATGAACCTGCCCGAACTCTGCATCCGCCGGCCGGTGATGACGACGCTCCTCACCATCTCGCTGCTCGTCTTCGGGATCATCGCCTTCCGCACCCTGGCGGTGAGCGACCTGCCGGACGTCGAGTTCCCGACCATCAGCATCTCCGCCTCGCTCCCGGGCGCCTCGCCCGAGACCATGGCCGCCGCCGTCGCCACCCCCATCGAGGGCCAGCTCACCACCATCGCCGGCATCGACTCGATGAGCTCGGTCAGCACGCTCGGCAACACGCGCATCACGCTGCAGTTCTCGCTCGACCGCAACATCGACGACGCCGCCCAGGACGTGCAGACCGCGCTCTCCAGCGCCCTGCGCTCGCTGCCGACGCAGATGACCACCCCGCCGTCCTTCCGCAAGTCCAACCCCGCCGCCAGCCCCATCCTCTACCTCACCCTCAGCTCGCCCACGCTGCCCCTCGCCCAGGTGGACGACTACGCGGAAAACATCCTGGCCGAGCGCATCTCCATGATCTCGGGCGTGGCGGATGTGAACGTCTACGGCTCGCAGAAATACGCCGTGCGCGTCCAGTTCGACCCGCGCCGGCTCGCCGCGCGCGGCATCACCGTCGCCGAGCTGCAGGCGGCCCTCGCCGCCCAGAACGTCAACCAGCCCACCGGCCAGATCGACGGGCCGGACAAGACCTTCACCATCACCGCCACCGGCCAGCTGGCCAAGGCGAAGGAGTTCGCCCAGGTCGTCGTCGCGTGGCGCAACGGCACGCCCGTGCACCTCGGCGACCTCGCCACCGTCATCGACAGCGTGCAGAACAACCGCGTCGCCAGCACCCTCTACACCGGGGGGCAGAGCCGGCGGACCATCATGCTCGCCGTCCTGAAGCAGGCGGACGCCAATACCGTCGCCGTGGTCGATCTCATCAAGGAGGCCCTGCCCGGCTTCCGCGCCGAGCTGCCGTCCGCGATCCAGCTGGAGATCCTGCGCGACGGGTCCGCCGCCGTGCGCGAGTCCGTGCACGACGTCGAGTTCACCCTGATGCTCTCCATTGCGCTGGTCGTGCTCGTCATCTTCCTGTTCCTCCGCTCGGCCACCGCGACCATCATCCCCAGCGTGGCCATCCCCCTCGCCCTGCTGGGCACGTTCGTCGTGATGTACTTCTTCCACTTCACCGTCGACAACTTCTCCCTGCTCGCCCTCACCCTCTCCGTCGGGTTCGTGGTCGACGACGCCATCGTCATGCTCGAGAACATCGTCCGCCACATCGAGCTCGGGCTCAGCGTGCCCGCGGCGGCCCTGAAGGGTTCCGCGGAGATCGGGTTCACCATCCTGTCGATGACGCTCTCGCTGGTCGCGGTGTTCATCCCGCTGATGTTCATGCGCGGCGTGCTCGGCCTGCTGCTGCACGAGTTCGCGATCACCATCACGGCCTCGATCCTGGTCTCCGGTCTCGTGTCGCTCACCCTGACGCCGATGCTCTGCGACCAGTTCCTGCGCGCGCACGAGGCGCAGCACGGCCGGTTCTACCGGGCCAGCGAGCGGGTGTTTGAAGGCATGCTGCGGCTCTACGACCGCACCCTGCAATTCTGCCTGCGGCACCGCCTCGCCACGCTGGGCACCGCCGTCCTCTCCCTGCTGCTCACGGTGCTCGTGTTCTTCCAGCTGCCCCAGGGCTTCATCCCGACCGACGACCAGGGCCTCATCGCCGTCAACCTCGAGGCCGCCCAGAGCACCTCGATCAACGCCATGCGCCACTACCTCGACGAGGCCGCGCGCGTCGCCGCGGCCAACCCCTCGGTCGATGCCGTCGCCGCGAGCATCGGCGGGGGCGGCAATTCCGGCACCAACACCGGCTCCCTCACCGTCCGGCTCAAGGACCGCCGGCACCGGCCCTCGGCCTTCGACATCGTCAACCAGCTGCGCGGCGCCCTCGCCCGGGTCGTGGGCATCCGCGCCTACCCGCAGGTGCCGGCGAGCGTCCGCATCGGCGGCATCGCCTCCAAGTCCCTCTACCAGGTCGCGATCTCCGGCTCCGACCTCCCCCGCCTCTACGCGGCCGCGGGCGACCTCGAGCAGAAGCTCCGGGCCCTCCCCGAGCTCACCGACCTCAACTCCGACCTCCAGATCACCAGTCCCCAGCTCAAGGTCGAGATCCAGCGCGAGCGCGCCGCCATGCTCGGCATCTCGCCCAGCGCGATCGAGAACGCCCTCTACAGCGCATTCGGCACGGAGCAGGTCTCCACCATCTACACCGCCACCGCGCAGTATTACGTCATCCTCCAGGTCGCGCCCGACTTCGCCAGCGATCCCTCGGCGCTGCATGACATCCATGTCCGCACCTCGGCGGGCGATCTCGTCACCCTCGACACCGTGGTCACGCTGCTCAACACGGTCGGTCCGCTCAGCGTCGGCCACATCGGCCAGTCGACCGCCGTCACCTTCTCCTTCAACCTCAAGCCGGGCGTCTCGCTCGGCGACGCCACGGTCGCCGTCGCCCGCGCCGCCGCCAGCCTGCCCCCGGACATCACCTACTCGCTGCTCGGCACCGCCCAGGCCTTCCAGCAGTCGCTCAGCAACATCGGCCTCCTGCTCATCCTCGCCGTGTTCGTGATCTACGTCGTCCTCGGCATCCTCTACGAGGATTTTGTCCACCCGCTCACCATCCTGTCGGGCCTGCCCGCCGCCGGCTTCGGCGCCCTGCTCACCCTCTGGCTCTTCCGGCAGGAACTCAACATCATGGGCTACGTCGGCCTCGTCCTCCTCATCGGCATCGTGAAGAAAAACGCCATCATGATGGTCGATTTCGCCCTTGCCCTCGAGCGCGAGCAGGGCGCGGTTTTCTCGGCCGAAAAGGCCATCTACGACGCCTGTCTCACCCGTTTCCGCCCGATCATGATGACCACGTTCGCCGCCCTCGCCGGCGCCGTGCCCATCGCGCTCGGCCTCGGCGCCGGGGCGGAATCCCGCCGGCCCCTCGGGCTCACCGTCGTGGGTGGCCTGCTGATGTCGCAGCTCCTCACCCTGTATCTCACGCCGGTGATCTACCTCTACATGGAACAGTTCAAGGCGTGGCTGCGCGCGCGCCGCACCCCCGTCCCGCAGCCCGCCGCCGGCGCCCTGCCCTCGCATCCGGGCCTGGCCGGCTGAACCGGCCCGCGGTTGGGCAGACAAATGGGCGCGGCCGCGACGCTCTCACCAATCGCCCCTCCACCCGCCCATGCCCGCGTTGCTCCATTCCGCCCTCCGCTCGCTGCGGGCCCATCCGGGTTTCAACTCCCTGGTCATCCTGCTGCTGGCCCTCGGCCTCGGCGCCAACACAGCCATCTTCAGCGTCGTCCACGCGGTCCTGCTCCAGCCGCTGCCCTATCCCGCGCCCGGCGACCTGGTGCTGGTGCGCAAAATCCCGCACGATCCCGCCGCCCAGGTCCCCGGCGACGGCGACCTGATGCCCGACAATGAATTTCTGTCCTGGCTGGAGGCGGAGCCGAAGTCCTTCCGGGAGCTGGCGGGCTACCGCAGCAACGACGCCACCCTGCAGCGCGGCGACGGGGCCATCCGCGTGCCCTCGGCCGAGGTCACCGGCGGTTTCTTCCCGATGCTGGGGGTCTCGCCCTGGCGCGGCCGGCTGTTCGCCGCCGCCGACCTGAAGCCCGGGGCCGCGCCGGTCACGGTCCTCAGCTACACCGCCTGGCAGGCGCGGTTCAATGGCGCGGAATCCGTGCTTGGCGCGATCGTGCAGCTCGACGACACGGCGTACACCGTGATCGGCGTGCTGCCGCCGGCGTTCGCGTTCAGCGACCCGGTGCAATTCTGGCGGCCGCTGGCCCTGGTGCCGAACGCCCCGGGCCAGCTCCGCATCCGCATGATCCGCGTCTTCGGCCGGCTGCTGCCCGGCACCCCGGCGGCGGTCGCCCGGCGCGAGCTCGACGCCCTCGCCACCGCCTTCTGGCAGAACCTGTCCGGCGGCTTCGCCGGTCCCGCGCCCGGCCGCGGCGAACCGCGCGCGGCGGGCGCCCCCGCCGGCGGGGAACACCGGCCCGGGCCCGGCGGACCCGGCTTCCGCCTGCCCTTCGCCGACGCGTCGGCCTCGCTGGTGCCGCTGCAGGAACAGCTGGCGAAGCAGTCGCGCGCCACGCTCTGGCTGCTGCTGGGCGCCGTCGGCTTCGTGCTGCTCATCGCCTGCGCCAACCTTGCCAATCTCCAGCTGGCGCGCGCCGCCGGCCGCCGGCGCGACGCCGCGGTCCGCGCCGCCCTCGGGGCCTCGCCGGCCCGGCTCGCCGCCGAGTTGCTCGCGGAAAACCTGCTGCTCGCCCTCGCCGGCGGGGCGCTCGGCCTGCTGCTCGCCTGGGGGAGCACCCGCCTCCTGTCCCAGTGGCTCGCCGACTACCTGCCGCACCTCAATCCCATCGGCCTCAACCCGGCGGTGGCCGGCTTCGCCGCGCTGCTGGCCGTCGTCACGGGGCTCGGCTTCGGACTCGCCCCCGCCTGGCAGGCCGGCCGGACCGACCTGCTCGCCACCCTCAAGGAAGGCAACCACCAGAGCACCCCCGGCGCCCGCGGGCGCCAGGCCCTCGTGGCGCTCGAGGTCGCCCTCGCCCTGGTGCTGGCGGCCAACACCGGCCTGCTGGCGAAGAGCATCTACCAGCTGTACGCCCAGGAACTCGGCTACCGCACCCGCGACGTGCTCACCGCCAACCTCCTGCTCCCGCGCCGCTATGGCAGCCCCGCGCAGCAGCGCGACTTTGCCACGCGCTGGCGGGCCACCCTGGCGGCGCTGCCGGGGGTGAAGACCGCCGCGCTCACCGACTTTCCGCCCCTCTCGCCCTACAACACGGTCGTCATGGCCGGTCACGGCCGGGGCCGTGACGCCACCGGAGCCGCCCCGCCGCCCGTGATGTCCATCGCCAGCACCACGCCGGAATATTTCTCCGCCGCCGGGATCGCGCTCCGTTCCGGCCGGTTCTTCACCGCGGCTGACGCCGGCGGCGCCCCGCGGGTCGCCGTGGTGAACGAGGCGTTCGTAAAGCAATATTACCCGCAGGGCCTGACGCTCGGCACGCCGCTCGAGGCGCCGCAGCCCGAGGGTGCCGCCCCGCCCGCCATCATCGGGATCGCCGCCGACATCCGGCCCCGCGGCTTTGACAGCACCGCGCAGCCGCTGGCCTATTTTCCGCTCGACCAGCAGCCGCGCGGCCGGCTCTCCGCCGTGCTCCGGTTCGAGGGCGACGCCGCCGCGCTGGGCCGCGCCGTGACCGTCGCCACGCATCGGCTCGACGCCGACCTCGCGCCCGACAGCCCGTCGACCCTGGCGGAGCAGATCGCACGGCAGACCGCGCCGCGCCGCGTGACCCTCCTGCTCACGGGCACGTTCGCCGCCACCGCGATCCTGCTGGCGGAGCTCGGCATCTTCGGGGTCATGACCTACACCGTGACGCAGCGCACCCGGGAGATCGGCGTGCGGATGGCGCTCGGCGCCGACCCGGCGGCCATCCTGCGCTGGATGCTCCGTTACGGGGGCGCCGCCGTGGCCGCGGGCATCGGCGCCGGCCTCGGGCTCACCCTGGCCGTCACCCGCCTGCTGGCCGCGGTGCTCTCCGGCGTGGCGGACCTCGACCCGACGGTGCTGGCGCTCGCGGCGGCGGTGCTGGCCCTGACCGGCCTGCTGGCCTGCCTGGTGCCGGCATGGCGCGCCACGCGCGTCGACCCGATGACGGCGCTGCGGAACGAATGACGGGACGGGACCGCCGGACAGGACCGGCGCGGCCGGCTTAAGCCGCCTCGTTTTGCCCGGAGAAGTGGGCCGGACGCATGGCCGGGCCGGGATGGGCGGCCAGCTGGGCGACGATGGTCTCGCGCAGGTCCCGGCCGATGCGGAGGACAATGGCGCAGACCTGCGCACGCACCACGGGATCATCCGCCGGCACGGGGCAGCCGCGGCGCTCGCCCTCATACCACTGCTCGTCCGCGAAGATCTTTTGGATCACCGGGAGCTGGCGGAAAATGACGGGGTCGAGCTGGGCCATGGGGATGTTGACACCTTATTATCGGCTCAACCCTGCACGGGCTGAAGCCTCGGCGGGGAATTGCGCTTTGCGCTTGGCTGTGCCAGCTTGGCGGCATGCCCGCCAAGAATCCGCCCATCGACGCCGGGGTCCGCATCGGCCACGTCCACCTGAAGGTCGCGAACCTGCAGCGCGCGCTCGACTTCTATGTCGGCGTGCTCGGCTTCGAGCTGATCCAGCGCTATGGCACGCAGGCGGCGTTCATCTCGGCGGGCGGCTACCACCATCATATCGGGCTGAACACGTGGGAGAGCCTGGGAGGAACACCGCCGCCGCCCGGCACCACCGGGCTGTATCACACGGCCATCCTCTACCCCACCCGCGCCGCGCTGGCCGATGCGTTGCGCCGGCTGGTAAAGGCGAAGATCCCCCTCGACGGCGCGTCGGATCACGGCGTGAGCGAGGCGCTTTACCTGCACGACCCGGACCAGAACGGCGTCGAGCTCTACTGGGACCGCCCGCGGGAGCAGTGGCCGCGGGACGCCGCCGGCGGCCTCGCGATGGTCACGGAGCGTCTGGACCTGAACTCGCTGCTGGCCGGGGCAGCCTGACCGAGGCCGGGTCGCCCAGCAGCCCGCGCACCAGCTGGAGCAGCTGGGCGGTCTCAAAGGGCTTCTTGATCGCGCCTTCCGCCCCCATCAGCCGGGCGATTTTCAGGATGTCGGGCATGAGCGTGTCCTTGCCGCCGGACATCGCCACCACCCGTGGCCGCGGCTTGAGCCGCTGCAGCTGGCGCAGCAGCTCCAGGCCGTCGCAGTCGGGCATGAAGATGTCCGTGATCACCAGGTCGGCGGGCAGCAGGGCCAGGTGCGCCAGGGCCCTGCGCCCGTTGTGGGCGACGCGCACGTTGAAACCGTGGTGCTGGAAGAGGTCGACGAGCATCTCGCCGATCTGCTCATTGTCATCGACAATGAGGATGTTCGCGCCGGCGGGAGCGGCCGGCAACCCGGGGGGAGTTGTCGCGGTCATGCGTGGATTGGCCGCCAGGTTAACGGGTGGCATGGGTGGCGGCGAGCAAGGATTTCACGGGAACGGCCGGGTCGGCGGGGACCGACCGGGTGGCGGCCGGCGACCCGTCGGCGCTGCCGTTCACCAGGGTGAGCAGCTCGTCCACGCAGCCCTTGAGGGTGGCGGCCTGGGCGTTCATCTCCTCGGCGGCGGCGGCGCTTTCCTCGGCGCCGGCGGCGTTGGTCTGCGTGACCTTGTCCATCTGGCTGACGGCGGTGTTGATCTGCTGGATGCCCTCGCTCTGCTCGCGCGAGGCGGTGGCGATCTCCGCCACGATCTCGTCGACCCGGCGGGCCTTGGCGAGGATCTCGGCAAAGCCGGTGACCACCTTGCCGCTGAGGGTGACGCCGCGCTCGCTCATGTGCACCGCCTCCTCGATGGTCGAGGCGGTCTCCTTGGCCGCGCTGGCGCTGCGCTGGGCGAGGCTGCGGACCTCCTCGGCCACCACCGCGAAGCCGGCGCCGGCCTCGCCGGCCCGCGCGGCCTCGACCGCGGCGTTGAGCGCGAGGATGTTGGTCTGGAAGGCGATCTCGTCGATGGTCTTGACGATCTTGGCGACGCTGGCGCTGGCGCGCTGCAGGTCGGTCATGGCGGTCGACATCTGCTGCATGTCGGCGGCGCCGGTCTCGGCGGCCCGGCGCGTGTCGGCGGCCAGCGTCTTGGCCGAGTCGGCGTGCCCGGCGTTGCGCCGGGTCATGCTGGCGAGTTCCTCGAGCGAGGAGCTGGTCTCCTCGAGGGAGGCGGCCTGCTCGCTGGCGCCCTCGGCCAGCGACTGGCCGGAGGCGGACACCTGGGTCGAGGCGGACGCCACCTGGTCGGCCCCCTGCACGAGCTCGACCGCGATGCCGCGGATCGGGCGGGTGATGCCGCGGGCGATCCACCAGACGACCGCCAGCACCGCGAGCAGGACCGCGGTCCCGATGGCCAGGATGATGTCGCGCATCCGCACCGCGGGGGCAAGGACCTCACGTTCCGGGATGGTGATGATGGCCGACCAGGGGGTGACGGTGCGTCCGATGGTCACGGGGGAGGCGATCCGGTATGTGTTGTCGTTCAGGGTGTGGGAGAAGCTCTCGGTGATGAAAGGCTGCCCGTTCCGGATGTGGCCGAGGAACGGCTCGACCCATGGATCGGTATTCAACATCGGCTTGCCACAGCGCTCGGCCGTGGGATGGGCCACATATAAACCGCGGTTGGAAATCAGCGCCGCATAACCCCGCTCGCCGACCTTCACCTCCGCGATCACGGCCGCCAGGGTGCTGAGCGGCAGGTCCACGCCGACGACGCCGAGGAAGGCGCCGGCGGCATTGTGCAGCGGCACGACGAGGCTGGTCATGAGCACGTCCTTGCCCGCGGCCTTGTAGAGATAGGGTTCCACGGCGGTCTCCTGGTTGGTGCGCTTCGGAATCTGGTAATAGTCGCCCGCGCCGTCGACCGTGTAGTCCTTGTTGGGCTCGACCGCGATCTCGCCGCCCGCGCGGTTCCAATACGGCACATAGCGGCCGGTGGCGTCGTGGCCGGGCTTGTTGACAAAATCAGCGTCGTGACCGTCAAAGGCGTTTGGTTCCCAGACCGTCCAGACCCCGATGAGGTCCGGCGTGCGGACCAGGGTCTGCCGGAGCACGGCATCGGCCTGGGCGCGCGAGGTCACGCCGCTGGCCACCATGCCCTCGAACACCTGGGCCAGGTCACGGGCGGTGCCGATGGCCGAGCCGAGCCGGGTTTCCATCTCCCCGTCGAGCGCCTCGGCGTCCTTGCGGCTGAGGGCCAGGGCGTCGGCCCGGGCCGAGCGCACGGCCTGGATGGTGACCACGGTGGTGAGGGAGCCAAGGCCGAGCAGCACGGCCAGGCCGATGGAGAGCAGCATGCGGCCGTTGAGACCGCGGAGGAATGTAAGTTTCATGGGCGAAGCGTGGTTTTGAATTAGGCGGAGGAAGGTCTCGCCGGCAGGCATACGGGCACGAAAAAAGGCACAGGTGCGCCGACGCCCCCAGGGAGGGAATTGACGTAACTGTGCCTTCGACTGACAGGCCCGTGATGTCCTGCCGGAGAAAGCTGCCCCCAACCGGGTTGAGGGCCTTCCAGCAGTTCAATCGGCCGGCCGGCCGGAACCTTTAGCCCAAAATGTCGCCGGGCTCGCTCAGCTGGCCGGCCCGGGGGGCTCTTCGTCGCGCCCGAGCAGCTGCTCCAGCTGGCGGCGCAGGTCGGCCAGGTCCTTGCTCTTGAAATTCTGCTTCGTCCGCTCGAGCACCTCGACGGTGCGCCGCAGCGCGGCGACGTGGTCCACGTGGTCCAGCGAGCCGGCGGCCCGGCGCTCGAGGGCCTGCGTGGCCCGCTCGAGGTCCGCCAGCATGAGGATCACCTGCCGGAGCGACACCCGCAGGTAGCTGCCCATCGGGCCACCCGGCTGTGCGCCCGGCGACTTCCGCAGCACCTGCTCGATCTGCCCGAGTTCCTGCTCCCACGCCCGCAGCCGTGCCCGGCCCCCGTGCATCGCGCGGAAGCCCCGGTGGTCGGCCACGGCCGCGTCGAGCACCCGGCACAACTCGTCGATTTCCGGCGGCTTGGTCAGGTAGGCCACGACCGGCAGCCGCACGGATCGCGATGCGGTGGCCACCGACGGCCGGCCGGTCAGCAGGATGACGGGCAGGCCCGCGGCGAGCTGCGGCAGCGCCTCGATGAGTTCCAGCCCGGAGTTCCCGGGCATGTTGATGTCGGAAAGCAGCACGTCGTATTCCCGCGACTGGAGCCGCTCCACCGCCTCGGCCCCCGTGGCCACGCGGTCGCACTCAAAGCCGTAGCGCCCCAGCACGATGGCGAGACCGTCGCGGATGGCGCGTTCGTCATCGGCCAGGAGCACGCGCCCGCGGGATTCCGGATTGACGGCATCCATGTCACGCTCCGGGTTTCCGCGGGCGGGCCAGCGCCCGGTGCACCGCCTGGGCCAGGCCGGTGAAGTCGATCGGCTTCGCCACCAGCTCCCGGATGCTGAAGCCGCGCAGCTTGTCCGGTGTCCACGTGCCGCTGAGTCCGCTGACCAGCAGCACGGGCAGCTCCGGCCGCACGCGGTGCACCTCGTGGATCACATCCAGTCCCGTCATGCGGGGCATGGTGTGGTCGGTCACGAGGAGGTCAAACTCTTGCGGTCCGGCGCGGAAGCGCGCGACGGCCTCGACGGGGTCGGTGCAGGCCGTCACCCGGTAGCCGAGCCTCTGCAGCGTCGTCCGCATGGCCTCGCACAGCGGCCCCTCGTCGTCGACCAGCAGCACGGATTCGCCGGCGCCGCGGGGGATGCTCGCGTCCGGGACCAGCGTCACCCCGGCCACGCCGGCGTACTGCGGGAAATACAGCTCGAAGGCGGTGCCCTCGCCCGGCCGGCTGTCCAGCACGATGGCGCCGTCGTGGTCCTCCATGATGCCGTGCACCACGGAGAGCCCGAGCCCGGTGCCCTCGCCCGGGCCCTTGGTGGTGAAAAACGGCTCGAACACCCGGGCGCGCGTGTGCTCGTCCATGCCGTGGCCGGTGTCGGCCACGGCCAGGCGCACGTAGGTTCCCGGCCGGAGGCCGGGGTGGAGCCGGGCCTGCGCCTCGTCGGCCTGCCAGCCGCCCAGCGTCACCATCAGCCGGCCCGGCCGCCCGCGCATCGCGTGCGCGGCGTTGGTGCCCAGGTTCATCATGATCTGGTGCACCTGGCTGGTGTCCGCCAGCACCTGCGGGGCCTGCTCGTCGATGACGGGCACGATCTCGATCGTGGCCGGCAGCGACGCGCGCAGCAGCTGCAGCGCCTCGCGCACCACCCCGTGCAGCTGCACGGCGCGGCGTTCCTGCTGCTGCTGCCGGCTGAAGGTGAGGATCTGCCGCACCAGCTCCTTGGCCCGGTTGCTGGCCGTCCCGATTTCCGCGAGGTGCTGGCGCAGCTCGACGGGGCGGTCGATGTCCATCACCGCCAGCTCGCGGTAGACGATCATGGCGCTCAGGATGTTGTTGAAGTCATGGGCGATGCCGCCGGCGAGCGTGCCGAGTGCCTCCAGCTTCTGGCTCTGCTTCAGCTGCGCCTCGAGCAGCGCCTTCTCCTGCGCCGCCTGGCGCTCGCCCGTGATGTCCTCGATGACGTTCAGCAGGCAGGTGCGGCCCTCCAGCTCCATGAGCTCGCAATTGCACCGGGTGACGCGGACGCCGCCGTCGCGGCCGACGAAGTTCAGCTCGAAATCCCGCACCACGCCGTCGCGCCGCAGCCGGGCGACGAGCTCGTCGCGGTCGGCCGGGTTCTGCCAGAGATTCAGTTCCAGGGAAGTGCGGCCGATGATCTCCGAGCGGGCGTAGCCGGAGATGCGCTCGAAGCCCGCGTTGCAGTCGATGTAGCGGCCGGTCCCGAGGTCGGAGATCGTGAGCGAATACGGGCTGCCCTGGAAGGCCTTGGCGAATTTCTCCTCCGATTCCCGCAGCGCCTTCTCCGCCAGCCGGGCCGCCGTGATGTCACGGCTCAGGATGACCAGGCAGTTGCGGCCGCCGATCTCGACGGTCTCGGCGGACATCAGGCAGTCCAGCAGCTTCCCGTCGCGGCTCCGCGCCTGTACCTGCAGGTTCCGCACCCGGCCCGTCTGCGCCAGCTCGTCCAGCATCCGCGCCCGGTCGCCCGGGGCGACCCAGAGGCCCACCTCCTCCGCCGTGCGGCCGACGAGCTCCGCCCGGGCGAAGCCCGACAGCCGTTCAAAGCCCTCGTTGACATCGAGGATCAGCCCCGAGGCCCGCTCGGAAAGGGAGATGGCGTCCGGGCTCGCGCGGAAGGCCTTGGCGAACTTCTCCTCCGACTCGCGCAGCGCCGTCTCCGCCCGCTTGCGGTCGGTCATGTCGTGCACCACCGACAGGAGGCAGGGCCGGCCGTTGATCTCGACGTACTCGCCGCTATAAAGCACGGTGATCGGCTCGCGCCGCCGGTTGTGGCATTCCAGCTCGAGGTCGCGCACGGAGCCGTGGGCGCGGATCTCCGCGACAATCCGCGCGCGATCCTCCGGCTGGCGGTAATAACCCAGTTCCAGGGTGGTCCGGCCGATGACTTCCTCGCGGGTGAAACCGAACACCCTTTCATGCCCGTCGTTGGCTTCGATATAGCGGCCCGATTCCAGGTCCGTGATGGCAATCGCATCCGGGCTCGCCCGGAAGGCCTTGGCGAACTTCTCCTCCGACGCGCGCAGGGCCTGCTCGGCCTGGAGGCGCAGCGTGATGTCCCGCAGGATGGTGACATTGTGCGGCCGGCCGTCGAGCACCACCAGCTCCGCCGACAGCTCGGCCATGCGGACCGGCCCCGCGCGGGGCTGGAACCGGGCCACGAAGTCGCGCACTGAACGGTCGCGATGCAGGCATTCGAGGAACCGGCGGCGTTCATCGGGATCAACCCAGAAGCCGAGCTCGCTCGGACTCCGGCCGATGATCTCCTCGCGGGGGCAACCGAAGAAACGGAGCACCCCGGGGTTGACGTCCACATAGCGCCCGCTCTCCATTTCATGCACCGAGATCGCATCGGGACTCGCCCGGAAGGCCTTGGCGAATTTCTCCTCCGAGACGCGCAGCGCCTGCTCCCCCCGTTTCCGCTCGCTGATGTCCAGGGCGGCGGCCACCACCCCGGCCGCCGGGTGGGCCGGGTCGAACCAGACCGCGGTGAGGGAAACATCGATGATCCGGCCGTCCCGGGCCCGGAAGCGGGTTTCGAACGAGACCTTGTTCTGCTCCGCCAGTTGGAGATACCTCTGGCCCGCGGCGGCATGGTCCTCGTCCGAGGCATAGATCATCCGGATCGCCTGGCCGGTCAGCTCCTCCCGGCTGTAACCGAGCAGCTGCACCATCGCCTCGTTAACTTCGAGCAGGACGCGGTTGGCCACCCAGCAGATGCCCACGGGAGCGACGCTGAGGATGCTGTGGAGCTTGGTGACGCTTTCCTGCAGGGCCGCGTCCTTCAGGCTGGCCTCGCCCCGCAGCCGTTTCTGCTCGAGGACCTGGCCCACGGCCTGGCCGAGCCGGACCAGCCGGTCCTTCATCAGGTAATCCGCTGCGCCCAGCTTGATCGTCGCCACCGCGATCTCCTCGCCGACCGTGCCGGAGACCACGATGACCGGCACATCCCGCCCCGACTCCCGGGCGATCCGCAGGGCCGCCGGGGCGTCGAAGCCGGGCATGAAATAATCGCACAGGATGATGTCCCACGGCTTCGCCGCGAGGGCGGCGCGCATTGTGTCCGCGGTCTGCACCCGCTCGAATTCCGGATCATAGCCGTCCCGGCGCAGCGCCTCGAGCAGCAGCAGGGCGTCATCTGCCGTGTCCTCCACCAGGAGAGTGCGCAAAGTCCGGCTCATGTCAGGACGCCTTCGTCGGCGGGGTCTCGTTCAGGAGCAGCCAGTACAGCCCCAGCTGCCGGGTCGCCTCGACGAACTCGGGAAAGCTGACCGGTTTCCGCACGTAGCCATTGCAGCCATGGCGGTAGCCGGCGACCAGGTCCACGTCCTCCTTGGAGGAGGTCAGGATGACGACCGGCAGCAGCCTGGTCCGCTCATCCGCCCGGATTCGGCGCAGGACTTCCAGGCCGCCGATCTTCGGCAGCTTCAGGTCCAGCAGCGTCAGCGCCGGCATGATGGAGAGGTCGCGGCCCGCGTGCGCCCCCTGGCCGAAAAGATAGTCGAGGGCCTCGATCCCGTCATGGGCCACGACCACCTCGTTGCTCATGCGGTTTTCCCGCAGCGCCATGATGGTGAGCTCCTCGTCGTCCGGATTGTCCTCCACGAGGAGGATGATTTTGTTTTGCATGGGGATCCTTCGGGTTGCTCAGAGGGAAAAATGGATGGTGGTCCCCGCGTCAATCCGGGCCTCGGCCCAGACCTGGCCGCCATGGCGCTGGATGATGCGCTTCACCGTGGCCAGGCCGATGCCGGTGCCGGGGAACTCGCTCAGGCTGTGCATGCGTTGGAACGGGTCAAACAACTTGGCCGCGTAGTTCATGTTGAAACCGGCCCCGTTGTCGCGGACAAAGCAGGCGGGACGGCCGTCCGGTCCCGGGGCGGAGCCGAACTCGATCCGCGGCAAGGGTTTCCTGCCCGTGAATTTCCACGCGTTGCCCAGCAGGTTTTCGAGGACGACCCGCAGCAGCCGCGCGTCGCCCTCCACCGTCACGCCGTGGGCGATGACCCATGCCACCGGCCGCGGCGGGGCGGCCTGCTGCAGGTTCTCCGCGATGCTGCGGGCCAGGGCGCTGAGGTCCACCGGCCGGCGGACGAGCTCCGCGCGGCCCACGCGGGAGAGATTGAGCAGGTCGTCGATCAAGTGCCCCATCCGTTCCGCCCCCGCCAGCACTCGCTCCAGGTACTTGACGCCCGCGTCATCCAGCCGGCTCCGGTAGCCCCGGACCAGCGCCTCGGTGAAGCCCGCGATGCCCCGCAGCGGCGCGCGCAAATCGTGCGAGACGGAATAGCTGAACGTTTCCAGCTCCTTGTTCGCCGCCTCCAATTCCGCCGTGCGCTGCGCCACGCGCAGCTCCAGGGTGGCATTCAACTCGCGGATCTGCTGCTCCACGCGGTTGATGCTGCGGGCGACGACCACGGTCACCCCGGCCGTCAGGGCCAGGGACAGGGCGACGAGGCCCAGCCCCCAGACGCGGGCCGCGCTCAGGTCGTTGATGCGCTTCTGCAGGAGCACGTCCAGTTCCCGGCTGCCGGCGGCCCACAGCTCGCGGCTGAGTTCGCGCGCGCGGTTGCCCGCCGCGGCGAACTCGGTGGCGGTGACGGCCGGCCCGCCGGCTGCCGTTACCTGGTCGATCAGGGTGAGAAAGGCGGCGTTGGCGGCGGCATAGTGCTGGAACGCCGACGGCAGGTTGCGCTGCAGGCTGGCGCTCACGCCGCGGGTGCGGGGATCGACCGCGAGCGCCGTCTGCACGTCCTGCGTGATACGACCCTGGTCGGATTCCCTGAGCTGCAGGGCCTGCCCGGCCAGGGCGAGCCGCTGGCCGGGGGTGAGACCGGGCGGACGGAGCATGGCCCCGCCCTCGGCCAGGATTGTGGCGAGCCGGACCTGGGTCTGCGGCAGGGCGACCAGCGTCGCATCCATCAGGTAATAACTGTCCAGCTCCGGGTCGAGGATGAGGTTGGACGTGTTGCCGATGTAGGTGATCAGCCCGCGCACCTCGGCCACCAGGCGGGCATGGCGGGCCGAGCGGTCCGCCGGCGCGAGCGGCGCGGCCGGGTGGGCGAGTTCCCTCCATTCCTGCCGCAGGCGGGCGAGCGGGGCGCCCGTTGATTTTTGCTGGGCCGGGTCACCGGGATCATACTGGAGGGCCGGACCCAGCTCGGCCGTCACGGCCTGCAGCGCGGCGAAGGCCTGGTCCACCTGACCCTGCTCGGCGGCCAGCGCGGCCGGGTCGCCGTCCGCCTCCAGGGCCTCATGCCGCGGCAGGTGATCGAGCAGGGCGACCAGGGGCCGGAGGAAGCGGTTGCCCTGCTCCTCCCGCACCGCGAACCGGATGTCCTTGTTCGTGTATTTGTTGATCAGATAGAACGTGCCGCACAACAGGGGCACGGTCGAACAGATGCCGATGAGGGCCAGCTTCCAGGAAAGTTTCAGGTTCAAGTGCATCGGTCACGCCCGGAGAGAAGGGAGAACGGGGCTGAAGACGATCCGGGCGTCGTGATACGGGTGCCAAGCCTGGATCGAAACCGCAGGCCCGGATTAATCGGACAATCACGGGCGAGGCAAGCATGCTGAATCCGCCGTGCGCCACCCCCTTCCCGGCCGCAATTCCGGGCTGGCGCCCGGGCCCGCGGCCGCCACGCTCGCGGCCCATGGACCCCACCCCGGCCCGGGAGGCCACGCGTCTCGGCGAAGTCTCCCCCCAGCAATGGAAATCCGGCATCGCCGCGTGGCTCGGCTGGATGTTCGACGGCCTGGAGCTGCACCTCTACACGCTCGTGGCCGCACCGCTGGTGGTCCACCTGCTCGGCGTGGCCAGCGCCGCCGACCCCGCGGTGAAGGAGAAGAGCGCTTACATCCAGGCCGCCTTCCTCGTCGGCTGGGCCGTGGGCGGCGCCTTCTTCGGCCGGCTGGGTGACCTGCTCGGCCGCAGCCGCGCCCTTGCCCTGACCGTCCTGACCTACGCGCTGTGCACCGGGCTGTGCGCGTTCGCGCAGACCTGGTGGCAGCTGATGCTCTTCCGCTTCATCGCGGCGCTCGGCATCGGCGGCGAATGGGCCGTGGGCTCCTCGCTGCTGGCGGAGACCTGGCCGCGCGCCTGGCGGCCGTGGCTGGCCGCCGTGCTGCAGAGCGGCGTCAACCTCGGCATCCTCGTCGCCGCCGCCGTGGTCTGGCTGCTCTCGCAGCTGCCCCACCCGCCGGCGGAGCGCTACGTGTTCCTCGTCGGCGTGCTGCCCGCGCTGCTGGTGTTCTGGATCCGCCGCCAGGTGCCGGAGCCCGCCGTCTGGCAGCGGGCCGAGGACTCCGCGCACCACCGCAACCCCGGCGTGCGCGAGCTGTTCCGCGGCGCCCTCGCGCGCACCACCGCGCACACCATGGCGGTGTGCGCGCTCAGCCTCTCGGCGTGGTGGCTGTTCATCTTCTGGCAGTCGCAGCACCTGCGGAAAATCCTGGAGGCGGCCGGCACGCCGGCCGCCGAGATCAGCCACCTCATCCCCAGCGCCTTTTTCGTGATGATCGCCGTGTCGATTGCCGGCAATTATTTCGCCGGCTGGCTCGCCCTGCGGCTCGGCTGCCGCCGCGCCATCGCGCTCCTGTTCTGGGCGCTCTTCGCGAGCATGGCGGGCGCGTTCATCGTGCCGCGGGGCTTCGCCGAGCTGGCGTGGTTCTGGGTGCCGCTGGTCGGGTTCTTCTCCGGCGTGTTCGGCCTCTTCACCATGTACCTGCCGCCGCTCTTTCCCGTGCTTCTGCGCACGACGGGCGCGGGCTTCTGCTACAACATCGGCCGCCTGGCCGCGGCCTTCGCCTCGGTGGTCTTCGGCTGGCTGGCGCCGGTCGGCGACTTCCGCGTGGCCCTGCTCGCCTCCAGCGGACTCGCCCTCGGCGCGGCCGTCTGGGCCTGGTGGCTGCCGGAGGAATCGCGGGACGCGTGAGAGGCCGCGGGCGGTTCGCCCGCGCTCCGGCAACGGGGGCCGCGGCGACCCCCGCCGCGGGCTCAGTTGAGCCCCGGCGCCGCCAGTAGCAGGTCCGGCTCCAGGCCGGGCAGCTCCCCGCCGCCGAAACGAAGGCGCAGGCCCCGCAGGTCCGCGAGCAACGACCGGTACCGCCGCTCCGCCTGCTCCGCGGACATCCCGGGCGCCGGCAGCAGGGTGACGCTCACGAGGGTCCGGCACGCCGCCAGCGCCAGCACGCGGATCGGCCGCAGCCCCAGCCGGTCGGGTGCCGGGCCGGCACGCAGGTCGATGACCCCGGTGCCGGCGCTCGACTCCAGGTCGACCACCATCTCGCCCGCCGCCGTGTAGGCCCACCAGCGGCCCTGGCGCAGCTCGGGCCGGGCGCAGAATTCCCCGGCCCACAACGGCAGGTTCTCGATGTCGGCGAGAAAATTGAACACGGGCTCGCGCGGCGCGGCCAGGGTGAGATGGACGGTGCGGATGGTCATGACCGGGATGCGTGCACCGGCGATTTCGCCGGCACCGGGGGTCGGCTCAACTCACCGCGCGCGGATCGAAGTTCGGGTTGTGGATCAGGCCGATGAGATTGCCGAAGGGATCGAGCACCGAGGCCACGGTGATGCCGCCGCCCACGTCCTTCGGGGCCTCGTGCGCGGCGGCCCCGAGTCCGAGCAGGTCCGCAAACGCGGCGCCCACCTCCGCCACGCCCCAGTAGGCCACCACGCCCGCGGGCCCCGCGCTGGCGGGTCCGTCGGGGACCAGCCCGAGCTCGAAGCCGCCGATGTTGAACCCGACATAGAACGGCTCGTCGAAATAGGGCGTGACGGCGAAGGCCCGGGCATACCAGGCCTTGGCGCGGCCGAGATCGGATGTCGGGTAGATGACGGTGCGGAGACCTTGGATTGCGGGCATGGCGTCGGGGGGTGTTGGAGGATTAATGTTGGTTGAAGCAGTCCGCAGTCTACCACGGGCCCCTGACAACCCTATGTCAGGAGGGACGGCCCGCGTGCCGCCGTGCAGCCTGGGCCGCGAGTTTTCGCACCAGCTGGCGCAGCCGCGCCGGCGCCAGCGCCTCGGCGTCGCCACCGAACGACAGCAGCCAGGCCGCCGTCCATTCGAGCGACCAGGCAAAAAAGGAATACTCCGCGCCGCCGGCGCGCGCGGGTCCCTCGATCAGCGTGGCCACGCTGTCCCGCAGCGCCCGTTCCTGCGCCCGCCGCGCGAACCAGACCCGCACCGGGATGGTGTCCTCGCGCGCCACCGCCTGCGCCATGTGTTGCGCCAGGGAAAATTCCGGCCGGGGCGGGAACACCTCCCCGGCGAGCTCGAGCCGGCGGATGCGGTCGACCCGGAAATGCCGGTAGTCCTGCCGCAGCCGGCACCACGCGACCAGGTACCAGGCGCCGCCGTAGAAGACGACGCCCAGCGGCTCGACCGCGCGCGCCGTGTCATGCTCCTGGCCGCGCCCGCGGTAGTCCAGGCGCAGCACGCGGCGCAGCACCACGCCCTGCTGCACCGGCAGCAGCCAGTGCTGCGCCGCCGCCCCGGGCGCGGCCCCGCCCGCCCCCCGGCCGAGCACCAGCGTGCGCTGCGTCAGCCGCTCGACGTGGTCCTGGCGGTCCCGCGGCAGCACCGCGCGGAGCTTGTCCAGCGCCGAGACCATCGGGGCGTGGAGCGAGGCGTCGGTGTACTGCTTGACCAGTTCGCCGCCGACAAAGAGCGACACCGCCTCCTCGGCCGAGAACATGACCGGCGGCAGCTGGTAGCCCTTCATCAGGCAGTAGCCCACCCCGGCCTCGCCCGAGATCGGCACCCCCGCCTCGCCGAGCGCGGCGATGTCGCGATAGACCGTGCGGATGTTCACCGAGAAATGCGCCGCCAGCTGCTCCGCGCGCACGACGCGCCGGCCCTGCAGGTGCAGCACCATCGCGACAAGCCGGTCGGTCCGATTCATGCCGGCAGTACAGGGCCGCGGCGGGGGCGCGGCAAGATTTCCTCCCGAAATCCGCAACCCCGCCGGCGCCGGCCGGTCATTGCTGGGGTGAAACCACGTCGGCGTCTCCGCGCGGCCCGCCAGCGCGTCAATGCCCTGGTGACCGCGCTGCGCGCCGTCCCGCGCGGCCGCTATGTCGCGATCCTGGTCGGGCTGCTGGGCCTCGTGATCCTGCGCTCCTTCGCCGGGGCGCACGTGCCGTTCGACTGGTACATGGAGAACGCGCTCGTGGGGCTGGTCGGGATCCCGCTGATCCTCACCTACCGGCGCATGCCGCTCTCGCGCGTGAGCTACACGCTGATCTTCATCTTCGTCTGCCTCCATGAGGTCGGCGCGCACTGGACCTACGCCAAGGTGCCCTACGACGACTGGTGGCGGTCGCTCTTCGGCGTCACGCTCAACTCCCAGCTCGGCTTCACCCGCAACAACTACGACCGGCTGGTGCATTTCTCCTACGGGCTGCTGCTCGTCTACCCCATCCGCGAGGTCTTCCTGCGCGTCGCCAACGTCCGCGGCTTCTGGGGCTACTTCCTCCCGCTCGACTTCACCATGAGCACCTCGATGATCTACGAGCTCATCGAATGGGGCGCGGCCTCGGCCGTCGGCAGCAACGCCGGCAACGACTTCCTCGGCACGCAGGGCGACATCTGGGACTCGCAGAAGGACATGGCCACGGCCTCGCTCGGCGCACTCATCGCCATGACCGGCATCGCCCTGATCACCTGGCACTACAAGCGCGACTTCGCCCGCGAGTTCGACGCCAGCCTCACCCTCCGGCGCACCGCACCGCTCGGCGAGGACGAGATGGCGCGGATCCAGCGGAACGGCGGAAACGACTGACCGGTGGCCGCCAAAGACGGGTTGCACCGCGGATGGCCCGGGTTAGCGTGGGCGCGCCCGGATCAATCCTCGTTGCGCTTGCACCAGACCTCACCCCCGCCGTCCCCCGCCGCCGGCCCCGCCGCCCGGACGCCGCCGGTTTTCCGGGTGCGCGGCCTGACCAAGACCTATGGCGAGGGCCCGACGCAGGTGCGCGCGCTGGCGGGCGTCGACCTCGACCTCCAGGCCGGCGAGCTCATTGTGCTGCTCGGCCCCTCCGGCAGCGGCAAGACCACCCTGCTCAACCTGCTCGGCGGGCTCGACCACCCGACGGACGGCGAGATCCGCTACCGCGACCTCGATCTGACCCGCGCCGGCGAGGAGCAGCTCACCACCTACCGGCGCCACTCCGTGGGCTTCATCTTCCAGTTCTACAACCTCATCCCCAGCCTCACCGCCCGCGAGAACGTCGGCCTCATCACCGAGATCGCCCGCGACCCGCTGCCGGCCGAGGCCGCGCTGGCCCTGGTCGGCCTCACGCCGCGCCTCGACCACTTCCCCGCCCAGCTGTCGGGCGGCGAGCAGCAGCGCGTGGCCATCGCCCGCGCCATCGCCAAGCGCCCCGCGGTGCTCCTGTGCGACGAGCCCACCGGCGCGCTCGACGTGCGCACCGGCATCGTCGTGCTCGAGGCCATCGAGCGCGCCAACCGCGAGCTCGGCACGCTCACCGTCATCATCACCCACAACGCCGTCATGGCCGGCATGGCCGACCGCGTCATCCACTTCTCCGACGGCCGCGTGCTGACCGAGCACCGCAACGCCGTGCGCGCGGCGCCATCCACGCTGCGTTGGTGAACAACGCCGCGCACAATCCAAATGCCTGCCGCCAAAGGCCAGATCAGATCCCCCCAACGCCGCCATATGATGATTCACGCCCGGTCTGGCGTTTGGCGTTTTGGCCTTTGAGATTTTTCCAGCCCATGCTCCCCCACCTCGACCGCAAGCTGCTCCGCGACCTGGCGCGCCTCAAGGGCCAGGCCGCCGCGGTCTCGCTCGTCATGGCCTGCGGCCTCGCCATGCTCATCATGGCGCGCAGCCTCATCCATTCCCTCGAGGCCACGCGCGCCGAGTACTACCAGACCAACCATTTCGCCGACGTCTTCGGGGCGCTCAAGCGGGCGCCCAACTTCCTCCTCGACCGCCTGCGCGCCCTCCCCGGCGTCGCCACGGCGCAGACCGACCTCTCCGTGCCGGTCACGCTCGACCTGCCCGGCATCGCCGAACCGTGCAGCGGCCTGGTGCGCTCGCTGCCGGACTTTGGCGAGCCCGAGCTCGACCGCCTGTTCCTGCGCCGCGGCCGCTGGCTCGCGCCGGGCTCGCGCGGGGAGGTGCTCGTCGGCGAGGCCTTCGCCAAGGCCAACCAGCTCTCCCCCGGCGACACCCTGACGATGCTGCTCAACGGCCGGCGCCAGGCCTTCCTCATCGCCGGCATCGTGCTCTCGCCCGAATACATCTTCGAGTCCCGCCCCGGCGCGGCCCTGCCCGACAGCCGCACCTTCGGCATTTTCTGGCTGCCCTACAAGGAGGTCGCCACCGCCTGGGACCTCTACGGTGCGTTCAACCACTTCGCCCTCACCCTCGCCCCGGGCGCGGATGAGAAATCCGTCATCGCCGCGGCCGACCGCCTGCTCCGGCCCTACGGCGGGCTGGGCGCCTTCGGCCGCAAGGACCACCCGTCGCACATCCGCGTGACCGACGAGATCCGCGTGCTCACCATCCTGGCCGTCGGCTTCCCGACCGTGTTCCTGGGCGTGGCGGCGTTCATGACCAACGCCGTGCTCACCCGCCTCCTCTCCCTCCAGCGCGAGCAGATCGCCATCCTCAAGGCCTTCGGCTTCACCAACCGGCAGATCGTCGTCCACTACCTGAAGTTCGCCTTCGTGCTGGTCGCGGCGGGCGTCGTCCTCGGCCTGCTCGGGGGCGTCGCCCTCGGCCACAAGCTCGTCGCCATGTACGAACTCTTCTTCCGCTTTCCCGATCTTTATTTCCGGCTCGACGGTCGCGCCGTCGCCCTCGCCCTCGCCGTCGGCCTCGGCGCCGTCACGCTCGGCGTGCTCGGCGCGGTGCGCCGGGCCGCGGCCCTGCCGCCGGCGGAGGCCATGCGCCCCGAGCCGCCGGCGAATTTCCGGCCGGCCCTCATCGAACGCACCGGCCTCGCGCCGCTGCTGTCCCACTCGTTCCGCATCGCCCTGCGCAACCTCGAGCGCCGCCCGATGCAGGCGGCCTTCACCGTCGCCGGGCTCGCGCTCGCCACCGGGCTGCTGATCCTGCCCAACACCTTCAAGGCCGGCATCCGCGAGGTTCTCGACTTCCAGTGGGATGTCGTCCAGCGCCAGGACGTCAACCTCGGCCTCGTCGAGCCGTCGTCCGGCCGCCTCGCCCACGAGCTGGCCCGCCTGCCGGGCGTCACCAGCCTCGAGCCCACGCGCTCCGCCGCCGTGCGCATCCACTTCCAGGGCCGCAGCCGCCAGATCGGCCTGCGCAGCCTCCTGCCGGGCGGCATCCACAGCCGCGCCGTCGACGCCGCCGGCCGCGAGATCGCCCCGCCGGACACCGGCGTCATCCTCTCCGCCAAGCTCGCCAGCGTGCTCGGGGCGAAGGTGGGCGACACCCTCGTGCTCGAGGCCCTCGAGGGCCGCCGGCCGGTGCTGGCCGTGCCGCTGGTGGCGACCGCCGAGGATTTCACCGGGATCGCCGCCTACATGGACCTCCACGCCATCAACCGCTTCCTCGGCGAGGGCGACGTCATCACCGGCGCGAGCATCGGCCTCGACCGGTCGCAGCGCGCCGCGTTTCTCGCCGCCCTGAAGGAGATCCCGCGCGTCAGCACGGTCGCCATCAAGGATTCCATGCGCCAGGCCTTCCGCGAGACCACCGCCCAGAGCATGGGGCTCATCCAGAGCATCTACCTCACCTTCGCCGTCATCGTGGCCTTCGGCGTCATCTACAACAACGCCCGCATCTCCCTCGCCGAGCGCGCCCGCGAGCTGGCCACCCTGCGCGTCATCGGCATGACGCAGCACGAGGTCGGCGCCATCCTCGTCGTCGAGCTGGTCATCCTGGCCGTGCTGGCCGTGCCGCTCGGGCTGCTGCTCGGCACCGGCCTGACGACCGTGATCGTCAGCTCGGTCAACACCGAGACAATCCGCCTGCCGCTCGTGTTCACGACCTACACCTACTCCTTCGCCGTGGTCACGGTCATCACCGCCTCCACCCTCTCGGCCCTGTTCGTGCTCCGCCAGCTGCGCCAGCTCGACCTCATCGCCACGCTCAAGGCCCCGGAGTAAGACCACCATCCTGCAAGCCGCTCATTGACGCTAATGATCGCTAATATTCATCTGATTTGTCGGCGCCTGCTTGCAGGCGATACAACGCGTCTCTTGTCAACGGGTGATTCGAATTGCCTGCAAGCAGGCTCCTACAATTCGATAACCTCACCTTTCCAGATTAGCGCCGATTAGCGTCAATTAGCGGTTAGCTCCGCTTCCCCCTTTTTCCATGAACTCCTCGTCCCTCGCTCCGAAAAAGAACCGGCCCTTCCGCTGGCTGCCCTACGCCGGCGCCGCCGGGCTGGTGGTCCTGCTCGCGTTCGGCCTGCGGCCGCGGCCTGCGACCGTCGAGACCGCCCGCGCCGCGTTCGGCCCGCTGCGTGCCACCGTGAGCGAGGAGGGCAAGACCCGCATCCGCCAGCGCTACACCGTCTCGTCCCCCGTCACCGGCCAGCTGCACCGCGTGCCCTTCAAGCCGGGCGCGGCGATCGCCGCCGGCCGCGTCGTGGCCACGATCGAGCCCATGGCCGCCTCGCCGCTCGACCCGCGCAGCCGCGCCCTGGCCGAGGCCCGCCGCGCCGCCGCCACCGCCGCGCTGGAAAAGAGCCGCACCGCCCATGTGCTCGCGCAGAACGAGCTGCACCGCATGGAACTCATGTTCGCCGAGAAAACCGTCTCGCCCCAGGACCTGGAGGGCACGCAGATGCGCGAGACGGCCGCGGCGCGCGACGTGATCGCCGCCGAGGGCGCCCTGCGCGCCGCCGAGGCCGAGCTGGCCGAGGCCGACCCCGCCGCGGAGGCGGGCAAGCTCGTCGAGGTCCGCGCGCCGGTGGCCGGCCGCGTGCTGCATGTCTTCCAGGAGAGTGAACGCCCGGTCACCGCCGGAACACCGTTGCTTGACCTCGGCGATCCCGCCGACCTGGAGGTCGTGATCGAGCTGCTCTCGCGCGACGGCGCCGCCCTCGCGCCCGGCACGCGGGTCGAGCTCGACCAATGGGGCGGCCCGCAGCCGCTCGCGGCCCGCGTGCGGCTGGTCGAGCCGGCGGCCTTCACCAAGATCTCCGCCCTCGGCGTCGAGGAGCAGCGCGTCAACGTCGTGGCCGACATCACCACGCCGCTCGCCGAGCGCCCGACCCTGGGCGACAACTTCCGCGTCGAGGCCCGCGTGATCGTCTGGGAAAGCGACCGCGTGCTCAAGGTGCCCGTGTCCGCCCTTTTTCGCCGCGGCTCCACCTGGGCGGCGTACGTCGTGCGCGGCGGCCGCGCCGTGCTGGTGCCGGTCGAGGCCGGACGCTCCAGCGGCACCGAGACCCAGGTGACCGCCGGCCTGCAGGCAGGCGACGAGGTCATCCTCTACCCCGGCGACCGCGTGGCCGACGGCATGCGGGTGAATCCGGTGAAGATTTGACTGTGCGCCCCAATCACCCATCCTGACTGCTGTCATGAAAAAATCCGGGTTCACCTACTGGCAGGATGGCAATGACTGGGTCGGCTATCTCGATGAATTTCCCGACTACCCGACGCAGGGAAGCAGCCTGGAGGACCTCAAGGCCCATCTGGCGGATTTGCACAAGGACCTGACCTCCGGGGTAATCCCCAATGTCCGCCGGCATGCCGAACTAGAGTTGGCGTGAAACGGCGCGACCTGATCCGCAAGATTGAGGAGGTAGGCGCGATCTTCATCCGCCACGGCGGTAAACACGATTGGTATCAGAATCCCCGGACGAAGATCGCCCAGCCAATTCCGCGCCATGCTGAAATCAACGAGATGCTGGCACGGAGCATGGTGCGGAAGCTAAGTTAGCTTGGTGACCACGGGTCTGACGACATACGAGTGATTCCGGTGAAATTCGCCGCAGGGTTCACTCAAAGCCGGTTGAGCGGATAGCACTGGTCGATGAACTGGAAATCCCGGTCGTTCTCCAGGAGGCTGACCCCGTGCTGCACTACGATAGCGGCGATCAAACAGTCGATCGGACTCCGGATGGTCGCTCCTTTCCGGCGAAGCTCCCGGTAGATGCCGGCGCCAAGCTCGAAGGTTGTCCGGTCATCCGCCAGCCAGACCAGGTTCCCAAACAGACGCTTGGTGGCTCCGAACTCCTGTTCGTCTCGGATCCCTTGCAGCACTTCAGTGAGGATGAACCCGCAGCAACAGAGATCGTCCCTTTGCGCGATGCACGCTTCCAGCCAGGCAACCTTGTCGGACGCCACCCCGCGGAAGAAATCGATCCAGACCGAGGTGTCGACCAGGACCCTCATGTCGTCCGGGTCTTCCGCATGGCGGCCAGGTCGCCGCTCCACTGGACCCGGCCCTTGAGCGCCAGCAAACCGGTCTGCCGCTCCCGCCGGACCAATTCCTGCAGCGCGTGCTCCACCAGCGCCCGCCGGGTCTTGAGTCCCGTGCTTTTCAGCCCCTCGCGCACCAGTTTCTGGTTCAGGACGATGTTGGTTCTCTTCATGGCATACACATAAAACCCACGCAGTTGGTGTATGCAAGGCGATTGACGAGGCAGTCGGAGCCGGGAGCAATGCCGGCACCATGCCGCGATTTCTCCGGACCTAACTCCGCCTGAACGTGCGGTTTAAGTTCCTGCGGTCCAGGCTGCGAAAATGCGGGTTGCGGCCCGTGTCCTGCTAGTTACCCGTCGCCCCTGCCATGGCCATACACGCCGCCCTCCACCACAAGACCTCCTACACCTACGACCGGCTCGTGACGCTCGGCGCCCAGGTCGTCCGCCTGCGACCGGCGCCGCACTGCCGCACGCCCATCCTCAGCTACTCGCTCAAGGTCGAGCCGGCCGGCCACTTCCTCAACTGGCAGCAGGATCCCCACGCCAACTACCTCGCCCGCCTCGTCTTCCCGGAAAAAGTCAGCCATTTCTCCGTCACCGTCGACCTCGTGGCCGAGATGGCCGTCTACAACCCCTTCGACTTCTTCCTCGAGCCCTACGCGGAAAAATTTCCCTTCACCTACGAGAAGAAGCTGGCCGTCGAGGTCGCGCCGTTCCTCCGCAAGCATCCGCGCAAGCCCAGGTTCGCCGCCCTCGTCGCCTCCCTCGACCTCCAGCCGCAGCGCTCGATCGATTTCCTCGTCGCGCTCAACAGCCGGATCAACCAGCTGGTCAAGTACGTCATCCGCCTCGAGCCGGGTGTGCAGACGCCGGAGCAGACGCTCACGCTCGGCAGCGGTTCCTGCCGCGACTCCGCCTGGCTGCTCGTCAACACCCTGCGCCACGCCGGCCTCGCCGCCCGCTTCGTCTCCGGCTACCTCATCCAACTCAAGGCCGACGTGAAGTCCCTCGACGGCCCCTCGGGCACGGAGAAGGATTTCACCGACCTCCACGCGTGGTGCGAGGTCTACCTGCCCGGCGCGGGCTGGGTCGGGCTCGACCCGACCTCGGGCCTGCTCGCCGGCGAGGGCCACATCCCCCTCGCCTGCTCGCCCGAGCCTTCCGGCGCCGCCCCCATCTCGGGCGCGGTGGACGACGCCGAGGTCGAGTTCGGCTTCGAGATGGAGGTCAGCCGCATCTACGAGTCCCCACGCGTCACCCAGCCCTACACCGAGGAACAGTGGACCCACATCGCCACCCTCGGCCACGCCATCGACGACGACCTGCGGCAGCACGACGTCCGCCTGACCATGGGCGGCGAGCCGACGTTCGTCTCGGTCGACGACCCCGACGGCCCCGAGTGGAATTTCACCGCCGTCTCGCAAAAGAAGCGCGAACTCTCCGGCCGGCTCATCAAGCGCCTGCGGGACAAATTCGCCCCCGGCGCGCTGCTGCACTACGGCCAGGGCAAGTGGTACCCGGGCGAGCCGCTCCCGCGCTACGCCCTCGCCGCCTACTGGCGCAAGGACGGCGTGCCCATCTGGCAGGACGAGGACCTCATCGCCGACGAGTCGCGCGACTACGGCCACGGCCCGAAGGAGGCGAAGGAACTCGCCACCCGCCTCGCGCAGGTCCTCGGCGTCAACCCGCAGCACCTCATCCCCGGCTACGAGGACGTCTTCTATTACACCTGGAAGGAACGCCGGCTGCCGTCGAATGTCACGCCCGAGAAGGCCAACCTGAAGGACCGGCAGGAGCGCGAGCGCATCGCGCGCCTGTTCCAGCAGGGCCTCGGCGTCGCCGCCGGCTACGCGCTGCCGATCAAGCGCGCCACCTACGGCAACCGGCCGGGCTGGATGTCCGGCTCGTGGTTCCTGCGCGACGACGACACGCTCTGGCTGATCCCCGGCGACTCGCCGATGGGCCTGCGGCTGCCCCTCGATTCCATCCCCTGGGTGGCGGACAAGGAATATCCGTGGGGCTGGCAGCAGGATCCCTCGCAGCGGCTGCCCGAGCTCCCGAAGGATTTCCCGTACCGCCCGCGGCCCGAGCTGAGCGGCCAGCGCTTCCAGCGCGGGGCCGGCGCCCCGCTGCCCGCCGGCCACGGCCCCGGCCAGCGCGCACAGCAGCTCGATGATCCACGCCCCGGGCCGAAGCTCCCCGACCTGCCGCCGGAGAGCGACCCCAACCGCCGGCCGCAGCCGGGCGAAAGCGCGCCCTGGATCATCCGCACCGCGCTCTGCGTCCAGCCGCGCAACGGCCGGCTCCACCTCTTCATGCCGCCGGTGTCGACCACCGAGGATTACCTCGATCTCATCGCCGGCATCGAGACGACCGTCGCCGAGATGGGCGTGCCCGTCATCATCGAGGGCGAGACCCCGCCGAAGGACCCGCGCCTCAACAAGCTCGCGGTCACCCCGGACCCCGGCGTCATCGAGGTCAACATGCACCCGAGCAAGACGTGGGACGAGCTCGTCGCGCGCACGACCACGCTCTACGAGGAGGCGCGGCTGACGCGGCTCGGCACGGAGAAGTTCATGGTCGACGGCCGGCACACCGGCACCGGCGGCGGCAACCACATCATCATCGGCGGCGAGACGCCGTCCGACTCGCCGGTCCTGCGCCGGCCGGACCTGCTGCGCTCGCTGCTGGCCTACTGGCAGAACCACCCGTCGCTCAGCTACCTGTTCTCCGGCCTGTTCATCGGCCCGACCTCGCAGGCGCCGCGCCTCGACGAGGCCCGCAACGACTCGCTCTACGAGCTCGAGGTCGCGTTCAAGGAGATGGACCGCAAGGTGGCCGGCGCCGGCGCCGTGCCGCCGTGGCTGGTCGACCGGCTGTTCCGCAACCTGCTCACCGACGCGAGCGGCAACACCCACCGCGCCGAGTTCAGCATCGACAAGCTGTATTCGCCCGACGGCCCCGCCGGCCGGCTCGGCCTGGTGGAGATGCGCGCGTTCGAGATGCCGCCGCACGCCCGGATGAGCCTCGCCCAGCACCTCCTGTTGCGCGGGCTCGTCAGCAAGTTCTGGCAGGAGCCGTACCAGAACGGGCTCGTCCGCTGGGGCACCGACATCCACGACCGCTGGATGCTGCCGCATTTCTGCGCGACGGACTTCAAGGACGTCATCGCGGACCTGCGCGCGGCCGGCTATCCGTTCGAGGCGGAGTGGTTCGCGCCGCACTTCGAGTTCCGCTTCCCGCGCATCGGCGAATTCGCCCAGCGCGACGTCGAGGTGGAGCTGCGCACCGCGCTGGAGCCGTGGCACGTGCTCGGCGAGGAGGGCGCGGCGGGCGGCACCGTGCGCTACGTCGACAGCTCGCTCGAGCGCCTGCAGGTCAAGGCCCGCGGGCTGGCCGGCGACCGGTTCGCCCTGGCCGTCAACGGCCACCGTCTGCCGCTCCATCCGACCGGCGTCAACGGCGAGGGCGTGGCCGGCGTGCGCTTTCGCGCGTGGCAGCCGCCGAACTGCCTGCAGCCCACCATCGGCGTGCACGCGCCGCTCACCATCGACCTCGTCGACACCTGGAACCAGCGCGCGCTCGGCGGCTGCACCTACCACGTCGCCCACCCCGGCGGCCGCAGCCACGAGACCTTCCCGGTCAACTCCTACGAGGCCGAGAGCCGCCGGCTCTCGCGCTTCTTCACCTTCGGCCACACACCCGGCGGCAAATACGTCCTGCCGCCGTCCGCCGCCGCCGGGGAACACCCGTACACCCTCGACCTGCGCGCGCCGTGATCCCCGGGCAGGGCGAGGCCGCCGGACGAGCCGCCTTCCGTCCCCCGCGGCTTGTCGGATCGACCCGCCCCCACCCTCACTCCTCGCTTGCAGCCCCGCCGTCCGTTACAAGGATTCGCGCCTCGCCGCCATGCCCACGTCCACCCACCCCGCTCGACCCGCGCCGCTCGGTTACACGGGCAAGGCGAACCGCTACGACGAGTGCGTGGACGCCGCCGGCCGGCTGCGGGCGCCGTGGGCCGGCTTCTTTGACCATCTCGGCGCCGACCCGGCGACCAAGCTGAACGCCGCGACCGACGCCTGCCATCGCGCCATCATCGAGCAGGACGTGAGCATGAACGTCTACCTCGGCGAGCATTCCGGCGCACAGCCCTGGCCGCTCGACGCCGTGCCGATGCTCATCAGCCCCGCGGAGTGGGCCAAAATCACCCGCGGTCTCCGGCAGCGCGCGCACCTGCTCAACGAACTCCTCAACGACCTCTACGGCCCGCAGAAATTCCTGCGCGCGGGCCTGCTCCCCGCAACCCTCGGCATGGCCAACCCGCATTTCCTGCGCGCGTGCGCCGGCCTCGGCAAACCGGACGGCATCTTCCTGCACAGCTACGCCGCCGACCTGGCGCGTTCGCCCGACGGCCAGTGGTGGGTGATCGAGGACCGGCTCGACGCCCCCTCCGGCCTCGGCTACTCGCTGCAGAACCGCATCATCGCCCGCCAGGCGCTGCCCGACATCTTCCACCGCGCGCCGGTCGACCGGCTCTTCCAGTTTTTCCGCGACTACCGGAGCTCGCTCGAGGCGCTCTCGCCCCACCGCGAGCCGCCGCGCATCACGCTGCTCTCGCCGGGCCCGGCCAACGAAACCTACTTCGAGCAGGCCTACCTCGCGCGCTACCTCGGCTACACGCTGACCGAGGGCGAGGACCTCATCACGCGGGACCGCCAGGTGTACCTGCGCACCGTGGGCGGGCTGAAGCGCACCGATGTCATCATCCGCCGCGTGGACTCGGATTTCTGCGACCCGCTCGAGCTCGGCGCCGGCTCCCTGCTCGGCGTGCCCGGCCTGGTGCAGGCCGCGCACGGGGGCCAGGTGGCGCTCGCCAACCAGCTCGGCGCCCGCGCGCTGGAGACGCCCGCGCTGCTCGCGTTCCTGCAGCCGCTCTGCCGCCACGTGCTCGGCGAGGAACTGCTCCTGCCCAGCGCCGCCACCTGGTGGGGCGGCCAGCCGGGTCCGCTGCAGTACATCCTGGACCACCTGCCGGATCTCGTCGTGAAGCCGGTCTTCCGCACGCCCTACGCGCTGCCGCCGCGCTACGGCGCCCGCATGGGCAAGGCCGCCCGGGCCGCGATGGCCGACGAGATCCGGGCCCGGCCCTGGGCCTGGTGCGGGCAGGAACGGGTCTACCACGGCACGACCCCCGGCTGGCACGAGGGCACGCTGCGGCCCATGCCGTTCATCACCCGCTTTTTCCTGGCCCGGCACGAGGGCGACTACACCGTCATGCCCGGCGGGCTCACCCGCTGCAATGCGAAGGGCGAGGACATGATCGTCTCGCTGCAGCAGGGCAGCATCAGCAAGGACACCTGGGTGCTGCACGAGGGCCCCGCCCGCGCCACTCCCGCATTGCCCCCCGCGCGCAGCACCGAGGCGCTGCGCCACCCGGCCGCCACCCCCAGCAGCATGGCCGACAATTTTTTCTGGCTCGGCCGCTACCTGGAACGCTGCAACCAGCTGGTGCGGCAGCTCGAGAAGACCGGGCCCCTGCTCCGCGACGAGATCGCCATCCTCGATCCCGGCACGGCCGCGGACGCGCTCCGCCTCGTGCTGGGTGCGCAGGAGGCCCCGGTGCCGGCCGGCGCGACCGCGGAGCAGCAGGTGGCGCTGCTGCGGCAGGTGTCGGCGGACCGGTCACTGCCCGCGAGCCTGGCGTCCAACCTCGATTATCTGGGCAACCTGCTCGACCGGATCAAGGTGCGCCTGCCCACGGAGGCGTGGCAGATGCTCCGGCAGATGCGCCGCCGGCCGGCCCTGCTCGACACCGCCGCGTGCGTCGCCCTGCGGCAGCAGCTCACCGCGTTCGAAGGGCTGACGGCCGAGGCCATGCCGCGCGACACCGCCTGGCGCTTCCTCGACCTCGGCCGGCGCATCGAGCGCGGCAGCCAGCTGCTGGCGCTGCTGCGCATCCTGCTCCACCCGGCCGACGGCAGTCCGCCCACCGAGTTCCGGCTCCAGACGCTGCTGCACCTGGCCAACTGCCTGTCCACCTACCGCAGCGTCTTCCACGGCTCGCTCACCACCGCCGCCGCCCTCGACTGGCTCTTCCACTCGCCGGAAAACCCCCGCGGACTGCACTTCCAGCTCGATCACATCAACCGCCACCTCGCCAACCTGCCCGAGGACCTCGCACCGCAGGCGGTCGCCGGCCTGCGCTCCGCCGCCGTGCTCATGCTGGGCGACGCGCACTACACGCGGCTCGACGAGCTCGCGGGCGATCCCGCCGGGGCGAACCGCATCTTCGAGACCCTGCGCCAGGGCCTCGCGGAGCTGAGCGACCGGCTCACGCAGATCTATTTCTCCCACGCGGTCGCGCGCTGACCCCTCCCGCCATGGCCGTCATCCGCATCACGCACCACACGACCTACCGGCACGCCGGGGCCGCCACGGCCGCCTGGCAGATGCTGCAGCTCCAGCCGCGCACCGAGCCGGCACAGGAATGCCTCGATTACCAGCTGGAGATCTCGCCGCCGGCCACCGACCTCGAGACCCGCACCGACTACTTCGGCAACGCCCGGCAGTTTTTCACCGTCCGCGAACCGCACCAGGAACTGTCCATCATCTCCCGCAGCACGGTCCGCCGGGGCAGCGATGCGCACCCGCTGCCCGGCATCACCCAGCCGCTGGCCGCCGCCCGCGCGCACGTCGCCACCCTCGTGCGTGACCGGGGCCAGTTCGAGCTGGAGCAATACCTGCACGCCACGCCGCGCGTGCCGCTGCTGCCGGGGACGGCGGCCCTGGCCGAGGGCCTCGACGGCGAGAACACGCCGCTGCTGGACTGGCTGGAGCAGCTGGGCCGGCGGTTCCGCGAGTCGTTCGCGTTCGACCCGGCGGCCACGGACGTCGCCACGCCCCTGGTCGACGTGCTGCAGACGCGGCGGGGTGTCTGCCAGGATTTCTCCCACCTGCTGCTCAGCTGCCTGCGCCAGCACGGGCTGCCCGCCGCCTATGTCAGCGGCTACCTGCTGACCAAGCCGCCCCCCGGCCAGGCGCGTCTGCGCGGGGCGGACGCCATGCACGCGTGGATCTCGGTCTTCGTCCCCGAGGTCGGCTGGGTGGACTACGATCCGACCAACACTTGCTTCACCGGCTCGGGCCACATCGTGGTCGCGCGCGGCCGGGATTATGCGGACGTCAGCCCGACCCGCGGGGTTTTCAGCGGCGGCGGCGCCCACAGCCTCAAGATCGGCGTGACGGTCGAGCCGGAGGCAGAACCGGGCCCGTAGCCCGGGGCGAGCGGCGGGACGCCTGCCGCGTCGGGAAGGGGTTTCACCGCTCCGGATTTGCCAATGGGCGGCGGACCTCGCAGTTTCGCCGGCATGATCCGCCTGCCCTCCTCCCTGCGCCGCGCCGCATGCGCGCTGCTGCTGGCCTGCGTGCCCGGCCTGCGCGCCGCCGACTCCAATCCGACCCAGGAACGCGCCGACCGCTTCCTCGCCCTGGTCAACCCGACCTACCAGGCCATGATCACCCTCGAGTCCAACGCCCAGTGGGATGCGTCGACCGATGTGACCCTGGCGCATGACGCCGCCTCCGAGGTGGGCAGCAAGGCCCGCGCCGCCTTCGTGGGCAATCCCGCGCTGATCAACGAGGCCAAGGCCCTGCTGCTGAAGCGCCACGAGCTGAACGACCTCACGTGCCGCGAGCTCGAGCAGCTGCTGCTCAACGCCGCCGAGGGCCCGATGACCAACCCCAGGCTGGTCGCCGACCGCATCGTGGCGGAGGTCGCCCAGGCCTCCACGCTCAACAGCTTCGAGTTCAAGCTCCACGGAGAGCCCATCACCGCGAACGCCATCGACGACCTCCTCCAGTCGAGCACCGACCTGGCCGAGCGCCGGGCCGTCTGGGAGGCGTCGAAGGAATCCGGCCGTGCGCTCAAGGCCGGGCTGATCAAGCTGCGGGACCTGCGCAACGGCGTGGCGCAGGAACTCGACTATCCGGATTATTTCGCGCTCCAGGTCGCCGGCTACGGCATGACCACGGACGAGATGGTGCGGCTGAACGACAGCTTCATGCGCGACCTGCGCCCGCTCTACCTGCAGCTCCATACCTGGGTGAAATACAAGCTCGCCGAAAAATACCACCAGCCCGTGCCGAAGCTCATCCCCGCCCACTGGCTCAACAACCGCTGGTCGCAGGAATGGGACGGCCTCGCCGAGGGGGCCGACCTCACGCCGTATTTCAAGGACCGCACCCCCGGGTGGATCGCGCACAGCGCCGAACGCTTCTACACCGGCCTGGGCTTCCCCCGGCTGCCCGACTCGTTCTGGACCAAGTCCGACCTCTACCCCGTGCCCGCCGGCAGCACCCGCAAGAAAAACACCCACGCCTCCGCCTGGCACATCGACCTGGCCGGCGACCTGCGCTCGCTCCAGAGCATCGAGTCCACGCCGGAATGGTTCAAGACCGCGCACCACGAGTTCGGCCACATCTACTATTTCATCAGCTACACGCGCGACGATGTCCCCATGCTGCTGCGCACCGGCGCGAACCCGGCCTTTCACGAGGGCTTCGGCGAGCTGACCGCGCTCGCGGCCGGCATGGCGCCGTACTTGAAATCGCTCGGCATCCTGCCGGCCGACCTGAAGGTCGATGAGCGGGCCTTCCTCCTCAACGACGCCCTCTCCCCCGGCGTGCCGTTCATCTTCTGGTCTTCCGGGGTCATGACGCACTGGGAGGCCGACGTCTACGCCCACCACCTGCCCGCCGACCAGTGGAACGCCCGCTGGTGGCAGTACGTCCGCGACTTCCAGGGCGTCGAGCCGCCGGCGCCGCGCGGCGAGGAGTGGTGCGACCCGGCGACGAAGACGCACATCAACGACACGCCCTGCTATTATTACAGCTATGCCATCGCACAGGTGTTCAAGTACCAGCTGAACGACTACATTGCGACGCACATCCTCCACCAGCCGCCCCAGGCCTGCAATTACGCGGACAACCGGGAGGTCGGCGACTTCCTCCGGCGGATCATGGAGCAGGGCAAGACGAAGGACTGGCGCCAGATCCTGAAGGAGGCCACCGGCGAGGAGCTCTCCACCCGCGCCATGGTCGCGTACTATGCCCCGCTGATGAAGTGGCTCGAGGAGCAGAACCAGGGCCGCCCGATCGGCTGGGAGTGAGTTTCCCTTTGCCGGGCAAATCGCTAGGGCCTCTCCGCCCAATCCGTGTAAGTCTTGGTCAGGTGGATATGCCTCTTATATAGGAAGAATCGGGCTTTCTGCTCGCAAACGGAGCGCGCGGGCAGCCACACGCCGTCCGGGTTGGGTTCATAAACCAATGACATGTGCACCAGCTGCGAGCCCAGCGGAGTGGAAAAGGGAAACGTAAACTCGGCCTTGCGCGGAAATCCGGACGCCACATCGATGGCGACAACCACCGTGTTTTGCGGATTCGCCTGCGTGATCCCCTCCCACTCTTCTATCGCCGCCCCCTCCAGCTGTCCTTTCCCGCGCAGGCGCCATTCGTCATAGCCTTCCAGGGCGCTGGCCGGGTTGGCCTGCAGGCCGAAGTCCACCCGGATCGTCATGCCGGGGTTGCCGGTCTGGTTCTTTGACTCTGACTTCCATCGCGGCTTTCCCCCGTCCGGCTCCATCCGCTCCACCTCACTGACCGAGCCGAGCAGGTTCTCGTCGCCGTCATACACCCTCATTTCGGTCCGGACACACCGGGCGACATAGTGGCCCTTCTCCTTGGTGCGATTGATGGCCACCTGCCAGGCGGGCAGCCTCCGCTCCGCGTCCCCTGCACCCACGGATTTCGGCAACCGGCCATCCACCGGGTCAGCCGGCAACAGACCGGCTGAGGCAAGCAGGCAGATGATCCCTGCCGGGATTGTCAGGATTGTCCGTCGTGAGCTCATGATAGCCGGATGGTTTTTGCCCGGGCCGGGACCGGTGCGGCCGCGTGGTGCAATAAAACCCCCGGCGGGCGACGACCGGCAATGTAGCCGGGCTCGCGGCGGCCGGAAAATACAAATCACGCCTGAAAACAGGTGGTGATGGCCCAGCGCCGTTGATCCCCCGCCTCTCTCGGACCCCGCTTTCAGCGCCCCGGCCGGGTCTTTTTGTTGGCCTCGCCCGCCCCGGACCGCTTAACTCCGGGCCGCATGTCGAAAGTCTATTTTTACTACTCGGCCATGAACGCCGGCAAGTCGACCGTCCTCATCCAGTCGAGCTACAACTACCGGGAGCGCGGCATGCGGACCCTCGTGTTCGTCCCCGCGATCGACACCCGCGCCGGGGCCGGCCGCGTGAAGTCCCGCATCGGCATCGAGGCCCCGGCCCTCGTGCTGCAGCCGAACGAGGACATCCTCTCCCACGTCCGCGGCGCCCACGCCGCGCAGCCGGTGGCCTGCGTCCTGATCGACGAGGCGCAGTTCCTCACCCGCGGCCAGGTCGAGCAGCTGACCGACATCGCGGACGAGCTCCGCATCCCCGTCCTCTGCTATGGGCTGCGCACGGATTTCCAGGGCCAGCTCTTCCCCGGCAGCGGGGCCCTGCTCGCCCTGGCCGACAACCTGATCGAGCTGAAGACCATCTGCCACTGCGGTCGCAAGGCCACCATGAACCTGCGCATCGGCCCCGGCGGCCGGGCGGTCAAGGAGGGCGCCCAGGTGGAGATCGGCGGCAACGACCGCTACGTCGCCATGTGCCGCCGGCACTTCAAGGAAGCCCTGGCCACATGAAACCGTCCCGTCACTCCCTGACTTCCCTCCGCCTCGCCCTGCTCACTTTCACTCTCACTCTCCCTGCCGCCATGTCCGCCGCCAGCCAACTCATTTACGTGGGCACCTACACGCCCAAGGACGGCGCCAGCCGAGGCATCTACGCCGTGCCGTTTGATCCCGTCACCGGCGCGCTGGGCCGGCCCGGGCTCGCCGCCGAGGCGTCCAACCCGACTTTCCTCGCGCTCCCTCCGGACGGCCGCGTGCTTTATTCGATCGCCGAGAGCTCCGGCGGCGTCGTGACCGCCTACGCCATCGAGCCCGGCACCGGCCGGCTCACCCTCCTGAACCAGCAGCCCAGCGGCGGCGCGGGGCTGACCCATCTCGCCGTCGACGCCACCGCGCACGCGCTCGTGGCCGTCAGCTACGGCGGCGGCTATGTGGTGGCCTTCCCGCTCGAGGCCGGCGGCCGGATCGGCCCGCGCACCAGTTTTATCGCGGATGAGGGCCCGCTGGGACCGAACAAGTCGCGGCAGGAAAAGCCGCACGCGCATTCCGTGACGATCTCGCCGGACAACCGCTTCGCCTTCGTGGCCGATCTCGGGCTCGACCGGGTGTTCTCCTACCGGCTCGATGCCGCGGAGGCGCGGCTCACGCCGAACGATCCGCCTTTCATCCCGATCACCCCGGGCGCCGGCCCGCGGCACAGCAAGTTCTCCGCCGACGGCCGGTTCTTCTACGTGCTCGACGAGATCGACGGCTCGGTCACCAGCTGCGCCTACGACGCCGCCCGCGGCACCGGCCGGCCGTTCCAGCACATCTCCACACTGCCCGCCGGCTTCACGGTCACCGACCCCGACCGCGCGGCGGAGATCCGGCTGCATCCCAACGGGAAATTCGTCTACGCCTCCAACCGCGGGCACGACAGCATCGCGGTCTTCGCGCGCAATCCCGCCGACGGGATGCTGACGCTGGTCGAGATCACGCCCTGCGGCGGCCAGTACCCGCGCAACTTCGCCCTCTCCCCCGACGGGGCGTGGCTGGTCTGCGCCAACCGCGACAGCAACAACCTCGTCGTCTTCCGGGTCGACCCCGCCACCGGCCGGCTCACGCCGACCGGTTCCACCGCCCGCGTGCCGATCCCGGTCTGCGTGCTGTTCGCCGGCTGAGCCCGGGAAATCCACGCCCTTCAGCTCTGCCGGGCCGGCTTGGCCATAATGATCGGAATAAGCCCGGATTTTGAATGGCCCCGCGCCGCTTCGCGGCTTCTCCCCGGGCCGAATATCAACAGCATCTCCCATGACCACCCCCCACCCTGACATGAGCACCAAATGGACCGATCGCGCCACCTCGCCGGCCGAGGCCGTGGCCTACGTCAAAAGCGGCCACCGGGTCTTTGTGCACGGGGCCTGCGCGACGCCCACGCCCCTGACCAACGCCCTCGCGTTGCGCCGCGACGTGGAGGATGTGCGCCTCTACCACCTGCACACCGCGGGTCCGGCCGCCTGGATCAGCCCGGCCACGCAGGGGTTGTTCCGCTCCGTCTCGCTGTTCACCGGCGGCCCGCTGCGCGCGGCGGTGAACGCGGGCCAGGCGGACCACGTGCCGATCTTCCTCTCCGACATCCCCGGACTGTTCCACAGCCGCCAGGTCCAGCTCGACGTCGCCATCCTCCAGCTCTCGCCGCCCGACCGCCACGGGTTGTGCTCGCTCGGCACGTCGATCGACGCCGCCCGCGCCGCCGCCGACACGGCGAAGGTGGTCATCGCCGAGATCAACGAGCAGATGCCGCGCACGCTGGGCGACAGCACCCTGCCCTTCTCACGGGTCAAGGCCTTCATCCACACCAACCGCCCGCTGCACGAGCACCACCCCGAGCCCGAGTCCCACATCGAGGCCCGCCTCGGCGAGCTGATCGCCCCGATGATCGACAACGGCTCCACGCTCCAGATGGGCATCGGCGGCATCCCCGACGCCGTGCTCGCCCGCCTGCACGACAAGCGCGACCTCGGCATCCACAGCGAGATGTTCTCCGACCGCGTGGTCGAGCTGGTCGAGTCCGGCGCCGTCACCAACAAGCTCAAGGCCGTCGGCCGCGGCCGCATTGTCACCAGCTTCATCAACGGCACGCGCCGGCTCTTTGACTTCGTCAACGACAACCCCGGCGTCGCCTTCTACCCGTGCGACTGGACGAACGACACCTCGATCATCCGCAAGAACCCCAAGATGGTCGCGATCAACTCGGCCATCGAGGTCGACCTGACCGGCCAGGTCTGCGCCGACTCGATCGGGCACAAGATCTTCTCCGGCATCGGCGGCCAGATGGATTTCATCCGCGGCGCCGCGCTGTCCCCCGGCGGCAAGCCCATCATCGCCCTGCCCGCGACCGCGGCCGGCGGCAAGATCTCGCGCATCGTCGCCCAGCTGAATCCCGGCGCCGGCGTCGTGACCACCCGCGGCCACGTCCACTGGGTCGTGACGGAGTACGGCGCGGTCAACCTGCACGGGCTGTCACTGCGCGAGCGCGCCGAGGCGCTGATCTCGATCGCCCACCCGGATTTCCGGGCCGAGCTGGTCAAGGAGGCGATCCACCTCCACCACTTCATCCCGCCGGCGCCGGCGGCCTGATGCGAGAGGGCGGTCTCGCTGTCAGGGGGAGCCCCCGACTGGAGGGCTGCACCTTGGTGCAGCCGCCGGCCCCGCCAGCCTGGCTCGGCTGGACCAAGGCCAGCCCTACCGATGGCCATCGAACCGCTGCGGTTCAAGCAAACCGGCTCCCGCGCCCGGTCGGCCGCTCAAGGCCATAGAAGGAGTCAGCCTGACTTTTTTGCCTTTCTTCTTGTTCGGCAGAGATGGGTTCACGCGGGGAGATAATAGATGAACTCTTCCATGTGGGCATTGCTCGGTCGGGTAACCGCTTCTTCGCCAGCGCGAGCGAACCCTGCTTTCTCGAGCACGCGAATCGAGCCGAGATTGTGCCGGGCGACGCGGGCGGTAAGTGGCCGCGTCGACTCAAAGCGAAGGAACTGCGACATGGCAGCGGAGGCGATACCTCGGCCCCAGAACTCCCGACCAATCCAATAGCATATGCATCGGTCGTTGGATGCGGCATCGGTCCATGCGCCAATGTTGCCGGCAACTTGGTCGCCCGTGAGAATGGTGCGGCTTACGGCCGCGGGGTTGCCGAGGATATTGGTGGTCCAATGGGTGAAAAACACCGCTCGATCCCGCGAGGGGAATGCGGCGAGCTTGGTGGCCTCGGGATCGAGCTGGTGAACGAAGAAGATCGGGAGATCGTCAGTCTTAACAGGACGGAGTAAAACACGTTCTTCCATTTTGCTAGATCAAGGTGAGCCACGGCCGCTTGGGGCCGTTGGCTCTGACGTCTGGTTATTCCAGACTCGTTTCACTGCATTGGCGTGGAAAATAGGATTTGAGCGGGCCTGAGCAGTCAAATCCTACCGGGAGGAGTGTCATGAATAAATACGCTGCCCGATCAAGCCACGGTAGGCAGCCCGCTGGCGGGCGCGGATGAGGCGCGAGCGAGCCCGCTGGCCCACAAGGCAAAATTGAAGACACGTCTGCGGGGCCGCTGCCCGATCGATTTCCGGTCCCGACGGACAGCGATCGCCTCGCCCGGAGCCGTTGAGACTACCTTAACATATAACCCACCCAGAAGCCGGCGACGACGAGCCCGTGGATCCCGATGAGGCCCAGCATGAGCAGCGGGGCGGCGCGACGGTCGAGCTCGGGGGTGACCACGGGCGGAGTGCCGCGCAGGAACACGATATCGGCCGCGACCGCCAGGAGCATGCCGGCCAGGACGTCGGCCACGTAATGCTGCTTGGTGAACAGGGTCGAGAGGGCGATGAGCGCGGCCCAGACGCCCGCGGCGAGGCCCACCCCGCGGTGCACGCGCCGGCAGATCAGCGCCGACACAAAGGCGTGCGCGACGTGGAGCGATGGGAAGCAGTTGAGCGGCGGGTCGGCCTCGTAGACGATCCGCAGCGCCCAGGCGAAAAAGCCCCGGCCGATCTCCGCGTCGGCCGGCCGCGAGGCGACGGTCGGCCAGACCAGAAAGCAGGCATACCCGCTGATCCACACGAACAGCCAGGCCAGGAAGGCGCGGCGGATCAGCTCTTCCTTGCGCATGATCAGCACGGGCATGAACACAAAGGCCAGGTGGGAGCCATAGACCAGCGCCCAGGCGGGTTCCAGGGGGATGAGGCGGTCCAGGGCCAGTTCGGGCACATGCAGCGGCCGGCCGGCCGTCAGCCCGGCGATGACCAGGTAACCGGGCACGAGCGCCAGCAGCGTGATCATCGGCACCAGCACGCGCGGCCGCAGCGGATAGGGCCGGTTCAACAGCTCCACGACCATGCGCCAGCGGGAGCGGCCTGTTTCGACGGGGTTCAAACCACGCCTCCCCGGGAAAATTCCGTCCCCCCCAGGCAGCGGCCATATGTCACGGAAAATCGCATGATCCGGAATTTTCCCGAGAGAAACCCGAACGGTTGGCTCGCACAAGGTCGAACTCGACCCCACACCGTACGACCGGCCAGTTCCAGCCGCTCGACAAACAGGTTCAGTTCATCCTGTCCGGGCACGGAGGATGCGGTCGGCCACGGCGCGTTTGACCTGCGCTTCAGTCCATCCGGGATGGCGGTCACGGAAGCCGGTGGCCAGCAGTTCGCGCATGCGCCGGTTCATCCGCACGGCTTGTTCCAGCCGTCGCTGCGCTGTCATGGCCCGATAGATCGCAACCTGCAGCTCGTCGGCGGCATGGAGGTGGACGGGTGGAACGACGGGGACATGCCAGCGTTTCCAAGGCGTGGCTTCAAATTGGCTTTGTGGGCCAGCGAGCTTGTCCGTTCGACAGGGCTCTGGACCCCGAGCAAGTCGAGGGGCTCGCGCTTCATCCGCGCCCGCAAGCGGGCTGCCTACCGTGGCTTGATCGGCCAAAGCGGATTTTTTGAAGACACGCCTTAGCATGTCCAGTCTGGCGGGCAACGCAAAGAATGCGGCCGAAACCCCGGCTCAGGCCGGGTTGAGGTCGTCGAAGTAATCGTCGGCCTTGGTGCCCTTGGGGGCACCCTGACCGTGGCGCCCGGCCGGCTGGGTCGCGGCGACCGGGGCGCGGGGTGCGCCCGGGTGGCCGCCGTGGCTCCCGCCATTCCCGCGCGCGGGCCGGGCCGGGGCCGGGCGGGCGGTGGCGGCGGGCGCGGGCCGGCCGGTCGCGGCGGAGGGGGATTTTTCCACGAGGCTCATCAGCTCGCCGACCGCGTAGCGGACCTCGGAGGCCTGCAGCTTCAGCTCCTCCGCGGAGGAGGAGGACTGCTGGGAAAGGGCGGCGTTGCTCTGGGTGATCTTGTCGATGCCGTTGACGGACTCGCCGACCTGCGTGATGCCCTTGCTCTGCTCGTGCGAGGCCTGGGCGATCTCGGCCACCATCTCGTCGAGGCGGCGGATGCGCTCGCCGATGGCGGAGAGGTTGGCGGCCACCTTCTCGCTGACGCGGGCGCCCTGCGTGCTCTTCTCGGCCGAGTCGGAGATCCGGTCGCTGGTCTCGCGGGCGGCGGCGGCGCAACGCTGGGCGAGGCTGCGCACCTCGTCGGCCACGACGGCGAACCCGAGGCCGGCCTCGCCGGCGCGGGCGGCCTCGACGGCGGCGTTGAGGGCGAGGATGTTCGTCTGGAAGGCGATCTCGTCGATGGTCTTGATGATCTTGGAAATCTCGTTGCTGGAGGCCTGGATGGCGCCCATGGAGACCTTCATCTGCTCGACGTCGGTGGCGCCGGCGTCGGCCGTCTGGCGCGCCTCCTGGGCCAGGCGCTTGGCGTTCTGGGCGTTCTCCGAGTTGCGGCTGGTCATGCTCGCGATCTCATGGAGCGCCGAGCTGGTCTCCTCGAGGGAGGCCGCCTGCTGGCTGGCGCCGTCGGCCATGGTCAGGGCGGCCTGGGCGACCTGGGTCGCGGACTCCTGGGTCTTCTCGGACTCGCTGGCCAGGTGCAGGGCGATGGCGCGGATGGGCCGGGTGACGCCGCGGGTGACCACCCAGGCGGCGGTCAGGCCGAACAGGAGGCCGACGACGGCGATGCTGAAGACCAGGATCTCGTTGCGCTGCTGGCTGGCGCGGGCGGCGACCTCGATCTCCTGCTGGTAATCGTGCACGGAGCGGCTGACCTCGGCGATGGTCGCGGTGAATTCGGGGGCGATCTTGTTGATGCCGTCGGCGATGAGGGAGTCGCGCTCGCGCTTGGACGCCACGATCTTCTCGATGGCGCCGCCGTAGGCCAGGGCGGCCTGCCGGAGGGAGACGAGCCGGGCGGTCTTGGCGTCGTCCTTCAGGGTGGCGTCGAGCTTCTCCAGCTCGGCCTGGTCCTTCTCGATCAGCTCGATCTGCTTGACGACGAACTGCAGGGAATCCCGGGCCGCCTGGGCGTCCTCCTTCGCGGAGGTCTTGAGGAAGGTGCCGACCTGCGTGCCGCATTCAAAGAAGGCGCGGAGGGCGTTGGCCACGCGGAAGGCGCTGTTCATGTCGCCCTGCGCCTTGGCCTCGGTCATGAGCGTCTGCAGGGTGTCCTTCATCTCCTTGCCCTTGGGCGCCAGGATGCCGTCCTCCAGCTGGCGGCGCTGGCTGTTGTTTTCGACGAGGGCGAGGAAGGTCTGGTGGTAGCGGTTGAGCAGGTCCTTGGCGGCGGCGATCTGCTTCGCCCGCGCCGGCTCGACGATGTATTTGTCCGCCAGGGTCATTTCCTCCAGCAGCTCCTTGTGCGCGGCCTGGTAGGCCTGGCTGCTTTCGGCGGAGCCGCTGGCCAGGAAATCGTTCACCTGCACCTTGAGCGCCATCATGGCGGTCTCGAGCGTGACGGCGGTGTGGGATTCGGTCGCGCTGGCGGAGAAGAGCTGGAACTTCTTCTCGGCGGCGTTGAGGGCATAGCGGGCGACGCCGGAGATGACGGCCAGCAGGCCGATGATGACGACGAATCCGAGCGTGATTTTTTTGCCGACCGTGAGATTGCGCATGGGGTAAGCGGGGTAAGGGGCTGGGGCGGTCCGGGGGCGGTCACTCGACGTTGAATTTCATCGGCATCGCCACATGCGTGGCCACCGGGGTGCCGTCCTTCTTGGCCGGCTTGAACCGCCACTTCCGGATCGCCTTGAGCGCCGGCTCGTCCAGGTCGGGGTTGCTCGATTTCACGATCTTTTCATCCAACACGTTGCCCTTGTCATCCACCGTGAAGCTGACGGTGACCAGGCCGGGGGCGCCGAGCCGGGAAAAGCTCACGGGCACCTCGGGGGCGACGGTGCGGACGGGGACCGGCGGCTCGGATTTCTCATCGGCCCGGAGGGCGGCTGCGGGCAACACAAAGGTCAGGGCACAAACCAGGGACAGGCGTGAATATGAGGCGAGGAGCTGCATATGCTGACTATTATCGGCCAGTCCCCGCCCCGACTTGAGAATTTCGTCAATCCGGGGCCTGAACCGGTGCCATCGCCGGTGTCCCGCCAGGATGGTTCAACTCCTATTTACCGGAGTATGCTGGCAGGCGATTCAGGGCCAGATAGGCTTGGACCCCAAGCCAAATGCTGAACGCAGGGGGGCGGCAAGACTGCGCCTCTGCCTCCGATTACAGCGAGCGTCTCAGAAAACCGGCTCGGCCCCGGGCTGCGGCCGCGGCGGTCGCAGGGACAGCACGAGGTAGTAGGCGGCGACGGACAGGATCGCGCAGGTCATCAGGAACCAGTCGCCGTGCTGCGTGTAGAAGCTCTCCCGGTCGCGCCAGCGCAGGTCGCGGGTGACGGTCACGGTCTCCGCGCCGCGGTAATAAACGCTGCCGGCCTCGTCCTTGAGCACCGCCCGGATGTTGCCGAACTCGTCGATCCAGCCGCTCCAGCCGCCGTTGCCGACGCGGATGACCGGCCGGCGCGTCTCGACCGCGCGCAGCACCGAGTGCGCCGCATGCTGGTAGGCCGCCCCGCCCTCGCCGAACCAGGCGTTGTTCGTCAGCACCACCAGCACCTCGGCGCCGGACTGGACGCTGTCGCGCGCCAGGGCCGGGAAGATGTCCTCGTAGCAGATGAGCACGCCGACGGGCAGGCGGTTCACACCCGCGGGGATGATCAGCGGCGCGGCGTCCGTGCCACGCTGGAAATCCCCGCCGATCGGCACGACCTTGTCCAGCCAGCCCAGCACCGGCCGCAGCGGGATGTACTCGCCGAACGGCACGAGCTTGCGCTTGGCGTAGCCCGGGCGGACCAGCCCGGTGACCGGGTCGACCACGAAGGCCGCGTTGTACCAGAGCTCCCCGGGGGCGTTCGCCCCGGTGGTGAAGATCGTGCCGAGCAGCAGCGGCTTGCCCGTGCGTTTGGCGATCGACTCGAGCCAGGGCTGGACGTTGGGGTCGCGGTCCAGCGCCCAGGGCGTGACGGCCTCGGGCCAGAGGATGATGTCCGGCGCTCCGGCCTCGTTGGCGTCGAGGGTCACCCGCTCGAGCGTCTGGAGCACGTCGGTCGCGCGGGCGGCATCCCATTTCTCCGTCTGCGGGATGTAGGGCTGGACGAGGGCGACGCGCGCCAGCTTGGACCGCGGGGGCCCCAGCATCTCCGCCAGGAACGGGAACGACGAGAACACGAGCAGCAGGAGTGCGACCATGAACTCGGGACTGCGCTTGCGCAGGCCGCTGGCGCCCTCGAAGAAGATCCGGTGCGCGTAGGCGGCGGCGGCGAGGTTGAAGAAGACGAGCAGGAAGGACACGGACCACGCCCCGGCATAGGACGCGCTCTGGAGCACCAGCGGCCGCTGCCACTGGCTCGCCGCGAGCGGCAGCCACGGGAAGCCGCCGAAGAGGACGCTGCGCAGCCATTCGAGCATGACCCACAGCGCCGCCAGGCCGAGCAGCGCGATGATGCGCACCAGCGCCGGGTGTCCGGCGATCCGCGGGATGGTCCACCAGGCCGCCAGATACCAGAGCCCCACGATCAGCCCGACAAACGGCCCGAGCAGGAACAGGCCCACCCAGGTGACGTTGTGCAGCCAGCCGAGCAGCAGCGTCCAGGCCACGACCTGCGCCCCGAGGACGGTCCGGGCATACAGCCGGAACGCGGGCTTCCGGTAGGCCCAGAGCACGGCCGGCAGCGCGAACACATACGCCGCCTCGCCGGTGTTGACCGGGGGAAAGGCGACGAAGGTCAGCAGCGCGGTCAGGACGAAGACCCCGAGCGCCCAGCCCAACTCCGGCCGCCGTTGCCAGAAGGTCGGTTGCGGGGCGTAGGGATCGGAGGCAGGAGTGGAGATGGCTTCGGTCATCAATTTGTAGGAGCCTTTTTACAGGCGACCCTCAGGAAGCGCAAACAGTCAGTCTGCGGCAAAACCCAAATCGCCGGTCCTCTGGTTATTTAAAACTCGCGGCCGGCTTGGAACTGTCACCCCAACAGCAATCCGTAGGGCTGGACCTTGGTCCAGCCGCGAACGCGCCGAGCGCGTGCGGCTGAGGCTGCACACAAGTGTGCGGCCCTAGATTCGACTTCATTCGACACCTCGCCTCTGCCGGAGACCGGTGTCGTCACTCCCAAGCGTTGACCACGGCCATGGTCAGAGTGCGGCCAGCAGCGCCGGCAGCCCGGCGAGGTTTTCGGCGCGGCGGAAGCGCGCGTGGGTGTGCGGCGCCTCCGCGACGTGCTCGTGCTGCCAGGTGAGGTGATAGGGGATGTGCACGCCCGCGCCGCCGAGGGCGAGCACGGGCAGGATGTCGGACTTGAGCGAGTTGCCCACCATGGCGAACTCCGCCGGCGCGACGCCGTGGCGGTGCAGGACGCGGGCGTAGGCCGCGTCGTCCTTCTCGCTCAGGATCTCGATCGCGGAAAAATGTCCCGCGAGGCCCGACGCCGCGATCTTGCGCTCCTGGTGGTGGAGGTCGCCCTTGGTGATGAGCAGCAGCCGGTGGTCGCGTGCCAGGGCCGGCACAATCTCCGCCGCGCCGGGCAGCAGCCCGACCGGGTGGGCCAGCATCTCCTGGCCGAGGGCGAGGATGGCGCGGATTTCCAGCGCGGTGATGGCGCCCCGGGTCAGCTCGATCGCGGTCTCGACGGTGCTGAGCATGAAGCCCTTCACCCCGTAGCCGTAGAGCGGCAGGTTGCGCATCTCGGTGGCGAAGAGCGCGCGGTCCACCTCCTCCGCCGGGTGGTAGCCGGCCAGCAGCGCGCGGTAGCGCTGGTGCGCCCGGTCAAAGATGTCCTCGTTGTGCCAGAGCGTGTCGTCGGCATCGAAACCGATGGCTCTGATCATAAGTTGAAAGGTGAAAGTTGAAGGTTGAAAGACCGGATGTGAGAGGCGTCAGGCTGCGGGATGAAAAGAGGCTTTCAACCTTCATCCTTCAACTTTCAACGGCGAGCATCAGCCCGCCCCGTGGCAGTTCTTGTATTTCTTGCCGCTGCCGCAGGGGCACGGGTCGTTGCGGCCGACCTTGGGCGTCTCGCGGCGGATGGTGACGGAGGGGAGCTTGATCTCGGGCTCGGCGTCCCGCGGCGCGGTCGCCGCGGCGCCCGCGGGTTCCGCGGCCTGGCTGGCGGCGGCCAGCGCGGTGGGCGCGGCGGACGGGCCCTGCAGACGGGCGGAGCGGGACAGGATGGTGAAGAGGTTCTCGAAGGCGTCGCGGTTCGTGGCCGAGCGGAAGAGGCTCGTGCAGATCTGCAGCCGGACGTTGTTCATCAGCTCCTCGAAGAAGGTGAAGGCCTCCCCCTTGTACTCGGACAGCGGGTCCTTCTGGCCGTAGCTGCGCAGGCCGATGGAGCGGCGGAGCTCCTCCATCTCGGTCAGGTGCTCCTGCCAGTGGTGGTCGATGGCGTTGATGACGATGTAGCGCTCAAGCCCGCCGAGCGCGGCGGCGTCCTCGACGGATTCCTTGAGGGCGTAGGCCTTCTGGATCCGCGCGACGAGCTCCGCGAGCAGGGCCTCGAAGTCGCGGCGGCCGTCGAGCTCCTCGACCTTGGCGCTGACGGGGAAATGCGAGTTCAGCCAGCCGACCAGGCTCTCGCTGCTCTCGCGGGACGCCCCGCCCTTCTCGCCGAAGCCGGCCTTCTCGAGGCGGGCCGCCAGCTCGTCCTCGATCATCTCGAAGATGATGTCCTTGGGCCGCTCGCTGTGCAGCGCGCCGTTGCGGATGCCGTAGATGACCTCGCGCTGCTTGTTGAGCACGTCGTCGTACTGGAGGAGGCGCTTGCGGATGGAGAAGTTCTGCTGCTCGACCTTCTTCTGGGCGGACTCGATGGAGTGGTTGAGCCAGCGGTGCTCGAGCTCCTCGCCCTCGACCATCGCCCCCTCCATGATGCGGGAGGCGAGGTTGCCCTGGAGGAAGAGGCGCATAAGGTCGTCCTCGAGCGAGAGGAAGAACTTGGTCATGCCCGGGTCGCCCTGGCGCGAGCAGCGGCCGCGCAGCTGGCGGTCGATGCGGCGGGATTCGTGGCGCTCGGTGCCGACGACGAGCAGGCCGCCGAGGGCGCGGACGCCCTCGCCCAGCTTGATGTCGGTGCCGCGGCCGGCCATGTTGGTGGCGATGGTGACGGAGCCGCGCTGGCCGGCGCGGGTGACGATCTCGGCCTCCTGCTGGTGGAACTTGGCGTTGAGGACGGTGTGGATGACGCCCGCGCGCTTGAGCATGCGGCTGAGCACCTCGGACTGCTCGACGGTGACGGTGCCGACGAGGACGGGCTGGCCGCGGCCCTGGGCCTCCTGGATCTGCTTCACGACGGCGGCGTACTTGTCGCGGCGGGTCTTGAAGATGGAATCGTTCTTGTCGATGCGGATGCAGGGCTGGTTGGTCGGGATCTGGGTGACAGCCAGCCGGTAGATCTCGTTGAACTCGGTGGCCTCGGTCTCGGCGGTGCCGGTCATGCCCGCGAGCTTCTCGTACATGCGGAAGTAATTCTGGATGGTGACCGTGGCGTAGGTGCGCGTCTCGCGCTCGATGGTGACGTTCTCCTTGGCCTCGACCGCCTGGTGCAGGCCGTCGGACCAGCGGCGGCCGGACATGATGCGGCCGGTGTTCTCGTCGACGATGACGACCTTGCCGTCCTGGACGACATATTCGACGTCGCGCTCGTAGAGCGAGTAGGCGCGCAGGAGCTGCGACAGGGCGTGGATGTCCTCGGAGACGACCTCGTAGCGGGACTGGGCCGCGCGTTTGGCCTGTTCCTTCTCCTCGGGGGTTTTCGCCGCGTCCTTCTCGATGTCGATGAAGATGGTCGCCAGGTCCGGCAGCACGAAGGCGTCGGGGTCGTCGGGACGGAGCTTGGTGCGCCCGACCTCGGTCAGGTCGGCCTGGTGGTTCTTCTCGTCGATGATGAAGAAGAGCTCCTCCTTGTACTTGTACATCTCGTCCTTGTTGAAGTCGGAGTGCATCTCGACGTCGGTCTTGTCGAGGAGCTTGCGCCACTCCGGGTTTTCCTGGAGGCGGAGAAGCTGCTTGTTCTTCGGCATGCCCAGCTTGACCTGGAGCATCTTCATGGCGGCCGCCTGCCGTTCCTCCGGCGTGAGGTCGGGCTTGGCGAGGGTGTCGGAGGCCTCCTTGATCAGGTGGTTGATCTGGCGGAGCTGGGCGCTGACGAGCTGCTCGACGCCGGGCTTGAGCCGGGTGAAGGGCTGCTCGCGCTCGATGGGGGCGGGGCCGGAGATGATGAGAGGGGTGCGCGCCTCGTCGACGAGGATGGAGTCGATCTCGTCGACGATGCAGTAGAAGTGGTCGCGCTGCACCTGGTCCTCCTTGCGCGTGGCCATGCCGTTGTCGCGCAGGTAGTCGAAGCCGAACTCGGAGGCGGTGCCGTAGGTGATGCCGCGGTTGTACATCTCGCGGCGGACCTCGGAGTGCATTTGCTGCTGGATGCAGCCGACGGTGATGCCGAGGAAGCTGTAGAGATGGCCCATCCACTCGGAGTCGCGGCGGGCGAGGTAGTCGTTGACCGTGACGAGCTGGGCGTTGCGGCCGGTCAGGGCGTTGAGGTAGAGCGGCAGGGTGGCGACGAGGGTCTTGCCTTCGCCGGTCGCCATCTCCGCGATGCGCCCCTCGTGCAGGGTAATGCCGCCGATGAGCTGGACGTCGAAATGTACCATGTCCCAGGTCAGCTCGTGGTCGCAGACCAGGACCGGCCGGCCGCAGAGCCGGCGGGCGGCGTTCTTCACCGCGGCGAAGGCCTCGGGCAGGATCTGGTCGAGCGTCTCCCCCTGCTGGATGCGGGCCCGGAACTCGTCGGTCTTGGCGCGGAGCTGCTCGTCGGTGAGGGCCTGGTACTGGCGCTCGAACTCATTGACGCGCGCGACGACGGGGCGGCATTTTTCGACGTATTTACGATGGTGCCGGCCGGAGAATTTCTTGAGGAGGAAGCTGAACATTTAAGGGAGCGAATGAAAACTACGCCCGCGGCCTTGGCAAATGGCAAAATACCGCCCGCCCGGCTCCCGCAAACCGCTGCACCGCAAGGGTCGCATGAAAATAATTCCGCGCTAGCACGCCGCCTGCTATTCGGGGATAATCACCACCGCATGGCCACCACCCGCCCCACCCCCGCCGCCGCCGCCAATTCCAGCCTCCCCGAAGCGTTCCGGCAGTATGCGCCCGGGTCGTTCTATGACGAGATGATGACGGGGGATGGCAGCGTCCGTCCGCACTACCGACATTTTCTCAAGCATTTCGGGGCGGTCGGCCCCGAGGAATTCGACGCCAAGCGCCGCGCGGTGGACCTGGCCTTCCTGCGGCAGGGCGTGACGTTCAATGTCTATGGCGACTCCCAGGGCGCCGAACGCATCTTTCCGTTCGACCTCGTGCCCCGCATCATCCCGGCCGACGAGTGGGAGCGGCTCGAGGCCGGGCTTGTGCAGCGCATCACGGCGCTCAACCTTTTCCTGCACGACATCTACCACGAGCAGAACATCATCAAGGATGGCAGCATCCCGGCCCACTATGTGATGTCGGCCAAACATTTCCGGCGCGAGTTCGTCAACGTCAAGGTGCCGCGCGACATCTACATCCACATCTGCGGCACCGACATCATCCGCGACGACAAGGGCAACTACCTCGTCCTCGAGGACAACGCCCGCTGCCCGTCCGGCGTCAGCTACGTGCTGGAAAACCGCCGCGCACTGAAGCGCACCTTCCCCGAGATCTTCGAGGCGGGCGGCGTGCGGCCGGTCGAGAATTATCCCGTCGAGCTGCTCAAGATGCTGAATTACGTCGCGCCCGCCGGCGTGTCCGAGCCCAACGTCGTGCTCCTGACCCCGGGCGTCTACAACTCCGCCTACTTCGAACACACCTACCTCGCGCGGCAGATGGGCATCGAGATCGTCGAGGGCCGCGACCTGGTCGTGCGCGACCAGAAGGTCTTCATGCGCACGACCAAGGGCCTGCAGCCCGTGCATGTGATCTACCGGCGCATCGACGACGATTTCCTCGACCCGACCGTCTTCCGCCGCGACTCCGCCCTCGGCGTGCCCGGCCTGGTCAACGCCTACCGCGCCGGCAACGTCTCGCTCGCCAACTCCATCGGCACGGGCGTGGCCGACGACAAGGTCATGTATTATTTCGTCCCGCGCATCATCAGGTACTATCTCGACCAGGAGCCGCTCCTGCCGAACGTCGAGACCTACCTGGCCAGCGAGGACGCCGACCGGAAATACATGCTGGAGAACCTCGACAAGCTCGTGGTCAAGGCCGCCAACGAGGCCGGCGGCTACGGCATGCTCATGGGCCCGCACGCGACCCAGGCCGAGCGCGAGGAATTCCGCAAGCGCATCGAGGCCGACCCGCGCAACTACATCGGCCAGCCCATGATCTCCCTCTCGCGGCACCCGACCCACTGCGAGGGCGAGGGCTTCGCCGGCCGGCACATCGACCTGCGCCCCTTCATCCTCTACGGCGAGAAGACCGTCATCATCCCCGGCGGCCTCACCCGCGTCGCCCTGCGCAAGGGCTCCCTCGTGGTCAACTCCTCCCAGGGCGGCGGCAGCAAGGAAACCTGGGTGCTGTACGGCAATCACTAGAGCCGCCGCGGCGGCGGAAACTCCAAAACCCAGTTTTCAAAATCCAAATGAAATCCCGGCAATCAACTGCAAAGCCAGACTCGGCGGACTTTTTGCCGACTGAGCTGGCTTTGGCGTTTGACGTTTGGCCTTTGGCCTTTTTTCCAAAATGCTGAGCCGCGTCGCCAATTCCCTCTACTGGATGAGCCGCTACATCGAGCGCGCCGAAAGCATCGCGCGCCTGGTGGACGTGAACCTCCAGCTCCTCCTCGATTTCCGCAACCTCGACGACCACGCCCTCGACGCCCACTGGATCCCGATCGTCCAGAGCTCGGGGGACGAGGAGCTGTTCCGCAAGCTGCACCCGCGCGCCACCGGCCAGACCGTGACGCAGTTCCTCGTCTTCCAGGCGGAAAACCCCAACTCCATCGTCTCCTCCATCGGCCAGGCCCGCGAGAACGCCCGCATGGTGCGCGACCAGATCACCGCGGAGCTCTGGGAGGAGATCAACCGCCTCTACCTCTTCCTCTACTCGCCCCGCGCCCCGTACCTCTGGCGCGAGAGCCCGTCGGACTTCTTCCTCACGATCAGGAACGGCTCGCTCCTCCTGCAGGGCCTGACCGACGCCACCGTCGTCCGCAACGAGGGCTGGTTCTTCGCCCAGGCCGGCCGCTACCTGGAGCGGGCGGACAAGACCTCGCGCATCCTCGACGTGCGCCATGCCTCCGTGCCGGCCCGCGGCGTGCCCGACATCCCCACCCAGGCGGATGCGCTCGGCTGGTCCGCCGTGCTCCGCTCGTGCAGCGCGTGGGACGCCTACAAGGCGCTGCACGGGGCCGAGGTGCAGCCGGCCCTCGTCGCCGAGCTGTTGCTGCTCTCGGACGAGTTTCCCCGCTCGGTGCGCTTCTCCGTCCGCCACCTCAACACCGTCCTGCGCCGCATCTCCGGCGTGCACGAGGGCCGCTTCAGCAACGACGCGGAAAAACTCGCCGGCCGGCTCCTGGCCGAGCTGCAGTTCAGCACGGTGGACGATATCTTTGACATCGGGCTCCACACCTACATCGATGTGGTGCAGGCCAAATTGAACTCCATCGGCGACGCCCTCTTCCAAGCCTACATCTTCCAGCCGTTCCACCTCCAGGACGAGTACGAGTTCCGTCAGCAGGAGGAACAGCAGCAGCAGACGATCAGGCGCCGGCGGGCTGATCCGACCCCGCCCGCATGAAATTGCACGTCCTGCACCGCACCCGGTTCCTCTATGGGGCGCCGGCGCGCGACAGCTTCAACGAGGCCCGGCTCCAGCCCGTCACCACCGACGGGCAAGTCTGCCACAATTTCCTGCTCAAGGTCCTGCCCGCCGCGCGGCTGTCCCACTACCTCGATTTCTACTTCAACTACGTCCACCTCTTCGAGATCACCGAACCCCACGCCGAGCTGGTCGTCGAGGCCAACTCGACCGTCACCACCGCGGACCGCCCGGCCCTGGCCGCCGCGGCCGCGGCGGCGCCCCTGAGCGGCATGGGGGCCTGCGCCCGCGAGGAGCGCTGCTATGATTTCCTGCAGACCAGCACCTACGTCGAGTCCGGCCCCGAGCTCTGGCGGCTCGCGCTCGACGCCACCGACGGCCAGGCGGATGCCTGGCAGGCGGCGCAGGCGATCATGCGTTTCATTTTCTCGGAGTTCCGCTACCAGCCGGCGTCGACCCACGTGCACACCCACATGCGCGAGGTGCTCAAGGCCCGCACCGGCGTCTGCCAGGATTTCGCGCACGTCATGCTCGGCCTGTGCCGGGCCCTGAAGATGCCGGCCCGCTATGTCAGCGGCTACCTCTACAACGGTCCGGCGGACCAGCTCAAGGGCGCCCAGGCCAGCCACGCCTGGGTCGAGGTCTACATGCCCGGCCACGGCTGGTGCGGCCTCGACCCCACCAACAACCGGCAGCCCGACGGTCACTACGTGAAGGTCGCGGTCGGGCGCGACTATGCCGATGTCTCCCCGCTCAAGGGCACCTACCGCGGCACCGGCCGGCGGCAGATGAGTGTGGACGTGCTCGTCACGCGGCTGGAGGACAGCGACCCGGTGCCGGCGCCCGCGCGCGCCGCCTTGCACGGCCGCGATTGACGCGACCGGGCCGGGGTCAGGGCTGCGCCGGGATGGACAGCAGTTCGATGCCTTCCGGGCGGCCCAGGTTGCGGGCATACTGGCGATCGGTCGCATTGTTCCAGTGCTCGTGCACGCCGAGGCTCCGGAGCGGCTCGCCGTCCGGCGCATAGGGCGTCCCCGACGGCGGCCGGTTGGCGAGCGCCGCCTCGATCATATAGTTGTCGGCGTTCTTCATCGGGCAGAAATCGGTGAACCGGCCGAGTGGAAACTCCGCGCGGAGGAAATCGAGCCCGACGGAGTCGATGGCAATGGGATCCTGCGAGAGGAAGAGGCTGGCCAGCCATTCGCCGCGAAAAAGCCTGTCCCAGTGCCCGTGCTCGGCGACGAAGTCGTTCACGTCCCGGACGCCGTAGAGGCCGTCGAGGATGAAGAGAAGGGTCTTCTGGCCGAGCTGCTTCGAGCCGATCATGTCGACAAAGGGATGATACGTCGCCAGGGGGTGGGCATGGGAGTTCGCGTAGACCTCGTGGTCCCGCACATCGACGGTGCCATAGTGGTTCTTGGCCGTGAGCGAGACGCCCGTGGTCGGGTGTCCCTTCACCAGGGTCAGGTTCACGAGGTAGGCGGCCTCGACCACGCATCTCGGCAGGTCCCGGCCCACATGCGGCTCGGCCACGGAGTAATGCAGCCGGTCCTTTTGGTATTCGACCGGAAATCGGCCGTTGGTGCCGTCGCCCATTGAGTCGACAAACCGGACCCCGGGAAACGCCGCGTGGGCGCGGAGGAAAACCCGGTCGGGGATGACGCGCGTCGCCTCGTAGACGGTGATCAGCCCCGGCGGGACCCGGGCGGCGTTGATAAGCTGGTCGAGCAGCGCGAAAAGCACCTGCGGCGATTGGTCGATCTGGCCGTCGACGTCGCCGTAGCCACCGTACGCATTGTTGCAGTTGATCTTGACCGCAATCTTCTCGCCGGCGCCATAGCCGCGGTCGAGGTTGCGGTGGGTGCGGTTGAAGTGGCGGAAAAGAGCTTCCCATGATTGGTCGGCCGACCCGGCTCCGGTCAGGGCGATGAGGGAACGGGAAAACATGTTGGAGACGGCGGGTTGGCTGATGCCGGTGCCTTCGTCCCACCAGTTGCCAGTTTTACCATCCCAGGGTGTCGCCGCGAGATCCCGGATCCAGACGACCCGTCCCGGGAAAATGCCCTGCCCCACGCCCAACGGATGATTGACCCCGTCGGATGGCTCCCAAGCCGGGGGCGGGGTTGGAGTCACGGCGGGCGAAACCACCGGTTGCACTGCTCCGCGCGTGATGGCGGCCAGGCCGAGGAATGCGGCAGTCATGAAATAGATCACCACCGCTCGATTTGTGATAAGTTTTGCGAATGTCATATTAGCATAGGTACAGCTCTACTTATGACTAATCCGCTGAAATTACCAACCCATTTGCTCCTCCGCTAACCAAGCCCCCGCACCTGGGAGAGCGCCGGGGCCCGTCGATCGTGACTGGTGGCGGGGTGCTCCCGTTACAGCAGAAGGCCGGCCTCAAGCGGTTTCATGCAGTTGAAACCACAGATCATCACAAATGGTCACAGATTGAGCAAGGTGGAACTGGGCCCCGATCGCCCCAGATCCCTCACCAATCAATGGTGGGTTCGGGCGTTTTTAATCTCTGCACCATCTGTGTGCATCTGCGTCCATCTGTGGTTAGATGAATTGGCTCAGACGATGGTTTTGAAATAGGCGATGGTCCGCTTGAGGCCCTCGGCGAGCGGCACCTTCGGCTCCCACTTGAGATATTTCCGGGCGAGCGTGATATCGGGCCGGCGCTGTTTCGGGTCGTCGGCCGGCAGCGGCTTATGGATGATCTTCGACTTGCTCTTCGTGAGTTTGAGCACGTTCTCGGCCAGCCCGATCATCGTGAACTCGCCGGGATTGCCGAGGTTGACGGGTCCGACCGTCTCCGTCTGGGCCATCATCCGGACGAAGCCCTCGAGCAGGTCGTCCACATAGCAGAAGGACCGGGTCTGCAGACCCTCACCATAGATGGTGATGGCCTCGCCCTTCAGCGCCTGCACGATGAAATTGGAGACGACGCGGCCGTCGTTCGGGTGCATGCGCGGGCCGTAGGTGTTGAAGATGCGGACGACACGGATATCGACCTTGTTCTCCCGGTGGTAGTCGAAGAAGAGGGTCTCGGCGCAGCGCTTGCCCTCGTCGTAGCAGGAGCGGCGGCCGATGGGATTGACGTTGCCCCAGTAGCTCTCGGGCTGCGGATGCACCGTCGGGTCGCCGTAGACCTCGGAGGTGCTCGCCTGGAACACGCGGGCCTTCACGCGCTTGGCGAGTCCGAGGCAGTTGATCGCGCCCATGACCGACGTCTTCGTCGTCTTGATGGGATTGTACTGGTAGTGCGGTGGCGACGCCGGGCAGGCGAGGTTGTAGATCTGGTCGACCTCATACTTGAACGGGTCGGTGACGTCGTGGCGGACAAACTCGAAGTTCGGGTGGGCGAGCAGGTGGGCGATGTTGGCCTTGCTGCCGGTGAACAGATTGTCGAGGCAGACGACCTCGTGGTCCTGGGCCAGCAGCTTGTCGCAGAGGTGGCTGCCGAGAAAGCCGGCGCCGCCGGTGATGAGGATGCGCATGGGAAAAAGGTGGGGGCCAGTGAATGCACGCCGGCCCGGCTTGGCGAGTCTGCATTCAGCCGGAAAACCGGAGACCTCCCGTGAAAGGCTTACTGGCCAGCCTTGGCCTGGAGCAGCGCGACGGAGCGCTTTTCGTCAATCAGGTGCCGCCGGCCGTCCTCGCTGGCGGTGGCGCCGCCCTTGATCAGGGCGATCACGTGCGCGGGCGTGAGGGTGGGATCGAGCGCGATGAGCTTGGCGGCGAGGTTGACGACGTTGGGCGAGGCCATGGACGTGCCGGACTCCTTCAGCCGGGCCCCGCCGGGCACGAAGCTTTCCACCTCGAAGCCGTTGGCGTGGACGGCCACGGTGTCCCCGAAGCTGGTGAACGAGGTCTCTTCGCCGGCCTGGTTGACGGCGCCGACGGCGAGCAGGTTGGGCAGGCGGAGCGAGGCCGGCACATCCCCGGAGAAGCCGGCGTTCTGGTCGCTGTTGCCCGCGGCACAGATGAACAGCGTGTCCGGCGCCCCCTTGATGGCGCTTTCCACCGCGTCGTGCCAGATGGCGTAAAGCTCCGCGGCCTTCTTCTTCCGCTCGGCCGGGTCGCCGCCGCCGCCGGTCTTGGAGAGCCAGGTTTCGAATTCCTCGGCATCATCGCCCCAGCTCATGTTGACCACCCGGATATGGCGGGTGCGGAAATAGGCTGACATCTGCTGGAAAGCGGCGCCGAGCTGGCGCGCCCATTCGGGCGTGGGGGGAAACGGCATGTCGGGCAGCTGGTCGTCGAAGCGGGCGACCACGAGCCGGATGGCGGGATTGCCGCGGGCCGCGATGCCGGCGCAATGGGTGCCGTGAAGGTAAAAGCCGATGACCTTGCGCAGCTCGAAGGACTGGTGGAGCTGCTCGGGCGTGTACGTGCGGTATTTTTTCACCAGCGCCGCGGCCTCGGGTGAATCGTGGCCGTCCTCGATGTCCAGCCGGCCCTTGATATCGTCGCGGAATTCCGGGTAGGCCGCCTGCTGCGCGGGGGTCAGCGGGTAGAGCCACGTGGTCGACGGTTTGCCCATGTCGTCAAAGGCGAGGCCGTGGGTCCCGCTCGCGGTAGGCGACGGGTCGGTGAAGAGCTGGTCGGGAAAGAGGGTGACATCGATGCCGGAATCCCAGATCGCGACCGGGACCGGAGTCAGCTTCTGTTGCGCGGTCAGCGTGACCTCGCGGGCCGCCCAGATGTCCGGCTTCTCAACATTGTGCGCGGCGATATACCGCTTCAGCACCTCGCTCCGCGCCCCCGCGAGGGGGACAAAATACTGCAGGTTGGAGCGGGCCGCCACCAGATCCCAGGCCTCGGTGTTGTCCAACCCGCCGGATTTCTCGACCGCGGGATCGAGCTCGGTCATGATGTTGCCCAGCAACACCCCGTTCGCCACGGTTCGCGCGCCCACGTAGGAGGACTTGATCGAGTCCTGTACCACGGCCCACGGCAGCACGTTGATGGCATCGCCATAGTGCCGGGAAAACGCCTGCTCAAAGGCCGGTCCGCTGGTGGTCTGGGCCTCGATGGCGGCTTGGGCGACGGCCCGGGCCAGGAGCCCCGTGAGCAGCTTTGCGGCGGGCTTGTCCTGCAGGGCGCGCAGGGCGTCGATGGTTTCAAGCGCCGCCGGGAACTCGCCGGCGACCACCTGGAGGGAAAGCTTGGCGCCCATCAGGGTCCGCAGGGTGGAACGGTCCGCGATGTCATAGTCGCGCAGGACAGACTCGAGGTCCGTCCGGACCTTGGCGGTGAAAGCGTTGAACGTGGCCGCGTCGGCCTGGACCAACGCCGAGGCCGGGCCGGTGACGGGATAGCTGAAGCGCGGCAGGTCGGACTGCCGGTTCACCTTCTTCCTGGCGCCCATGTCGGCCTGGGCGAAGGGGACGGTGAGCAGGAACAGGCCGGCCAAGGCGGTGCGGGCGAGGAGACGGCAGATGTGCATGAGGATGCTTCAGACCAAGGTTGATGATGCAGCTGGGGAACGGCAATTTTTGCTTCCAGGTCGCGGGACTGTCAATGCCCGGGATTGGCCGGCGGCCACAGCTCAGGTGCTGCCGTGCAAGCCCGCCGCCTCGCCCGCCTCGTAACGCGCGATCCATGCCCGGTGCCATGGGCCGTAATCACCGGCCGCGATGTGCGCTCGGGCCTGGGCGACCAGGTCGAGGTAGAAATGGACGTTGTGCAGGCTGATCAGGGTGCTCGCGAGGATCTCATTGGCCATGACGAGGTGGCGGAGGTAGGCGCGCGAGAAATTCCGGCAGGTGTAGTTGTCCAGCTCCCCGACCACGGGCTGCGCGTCGGTGCGGTAGCGCTCGTTGCGGAGATTGATGAGCCCGTCGGGGGTGAACGCCGCGCCGTTGCGCGCCACGCGCGTCGGGTGCACGCAGTCGAACATGTCCACGCCCAGCGCGATCATCTTCAGGATCTGCGGCGGCGTGCCGAGGCCCATCGTGTAGCGCGGCTTGTCCGCCGGCAGGAACGGCGTGGTCGCGGCGACCTGCTTGATCATCTCCGGCTCGGGCTCGCCGACGCTGACGCCGCCGACCGCGTAGCCCGGAAAGTCCAGCGCCGTGAGGGTCTCGGCCGCCTCGCGGCGGAGATCGTCAAAGGTGGAACCCTGCGCGATGGCGAAGACAAGGTGGCCGGAGCCGAGGAAGCCGTTGTCGGTGGCGATCTGCCGGCACTCCCCGGCCCAGCGCAGGCTGCGGTCGACGGCCCGGCGGCACTCCTCGCGCGGGCAGGGCCACGGGGGACACTCGTCCAGGACCATCGCGATGTCCGAACCGAGATTGGCCTGGATGGTCATCACCTCACGGGGACCGAGAAACAGTTTCGCCCCGTCGACATGCGACGCGAACGCGATGCCGTCCTCCCGGATGTCGCGCAGCTTAGCCAGGCTGAAAACCTGGAAGCCGCCGCTGTCGGTCAGGATCGGTCCGTCCCAGGCCATGAACCGGTGCAGCCCGCCGAGATCGCGGATCAGCTCCGACCCCGGCCGCAGGTTCAGATGATAGGTGTTGCCCAGGATGATCTGCGCACCGGTCTCACGGATTTGCGCCGGCGTCAGTGCCTTGACCGTGCCCTGCGTGCCGACCGGCATGAAGATCGGGGTCTCGACCGCCCCGTGCAGCGTCTGCAGCCGGCCGCGCCGGGCGGCGGTGGCTGTGTCGGTCTGAATCAACTGGAAGTGGGCGGACATGGCAGACTGACACCCTGCCCGCGGACTTGACCCCCTGTCAATTGCCGGCTATGATCGTCAAAAGTGCTGCTAGTCATCGACAACTACGATTCATTCACCTTCAACCTGGTCCAGTACTTCGGGCAGCTGGGCATCGCCATGCGCGTTTTCCGCAACGATGAGATCACCGCCGACGAGGCGGAGCGGCTGAATCCCGACCGCGTGCTCATTTCCCCCGGCCCCTGCACACCGACTGAGGCCGGCATAAGTCTCGACATCATAAGGACCTTTGCCGGCAAGAAGCCGATCCTTGGCGTCTGCCTCGGCCATCAGGCGATCGGCCAGCAGTTCGGGGGCAAGGTCATCCGGGCCCCGCGCCAGATGCACGGCAAGCTGTCGCCGATCCAACACCGCAGCACCGACATCTTCCGCGACCTCCCCTCGCCTTTCACCGCCACTCGCTACCATTCGCTGCTGGTCGAGCGTTCCAGCCTGCCGGACTGTCTTGAGATCACGGCCGAAACCGCCGAGGGTGAAATTATGGGTCTCCGGCACAAACAATTTCCCGTCTTCGGTGTCCAGTTTCATCCGGAATCCATCGCCACCGAAGGCGGCATGCGGATCCTCCAAAACTTCCTCGCCCTTAACTGACGCCCCATGCGCTGCCCCAAGTGCACCTCGATTGAAGACAAGGTGATCGACTCCCGCATCACCCGTGACGGGAACAACACCCGCCGCCGCCGCGAATGCCTCGAGTGCGGCCACCGGTTCACCACGACGGAGTTCCTCGTCCGCGACACCATGGTCGTCGTCAAGCGCGACGGCCGCCAGGAACCCTTCGACCGCGACAAGCTCCTCCGCGCCGTCCGGGCCGCCTGCCACAAGCGCCCGGTCGACAACGAGCAGATCACGATGCTCATCGAGGACGTGCTGGATGCCGTCGAGGCCGAGTATGACACCCAGGTGCCCACCGCTGCGATCGGCGAACACGTCATGCAGCGCCTGCGCAAGACGGACCAGGTCGCCTACGTCCGCTTCGCCTCCGTCTACAAGGAATTCCGCGACGTCTCCGAGTTCGTGCACGAAATCAGCAGCCTTGCACCCGGCGCCGAAGGCGCTATCCCGAAAGCCAAGAAATGACGCGCCCTCCCCAACTGCGCCGGCTGCACTTCCTCAACGCCCTCTTGGCGCCGCTCACCGGGCAGGACCTCTACCTGGCCCGGCAGATCGACGAAGCCATCACCACCTCCCTCGGCGACGCCGCGGAACGCGAACCCGGCGATCCGTCGTTCATTGCCGCTGCCACGCGGCTGCTGGAACGCCTTTGCTCGGGCCGGCCGGCGCATGGCTTCTTCCACTGGGACGCCGGCGCGGACGACACCGGCGCCGCCCCGCTCTTCACCCGCGCCGGCGTGATGCAGGGCCTGAAGCAGCTCGCCACCTACCCCGAGTCCACGCTGCTCGTCACCAATCTCCGCTCCGCCCACTGCCCGCCCTCCCGGCGCTGGACGGAGCGCCGCCGCCGCGAGTACGACGACACCCTCGCCTTCATCCGCGACCTCGCCGCCGCCCGCTCGCGCCGGAATGCAAATCTGAACCTGTTGTTCCTCTAGCCCGCTAATCGCGCCCATCAACGCGAATGCCCCTTGGCGTAAATTCGTGTCATTCGCGGGCAACTCCTGTCATGAGCAAAACGATTTTCCAGCAGATCATCGACCGCGAGATCCCGGCCCGGATCGCCTACGAGGACGCGCTCTGCATCGCCCTCCACGACGTCAACCCCCAGGCGCCGGTGCATGTGCTGGTCATCCCGAAAAAGCCCATCCCGCGCATCGGCGAAGCCACGCCCGCCGACCAGGCCCTGCTCGGCCACCTGCTGCTGACCGCCGCCGCCGTGGCGAAAAAACTCGGCGTCGCCGAGTCCGGCTACCGGCTGGTGATCAACCAGGGCCGCGACGGCGGTGAGTCCGTGCCCCATCTCCATGTCCACCTGCTCGGCCAGCGACCGCTCGCCTGGCCGCCGGGCTGAACCAAGGCAACCGCGGGCGCCGGCCTCTCTTACCGCGGCGGAACTTTTGACCCGAACCAGCATCCTAGGGGTCGGTCTTGAATCATACCGCCCTTGCATGGACCAACCTTCCCCGCGCAGCCCTGAACGCCCTCGCTGCCTCATGAAATCCTCCGCTCTCACCGCCGGCGCCGGATTCCTGCTATTGCTGGCCGGCCCCCGGCTGCTCTGCGCCCAGGACTCCACCCTGTCCCATGCCCCGGCCTCGGTGAATCTGCCGGCGCCGGCGCCCGCCCCCGCCGCCCCCGACACCAGCCGCTCCGCGCTCCCGAGCGAATTGGAACTCACCGCGCAGTTCGACCGGAACGGCGACCACCAGCTCGATGCCGCCGAGCGCCGGGCCGCGCGCGACTTTTTGGAACAGCACCCGCCGCCCGGGGCGGCCCCGGCCCCCCTGCGTCCCGGCCAGCCGCCGCCCCAGCCGGTCGCATTGGAACCGGTCAAGCCCGGGGCAAGGCTCGGCCCGGCGGGTGTCGCGCTTTTCCCCGACCAGCCGCCGTACGACCCCAAGACCCTGCGCACGCTCTTCCTCGAGTTCGACGACGCGGACTGGGAGAAGGAACTCGCCGACTTTGCCCGCACCGATGTCCTCGTCCCCGCCCGGCTCACCGTCGACGGCACCGTCTTCCCGGGCGTCGGCGTCCACTTCCGCGCCCTGGCCACCGAGGCCACCCTGCCGCCCGGCTACAAGCGCTCGCTGGACCTGATGCTCGACCACACCCGCGCCGGCGCGCAATTCGGCGGCCAGACCCGCCTCACGCTGCTCGCCGCCGCTAGCGACCCGACCTTCCTGCGCTCGATGCTCTACCGCCGGGTCGCCGCCGAATACCTGCCCGCCCCGAAGGCCGGCTTCGTCCGGCTCGTCATCAACGGCGAATATTGGGGCGTCTACGTCAGCGCCCAGCCGCTCGATGAAAACTTCATGCGGGAAAACTTCCCGGCGGGGGCGGGCGCGCGCTGGACGGTTTCCGCCGGGGGCACCCTGGCCTACCTCGGCGACAACCCGGACGCCTACCGCCAGAGCTACCGGCTGCAGTCAGCCGAGGACCCCGCCGCCTGGGCCGCGCTGATCAAGCTGTGCAAGACCATCACCCAGGCCGAGCCCGGCACCCTCGAGGAGGCCCTCACCCCGCAGCTGGACCTCGACGGGGCGCTCAGGTTTTTCGCACTGGAAAACACCCTCATCAACTTGGACGGCTACGGCAGCCCGACCGGGTCCTACGGTCTGTGCCTCGACGCCGCCGGCCGGTTCCACCTCGTCCCGCTGGACGCGGAGCACAGTTTCCGGCTCGTGCAGGTCAGCGAATATGACCGGCGCTCGGGCGGCGGCTCCGGCGGTCGCGAGCGCCGCGGTGACACCGCCCCGAAGGGTGCCAAGGAGAAGGACCCGGCCGCCGTCCCCGCCAGGGCCAATGACCCGAAAAATTTCCCGCGGAAAAGCGACACCAACCTCGCGATGATGCTCAGCTACAGCTTCATCAACAAGGCCGACAGCGACCTCGACGGCCAGGTGACCAAGGATGAATGGGAAAATTTCGCCCGCGCCTGGTTTTTTGTCATGGACGAGGACCTGACCGGCCAGCTCACGAACGAGCAGTTCATCGCCAAGGTGCGGCTCCTGGTCACGCCGACTTCCATCCGCGACGGCCGCAGCCGGCAGACCTTCGGCCAGGAGGATCCCGCCGCGGAAATCGGGCGGGACCTGTTCGCCGCGCTGGATGAGAATCACGACGGCAAGCTGACCCGCGACGAGCTGGTCGCCGTCTTTGACCGCTGGTTCGCCAGCTGGAGCGACCCGAAGACCCATCGGCTCACGCAGGAACGGCTCCAGCCGGCGCTCACTGCCCTCTTCGCCCAGTCCGTCTTCCAGGCCGACCAAAGCTACATCGCCACGCGCGACAGCCACAAGGCCGACGGCACGGAAGCCGGCGGCGAGCGCGGCGAGCGCGGCGGACGCGGTGGCGGGCGCAACGGCGGCAGCGGCCTGAGCCTCGGCCCCCTGCACTTGGGCGGCTTCGGCGGCGGCCGCGGCGGAAGCACGCGCACCCTCGTCACCTTCAGCGAGGAACTGGATCCGCTCGCCGGATTCGACGATGACCACCGGCCCCTGCTCTCCCGGCTGCTGGCCGCGCCCGCCCTGCGGGGCCGCTACCTCACCGCCATGCACGATATCGCGGAGAACTGGCTCACGTGGGCCAAGCTCGGACCGATCGCGAAGGAATATCACGACCTGATCGCCGACGACGTGGCCAAGGACACGCACAAGTCCGCGAGCTACGAGCATTTCGTGCAGGACTTCGACCAGAACCCCGAAGCCGGCGCGCGCGACGGTGACGCCGCCCCCAGTCTGAAGGCCTTCATCGACGAACGCGGCGGGTACCTGCAGAAGGACGACGTCGTCAACGGCCGTTCCAGCAGCTGGTAGTAAACAAACCCGCCCGCATCATTCCATAACCAGACGACCGTCCGAGTTAGGGCTGGACCTTGGTCCAGCCGCGAACAGGCGGCTGCACCAAGGTGCAGCCCTGCAGCAATCCCTATACTATAAATATGCCCTAGCCGTTCGATCTCGCCTCGAATGTCCCGTCGGCCCGCTTGCTGACGAGGCGCTTCAGTTCCAGGCCCATCAGTGCCGCGGAAATCTCGGCCGGGCCCAGCCCGGTGGCGGCCGCCAATGCGTCGATGCCGAGCAGGCCGCCGCCGCTGAAAGCCGCGACGACCTTGCGCTCCGTCTCGCCGAGCGGCGGCATGAGCTGCTCCAACACGCTGGCCTCGCCCTCCTTCGTGATCGCCCGGGGCCGGAGGCCGTCAAGGTAGTTCAGTTCATTGAGGATGTCGTCCACGCCCGTCAGGAGCGTCGCGCCGTCGCGGATGAGCTGATGGCAGCCATGACTGGTCGGCTGGTCGATGCGCCCTGGGACGGCGAAGATCAGCCGGCCCTGCTCGCCGGCGAAGCGCGCGGTGATCATCGCGCCGCCCGTCACGTCGCTCTCGACCACCACCACGCCCTCGCAGATGCCGGAGACCACGCGGTTGCGCATCGGAAACGACTGCTTGTCCGCCTTGCGGCCGAAGGGAAACTCCGAGAGCACGGCGCCGGTTTCCGCGATGCGCCGGTAGAGGCCGAGGTTCTCGGGCGGGTAGACGATGTCGAGGCCGCAGCCAAGCACGGCCGCCGTCCGGCCGCCGACCGACAGCGCGCCCTCGTGCGCCGCGGTGTCAATGCCACGCGCGAGCCCGCTGACCACGCAGAAGCCGGCCTGCGCCAGCTGCGCGCCGAGCTTCTGCGCGACCGACTGCCCGTAGAGCGTCGTGCGCCGGCTGCCGACCACGGCGATGCACGGCTGGTCGAAGAGGTAATCGCCCTTGCGGTAGAGCCCGATGGGCGGATCGTGGATTTCCTTGAGCAATTTCGGATAGCCGGCGTCGCGCCCGGTGATGAAGGTGGCGCCCGCCTGCGCCAGCCGCGCCTCCTCGCGCGCGAGGTCGAAGTGCTGGCGCCAGCCGACCAGGGCGGCGCTGGTCTCGGGACCGACGCCGCGGACGGATTCCAGCCGGCGCCGGTCCGCCGCAAGAATCTCGCGCGGATCGCCGCCGAATTCCGCGAGGAGCCGGTTGAGCGTGATGGGGCCGATGTTGGGCAGGTCGTTCATGATCATGAACGCCTGCCTCTCGGTCAGAGGGTCTGTCATGGCGTGGAAGCGAGCGCCGGCCCGAGCTGCTCTAAAAGTTGCGAGGTCTCTACACTCACCTGCCCGTGAGTGCGAGCCAGTAAATCCGCCGCCCGGCCGTGCCAGACCACCCCGCGGCAGGCGGCCAGCAGGGGGTCGCCGGGAGCTTGCGCCAGCAAGCCTCCAACCAGCCCGGCGAGCATGTCGCCGCTGCCGCCGCGCGCCAGGACCGGTCCGCCGAAGGGGCTGTAGTAACTCAGCTTGCCCGCGGTCACCCGGGTCAGGGGTCCCTTTTGCACCATCACTCCCTGCGGCGCGCCGGCCAGGGCCGGGGCGATGCGCTGGTATTCCCCGGCATGGGGCGTCGCGATGAACGGCTTGTCGCCCACCGCGGCGATCACCTCCGGCCGCAACGCATCGGCATCGAGCACCACCGGGACGGCAACTTCATTAACAAGCCGGGGCACGAGGGTAAGCGTGTCCGTCTCGGCGCCGAGTCCGGGCCCGATCAGAAAAGCGGTCGCCCGCGTCAGTCGTTCGCGCACGAGGGCGAGGGCACCCGCGCTGCTCGCCGGACGGCCGACCCACATGACCTCGGGATGAACCGCCGCGTATTCCGGCACGAGCGGCTCCGGGACAAAGGCCGTGACCAGCCCCACCCCGCTGCGCAACGCGGCCCGCACCGCGAGCACCACCGCACCGGGATAGCTGGGCGAGCCGCCGATGACGAACAGATGGCCGTAGGTCCGTTTGTCCGACTGCGACGGGCGCAGTTGTGCCAGGGGCGCCAGGATCGAAGGCAGCAGGATCCGATCTGTCGCCGGGGTCGGTGACCCCGGTCCGGGCTCACCGAGCCCGGTCCCAGCATCAAAGAATCCGAGGTCCAGATACCGCAGCCGGCCGACCGCGGCGGCGTTGGCCGGATCGATCACCGGTGATTTCACGATGCCGGTGGCATAGGTGAAGTCGGCGCGAAATACGGTTGGTGCGCTCACCGCACCGACGCCGCTCGGCAGGTCGACAGCGGCGCGGAACCGGATGGCGGGATGGGCGTTCACCTCCGTGAGCAGTTGCGCGACGGCCGCATCCATCGGCGGATGGAACTGGAAGCCGAAGAGGCCGTCGAGGCAGAGATCGTAGCTCTGACTGGGTAGGCCAGCGAGCTTGCTCGCGCCCTCAGCCCCGAGCGGGCGCGAGCAAGCTCGCTGGCCCACGGCGGGCCCAAGCCCGGCGAGCGCCCGTCCGGCCAGCGGCCGCAGCGCGGTTTCGCCAAAGCAGAGCAGGACGTCGGCCGTGGCTTGCGGGTATTTTTCCAGGATGAATTGCGCCGCCAGCAGGGCATCGCCGCCGTTGTGGCCCTTGCCGACCAGCACGAGGAGCCGGGCGGTCGCGGGCAAGCCGCCGATCTCACGGCAGTCCCCGGCGACAGCAGCCGCGAGGGCGGCCCCGGCGCGCTGCATCGCGGCCCACTCGGCGGCCGCGTCCGTCAGCAAAGCCGACTCCCACGCCTTTGTCTCGGCGCAGGTGAGAATGGGATGGGACGAGATGGGTGACATGGACTGCAGACCCTTGAATCAAGGCTGCGGTGCCGGGATGGTCGGGACGATTTTCGTGCCAGTCATTGGAATCGCCACCTCCGGCGCAGCCGGCCTGGGTTTCATGCTGTCGATGCCCGGCACCGCGGGCAATGGCTGCGACCCGGTCTTCTTTTGGTTCCGAACCGGGTTGAGATAAAACCGAATCGGGCAATCGTCACCCAGGCTGTCATCCCAGACATAATCCGGCTCGTGCGGTTCGGTGATCTCCCGGAAGCGGTAACCATGGGCGGTTTTGACGGCCTCGAAATAATAGGCGTACGTCTTCATCACCGGATGCCAGTAGGCGAAGCGCGTCCGGTTGTTCTGCCACTCGGCGTGGTCCGCCCAGATGGCGAAGATCTCGGGCAGGCCCGCCCAATCGGTGTATTCCCGGAGACCGGCGCGGGTCAGCGAGGAGGCCGGCAACGGGATCGAGGCCGGCTTGGCCGCCGGGGGCTCGGCCGGCACCGGCCAGAGCACCAGCGCCATCCAGCCAACCGTCAGCAGAATGACCAGCCAGCCGGCTTTCGCGGCGGAGGTCCTTTCCAAGGCGGGAGGTTTCACGGCTCAGGCGTGCTGCACGAGCGCGGCGACGGCCATCGCGTGCGAGTCGATGTGCGAGAGGGTCAGCCAGACATGCGTGGCCCCGACCGCCTGGAGCAGGGCGGCGCCCTTGGCGTCGAGGCGGACGAGCGGCTCCTTGCGCGAGCCGTGGTAGACGGAGATGGAGGTCCAGTCGAGGTGCTCGCCGATGCCGGTGGTGAAGCACTTGGAGACGGCCTCCTTCGCCGCCCAGCGCGCCGCGTAGTGCTTGTGCGGGTATTTGAGGCTGTTGCAGTAGGCCTGCTCCTCCTCCGTGAAGATGCGCTTGAGGAAGCGCTCGCCATGCTTCGCGAGCACGTGCCGGATCCGCTCGGTCTCGATGAGATCGCAGCCGAGTCCGATCAGGACGCCGCCGGGGGGAAGGGAAATGCTCATGTTGAAGTAGCGGGTAGCGCGTAGTGGGTAGCGGGTAGCAAGGCAGACGGCAAACGAAAGTTCTTTGGCGGGATGCTCACTACCCGCCACTCGATGCTCGCTACTCCGGCGGGTTCATCAACCGCTTCATCGTGCGCACGGCCTCGTCGATGCCGGTGAACAGCGCGCGGCTGATGATGCTGTGGCCGATGTTGAGCTCGTGCAGGTGCGGGATGGTGCGGACCTCCGCGATGTTGACATAATTGATGCCGTGGCCGGCGTTGACGACCAGGCCGGCGGCGTGCGCCTGCTCCGCGCCGGCGACGAGGCGCGCGAATTCGGCCGCGCGGCCGGCGCCGTGGCAGGCGTTGGCATAGGCGCCGGTGTGCAGCTCGACCCACGGGGCCTGCAATTCGGCGGCCAGCGAGATCTGGCCGGCATCGGGGTCGATGAACAGGCTGGTCCTGATGCCGGCGGCGTTCATGGCGGCGGTGACGCGCGCGACCTTGTCGCGGTGCTGGACGACATCGAGGCCGCCCTCGGTGGTGATTTCCTCGCGGCTTTCCGGGACGAGGCAGACCGAGTGCGGCCGCAGGGCAAGGGCGAGGGCGGTCATGGCCGGGGTGCAGGCCATCTCGAGGTTGAGCCGGGTGCCGGTGGCCTCCGCCAGCCGGCGGACGTCCAATTCATGGATGTGCCGGCGGTCCTCGCGGAGGTGCACGGTGATGCCGTCCGCCCCGGCCTGTTCGCAGCGGAAGGCCAGCGCCACGGGATCGGGCTCGATGTTGCCGCCCCTGGCGGCGCCGGCCGGCCGGTAGCGGGCCTGGCGCAGGGTGGCCGCGTGGTCGATGTTGACGCCGAGGAGAATCATGAGGTCAAGGTTGACCAGTAAGGGCCGCGCCCTTCTGCTTGGCAAAAGCGAAATGACCGCACCCCACGCAGCGCCCAAGCCCAAAGCCGAGAATCTGTGGCTCAACCTCATCTGCAACGTCGCCCTGCCGACCGCCATCCTCACCTGGGGCAGCGGGGCCCGGGGGCTCGGGCCGAAATGGGGCCTGGTGGCCGCCCTCGCCTTCCCCGTCGGCTACGGCCTGCATGATTTCGCGACCCGGCGGCGCTGCAATTTCGTCTCGGTCATCGGATTTGCCAGCGTGCTGGTCTCCGGCGGCTTCGGACTGCTGAAGCTCGACGGGTTCTGGTTCGCGGTCAAGGACGCGACCATCCCGGGCCTGATCGGCGTGGCGGTGCTCCTGTCCATGCGGACCAAGGAGCCGCTGGTGCACGAGATGCTTTACAATCCGCAGGTCATCGACGTGGAGCGCGTGGACGCCGCGCTCGCGGCGCGCGGGGCGCAGGGCGATTTTGACCGGCTGTTGCGCGGGGCGAGCTACCTGCTCACGCTCTCGTTCCTGCTCAGCGCGGTGCTGAACTACTTCCTCGCGCGCTTCCTCCTCCGCAGCCCGCCCGGCACCGAGGCTTTCAACGCCGAGCTGGCCAAGATGCACCTGTGGAGCTGGCCGGTCATCGTCCTGCCGAGCATGGTCATGATGATGTATGCGCTGTGGCGGCTGCTCAGCGGCCTGCGGCGGGTGACCGGGATGACGCTCGACGAGATTTTGAAGCCGCCGCCGGAGAAGAAGGCGGCCGCGGCCGAAAGTCTCCCGCCGGCGGGGCCGGATGGCGGGCCGGTCGTCTGACCGGCCGCGGATCCGCCGCGCGGATCAGACCCGCTTGGCCATCGGCACGTAGTCGCGCTTGGGGGTGCCGAGATAGAGCTGGCGCGGGCGGTAGATGCGGCCCTTGGGGTTCATGGCGACCTCGCGCCAGTTCGCGATCCAGCCCGGGGAGCGGCCGATGGCGAACATGGTCGTGAAAAGCTCGGTCGGGATGCCGAGGGCGCGCATGATGATGCCCGAGTAGAAGTCGACGTTCGGGTAGAGCTTGCGGGTGAGGAAATAGTCGTCGTGCAGCGCGTAGTACTCGAGCTTCTTGGCGATGTCGAGGAGCGGGTCGACCTTGCCGAGCTTGTTGAGGACGACGTCGCAGGCGTGGCCGATGATCCGGGCGCGGGGGTCGTAGTTGCGGTAGACGGCGTGGCCGAAGCCCATCAGGCGGTTGCCCTTGGTGCCGGACTTGGCGGCCGCGATGAAGCGCGTGCCGTCGTCGCCCTCGTCGTGGATCGACTGGAGCATCTGCATGACGGCGGTGTTGGCGCCGCCGTGGAGCGGACCGGACAGGGCGCAGATGCCCGCGGCGAGGGAGGTGAAGAGGTTGGCGCCGCTGGAGCCGACCATGCGGACGGTGGAGGTGGAACAGTTCTGCTCGTGGTCGGCGTGGAGCAGGAGAATGAGGTTGAGCGCCCGGGTGACCTCGGGGATGGCCAGGTAGTCCTTGTAGGGCTCCGAGAACATCATGTGCAGGAAATTCTCGCAGAAGGGCAGGTCCTTCGGGTGCATGAAGGGAAGCCCGTGGCGGTAGCGGTAGATGCCGGCGACGATGGTGCGGATCTTCGACATCGCCATCGCGGCCGTGAGGTCGAAATGGGCGAGATCCTTCTCAAAGTTGTTCGTGGCCAGCTGCGGGTAATAGGCGGCCAGCGAGCTCACAATCGAGGTGAGCATGCCCATCGGCGGGGCCTCGCGGGGAAAACCGTCGAAGATCCGCAGCATCTGCGTGTCGATGGCGGCGTTCTCACGGAGCATCTGGCCCAGTTTCCGGCGCTGATCCGGCGTCGGCAGCTCGCCGTAGATCACGAGGTAGGCCGTCTCGACGAATTCCGACTGCTCGGCCAGCTGCTCGATCGGGTAACCGCGGTGGCGGAGGATGCCGTTGTCGCCGTCGAGAAAGGTGATGGCGCTCTCGCACGAACCGGTGTTGCCGTAGCCCTGGTCGTAGAAGATGTAGCCGCTGTCCTTGCGCAGGTTGCGGGCATCGATGGCTTTCTCCCCCTCCGTGCCGATCATGATGGGGCAGGAGAAGTCTTTGTCGTCGATCTTGATGAGGGCGGTCTTTTGCATGCGGGGGGTCAAAGGACAAAAGAGCAGAAATCAGGCCTGATGCAAAGCAAAGCGGCCGGAAACCGGCCGGCGCGGGTGATAATTAGCCCCGCGCCTCGCCGCCGGTAGAAAAAGTTACGCCCGCGCCGGGGGCGCCTTAGTTGGCCTTCAGGTCCGGGACGGCAAACTCGCTGGCAGGGAGGCGCTGGTTCAGCTCGACCCGGTCGAAGGTGATGGAGGTCATCGTGCCGTTGGCGGCCTTGTTGATGACCTTTTTCGGGAACCGGACCCCGTCGACGATCATCTCCCCCTCCTCGCGGATCTCGGCGCCGTTTTCCGTCTCCGTCTTGATGAGCCGGCCGGTGGTCTTTTCAAAGTAGCGGATGAAGACGATGTCGGCCGCGTGGAAGAAGGACAGCTTCACGCAGTCCACTCCGTCCACCTTCATCTCGCCGCCGAGTTCGACGCGACCGCCCTTCTTCTCGATGCCGGCGAAGAAATAGAGGTTCTCCCAGGTGTTCGCGCGCAGCCGCTTCACCTGCCCGGCGTCCAGCAGGTTCACCTGCCATTGCGCGGGATTCTGCGGGCTGGTCCGCTTCAGCCAGGCATCGTAGCCGTCCAGGGCGGTGGTCTCGATGACCTTGGGGGCGCTGATGGTGATGCGCTGCTGGTCGTCCTTCTGGAAAACGATGTCGGCGGGCAGGCTGACTTGCTGGTCGACCAGCTTGTTCTTGTCCTCCGGCGAGGGCACCTTGGCCACCGTCTGGAGCACCCCGGTGAAGTGGATCGTGGAGATGGCGCGCAGCGCGCTTTCCGTGCCCAGGTAGGCCCGGGCCCGGGTGATCACCTGCTCCGCGGTCGCGGCCCGCAGCGGGCTGGAGGCAACCAGGACGAACGAGGCGAGCAGGACGGGGAGGCGGGATTGCATGTGGGGTGGAGAGACACCCAAAGTTGGGGCCGGTGCCGCGTTTCGCAACGGGAAACTACTCCCACTCGATCGTGGCCGGCGGCTTGGAGCTGATGTCCAGGACCACCCGGCTGACGCCCCGGACCTCGTTGGTGATGCGGCTGGAGATCTTCTGCAGCAGGTCGTGCGGCAGTTTGGCCCAGTCGGCCGTCATCGCATCGATGCTTTCGACGATGCGGAGGGCGATGACGTAGTCGTAGGTGCGCTCGTCGCCGAAGACGCCTACGGTCCGGACCGGCAGGAAGACCGCAAAGGACTGCCAGACCTTCCAGTAATGGCCCGATTTCATCATCTCGTCCTGGAGCACGGCGTCGGCGTTGCGCAGGATCTCGAGCTTCGCCGCGGTGATGTCGCCCATCACGCGCACCCCGAGGCCGGGGCCGGGGAACGGCTGGCGCCAGACGACCTCCCGCGGCAGGCCGAGGGCGGCGCCGACCAGGCGCACCTCGTCCTTGAAGAGCTCGCGCAGCGGCTCGATGAGCTTGAGCTTCATCCGCGCGGGCAGGCCGCCGACATTGTGGTGGGTCTTGATGAGGGAGGCGGGGTTGCCGGCGATGGACACGCTCTCGATCACGTCGGGGTAGAGCGTCCCCTGCCCCAGGAACTCCGCCCCGCCGATGGCGCGGAGCGACTTCTCAAACACCTCGACAAAGGTCCGGCCGATGATCTTGCGCTTCTGCTCGGGCTCGGTCACGCCCTTGAGCCGCCGCAGGAAAAGCGCGGACGCGTCCACGACGCGGAGGTCGATCTGGAAGTTCCGCCGGTACAGCGCCTCGACGTAGGCGCGCTCGTCCTTCCGGAGCAGGCCGTTGTCCACGAACACGCAGGTGAGCTGCCGGCCGATGGCCTTGTGCAGCAGGGCCGCCGCCACGGAGGAATCCACGCCGCCCGAGAGGCCGAGCAGCACACGGGACCGGCCCACCTGGGCGCGGATGCCGGCGACGGCGTGGGCGATGAAATCCTTCGTGGTCCAGTCCTGCTGCACGCCGCAGACGCCGACGAGGAAGTTGCGGATCATGTCCACGCCGCGCTCGGTGTGGAAGACCTCGGGGTGAAACTGGATGCCGTAGAACCCGCGCTTCGGGTCCTCGATGCCGGCGAAAGGCGAGTTCTCCGAGACCGCGGTCGCGGTGAAGCCCGGCGGGAGCTTGGTGAGCTTGTCCCCGTGGGAGTTCCAGATGCGGAGTTTTCGCGGCAGGCCGGCGAAGAGCCTGCCGGGCTTCCTGATCGTCAGGTGCCCATGGCCGTATTCGCGGGCCTGGCTGTGCGCCACCGTGCCGCCGAGGAAATGCCCCATGAGCTGCACCCCGTAACAGATGCCGAGGACGGGCACGCCCAGCCGGAAGATCTCCGGATCGGGATGCGGCGCGGTCTTCGCGTATACGCTCTGCGGGCCGCCGGAGAGGATGATGCCCACGACCCCATCCTCGCGGAGTTTCGCGGCCGGCGTGGCGAAGGGGTAGATCTTCGAGTAAACCTGGCACTCGCGGATACGGCGGGCGATGACCTGGGTGAGCTGGGAGCCGAAATCGAGGACGGCGATTGTCTGTGCCATGCGAAGTTATGAGTCAGGGGCGGCGCGCGAATCAACACCAATCATGGGGACCGGACTTTCGGGGGCTGACATAGGCATGCCTTCAAAAATCCGCGTGGCCCGATCAAGCCACGGGAGGCAGCCCTCTTGCGGGCGCGGATGAAGCGCGAGCAAGCTCGCTGGCCCACAAAGTCAATTTGAAGAAAGGTCCTAGTGGGGAGCAGCGGCGACGATCCACGCCCGGAGATGCGCCTCGAGCACGTCGAGGGGCAGGGCCCCGTTGCGCAGGATCTCGTCGTGAAACGCGCGGAGGTCGAAGCCCGGCCCGAGGGTGTGCTCTGCCAGGGTGCGGAGCTCGCGGATCTTCAGCTGGCCGATCTTGTAGCCGAGCGCCTGGCCGGGGCTGGCCATGTAGCGCTCGATCTCGGCCACCTGCGCCTCGGGCCGGCCGCCCTCGGCCTCGGCGCCGTATTGGAGGGCCTGCTCGCGCGTCCAGCCCTGGGCGTGGATCCCGGTGTCAACCACCAGCCGCACCGCCCGGTGCATGTCGCCCAGCAGCATGCCGAGGTACTCATAGGGGTCGGTGTACATCCCGAGTTCCTTGCCCATGCTCTCGGTGTACAACGCCCAGCCCTCCTCGAAGGCGTTGTTGCCCTCGTAGCGGCGGAACCGGGGCAAGGCGGTGTTCTCGATGGTCAACGAGAGCTGGAAATGATGCCCGGGGATCGCCTCATGCAGGAACAGGTCCTCCATGCGCGGGGTGCGGATGGCCCCGGGGTCGAGGATCGGGACATAGAAAACGCCGGGGCGCGAGCCGTCGGCCGTGCCGGCGCTGTATTCCGCCGACGCCGTGGCCGCCCGGAATTTCTCCGTGGCCCGGATCTCGAACTTCGCCCGCGGCCCGTGGGAGAAAAACCTCGGCACGGCCGCCAGCACCCGGTTCGCGATGGCGCGGTAGCCGTCAAGAACCTCCTGCTCGGTCCGGTAGGGGGCGAACCGCGGGTCAGTGGCGACGAAATCGAGAAATTCCACCCGGGTGCCCTTGAAGCCGACCGACGCCTGCACCTTGTCCATCTCGGCGCCGATGCGGGCCACCTCGCGGAGGCCGAGCTCATGGATCCGCTCCGGCGACAGATTGGTGGTGGTCTGGAGCCGGACCAAGTAGACGTAGGCCTCGCGGCCGCCGGGCAGGCTGCCGAGGCCGGCGGTTTCGCGGCAGTGCGGCAGGTACTCGTCCCGGATAAAATCGTGCAGCCGGCGGTACGCCGGGAGGATGATCTCATGGATGGCCGCACGGTACTCCGTCGCGAGCCGCTCCTGCCCGGCCGCGGTCAGGTCGGGCGGCAGCATCCGCAGCGGGGCGAAGAAAACATTCGTGGCCGCATCGTCCGCCATCAGTTCCGCCAGTTGCGGGAGCACCCGCTCCATGAGGATGCGCGGCGGGACGATCCCGCGGGCCACGCCCTCGCGCATGTTGGCCAGGGCGGTGTCCACCCAGGTGCTGAAACCCCGGGCGCGGCCGATGAAGTCGCGGAAATTCCGCGCCGTCTTGAACGGATGCACGCTCGCGCCCGAGCCCAGCTGGCCGAAGGTGAGCGTCGCGCAGTCGAACTGGTTCACGGGCATGAGCCAGAAGAACTGCCGGGTGCCCTCGAGACGGAGCGCGAGGCGCCAGCGCAGCGTGTCATAGCTGAGCTGATCGGTGACGGGCATCGTGTCGCGGTCATACTGGGCGAGCTCGCCGAGGTATTTTTTGCACAGGGCCGCGACCTGCTCCCGGTGGGCCGCGCTGATGTCGTCGGGCCAGACGGCCTCGTAGCGGGGGTCGTTGTCGCCGCTGAAGGCGGCCTCGACCGGGTAAAGCGCGAGATACTCCTCGTAGTAGCGGCCGAGCATTGCATGGAACGGCGCGGTGACGTCGGCGGCCCGCAGGACGCCGGCGGTGAGCAGCAGCAGGAAAAGCAGGAGGGAGCTGCGCATGGAATGATGGGGGGGAAGCCGCCGGGGCACGAGGCAACCGGTCAAAACTTCAGCCGCGTGTTGACGTGGGCGCACTTGGGGCACGGGGCGGTGTCGGTGCCGGCCTTCTCCGTGTACAGGTGGTCGCAGCGGATGCAGTGGAACGTGATCTTCCGGCGTTCGGTTTCGTATAGGGCGCGGTCGCGGCGGTCATAATAGACCCAGAGGAAGCCGAACACCCCGAGCACCAGCAGGCCGTAGAGGATGACATCGAGCGTAAGGGCGGGCGGCGTGACCACGGGGCCAGTCTCGCAGGCGGCCGCCCGGACGCCAAGGGGAAAGCGCGGCGGGCCTCAGGCGGGCGGGTCCCGGACGGGGTCGAGCCGCGGGACGCACAGCTGGAAGCCGCCGAGGGCCGCGAGGTAGGCGAAGCCGGCGAGGGTGAAAAGCACGGTGTAGACGTGCTCGGTGCCGCCCGCCGTGGTCGAGGCGTTGAACAGCCGGCTGGTCAGCGCCAGCAGGGACATCGCCCCGAGCGCGCCGGCGGTGCCGCCGATGCCCGCGACGGTGGCGACCGCGTGCTTGGGGAACATGTCGGAGATGCTGGTGTAGAGATTGGACGACCAGCCCTGGTGGGCGGCGGTCGCCAGTCCCACGAGGAAGATCGCCAGCCACATGCTGTCCACCCGGGTCACGAGCACGATCGGCAGCACCAGGATCACGCAGACGAGCATGGCGGTCTTGCGCGCGGCGTTGAGCGACCAGCCGCGGCGGAGCAGCCCGGAGGAAAGCGCGCCGCCGCCGATGCTGCCAAAATCGGCCATCAGGTAAATCAACAGGAACGGCGGGCCGAATTTCCGGAGGTCGAGGTGGAAATGCTGGCTGAAAAACAGCGGCAGCAGGTACAGGTTCCACCGCCAGATGGCGTCGGTGAAGAACTTCCCGCAGATGAAAGCCCAGGCCTGCCGCGTGGCGAGGATCCGCCGCCACGGCATGAGCCGGGTGATCTCATCCGGCGGGTCGCGGTGGATGTGCGCGAGCTCGGCGGGCGACACCCGCGGGTCGTCCTGGGGCAGCCGGTAGAGCCACAGCCAGAAGACGAGCCAGACCAGCCCGGCCGCGCCGGTGGCAATGAACGCCCATTGCCAGCCGTAGGTCAGGAACAGCCACGGCACGGCGAGCGGGGCGATGATGGCGCCGACATTGCTGCCGGAGTTGAAGATGCCCGCGACCAGGGCGCGCTCGCTGCGCGGAAACCACTCGGCGGTAGCCTTGGCGGCGCCCGGGAAGGCGCCCGACTCGGCCACGCCGAGCAGGAACCGGACGACCTTGAAGCCCAGCACCGTGGCCATGCCCGCGTGCAGCACCGAGGCCACACACCAGCCGGCCAGCGAGCAGGCGAGGCCGAGGCGCGTGCCCACGCGGTCGAGAAACCGCCCGACGAACGCCAGCCCCAGCGCGTAGGCCACCTCGAACCAGAAGGCGACGTCGGGGATGTCGGCGTTGCTCCAGTGGAAAATCTTCTGCAGCTCCGGCGCGACCAGCCCGAACACGAGCCGGTCGACATAGTTGATCGTGATCTCGAAGAAGATCAGCGCGCAGATCACCCAGCGGAAATGGGTGCGGCGGCCGGCGGGGGCCGCGACGGGTTGCGGGGCCGTCATGCGCGCGCGGGCAGCGCCCGGGTGTCGTTGACCGAGATGCCGCCGTCGACCAGCAGGGTCTGGCCGGTGACGTAGCGCCCGGCCTCGCTGGCCAGGAAGACGAGCGCGCCGTCGAGGTCGTCGCTGGCGCCCGGCCGGCGCAGCGGGATTTTTTCCTGAAGGTAGGCCACCCACGACGCATCCTCGTACATGACGGCGTTCTGCGCGGTCCTGAACCAGCCCGGTGCGAGGCAGTTCACCGTCACCCCGTGCGGGCCCCAGTCGGCCGCGAGGCTCATGGTGAGCTGCCTGATGCCGCCGCGGCTCGCGCCGTAGGGTCCCAGCCCGGCATAGCCCGCCACGCTGGTGACGGAGCCGAGGTTGATGATGCGTCCGCCCCCCTGCCCCACCATGTGGCGGGCGACCGCCTGGGCGACGAAGAACGGGCCGCGCAGGTTGGTGTCGAGGATGGTGTTCCAGTCCTCCCAGGTGACCGCGAGCGCGGGCTTGCGGATGTTGCAGCCGGCGTTGTTCACGAGGATGTCGATGCGGCCGAAATGGGCCTGCACCGCCGCGACGGCGGCGGTGATGCTGGCCTCGGCGCGCACGTCGAGCGCGACGGGCAGGCAGCGGCGGCCGAGCCCCGCGATCGCCCGCCCCGTGTCGTCGAGCGCGGCCAGCGTGCGGCTGGTGATCGCGACATCCGCGCCGGCGCGCGCCAGGGTGAGGGCGAAGGCCCGGCCCAGGCCCCGGCTGGCGCCGGTGACGAGGGCGGTTTTTCCCGTGAGATCGAAGTTGGCCGAAGTGCTCATGGTTGCAAAATGACCTTCATATAATGGCCGCCGTCCCGGGCGCTGAGCCGCCGGAACCATTCCGCCCCCTCGGCCAGCGGCGCGACCGCGCTGATCATCGGCTCCACCCGGATCACGCCGCGCGCGATGAGATCGAGACAGAGCGGATACTCGCCCGCCGACGCGCAGCTGCCGAACAGGCTGAGTTCGCGCGTGACGACCGCCTGCAGGGGAAAGTCCGTCCGGGGGGCCAGGTTGCCCACGAGCACGGCCGAGCCGCCGCGCCGCAGGCAGGCCAGCGCGAGCTGGAGCGTCGGGGTGATCCCCACGACCTCGAACGCGAGATTCGCGCCCGTCCCGCCGGTGAGCCGCGCGACTTCGGCCGGCACATCGCACGCATCGGACTGGAGCGTGTCGGTCGCGCCGAGTTCCCGGGCCAGCGCGAGCCGCTTCGGTTCGAGGTCCACGGCGATGATCCGCTTCGCGCCCGCCCAGCGCAGGGCTTGCACGACAAAGAGTCCGATCAGGCCGCTGCCCACCACCACGGCGGTGTCGGCCGGCGCCAGGCGCACGCGCTGCACCGCATGGATCGCGATGGAGACGGGTTCAACCATCGCGGCGTGGGCAAAGGACAGCCCGGCGGGCAGCCGGTAGAGGATGCGGGCCGGCAGCACGACGTATTCGGCGAACGCCCCGTGCTGGCGGTACTCGGCCGGGGCCACGCCCAGCACCCGGCGGTGGTCGCAGAGATTGACCTGTCCCGCGCGGCAATAGGCGCACTGCCCGCAGGAAATCGTGGAGTCGAACGTCACCCGTTCGCCGGTCTTCCAGCCCTCGACCTGCGGCCCCACGGCGGCGATCTCGCCGGCCGCCTCGTGGCCCATGATGAGCGGCGGACGCCGGCGGCCGGTCGAGCCGTCCCAGCCGTGGATGTCGCTGCCGCAGATGCCGCAGGCGCGGACCCGGACGAGCACCTCGCCGGCGGCGGGTTGCGGATCGGGAAACTCTGCCAGACCGAGCTGCGACGGGGCGGTGAGGAGCAGGGCCTTCATGCGGGCGTGGAATCGGGCGGGGTGGCCACGCCGGGACGCTCACAGGAAGAGCCGCCGACGCCAAGGGGAAATAAAAAACGCGCCGGCCCGGAGGGGGCGCGGCACGTTGGGCGTAAGACGGCGCGTCAGGGATAACGCGCCCTACCTTCAGGCCTTGGGAGCCTCGGGGGCGGCGGCGGCCGGGGGGGCTTCGGCCTTCTTGCCGGCGGGCTTTTTGGCGGCCTTCTTCTTGCCGCGGGACTTGGAGTAACCCTCGTCCTCGGCGCCGATGAGCTCGATGATGGCCATCTCGGCGGCGTCGCCGATGCGCTGCGGGCCGAGCTTGTAGATGCGGGTGTAGCCGCCGGCGCGCTTGGCGAACTGGGCCGCTTTCTCGTTGAAGAGGACGGTGACGGCGGACTCGTCGCGGATGTCCTTGAGGGCCATGCGGCGGAGGTGGATGGCGTCCTTCTTCTCGGCGGCGGCCGCGGCGTGCTTGGCCTTGGTGATGACCTTTTCGATGAAGGGGCGGAGGGCCTTGGCCTTGGTCAGCGTGGTCTCGATGCGACCGTGCTTGATGAGGCTGGCGCCCATGTTGGAGAGCATCGCCTTGCGGTGCTCGCGGGTGACGCCGAGGGAGGCGTGGTGTTTATTGTGACGCATGGCTGGACTGGTAGTGAGTAGCGAGTAGTGGGTAGCGAGTAGTAAAAAAGCAGCAGGGCGAGACTACTCGCTACCCGCTACTCGATGGTCGCTACTGTGTGTTAAGCTTCCTTCTTGGAGTCGAGGAGGCGCTCGTCGAACTTCATGCCGAGGGACAGGCCGAGGGCCTCGAGCTTTTCCTTGATCTCGTTGAGGGACTTCTTGCCGAAGTTGCGGTACTTGAGCATCTCCTGCTCGGTCTTCATGGCCAGCTCGCCGACGGTGGTGATGTTGGCGTTGTTGAGGCAGTTCGCGGCGCGGACGGAGAGCTCGATCTCGTTGACGGACATGTTGAGGAGCTTGCGGAGCTTGTTCTGTTCCTCGGAGACCTCGGCGGCGACGCTCTCGAACTCGTAGGCCTCCTGCGAGACGCGGTCGAAGACATCGAGGTGGTGCTTGAGGATGGAGGCGGACTGCTTGAGGGCGTCGTCCGGGGTGATGCGGCCGTCGGTCCAGACCTCGAGGACGAGCTTGTCGTAGTCGGTGATCTGGCCGACGCGGGTGTTCTCGACGGCGTAGCGGACGAGGCGGACCGGGGAGAAGAGGGAGTCGATCGGGATGACGCCGATGGCCTGGTCCTCCTTCTTGTTGTTCTCGCCGGGGCAGTAGCCGCGGCCGGTCTTGATCTCGATCTCGGCCTCGAAGGTGCGCTTGGTGTCGAGGGTGCAGATGAGCTGGTCGGGGTTGACGATCTTGATGTTGGCGTCGGCCTGGATGTCGGCGGCGGTGACGGCGCCCTCGCGGCTGACCTTGAGGTGCAGCTTCACGGGCTCGCGCTTCTCGGAGACGATGAGGATCTTCTTCAGGTTGAGGACGATGTCGGTGACATCCTCGACGACGCCGTCGACGCTCTGGAACTCGTGGTTCACGCTCTCGATCTTGATCGAGCTGATGGCGCTGCCCTCAATGGAGCTGAGGAGGACGCGGCGGAGCGAGTTGCCGATGGTGTGGCCGTAGCCGGCCTCGAAGGGCTCGGCGATGAACTTGGCGTACGTGTTGGTGGCGCCCTCCTCGATCTTGGTGAGCTTGGAGGGAATTTCGAACTTTCCGAGACGCTTGGGCATGGGATGGGTGAGTTGTATGTTGGCAGGAATAAGGTGGCGGCGAACCGGCGGAAACCGGGCTTAGAAGCGCGAGTAGTACTCGACGATGAGCTGCTCGTTGATGGAGGGCTCCATCTCGTCGCGGGTGGGCAGGCGGGTGACGGTGCCCTTGAGGGCCTCGTCGTTGCGGGTGAGCCAGGCGGGGACGACGCGTGCGCGGTTTTCCTCGATGGCGCGGGTGGCGAGCTGGCGGGAGGAGTTGACGGCCTTCATCTCGACCTCGTCGCCCTGGAGCACGGAGTAGCTGGCGATGTCGACCTTGCGGCCGTTGACGCGGACGTGGCCGTGGTTGACGAGCTGGCGGGCGGCGGCGCGGCTCTTGGCGAAGCCGAGGAGGTAGACGACGCTGTCGAGGCGGGTCTCGAGGAGCTGGAGGAAGCGCTCGCCGGTGACGCCGCGCTCCTTTTTGGCGATGGCGAAGGTGCGGCGGAACTGGCGCTCGAGCAGGCCGTAGATGTAGCGGAGCTTCTGCTTCTCGGCTAGGCCGACGGCGTACTCGGAGAGCTTGCGGCGCGACTTCGGGCCGTGCACGCCGGGCGGGAAATTGCGGCGCTCGAGCACCTTCGGGGAACCGATGATGTACTGGCCGAAGCGGCGGCTGATGCGGGTGGATGGTCCTGTGTAGCGAGCCATGGGAGGAAGGGAGGGTGAAAGTGGGAGTGAGGGTGGCGGATCAGACGCGGCGGCGTTTGCGGGGGCGGCAGCCGTTGTGGGGGACGGGGGTGACGTCGATGATGGAGGAGATCTCGAGGCCGATGGCCTGGAGGCCGCGGATGGCGGAGTCGCGGCCGAGGCCGGGGCCGCTGACGCGGATCTGGACCTCCTTGAGGCCGTGGGCCATGGCGTTGCGGGCGGCGTCCTGGGCCACGACCTGGGCGGCGTAGGCGGTGGACTTGCGCGAGCCGCGGAAGTTGCACTTGCCGGCGCTGGACCAGGAGATGACGTTGCCCTTGGCGTCGGTGATCGAGACGATGGTGTTGTTGAAGGTGGCGGCGATGTTCGCGATGCCGGAGGTGATGTTCTTCGAGCCCTTGGCCTTGCGGACCTTGATCGAGGCCAGCTCCTCCTTGAGGAGGTCCTCGGCGGTGACGGCCTTCGGCACGCCTCCGACCAGTTCAACCGGGGCGGCCGGGACGGCGCCGTCGGCAGCCTTGGGGGCCTTTTCCTTGCCCGCCTTGGCGGGGGCCTCGGCGGTGGCGGCGACGGCCGCGAGGGCGGCGTCAACGGCGGCGGCGGCGGCCTTCTTGGGCGCCTTTTCCTTCTTGGGAGCGGATTTCTCTTCGGACATGAGATGAGGGGATTGAGATTAAGCGGTTTCCTTGGCCTTGGTGACACCGACGGTCTTGCGCGGGCCCTTGCGGGTGCGGGCGTTGGTGCTGGTGCGCTGGCCGCGGACGGGCAGGCCGCGGCGGTGGCGGATGCCGCGGTAGCAGTTGATGGCCTGGAGGCGTTTCAGGTTGCCGGCGATGTCGCGGCGGAGGTCGCCCTCGACCACCCACTTGTTGTCGGTGATGACGTGGAGGATCTTGTTGAGCTGCTCCTCGGAGAGGTCCGAGGCGCGCATGTTGGCATCAAGGCCGGCGGCGGCGATGATGAGGTCGGCCCGGGCGGGGCCAATGCCGTAAATGTACCGGAGGGAGAATCCGATCTTCTTTTTGGCGGGGAGTTCGACGCCGAGGAGACGAGGCATGGTGCTTTAGGTTGAGAGTTGGTGGTTGAGAGTTGGGCGGAAGGGGAAATTTTCAGGCGGCGCGGGGGATCGTGAGGATCTCGGGGCCGGAATCGGTGGTGAGCACGGTGTGTTCGAAGTGGGCGGAGGGCGAGCCGTCGGCGGTGACGACCGTCCACCCGTCGGAGAGGGTGCGGACCTCGTGGCGGCCGAGGTTGACCATGGGCTCGATGGCGAGCGTCATGCCGGGCCGGATCTTCTCGCCGGTGTGGCGGCGGCCGAAGTTCGGGATCTGCGGCTCCTCGTGCATGGCGCGGCCGACCCCGTGGCCGACCATCTCGCGGACGATGCTGAAGCCGCGGGCCTCGACGTAGGACTGCACGGCGTGGGAGATGTCGCCGATGCGGTTGCCGGTGACGGCCTGCCGGATGCCGAGGGCGAGGGCCTCCGCGGTGACCAGCAGCAGCTCGGCGGTGCGCGGGGCGATGGCGCCGACGGGCACGGTGACGGCGTTGTCGCCGATGTAGCCGTTGTATTCCACCGTGACATCGACCGAGATGATGTCCCCGTCGCGCAGGATGCGCTTGAGGGAGCCGATGCCGTGGACCACCTCCTCGTTGACGGAGAGGCAGGTGTAGGCGGGATAGGGGCGGCCGGAGCCGTGCCGGTAGCCGTAGGGCGCGCTGCGCGCGCCGAACGCGGAGATGAGATCGCGGCCGATTTGATCCAAGTCGTAGGTCGTAATACCGGGGCGGACCTGCGCCTTCAGCCGCGCCAGGATGGTGGCGGCGATGGCGCAGGATTCGCGCATCCGCCTGACGGCTTCCGGATTCTTGATCGGGATCATCAGGCGGCGGCGGAAACGGCTCCTTGCAGGAGCCCTTGGGTGCGGTAATGGGTGATGACAGAGTCCGCGGAAAGCGGGTCGGCGGCGAAACAGCGCGCGAGGGTTTCCCCGCGGGCTTCGAGCCACTCGTCGAACACCAACGCTTGGAGCACAGTAGCCGGGAAACCTTCGAGAAGGAATCCCGCATCGGGTTTGCGGGCCCAGAACCACCGGCGCATCACTGCGAGGTGGAGGTGGTCAGGCGCGGCGGTGCCGCGCGAGAGCGCCGCGGCGGCCTGTTGGCCGAGCGGCGTGCGTCGCGAAATCTCCTGGTGCACAAGGAAGGCAGGAGAGACGTGCTCAAGATTCAAAGAACGGCCTTGATGCACCAGACCCGCGCAATGCGGGCCGGAGGGACCAAGGAGAAGGATCTTCACTTTCGCCGGAGCGAGAGCGGAAAAGGCGCTGGAGTGTTCAGCCCCCTTCATTGAAGTAAAGTATTAAAGAGCAAAGTGCCGGACCGCCCAAGCAGTCAGGCCGACCAGCAGGATAACCACCATCACGGTAGTGAGTTGCATGACCGACTTGTCACTGGCGGCTTCGCCGATGGCGACGTTGGCGGAGGTGCTGCGGCCCCGGATGCGGCCCTTCTTGAGGAATCCGTCATAATGGCGCTGCAGCAGGAAGGTCTCGATCTGGCGCATGGTGTCCAGGATGACGCCGACGGTGATCAGCATGCCGGTGCCGCCGAAGAAATAGGCGACGCGCGGCGGCACGCTGAAGGTGTTGAGGAGGACGTCCGGGATGACGGCGATGATCGTCAGGAAGATCGCGCCGGCGAGCGTCAGGCGGGTCATGATGAAGTCGAGGAAGCTGGCGGTCGGCTCGCCCGGGCGGACGCCGGGGATGTAGCCGCCGTATTTCTTCAGGTCGTCGGCGATCTGGATCGGCTTGAACATGACGGACACCCAGAAATAGCTGAAGAAGAGGATCAGCGAGGTGTAGCCGACGTAGTAGACCCAGTGCCCGCGGGTGAGGGTGCTGGCGAACTCCATGAGGAAGGGCAGCTTGAAGGCTGCGCCGACCTGCGACATGATCTGCTGCGGGAACATGAGGATGGCGCTGGCGAAGATGACGGGCATGACGCCGGAGTAGTTGACCTTGAGCGGGAGGAACGAGCTCTGGCCGCCGTAGACCTTCTGGCCGACGACGCGCTTGGCGTATTGCACCGGGATCTTCCGCTGGCCCTGGGTGACGGCGATGATGCCCATGGTCACGATGACGAAGAGGGCGATCATCAGGGCGCCCTGCAGCGGGCCCAGCTTGGCCACGCCGATCGGGGCGAAGAAGAGGTGGTAGGTCGCGAGGGCCGCGCCGGGGATGTCGGCGAGGATGCCGACGGTGATGAGCAGCGACACGCCGTTGCCGATGCCGCGCTGCGTGATCTGCTCGCCCAGCCACATGAGCAGCATGGTGCCGGCGGTCATGAAGAGCGTGGATTGGACGAGGAACCAGAACCTGCCGACGATGATGATCTGGCCGTAGCGGTTGACGTCAAAGCCCTGGAAGAGCAGCGAGGGGTTCTCCAGGTTGTAGATGAGCAGGGCGCCCTGCACGAGGCAGATGAGGACGGTGGCGTAGCGGGTGTACTGCGTGAGCTTCTGGCGGCCGACGTCGCCCTCCTGCTGGAGGCGGCTGAGCATGGGCACCACCGCGGTCAGCAGCTGGAAGATGATCGAGGCGCTGATGTAGGGCATGATGCCCAGGGCGCACACCGCGCCCTTCAGGAGCGCGCCGCCGGTGAACATGTTGTAGAGGCTCATGATCCCGCCCCCGCCGTTGGCCGTCTGCTCGGCGAAGAATTTCTGCAGCGGCTGCGGGTCGATGCCGGGCAGCGGGATGTGCGCACCGACGCGGGCCACGAAAAGCAGGCCCATGGTGTAGAAGATCCGCGAGCGCAGCTCGGGGATCTTCATGGAGTTCGTAAAGGCGGAGAACATGGGGAAAACGGATTGCGGACGACGCGGGCGGGGGCGGTCCGCCCTACCCGGCTCAGGCCGTGATGGCCTGGCCGCCGGCCTTCTCGAGCTTGGCCCTGGCGGAACCGGTGAATTTCTGGGCGGTGACCTTGAGCGCGCGGGTGATTTCGCCGTCGCCGAGGACCTTGAGCAGCGTGAGCCCGGCGCGCACGAGTCCGGCCTTGGCCAGGACCGCGGCGTTCACCTCGGTGATCGCGGCGTCGAGCCGGGCGAGGTCGCCGACGTTGATGACGGCGTAGCTGGTGCGGTGCTCGTAGTTGTTGAAGCCGCGGTGCGGGAGCTTGCGGTACAGGGGCATCTGGCCGCCCTCGAAGCCGGGGCGGATGGAGCTGCCGGAACGGGCGCTCTGGCCCTTGCCGCCGCGGGTGGAGGTCTTGCCGTGGCCGCCGCCCTCGCCGCAGCCGACGCGTTTCTTGCGGTGCACGGCACCGGGGGTGTTGGTGAGATTATGGAGACGCATGTCAGTGATTCCTAAGGTTGGGCGCCGCCCCCGCAACCGGTGCGGGCGCGACTCGGAGGGTGGTTAAATCAGGCGCGGAGGGTCTTGAAGTCCGCCTCGAGGCGGAGCTTGCGCAGGCCGTTGAGCGTGGCGTGGACGACGGCGATGTGGTTCTTGGAGCCCATCGACTTGGTGAGGACGTTGTGGACGCCCGCGGCCTCGAGGACAGCGCGGACGCCGCCGCCGGCGATCAGGCCGGTGCCGTTGGAGGCGGGGCGGAGGAAGACCTTGCCGCCGTCGAACTCGCCGAGGACCTCGTGCGGGATGGTGCTGCCCTTGAGCTTGACAGAAACCATGCGCTTCTTGGCGGACTCGGTGGATTTCTTGATGGCGTCGGGGACCTCGTTGGCCTTGCCGTAGCCGATGCCGACCATGCCCTTGCCGTCGCCAACGACGGAGAGGGCGGAGAAGCTGAAGCGGCGGCCGCCCTTCACGACCTTGGCGCAGCGGTTGATGAAGACGACTTTCTCAAACATGCCGGGCTCGGCCGAATCATTGTTCGAGCGGGGGCCGGAGGACGAGCGGGTGGAATTGTAATTCATAGGGCGGAGATTAGAACTGCAGGCCACCCTCGCGGGCGGCCTCGGCGAAGGTTTTGACGCGGCCGTGGTAGGGGCGGCCGTTGCGGTCGAACACGACGGCGGTGATGCCGGCGGCCTTGGCCTTGGAGGCGAAAGCGACGGCGAGGGACTTGGCGCCGGAGACGTTGCCCTTCACCTTGGTCTTGCGCACCTCGGGATCGAGGGTCGAGAGGAAGACGAGGGTCGCGCCGGCGTCGTCGTTGACGGCCTGGGCGTAGATGTGCTTGCCGGAGAACTTGACGCTGAGGCGCGGGCGGACGGCGGTGCCGGTCACCTTCTTGCGGATGCGCCATTTGCGCTTCTGGAGGAGCTTGGCCTTGTAAACGGTTTTCATGGGTGGGGGTCGGTTAGGCGACGGTCTTGCCTTCCTTGCGGCGGACGCGCTCGGCGTGCTCGCCGACGATGCGCACGCCCTTGCCCTTGTAGGGCTCCGGCGGGTAGTAGGCGCGGATCTCGGCGGTGACCTGCCCGACGAGCTGCTTGTCGGCGCCCTCGATCTTCAGCTTGGTCTGGTCGGTGACGGTGATCTTGATGCCGTCGGGGATGTCGTGGAGGATGGGGTGCGAGTAGCCCAGCGCGAGGTCGAGCTGCTTGCCCTTGAGGTTGGCCTTGAAGCCGACGCCCTGGATCTCGAGCTCCTTGAGGTAGCCGACGCTGACGCCCTTCACCATGCCGGCGATGACGGAGCGGGCCGTGCCGTACATGGCGCGGGAAAAGCGGGTCTCCTCGGTGGGCGAGACGAGGACGTTGTTGTCCTTCCTCTCGATCTTCACGACGGACGCGAAGGTCTTGCTGACCTTGCCCTTCGGGCCCTCGACGGACACGGTGGTGCCTTTGATGTCGATCTTGACCTTGTCGGGGATGGGGACGGGTTGTTTGCCGATTCTGCTCATGGTGGTTTGGTTCCTTACCAGACGGTGCAGACGAGTTCACCGCCGAGTTTGTGGCGGCGGGCGTCCTGGTCCTTCATGAGACCCTTGGAGGTGGAAATGATGGCGAGGCCGAGGCCGTTGAGGACGCGCGGGATGTCCGCGTAGCCGGTGTAGATGCGGCGGCCGGGGGTCGAGGCGCGCTTGAGGCCGGTGATGACCGGGGCGCTGTCGACGTACTTCATGGTGACGACGACGGTCTTGTGGCCGCGCTCGTCGGTGCCGGTGGTCACGTCGCGGACGAAGCCCTCGGCCTTGAGGATGCCGGCGAGGCTCTCCTTGAGCTGGGAATGCGGCATGGCGCACTCGGCGAGCCCGGCCTTCGACGCATTGCGGAGGCGGGTCAGGAAATCACTGATTGGGTCGGTCATGGCTGGATGTGGGTGGTTTGGCCCGTCGGATCATATCCGACTTCCGGCGGGAAATGGGTTTACCAGGAGGACTTGGTGACGCCGGGGATCTTGCCCGCGAGTGCGAGCTCGCGGAGCGTGATGCGGGAGACACCGAAGCGGCGGTGGAAGCCGCGGGGCCGGCCGCTGAGCGAGCAGCGGTTGCGGATGCGGACCTTGGAGGAGTTGCGGGGGAGCTTGGCGAGCTTCTTCTGGGCGGCGAAGAACTCGACGTCGGTGGTCGCCGGGTTGGCGAGGATGGCCTTGAGCTCGGCGCGCCGGGCGGCGTGCTTCTCGACGAGGCGGATGCGCTTCTTGTTGCGTTCGATGGCGGAGGTTTTCGGCATGGCTGGTAAGTGAAAAGGTTTAAGTTTTAAGGTTTAAGGCGGGCAGGTCGGAAGGCGGTGGTGGGTGCTTACGCTCTTAAAACTTAAAGCTGATCGCGCTTAATCAGGCGGCGGAGGTTTTGGCGGCGACGGGCTCGATGCGGCGGAAGGGCATGCCCATGAGCTTGAGGAATTCGCGGGCCTCGTCGTCGGTGTCGGCGGAGGTCACGAAGGTGATGTCGAGGCCCATCGCGCGCTTGTTGTTCTCGACGACGATCTCGGGGAAGATGGTGAAGTCGGTGATGCCGATGGTGTAGTTGCCCTGGCCGTCGAGCTTGTTGGGCACGCCGCGGAAGTCGCGGATGGTGGGCAGGGCCACGGCCAGCAGGCGCATGAAGAAGTGCCACATGGCCTCGCTGCGGAGGGTGACGTGGCAGCCGGTGATCTGGTTGGGCTTCAGCTTGAAGTTGGCGATGGCCTTCTTCGAGCGGTTGAGCACGGGCTTCTGGCCGGCGATCAGGGCGATGTCGCGCGCGGTGTCGGCGATCTGGTTCTTGTCGGCCTCGGCGCCGATGCCGGTGTTGATGACGATCTTCTCGAGCTTCGGCACCTGGTGCTTGTTCTTGTAGCCGCGCGCCGCGATCAGGGCGGGGACGACCGTCTCGAGGTAGTGTTTCTGCAGGGGAGTGGGTTGTTTGCTCATGGAGGCGACCGGATTTCCGACCCGGATGCTGAGGGTTGATTGAAGGGCGGAGCGCGGCGGGTTCAGGCCTTGGCCGCGGCGGGCGCGGCGGCCTTCTTGGCGCGCTTCGAGGCGTCGTAGCGGGACTGGAGCATGAGGTTCGACACGTGGATGGTGCCCTCGCGCTCGGCGATGGTGCCCTGGGGGTGTTCCTGGGACTTCTTGAGGTGGCGCTTGATCATGGCCACGCCCTCGACGACCGCGCGGTTCTTGGCGGAGCGGATCTCGAGGATCTTGCCCGCCTTGCCCTTGTGGGCGCCGGCGATGACGACGACGAGGTCGTGCTTCTTGATGTGGAATTTCTGGGACATGTTAGAGGACCTCCGGGGCGAGCGAGATGATCTTCATGTAGTTCTTGGCGCGGAGCTCGCGGGCGACCGGGCCGAAGATGCGGGTGCCCTTCGGGTTGCCGTCGTCGCCGATGATGACGATGGCGTTGGAGTCGAAGCGCAGGTAGCTGCCGTCGGAGCGGCGGAGGGCGGCCTTGGTGCGGACGATGACGGCCTTGACGACCTCGCCCTTCTTCACGGTGGCGTCGGTGCTGCTCTCCTTGATGTTGACGGTGATGATGTCGCCGACGTGGGCGTAGCGCGACGGATGGCCGTTGCGGCCGATCATGGACGCGCGGCGCGCGCCGGTGTTGTCGGCAATATCGAGGATGGAACGCATCTGGATCATGGTGGTGTCTCCGGGCGAAGGTTAGGCCGAGGCGGCGGGGGCCGGGCTCGTCTTCTTGGTGGTCTTGGTCGGCACCAGCTCGGCGACGTCCTTCTCGGTCACGGCGACGATGTCCAGGCCCACGGAGGCCTCGACGACGCGGATGACGCGCCAGCGCTTGAGGCGGCTGATGGGGCGGGTCTCCATGACCTCGATCTTGTCGCCGACCTTGGACTCGTTCTTCTCGTCGTGGACGTGGAGGACGGTCTTGCGGTTGATGACCTTGTGGTAAAGCGGGTGCGGCGTCTTGTAGGGGACGGTGACCTTGACGGATTTGTCCCCCATGCGGGAGCTGACGAAGCCGATGAGGGTCTTGCGGCGGTTGGTGCGGGCGGGAGTAGACATGGTGATGAGCGGTTGGCGCCGGGACTCAGGCGGCCTTGACGGCGTGCTTCTGCCTGAGGATGGTCTCGAGGCGGGCGATGTCCTTGCGGTATTCGCGCAACAGGTGCGGTTTCTCGACCTGGCCGGTGTTCTTGCGCAGGCGGAGCTGGAGGAGCTGCTCGCGGGTCTCGCGGAGCTTGGTGGTGATCTCGCTGGGCGAGAGGTCGCGGATTTCTTTGGCAGTCATGGGTACGGTCTCCGGGGGATCAGGCGGCGGTGCCTTCGCGGGCGATGAAGCGGCAGCGGAAGGGCAGTTTGGCGTCGGCGAGGCGGAAGGCCTCCTTGGCGATGGTGGCGGGCACGCCGGCGAGCTCGAAGAGGACGGCGCCGGGCTTGATGACCGCGACGTAGAACTCGACCGGGCCCTTGCCCTGGCCCATGCGGACCTCGGCAGGCTTCTTGGTGACGGGCTTGTGGGGGAAGATGCGGATCCAGAGCTTGCCCTTGCGCTTGAGGTGGCGGGCGATGGTGACGCGGGCGGCCTCGATCTGCTGGCCGGTCATGGGGCCGCGGGAGAGCGACTGCAGGCCGAATTCGCCGAAGGCGAGCGTGTTGCCGCGCTTGGCATTGCCAGCGCGGGAGCCTTTCATCGACTTGCGGTATTTGGTGCGGGAGGGAGCGAGAGCGGGCATGGGAGGAGGGGCGGTGAGCCGTAAGCTTCAAGTCTTAGGTTTAAAGCTCTGGGCGGTCGGCCGGATTGGTTAGTTGGCTTCGTCTTTCTTGCAGATCCAGCATTTGACGCCGATCTTGCCCCAGACGGTCTGGGCCTCGGCGAAGCCGTAATCGATGTTCTCGCGCAGGGTGTGCAGCGGGATGCGGCCCTGGCGCTGCCATTCGCGGCGGGCGATGTCCGCGCCGCCGAGGCGGCCGGAGCACTGGATCTTGATGCCGTCGATGCCGAGCGACATCGCGATCTGGATGGATTTCTTGATGGCGCGGCGGAAGGCGATGCGGCGCTCGAGCTGGAGGGCGACGTTCTCGGCCACGAGCTGGGCCTCGATCTCGGGTTTCTTGACCTCCTGGATGTCGAGAAGGACCTCCTTGCCGGTGAGCTTGCCGAGGGCGACCTTCATGTTCTCGACCTCCTGGCCCTTCTTGCCGATGACGATGCCGGGGCGGGCGGTGAAGATCTTGACGCGGACGCGGTTGCCGGCGCGCTCGATGAAGATGCGCGGCACGGAGGCCTGCTTGAGCTTCTCCATCAGGGTGGAGCGGATGACCTGATCCTCGTGGAGGAGCTTGGCGAAATCCTTCTTGCGCGCGAACCAGCGTGACTGCCAGTTGCGGCGGACGGCGAGGCGGAAGCCTGTGGGGTTGGTCTTTTGTCCCATGGTGGAAAGTTAGTTGGATTTGCCGTCGGAGAGGATGATGCGCAGGTGGGCCATGCGCTTGACGCGGGGTTTGGCGGAGCCGCGGGCGCCGGCCTTGAAGCGCTTGAGGACGGGACCGTTCTCGATCAGGGCGCGGTGGACGACGAGCTGGTCGGCGGCGATGCTGTTGTTGTTCTCGGCGTTGGCCACGGCGCTCTTGAGCGTCTTGACGAGGAGGCGGGACGACTTGCGCGGGATGAGCGTGAGGAAGTCGATGGCCTCGTTGACGCGGCGGCCCTGGATGAGGCGCGCGACCTCGCGGACCTTCTTGGGCGACATGTGCGCGTTGCGGGTGAGAGCTTGAATTTCCATGATGATGTTCCGGTTGGGCCTTGGCCTCAGATTTCCTTGCGGGTCATGCCGCCGTGCGACTTGAAGATGCGCGTGGGGGCGAACTCGCCGAGCTTGTGGCCGACCATGTTCTCCGTGACGTACACGGCGACGTGGCTCTTGCCGTTGTGGACGCTGATGGTGTGGCCGACGAACTCGGGCGTGATGGTCGAGCGGCGGCTCCAGGTCTGGATGGGCTTGCGGGTGCCGGCGACCTTGGCCGCCTTCTGGACTTTCTCCAGGAGGTGGTAGTCGACAAAGAAACCTTTTTTGATGGAACGGGCCATGGTGCGGGGGCGTTGGGATTATTTCTTGCCGCGCGGCGGGCGGCCGTTGGCGCGGACGAGGATGAAGGAGCTGGAGAGCTTGGTGCGCCGGCGGGTCGGGAAGCCCTTGGCGAGCTGGCCCCACGGCGAGACGAGGTGCTGGCGGCCGCCGCCGCCCTTGGACTTGCCCTGGCCGCCGCCGTTCGGGTGGTCGACGGGGTTCATGGCGACGCCGCGGACGCGCGGACGCCGGCCGAGCCAGCGGTTGCGGCCGGCCTTGCCGAGCGAGCGCTTGTTGTGCTCGGCGTTGGCGACCTCGCCGATGGTGGCGCGGCACTGGGCGTTCACCAGGCGGGTCTCGCCCGAGGCGAGGCGGATCTGCGCGTAGCCGTTCTCGATGGCGACGAGCTCGACGGAGGTGCCGGCGGCGCGGGCCAGCTGGGCGCCCTTGCCCGGCAGCAGCTCGACGGCGTGCAGCTTGGTGGCGGGCGGGATGGAGCCCAGCAGGAAGGAGTTGCCGGGCTTGAAGTCGTTGGTGTCGGTCTTCAGCGCGCTGTAGACGGTGTCGCCGACGATCAGGCCCTGGGGGGCGAGGACGTAGGTCTTGGTGCCGTCGGCGTAGGCGAGGAGTGCGAGGAGCGCGCTGCGGTTGGGATCGTACTCGATCGCCTGGACCTTGGCGGGCATGTCGAGCTTGCCGCGCTTGAAGTCGATGATGCGGTAAAGCTTCTTGTGCCCGCCGCCGCGGCGGCGCGACGTGATGCGGCCGTAGGCGTTGCGGCCGCCGGTCTTGCTCTTCGACTCGACGAGCGAGCGCTCGGGGCGCTTGGTGGACAGGCTCTCCGGGCGGTTCAGGGTGGTGAACCGGAGGGAGGCGGTGAGTGGACGGAAGGATTTGAGGGCCATGAGGGAGGTCTCCGGGGCTCAGGTGAGCTCGATCTTGTCGCCCGTCTTCAGGGTGACGATGGCGCGCTTGCTGTCGGACGCCTGGATGGGCTGGCCGCGGCGGGACTTCTTCGGCTTGCCCTTGCGGTTCTGGATGTTCACGCGGGTGACAGTGACCTTGAAGGTCTGCTCGACGGCGTCGCGCACCGTGTACTTGGTGGCGGACGGGTACACCTCGAAGGTGTACTGGCCGTAGTTCGAGGAGAGCTTGTTGGATTTCTCCGTCAGGCGGATGGTTTTGAGGATTTTATCGGCGTGGATCATGACTGACCTCCGTGCGCGCGGACGATGACTTTCTCGAGGGCCTTGGTGGACATGACGATCTTGGAGAAGGTGCAGAGATCGAGCGTGTTGAGCTTCGAGGCGACCTGCAGGGTGACGCGGGCGAGGTTGCGCGCGGCGCGGGTGGCCTCGCCGGTGAACGGCTCGTCGACGATGAGCACCTTGCCCTTCGGGGCGATGCGGCCGATGACCAGGTTGATGGCCTTGGTCTTGGTGGCCGCGGGGGAGAAGGCCTCGATGACGCTGATGTCGCCGGCGGTGGCGCGGTCGAAGAGGGCGCGGCTGAAGGCGAGCGCCTTGACCTTGCCGTTGATCTTCTTGGAATAGTCGCGGGGCTTCGGGCCGAAGACGACGCCGCCGCCGCCCCACAGGGGGGAACGGATGGAGCCGGCGCGGGCGCGGCCGGTGCCCTTCTGGGCCCAGGGCTTCTTGCCGCCGCCGCGGACTTCGCCGCGGGTCTTGGTGGAATGGGTGCCGAGGCGGGCGTTGGCCTTGTGGGCGACGACGACCTCCTTGACGGCCTGGAGGCCGCGGGTGCCCTCGAAGACCGGGAGGTTGAATTCCTGCTCGGAACTCTTCGTGGCGTCAGGCGTGAAAATGGTGAGCTTCATGGGATGGCGTTCTCCGGGGTTCAGGCTTTGGCCGGCTTGGCCTTCTTGCCGGAGCGGATGATGACATCGTCGCCGTTGGCGCCGGGGATGGCGCCCTTGACGAGGATGAGGTTCTTGTCGGCGATGATCTTCACGACGCGCAGGTTCTGCACGGTGCGCATCTCGCTGCCCATGTGGCCGGGCATGGACTGGTTCTTCCACACGCGGCCGGGGGTCTGGCGCATGCCGATCGAGCCGATGCGGCGGTGGAACATGGAGCCGTGGGCGGCGGGGCCGCCGTTGACGCGGAAGCGCTTCACGACGCCCTGGAAGCCCTTGCCCTTGGAGACGCCGAGCACGTCGATGACCTGGCCCTCGCTGAAGATCGCGACGGTGACGACGTCGCCGGGCTTCACGGACGGCGCCTCGGCGAGGCGGACCTCGTTGAGCACGCGGGGGGTGGCATCGAGGCCGGCCTTCTTGGCGTGGCTGGCCTCGGCCTTGGAGGCGTTCTTGGCCTTCTTGGCGCCGAAGCCGAGCTGGACGGCGTTGTAGCCGTCGGACGCGACGGTCTTGATCTGGACGACCGGGCACGGGCCGGCTTCCACAACGGTGACCGGGACCAGGACGTTTTGCGCGTCGTAGACCTGGGTCATGCCGAGTTTTTTGCCTAATAGGGTAGCGATCATGGGCTAAGTGGTAGGTGGCGGGGGCGCCGTTTGTTTAGACCTACTTTAGCAAGGGCCGGGGTAAGCCGGCTGGCTTGGCTAAGATGGTGTGGGTGGGAAAGGTTTAGACGTTGATGGTGATGTCGACGCCGGAGGGGAGATTGAGCTTCTTGAGCTCGTCGACGGTCTGGGCGGTGGGCTCCAGGATGTCGATGAGGCGCTTGTGCGTGCGGGATTCGAACTGCTCCATGGACTTCTTGTCCACGTGCGGGGAGCGGTTGACCGAAAGCTTCACGATGTGGGTGGGCAGCGGGATGGGACCCGAGACGCGGGCGCCGGAGCGCTTGGCGGTTTCCACGATTTCCACGGCCGACTGGTCGATGACGCGATAGTCGTAGCCCTGGAGTTTGATGCGGATGCGTTGGCCTTTCATGGCGGGATAAAGAACGAGGGTTGAGAGTCAGGAAATCAGGTGCGGGCGGGACCCTTGGCATTGGTCTCGACGATCTTGGCGAGCTGCGAGTTCGGCACCTGGGCAAAATGGGACGGCGTGATGGACGCGCTGGCGCGGCCCTTCGAGAGCGAACGGATGTCGGTGACGTAGCCGAAGAGGAGCTCGAGCGGGACGTGCGCGGTGATGATGCAGGCGCCGCTCTTGTTTTCCATGCCCTGGATCTGGCCGCGGCGGCGGTTGATGTCGCCGAGCAGGTCGCCCTGGTATTCCTCGGGGGTGGTGACCTCGACGCCCATGATGGGCTCGAGCAGGATCGGGCCGGCCTTCTTCATCGCGTCCTTGAACGCGAAGATGCCGGCCATCTTGAAGGCCATTTCGGACGAGTCGACCTCGTGGAACGAGCCGTCCACGATGCGCACGATGACGTCGACGACCGGGAAGCCGGCGATGACGCCGTTGTTGGCGCCCTCGAGCAGACCGTCGGTCGACGGCTTGATGAATTCCTTCGGAATGGAGCCGCCGACGGTCTCGTTGATGACCTCGACGCCCTTGCCCTTGACGTTGGGCTCGAGCTTGATGACGACATGGCCGTACTGGCCCTTGCCGCCGGACTGGCGGATGAACTTCCCCTCGCCGTCGGCGGACTTGAGGATGGTCTCGCGGTAGGCGATCTGGGGCTTGCCGGAGGTGGCCTCGACCTTGAACTCGCGCTTCATGCGGTCGATGATGATCTCGAGGTGCAGCTCGCCCATGCCGGCGAGGATGGTCTGGCCGGTGTCCTGGTCGGTCTTGACGCGCAGGGTCGGGTCCTCGGCCACGAGGCGCTGGAGCGCGACGCCGAGCTTTTCCTGGTCGCCCTTCGAGTTCGGCTCGATGGACATCGAGATGACGGGCTCCGGGAAGGACGGCGGCTCGAGGCGGATGTCGAAATCCTCGTCGCACAGGGTGTCGCCGGTGATGACGTCCTTGATGCCGACGACGGCGCAGATGTCACCGGCGTAGGCGACGTCGATCTCCTCGCGCTCGATGGCGCGCATGAGGACGAGGCGCGAGACGCGCTCGGTGCGGCGGGTGCGGGGGTTGTAGAGGGACATGCCGCGCGGCAGCTGGCCGGTGTAGACGCGGAAGAACACGAGGCGGCCCACGAAGGGGTCGTTCCAGAGCTTGAACGCCAGGCCGGCGAGCTTGGCCTGGTCGCTGACCACGGCCTCGACCGGCTTGCCGTCGCTGTCCTGGCCCTGCATGGGCGGGACGTCGATCGGGCTCGGCAGGTAGTTGACGACGCAGTCGAGCAGCCGCTGCACGCCCTTCTTCTTGAAGGCGGAGCCGGGGAACACACCCGTGAACTGCAGGGAAATGGTGGCCTTGCGGACGCCGAGCATCAGTTCCTCGACGCTGATCTCCTCGCCGTTGAGGTATTTTTCCGCGATGACGTCGTCGAAATCGGAGACCGCCTCGATCAGCTTGTCGCGATATTCCTTCGCCTGCGCCTGCATCGCGGCGGGGATCTCCATCGTGACCGGCTTCATCCCGAGCGGATCGGCCGGATTGTCCTCGAAATTATAGGCGACGTTCTGGACGAGGTCGACGAGGCCGGTGAAATTCTCCTCGGCGCCGATCGGCAGGTAGAGGGCGTGGGCGTTGGCCTTGAGCTTGGTGCGGATGTCCTCGATGCAATGGAAGAAATTCGCCCCGACGCGGTCCATCTTGTTGATGAACGCGATGCGCGGCACCTTGTATTTGTTGGCCTGGCGCCAGACGGTCTCGGACTGGGGCTGCACGCCGGCGACCGCGTCGAACACGGCGACGGCGCCGTCGAGCACGCGGAGGGAGCGTTCCACCTCGGCCGTGAAGTCCACGTGGCCGGGGGTGTCGATGATGTTGATGCGCTGCTTGATCCCCTTCCAGGGACCCCAGGAGGCGTTCCAGGCGCAGGAGATGGCGGCGGCGGTGATGGTGATGCCGCGCTCGCGCTCCTGCTCCATCCAGTCGGTGACGGTGGTGCCCTCGTGGACCTCGCCCATCTTGTGGACGGCGCCGGAGTAGAACAGGATGCGCTCGGTCGTCGTCGTCTTGCCGGCGTCGATGTGCGCGGCGATGCCGATGTTCCGGGTCCACTCGAGGGGGAACGGCCGGTCCTTCGAGTTGACGGCCGAGACCTTGGCCTTGTCGGTGACGACAGTGATATTGATGGGAGCGGCGACGGACATGCGGGAGATTCCTTACCAGCGGAGATGGGCGAAGGCGCGGTTGGCCTGGGCCATCTTGTGCATCTCTTCCTTCTTCTTCACCACCGAGCCCGTGTTGTTGTAGGCGTCGATGATCTCGGCGGCGATGGCCTCGCGCATCGGCGTGCCCTTGCGGCCCGTCGCGGCGTTGACGATCCAGCGGAGGGCCAGGGATTCCTGGCGTTCAAAGGAAATCTCGACGGGCACCTGGTAGGTGGCGCCGCCGACGCGGCGGCTCTTGACCTCGAGCTTCGGGCGGGCGTTTTCCATCGCGCCCATGAGGAGGTCGACCGGGTCGCCCTTCTGGAGCTTCTCGCTCACGCGCTCGAAGGCGCCGTAGACGATGCGCTCGGCGAGCGTGCGCTTGCCGCTCTTCATGATGACATTGATGAGGTGCGTCACCAGCGGACTGCTGTAGCGGACATCCGGAACGGTGGGACGGTGGGTGGCTCTGCGGCGGCGTGACATGGCGGCTTAAAAAGAACGGGGGGTTACGAGGCCTTGGCGGCTTTCGGGCGCTTGACGCCGTATTTGGAGCGGGAGCGGCGGCGCTTCTCGACGCCGGTGGCGTCGAGAGTGCCGCGGACGATGTGATAACGCACGCCGGGGAGATCCTTCACGCGGCCGCCGCGCACGAGCACGATCGAGTGCTCCTGGAGGTTGTGGCCCTCGTCGGGGATGTAGGAGATGACCTCGGTGCCATTCGTGAGACGAACCTTGGCGACCTTGCGGATGGCCGAGTTCGGCTTCTTCGGCGTGCGGGTCATGACCTGCACACAGACGCCGCGACGGAAGGGGTTACCCTGCAACGCCGGAGCCTTGGACTTCGCCAGCACGCGGCGGCGTCCCTTTCTCACGAGTTGGTTGATGGTTGGCATGTGGTTGGATGGAAGGTGTGGTAAAGTGGAAAAGGCGCGGAACCTACCGGAGACGAAGCCTCCGGCAAGCACTATTTCGCGCTGTGGGTGGAAACACGGGTTTCAGAGGGAAAACCCTCCGGATCCGCGGCGTCAGGTGCCCCAGCAGTTTGGCTGCGGAGGCTGTAAGTGACGAATAGGACGCTTAGAAAAGCAGGTCGATTCACCCCACTTCAAGAGCTAAATGGAATTTTCTCCAAAAAAGTTGTTCACATGGGGACGCCGGCCGCAAAGCGAGATGTAAAAACCGCCCTGCCCTGCCGTGGGTGCTCCGTCTGGGAATGCGGACAATGGCCTGATTGCCTTGGAACGGGGCCGGAACCTCCGTCGCCCGCTGGGCCATGGAGGGTTGGTTTCGGTCGGGCCGAAACCAAAAAGAACGCCCGGCCGGTGAGGGCCGGGCGAGAAGACATCAGGAGCTAGGCTCTACTGACATCTTTTTGGCGGGAGGAACTTCAGGATCGCCATTTCAGAGGGAAAAACAAGGCGAAATTATGCGCCGGCGGGCGCGGGTATTGTAATCTGCCGCGGCCGCGGATGAGCGGAATGAAAAAGGCCGCGGACTTTCGTCCGCGGCCTTGAAGTGTCGGTCGCCGGGCTCAGCCGGCCTCGGCGGTGGCCTTGGGCGCCTCGTCCATCGGGATGTCGCCGCCGAGCGGCAGCGTGACCCGGAGCTTCTTGTAGCCCGGCCAGCCGGTGCCGGCGGGGATCAGGTGGCCCATGATGACGTTTTCCTTGAAGCCCTTCAGGTGATCGACCTTGCCGAGCGTCGAGGCGTCGGTGAGGACGCGGGTCGTCTCCTGGAAGGAGGCGGCCGAGATGAAGCTCTCGGTTTCAAGCGAGGCCTTGGTGATGCCCAGCAGGATCGGCTCGGCCTCGGCGGGCTTGCCGCCCGCGGCGTCGATGCGCTTGTTCTCGCGCAGGAAGGCCACGCGGTCGACCTGCTCGCCCCAGAACCACTCGGTGTCACCCGGATCCGAGATGCGGACCTTGCGGAGCATCTGGCGGATGATGACCTCGATGTGCTTGTCGTTGATCGACACGCCCTGGAGGCGGTAGACTTCCTGCACCTGGCCGATGAGGAACTCGTAGAGCGCCGTCGGCCCGAGGATCTCGAGGATCTCGTGCGGATCGGCGGAGCCCTCGGTGAGGTGCTGGCCCTTGTGGACGACGTCGCCGGGCTGCACGATGATGTGCTTGCCGTGCGGGATCAGGTGTTCCTCCTCGGCGCCGGACTCCTCGTGGCGGACGACGAGCTTGCGCTTGCCGCGGATGGAGCCCTCGAACGAGACGACGCCCTCGATGCGCGCCATCTCGGCGGCTTCCTTCGGGCGGCGGGCCTCGAACAGCTCGGCCACGCGCGGGAGACCGCCGGTGATGTCCTTGGTGACGGACGCCTGGCGGGGGGTCTTGGCGAGCAGCGCACCCGGGGTGATGATGTCACCCTCGGCGACGGAGACCTGCGCCCCGGTCGGGATCGAGTAGGCGGCGACGGGCTTGCCGGCGTCGTCGCGGACCTCGATCTGGGGGTTGAGGTCCTCCTTGTGCTCGATGACCACGGTCGCGATGCGGCCGGTGGATTCGTCGAGCTCGCGCTTCACGGTGACCCCGGGGATCATGTCCTTGAAGTGGAGCGTGCCGGCCTTCTCGGAGAGGACGGGGATGTTGTACGGGTCCCACTGGGCGATGGTCTGGCCCTTGGTGACCTTCGCGCCATCGATGACGGAGAGGAAGGTGCCGACCACGATCGGGTAGGCCTCGAGCTCGCGGTCGTTCTCGTCGATGATCTGGAGCGAGCCAGTCTTGTTGAGGACGATGTTGAAGCCCTCGGCCGTCTGCACGAGGCGGAGGCCGCGGTATTTGACGAGGCCGGAATTGCGGACCTTGATCTCGGGGTTCTTCGCGCCGCCGGTGGCGACGCCGCCGATGTGGAAGGTGCGCATGGTGAGCTGCGTGCCGGGCTCGCCGATGGACTGGGCGGCGATGATGCCGACGGAGTCACCGATCTTCGCGACCTTGTTGGTGGCGGGATTGATGCCGTAGGACTTGGCGTCGATGCCCTGCTCGCTCGTGGAGGTGAGCGGGGACAGGACCTTGACGCGCTCGATGCCGGAATCCTCGATGCGCTTGGACAGCTCCTCGGTGATGAGCTCGCCCGAGTCGACCAGGGTCTTGGTCGGGCTGAGGGGATCGTAGACATCGTCCGCCGAGAAGCGGCCGACGATGCGCTCGGCGAGGGTGACCAGCATGGTCTCGCCCTCGAAGATGGCCTTCTTCCAGATGCCGTCGCGCGTGCCGCAATCCTCCTCGGTGACGACGGCGTCCATGGCCACGTCGCAGAGCTTGCGGGTCATGTAGCCGGCGTCGGCCGTCTTGAGGGCGGTGTCGGCGAGGCCCTTGCGGGCGCCGTGGGTCGAGATGAAGTACTCGAGCACCGTCAGGCCCTCGCGGAACGAGGACAGGATGGGGCGCTCGATGATCTCGCCCGAGGGCTTGGCCATGAGGCCGCGGAGGCCGCAGAGCTGGCGGACCTGCTGCTTGTTGCCGCGGGCGCCGGAGTCCATCATGATGTAGACGGGGTTCACCTCGACGCGGCCGTCGTTGTTCTCGAGCTTGGCGAAGACCGCCTTGGCGATGCGGTCGGTGGCGCCGGTCCAGATGTCGATGATCTTGTTGTAGCGCTCGCCGGAGGTGATGATGCCCTTCTTGTACTGGGACTCGACCTCGTCGACCTTCTTGCGCGCGTCGGCCACGATCTCCTTCTTGTTCTCGGGGATGATCATGTCGTCGATGCCGATCGAGATGCCGGCCTGCATGGCGGTCTGGAAGCCCAGTTCCTTCAGGCGGTCGAGCGTCTCGACGGTCACGCGGTCGCCGGCGACCTTGTAGGTGTTGAGGATCAGGTCGCCCAGCTTGCCCTTCGGCACCGGGAAGTTGATGAACCCGAGCGCGGGCGGCCAGATCTCGTTGAAGATGACGCGGCCCACGGTCGTGCGGAGCACCTTGCGCTCCTTGTTGCCGAAGACGGTGTCCTTCTTGAAGTCCGGGTTCGGCACCTCGATCCAGTCATGCATCTTGAGGGCGCCGTCGGCTTTCGCGTAGAGCACCTCGTGCAGGCCGGAGAGCAGCGGCACGCGGACGCCCTTGGCGGGCTTGGTGCGCGGCTCGATGGTGAGGTAGTAGGCGCCGAGGACGATGTCCTGCGACGGCGTGAGGATCGGCTTGCCCGAGGAGGGCGAGAAGATGTTGTTCGTCGACATCATCAGGAGCTTGCACTCCAGGATGGCCTCGAGGGACAGCGGCACGTGGACGGCCATCTGGTCGCCGTCGAAGTCCGCGTTGTAGGCGGTACAGACGAGCGGGTGGACGCGGATGGACGAGCCCTCGATCAGCACGGGCTCGAAGGCCTGGATCGAGAGGCGGTGGAGGGTCGGCGCGCGGTTGAGCAGCACCGGGTGGCCCTTGGTGACCTCCTCGAGGATGTCCCACACCTCGGGGGATTTCTTCTCGATCATCTTGCGCGCACCGCGGACGGTGTGCACGAAGCCGAGTTCCTTGAGGCGGCGGATGATGAACGGCTCGAAGAGGACGAGCGCCATCTTCTTCGGCAGGCCGCACTGGTGGAGCTTGAGCTCCGGACCGATGACGATGACCGAGCGGCCGGAGTAATCCACGCGCTTGCCGAGCAGGTTCTGGCGGAAGCGGCCCTGCTTGCCCTTGAGCATGTCGGAGAGCGACTTCAACGCGCGGTTGCCGGCGCCCGTGACGGGGCGGCCGTGGCGGCCGTTGTCGAAGAGCGCGTCGACCGCCTCCTGGAGCATGCGCTTTTCGTTGTGGATGATGACGTCGGGCGTCTTCAGCTGCATCAGATTCCGCAGCCGGTTGTTGCGGTTGATGACGCGGCGGTAGAGATCGTTCAGGTCGGAGGTCGCGAAGCGGCCGCCCTCGAGCGGGACGAGCGGGCGCAGGTCCGGCGGGATGACCGGCAGTACCTCGAGCACCATCCATTCCGGACGCGACTTCGAGTTGATGAAGCCCCCGATGACCTTGAGGCGCTTGGAGAGCTTCTTCTTGATCTGCTTCGAGCGTGTGGCGCGCATCGTCTCGTGCAGCTCGGCCACGACGGCCGGCATGTCGATCTGGATGAGCACGTCGCGGACGGCCTCGGCGCCCATCTTGGCGGTGAAGGCGTCGGCGCCGTACTCGTCGACGGCCTGCTGGTGCTCGGTCTGGGTCAGCAGCTGCTTGAGCTCGAGCGGGGTCTTGCCCGGGTTCGTCACCATGAAGTTCTCATAGTAGATGACGCGCTCGAGCGAACGGGCGGTCATGTCGAGCAGGAGGCCGAGGCGGCTCGGCATGCTCTTGAGGAACCAGATGTGGGCGACGGGGACGGCGAGCTCGATGTGGCCCATGCGCTCGCGGCGGACGCGGGCGATGGTCACCTCGACGCCGCAGCGGTCGCAGACGACATCCTTGTACTTGATGCGCTTGTATTTGCCGCAGGCACACTCGTAATCGCGCACCGGGCCGAAGATCTTCTGGCAGAAAAGGCCGCCCGGCTCGGGCTTGAAGGTGCGGTAGTTGATGGTCTCGGGGTTCTTCACCTCGCCCTTGGACCAGGACCGGATGGTCTCCGGCGAGGCGACGGTGATGGAAACGTTGTCGAACTGATTCTCATCCGAACCCAGGACGGATCGGACTTCTTCGCGGGCGTGTTCAGTGCTCATTATGATTTTGCTCCCAGTATTGTGTTAAGTGTCAGCGGCTGCCGCCGAGGGCTTCGCCGAGCGCGGTGCGCTTCGCGAGTTTGATGTCGAGGCCGAGGGCCTGCATTTCCTTGACCAGCACGTTGAACGATTCCGGCGTGCCGGCGCTCAGCGTGTTGTCGCCCTTGACGAGCGACTCGTAGATCTTGGTGCGGCCGTTGACGTCGTCGGACTTGACCGTGAGGAGTTCCTGCAGCGTGTGCGCCGCGCCGTAGGCCTCGAGCGCCCAGACTTCCATCTCGCCGAAGCGCTGGCCGCCGTACTGGGCCTTGCCGCCCAGGGGCTGCTGCGTGACGAGCGAGTAGGGACCGACCGCGCGCGCGTGGATCTTGTGCGACACGAGATGGTTCAGCTTCATCATGTAGATGTAGCCGACGACGACCTCCTGATCGAGTTTCTCGCCGGTGCGGCCGTCGTAGAGCGGGGACTTGCCGGTGGAAGGCAGCTTGGCCTCCTTGAGGTAGCCGCGCACCTTGCTCTCGGGGATGCCGTCGAACACGGGAGTGGCGACCTTGATGCCGAGCTTTTTGCAGGCCCAGCCGAGGTGCGTCTCGAGCACCTGGCCCACATTCATGCGCGAGGGCACGCCGAGGGGGTTGAGGCAGATCTCGATCGGGGTGCCGTCGGGCAGGAAGGGCATGTCCTCCTCCGGCACGATCTTGGCGACGACGCCCTTGTTGCCGTGGCGGCCGGCCATCTTGTCACCGACCTCGAGCTTCTGCTTCGTGGCGATGTAGACCTTGACCTGCTTGATGACGCCGGGACCGTTCTCGTCGCCGGTCTCGATCGTGGCGATCTTGCGCTCACGGTCGCCTTCCAGCTCGTCGAACTTCGACTGGAAGGAGGCGATGATCTCCATGATCTTGATGCGGACGGGCGAGGGATCGATCTCGATGTGCTTCGCGACGGCGGCCAGCTTGCGCAGGAGCGTCTTGGTGATCTTGCGGTTGGCCGGGATGATGATCTCACCGGTCTGGCCGTTGATGACGTCGAGCGGAATCTTTTCCCCGAGGAGGATGTTGGACAAGGCCTCGGTCAGCTGCTCGCGCAGCTTGTCCATCTGGGTCTTGTAGTCCTCCTGGATCTGCTTGACCTGGCGGCGGCGATCGGACGGGGACAGGCGGTCGCGCTCCGCGTCGAGGCGGCTGGTCGAGACCTTGACGTCCATGATGATGCCGTTGACGCCGGAGGGGACGATGAGGGAGGTGTCCTTCACGTCCGCGGCCTTCTCGCCGAAGATGGCGCGGAGGAGCTTTTCCTCAGGGGCGAGCTCGGTCTCGGACTTCGGGGTGATCTTGCCGACGAGGATGTCGCCGGGCTTGACCTCGGCGCCGACGCGGATGACGCCGTTGTGGTCGAGGTTCTTGAGCGCCTCCTCGCCGATGTTCGGGATGTCGCGCGTGATCTCCTCGGGCCCGAGCTTGGTGTCGCGGGCGGTGACCTCGAATTCCTGGACGTGGATCGAGGTGAAGATGTCCTCCTTGAGGACCTTCTCGGAGATGAGGATGGCGTCCTCGAAGTTGTAGCCGTTCCACGGCATGAAGCCGACGAGGACGTTGCGCCCGAGCGCGAGCTCGCCGTGGTCGGTCGAGGGACCGTCGGCGATGCACTCGCCCTTTTTGACCTTCTGGCCCTTCTTGACGATGGGCCGCTGGCTGAAGCAGGTGCCGGCGTTCGAGCGCATGAATTTGCGCAGCTCGTAGACGTAGACGCCGTTCTTCGGGTCGTGCTTCGGGTGGCGGGGCATCTCGCCGTCCTTGGTGACGATGATCTGCTTGGCGTCCACGGAGGCGACGAGTCCGGTGTCCTCGGCGATGACGACGGTCTTGGAGTCGCTGGCGAGGCGGGCCTCGAGGCCGGTGCCGACGAACGGCGCCTCGGTCTGCAGGAGCGGCACGCCCTGGCGCTGCATGTTCGAGCCCATGAGCGCGCGGTTGGCGTCGTCGTGCTCGAGGAACGGGATGAGGCCGGCCGCGACGGACACGACCTGCTTGGGCGAGACGTCCATCAGGTCGACCTCGTCGGCGGTGACCTCGAGGAAGTTGCCGGAGTTGCGGGCGGTGACCTTGCCGAGGTAGTTGCCCTTGTCATCGACCTCGGCGTTGGCCTGGGCGATGGTCTTGCCTTCCTCCTGGTCGGCGGTGAGGTAGACGACCTTGTCGGAGACGCGGCCCTTCTCGACGACGCGGTAGGGCGACTCGATGAAGCCGAATTCGTTGACGCGGGCGTAGGTGGAGAGCGAGTTGATGAGGCCGATGTTCGGGCCTTCCGGGGTCTCGATCGGGCAGATGCGGCCGTAATGAGAGGGATGGACGTCGCGGACCTCGAAGCCGGCGCGTTCGCGGTTCAGGCCGCCCGGCCCGAGGGCGGAGAGGCGGCGCTTGTGGGTGAGCTCGGCCAGGGGATTGATCTGGTCCATGAACTGCGACAGCTGGCTGCGCGCGAAGAAATCGCGGATCACGGTCGTCAGGGCCTTCGGGTTGATCAGCTTCTGCGGCGTGATCGAGTCGACGCTCTGGTCATAGAGGGTCATGCGCTCGCGGACGAGGCGCTCGGTGCGGCTGAGGCCGACGCGGCACTGGTTGGCGAGGAGCTCGCCCACGGTGCGGACGCGGCGCGAGCCGAGGTGGTCGATGTCGTCGACGATGCCGTCGCTCTTCTTGAGGCGGACGAGGTACTTGGTGGCGGCGACGATGTCGGAGCTGTCGAGGATGCGGTTCTCGAGGTCGATCTTGAGGTCGAGCTTCTGGTTGATCTTGTAGCGGCCGACGCGGCCGAGGTCGTAGCGCTTCGGGTCGAAGAACAGGCGCTTGAGCAGGGCCTTGGCGTTCGCGGTGGTCGGCGGCTCGCCCGGGCGCAGCTTCTTGTAGATCTCCTTGAGGGCCTCCTCCTCGTTGCGGGTCGGGTCCTTCTTGAGTGCGCGGATGATGGCGCCCTCGTCGGCGGTGGTGTCGATGACGCGCATCGACTTGATGTCGTGCTTCTCGAAGGTGCGGACGATGGCCTTGGTGAGCGGCTCGAAGGCGCGGGCGAGCACGACGCCCTTCTGGGCGTCAATGACGTCCTCGACGAGGACGAGGGTGGAGACGTTCTCGAGGTCGAGGGCCTTGCTGACCTTGAGGTCCTGGATGGTGTAGAACAGGTTCAGGATATCCAAGTCGTTGCTGAAGCCGATGGAGCGGAGCAGCGTCGTGATGAGGAATTTCCGGCGGCGGCGGCGGCGGTCGAGGTAGACGTAGAGCAGGTCGTTGTTGTCGAACTGGACCTCGAGCCAGGTGCCGCGGTCGGGGATGATGCGGAAGGAGTGCAGCAGCTTGCCGTTCGGGTGGGTGGCGACCTCGAAGCAGATGCCGGGGGAGCGGTGGAGCTGGGAGACGACGACGCGCTCGGCGCCGTTGATGATGAAGGAGCCGCGCTCGGTCACCATCGGGATGTCACCCATGAAGATCTCCTCGTCCTTGATGAAGTCCTCCTCGCGCAGGCGCAGCTTCACGTAGAGCGGCACGGCGTAGGTGGTGCCCTCGCGGAGGCACTCGATCTCGGAGCTCTTGGGCTCGCCGATCGTGTAGGAGACGTACTCGAGCGTCAGGCGCTCGTCGTAGGAATTGATCGGGAAGACCTCCTTGAAGACGGCCTCGAGGCCGAAGGGCTTGCGCTGCTTCTCGGGCGTGTCCTTCTGGAGGTACTCCAGGTAGGAGCTGATCTGCAGCTCAATGAGGTTGGGCGGCTGGATGACTTCGCGGAGTTTGCCGAAGTTGATGCGTTCGGTGTGAGTGCGGTCGGCCATGGAATTATCCCGTGTAGATGTGAACTGAAAGGAAAGGAGCGGACTCAGTTATTCAGCGGCGAATAACCGGCAAGGGTGCGCCCGGACGCGGGTCCGGGGACGCCGAAAGAACAAACGAAAAAAAGCCGAAAGACAGGCCGCGGTTGGACACGGCCTGTCTCGGTGAAGCGGAAAGATGGGAGCGTGTAATCGCCAAGCGGTTACTTGAGTTCCACCTTGGCGCCGGCGGCCTCGAGCTTCTTCTTGATTTCCTCGGCCTCGGCCTTGTTGACGCCTTCCTTGACGGGCTTGGGCGCACCTTCGACGAGGTCCTTGGCTTCCTTGAGGCCCAGGCCGGTGATGGCGCGGACTTCCTTGATGGCGCCGATCTTGTTCGCGCCGGCCTCGAGGAGGACGACGGTGAACTCGGTCTTCTCCTCGGCGACGGCGGCGGCCGGGCCGGCGGCGGCGGCGGCGGGGCCGGCGGCGGCGGCGGCGGAAACGCCCCACTTGGTCTCGAGCTCCTTGACGAGGCCGGCGAGATCGAGGATGGACTGGGTGGACAGCCACTCAATGACTTGGTCTTTGGTGATGTTGCTCATGGTATTTTCTCCTGAAGGGGCTAGCGGTCTCGGGAGGTGAAACGCGTTTAAGGGACGTATCCCCTAGCCTCTTCCTTGGATGTTTTGCTTCCCGGCTTGCGCCGGGAAAAGTGGATCAGGTTTAAGTGTTAAGGTGGCGGGGTCAGGCGGCGGGGGCGGCGGGCTGCTCCTGCTTGACCTTGGCGTCGAGGACGCGGACGAAGGCGGCGGCGTTCGACAGGAGCAGGCCGAGGAACATCGAGCGCAGGGCCTCGAACGAGGGCAGGTCGGCGAGCTTCGACAGCTCGGCGGCGGTCATGAGCTTCTTGTCGAGCACGCCCACCTTGACCTCGAGCTTCTGCTTTTCCTCGATGAACTTCTTCAGCGTCTTGGCGACGCCGGCGGGGTTCTTGCCGCCGACGACGACGGCGGTCTGGCCGGTGAGGGACTTCTCCAGGTCGGGCAGGCCGAAGGCCTTGGCCGCGACGCGGAACGAGCTGTTCTTCACGACGTGGAACTCGGCCTTCTCGGGCGCGAGCCGCTTGCGCAGCTCGGCGGCGTCGGCGACGGTCAGCTTCGTGAAGTTGGTGAGGATGACGTAGTCGGACTTCTTCAGGTGCCCGGTGACCTCCTCGATCAGGTATTTCTTTTCGGCTCTCATGGTGCGGTGCTCCGGGTTAGAATTTGTTGAACTCGGCGGTCGCGAGCTTCACGCCCGGGCTCATCGAGGACGAGAGCGTGACGCTCTTGATGTAGTGACCCTTGAACGCGGCCGGCTTGGCCTTGCCGATGGCCTCGAGGACGGCGGCGACATTCTCGGTGATCTGGTCGGCGGTGAACGAGCGCTTGCCGACGCCGACGCCGATGTTGGCGGTCTTGTCGACCTTGAACTCGACGCGGCCGGCCTTGACGGCCTTGATGCCCGCGGCGATGTCGTCGGTGACGGTGCCGGACTTCGGGTTGGGCATGAGGCCCTTGGGGCCGAGGACGCGCGCGAGGGTGCGGACCTGCTTCATGGCCTCGGTGGTCGCGATGGCGACGTCGAAGTCGAGCCAGCCCTCGGTGATCCTGGCCATCACGTCGGCGAGGCCGGCGGTGTCGGCGCCCGCGGCGAGGGCCTTGGCGGGATCGTCGGTGAAGACGAGCACGCGGACCTTCTTGCCGGAGCCGTTGGGCAGCGGCGTGGTGCCGCGGACCATCTGGTCGCCCTGCGCCGGGTCGACGCCGAGGCGGAAGGACAGCTCGACGGTCTCGTCGAACTTGGCCTTGGGGAACTTGGCGAGGACTTCGACCGCTTCCTTGAGCGGGTATTCCTTCGCGAGGTCAGCGGCCGTGACGGCGCTGCGGTATCTTTTGCTGTGTTTGACGGGCATGGGTGACTCCTTGCGGTGCGAACGTCCCTGGGGGGACTCCCGCGGTGAGTGGTGGTTGAGGGAAAATCAGTCGACGACCTCGATGCCCATGTTGCGGGCGGTGCCGGCGATCATGCGGACGGCGGCCTCCTCGCTGTTGGCGTTGAGGTCGGCCTTCTTGATCTTGATGATCTCGAGGATCTGTTTCTTCGTGACCTTGCCGACCTTGTCCATGTTGGGCTTGGCCGAGCCGGTGGCGATGCCGGCGGCCTTCTTCAGGAGCACGGACGCCGGGGGCGACTTGAGGATGAAGGTGAAGGACTTGTCGGCGTAGACCGTGATGACGACCGGGATGATCATGCCATTCTGGTCCTTGGTCCGCGCGTTGAATTCCTTGCAGAAGCCCATGATGTTGACGCCCTGGGCGCCGAGGGCGGGGCCGACGGGGGGCGCCGGATTGGCGGCACCGGCGGGGAGCTGGAGACGGACGTAACCTTGGATTTTCTTGGCCATGGGAAGAGGGCGTGCGGGTGGTTGGGTGGGCGGCGGGATCAGCTTTCAGAGGCGCGCTGGACCTGCCAGTATTCGAGTTCGACGGGGGTGAACCGGCCGAAGATGGAGACGGAAATCTTGAGCTTGCCGCGGGCGGGGTCGACCTCGTCGACGCGGCCGGTCAGGTTGGCGAAGGCGCCGTCGGTGATCTTGACCTCCTCGCCGACGTCGAAGGTGACCTTCGGCACTTCCTTGCCCGACGCGGCCTCGACGCGGGCCTTGATGTCGTCGATCTCGGCCTGGCGCAGCGGCGCCGGCTTGTCCCCGCCGACGAAGCCGATGACGCCTGCGGCGTCCTTCACGAAATAGAAGGGCTTGATGATGACCTGCTTTTCCGCGTCGTACAGGCTCAGGTTGATGAACACGTAGCCGGGATAAAGCTTGCGGACCTTGGTCGACTTCTTGCCGTTCTTGACCTCGGAGACGACCTCGGTCGGCAGCAGCACCTCGAAGATGTGGTCGTCGAGCTCCTCGGCCTTCTTGAACTTCTCGATGTAGTTCTTCACCTTGTTCTCCTGGCCGGAGAGGGTGTGGAGGGCGAACCACTGGGCGCCGGTCGGCGTGGAAGTCGGAGGGGACATCGGACGGAAAGGGTTAGCGGCTGATCAGCTCGGTGACGGCGTCGACCACGTTGTAGAGGGCGAAGTCGCTGATGCTGGTGAACAGGCCGAGCAGGAGGCAGGCGACGATCACGACGATCGTCGAGTCCTTGAGCTCGGTGCGGGTCGGCCAGCTGGCTTTCTGCAGCTCGGTGACGAGCTCGCCGAAGAAAATGCGGGCGCTGCGGAAGGGATTGGCCATATGATGAATTGGGCGAAAGTGGCAGGGGCGGAGGGAATCGAACCCCCAACCAACGGTTTTGGAGACCGCTACTCTACCAATTGAGCTACACCCCTGTGATATATTTCTTTTAGACGACACAGCCGGGACCCCCAAAGGAGCCCCGGCAGCGTCGGACGTAAGAGGTTAAGGACGCTTATTCGATGATCTCGGTGACGCGACCGGCACCGATGGTGCGGCCGCCTTCCCGGATGGCGAATTTCTGCGTTTTCTCCATGGCGATCGGGACGATCAGGTTGATTTCAACCGCGATGTTGTCACCGGGCATGATCATTTCGACGCCAGTCGGCAGGTTGACGACGCCCGTCACGTCCGTGGTGCGGAAGTAGAACTGGGGGCGGTAACCGTTGAAGAACGGGGTGTGGCGGCCGCCCTCGTCCTTCGAGAGGACGTAGATCTCGGCCTTGGCCTTCGTGTGCGGCGTGATGGACTTCGGGGCGGCGATGACCTGGCCGCGCTCGATGCCTTCCTTTTCAATGCCACGGAGCAGGATGCCGACGTTGTCGCCCGCCTGGCCCTGGTCGAGCAGCTTGCGGAACATCTCGATGCCGGTGACGACGGTCGTGGTCGTGTCCTTGAGGCCGACGATCTCGACGGTGTCGTTGAGCTTGCAGACGCCGCGCTCGATGCGGCCGGTCGCGACGGTGCCGCGGCCGGTGATCGAGAAGACGTCCTCGACGGACATCAGGAACGGCTTGTCGAGCTCGCGCTGCGGCTCGGGAATCTCGGAGTCGATGGCCGCCATGAGGTCGGCGATCGCCTTCTCGCCCTCGGGCTTGCCCTCGAGCGCGGCGGTGGCGGAGCCGCGGATGATCTTCGTGGCCTTGCCGTCAAACTTGTACTTGGTCAGGAGGTCGCGGATCTCCTCCTCGACCAGCTCGAGCAGCTCCGGGTCGTCGATGAGGTCGACCTTGTTGAGGAACACCACCAGCTTCGGCACGCCGACCTGGTAGGCGAGGAGGATGTGCTCGCGGGTCTGCGGCATCGGGCCGTCGGCGGCCGAGACGACGAGGATCGCGCCGTCCATCTGGGCGGCGCCCGTGATCATGTTCTTGACGAAGTCCGCGTGGCCGGGGCAGTCGACGTGCGCATAGTGGCGCTTGTCCGACTCATACTCCACGTGGGCGACCGAGATCGTGACGATCTTGGAGGCGTCACGCACCGTGCCGCCCTTGGCGATGTCCGCGTAGGACTTGACCTCGGCGAGGCCCTTGCGGGCCTGGACGGCGAGAATCGCGGTCGTCAGCGTGGTCTTGCCGTGATCGACGTGGCCGATCGTGCCGACGTTGACGTGCGGCTTTTTGCGTTCGAATGTTCCTTTAGCCATGTGGAGCTGGAGTAGGTTGTTGGTGGTTGAAGTGGTTGATCTTGATTAACGTCGGAGATCACCGACGTTGGCCTGGAGCCCAGAACCGGATTCGAACCGGCGACCTCGTCCTTACCAAGAACGTGCTCTGCCAACTGAGCTATCTGGGCAGACCAAGGCACAGACCAAAATAGAAAAGAATGGCCAGAGAATAGCCCGCAAAATTCCCCGTCAACTAGATTCTTGCAAATTCCCAAAAAATCCTACGGCCCGACCCAAACCAGGTACCGTCCGGGACTCAACCTTTCGCCCAGCCGGAACGTTTTTACAAGGTAGGATCGGAAAAAAGCATCCACCTTTTCATCCACCTCCCCCCAACTGGAATCGATGATCAAAATCGGCTCACCCACGATCCCGGCATTGCTGACCGCCACCAGATACTCCAGCGGGCCGAAATCCGGGCGCGGCAGGGAAAGTCCTACAAGTGCCTCGGCAATAATAGTATTCCCACCGGCCAATCCCTTTACCTCCAGGAAACCGCTCCTGTCCGCCAAGACGGGCCGCTGCACGTCAACCTGTCCCATGCCGGCAAAGGGGTCTTCATTGCCCTGCGCCAGCACATCGGACAGCTTCTCCGGCACCGCCAGTTCCTCCGTCCCGTAGGCCTTGAGGTTTTGCTCCGGAAAAGTGAAATTCGCTTCAAAGCTGCCAAAAACCTGCCCCGGCTGCCGCCGCAGGCTGGCGGGCAGGGGTTGCTGGCCAAAATTCCACTCCGTGGGGAAAAACAACGGCGTCGGATCGTATAGTTCCGCCCGCTCGCGCATGACGCGGTCGCCGACCCCGGTACCCGTTCCGGCCAGCCGCACGAAGGGCGCCCGGCCCGGCGCCGCCACCGCCGCGACCTGCCGCCGGGCACGGGTCCAGAGCCCCCAGGCGCCGGTCACCGTCACCGCAATCAGGCAGCCGATCCAGACGCGCCGCTTCACTTCCAGGTTCCCGATGCGCATGGGACCGCCTATTTCGCCGGGCTCTCGGGCTCGGGCGGCTCGGCGGCCGCCTGCACGCTGGCAAAACCCACCGCGCGCGCCATGTCGCACAATTTGAAAAACGCCTGCACCGACACCTGCCGGTCCGCGCGCACCAGCATCACCGCGCCGGGATGTTTCTTCGCGTAATCCGCCATTTGCTTCCGCAGGTCGTCCAGGGTGTACATGCCGCCCTCGAACAGGATCACGTTGTCGCGCCGGTAACTGACAACCACCGAGGCCGCGGGATTGCCCTCCGCCGCGGCGCCGGCCGAGGGCAGGTCCAGCCCGCCCGCGTCACTCATCCCGACGGGCACACCGGGCGCGAGCACGAAGCGCGAGCCCAGCAGGCTGAAAAACAGCACGATCACGGCGACGTTCACCCACGCGACAAAATCGAACTCGCGCGGCGGCGGGCTCAGGCGGGATTCGAGCTCGAGCGGGCGCGTGATCATTTTTTCTCCCCCGGGCCGTCTTTCTCCCCGGTCCCGTTCCGGTAGTCGCGCAGCAGGAAACGCATCAGCTCGCTGCCGACCCATTCCATGTCCTGCACCAGCGCCCGCACGCGCCCGGTCAGGAAATGCCGCGCGAGGTGGGCCGGGATGGCGACGGCCAGGCCGGCGGCCGCCGTCAGCAGCGCCTCCCACATGCCGCTGGCCAGCGCGCGGGACGTCGCGTAGTTGCCGCCCTGCTCGAAGAGCCAGAACGTGTTGATCATCCCCAGGAGCGTGCCGAGCAGGCCGAACAGGGGCGCGATCTGCGCGATGGCCGCGAGCGCGCCGATGCGCCGCTCGAGCACCGGGATCTCCGCCAGCGCGGCCTCCTGCACGGCGAAGCGCAGCGCCGGCTCGTCGTCCGTCGCGTGCCGCAGGCCCGCCTTCACCACCCGCGCCACCGGCCCCGGCGTCTCCTCGCACAGCGTGAGCGCCTCCATCAGCCGGTTTTTCTGCAGCAGGTTCTTGATGCCGTTGAGGAATTCCGTGGAGCGGATCTGCCCGCGGTGCAGGAAGAGCGCGCGCTCGATGAAGATGACCAGCGCGACCAGGCCGAGCAGCAGCAGCAGCCACATCACGGGACCGCCCTTGGCGAAGACACTGTAGCTGAAAGCGTTCATGCAGGTGCGCGCATCATGCGGGGCCGGTCCAGGTCGTAAATGCCAAAGCTCACGGCTTCGCCCCCCCGGGCGGACGGAACCGCGCCAGCTTCGCCTGCGCCTGCGCCACGCCGTAGAGCTGGTACTTCACGATCAGGGCGTAGGCCTGCTGGGCCTCGTCGAGCCGGCCGGCGTCCTCGTGGATCTGCCCCAGCTCGAGCAGCGAGCGCGCCACCCAGTAGCGGCCCTTCGCCCCGAGCCGGGCCGCCTGCGCCGGATCGAGCAGGAAATCGTTCACCACCGACCAGAACACCGCCTGCGCCTGGGCCGGCTGCGCCCGCTTGGCGAGCGCGTAACCCCACTTGAAACCCGCCTCCACGCGCAGGTCGAGCGGGGCGTCCGGCCGGTCGCGCAGGCGCTCGAAGATCGCCGCCGCGCTCTCGTAGTTCACGACGCTGTTGGCCCCCTGCGCGAAGAGGCTGTCCGCCAGCGCCAGCTGCGCGAGCAGCACGTCCGGGTGCTGGCCGTAGTTGTTGATCAGGTCCTCGTAGAACTGCCGCGCCGTCGCGAAATCGTTCAGCTTCCGCATCAGGTCGCCCTGCTTCAGCCGGGCGTAGAAGACCAGCTCGTCCCCGGGATAATTCTTGATCAGGCGCTCGAGCAGCTTGTAGGCCTCCTGCAGCCGCAGGTCGAGGCCCTGCCGCTCCAGGTTCAGGGCGGCCTCGTAGAGCGCCAGCGGCGCGTACTCGCTCTGCTTGTAATTCTCGTTGTCCACGAAGCTCACGAGCACGCCCTGCGCCCCGGCCAGGTCGCCGCGCTGGGTGAGGTACGCCGCCTGCACAAGGTAGGAGTACTGCGCCGCCGCCGTGGGGCGGAAGTCCGCGCGCAATTTTTCCAGCACGGCGAACCCCTCCTTGTCGCGGTTGAGCGCGAGCAGGGCCTGCGCCTTCAGCAGCTCGGCCATGCTCAGCACGTTCGTGCGCAGCACCGGGTCGGACGGTCCCGCCGGCTGCACCAGGGCCAGCAGCTCGTCCGCCTGCCGGAGCGTGACGTCGGGCTGGCCGTTGTCGAAGGACAGCTTGGCCCGCAGCCACATCAGCCGGATGCGCAGCTCCTCGGGCACGCCCTGCGCGCCGCCGGCCAGCAGCCGGTTGACGCGCGCGTAGGCCGCCGGCGCCTGACCGCGCACCTGCATTTCCTTGACCAGGTTCCACTCCGCTTGCCAGCGGTTCACCGGGTCGAAACCCGGGTTGCCCGCCGCGGCGTCGAGCTGCCGGGCGGCCCCGTCCAGCTGGTCGGCCCGGATGTCCGACAGCACCCGCTGGAAGATCAGCACCCCGGCCGGCACCACCGCCGGCGACTCGTGCAGGGCCGCCTCGTAGGCGTCCGCCGCGTTCCGGTAGTCGCCCGCCCGGAAAAACGCCTCCGCCAGCAGCACCCCGAGCTCGGCGCGCTCGCGGCCCGGGCCGAGCACGTCGCGGAGTTGCGCGATCAGGTCGGCCGCCGTGCGCGGCCGCTTCAGGTCCCAGGCCACCACCAGCCGCACCCCGAGCGCCGCCGCCTTCAGAGGCGAACCCGGGTACCGCTCCAGCAGCGCGCGCGCATCCTCCTCCGCGGGGGCGTAGGCCTTGTCCGCCAGCGCCGCCTGCGCGCGGACCAGCAGCAGATCCTCGATGATCCGGCTCTGGGCCGGCCCGCCGATCAGCTCGCTCAGGTCGCGCCGCAGCTGCTCGTGCTCCGCCGGGGTCTTCGCGCCGCGCGCCAGCAGCTGCAGCGCGAGCCGCTGCGTCTCCGCTTTCTGGCCGTCGCGCACCAGATTGAGGAAGGCCTGCCGGCCGGCCACGCTGCGCTCGCCGGCGATCAGGCCCAGCATCAGGCCCAGCTGGTCCGCCGCCTCGCGCTCCGTGGCCGGCAGCACCGCGAGCTGGTGCTGCAGGACCGCCTGCGCCTCCGCCGCCCGGCCGAGCCCCGCGAGGGCCGCCGCATAGGTCCGCACCGCCGTGTAACCCGTGCGCGTCCCCTGAAACCGGTCCATGTTGCCCCGGATCGCCGCCAGCTCGGGCTCGCTCAGCACGCCGACCCGCAGCCGCGCCTGTTCCTGGCCGATGAGAAAATTGATCCGCTCCAGCTCGGACACGGCCGCCGCGCCGGCCTGCTCGAAAGCCGTGTTGCGCCGGGCGGTGTCGTTCTCCGCGTCCGCCACCAGGCCCTGCAGGTAATACCACCAGCCCTTGTCCGCCGCCGGCAGGTCGTCCACCTTGCCGGCCGCCAGCGCGGCCTTCGCCGCGCCCACGCGGCGCGCGTTGATCGCGAGCAGGCCGGCCCGCAGCTGGTAGGCCGCCGTATGCGGCCCGTCGTAGGCCTGCAGGATCTTCTCGGCCGCCGCCGTCTCGCCGGCATCCATCAGGGCCGAGATCAGCAGCAGGCTGATCCGCTGGCGCTCCTCCACCGGCAGCGCCTTGTCCGGGAGGATCGAGCGGTAGATCCCCGCAGCGGTGGCGGGAAAGCCCGCCTGCAGCGCCCCGGTGGCGCGGCCCTCGGCCACGATCCAGCCGCCCGGCACCGCCACCTGGGTCCCCGGACCGGCCACCAGCGGACTCGGGTCCGCGACCTGCGCCCCGAGGCGGCCGGCCGTCAGCCCCAGTGAAAACAGGATGAACCGCGCTGACTTCGTCATGAACCGCGGCATCGTGCAGCCGCCGCCGCCGCGTGGCAAGCGCCGCGTGGCCGGCCCCGGCGCGCCGGCGGCGGGTTGAAAAAAGCCTGTTTCGTGTAACATGAAAATTCTCGCGCCGCTCTCCCCCGTGCGACAATCTCCGGCCGGTTAAGTTCAATTCCACCTCCTCCACCACCATGAGTGCCGTCCTGATCTTCCTCGGAGTCCTGCTCCTTCTCGCCATCGTCCTCGGCCTGTGGGTCGCGGGCATCTACAACTCCCTCGTCTCGCTCCGCAACCGCTTCAAGAACGCCTTCGCCCAGATCGACGTCCAGCTGAAGCGCCGCTACGACCTCATCCCCAACCTCGTCGAGGTCGCCAAGGGCTACATGAAGCACGAGAGCTCCACCCTCGAGGCCGTCATCGCCGCCCGCAACACCGCCTACGCGGCCTCCAAGGCCGCCGCGGCCAACCCCGCCGACGCCGGCGCAATGAAGAGCCTCCTCGGCGCCGAGTCCGGCCTCGCCGGCGCCATGTCGCGCCTGATGGTCGTCTCCGAGCAGTACCCCGACCTCAAGGCCAACCAGAACATGATGCAGCTCACCGAGGAGATGACCTCCACGGAGAACAAGATCTCGTTCGCCCGCCAGGCCTACAACGACTCCGTCATGAGCTACAACACCACCCGCGAATCCTTCCCGACGAACGTCCTCGCCGGCATGTTCAACTTCGCCGAGGCCCAGCTCTTCCAGATCGAGGATGCCGCCGAGCGCGCCGCCCCCAAGGTCAGCTTCAGCTGACGGCCGCCCGCCCCGGCCGCAAAAGGTACCATGGAAACGCCCGTCCCGCCGACCCCGCCACCGCTCCCGCGGGGCAATGAGAAAATCTGGAGCATCCTGTGCCATCTGTCCGCGCTGGTCAGCGTGGTGGGCGTGGGCCTGCTCGTGCCCCTGATTGTCTACCTCTCCATGAAGGACGATTCCGCCTACGTCGCCGCCAACGCGCGGGAGGCCCTCAATTTCCACCTCTCGCTCTTCATCTACTGCCTGTGCTGCATCCCGCTCATCTTTGTCGTGATCGGCCTCCCGCTGCTCGTCCTGATCGGGCTGGCCACGCTCGTGCTCTCCTTCGTGGCGGCGATCAAGGCCTCCGAAGGCGGCTGCTACCGCTACCCGCTCACGCTGCGGCTCGTCTCCTGAGCCCGGCCCACCCCTCCTGACCATGCAAAACACCACCGCCTTCACCCTCACCGGCCAGCGCATCACCCGGGAACTCGGCACCGTGCGCGGCATCGTCGTCCGCTCCCGCTCCATCATCGGCAGCCTCGGCGCGGGCCTCCAGACCCTCTTCGGCGGCGACATCACGCTCTACACCGATCTCTGCGAACACGCGCGCCGGGACGCCTATGAGCGCATGTGCGCCCACGCGACCGAGCGCGGCGCCAATGCCATCATCGGCCTGCGCTACGATGCCACCGAGGTCATGGGTGGCCTCACCGAGGTCCTCTGCTACGGCACCGCCGTCATCATCGAGCCGGCCTGAGGCCCCGCCAACCGCGGCCGGACCCATGGATTTCTTCGAGGCTCAGGAGCGCGCCCGCAAACGGACCAACCGGCTCGTCGTGCTCTTCGTGTTCGCCGTCGCCGGCACGATCCTCGCCGGCTACGCCGCGACCGTCCTCCTCGTGCGGGTGTGGCCGGACCATTCGTCCCGCCGCGGCCGCTACTCCTCTTATAATGGCGCGGACGAGGCGCCCCGCATCGGATACTGGGACCCGCGGCTCTTCGCCGGGGTCGTCTGCGGCACCCTCGTGATCGTCGGCCTGGCCTCGCTCTTCAAGTGGTCGCAGATGCGCCAGGGCGGATCCGCCGTGGCCGAAATGGTCGGCGGCCGGCCCGTCGACCTGAAGACCACCGACCTGCAGGAGCGCCGGCTGCTCAACGTGGTCGAGGAAATGTCCATCGCCGCGGGCATCCCCATGCCCGCGGTCTACATCCTCGAGCAGGAACCCGGCCTCAACGCCTTCGCCGCCGGCCTCACCACCAGCGATGCCGCCGTGACCGTCACCCGTGGCACCCTCGACAAGCTCACCCGCGACGAGCTGCAGGGTGTCATCGGCCATGAGTTCAGCCACATCCTCAATGGCGACATGCGGCTCAACGTCCGCATCACCGCCATCGTGTTCGGCATCCTCGTCATCGGCCTGCTCGGCCGGGGCATCCTCCAGTCGATGGGCCAGGGCCGCGTGCGCCTCGGCGGCGACGGGAAAAAAGGCGGCGGCCTCGTCCTCATCCTCGCCATCGGCGCCGCCCTCACGGTCATCGGCTACATCGGCTATTTCTTCGGCCGGCTCATCCAGGCCGCCGTGTCGCGCCAGCGGGAATTCCTGGCCGACGCCTCCGCCGTGCAGTTCACCCGCAACCCGGGCGGCGTCACCGGCGCCCTCAAGAAGATCGGCGGCTACGCCCTCGGCGGCAACATCCTCGACCGGCACGGCGCCGAGATCGGCCATTTTTTCTTCGCCCAGGCGTTCGAATCCAACTTCGGCGGCCTCTGGGCCACCCACCCGCCGCTCGGGGAACGCATCCGCGCGATCGACCCGCAGTGGGACGGCAAGGTGTTCGATCCGCCCGAAGTGGTGGACGTCGCGCACGAATCCTCCGCGATCGCCGGCTTCGGCGGCGGGCTGTCCGCGGCCGCCGGTCCGCGGCCGCGCTCCTTCGTCTCCGTCCCCTTCAAGCCGGTCGCGGTGGTCGCCGACGTCGGCGCGCTGACCGAGGCGCATTTCCGCCAGGCCCAGGAACTCGCCGGGACCATCCCCGCCCGCCTGCGCGAGGCCGTGCGCGACACCGCCGCCGCACAGGTGCTGGTCTACGGCCTGCTCCTCGGGGGCACCCCCGAGGAGCGCGACCGCCAGCAGGCGCTGGTCGCGCAGCACGCCGGGGCCGACGCCGCCGCGGCGCTCGCCGGCCAGCGCGCCGCCCTGAGCCTGCTCGATCCGGCCGCCCGCCTGCCCCTCCTCCAGCTCGCCCTCCCGGCCCTGCGCCCGCTCCGCGGCGCCGCCCTCGACCGCTTTTTCACCACGCTCGACGAGCTCGTGCATGCCGACGGCCGCGTCACGCCCTTTGAATTTGCGGTGCAGAAAATGCTCCTGCGCCAGCTCGGGCTCGCGCATCAGCCCGCCCAGGGCGTGCAGTTCGACTCCTTCGACTCCGTCCGCGCCGAGATCGCGGTCGTGCTCTCCGCGCTCGCCACGCTCAGCCCGAAGGATTCCGCCGGCGCCTTCGCGGAGGGCGCGGCCCAGATCCCGGTCATCCGCGACCAGCTCGGCCTGTGCGCGCCCGCGGCCTGCGGGCTCGAGCCGCTCGACGCCGCCCTGGACAAGCTCGCCGCCAGCTCCCTGCCCATCAAGCAGCGCGTGCTGGTCGCCGCCGGCCACGTCATCGCCGCGGACGGCACCGTGACCGCAGAGGAGGGCGAGCTCTTCCGCGCCCTCGCCGCCACGCTCGGTTGCCCGATGCCCGCACTGGGCCTCGCGGCCTGAGCGGCGCGCGCCATGTTCGGCCCGTGACCCTCGCGGAAAAACAACGGCGGCTCGTCGACGATTACCTGGTCATCGAGGACGCGCAGGAGCGCCTCGCCGCCATCGTCGACCGCGCGCGCCAATCGCCCCCGCTGCCCGCCACCGAGCGCAGCGAAACCAACCGCGTCCGGGGCTGCGTCTCGCAGGCGTGGATCGCCGCCGGGCTGCGCGACGGCCGCTGCCATTTTCGCAGCGACGCCGACTCGCCGCTCGTGCGCGGCCTGCTCCTGCTGCTCTGCGATTTCTACAGCGACGCCCTGCCGGCCGAGGTCGCCGCCACCGAGCCCGCCCTGCTGGAGGAACTCGGCCTCGCGCGCAACCTCTCCCCCACCCGGCTCAACGGCCTGCGCAGCGTCCGGGCAAAAATCCGTGAATTTGCCGCGCAGGCCGCCGAATAACCCGGCCCGGCACCGATCACCGAAACTTGCCACCGCTCCGCCCGTCACAACGGCTGTCACCTCCCGGCCCATGTCCCACGATCATCTCCCCGACCAGCCCTGTTGCGGCATTTCGACCAACCCCGGGGACTATTTCCTCACCCGCCGGCAGTTTCTCAACCGCGTCGGCATGGGCCTCGGGGCCCTGAGCCTCGCCACGCTGCTCGACCCGCTCGACCTCCGCGCGGCGGCGAACCAGGGGCCGGCCGCGAATTCCCTGGCCCCGCGCCCGCCGCCGCTGCCGGGCAGAGCGAAGGCCGTCATCCATATCTTCGCGCAAGGCGCGCCCTCGCACGTGGACACCTGGGACCCGAAACCGATGCTCACGCGGATGAACAACCGCACCCTCGCCGACGGCGGCGTCGCGATGGGCTCGCCGTTCGCCTTCAAGCCCTACGGCCGGTCCGGCATCGAGGTCAGCGACCTGTTCACCAAGACCGCGCAGCATGTCGACGACATGGCGGTCATCCGCTCGATGTACACCGACATCCCCGCGCACGACGTCGCCACCGTGTTCATGAACACCGGCTCGATCCGCATCGCCAAGCCCAGCCTCGGCGCGTGGACCGTCTACGGCCTCGGCTCGGAGAACCAGAACCTCCCGGGCTTCATCTCGCTCCGCAGCGGCAAGCTGCCCGCCGGCGGCGCGGCGAACTACGGCAGCGCCTTCCTGCCCGGCATCTACCAGGGCGCGAGCGTCAACACCCAGGCGCAGAACGTGCAGCAGATGATCCAGAACATCCGGAATCCCTACGTCTCCAAGACCGAGCAGCGCCGCCAGCTCGACTTCATCCACCAGCTCAACGAGCTCCACGCGAAAAACCTCCAGCGCGACGCCGCGCTCGAGACGCGCCTCGAGACCTACGAGATCGCCTTCCGCATGCAGGCCGAGGCCACCGACGCCTTCGACATCAACAAGGAGCCCGCCGAGGTCCGCGCCGCCTATGGCAACACCCAGCCGGGCAAGCAGCTCCTCATCGCCCGCCGCCTCGTCGAGCGCGGCGTGCGCTTCATCCAGGTCTGGCACGACGGCTGGGACCACCACCAGGACCTCGAGGAGCGCATCACGGAAAAGGCCGGCGAGATCGACCAGCCCCTCGCCGCGCTCCTGGCCGACCTGAAGCAGCGCGGCCTGCTCGACTCCACCCTCGTCGTCTGGGGCGGCGAATTCGGCCGCAAGCCCACCAAGGACAAGAACGGCGGCGAGAACCCCGGCCGCGACCACAACGCCAAGGCCTTCACCGTCTGGCTCGCCGGCGGCGGCGTGAAGGGCGGCATCGTCCACGGCGCGACCGACGAGTTCGGCGGCGCCGCGGTGACGGACAAGGTCCACGTGCACGACCTGCATGCGACCATCCTGCAGTGCCTCGGCTTCGACCACACGAAACTCACCTACCGTTTCAACGGCCGCGATTTCCGGCTCACCGACGTGGCCGGCAATGTCGTGAAACCGATCCTCGCGTGAAACCGCCCCCGCCTCGTCCGGCCCATCGGGGCGCAGGCTGGCTGCGCCCTTGGTGGCTGCTGGGGGCATGCCTGCTCGCGACCGACCGGCTTCACGCCGCCGACCCCGCGCCCGCCCTCACCCCCGCCGACCTGCAGTTCTTCGAGACCAGGATCCAGCCGATCCTCAGCAACGAGTGCTACAAGTGCCACAGCCACCAGGCCGACCGCGTCAAGGGCAAGCTCATGCTCGACTCGCGCGACGCCCTGCTGCTCGGCGGCACCAGCGGCCCCGCGATCGTCCCGGGCAAGCCCGATGACAGCCTCCTCATCCAGGCCGTCCGCTACACCGACCCGGACCTGCAGATGCCGCCGCCGGACCACGCCAGCCAGCTGGGCGCGGCGCAGATCGCCGACCTCACCGAGTGGGTGCGCCGCGGCGCGCCCGACCCGCGCGTGCCGCAACCGGGCGTGAACGGCTCCGCCTACGGCGGCATCGGCAAGGCCCACTGGGCCTTCCAGCCGGTGCAAAAACCCGCCGTGCCCGCGGTCAAGGACGCCGCCTGGTGCCAGTCGCCCGTCGACCACTTCGTCCTCGCCAAGCTCGAGGCCGCCGGGCTTCACCCGAATCCCGTCGCCGACAAGCGCACGCTCATCCGCCGTGTCACCTTCGACCTCACCGGCCTGCCGCCGACCGAGCCGGAGATCCAGCGGTTCATCGCCGACGACTCGCCCGGCGCCTTCGCCCGGGTCGTCGACCGGCTGCTCGCCTCGCCCCAGTACGGCGAGCGCTGGGCGCGCTACTGGCTCGATGTCGCGCGCTACTCCGACACCAAGGGCGACGCCCCGAAGCGCAACGACCCGCGCTACCCCGACGCGTGGACCTACCGCGATTACGTCATCAACGCCTTCAACACCGACAAGCCCTACGACCGGTTCGTCCTCGAGCAGCTCGCCGCCGACCGCCTCGTCGCCGATGCCGACAGCAAGGCCCGGGCGCGGCACGAGGAGCCGCCCAACGACCGCCGCGTGCTGGCCGCCCTCGGCTTCCTGACCCTCGGCAACCAGTTCGACGGCCGCCGCGACGACGTCATCGCCGACCAGATCGACGTCACGACCAAGGCCTTCCTCGGCCTCACTGTTGCCTGCGCGCGCTGCCACGACCACAAGTTCGACCCCATCCCGACCAAGGACTACTACTCCCTTTACGGCGTCTTCGCCAACACCGTCATCCCGGCGACGATCACCGCCGAGCCCACCTTGTTCGCCCGGGTCCCCTCGACGCCCGAGCTGCTCGACTACCTGGCCAAGGGCGCGGAGCTGCAGAAAAAGGAGGCCGCCCTCCAGCAGGAGCTGGTCGAGTTCCGCCGCGCCAAGGACCGCGACCCGCAGAAGCGCCGCGACCTCATCCGCGCCGAGGCGCTGCTCCAGCGCGAGATCGGCGACCTGGAGCTGAACCATCCCGGCGCGCCGGCGCGCGCCAACGCCGTCGCTGACGTGGCCCGCGCGCACGACTATCCCGTGCTGCTGCGCGGCGAGGCGCAGAACAAGGGCGACGAGGTGCCGCGCCGTTTCCTGGAAGTCCTTTCGCCCGACCCGGCGCACCGCCCGGCGTGGACCCACGGCTCGGGCCGCGTCGAGCTCGCCCGCGCCATCACCGATCCGAAGAACCCCCTCGCCGCCCGCGTGCTCGTGAACCGGCTCTGGCAGCAGCATTTCGGCGCCGGCTTCGTCAACACCCCCGACGACCTCGGCAACATGTCCTCGCCGCCGACCCACCCCGAGCTGCTCGACTGGCTCGCCGCGGGCTTCGTCGAGTCCGGCTGGTCCATCAAGCAGCTCCAGCGCACCATCGTGCTCAGCAGCACCTACCAGCAGGGCGCGGACGCCAACCCCGCCGCCGTGGCCGCGGACCCGCAGAACCGGCTGCTCTGGCGGGCCAACCTCCGCCGCCTCGACTTCGAGGAACTCTACGACTCGCTCCTCGCCATCGCCGGAACCCTCGACCGTACCGTCGGCGGACGGTCGGTCATGACCTCGAGCGACGCCTTCGGCACCCGCCGCTCGCTCTACACCTACATCGACCGCCGCAACCCGCCCGAGCTGCTCACGCAGTTCGACTTTCCGAATCCCGACACCCCGACCGGCCGGCGTTACGACACCACGGTCCCCCAGCAGGCGCTCTTCCTCATGAACAGCCCGCTCGTCATCGAGACCGCCCGCAAGCTCACCCACCGTCCCGAGTTCGCCGAACTCGGCCGCGATGAGGATCGCGTCACCTCGCTCTACCTCGCCATCTTCCAACGTCCGCCCACCGCGGAGGAAGTGGCGCTCGGCGTCCGTTATGTCCGCGCCAATCCGGCCGGCAAGGCGCTCGAGCTCCCGGAGCCGCCGGCCCAGAAAAGCGCCCGGGCCAAGGCCCAGGAGGAACGCCGCGCCCGGCAGGCCGCCGCCAACCCCAACGCCAAGTACGCCGCCGACGCGCGGCCCGTCGGCGCCAACATCACCTACGGCGGTCCCGAGGACACGTGGACCAAGCTCGCCCACGCACTCTTCCAGACCAACGAGACGATGTTCATCAACTGAGGCCGCCCACCGGCAGCGGCGGTCCAGGGGGGATTAAACGCTCTCTGACCGCCGAGGCTGGCGGATCACGAACCCAGCAGCTTCGGGCCGCCCTCGTTCTCCTCGGCGCCGCCGAGGCCCAGGCCCAGCCCGGTCACCGGCTGGTGCGCCTCGACGAAGCGCCGGCCCTGCTCGAAACCCCACAGCCAGCACGAACCGTCATGGCGGTCGTGCACGAGCAGGTAGTCCGGCACCGTCTCGTCGGATTCCGCGACGATGTTGAACTGGTGGTCGGTCATCCGCTCGAGGATCTGGCGCAGCCGGCCCAGCAGCGGGGCCGAGTCGAGCGTCACCTTCCAGTGCCGGGCCAGCACGACCGGGTGCCGGCCGGAAAAATAATAGCCGAAAAACCGCGGCGGCTCGAAGCGGCCCGTGACCCCCAGCAGCCGCACATGGTCCTCGACCGCCTCAATGAACTTCACCCGCCAGGCGAGGTCGCGCGGCAGTTTGATTTCGGGCAGATCGATGAGTATTTGGTCCGTCATGGACATGGTTCCTTCCGTGGTTCCCCCCATAACGACCCCTTTGGCCCCGCTCTTTAGGTCCCATTCGGGTGAGCGGCGTCTTTACCAATCATTTTAGCGTGTTGCTCCGGCCCGACCATGGTTAGCTTTTGCCCGTCTTGATCCCACTCTACGACGCCCACCAGCACTTCCATTTCGACCCGCTGACGCCGCACCGCGCCGTGATCGACGCGGACCTGCGCCGGCTCGGGATCCGGTGCGCCGTCGTCAACGCCACCAACGAGGAGGAATGGCCGGTCGTCGCCGCCCTCGCCCGCGAATATGACTGGATCCGTCCCAGCTATGGCGTGCATCCGTGGGACAGCGGCAGCCGTTCGCCCGGCTGGCTGGCCGCGCTCCGCGCCCAGCTCACGGCCGACCCGCGCGCCGCCGTCGGCGAGATCGGGCTCGACCGCTGGATCATCGACGGCATCAAGCCCGGCGACCCCCGCATCGCGGGCCTGCGCGTCGCCCCGCTCGCGGAACAGGCGGAGGTCTTCGCCGCCCAGCTCGCGCTCGCCGCGGAGTTCAACCGCGCCGCCTCCATTCACTGCGTGCAAGCCTGGGGCGCCCTGCTCGAACTGCTGCAAAAGACCGCCCGCCCCGCCCGCGGCTTCCTGCTCCACGGCTATGCCGGCCCGGCCGAGATGATTGGGACGTTCACCGGCCTCGGCGCCTGTTATTCATTCAACATCCAGCTGCTCGAGCCGCGCTATGCCAGCCGGCTGGAGAATTTCAAAACGATCCCGGCCGACCGGTTGCTGGTGGAAACCGACGCCCCGACCAAGCCGCCGCCGACCGGGCGCAACCGCTTCCCGCTCGGCTCCGACGCGATGGGCGAGGAGATCAACCACCCCGGCAACATCGCCGTCGCCTACGAGGCGCTGGCCGGGCTGCGCGGCCTGCCGCTGGCGGAACTGGCCGGTCAGGTTGAGACTAACTTCCTCCGCCTGTTTGGTTAAGGTCCGGCGGCAAAGGAGCACCGGCCTGATGACAGCAAGATAATTGCCCCGCGGCGAAATCCCGCCTTCCCATTTTCCGGCAAATCGCTGTAATACCCCGACGTTTGCCTTCCCCACGCAGTTGGCCCGGCGTGCAATCACTATGGCAAATCCGATCATCATTCAGGGGGGCATGGGCGTCGGCGTCTCCGGCTGGCGTCTGGCGCGGGCGGTCGCCCAGACCGGACAACTGGGCGTGGTTTCCGGCACGGCCTTGGCCGGAGTCCTGGCCCGTCAGCTCCAGCTCGGCGATCCCGGCGGCCACCTCGCCCGCGCCGCCGCCCGCTTCCCGCTCCCGGCCGTGGTGGAACGGGTCTGGAAACTCTATTACCTCCCCGGGGGCAAGGCCCCGGAGGCGCCGTTCAAGCTCACGCCCATGCCCGTGCTCCACCCGGGCCCGGCGTTCGTCGAACTCACCGTCCTCGCCAACTTCACCGAGGTTTATCTGGCGAAGGAAGGCCACGACGGGTGCGTCGGCATCAATTTCCTGGAAAAAATCCAGCTCCCCACCCTGCCGTCCCTGTTCGGCGCCATGCTCGGCGGGGTCGATTATGTGCTGATGGGCGCCGGCATCCCCCGCTCCATCCCGGGCGTGCTGGACCGCTTCGCCCGGGGCGAGCCGGCCGAGATGAAAATCGACATCACCGGGTCCGCGCCGGGTGACGACTGCCTCTCCACCTTTGATCCGCGCATCCTGTTCGGCGGCCCCGCGCCCGTCCTGCCGCGGCCGCGGTTCCTCGCCATCATCTCCTCCGCGACGCTCGCCCTGACCCTCGCGCGCAAATCCAACGGCCAGGTCGACGGCTTCATCGTCGAAGGCGCCGTCGCCGGCGGACACAACGCCCCCCCGCGCGGCCCGATGCAGCTCAGCCCCGCGGGCGAACCCGTCTACGGTCCCCGCGATGTGCCCGAACTCGCCAAGATCCGCGAACTCGGCCTGCCCTTCTGGCTGGCGGGCGCCTATGCGCAGCCCGAAAAGCTCGCCGCCGCCCGTGAACTCGGGGCCGCCGGCGTCCAGATCGGGACAGCCTTCGCCTTTTGCGAGGAGTCCGGCATCATGCCCGAGCTGAAACGCCGGATCTTCCAGCTCAGCCGCACCGCGCCGCTGCGCGTGTTCACCGACCCGCTCGCCTCCCCCACCGGCTTCCCCTTCAAGGTGCTCCAGCTGCTCGGCACCCTCTCCGACGAGGTCCGGTATTTCGCCCGGGAACGCATCTGCGACCTCGGCTACCTGCGCGAAGTCTACCGCAAGGCCGACGGCACCGCCGGCTACCGCTGCGCCGGGGAACCGGCGGACGACTACACCGCCAAGGGGGGCACCCTGGTGGATACCGTCGGGCGCAAGTGCCTCTGCAACGGTCTGATGGCCACCATCGGTCTCGGACAGCAGCGCGCAAGTGGCGCCGAGGACCCGATCCTCACGGCCGGGGACGACGTGGCCCACCTCGCCCGTTACCTGGCCCCCGAACGCGACTCCTACGGCGCCGCCGATGTCATCCGCTGGCTGCTGGGCGAGCCCGCGCCGGCGTAACCGGTAGCAGCCGCAGATCCCCCGCCACGCCACCGGTCGCGATTTTCTCCCGGAATCCTGCAACCACGTCTCCGGGATAGCCGTCGTAATGGATGTCATTCCGGGCGTAGTCCGACGCCCTGCTCTCACAACGACTTGATGTCTTGGTAGCGCCCGGAATGACTTCACCCGGATCCGCGCTGCGGTCCGGGTTATTTTTCGGCCAGCGCGAGCCGGCGCACAATCTCGCCCGCGGCCGCGAAACCGAAGGCCCCCGTGATGAACACCGCGGTGCCAAAGCCCGTCGCACAATCGAGCCGCAGGTTCGAGCCCGCCTCGGGCTCGGTCGAGCAGGAACCGTCCGCCCACGGGTAGACGGGCTTCTCCTGCGAGGATATGCAGGGGATGCCGTAAATGTGGCCTTCGCCCTTGGCGAAGCCGTGGTCGCGCCGCAGTTTCTTTCGCACCTGCCGGAGCAGCTCGTCCCCGTGTGCACCGCCAACATCGGTGACGACGATGCGCGTCGCGTCGCGCCGCCCGCCCGCCGAGCCCACGGTGAGCACGGGCTGGCCGCGCCGGGTGCACTCGGCGATGAGCAGCGCCTTGTTCGACATCAGGTCGATGCAGTCCACCACCCAGTCACAGCGCGCGGCCAGCAGCCGGCCGGCCGTCGCGGCCGTAAAATATTCGCCCACGGTCGTGACGCGGCAGTCCGGGTTGATCAATGGCACGCGCTCGGCCAGCGCGGCGACCTTCGGCCGGCCGATGTTGCCGTCCAGCGCCGGGAGCTGCCGGTTGACGTTGGTCAGGCACACGTCGTCCAGGTCGACTAGGGTCAGCGCCCCGACCCCCGAGCGGGCCAGCCCCTCTACGACCCACGACCCCACGCCGCCCACGCCCACGATGGTGACGTGCGCCGCCTGCAGCCGTGGCAGGGCCGCCGCGCCATAGAGCCGGGCCAGACCGCCGAAGCGCTGGAGATAGTTTTCGTTCATCCGCAGGCGCGGTCTATGACCGCCGACCACCCGGTTCGTCAATCCCGGCGGTGGCACCCCGCCCTGCCTCCACGCACGTCGCGCCGAAAGCTATGCATTTCTTGTCCTCGGTGAATTATTAGCCGCCGACACATCGGCCGCGCAAAACGGTCATTACTGCGGACCGGGCCCTTATCGGCATTGGTTTGGCGCCGGCCGGCGGGTAAATTGCACCCTGCAGCCTCCACGCCCTCCCTTCCCCCCAACGGAAATCAAAAAATGAAAAACTACCTCCATGGCAAACGCGGCGTCGACCTGTTGCATGATCCGCTGCTCAACAAGGGCACGGCCTTCACCGACGCGGAACGCGACGCCCTCGGCGTGCGCGGCCTGCTGCCGCCCCGGGTCCACACCCAGGCCGCGCAGGTCACCCGCGTGCTCGACAGCTTCCGGCGCAAGACCAGCGACCTCGAGAAATACATCTACCTCATCTCCCTGCAGGAGCGGAACGAGTCCTTGTTCTACCGCGTGGTGATGGACCACCTGAACGAGATGATGCCCATCATCTACACGCCGACCGTCGGCCAGGCCTGCCAGCGGTGGGGCCACATCTTCCGCCGCTCACGCGGCCTTTACATCACCGCCGCCGACCGCGGCCGCATCATGCAGCTGCTGCGCAACTGGCCCTACGCCGACGTGCGCATGATCGTCGTCACCGACGGCGAGCGCATCCTCGGCCTCGGTGACCTGGGCGCCAACGGCATGGGCATCCCCGTGGGCAAGCTCTCGCTCTACACCGCCTGCGCCGGCGTCCATCCCGCCCAATGCCTCCCCATCATGCTCGACGTCGGCACCAACACCCAGTCCCTGCTGGATGACCCCCTCTACATCGGCACGCCGCAAAAGCGCCTGCGCGGCCCCCTCTACGACGGGCTGGTCGAGGAACTCGTCACCGCCGTCCAGCAGATGTTCCCGTCGGCCTGCCTGCAGTTCGAGGACTTCGGCAATGCCAATGCCTTCACGCTCCTGCACCGCTACCAGGACCGCATCTGCACCTTCAACGACGACATCCAGGGCACGGCCGGCGTCACCCTCGCCGGGCTCTACTCCGCCGCCCGCCTGACCGGCGTCAAGCTGACCGACATGCGCATCCTCTTCTACGGCGCCGGTGAGGCCGGCATCGGCATCGGCGACCTGATCGTCGATGCGCTCAAGGCCGAGGGCGTGACCGAGGCCGCCGCCCGCCGCCAGTGCTGGTTCTTCGATTCGAAGGGCCTCGTCGTGAAGAGCCGCACCGACCTGGTCGAGCACAAGCTCCGCTTCGCCCACGACCACGCCCCGTCGACGGACCTGACCGCGGCGGTCGGGGACCTCAAGCCGCACGCCATCATCGGTGTCTCCGGCATGCCCGGCGCCTTCACCCAGCCGGTCGTCGAGGCCATGGGCCGCCTCAACCCGCGCCCCATCATCTTCGCCCTCTCCAACCCGACCTCGAAATCCGAGTGCACGGCCGAGCAGGCCTACACCTGGACCGCAGGCCGCGCCGTCTTCGCCAGCGGCAGCCCCTTCGCGCCGGTCACGCTCGCGGGCCGCACCTACGTCTCCGGCCAGGGCAACAACTCCTACATCTTCCCGGGCGTCGGGCTCGGCGTCATCGCCAGCCAGTCCTCGCGCGTCACCAACGCGATGTTCTTCGTCGCCGCCCGGACGCTCGCCGGCCTCGTCAACGCGGACGACCTGGAAATCGGCCGCGTCTACCCCGACCTGGCCCGCATCCGCGAGGTCTCGCTCGCCATCGCTGTCGCCGTCGCCGAGGCCGCCTTCGCCAGCGGCCATGCCCGGCTGCCGCGCCCCGCCGACCTCGCCGCGCACGTCAAGGCGCAGATGTACCAGCCCGACTACGTTAACTACGTATAACGACCCTTCGGCCGCCCGTCGGGCGGGGTGAGGACCGGCCTACAAGATCGCCCGGACCGCCGCCTCCGCCCGCTCCGCCCGCTGCGCCCAGTCGCCCTGGATCAGCGTGTAGGGCAGGTGCCGGCGGTCGAGCGCGCCCCGCCAGACGCGCAGGCATTTCTCCCGGTCCGCCGGATCGGGGAAGCAGCGCTGCGGGTCGGGGACGAACGGCACATCGATGTCGAGCAGCAGGTAGAGCGCGTAGTCCCCCGCGCGCCGGTCGGCCCCGCGCCGGATGTCGTCGGGACACGTCCCATAGAGCAGGTCACTCCAAAGCACCGTCGTCAGCGCCTCCGTGTCGCAGATGATGAGGGGGGAACGTTTGTCATCTATTATATGACAAACCTCCGCGGCGGCCGCGTCCTCCCGCCGCCACTGCTCGCGGGCGATCCCGGGGATGTCCTCGAGCGTGATGACGCCGTGCCGGTCCCAGAACTCGCGCGCATATTCCGCCACCAGCGGCGCGCTGAAATGCGCGGCCAGCGTTGCCGCGAGCCGGGTCTTGCCCGTGGACTCGGGCCCGAAGATGGCGATGCGCTTCATGCGGCGGCCCGGAAGGATTTGCGCCACTCCCACCAGCCGGCGAACGCGAGACCGAGGTAGACCAGGTACAGGCACGCGGTGAAGGCGAGCTCGGCGCTCCAGTACGACGCCACCGCGACCAGGTTGACGACCACCCAGAGCGCCCAGTTCTCGAGGTTCTTCCGCACCTGCAGCACCTGCGCGGCCACGCTGAATGCGGCGATGAAAGCGTCGCGCCAGGGCATGGCGGCGTGCATCCACGGGCCGACCGTCAACGCCCAGGCCACCGTGGCCAGTCCCGCCGCCGCGAGCGTGACCGCCCGGCCGCTCGGCGACAGGCACGTCACGGGCAGTTCCGGCGCCGGGCCGCGGTCCCGCACCCAGTGCCACCAGCCCCAGGCCAGGGTCGCGAAATAAAAGACCTGCAGCGCAGCGTCCGCGGGAAAATGCGTCCGGTAGAAAAGCACGCCTTGCACCGTCACCGCCGCCAGCCCGGTGGGAAACGCCCACAGGCTGCGCCGGATCATCAGCGCCACGCCGATGATGCCCAGCGCGAGGTTGGCCTGGTCCAGCGGCGACGCCGTGACCAGGCCCGACCAGAGGTGCTGCCAGACGGCGTCCATGCGGCCGAATCAATGCGGCCGGCCCGGGCCGAGGCAAATCATCTCTGGGTCAGGCCGCCGGCCCGGCCGCCGCGCCGTCCGTGGCGGTCTGGGCCAGGTAGGCCTCCATCGCCTCGCGCGTCAGGGTGTGGCCCGCGGCGCAGCGCGGGCATTCCACCCGGATGGTCTCGCCCGTGCCGAAGAGTCCCGCCGGGTCGGCGCGGAAGGCCGGGGCGATCGCCGCGAGGATTTTCCGCTGCGTGCAGCCGCACAGCCAGTTGTAGGTGCGCTGCTGGATGCGGGTGAGCGTCTCGCCGGCGCCGAGGCTGCGCACCGCGGCGGCATCCACCGCGCTGAACCACGGCAGGTCGCAGTCCGGCTGCGCCAGCAGCAGCGCGTAATGGTCCTCGCCGAGGTCGAAGAACCGGGCGGGCCGCTGCTCGCTCCGGGCGTAGTAACCCGTCACGGCCGCCAGCACGTCGCTGCCGTGGAAGTTCACCACGCTGCGCCGCGGCTCGGCCCCGCGCCGGGCCACGATGTCGCTGAAGAAGACGTTCTCGGGCGCGACGCGGACATTCTCCGTGAACAGCCGGCCGACCACGGTGCAGTCCTCGTTGTCGCCGGCGAGGAAGAGGTTCAGCCGCGGCTCCTGGAAGCTCATCGTCCAGGCCAGGTGCTCGTTGAGCGGCCGCGAGGCGCAGTGCAGGGTGAAGGCCGCCAGCGCGGACTTGAACAGCCCGGCCTGCTCCGGCGTGTACCGCAGGTGGTGGTCCGCGAGGTGCAGGTAATAGTCGGTGAACAGCGGGCCCAGATCCGCCTGCACGAGCAGGACATTCCGGTGGCGCACAAAATCCACCGTCACCCGGGTGCCGTTCATTTCCGCCGTCTGATCTTCAGCCATGCCTGCAGTGTATGCATATTCCCGGGAAGTCCAGCGGGCCGGGCATTTCGACGGTTGCCAACCGCCGGGATGGGTGGTACTCTGCCGGTGAATGGCCGCCCGCATCTCCACCCGTCCCCAGGTCGAGGAAGAGTTCTCCCTGCCCCTGTTCATCTGTGTCGTCGCCGCCTCCTTCCTCGGGGTGCTCGCCCTGGTCTGGCTGTGCGCCCCGCACCCGGTCTGGCACGCGCAGGTCGGCGGCCCGTTCTGGAAGCTGCTCGCGGCCTTTCTCGGCCTGTCGCTGTTCAACTGTTTCATGGAATATTTCTTCCACCGCTACGTGCTGCACAAGCCGGTGGCGCCGTTCCTCAGCTATTTCTACCGGCAGCATACGCACCACCACAGCCTCACCCGCATCACGCGCCGGCGCACCCCGGGCGGCCGGGAGGTCAACTTCGTCGAGAACTTCTACCCCATCGTGAAGCATGAGCAGAAGGAGGCGTCGTTCTTCCCGTGGTACACCTTCGTCATCTTCGCCGCCATCCTCACGCCGCTCTTCACCGTGCTGCAATGGCTCGCGCCCTCGTTCCCATGGTTCCTGGCGGGTTTCGCCTCGCTCGCCTCCTCGCTGATCCTCTACGAGATCTTCCATGCCATCGAACACTGGTCCTTCGAACGGTGGGGCCCGCTCATCGACCACCCGCGCCTGGGCGGTTTCTGGCGCAAGGTCTACAGCTTCCACCTCCGGCATCACGCGGTGGTCGACTGCAACGAGGCCATCTCGGGCTTTTTCACCCTGCCGGTGGCCGACTGGGTGTTCGGCACCTGCATCATCCCGGGGATCCTCTACAAACACGGCGAGAAAAACGCGGCGGACGCCGAGTTCCTCAGCCCGCACCCCATCGGCTTCATCCGCTGGCTCGACCGCCTGACCGACAACCTGGTCAAGGGCCGCCGTGCCCGCGCCCAGACCGGCGCGTGATTCGCAGCGCAGGGGGCCGCAGCTCCTCGACCAGCTCGGGGCCCTGAGCCGGCCGAACGCGCAAGCCTCAACCCTGCGGGATCACCCCGTGGTCCTGCAGCTTCTTCACCTTGGGCCGGATGACGAACGAGCAGTAACCCTGCGTCGGGTTCTTGGCGAAGTAGTTCTGGTGATATTCCTCCGCCGGCCAGAACTTCACCAGGGGCACGATCTGGGTGACGATCGGGTCCTCGTAGTGCGCCTGCGCGGCGAGCTTGGCGCGGCCGGCGGCCTTCTGTTGCTCCGCGTTGTGATAGAAGATCACCGAGCGGTATTGGTCGCCCTCGTCGGCACCCTGGCGGTTCAGCGTCGTCGGGTCGTGCGCATCGAAGAAGACCCCCAGCAGCTTCTCGTAGCTGATCACCGCCGGGTCAAACTCCACCTGGATGACCTCCGCGTGGCCCGTGCCGTGGCTGCAGATCTCCTCATAGGTCGGGTTGTCCGTGCGGCCGCCGGAGTAGCCGCTCACGCTGTGCAGGACGCCCGGCACGCGCAGGAACACGGCCTCCATGCACCAGAAACAGCCGCCCCCGAAGGTGGCGAACTCGGTTTTCGTTGCGGGTTTGGTTTCAGCGGGGGCGGTCATGGGCAGGAAAAGGGACAGAAGGAGGACGAGGGCGCGGACTTTCATGCAGGTGGGAGGAGGTAAGCCACCTTTTATTCCGAAGCAACCGCGGGCTAAGCCCCGCGAAATCCCAAACGCCAAACGGCCAAAGGCCAAACGGAGGAATCCCAAGGATCGAACTTCGCGCCTGATATTTCTTTGGTATTTGGCGTTTGGATTTTGGTGTTTATGGTCTGGGATTATGGACGACCCCCGTCTCGACAAATGGCTCTGGAGCGTGCGCGTGTTCAAGACGCGCCCTCTCGCCACGGCCGCGTGCCGGGCCGGCAAAGTGCTGATCGGGGAGCTCGAGGCCAAGCCCGGCCGCGACATCCACGTCGGCGAGACCGTCACCGTCCGCCTGGGCGCCCTCACCCGCACGGTGCGGGTCGTCGGCCTGCCCCGCTCCCGCGTCAGCGCGAAACAGCTGACGGAATTCGTGGCCGACCTCACGCCTGCCGCCGAATACGAGCGCGCCAAGCAGGCCGGGATCGAGCAC
>Ga0265319_1000010_pt1 | contig 188773 bp, 202 predicted proteins | sample 4824metaG_FD_192443 | JGI IMG/M metagenome (GOLD analysis project Ga0265319, IMG submission 192443) | Rhizosphere microbial communities from Carex aquatilis grown in University of Washington, Seatle, WA, United States - 4-8-24 metaG | ecosystem: Host-associated > Plants > Roots > Rhizosphere >... | reverse complement strand
CCCCCAATTTCAACGGACCCCCAGAAGGCCCCAACCATCCTCAGGGCCCCCCCAAGCATCACAAGAAAAAACACGCCAAGAAGCACAAGAAGCCCCACAGGCACAAGCGAGCCAACGTCAACCGGAGGGCCAGTCGATGACCACCGTTGCGACCCTCTGCCGACTCATCAGCATTCCCTGCTTCGTTCCCAAGATGCGCCGTGCCAGGCGCGCTGCTCTCAGCGGTGCCGGCGTGGTGGCTGCTGTGCTGGGGGCGTTCTTCCTCGCTCCTGCGGCGAATGCCGCCACCCCCGCTGCCCCCCGCTGGGCGATCGAATCCCTCGCCGCCCCGACCGACTTCTCGACCGCCGACAACGCCGGCTCGATCTGTAACGCAGACCTCACTGGGAAGAGCTGCGATGCCTACATCGTCACCGCCACCGACGTCGGCGCCGCCGCGATGAAAGCCAAGGAAGTCGAGCTCGAAGACACCCTGCCTGCCGGACTCGCCGTCCGCGACGTCGGCCTTCACTGGTCGGGCATCGAAGCGGTCCCCCCGCGCCAGGAAGGCGAAAACCTCAACGCATCGGGCAAAGCCTGCACCGTCACCCTGCCCCACGTCACCTGCAAGCTCAAGGCCTCCTTTTTCTCCGAACTGGGTCGCACCGTGCACCCCGACGACGCGCTGAAGATGGAAGTCGCCGTCACCGTCGACGAAGGACCCACCCCCGCCGTGCTCACCAACACGGTCAAGGTCGCAGGCGGCGAAGCACCCGCCGCCGAAGCCAGCGCCACCAACACGCTCGAAGAAGGCCCCCCGCCCTTCGGCCCGACTCTTTTCAGCTCCCCCGCCCTCGGCCCCGACGGCGCCGATGCGACCCAGGCGGGTTCCCACCCCTACGAGCTGCCGACCCACATCGGCTTCGGCTCCGAGGTGAGGGAACCCGCTGACAACCTGGTCGTCGCGACCTCGGTCGAGAATCCCCGCGACATCCTCGTCGACCTGCCCCCGGGCCTCGCGGGCTCCGCCGTCTCCACGCCGGAACTCTGCACCCTCGCCCAGCTCTCCGCGCCCAGCGAAAACGCCATTGAAGACGGCACCTCCAGCTGCCCACCCGAAAGCCAGATCGGCTTCCTGCACGCCTACCCCATCTCCAGCGACGGCGTCAAGAACCTCATCTACAACATGGTCCCCGAGCGCGGCGTAGCGGCCGAGTTCGGCTTCGTCGACGTCCTCGGCGGCGCCCACGTCCTCTACGCCTCGCTCGTCCCCACGCCTGCGGGCTACGTGCTGCGCACCTCCAGCGACGAAATCCCCGAGATCCAGCTGACCGAACTCATCGCCAACATCTACGGCGACCCCTATACCCGCGACGGCTCGCTCCTCGAAGCCTCGAAACACGTCCCCACCCTGACCATGCCGTCCGACTGCTCGGGCGAACCCCTGATCACCTCCGTCCATATGGACTCCTGGCAGCACCCCGGCTCCTACCTCCCCGACGGCGAACCCAACCTGGCCGAACCCAACTGGGTGACCTCAACCTCCCAGTCAGAACCGGTCAGCGGCTGCAACCAGCTCGAAGGCCTCTTCAACCCGACGATCACCGCCACCCCCTCCACCAACCGCGCCGACAGCCCCACCGGCCTGGAAGTCGACCTCAAGATCCCCCAGAGCGAAGGCACCGAAACGCTTGGCACCCCGCCGCTGAAGAAGGCGGTGGTCACCCTGCCCGAAGGGATGACCGTCAACCCCTCCTCGGCCAACGGCCTGCAGGGCTGCTCCCTCTCGGCCCTCGGCATGAGCCCCTCCGGCCAGCCCAACGCCGCCGCCCCCAATTGCCCCAACGCCTCCAAGATCGGCAGCGTCGAACTGGAAACCCCGGCCCTTCCCGGCGTCCTGCAAGGAGACATCTACGTCGCCAAGCAAGCCGAAAACCCCTTCCACTCCCTCCTCGCCCTCTACATCGTCGTCAACGACCCCACCACCGGCGTCGTCGTCAAGATCCCCGGTGAAATCCGCGCCAACGCCACCAGCGGCCAGCTGGAAACGGTGGTCGACAACAGCCCCCAGTTCCCCTTCAGTGAACTGCGGACCCACTTCTTCGCCGGACAGCGCGCCGCCCTGCGGACCCCCTCGGTCTGCGGCAAATACATCGTCACTTCCCAGCTGACCCCCTGGTCGGCGCCGGAATCGGGGCCGCCGGCCGAACCCACCGCCAACTTCCAGATCACCCAGGGCTGCGCCCCCAGCGCCGCCGCCGAGCCCAACCACCCGGCCTTCGCCGCCGGCACCCTCAACCCCCTCGCCGGCGCCTACAGCCCCTTCGTCCTCAAGCTCAGCCGCGAAGACGGCTCCCAGGAACTGAAGGGCCTCAGCCTGACCCTGCCCGAAGGGCTGATCGGCAAGCTGGCCGGCATCGCCGAGTGTCCCGACTCCGCCCTCGCCGCCGCCGCGGCCAAGAGCGGCACGGCCGAGCAGCAGAGCCCCTCCTGTCCGGCGGCCTCTGAAGTCGGCGCCGTCACCGTCGGCGCCGGGGCGGGGCTGACCCCCTACTACGCCACCGGCAGGGCCTACCTCGCCGGCCCCTACAAGGGGGCCCCGCTAAGCCTGGCGATCGTCACCCCCGCCGTCGCCGGGCCCTACGACCTCGGCACCGTCGTCGTCCGCAACGCCCTGCAGGTCGACCCCTACACCGCCCAGATCACCGCCGTCTCCGACGAAATCCCCCACATCCTGCAGGGGATCCCGCTCGACGTCCGCTCGATCGCGCTGCAGCTGCCCCGTCACGAATTCACCCTCAACCCGACCAGCTGCGAAAAGAAGACGATCGCCGGCTCGCTCACCTCGGTGCTCGGGCAGGCCGCGCCGCTCTCCAACCCCTTCCAGGTCGGCGGCTGCTCGAACCTCGGTTTCAAGCCGAAGCTGGCGATCAGCCTCAAGGGCGGCACCAAGCGCCACACCTTCCCCGCGCTCAAAGCGGTACTGACCTATCCGCAGGGCTCCTACGCCAACATCGCCTCGGCCCAGGTGACGCTGCCTCACAGCTCCTTCCTCGAACAGGGGCACATCAAAACGGTCTGCACCCGGCCCCAGCTCGCCTCCCAGACCTGTCCGGCGGCCTCGATCTACGGCAAGGCAACCGCGGTCACCCCGCTTCTCGACAAACCGCTCTCCGGTCCTGTCTACCTCGGCGTCGGCTTCGGCCACGAACTGCCGGACCTGGTGGCGGAACTCAATGGCCAGATCAGGGTCCTGCTGGATGGGAAGGTGGACACCGGTAAAGAAGACGGCTTGCGCAACAGCTTCGAAGTCGTCCCAGACGCGCCGGTCTCCAAGTTCACGCTGGAAATGTTCGCCGGCAAGAAGAGCCTGATCGTCAACTCCGAAAACCTCTGCTCGCCGCAGGCGAAAACCAAGGCAGTTGCCGACTTCACCGGGCAGAACGGCAAGGTCTACGACACGACCCCCAAGGTCGCCAACAGCTGCGGGGGGAAGTCGAAGAAGGGCGGCAAGGGCAAGCGTCACCACAGGGCCTCAAAGCGCCAGCTCGATCGAGCCCTGCTCGGCCGCCTTGGCGGCGCGTGGTAGGGCCGGTTGTGACGGGGCTCGATGATCCGGCGCCTCGATAGCGCCGTTTTCCGCGCCGGCCGAGTCGCCACCGGTCTCTCCGCCGCCACGCTCGCGGTTGGATTGGCCCTGACGGCCGCGCCCGTCCCCCAAGCCGCCGGCCCGCCCCAGATCGCCGCCGCCTGGGTCACCGGCGCCACCGCCACCTCGGCCAGCCTCCACGCCGAAGTCGACCCCGAGGGCTCCGCTACCTCCTATCGCTTCGAGTACCTCACCGAAGCGCAGTTCCAGCACAACGGCGAAAGCTTCGCCGGCGCCGCCAAGGCGCCGCCCTTCGGCGAAGAAGAACTCGGCGAAGAAGAAGCCGGCCAGCCCGCGCTGCAGCGGATCGAACGCCTGACGCCGGCCACGACCTACCGCTACCGCATCGTCGCCACCGGCAACGGCGAAGCGCAGCTCGCCCACGCCTTCACCACCCAGCCCAACGCCTCTTCCGCCCCCGAAGAGTGCGTCAACGCCCAGCTGCGCTTCGAAGACAGCTCCCTCGGCCTGCCCGATTGCCGCGCCTGGGAGCTGGTCTCGCCGGTCGACAAAAACGGCGGCGCGATCCAGGGGTTCGGTCAGATCTCCGGCGGCGGCGTCCTGCAGGCTTCCGAAAACGGCGAAGCGGCGACCTTCAGCTCCAGCGCCTCCTTCGGCGCCGGCGCCCAGGGCGCCCCGACCGCCTCCCAATACATCGCCCGCAGGGTGGGAGGAGAAGCCGGCTGGGCCACCCAGAACATCACGCTCCCCACCGTCTCCGGCGCCTACGGCAACGCCCAGACGGGCGTCCCCTACCAGCTCTTCTCCACCGACCTCGCCCGCGGATTGTTGCTGGGCGGCCGCCGCTGCGGGGAAGCCGAACCCTGTCCGCGCAGCTACTCCCTGCGCGAGAGCGCCGGCGGCGCGCTGACCCCCTCGCCCACGGAGGCCGACCTGGGCTTCGCTGGCGCCTCACCGGACCTGCGCCACGTCGTCCTCTCGACCTGCGCCAAGCTGACTCCCGACGCGACCGAAATGGCGGGAGTTGGGGGGACCTGCAATCCCGCCGAGGCCAACCTCTATGAATGGAGTGGGGGGGAGCTGCGGCTGATCAACCTGCTGCCGGGCGAAACTCAGGGCACCCCGGGCGCCCGCCTCGCTGCCCAGGCCGCTGCGGTCAACTCCGATGGCTCGCGGGTCTACTTCACTGACGAAGGCAACCTCTACCTGCGCGAAGGCGCCCACACGGTCTGGGTTGATCAAGCGCAGGGAGGGGGAGGGGTGTTTCAAACCGCCTCCGCTGAGGGCCGCTTCGCCTTTTTCACCAAGGCCGCTCACCTCTACCGCTACGACGCCCAGACCGAAGCGGCCACCGACCTCACCCCAGCCGGCGGTGTCCTCGGCGTCCTCGGCGCCGCCGAGGACGGCTCCCGCGCCTACTACCTGACCTCGGCCGGCCTCTACCTCTGGCAGGCGCCGGGCACCACCGCCGAAATCGCCCCCGGCGCGCCCGCCGCCTTCGCCGGCGATTACCCGCCGGCCACCGGCGCCACCCGCGTGACCCCGGACGGAACCCACCTCGCATTCCTCTCCACCGCCAGGCTCACCGGCTACGACAACACCGACCAGAGCACGCGGCTGCCCGACAGCGAGGTCTACCTCTACAGCGCACCCGAAGGCGGCGGCGAAGGCGCCCTCGCCTGCCTCTCCTGCAACCCCACCGGCGAGCGCCCACAGGGCCCTTCCACCATCCCCGGCGCGATCGCCAACGGCACGGGCGAAGGCGCCACCGACTCCTACGAGCCCCGCGACCTCTCCAGCGGCGGCAGGCGCCTCTTCTTCGACTCCTCAGACGCGATCGTCCCCACCGACGCCAGCGCCGCCCCAGACGTATACGAGTGGGAGGCCCAAGGCGTCGGCAGTTGTCACAAGACCGCCGGCTGCCTCTTCCTGATCTCCTCCGGCAAAAGCAGCGAAGCCTCCTCCTTCGTCGACGCCTCCGCCGACGGCCGCGACGCCTTCTTCCTCAGCGGCGACTCGCTCGTCCCCCGCGACCCCGGCTCGGCCGACCTCTACGACGCCCGCGAAGGGGGCGGCTTCCCCGAACCCGAAAAGCCGATCGAATGCGACGGCGACGCCTGCCAGGCGGTCCCCTCGCCGCCCGAAGACCCGGCGCCGGGGACGCTCGTCCCCGGCTCTCCCAACCCGCCGGTGCATTTCCCAAGGGTCGTCTGTCCCAAGCGAAGGCGCAGCGCCGCTCATGGGAAAGCTGACTGCCGCCGGCGCCACCATCCTCGCCACAAGCGCGGAGGCCGCAGGTGAGCGCCCTCCACCATCGTCCCCGCTCAGGGCTCGGGCAGGTTCGCCAGGTCGGCCAAATCCTGCTCTCTCGCCTGCGCCTGCTTCATCTCGCGCAGGCGAGCGAGCGAGCACACCCGCACCGGGATATCGAACAGCTCACTCTCGACGGCATCCTCGGCGAGTTGCGAGTAGCTGGGCACGCCCCGCGCTCGCTGCACCACGTCGAGTTCGCCGAACCTGGTCATAGCCGTGACGTTGCCACCCCGCCAGATCACCGCCGCGTCGGTCGCGGGGTTAAACGGCCTTTCCTCGACGGTTGGCAAGGTGGACTCCAGCTCTCCCAGGGCCTCGGTCAGGCGTTTCAGGTTCTCAGGGTCGGGGTCGGGGACGAGATCCAGGTCCGCGGTGCCGCGGACGTACCCGTGAGCCCCGACCGCCACCCCGCCAATCACTACGAAGCGAACTCCCCGCTCGTCCAACGCCTCCAGAAGCGAGTGGAGGTCGAACTCCCTCAACGCGCCCTGGCGGTGCCCTTGATGGCGCTCATCTGCTTACAGAGCGCGTGCACATGCGCCAGTCGCTCGCTCATCGGAGCGTTGCGATCGGCTTCGAGGCGCAGCGCGCGCGCTCGCTTCAGTTCCCCGACATCGCCGCTGAGCGTCTTCGCTGTCATGGCTGTCAGTCTAGCGTTGCTCTCGCTCCCAACCACCGCCCAGGCCGACTTCGGCTTCCTCCCCGGCCCCGAAGGCTTCAGCGTCGCCGCCACCAACGGAGGTGGCTCCCCCGACCTGCAGGCCGGCTCGCATCCCTGGGAGTTGAGCACCACGGTCAACTTCAAGCTGGCAGGAGGCGCTCCCGAACCCGGTGGCCCCTACACCGACGGCGACCTCAAGGACCTCCAGATCGAGCTGCCGCCGGGCCTGATCGAAAACCCCGCCGCCCTGCAGCAGTGCGGCTTGGCCCAGTTCGACACCCCCCGCGTCTCGCCCTTCGAAGCGAGCCGCTCCGGCGAGAGCTGCCCGGACAAGAGCCAGGTCGGCGTCGTCACACTCCGCACCTCCGAAGGCGGCGGCGAAGCCAGGACCTTCGGCGTCTACGACCTCACCCCACCGCCGGGAGTCCCCTCGGAGATCGGCGCCGTCCCCTACGGGGTGCCGATCACGCTGACTCCCCACGTCCGCCAAGCCGAAGGCGAATACGGCCTCACTCTCAACCTGCGCGACCTCTCCCAGCGCTTCGACCTCTACGGCCTCAAGCTGACCCTCTGGGGCACCCCCTGGAACATCACCCACAACACGCAGCGCGGCAACTGCTTGAACGAGGCAGAACTCGAAGACCCCTGGGGCAAATGCTCGGTCGGGCGGCCGAAGGTCAACCCACCGAAGGCCTACCTGACCCTGCCCGCCTCCTGCACTGGCTCGCTCACCACCACGATCTCGGCAGACTCCTGGCAGAACCCTGGCGCCTACCTGCCAAGCGGCGAGCCTGATCTGAGCGACCCGAGCTGGAAGACCGCCAGCTCCGCCTCCGCCAAAAGCCTCGAAGGCTGCGACACGCTCCACTTCGCCCCCGAAACCCAGGGCCAGCTGACCACCGCCCGGGCGGCCTCGCCGACCGGCTATGCGCTCAGCTTCAACCTCGACGACGAAGGTCTGCTGAACCCCAAGCTGACCGAGCCCTCCCAGCCGAAGAAGGTGGTCGTCACCCTGCCCGAGGGGATGACGATCAACCCCTCCCTCGCCGCCGGGCTGGGGGTATGCACTCCTGCCCAATACGCGGCGGAGACGGTCTCCTCCCCACCTGGGGCGGGCTGCCCCAACGCCTCCAAGATCGGCGACTTCACGGTCGAAACGCCGCTCTTCGCAGAGCCGGTCGCCGGCTCCCTCTTCCTCGCCGAGCCCGACAACCCCGCCACCTCCACGCCGGGAGCCGAGAATCCTTTCAACTCCCTCCTCGCCGTCTACATCGTCGCCAAGGCGCCCGAACGCGGGATCATCGTCAAGATCGCCGGCCAGGTCACCCTCAGCCAGAGCTCGGGGCGGCTCACCGCGACCTTCGACCAGCTGCCCCAGCTGCCCTACGCCCACTTCAAAGTCCTCTTCCGCGAAGGCCAGCGCAGCCCGCTGTTGAGCCCTCCCTCCTGCGGCGCCTACGCCACCCAGATCGCCCTCAGCCCCTGGCTCGACCCCGAATCGGTCGTCCAGGAGACCTTCCCCTTCACCATCGCCAGCGGCATCGAAGGCGGACCGTGCCCCGGCGGCAGCGCTCCGCCCTTCGCCCCCGGCGCCCAGGCCGGCACCCTCAACTCCAACGCCGGTTCCTACACCCCCTTCTACCTCCATCTCACCCGTAAGGACACCGAACAGGAGATCACCTCCTACTCGGCCCAGCTGCCGCCCGGACTGCTGGGCAAGATCGCCGGCGTTCCCTTCTGCCCCGAGGCCGACATCGCAGCGGCGAAGCGCGAGACCGGGACGCAAGAGACCGAACACCCGAGCTGCCCGGCGGCGAGCGAAATCGGCCACACGGTGAGTGGCTATGGCGTCGGCCCGGTCCTCGCCTATGCCCCCGGCGGCCTCTATCTCGCCGGCACTTACCACGGCTCGCCGCTCTCGGTGGTGGCGATCGACTCCGCCACGGTCGGCCCCTTCGACCTCGGCACGATCGTCGTCCGCTCCGCGATCAGGGTCGACCCCCACAGCTCCCAGGTTTCGATCGATTCCGCCGGTTCGGACCCGATCCCCCACATCCTCGACGGCATCCCCCTACACCTGCGCGACGTCCGCGTCTACATCTCCCGTCCCGGCTTCACCCTCAACCCGACCAGCTGCGACCCCTTCGTGGTCACCTCGACCCTGACCGGTTCCAGTGCCCCCTTCGCCAACCCGGTGGGCGCCACCGCCACCGCCCCCGTTCCCTTCCAGGCCTCCAACTGCTCCTCGCTCGGCTTCAAGCCCAAGCTCAGCCTCAGGCTGAAGGGGGGCACGAAGCGAGGCGACTACCCCTCGCTGCGAGCGGTGGTCACGCCCCGCCCCGGCGACGCCGACATCGGCTCCGCCGCGGTCACCCTGCCGAGGACCGAGTTCCTCGCCCAGAACCACATCGACACCGTCTGCACCAGACCTCAACTCGAAGCCGAAGCCTGCCCGGCGGGATCGGTCTACGGCCACGCCAGCGCGGTGACGCCCCTGCTCGAAGAACCGATGACGGGCAACGTCTACCTGCGCTCCTCCTCCAACCTGCTGCCCGACCTGGTCACGGTCCTGCACGGCCGCGGCGTCCGCATCCTGCTCGAAGGGCGGATCGACTCTTCCCACGGGGGGCTGCGCGGCACCTTCGAAGGCATTCCCGACGCCCCCGTCACCGAGTTCACGATGGTCCTGAACGGAGGTAAGCGCGGCATCCTCGTCAACGAGCGCAACATCTGCGTTGCTCCTCAGATCGCCACGGCGCGGTTCGTCGGGCAGAGCAACCAGGGCGAGGCGCTGAAGCCCCAGCTGGAGGCCAAGTGCCCGGGGCACAAGAAGGGCAAGCCCAACCACAGGCAGCGAGGAGGTAAGCGCTGATGCTCTCGCTCAGACGCGCGGCCGGCGGCGCCGGGTTGACGCTGCTCCTCGCTGCGGCCCTGGTCTGCGCCCCCGCTTTCGCGGCCCAGGTCGCGGCCCCCAGCCATCCCTTCCTCTTCTCGCTGGAAGGCTTCTTCGAAGGCCGCACGCCGATCCCGCCCCCCGCAGGCGAGCTCGAAGACGCCTGCGGCGTCGCCGTCGACTCCGCAGGCGACATCTACCTCTCCGACTACTACCACCGCACGATCGACGTCTACACTCCCACCCGCAGCTACCTGACCCAGATCGCCGACCCCGACCCCGACGGTCCCTGCAACCTCGCGGTCGACTCCGCAGGAAATGTCTACGTCAACAACTGGCACCGCGACGTCGTCCGCTTCACCGCCTCCGAATACCCGCCCACCGAGGCGACCGTCTACGGCTCCGCCACGCCGATCGACTTCCCCAGCTCCCCCGGCGCCCGCTCCACCGGGGTCTTCCTCGATCCCGCCACCGGCGATCTCTACGTCGACGATCGCACCTACGTCGCGGAGTACGAACCCTCCGGCGCCCTGATCCGCAGGATCGGCGAAGGCAGCCTCGGGCAGGGCTACGGCGTCGCCGTCTCGGACTTCCCCGCAACGGCAGGCCACCTCTACGTCCCCGACGCGACCACGAACACGGTCAAGGTCTATGGCCAGACCGGCGCCCTGGTCGAAGAAATCGACGGCGCCGGCACCCCGCAGCGGGGGTTCGCTTCGCTCGCCGACTCGAACGTCGTCGTTGACGACGCAACCGGCCACATCTATGTCGCCGACAACACCGAACCGGGCTTCGAACACCCCAAGGGGGTCGTCGACGAGTTCAACTCCGAAGGGCACTACCGCGGCCAGCTGCCCCGCGCGATCGTCGACGCCGAACCGATCGCCCTGGCCCTCGACGCCGCCGGCAGCGTCTACGCGACCTCCGGCAACGACGAAGAAGCCGCCCTCTACGCCTTCGGCCCCACCTTCCCCGCCCACGGCCTCGAAGTCGCGAAGACCGGCGCGGGAGAAGGCACGGTGACGAGCGAACCGGCCGGGATCAACTGCGGCGAAGCCTGCGCCGCCGAATACAACGCCGGCGAAGAAGTCATCCTCATCGCCGTCCCAGCGCCGGGCTCGGAATTCGCCGGCTGGACGGGCGGCGGCTGCTCGCTGAGCAGGACCTGCCACCTCACCGTCGCCGCCGACACCGGGGTGAGCGCCGAATTCGAAGCGCTCCCCCCGCAGCCGCTCAGCCTGCAGGGGCCCGGCGCCCCCAGCACCGCCGCGGCGATCGTTGCTCCCGCCGGTGCGGCAAGCTTCGCCGGCTCGCCCGCGACCCGCGCTCTCGCCAGGCACCATCGCCACCGCCGTCCCTCCCACCGAGGCCGTCATGGCAAAGAGAGGCCAGGGGGTCACTGATGCTGCGGCGCCTGATCTTCGCCTCAGCCCTCCTCGCCCTGGCCCTGGCGGCTTTCGCCCAGGCCGAGATCAAACAGCAGGGCGACCTGCGGGTCACCTTTCGGGGCGAGCTCACTCCCCATGCTCTGCCGCGCTCAGGTACCGCTCCGGTCAAGGTCGCGGTGGGGGCGAAGATCGCCACCACCAACGGCTCCAACCCCCCGCAGCTGCGCAAGATCACGATCGCGATCAACCGCAACGGCCGCTTCGACCCCGCCGGGCTGCCGCGCTGCAGCCTCAGGGACATCCAGCCCTCGACCACCGAAGACGCCCTGCGGTCCTGCCGTTCTTCCCTGGTCGGAGAAGGCAGCTTCTCGGCCAGGGTGCTCTTGCCCCAGCAGGCTCCATTCCCCTCCGCGGGCAAGGTCTTTGCCTTCAACGGGACCTTCGACGGCAAGCCGGCGATCCTCGCCCACGTCTACGGCACCAGCCCCATCCCCACCTCCTACACGATCCCCTTCCAGATCTCCCAAGGCAGGGGCACCTTCGGCACGGTCCTGAGCGCCTCCCTGCCACAGGTCACCTCCGAATGGGGCTACGTCACCGGCCTGCAGATCGTCCTCGGTCGCACTTTCAACTTCCACGGCCAGAGGCGCAGTTACCTCTCCGCGGGGTGCCCGGCGCCGCCGGGGTTCCCGGGGGCGAGCTTCGCCTTCGCCAAGGCGAGCTTCGCCTTCGCAGGGAGGGGGACGATTACCTCGGTCTTGAACCGCAGCTGCGGGGCGAGGGCGCTCCGAGAGCCCTGACGAGGCTCTCTCGAACGGATGGTCTGCCCCGCTGGACAGCGTCCTAGCCGATCGCTGGAGCGGGTTCGCGCCGACAGGTGCCATCGGCAAGATCTCACCGCTCGGCGGTGTTCATGAAGAATACGCGCTCGGCGGTAGCACGGGCGCCATCGCAGAAGGCCCGGATGGCAACTTATGGGATACGCAGTACAGCTCGATCGGGAAGATCACTCCGTAGTAGTAGTGGGACGTTCGCAAAGTGATTCAGGAGCGGTCGTCGCCGCCCAGCAGCCGCGCCTTCTCGGCGGCGAACTCCTCGTCGGTGAGGACGCCCTTCTCGCGCAGGGAGCCGAGGCGCTCGAGGCGCTGCAGGCGGGTGTCCTCGGCCTCGGCGGGGATGACGGCGGTCGCTGCCTCCTCGCCGGCGGCGGCTGAGCCCTCGGCCGGGGGGCGCCGGACTTCGGGCAGGCGCAGTTTCGCGGCGCGCTCGGGGATGTTGGCGCCCTTGACGGCGTCGACCACCCGGTCCCTGGTGCGGCCGAAGACGTCGCTGAACTGGGCGTCCGGGTATTCCTCGACGGTCTGCTTGCTCAGCTCGTGGATGCCGAAGGCGGCCATCGCGCCGACGATCACCGTGGTCAGGAACGAGCGCAGGCCCGGCGTCGGCGAGGAGAGGAAGTAGAAGCCGACGAGGAGCGCCAGGCCGGTGTAGACCCAGGCGACGTAGCCCTGCAGGGCCGGCGCGATCACGCGGCGGACCGAGCGGGCGGGAGCGGTCGGCGAGGAGAGCCAGCCGGCGGCGGCGAAGAGCACGCCGACGACGATCACGGTGGTGGCGATGCTGACCATCAGCGAGGTCGAGATCGACCAGGCGGCTTCGGCCGCCGGCTTGGCGCTTTCGGTGCTGACCAGCTGGTTGACGACGATGCCGCCGGCGATGTGGCGGAAGACGATCGAGGCGAAGCCGGCGGCGATCAGCCCGATGCCGCTGAACAGCACCGTCACCCAGCGGCCGTCGCGCGAGAGGTAGATCGCCAGGCTGAAGCAGAGGAAGGTGAGGATCGAGAGCAGCAGCGCCAGCCCCTTGATCGCGACCGCGATGTTCTGCGCGGTCTTCAGCTGGTCCGAGCGCAGGATCCGGATCTGGCCGGCGTCGGGCGGCAGCTTTTCGGCCAGGGTCGCGCCGATCCCGACCTGGTTGGCGAGGTTGGTCAGGAGGCTGCCGAGGTTGAGGCTGACTTCGCCGTTGGCGGTCGAGACCGCTTCTTTCTTGTTCTCGAGCACCGCGATCAGCTGTTCGTGCGCGGTCCGGTTCGCGTCTTCCCAGAGCGACTGCGCCGTGGACGTTTCCAGCACCTTTTCGGCGCCCTGGCCGGCGACCTGGCGCAGCCCGCCCGCCGCCGGGCCGGCCAGTTCCTTAATCTGGCTGGGGAGGACGTCTTTCAGTTCCTTCTCGACGTTGACGTTTTCGTAGAGCTGGTCGACCAGGTATTCGCCGACGGCGCCGCGGATCGTCGAGTTGTGCAGGAGCTTGCCGCTGGTCTTGACCCAGTCGGAGGTGTTGAGCGCCTGGCGCTCGATCCAGATCGCGAAGACGCTGAGGAAGGCCAGCACCGAGGCGAGGACGACGAGCGATTTGACCAGGCGTCGGCGTCCGCGGCTCACAGGGAGGGATGCTATACGTGAGCTATGAAGCTGGAGGGCATCCACCACATCACCGCGATCACCGAGGACGCCCAGCGCAACGTCGACTTCTACGCCGGCGTGCTCGGCCTGCGGTTGGTGAAGAAGACGGTCAACCAGGACAACCCGACCGTCTACCACCTCTTCTTCGCCGACGAGAAGGGCGACGCCGGCTCCGACCTCACCTTCTTCGAGTACCCCGGGGTGCCGCGCGGGCGCGCCGGCGCCGGCATGGTCCACCGGATCGTCTGGCGGGTCGGCGGCGAGGACTCGCTCGCCTTCTGGGCCGAGCGCCTCGGCGGCGCCGGGATCGAGTCGCGACGCGAGGGCGCCGGCCTCCTCTTCGCCGACCCGGAGGGGCTCGAGCACGAGCTGCTGCTGGTCGACGTCCCCGACGAGCCGCTGGTCGCCGACCACCCCGAGATCCCGGCCGAGCTCGCGCTGCAGGGCTTTCACGCGGTCCGTGCCTACAGCGCCGCCCCCGACGCCAGCGGCGCTCTGCTCGACGCGCTCGAGTTCGAGCGCGTCGACGGCGCCTGGGAAGCCCGCGGCGAGCGCCGTGGCGGCCGCTACCTCTACGACGAGCCGCCGGGCGAGCGCGGGCTGCAGGGCGCCGGCAGCGTCCACCACGTCGCCTGGGCCTCGACCCCCGAGGAGCACCTGCGGTGGCGCGAGAAGGCGATCTCGGCCGGGGCGCAGCCGACCCCGGAGATCGACCGCTTCTACTTCCGCTCGATCTACTTCCGCGAGCCCAGCGGCGTCCTCTTCGAGGTGGCGACCCTGGGGCCGGGCTTCACCGTCGACGAGCCGCTCGAGCACCTCGGCGAGAAGCTCTCGCTGCCACCCGACTACGAGCACCTGCGGGGCGAGGTCGAACCCAACCTGCGGCCGGTGAGGAACCCGCGGCTGGACGCGGAGGGGTGAGCGGCGAGTTCATCTGGCGCGACGCCGGACGCACCGTCGTCTGCCGCCAGCGCGGCGTTTCGCAGGCGCCGCAGCTGCTGCGCGAGCACGGCTTCGAGCCCTTCGAGCTGCTGAGCACGGCACGGGCGCTGGCCGGCGCCGCCGAGCTCGCCGCGGCGGCGAGCGCCGTGCACGAGGTCGCTCCGGGGACGGTGCCGGAGCTGGCCGCGGGGCTGCTCGACTCGATCCGCGCCGGCTCCCTGGTCGCGCTCGGCGGCGGCCGCACGATCGACGTCGCCAAGGCGATCGCCGCGGTCAGCGGCGCCCGGGTGGCGGCGGTCCCGACGACGATGTCGGGGGCCGAGATGACCGGCATCCACCGCCTTCCCGCCGGGGCCGAGTCGCGCGCCCTCGGCCTGGTGCGGCCGGAGCTGGTCGTCGCCGACCCCGAGGCGATGACCAGCCAGCCGGAGGCGCAGCTGCGGGCGAGCTCGATGAACGCGCTCGCCCACGGCGCCGACTCGCTCTACACCCCGTTCGCCAACCCGGTCTCGCGGATCTGCGCCCTGCGCGGCGCCGAGCTGATCGCCGCCACGCTCGACCAAGACCGCGACCAGCGCGACCGCTCCTCGCTCGCGCTCGGCTCGCTGCTCTGCGGCTACGCGATCGACTCCGGCCTCTTCGGCCTCCACCACGTCGTCTGCCAGACCCTGGCGCGGGTCTGCGGCAGCTCCCACGCCGAGACCAACGCGGCGATCCTGCCGCGGGCGATGGCGCTGCTGGCGAGCCGCGCGCCGGAGCAGGTCGTCGACTTCGCGGCGGCGATCGAGACCGACCCCGAAGACATCGAAGCGCGCCTGCTCCAGCTCGGCGGCGAACCGGCCGGGCTCGCCGCCGCCGGCGCCGACCGCGCCAAGCTGCCGCGGGCGATCGCCTCGATCCTGGTCCGCCCGGAGCTGGCCTTCACGCCCGGGCCGCCCGGCCGCGAGGAGATCGAACAGCTGATCGAGAGCGCCTGGTAACCGCGACGCCGCCGCCGTGTAGCGCTCTGCGTGACCGCTGAGCGTCTCGACAGCTACCACGCCTACACGCGCAAGCACAGCGTCAACTGGGCCCTCTACCTGCTGGCGAGGGTCTTCCTGACGCCGTTCTTCCTCGTCTACTTCCGCTACGCGCGGACCGGACGCGAGCACGCCCGCCTCAGGGGGGGCCTGATCGTCGCCTCCAACCACCGCAGCTTCCTCGACCCCTTCGCGATCGGCGGCTGCCTGCCCTGGCGGCGGCCGATGAACTACGTCGCCAAGATCGAGCTGTTCCAGCGCCGCTGGCAGGGCTGGATCCTCTCCCGGCTCGGTGCCTTCCCGATCCGCCGCGGCGAGGCCGACGAGGAATCGATGGAGACGGCGCGCCAGATCGTCGAGCGCGGCGGCGCCGTCTGCATCTTCCCCGAGGGGACGCGGATCCGCCGCGGCAGCCTCTCCAACCCCAGGCGCGGCGTCGGCCGGCTGGCGCTGCAGACCGGGGCGCCGGTGCTGCCGACCGCGGTGCTCGGCACCGAACACGTCCGCCGCGGCTGGCGGATCCGGCCGCGCAAGGTCAAGGTCAGGCTCGGCCGGGCGATGACCTTCCCCCGCGCCGAGGAGCCCTCGCCGGCGCTGGCGGAAACCGTGACCGCGCGGATCTGGCCCAACGTGCAGCTGCAGTGGGAAGACCTCGGCGGGCTGCCGCCGATGCGCCGCGCCGCCGTGATCGGCGCCGGCAGCTGGGGGACCGCGGTCGCGGTGCTGCTGGCCCGCGGCGGGCTCGAGGTCCAGCTCGGCGCCCGCAGCGCCGAGCGGGTGGCGGAGATGGCCGCGGCGGGGGAGAACCCGCGCTACCTGCCCGGGGTGCCGCTGCCGGAGACGATCGACGTCCGCACCGCGGCCGAGATCGAGCTCGACGGGCTCGACCTGATCTGCCTCGCGATCCCCTCGAAATCGCTGCCACAGGCGGTCGGGGCGATCGCCGACCGGGTCGGCGGCCGCTCCTCGATCCTGCTGCTGACCAAGGGCCTGATTGCGCCGCAGGGGCAGCTGCCGGCGGAGTACGTCGGCGAACGGGTGCGCGCCCGCGCGATCGCCTGCCTCGGCGGCCCCGCCCACGCCCGCGAGGCGGTCTCCGGCTCGGCGGCGCTGGTGCTGGGCTCCGCCGACATCGACCTGCGGGTCCAGCTCGGCGAGGTCTTCGACCGCGCCGGCCTCGTCTGCGAGCGCTCCGGCGACGTCACCGGGGTCGAGATGGCGGGCGCGGCGAAGAACGCCGCCGCCCTCGCCGCCGCCGCGGCCGAGCCGCACGGGCTCAACGCCGCCGGCATCGCCACCGCCGAGATCTGGCGCGAGTGCATCGGCTACGCGATCGACCGCGGCGCCGAGCTCGAGACCTTCTCCGGCCTGGCCGGGGTCGGCGACCTGACGGCGACGATGATGGCGCCGACCGGGCGCAACCGCCGCGCCGGCGAGCTGCTTGGCACCGGCACCCCGGCGGCGGAGATCCCGGGGCTGATCGGCCAGGCCTCCGAGGGGCTGGACACGACGCCGCTGCTGGCCGCGGCGGTCGCCGCCGCGGGTTGCCCGGCGGAGGCCCTGAACGGGCTCGCGGCGCTGATCCGCGGCGAGATCGGCGCCGAGGATTGGGTCGCCGGCCTGCGCCGGGTCGAGCGCGCCAGGCGGGCCGCCTGATGGCCGCCGAGCGGGCACTAGGCTTGGCCGGTGAGCGACCCCACGGAGAATGTCGAGCCCGGCGACCTGGCGCCGGCCGCCAAGGCCGAGCTCGACCGCGCCTTCTCCGACTTCTACCGGGCCCACCTGCGCGACGTCTACTCCTACTCCTACTACCGGGTCGGGAACCACCACGACGCCGAGGATCTGACCGAGCAGGCCTTCCTGCAGGCCTACCGGCACTTCGACCGCGCCCGCCGCGAGTCCGCCGGGCGGCCGCTGCGGCCGTGGCTGATCCGGATCGCCCACAACCTCGCCTCCAACTACTACCGCGACCGCGCCCGGCGGCCGCAGACGCCGCTCGACAACGCCGACCCGATCGCCGCCCGCCACGACACCGTGGCGATCGCCGAGGGGCGCGAGGAGCTGCGGCAGGTGATGGCCAACCTCGAGCACCTCTCGGAGGACCGCCGCGAGGCGCTGATCATGCGCTTCGCGCTCGGCATGGACAACCGCGAGATCGCGCGGGCGCTGGGGCGCTCCGACGGCGCCACCAAGGTGTTGATCCACCGCGCGATCAAGCAGCTGCAGGAGGAGATGAGCGATGAGCGGCCCGAGTGAGCGCTCCGGCGCCGGCAGCTGGGAGGACGTCGAGCAGTTGCTCGCCGACGCGCTGCGCCCGATCGAGCCGCCGGAGCGGCTCTCGAGCCGGGTCGAGGACACGCTCGCCGCGGTCACCCAGGCGGCCGCCGAGGAGCTCTCGGACTGGGCCGAGGAGCTCTCCGAGGGCGAGCTGCGGGCGCTGCGCGACCCCCGCAACTGGGTGCGGCCGGTGATCGCCGTCGGCGCCGGCGGTGTCGCGACCGGGGCGCTGGTGCTGATCGAGCTGCGCCGCCGCGGCAGGCGCCAGGGCGAGAGCGGTCTACGAGCCCTCGGCAGCGGGCTTCGCTCGCGGCTTTAGCCGCGGCGTCCCCGCCACCGCGGCGAGGCCGAGCAGCCCCAGAGCCAGGTGCAGCCAGCCGGCCGTCCCGGAGAAGTCGGAGATCGCCAGCGCGGTGTAGAGGGCGCCGGCGCCGAGTGCGTAGAGGCGCGGGGCGCAGGGGGCGGCGAGCAGCCCCAGCGCGCCGCTGCCGGCGTAGAGGAAGTTGAGCCCGGAGCGGTCGTGGAAGAAGCCGGCGAGGCCGAGGACGACCAGCAGCGCGCCGACCGCGGTCGCGTAGAGCCGGGCTGGGCTGGCGGCCTGCATCGGCGCCGATTGTAGGCTGCCCCTCCCGATGGCCGAGACCTGTTACCGCCACCCCGACCGCGAGACCGCCGTCTCCTGCTCCTCCTGCGGGCGGCCGATCTGCCCCGACTGCATGACCCCGACCCCGGTCGGGATGCGCTGCCCGGAGTGCATGCGGCAGCGGACCAAGGTGGTGCGGGGCGTGGGCCAGCAGGGCGCCGGCTTCTGGCGCTCGCCGGCTACCTTCGTCCTGGTCGGGGTCAACGTCGCCGTCTACCTGATCGAGATCGCCGGCGGGGGAGGGGGGCTGAACAGCATCAGCCCGACGATCTACTTCAACTACGCCCTCCACGGCACGGCGGTGGCGGAAGGAGAGTGGTACCGGCTCGTCACCGGCGCCTTCCTCCACTACGACATCACCCACATCCTCTTCAACATGGTCGCGCTGTTCTTCCTCGGCCGCCTGGTCGAGCCAGCCCTCGGCACGCCACGCTTCCTGGCCCTCTACTTCGCCTCGCTGTTGGCGGGCTCCTTCGGCGCCCTGGTCTTCTCTGGCGCGGCGGCGTTCACCGTCGGCGCCTCGGGGGCGATCTTCGGCCTCTTCAGCGCCGCCTTCGTGATCGCCTGGGGCCGCGGCCTCGGCCTGATCGCCCGCGAGATCGGCTTCCTCCTCGTGATCAACCTGGTCTTCACCCTCAGCGTGCCGGGGATCAGCATCGGCGGTCACGTCGGCGGCCTCGTCGGCGGCGCGATCTGCGCCCTGGCGATCGTCGCCGGTGAGCGCGGGGCGCTCGGGCCGCGGCACCGGCAGGCCGAGTTCGCGGTGATGGCGCTGGTCGCCATCATCTCCGTCCTCGGCGCCCTCGCGGTCGCCTGACTACTCAGCGCGGCGAGGGTCTGGGCGCGGGCGCCCGCAGCGCCGTGAAGGGCGTGTTGCCGGGCGCGTCGATCAGGTCCGGGTGGAGCAGGTGCCCGAGCAGTTCGACGCCGTCGATCAGGCGCGGGCTCGGTTCGGCGAACGGGGCGGAGGCGACGGCGAAGACGCGGCCGGCGCCGAGCCCGGCGATCCGCTCCCAGTGCTCCATCGCCTGCGCCTGGGCGTCCTCGATCGGGCCGTCGAGCATGACCACGACGACGTCGGCGCGCAGGCTCGCCAGCGCGCCCCAGCCGACCTGGGCGGGGGCGAGGCCGGGGTCGCCGGCGACGTCCTCGCCGCCGGCGATCGAGATCATCTCCGGGATCCAGAAGCCGGCCACCCGCGGCGGGTCGATCCGCTCCAGCGCGATCACCCGCGGGCTGGTTGCGCCGCCCAGCGCGCCGCGCACGGTCGCCAGCCGTCCCTCCAGCTCTCCGCGCAGCTCGTGGGCGTCCGATTCCATGCCCGTCGCCTCGCCGCGGCGGACCACCTCTTCGAGCATCTCACTGAGCGTTGCAACGTGCGTCATTTGGTCAATATCGCATTTATCCAAAAAGCCAAGAGATCGGGCAGCTATATTGCGTGCGCCGAATGGCCGAGGACGTCCCAGCCCGAAGTACCGGGCCGCATAGCCGATGAGCGTCCTCCTGCTCGTCCTCCTTCTGCTGTTGATTGCGATCAACGGCTTCTTCGTCGCCGCTGAGTTCGCGCTGGTGCGCAGCCGCCGCGGCAAAGTCGAGCAGCTGGCCGAGGAAGGCGAAAGCGGCGCCGAGGAGGTGGTCGAGCAGCTCGACAAGATCGAAGAATCGCTCTCCGCCTGCCAGATCGGCGTCACCGTCGCCTCGATCGGGATCGGCTTCCTCGGCGAGCCCTCGCTCTCGAAGCTGCTGGAACCGATCTTCGGCGGCCTCTCGCACGAGGCCGCGGCGGCGATCTCGGTCGCCTTCGCCTTCATCATCGTCACCGCCGTCCACATCAGCATCGGCGAGCAGGTGCCGAAGATGCTGGCGATCGCCAACGCCGAGCGCACGGCGCGGCGGGTGGCGCGGCCGCTGAACTGGTTCCGGGTCGCGACGGCGCCGGTGACGATGGCGCTGAGCGCCGTCTCCAACTCGATCGTCCGCCTCTTCGGCGTCAACCCCGGCGACCTCGAGCAGCGCCACACCGCCGAGGACCTGAAGCAGATCATCGACAGCTCGCGGATCGGCGGCACCCTCGACCCCGGCGAGGCGGGGATGCTGGGCGGCGTCTTCCACCTGCACGAGCAGGAGGCGCGCGAGGTGATGACGCCGATCCCGGCGGTGATCACGGTCGACGCGTCGGAGAGCGTCGAGGCGGCGCTGCGGCGCTGCGTCACCTCCGGCCACACCCGCCTGGTCGTGATCGAAGACGACAACCCCGACCGGGTGAAGGGGATCGTCCACAACAACAGCCTCGCCCGGCTCTACATGAGCGACGGCCCGGAGGCGACGATCGAGACCGTCATCCGCGACGCCCTGATCGTGCCCGAGACGCGCCCACTCGACGACCTCCTGCACGACCTCCAGGTCCAGCGCACCTCGCTCTCGGTCGTCGTCGACGAGTACGGCCGCACGGTCGGGATCGTCACCGTCGAGGACATCCTCGAGGAGGTGGTGGGGGAGATCGAGGACGAGACCGACCCCCGCGCCGCGGCACTGCGCCAGCTCACCAACGGCGACTGGTTCGTCCGCGGCCACGTCTCGCTCGGCGACCTCGCCGACGCCGGGATCGAGCTGCCGGTCGACAGCGACGCCTACAACTCGGTCGGCGGCTACGTCTTCGGCGAGCTCGGCCGGCTGCCCAAACGCGGCGACTCGATCAGGTCCAACGGCTACACGATCCGGGTCGAGGCCGTGCGCGAAAACCGCATCGAGGCGGTCCGGATCAGCGGTTCGGCCCAGCCGGCCCAGACCTAAGGCAAGGGGGGAGAGATACGGCGGTTTGAGAGCTTGGGCAGCCATGCTCAGCGCCTTGGCTTTGCCTTCCTCTCTCATCGGTACGATTGATGGCATGAGAATTACCATTGATCGTGCCGGAAGAATTGTCATTCCCAAGGGAGCACGCGAGGCGCTGGGGCTGGATGGCGCTGGCGAGGTGGAGCTGTCCCTTGCGGGCGACCGGATCGAGATCGCGGCAGCTTCCCGTCCGGTGACGCTGAAACGCGGTCCCCATGGCATCCTCACCTCCGACCTCGACCTTCCCTCGCATGGCCCGGATCAGGTTCGGGATGCGCTGGAGCGGGCACGGCGATGACCGCGCCCGACAGCTCTGTGCTGATCGCAGGATTTGTCCCCAGCCACCGCTTCCACGAAGCCGTTCTGCCTTCCCTGGCCGAGGTTGTCCGCGGTGGCGGCGGCCTGATAGCCCACACGATCGCCGAGACGTACTCGGTTCTGAGCTCACCGGCGGGCCCCTACCGAGCCGAGCCAAGCGCGGTCGTCGCCTACCTCGAGCAGTTCCTGTCCGGTGGGCCGACGATCGCGGCGACCTCGGCCGCCTACCGCAGGGCGCTTGACCTGCTCAGCGCCGCCGGCCGCTCCGGCGGCGCCATCTACGACGCCCTGATCGCCCTGGCCGCGGTCGATGCCGGCGCCGTGCTCGTCAGCCTCGATCGCCGGGCGGAGCGGGTCTACGGACTCTGCGGTGCTGAGGTGCGATTCCTGGACGCCGCTTGAGCTCGGGCTGGCGAGCGGTTCCGTCCGTCCTGGCGCCTAGTTTCTCTGAGCAACCCGCACCCCCGGACAGTTGGAGGTACGCCATGTGGGTTGTCCGCCTGACCGACAAGCAGCTCGAGGTCCTGAGGGCGCTGTTGCGCTCCGAGGAGCATCTCGGCCCGGCGCTGAAGGGCTCGATCGAGGCCCTCGACCTGGCCCGCTGGGACGACCTGCCGGAGGCCGAGCTCCCCTGGGAGGAGGTCGAGATCGTCGCCCGCCGCCAGGGGGTCTCCGAAGCCGACGTCGTCTGGGACCTCAGTGCCAGGCACCGCCGCGCCGCGGGCTGAGCGCGACACGCAGGGGGGAGAGTTTCTGCGAGCTGGCGCCTTGGTTCGGCATGCCAGCCGCCGTAGCCTTTACTTTGGATACGATTGGTAAAGGCATGCCGAGACTGTCGCGTAAGAACCAGGTCACGATCCCGGTCAAGGTGTTGCGTGAGGCTGGTCTCGAAGCGGGTGACGTCGTCCTCGTTCGAGCGGCCGGCGAGGGGCGGATCGAGGTCGAACGGTTCGACGACCTAATCGATCGCCTCGCCGGCAGCCTCCCACCGCTGACCTATCCTCCGGGCTACCTCGACGAGTTGCGGGACGAGTGGGACCGGTAGTCCTCGACGCGAGCGTGGCGATCGGGTTCCTGGACTCCGGCGACGTCCACCACGAGCGGGCGGTCACGGAGCTGCGTGCGGCTCGCGGCGCCCCGCTCTCGATGGCCGCAAGCGCCTACAGCGAGATCCTCGTGAGGCCGCTGGCGAGCGGACACGGCGATCGAGTCGAGGCCTTTGTCGACGGCCTGAGCGTGGAGATTGTTCCGATCGACCGGGAGGTCGGACTGCGGGCCGCTGAACTTCGCGCGCAGCACACCGCCCTCCGTCTTCCCGACGCCCTCGTCCTGGCGATCGCGCGGCTGCGCGGAGCGCGCCTGCTCACCTTCGACGAGCGGTTGGCTCAGCTGTAGTCGTAGAAGCCGGCGCCGCTCTTGCGGCCGAGCTTGCCCTCGCCGACCATCTCGACCATCAGGCCGGGGGGGCGGCTGGCGGCCTCTTCGCTGTCGGCGTAGAGGGCGTCGCCGATCGCCTCGGCGACGTCGAGGCCGACGAAGTCGAGCAGGGCCAGGGGCCCCATCGGGTGGCCGGCGCCGAGCTTCATGCAGGTGTCGACCTCGCCGGCCTCCATCCCGGTCCGCTCTACCATCCGCACCGCTTCGAAGAGGTAGGGGAAGAGCAGCCGGTTGACGACGAAGCCGGCCTGGTCGGGGACCTCGACCGCGGTCTTGCCCAGCGCCGCGCACCAGGCCAGCGCTCGCTCGCGGGCGCCCGCGGCGCCGTCGGGGAAGCAGACCTCGACCAGCTTCATCCGCGGCACCGGGTTGAAGACGTGCAGGCCGAAGAGCTTCTCGGTGCCGGCGGCGGCGGCGATCGCGGCGATGCTCAGCGACGAGGTCGTCGTCGCCAGGTCGGAGTTGGGACAGGCTTCGGAGATGGTCGAGAGCAGCTCGCCCTTGGGGCCGACTTCCTCGACGATCGCCTCGACGATCACGTCGCAGTCGGCGAGGTCGGCCGGGTCGGTGGTGACCCGCAGCCGCGAGGGCTCGCCACCCTCGATCTTGGCGCAGGCGGCGACCACTTTCTCCTCGGCGCGCCAGGCGGAGGCCTCGCTGCGGGCCAGCAGGATCGTGTCGGCGGCGGTGGTCGAGACGGCGGCGAGGCCGGTGGCGATTGCCCCGCTCCCCGCGATCCCCGGACTTGCGTACCCCTGGTTAGCGCTCATGGCCGGGTTCCTATCAGGACTCTCGCCGGCCGTGCGGCGTGGCGTAGAATTGGTTGACTGACCAGTCAATCGGCAAGGCGAACGGAGAGGGCGATGTCAGAGCACGGAAAGGGCAAGTTCGGGGGGCGCGAAGTGGTGATCGTCGAGGCGGCGCGGACGCCGATCGGCCGCGGCCATCCCGAGAAGGGCTATTACAAGGACAAGCACGCCTCGAACCTGCTGGCCAAGGTCTACGGCGAGCTGTTCGAGCGCTCCGGCGTCGACCCGGCCGAGACCGGCGACGTCGTCGCCGGCTGCGCCCAGCAGTTCGGCGAGCAGGGCGTCAACATCGGCCGCAACGCCTGGCTCGAGGCCGGGCTGCCGATCGAGACCCCGGCGACGACGATCGACCGCCAGTGCGGCTCCGCCCAGCAGGCGGTCAACTTCGCCGCGGCGCTGATCGCCACCGGCGTCCACGACGTCGCGATCGGCTCCGGGGTCGAGCACATGGGCCACATCTCCTTTGCCGACGGCTACGAGGTGATGAAGGAGCACGGCTCGCCCTTCTCGCCCGAGCTGATGGACCGCTACAACCTGATCCCGCAGGGCCTCTCGGCGGAGATGATCGCCGACCGGTGGGAGATCGCCCGCGCCGAGCTCGACGAGTTCGGCCTGCGCTCCCAGCAACTCGCCGCGAAGGCGACCGAGGAGGGCCGCTTCGAGCGCGAGACGATCCCCTTCGCCGTCAACGGCGACACCTACCTGACCGACCAGGGCCTGCGCGAGACCACCCTCGAGGGCCTGGCGGCGCTGAAGCCGGCCTTCAAGGAGGACGGCAAGATCACCGCCGGCAACTCCTCGCAGGTCTCCGACGGCGCCGCCGGCGTGCTGCTGATGGCGCGCGAGCGGGCCGATGCCCTCGGCCTGAAGCCGCGGGCGCGGATCTACGACCAGACCACGGTCGGGGTCGACCCGGTGATCATGCTGACCGGCCCGATCCCGGCGACCCGCAAGCTGCTCGAGCGCAACGGGATGACGATCGACGACATCGACCTGGTCGAGATCAACGAGGCCTTCGCCTCGGTCGTCGTCGCCTGGCAGCGCGAGCTGAAGCCGGATATGGACCGGGTCAACGTCAACGGCGGCGCGATCGCCCTCGGCCACCCGCTCGGCTCGACCGGCGCCCGCCTGATCACCACCCTCCTGCACGAGATGGAGCGCAGCGACAAGGAGATCGGCCTGGTGACGATGTGCTGCGGCGGCGGCCTCGGCACCGGCACCCTGATCGAGCGCATCTGAGGTTGGCTGAATGGCGCATCTCGGCTAGGTTTGCGGCCCCGTTACGTCCATCAGAGGAGAACCAGTGAGCAAGCGACTCATCGCTGTGCTGTTCGGCGTCCTGGCGATCGCCGTCATCGCCGCCGGTTGCGGCAGCAGCAGTAGCAGCAGCGAACCAAGCACGTCGTCCCTGACCAAAGCTGAATTCATCAAGCAGGGCGACGCGATCTGCGCCAAGGCCGAAAAGGAAAACGAAGCCGAATTCGAAGAATTCGCGAAAGAAAACGGCCTCAGCGAAAACAAGGAACCGAGCAAAGCGGTGCAGGAAGAACTGGCGACCAGCATCCTGCTGCCGTCGGTGTCCGGCCAGCTCGAAGACATCCGCGCCCTCGGCGCTCCCAGCGGCGAAGAAGAACAGGTCGACGAAATCATCGAAACCGTCGAAGGCGAGGTCGAAGAAGCCGAAGAAGAACCGACGGTCCTCTTCGAAGCCGAAGAAGAAGGCAAGAGCCCGTTCGCGGCAGGCAACAAGATGGCCCGCGAATACGGCTTCACGGTCTGCGGCCAGGAAGGGGAATAGGCCCAGCCGCTTTTCCCGGGGCGCCTGGCTGAGTGGCCAGGCGCCCTATATGCTGCCCCCTCGATGGACCTGACGCTGTCACCATCGGAGGAGGAGTTCCGCGACGAGGTTCGCGCCTGGATCGGGGAGAACAACCCCGGCCCCGAGCCCGAGGCCGGGCTCGACGAGGTGATGGCCTTCCGCCGCGAGTGGCAGCTGAAGCTGCACGCCGCCGGCTGGGCCGGGATCTCCTGGCCCGAGCAGTACGGCGGCCGCGGCGCGACCCTGATCGAGCAGGCGATCTTCGTCGGCGAGGCGGCGCGCCAGGAAGCGCCCAGCCCGGCCAACGTGCTCGGCCTGGCGATGGGCGGCCCGGTCGTGATCGCCCACGGCACCGACGCCCAGAAGCAGCGCTACCTGGAGCCGATCCTGACCGGCGAGGAGATCTGGTGCCAGGGCTTCTCCGAGCCCGAGTCCGGCTCCGACCTCGCCTCGCTGAAGACCCGCGCGGTCAAGGACGGCGACGAATGGGTGGTCAGCGGCCAGAAGGTCTGGACCACCTTCGCCCAGTACGCGAAGTGGTGCATGCTGGTCGCCCGCACCGACCCCGACGCGCCCAAGCACCAGGGCCTCACCTACTTCCTGATGGACATGGAGCAGGATGGGGTCGAGGCGAAGCCGCTGGTCCAGATCACCGGCGAGGGCGAGTTCAACGAGGTCTTCATCGACGAGGCGCGGATCCCCGACGAGAACGTCGTCGGCGGCGTCGGCAACGGCTGGGGGGTGGCGATCACGACGCTGATGAACGAGCGCGCCGGCCTCGCCTTCGGCGCCATCGCCCAGATCCAGAACAGCCTCGGCCGCCTCGCCAAGCTGGCGCGGGAGGTCCGCGTCAACGGCGGCTCCGCGGCCGACGACTCCTACTTCCGCCAGCGCATCGCCCAGCTCCACATCGAGGCCGAGACGATGCGGCTGAACGCCTACCGCGGCCTGACCAAGACGATGCAGTCGGGGATCCCCGGCCCGGAGGGCTCGCTCGGCAAGTGGCAGTGGGCCGACATCAACCAGGACTTGACCGAGTTGGCGCTGGAGATCGAGGGCGCCTACGCGCCGCTGGCGCGCGGCGCCGAGCAGGCGATCGACAACGGCGCCTGGCAGTACGGCTTCCTGCGCTCGCGCGCCAACTCGATCGAGGGCGGGACGACGGACATCCTCAAGAACATCATCGCCGAGCGGGTGCTCGGCCTGCCGAGGCTGCGCTAGGGCCGCGACCATGTATTTCGATCTCACCGACGAGCAGCAGGCGATCAAGTCGACCGCCCACGACTTCCTCGCCGCCCGCTTCAAATCGGAGCGGCTGCGGGAGATCGCCGCCAGCGAGGACGGCTTCGACCCGGCCGGCTGGGGCGAGATGGCCGAGCTCGGCTGGACCGGCTTGGCGCTGCCGGAGGAGTGGGGAGGGCAGGGGCTCGGGATCGTCGAGCTGGCCATCCTCTTCGAGGAGATGGGCTACGCGCTCGCCCCCTCGCCGCTGCTATCCAGCACCGTCGTCGGCCTCGCGCTCAGCCTCTGCGGCTCCGACGACCAGCGCCAGCGCTACCTGCGCCCGCTCGCCCTCGGCGAGCGCCGCGGCACGCCCGCCCTCTGGGACGCCGGCTCGCCGGCGTCGCCGGGCGGCTTCACGCTGGAGGCCAGGGCCGACGACGACGGCGTCGTCCTCGACGGCGTCAAGGTGCTGGTCCCCGACGCCGCCAGCGCCGACTTCTTCGTCGTCGCCAGCAGCGACGGCAGGCGCCACCTGGTCGAGGCCGGCGCCGACGGGGTGACGGTGACGCCGGAACCCTCGATCGACCCCACCCGCCGCTTCTCCTCGCTCCACCTCGACGGGGTCCGGGTCGCCGCCGCCGACACCCTTCCGGGCGAGGCCGCCGATTACTACCCAGTCTTCTTCCGGATCTGCGTCGCGCTCGCCGCCGAGTCGACCGGGATCGCCCAGCGGACGCTGGAGATGGCGGTCGCCTACGCCAAAGACCGCCAGCAGTTCGGCCGCCCGATCGGCGCCTACCAGGCGGTCTCGCACCGCTGCGCGCAGATGCTGCTGGAGACCGAGAACGCCCGCTCCGCCGTCTACGGCGCCGCCTGGGCCGCCGACGCCGAGCCGGAGTCGCTGCCGCTGGCCGCCTCGACGGCGAAGGCCTACGCCTCCGACGCCGGCTGGCGCGTCCCCGACGCCTCGATCCAGGTCCACGGCGGCATCGGCTTCACCTGGGAGCACGACCTCCACTTCTTCCTCAAGCGCGGCCGCGCCAACGCGGCGATCTTCGGTGACGCCAAGTGGCACCGCGAGCGGGTCGCCGAGGCGGTGCTGGCCGGCGCCGCCGCGCCCGCGGCGGCCTGACCGACGCCCCGGTGAGCGCACTCGACCGCATCTCCGTCGCCGCGATCGGCACCTCGGTCGCCGACCTCGAGGCGGAGACGCTGCGGGCCGAGGCGGCTGGGGTCGAGTGCGTCTGGGCGCCGGAGCTGTTCCGCAGCGCCGCCACCCAGGCCGCCTACCTGGCGGCGAAGACCGAGCGGATCGACGTCGCCACCGGGATCGTCTGGGCCTTCACCCGCAGCCCCTTCATCCACGCGGTGACCGCGCTCGACATCGACGAGATGTCCGGCGGCCGCTTCCGGCTGGGGATGGGGGCGGGGGTCAAACGCCTGAACGAGACCTGGCACAACGCCGACTACGGCAAGCCGGCGCCGCACCTGCGCGAGGCGATCGAGGCGACGCGGCTGATCATGAGCCAGGCCAGCGGCGGCGAGCCGATCCGCTACCAGGGCGACTACTACGACATCGACATCAGGGGCTGGGTGCGCCCGCACCCGGCGCCGCGCGAGGCGGTGCCGATCTACACCGCGGCGGTACAGGCGGGGATGGCGCGGATGGCCGGCGACGTCGCCGACGGGCTGATCGGCCACCCGATCCAGAGCCTGCGCTGGATCGACGAGGTCGTCGTCGACGCCTTCGAAACCGGCCTGCGTCGCTCCGGTCGTCAGCGCTCGGACTTCGACTACCTGCCGACCGTCTGCTGCGCGATCGACGACGACGAGGGCCGGGCGATCGAGATGGCCCGCCGCACGATCTCCTTCTACGCCACGGTCAAGACCTACATGCCGCTCTGGGAGCTTCACGGCTTCGCCGACAACGCCGTCGCCGCCGGCGAGGCCTTCCGCCGCGGCGACCTCGCCGCGGTGCCGGCGGCGATCAGCGACGAGATGGTCGAGGCCTACTGCGCCGCCGGCCCGCTCGACAAGGTCCGGGCCCGGGTGCAGGAGACGGCCGAGCGCGCCGACGGCCTCTTCCTGACGCCGCCGACCTACTTCATCTCGCCGGAGGAGCTGAGCGAGTTCCAGAACCGGATCATCGACGCCTTCGGCCCCGCGGCGCGCTGACCGACTCGCCCGAATCCCGCCTGCTCGAAGTGCTGGACCGCGTGCGCGAGATCCCGGAGGGGTTCGTGCGCACCTACGGCGACGTCTCGCCCGGGGCGCCGCGCTTCGCCGGCTCGGTCCTGTTCGCGGTCGACGACCCCGACCTGCCCTGGTGGCGGGTGGTCCGCGCCGACGGCTCGCTCGCCAAGGGCGCCCGCCAGCGCCAGCTCCTGGTCGCCGAGGGCGTCCCCTTCAAGGGCGAGCGGGTCGACATGGAGCTGGCCCGGGCGCTGCCCTGAGCCGGCTCCGGCTCGGCCCGGCGTCATCTGCCCCTACTAAGGGCAGATGACGATCAGGTGGAAGTCGGAGTCGACGTCGTTGCCTTTTTCGTCGCGGGTGTGGACTTCGATCGCGTCGACGTTGGCGCCGGAGGCATTGGTCTGGGCGGTCCCCGCTCCCGGCACGGTGGTGCCGGCGTTGTTGCGCCCGGCGACGTCGGCGCAGCCGCTGACGTTGACCGGGAAGGAGACGGTGACGGCGCCGCTCGCCTCGCTGACGCCGATCCCGGAGCCGCTGGCGCGGGCGAGGGTGGCGTTGCCGGCGCCGGCCGGGTTGTTGACGACCGCCCAGTAGACGTTGCTGGCCGACTTCGCCGAGGTTGCCAGCGGCACCGCGCCGAGCTTGTTGGTGTTGATCTGGTAGCCGGTGAGGGTCTTGTGCTTGATCTTGCCGGCGCCGATCGTCTGCTTCATGATCGCGCCGCCGTTGATCGTCTGGGCCGCGTAGGCGGTGCCGGCGAGGGCGACGACGAGGGCGATCACGGCGACGACCATCGCCGGCGACGGGCATCTCTGCTTCAAGCTGCTCATCCTGGACTCCCTTCCAGTTGGGGGTAGCTGAAATTAAGTAACCCCGCTGTCAGGGGAAAGCTGCGGCGCCAGGGTTAGGGGAGCGCCGCGACGAAGCGCTCGAAGGCGGCGATGTCGGTCACCGCCGGGCCGTGGCCGGGCAGGATCAGGGCCGGGTTCAGCGCCGCCAGCTTGCGGATCGAGCGGCGGTTCTCCTCCGGGTCGTAGGTGAAGACCGGCGGCGGCTCCTTGACCCCCGGCAGGCCGGTGGCGTAGCTCATGTTGCGGATCACGTCGCCGCAGATCGCCACCCGGTCGGACTCGCGGAAGAAGATCACCTCGCCGCGGGCGTGGCCGGGCGCGTGGACGACGCGGAAGCCGGCGACCTCGTCGCCCTCCGCCAGCACCCGGTCGACCCTGTAGGGAGGGCCCTGCCAGAGCTTGCGGATCACCGCGTTGAGGAGCTTGCCCGCGTCCGCGTCCTGCATCGGGCGCTTGCCTTCCATCGCCTCGACGTCGTCGGCGTGGCAGGCAAGCGGCACCTCGCGCGCTTCGCAGACGTCCTTGGCCACTCCTTGGTGGTCGGGGTGGGCATGGGTCAGCGCCAGCATCGAGATCTCGACCCCCTCGAGCTCGGCGAAGATCCGCCGCCGGTCCCAGCGCCGGCCGGCGTCGATCAGCACGTCCTCGGCCAGGTAGACGTTGATGCTGGGGGCCGGGAATTCCTTCAGCCGCCAGACGCCGGGCGCCAGGTACTTCAACTCAGTGCCCGATCCCGAGCGTGCCGCGGGGGTCGCCGCTGTGCTCGGCGAGGTCCTCGAGGCGGGCGATCGTGCGCTCGCCCTCGACCCGCGCCGGGTGCCCGGGCGGCAGCGGCTCGATCAGCCGCCGCACGCGGTTGCGGACCTGCAGCGCGAAGTGGGGGGTGGAGGCGCCGGCGAGGGCGCGGATGTCCTCGGGGGTGACCGCGTGGGCCGGGGCCAGCAGCTTCGGGTTCTCGGACTCGCTCACGGTTCTTCGCCGCCGATCTTGGCCAGTTCGGCCAGTTCGTTGACTTCGGCCTGCTGGTTCACGTCGATCGCCTCCTGGTCGCCGATCACCCACACGTGGTTGTAGAAGGCGCGGGTGGGGTTGGTCGTGTAGCCGGGCTTCAGGTCTAGAAAGTATTCCCGCAGCGCCTTCGGCAGCGTAGCGGCGCTGTCGGTGAGCAGCAGCGGGCCCCAGGTTCCCGAGGCCGAGAGGGCGGCCGCGGCGGCGGCGTCGAGCGGCGAGTCGCTGCGGGCGAGGACGAAGCCGTGGCCGGGGTCGTTGACGTCCCAGCCGAAGCCGCCGTCGGCGTAGCGGGCGAAGGCGATCGCGTTGGCGACCGCGTCGGCGCCGGCGACGCGGTGGACGCGATGGTCGATCTTGGCGATTTCGGCCAGGACCGAGGCGGGGATCGCGCTGGCGGGGCCGAGCACGTAGACAGGCACGTCCCTGTGGCGCGCCAGCGCCGCCGCGGTCGGTGGCGGCAGCTTGCCGCCTTCGGCGTAGAGGACGGGGTCGCCCGAGCGCGCCGCCCAGGCGGCGGCCGGCATCGCGAAGTCGGGCCGGTCGGCGGCGGCGACGAGGACGTGGGCGGGGGCGGCGCCGAAGAGGCGGTCGCGCAGCTTCGCGATCGCCGCCGCGGTGGCCGCGGCGGAGCTCCCCTTGATCGCGGTCACCCTGCCGGCGACCTCCGGCGCGGCGACGGCGCCGACCGTGAAGGCGGCGGCGCCCCCGGAGGCGGGGGAGCCCTGCGGTTCGAGGGCGGCGAGCGCCTGCGCCGTCGGTTCCGGGGTGCCGCCGGGGCTGGAGACGAGCAGGGGCGCGCGCAACGGCGGCGCCATCAGCACCGCGGCGGCGATCGCGCCCGCCCAGTCTTCTTCGTCGACAATGGCGACCGCCGCCGGGCGCTGCGCCGGGGTGGTCGCGGGGAAGACGGCGAGGGCGGCGCCGGCGGCGTTGGCGGCGGGGTCCGAGCCGCCGATCCGGGTGGTGTTGTTGGTCGCGAAGGCGGGGTAGCCGAGCGCTTCGGCGGTCTGGGTGGCGCCGCTCTGGCTCGGCGCACCGCCCTTGGCCGGGGCCGGCACGGGGGCCGGGGCCGGCGACCCCGAGGAGGCGTCGTTGGAGCCGCCGCGGCCGCCGAGCACGGCGGCGAGGATGAAGACGATCGCCACCGCCACCAGCGCCGCGATCAGCTTCAGCGCCCCGGGCACTCGCCGGCGCCGGCGCCGCGCCGCCCGTTTCGGCGCCGCCGCCGGTGTGGTGGCGGGCTTCGGGGCGTCCTCGGTTGCCGCCTCGCCCGCCTCGGGCCCTCCTGGCACCGGCACGTCGGCGTTGATCGGGCGCTCTCCGCTCATCGGCGGAACGCTACTGCGGCGCGCCGCCGCGGCGTACGACCGATCATCTAAAGTTCCGGGGGACTGGCTGACTGACCAGTCAATCAGTCCGACCCGAGGAAGGAAGCCGATGGATTTCGCACTCAACGACGAGCAGCTCGAGTTCAAGCAGAAGTGCCGCACCTTCGCCCGCGAGGTGATCCGCCCGGCGGCGCCCAAGCACGACCGCGAGGAGAGCACCCCGTGGGAGGTCATCAGGGAGGCGCGGCGCCAGGGCCTGCAGGGGATCGAGTCGCTGCGGCGCTCGGCCGGCGACCCCGAGGGCCAGATGCAGGTGATCTCCGCCGAAGAGATGCACTGGGGCTGCGCCGGCACGGCGCTGGCGATCAACGGCTCCGGCCTCGCCGCCGCCGGCATCGCCGCCTCCGGCACCCCCGAGCAGATCGGCCGCTGGGTGCCCGAGTGCTTCGGCCTCGGCGACGAGATCAGGCTCGGCGCCTACGCGGTGACCGAGCCGCAGGCCGGCTCCGACGTCAAGAGCCTGAAGACGACCGCCAAGCGCGACGGCGACGAGTGGGTCCTCAACGGGACCAAGGTCTTCATCACCAACGGCGGCATCGCCGACGTCCACGTCGTCGTCGCCACCGTCGATCCCGAGCTTGGCACCCGCGGCCAGGCCTCGTTCATCGTCGCCAAGGGCACCCCCGGGCTGAGCGAAGGCAAGAAGGAGACCAAGCTCGGAATTCGGGCTTCGCACACGGCCGAGGTCGTCCTCGACGAATGCCGGGTCCCGGCCGAGAACCTGCTCGGCGGCGAGGAGAAGCTGGCGCGGAAGCTGGAGCGCGCCCGCTCGGGGCAGAAGTCCCGTTCCGCCGACGCCCTGGCGACCTTCGAGATCACCCGGCCGATCGTCGGCGCCTCGGCGCTCGGGATCGCCCAGGCAGCCTACGAGTGGACCCTCGAGTACCTCGACGGCCAGTCCGAGGGCGGCGTGCCGATGCTGAAGCTGCAGCGCGTGCAGCAGACGCTGGCCGACGTCGCGACCGAGATCGAGGCGGCCCGGCTGCTGGTCCAGCGCGCCGCCTGGATGGGCCGCAACGGCGTGCCGATGACCGGTGGCCAGGGCTCGATGTCGAAGCTCAAGGCCGGCGACGTGACGATGTGGGCGACGACGACGCTGATGGACCTGGTCGGCCCCGACGCCTGGAACACCGAGTACCCACTGGAGAAGTGGTTCCGCGACGCCAAGATCTACCAGCTGTTCGAGGGCACGGCGGAGATCCAGCGGATGGTCATCTCCCGGATGCAGGCGCGCGAGTACGCCGAGCGCTTCCAGTACGGCGCCGAGGTCGCGGCGAAGGCCGTGGCCGCGGCGGAGGCGAAGAAGGAGCCGGTCCCGGCGTAAGCTCGGGGCGGTGCACGGGCCGCACGGACATACGCACTCGCTGGACGCGCGCCGCGAGGACAGCCGGCGGCGGATGTGGGTGGCGCTGGCGATCAACGCCGGCCTGCTCGTCGCCGAGGCGGTGGGGGGAGTCCTCACCGGCTCGCTGGCGGTGCTGGCCGACGCCGGCCACCTGCTCTCCGACGTCGGCTCGATCGTCCTGGCGCTGATCGCCGCCCGCCTCGCCGCGCTGCCGGCGGCGGGCCGGCGAACCTTCGGCTACCAGCGCTCGGAGGTGCTGGCGGCGCTGGTCAACGGCCTGCTGCTGGTCGCGGTCAGCATCGGCATCGCGATCGCCGCGATCGGGCGCCTCGCCGACCCGCCGGCGATCGCCGGCGCCGGCGTCCTCGCCCTCGGTGCCCTCGGCCTCGCCGGCAACCTCGCCGCGACCCTGGTCCTGGCCCGCGGCCAGCGCCAGGACATCAACCTCGAGGGGGTGCTGCGGCACAGCGCCGCCGACGCCCTCGGCTCGCTCGGCGTCGTCGTCGCCGGCGCCTTCGTCCTGCTCGGCGGCTCGGCGATCGTCGACCCGATCGTCGGCCTCTTCATCGCCGCCCTCGTCCTCGCCTCCTCCTGGCGGCTGATCAAGGAGCCCTTCGACGTGCTGATGGAGGCGGCCCCGGCCGGCGTCGACGTCGACGGCGTCGGTGCCGCGATCTGCGCCGAGGCGGGGGTGCGCTCGGTCCACGACCTCCACGTCTGGACCGTCACCTCGGGCTTCGGGGCGATCGCCGCCCACGTCGTCGTCGCCCGCGGCTGCGACCGCGACCTGGTCCGCCAGCGGCTCGAGCTGGCGCTGAGCGAGGGCTTCGGGATCGAGCACACGACGCTGCAGATGGAGGAGGAAGCCGAGGGCGGCCTGCTGCACGTCGAGAACGCCGCCGCGGAAGCCTGATCGCAAGCCCGATTGCAGCGCCTGGCGGCCGTGCGGGCCGCAATCGGAGCTTGGCTAGCCTCGGCGCGATGCTGAGGAATCGTCCCCTCGCCGCGGCCCTCTCGATCGCCGCCTCGGCGCTCTTCATGTTGCTCGTCTCCAGCCCGGCGCCCGCGCCCGCGCAGGACCTGCAGTCCAAGCTCGAAGCCAAGCAGGCGAAGCTGGACAAGGTGCGCGAACGCAAGGGGGTGCTGACGACGACGATCTCCGCTGACAAGGACCGGATCGACCGCCTCACCACCCAGGTGGCCGGCATCCGCGACCGCGAGGCAGCGGTCCGCACCCGGCTCGCCGCCAAGCAGGCCGAGCTCGACAGGGCGATGGCCCGGCTCGACGTCGCCAGGGGCCGGCTGGACCAGCTCCGCTCCCATCTGAAGCGGGCGCTGGGGGCGCTGCGCCAACGGCTGGTGGCGATGTACGAGACCGGCAGCCCGGACCTGATCAGCGTCATCGTCGGCTCCAGCGACATCGACGACCTCGCCGCCCGGACCGAATACCTCGACCGCCTGCACGGGATGGACGAGGCGGTGGTCGGCCGCGTGCGCGAGCTGCGCGACCAGGTGCGGCGGGTCGTCAGCCGCCTGCGCGGCGCCAAGGACACGATCGAATCGGCGCGCGACGCGATCGCCGCCGAAGAGCGGGCGCTCGCCGGCGCCCGCGCCGCCCTGCGCAACCACCAGCGGGCGCTGGTCGGCGCCCGCGCCAAGCGGGTCGCGGCGCTGGCCCGGATCGGCGAGCACGAAGAGGAGCTCGACGGCTCGGTCGCCGCGATCCAGGGCAAGATCGCCGCCCAGCTCGGCGCGATCGGCTCGGCGCCGCTGCCGGCGGGCCCGATCCAGGGCGGCAACGGCAGCGGCCTGATCTGGCCGGTCGACGGCCCGGTCGTCTCGCCGTTCGGCCCGCGCACGATCGAAGGCCACTACGAGTTCCACCCGGGGATCGACATCGCGGTCCCCGAAGGGACGCCGATCCGCGCCGCCGCCGCCGGCACCGTGATCTTCACCGAGCCGGAGGCCAGCAGCGGCGGCTACGGCAACTACACCTGCATCGACCACGGCGGCGGGCTCTCCACCTGCTACGCCCACCAGTCCGCCTTCGCCGTCTCGGCCGGCCAGCATGTCTCCCAGGGTAAGGTCATCGGCTACAGCGGCTGCACCGGTTACTGCCTCGGCCCGCACGTGCATTTCGAGGTGCGGATAAACGGTGCCGTAACCGACCCGATGGGTTACCTTTAGCAAGCGATGATTCGCCAGGCCCACACCTATCTGGTGGGCGCGATGGGGGGAGCGACGCTGATCGCGATCGCCATCGCCGTATTCGTCCTGCTCGTCTCCGCCCAGGTCTTCAAGCAGTGGCCGATCGGCGGCCTCGGCTGCGGTGGCGATGCGTCCTCCGTCTCCCAGGCACAGCCGGCGGGCGGCTCCGGCGGCGCTGCGGGGGCGACGGCGGCTGCGCCCGCCGGCGCCGCGATCGCGGCCGGCGGCGGCCACGGCAGCGGGCGGGCCGCCGGCTCCGGCGGCAAATCCGGCACTGGCGCCGCGGCCGGCGACCTCGGCGCCGCGACCGGCGCGGAGCCGGCCGGCGGCGGTCAGGGCGGCTCCGGCGGCTCGCACCAGGGCGACTCGAATCTCGGCTCGACCCCGACCTCCTCGGCGCCCGGCGCCGGCTCCGGCTCCGCTGGCAGCGGCGGCGGCTCGGGGGGCTCCAGCGGCGGCTCCACCACCACGCCGGTGTCCTCGACCGCCGGCAAGGTCGCCGAAACCGTCAACAACACCGTCCACGGAGTCGACGAAACGGTGACCGGCGGCGCGCTCGAACACAGCGGCGTCACCACGGTCACCGAAAACGCCGTCAACGCCGTCGTCGGCTCCGAATCGGCGGTCGGCCACGCGGTCGAAGAAACCGTCGGCGCGGTCGGCGGCCTGCTGCACCCCCACGGCTGACCGGGGTCTGGCGCTAACCGTCACAATGCCGGTCCAGTGGCGGAGCGAGAACAGGCGGGAGCGGTCGCGAGCGGCGACCCGATCGAGGGCTCGGCGGTCTATCCGGCCGGCAGTCGCGTCAACGCGCGCGGCCACCTCGAGGTCGCCGGCTGCGACGTCGTCGAGCTGGCCGCCGAGCTCGGCACTCCCGCCTACGTCTACGCCGAGGACGACATCCGCGCCCGCGCCCGCGCCTACCGCGAGGCCTTCGAGCGCCGCACCGACGACTTCGAGGTCCTCTTCGCCAGCAAGTCGCTGCCCTGCACCGCCGCCTACCGGCTCTGCTCGGAGGAGGGGCTCTCGGTCGACGTCGCCTCCGGCGGCGAGCTGCACATGGCGCTGCGGGCCGGTTTCGACCCCGACCGCATCCACATGCACGGCAACAACAAGAGCGACGAGGAGATCCTCTTCGCCCACCGCTCCGGCGTCCGCCATTTGATCCTCGATTCCTTCGACGAGATCGAGCGCTGCGAGCGGCTGCTCGACTCGCCGCAGCGGGTGCTGATCCGGGTGACGCCGGGGATCAAGCCCTCGACCCACGACTACGTGCAGACGGGCCAGCTCGACTCCAAGTTCGGCTTCGGGCTCGAGGACGGCCTGGCGGCGCGGGCGATCGAGCGCGTGCTCGCCTCCGAGCATCTGGAGCTGGTCGGGCTGCACGCCCACATCGGCTCGCAGATCTTCGAGCTCGAGCCCTACGCGCTGGCGATCCGCGCCCTCGGCGAGCTGGCCGGCGAGTGGTGCCGGGTGGTCAACGTCGGCGGCGGCCTCGGCATCGCCTACACCGCCGAGGACGAGCCGCCCTCGATCGACGCCTACGTCGACGTCAAGGTCCGCGGCGTCGCCGAGGTCTTCGGCCCCGGGGTGCGGATCCTGGTCGAGCCGGGCCGCTCGCTGGTCGGCAACGGCGGCCTCACCGCCTACCGGGTCGGCACCGTCAAGGAGATCCCCGGCATCCGCACCTACGTCGCCGTCGACGGCGGCATGTCGGACAACCTGCGGCCGATGCTCTACGGCGCCCGTTACGAGGCGCTGATCGCCGACCGCGCCGCCGCCACTCCCGACACCCTGGTGACGATCGCCGGCATGCACTGCGAGTCCGGCGACATCCTCGTCCGCGACGCGCTGCTGGCGGCGCCCGCCGTCGGCGACGTCCTGGTGACGCCGGCGACCGGCGCCTACGGCTACGCGATGGCGAGCAACTACAACGGCGTGCCGCGGCCGCCGGTCGTCTTCTGCCGCGACGGCGAGGCCCGGGTCGTGGTCCGGCGCGAGACCTACGAGGACCTCACCGCCCGCGATGCCTGAGGAGCCCTCGAAACCGGTCCGGGTCGGGCTGCTCGGGCACGGCACCGTCGGCGCCGCCTTCGCCGAGCTGCTGGCGGAGCGCGCCGAGGCGGTCGCGGCGGCGACCGGCCGCCGGCCGCAGCTGGCGGGCGTCCTCACCCGCTCCGAAGGCGAGTTCGCGGCGATCCTCGAGCGCTCCGACGTCGTCGTCGAGCTGATCGGGGGGACCGACCCGGCCCGGGAGTACGTGCTGGCCGCCCTGCGCGCCGGCAAGCCGGTGGTCACCGCCAACAAGCAGCTGCTGGCCCAGCACGGCGACGAGCTCTTCGGCGCCGCCCGCGAGGCCGGCGTGCAGCTGCGCTTCGAGGCGGCGGTGGCGGCGGTGATCCCGATCGTCCGCACGATCCAGGAGGGCTTCGGCGTGACCGAGATCTCGAAGGTCTTCGGGATCGTCAACGGCACCACCAACTTCATCCTCACCGAGATGGCGGCGACCGGCGCCGGCTACGACGAGGTGCTGGCGCGGGCGCAGGAGCTGGGCTACGCCGAGGCCGACCCCTCCGACGACGTCAGCGGCGCCGACGCGGCGGCGAAGATGGCGATCCTCGCCCGGCTCGCCTTCCACACCCCGGTCACCCTCGACGAGGTCTCCTACGAGGGGATCGAGGCGATCGCCCCCGACGACCTCGCCTACGCCAAGGAGCTCGGCCTCTCGCTGAAGCTGCTCGGCGTCGCCGAGCGCCGCGACGGCGGCATCAGCGTCCGCGTCTTCCCCTGCTTCCTCTACCGCGGCCACCCGCTGGCGCCGATCGAGGGCCCGTTCAACGCGGTCATGGTCGAGGCGCCGGCGATCAACGAGGTGACGCTGTCGGGGCCGGGGGCGGGGGGCCTGCAGACCGCCTCGGCGGTGCTCGGCGACCTCGTCTCGATCCTCGCCGGCGACGCCCCGGTGCACGAGCCGCGGGAGCAGCTGCCGATCGTCGCCGACGTCACCTCCTCCTTCTACCTCCACCTCGCGGTCGCCGACCGCCCCGGCGTCCTCGCCCGGGTGGCGACCGTGCTCGGCGACAACGAGGTCTCGGTCAAGAGCGTGGTCCAGCGCGGCGCCGGCGAGGACGCGCGCCTGGTGATGGTCGTCCACGAGTGCCTGGAGTCGCGCTTCGCGGCGGCGGTCGCGGCGCTGGCCGAGCTCGACGACCTGCGCGCGCCGCCGCGCTCGATCCACGTGATCGAGGAGGAGTTCTAGTGCCGGCGCCGCTGATCGAGCGCTACCGCGAGCGGCTCTCGCTGCAGCCGGGCGACCCGGTCGTGACCCTGAACGAGGGCTCGACGCCGCTGATCGAGGCGCCGCGGCTCTCGGAGCGGATCGGCGCCCGCGCCTACCTCAAGTTCGAGGGCGCCAACCCGACCGGCTCCTTCAAGGACCGCGGGATGACGGTCGCCGTCTCCCGCGCCAAGGGGCGCGGAGCGGAGGCGGTGATCTGCGCCTCGACCGGCAACACCGCCGCCAGCGCCGCCGCCTACGCGGCGCGGGCGGGGCTGCGCGGGGCGGTGATCGTGCCCGAGGGCAAGATCGCGATCGGCAAGCTGGCGCAGGCGCTGATGCACGGGGCGCGGGTGATCGCCCTGCAGGGGAACTTCGACGACGCCCTGCGGATCGTCCGCGAGCTCTCCCAGCGGCACCCGATCGAGCTCGTCAACTCGGTCAACCCCCACCGGATCGAAGGCCAGAAGACCGGCGCCTTCGAGGTCGTCGAGGAGCTCGGCGGGGCGCCGGGGGCGCTGGCGATCCCGGTCGGCAACGCCGGCAACGTCACCGCCTACTGGCGCGGCTTCCAGGAGCTGGAGACGGCGCCGGTCCTCTACGGCTTCCAGGCCGAGGGGGCGGCGCCGCTGGTCGACGGCGCCCCGGTCGCCAACCCGGAGACCGTCGCCTCGGCGATCCGGATCGGCAACCCGGCCCGCTGGGAGGAGGCGATGGCCGCCTTCACCGCCTCCCGCGGCCGCGTCGCCGCCGTCTCCGACGCCCAGATCCTCGACGCCTACCGCTGGCTCGCCGCCAGCGAAGGCGTCTTCTGCGAGCCCGCCTCCGCCGCCTCGGTCGCCGGCCTGCTCGCCCACGGCCTGCCGGTCGTCGAGGGAGCCATCCCGCCCGAGACCGTCGTCTGCGTGCTCACCGGCCACGGTCTCAAGGACCCCGACACCGCGCTCGGCAAAGCCCCCGCGGTGATCGCCTGCGACAACGACCTCAGCGCCGTCGAGCGCGCGGTCTTCGATTGACCGCGCGGCACCGACTCGTCCGCGTCCCCGCCTCCTCGGCGAACCTCGGGCCGGGCTACGACGCGATGGCGGCGGCGGTGGCGCTGCACCTCGAGCTCGAGGTCGAGGAGACCGGCGAGTTCTCGCTCGACCCCGGTGGGCTCGAGGTCTCGACCGGGCGCGACAACCTCGTCGTCCGCGCCTTCGAGAGCCTGCACCCGGTCGACGGCATCGCCTTCCGCCTGCGCAGCGAGATCCCGCTGGCGCGCGGCCTCGGCTCCTCGGCGGCGGCGATCGTCGCCGGCCTCTACGCCGCCGATCACCTCTTCGAGCTGGCGCTGACCCAGGAGCAGATGCTGGCCCGGGCGACCGCGCTGGAGGGCCACCCCGACAACGTCGCCGCGGCGATCTACGGTGGCTTCGTCGTCTGCGGGGCCGAGCCGGGCGGCGAGCCGTTCGCGGCCCGTTTCGCGCCACCTGAGGAACTCGAGGGAATCGCCGTGATCCCCGCCGAGGAGGTCTCGACCAGGCTCGCGCGCGAGGCGATCCCGGCCACGGTGCCGCTCGCCGACGCGGTCGCCAACGTCGCCGCCGCGGCGCTGCTGGTGCTGGGGCTGCGCAGCGCCGACCTCGACCTGATCGGCCGCGGCCTCGCCGACCGCCTGCACCAGCCGTACCGGCGCGACCTCTACCCGCGCTCGATGGAGATCGTCGACGCCGCCGCCGAGCTGGGGGCGCTGGGGGCGACGATCTCCGGCGCCGGCCCGGCCGTGCTGGTCTGGACCACCTGGCAGGACGCCGGCAACGTCGCCGCGGCCCTGGAACGGCGCTGCGCCGGCTGGGCCGAGGTGCGGCGGCTGCCGTTCACCCCGCACGGCGCCGACGTCCCCGAGCTCTGAGCCGTGCGCTGGCTGGTCGAGATCGGCCTGGTCGAGCTGGCGCTGGGCGGGCTGCTCGGCTGGGCGATGGTGGTGCGCGACGAGAAGCCGGATTGGCTGCGGCGGATCGGCGTCGTCGCCCCGCAGCGGATTCGCCAGGTCCACCTCGACTACGTGATGATGGGGCTGATCTCGATCGCCGTCGGCCTCGCGATCCCGAGCCTGCCGACCGCGATCGGCGTCGCCCTCGCCTTCGGCACCGCCGTCAACCCGCTGCTGTTCGTGCCGCTCGCCTTCGACCCCGAGGTCGAGCGGCGGACCTGGTACAGGCTGCTGGCCCTGGCCTCTTTCCTGGCGATGAGCGGCAGCCTCGTCGCCGCGGCGGTGGTCGGTCCCGGCTGAGCGCTTGCCGCGCGGCCGGCCGCGCGGATACGATCATCCGATGCCGAACAAGACGAAGTTCAAATGGATCGCGGCGCTCGCAGCCGCAGCCGCGCTTCTTGCGCTTCCCGCCGCCGCCCAGGCGACGCTGGTATTCAGCCGCAACCTCACGCACCCGACGATCTGGATCGCCAACGACAACGGCTCCGGCGCCAAGTTGCTGGCTCACGGCTCGGGCCCGAAGATCTCGCCGGACGGGCAGACCGTCGCCTATTACCGGACCCAGAAGGCCCACGGCTACCGGGCCGAACTGGTCGTCGTCGGCAGCGACGGCAAGGGCACCCGCCTGCTGCTCGCCAACTGGAGCGAACCGTTCGTCTTCGCCTGGTCCCCCGACTCGAGCACCATCGCCGCGGTCACCGGGCCCCTCAACGGCGCCCAGCGCCTGGTCCTGATCAGCGTCGCCACCGGCTCGCAGCGGACGATCGCCAAGGGCTACTTCGGCGGCGTCAGCTTCTCGCCCGAAGGCGACCAGGTCGTCTACTCGAAGTCGGGCGGCCAGAGCTACCCGCCTCATTCCGACATCTACCGGCTCGACCTCGGCAGCAACAAGACCTTCCAGCTGACCCACGACAAGAGCTCCGAGGACCCGCTCTGGGGGCCGAACGAACAGATCGTCTTCGTCAAATTCATCGGCGCCAAGAGCCGCAGGTACGGTCCCAAAGGGGATCTCTTCCTGATGAACCCGGAAGGGGGCCAGGTCAAGCGCCTCACCCACACCGTGGTCGCGCCGCTGCTGTTCGGCCTCTCGCCGGTGCAGTGGTCGGCCAGCGGCAACCAGCTGCTGACCGAGTTCGGCGGCGAGGACACGAGCTACGCGGTCACGGTCAACCCCAAGACCGGGGCGGAACGGACGCTGACCAAGGAACGCGAGACCGGCTTCGTCGGCGCCGCGCTCAGCGCCGACGGCAGCACCGTGCTCGGCAGCATCGGCGGCTTCGAACCGGGTCCAGGCCACAAGGTCGTGACGATCCCCTACAAGGGCGGCAAGCCCAAGGTGCTCGCCAACAACGCCTCCGAGCCGGACTGGAACCGCTGAGGCGCGGTCAGGTCGGCCCGCTCAGTCGAGCAGGCCGACCTGGCGTAGGATCGAGACGCTGTCGGAATAGACGTCCTTGCGCTTGACCAGGCCGCCCTCGAAGGGGATCACGTCGAGGCCGTCCCAGGCGATCCGGCGGCCGCTCGGCTCGGCCGTGAGCTCGCCGCGCCGCATCGTCTTCGCTTGGGTCGCGGTCGCGGTCCATTCCTGGACCACGAGCCCCTCCCGCACGTAGAGGCGCCTGGTCGTGAACTCGATGTCGGGCCAGGTCGCGAAGATCGCGCCGATGTGGGCGCGCACCTGCTCGCCGCTGGCGGACTCGCCGGCGGTGTGATTGTCGAAGACCATGTCGGGCGCGTGCAGGGCCATGATCGCGTCGAGGTCGTGGGCGTTCCAGGCCCCGTTGTAGCGGTCGATCGCCTCGCGCAGCGCCGGCTCTGAGTCCTGCCGGTCGTCAGTCACGCTCGCTCCTTCCAATCGGGGATGGGCAGAGGTATGGTCGCAGCGAAGATGCCCGGCGGCTACACGATCAAGCACCGCGACGAGTTCGAGTCGATGCAGGGCTCCGGCGAGACGACCTGGAAGCTGGCGCGCAAAGCGCTCGGCACCTCCGCCTTCGGCTTCAACCTGGTCGAGATCGAGCCCGGCGGCGGCATCCCCGAGCACGACGAGGCCGAGAGCGGCCAGGTCGAGCTCTACGCGATCCTCGAGGGCGAGGCGACGCTGCGGATCGAAGGCGAGGATCACCCGGCGCCGGCCGGCACCTTCGCCTCGATCGAGCCGCCGGCCAGCCGCACGATCCTCAACCGCTCCGAGGCGCCGGTGACGGCGCTGCTGATCGGCGTCCACCCGAGCGGCAGCTACGAGCCGCCTGCCTGGGCCTGACACCGGCTTGCACCCTGTCCCTATAATCCGGCGACCCGTCAACCCGTCGCGCGCCCGCTCGGAGAAGGCGCGGAAACCGGGAGGTCAGATGTCGAAGAACCAGTCAGGCGCGAGCGTCGAGCGCTACTCGCCGGAGCGTCCCTACAAGCCGCTGGTATCGCCGCCGAGCGTCGAGGACAAGGACGCCTGCGCGATCTACGCCTCCGTGCGCAAGGACGCGACCCCGAGCCACGCGCCGATCGAGCTGGCGATCCCGGCCCTGCAGAAGATGCTCCACCGCGCCGGCAACGTCGACGGCGAGGGCGACGGCTGCGGCCTGCTGCTCGACATCCCGCGCCGGATCTGGGCCGAGGAGGTCCGCGCCGGCGGCCACGACCCCTCGCTGACCCTCGACGACGCCTTCGCCGTCGCCCACATCTTCGTCGAGCGCTCGCAGGACCTCGACAGGGTCCAGCACGACGCCCGCGAGCTGCTGAACGAAGGCGGCTTCCGCGTCCTCGCCGAGCGCATCGGCGTCGTCGACTCGCCGGCGCTGGGGCCGACCGCGCGTGAGGAGGAGCCGCACTTCTGGCAGATCGCCGGCCTCGTCCCCGACGCCGGGCGCCGCGACCCGATCCTCTTCGAGCTGCTGATCGAGCTCGAGCAGCGGCTCGACGTCCACGTCCCCTCGTTCTCGGCGACGACCTGCGTCTACAAGGTGATGGGTTCCCCCGACGTGCTAGGCGCCTACTACCCGGACCTGCGCGACGAGCGCTTCGAGACGATCGGCTGCTTCGGCCACAACCGCTACTCGACCAACACCTGGCCCTCGTTCAAGCGGGTGCAGCCGTTCTCGGCGCTCGGCCACAACGGCGAGATCAACACGATCGAGCAGCTGCGCCAGGAGGCGCGGATGCTGGCGGTTCCGATCCAGCCCGGCTCCTCGGACTCGCAGGACCTCAACCGCACGATCGACACCATGGTCAGCCGCGAGGGCATGTCCCTGGCCGAGGCGATGGAGATGATCGTGCCGCCGATCGTCGCCGAGATCCGCTCGCTCCCCGCCGACCTGCACAGCTTCTACATGTACCTGCACCAGGCGATGGGCCCGTTCGCTCAGGGCCCGGTGGCGCTGATCGCCCGCCACGCCGACGAGTGCGTCTTCTCCGCCGACGCGATGGGGCTGCGGCCGCTGTGGCAGGTCGAGACCGAGGACGACTTCGTCTTCAGCTCCGAGCCGGGGGTCGTCCCGGTCAAAAGGATGGTCTCCGAGCCGCTGCCGCTGGCCCCCGGCGAGAAGGCGCTGGTCCTGATCGACCGCGACGCCCGCCGCTCGACCCTGCACCCGCACGCGGAGATGCTGCGGATCGTCCGCGACAGCTGGCTGCGCCGCAACGGCGTCGAGGAGGTCGCCGGCTACGACCGCGCCCTGGAGACCGGCGGGCCGCTGGAGGGCGAGGACGTCCCCGGCTATTCCGACGCCGGCCCCGAGGAGCCGGTCAAGGTCGCCGACCGCGTCCTCGCCGGCTTCGGCTGGCAGCGCGACGACGTCAAACTGGTCCAGCAGATGGCCTCCAACGGGGCCGAGCCGGTCGGCTCGCTCGGCTACGACGGGCCGCTGGCGGCGCTCTCGCCCGAGCGCCAGAACCTCGCCGACTACTTCAAGGAGACGGTCGCCGTCGTCACCAACCCGGCGATCGACCGCGAGCGCGAGATGGAGCACTTCTCGACCCGCGCCCTGTTCGGCCGCCGCCCTTCGATCGACGCCGCCAACGTGGACACCGGCACGGTCGAAACCGCCTTCCCGGTGATCCTCGGCGGCCACCACGGCCTGGCGCCGCTGGCCGACAGGGCCTACCGGGCGATCGCCCGCGAGCACCGCACCTATCTGCTGGAGGACCTCTGGGAGGAGTTCCGCGGCCGCGCCGCCGCCGTCGACATCTCCCTGCTCGAGTCGGAGACGACCCGCGGCGCGATCGAGCGGATCAAGCAGGAAGCGGTGAAGAAGGTTCGCAACGGGGCCGAGCTGCTGGTCCTCACCGATCGCACGGTCTACGAAGGCGAGCGCCGCTACCTCGACCCGCACCTGGCGACCTCGGCGGTCGACCAGGCGCTGAAGCAGTTCCGGGTCACGACCGGCGAAGAGAACCTGCGCCGCCGCTGCGGCATCGTCCTGCGCTCGGCGGCGATCCGCAACGTCCACGACACGATGCTGGCGCTGGGCCTCGGCGCCAACGGCGTCTGCCCGTACACGATGGTCGAGGTGATCTGCGTCGAGGACTACGAGTCCGACGTCAGCAACCTCTGCGCCGCCCTGACCAAGGGGATCGAGAAAGTGATCTCGACGATCGGCATCCACGAGGTGCGCGGCTACGCCCGCCAGTTCTCCTCGATCGGGGTCAAGCCGGAGCTGGCCGAGATCTTCCAGACCGAGGCCTTCGCCGCCTCCGAGCGCGCCGGCACCGGCTTCGAGGACCTCGACGAGGACGCCAACGCCCGCGCCCGGGCGCTCGGCGGCGACGACGAGGCGGCCAAACCGGCGAAGACGTTCCGCTTCTACCCGAAGGTCTACAAGGCGGCGATCGCGACCGCCAACGGCAGCGGGACCTACGAGGAGTACTCGCAGAAAGTCCGCGACCTGGAGAAGCAGAGCCCGATCTCGATGCGCCACATCATGGGCCTCGTGGGCGACCGCGAGCCGGTCGACCCGGCCAACGTCGACGCCGGCATCGGCCACCACGACTACCCGATCGTGATCTCCTCGATGAGCTTCGGCTCGCAGTCCGAGCCGGCCTTCCGCGCCTACGCCGAGGCGGCGAAGGCGATCAACGTCCTCTGCGTCAACGGCGAGGGCGGCGAGATCCGCGACATGTACGGCCACTACCGCAAGTGGCGCGGCCAGCAGGTCGCCTCGGGGCGCTTCGGCGTCTCGGCGGAGATGCTCAACTCCTCCTACCTGGCCGAGATCAAGATCGGCCAGGGGGCCAAGCCCGGCGAGGGCGGCCACCTGCCCGGCAAGAAGGTCTCCGAGAAGGTCGCCGCCGCCCGTAACGCCTCGCCCGGCACCGACCTGATCTCGCCCTCCAACAACCACGACCTCTACTCGATCGAGGACCTGGCCGAGCTGATCGACGAGCTGAAGACGGTCAACCCCGACGTGCGGGTCTCGGTCAAGGTGCCGGTGGTGCCGAACATCGGCACGATCGGCCTTGGCATCGCCAAGGCCGGCGCCGACATCATCACCCTCTCCGGCTTCGAGGGCGGCACCGGCGCCGCCCGCCAGCACGCGCTGCGTCACGTCGGCCTGCCCTCGGACATCGGCACCCGTGCCGTGCACCGGGCGCTGATGGAGGCGGGGCTCCGCAACCGGGTCGAGATCTGGGCCGACGGCGGCTACCGGACCGGCCACGACATCGTCAAATTGCACTGCCTCGGCGCCAACCGGGTCGGCTTCGGCACCCTGGCGATGGTCAGCCTCGGCTGCACGATCTGCCGCGGCTGCCAGCTCGACACCTGCCATGTCGGCATCGCCACCCAGATCGAGACGGTCGAGCAGGCCCAGGAGCACGGGCTGAAGAAGTTCACGCCGCAGGAGGTCGACCTCGCGGCCGAGAGCTGCGCCCGCTTCTTCTCCTCGATGGGCGAGGAGGTCAAGCAGGTCGTCGCCTCGCTCGGCTACGAGCGCGCCCAGGACCTGGTCGGCCGCTACGACCTGCTGGAGCAGGTCGCCGCCCACGACAGCGTCGACCTGGCGCCGCTGATCACGCCGCTGGAGGAGTTCCTCGACCTCGAGCCGATCGACCTGCCGGTCGCCGAGAGCGCCGACGCCCGGGCCGAGGCCGGCATGGTCGTCGCCCGGCCGATCCGGATGGAGGCGAAGGAGGCCTCGCACCAGATCGGCGCCCTGGCCGGCGACATCTGCCCCGGCCGCACGATCAGCAACCACTTCCCGCGCGCCACCGACGCCAACGACCGCGTGCTCGGGACCGAGCTGGCGGGGGCGATCGCGCGCTCGCGGATCTTCGACGAGGACGCGCCGGACTCCAGCGACGAGGTGCTGGCCCGGCTCGACTTCAACGGCGGCTCGGTCGCCGGCCAGGGGCTCGGCGCCTTCAACGCCTACGGCGTCGCGATCCGGGTCGAGGGCGGCGCCCAGGACGGCGTCGGCAAGACGATGCTGGGCGGCTCGATCGCGATCCTCAAGGGCAAGGGGGCGCGGGGCCAGCGGGTCAACGGCTCGGTCGGCAAGTCCTTCGCCTACGGCGCCCAGCGCGGCCGCCTCTTCGTCCAGGGCTCGGCCGACTCGCGCTTCTGCATCCGCCTCTCCGGCGCCGACGTGATCCTCGGCGGCGAGCCCGAGCAGGACATCGACGACAGCCGTGGCTGCATCGTCGACCGCGCCAACGCCAAGGGCTTCGCCTTCGAGTACATGACCTCGGGCCGCGCCGTCGTCTTCGGCGACCTCGGCCCCTGGGCCTGCGCCGGGATGACCGGCGGCCGCGTCTACGTCCGCCACAACGCCTTCGGCATCGACCGCGCCGCGATCGAGCGCCGGCTCGGCGAGGGCGCCAAAGTCGAGCTCAAGGACCTCGACGCCGAGGGGTTGATCGACGTCGACGATCTGATCAGTGCCTACGCCGAGGAACTGCGGGCGACCGGCCAGGAGGAGGAGGCCGAGCGGGTGCTCAAGATGGCCGCGGACGCGACCAGCAACTTCCTGATGGTGGTGCCGCACCGGGTTCAGGCGGATCCGTCGATCTCGACTGAGTGATTTCGGTGGGCGTGGGAGGGGGTGGGGCGCCCCTTCCGCTTGCTGGGATTTTCGCCGTTAACTGCGCCGTCTCTCGCTGACGGGCACTGCGAAAATCGGGACGCCGCGCGCTCCAGGGGCACCCCACCCCTCCCCGAGCACGCGACCGCTCGGTCGAGAGAGCTCTAACGCTGATAGCTGGATCAGCTCGAGACGCTGGCGGCCGGTCCGAGGATCGCTGGTCCGTAGGTCTCTGTGCGTCCGAGGATCGGCTGTTCAACTGGATGCGAGCGTGGGAACTGCTGTCCCACGGCTATCCAATCGGAGACGGGTCGATTGCTTGCTTAGGCAGGTCGTGCCTCGAAGCGGGAGTTGGGGCTCCCTCCAGCGCAGCGGCGTCCTGATTTTCGCAGTGCCCGTCAGCGAGAGACGGGACGTTAACGGCGAAAATCCCAGCAAGCAGGAGGGAGCCCCAACTCCCGCTCCCCGCCCGTGCTCCTATCTCAGCGGACTGCGGTCGAGCCGGTCGGCGATCGCGCGGATCTCCAGCAGCAGGCCGTTGAGCATCTGCTCGGTGGATTGGTGGATCCGGATCTCGGACATCTGGCGGTCGGTTTCGACCTGGTCGATCCGGTGCTCGAGGATCTGGGTGCGCTCGTCGATCTTGCGGATCGAGCGCTCCATCCGCTTCTCGCTCTTGCGCACGCGCTCCTTGACGTAGCGGCGGGTCTCCTCGTGCAGGGTGTCGAGCTCGCGGCGCAGCTCGGGGTCCATCGGGTCCCCCTGCTCGGCCAGCATCTCTTCGACGCCGGCGCGGACGCGCTCGATCTCCTCCTGCAGCTGCGCCCGCGCCCGGTCGGCCGCGACCGAGAGCGTCGGAGGGGGCGGCGGCAGGGACGGATCGACCGGATTGGGAGCGGCACTCACTGGACCGCATCCTAGGGACGCCGGTGGCCGGAAATACGAGTCCTCAGCGTTTGAGGGCGTAGAGGCTGTAGCGGCCGACCGCCAGCTCGTCGCCGTCGGCCAGCGGGCCCCACTCGACCGCGGCGCCGTTGACGAAGACGCCGTTGAGGCTGCGGTCGTCCAGCACCCGCAGCCCCTTGCCCGGCTCGGCGACGATCAGGGCGTGGCGGCGGGAGATGCTGGGGTCGTCGAGCCGCAGGTCGGCGGCGGCGCTGCGCCCGATCCGGGTCCAGCCGCGGGCGATCGCGAAGACCTCGACCTCGCCGTCGTCGTCGCGCCAGGCGAGGTAGTGGCCCGGGCGCTCGAGCCCGGCCCGTGCCTCGGCGAGCCACTCGGGCGCCGCCTCCCCAGTGGGCAGGGCGAACTCGCTGGTCGCCGTGCCGTGGTCCTGGCGCGCTTCGAAGATCGAGTCGCGGCGGAATTGGGCGCCGCCGCAGCGCGGGCACCCGGGCAGCGGCTCGGGCTCCTCGATCGAGAGCTGGGAGCCGCAGATCAGGCAGAAGAAGGTGCCGGCTCCGGGGATCGTGCCGGAGTCGTGACGATCGCCAAGCGGGCTGCTGCTGACGCTCTCGAAGATGGTGGCCTCCTTCCCTCTGCGTCGCCGTCGATCCTACCGCGCCTGGCGCGCGCCGCCAATAGAATCGCCCCGCGATGGGCCCGATCAGCGCCGAGACCGAGATCGACCTGCCGCGCGAGCGGGTCTTCGCGGTGCTCGCAGACCTCGCCGAGCGGCCCTCCTTCACCGACCACTTCCTCAGCGGCTTCCACCTGACCCGGATCGAGTCCGCCGGGGTCGGCGCCGGGGCGCGCTTCCGGGTCGAGGCGCCGCTGCGCTCGGTCTGGATGGACACGACGATCGTCGAACTGGAGGCGCCGCACCTGATCGTCGAGCGCGGCGCCGGCGGCCGCGCCAACCGGATCGCCTCGCACACGGTCTGGGAGCTGACCGAGAGGCCGGGCTCGCTGACCGCGGTGCGGCTCTCCCACTGGACCGAGCCGGGCCACCTCGACCGCGGTCTGGAGCTGCTCTCGGCCGGCTCGGTCTGGACCCAGCGCGGCTGGCGGGAGGCGCTGCGGCGGCTCCGCGACCGGCTCGAGTCCGAGGCCCCGGACCTCGATCGGATCGCCGTCGCCGGGGGCAACCGTTACGCGACCGGCATCCCTTAATAGACTCTCGCCGCCGATGCTCCCGAACCGCAGAATCCTGCTGCCGCTGGCCGCCGCCCTGGCCCTCGCCGCCCTCACCGTCGCGGTCTCCGCCTGCGGCTACTCGAGCGACTCCAAGAACGTCTCCGAGGGCGAATCGGTGAAGCTCGGCGACCTCAACTTCGAGGTCGTCTTCTCGCGTTACCTCAACCCCAACGACAACGAGGACTCGGCCTACCTGGTCGGCCAGCCGCCGCCGCCCGACGGCTCCACCTACTTCGGCGTCTTCTTCCAGGTCCACAACGAAAGCAACGAGGCCCAGAAGCTGCCCTCGACGGTGGACATCACCGACGCCACCCACGCCAAATACGAACTGATCCCCAGCGAAAGCCTCTACGCCTTCCCCTTCGGCGGCGAAGTCGAATCGCAGGAACAGATCCCGGTCCTCGACTCGAGCGCCCAGCAGGGGCCGATCGAGGGCTCGATGGCGCTCTTCCTGCTGCCGGCCGAAGCCTCCAGCAACCGGCCGCTGACCCTGCACCTCCCCGCCGCCAACGGCGAAGAAGCCCAGGTCACGCTCGACCTCTAGCGCGGGGTGGCGCCCTTCGGCGGCCGCTCAGAGACCGGCCGAGAGGACTTCCGCCGCGGCCGGGGCCGCGACTTCGCCGCCGGCCGCTTCGGCTTCGATCAGCAGCACGCCGATCGCCAGCTTGGCGCCTTCGGCCGGGGCGAAGGCGGAGAACCAGGCGTCCTTGCGCTGGACCGGGTTGGGCGAGTTCTCCTGGCCCGGCTTGGGGCCGAGCTCGGCGGTGCCGGTCTTGCCGGCGACCTGGGCCTCGGGGATCGCGCCGGCGGTGCCGGTGCCTTCGGTGACGACGCCGATCATCAGTTCGGTCAGCTCGCCGGCGAGCTTCTTCGACATCACCCGCACCGGCTTCGCGTGCGGGCGCAGCTTCTTGTTGGCGACGATCGAGGTCGGCTCGCGGACGCCACCGTTGCCGATCGTCTGCGCCACGCTCGCCATCTCCAGCGGCGTCGCCAGCACTTCGCCCTGGCCGATCGCGGAGACGGCGAGGTCGATTTCTTCGCCGATTTCGGTCGGGATCGTCGATTCCGCCAGTTCCGCTTCGCGCACGATCCGCGGCGCGTAGAGGGTCGGCGGCGAGTTGAAGCCGAAGCTTTCCGCCGTCTTCACCAGTTCGTCGTTGCCGATCTTGGGTCCGAGCGGGGCGAAGTCCGCGTTGCAGGACTCGGCGAAGGCCTGGCGCAGGGTGCCGCCGCAGTACTCGCCGTTGGCGTTGTTGAGGAAGCGGCCGCCGACGTTGACGCCGTCGGTGATTTCGAATTCGTCTTCGAGCGAGACCGCGCCGGTTTTGAGGGCGGCGGTGGTGGTGATGATCTTGAAGGTCGAGCCGGGAGGCTGGGGGGCGGAGTAGGCCTCGCCGGCCAGCGCCCGCACGTCGCCGTTGCGGGCGTCGAGCACGGCGATGCCGCCGACCCGCCCGGCGAGGGCGGCGACCGCCGAGGTCTGCAGGTCGGGGTCGATCGTCGTCTTCACCGGCGCCCCCGGCCGCGGTTCGGCTTCGGCGAGCACGCGCGGGGAGCCGGATTCGGGCACCGCCAGCAGCGAGCCGCCGGGCCTGCCGGCGAGGCGGGCGTTGAAGGCGCGCTCGAGGCCGCTGACCCCGACCGGGGTGTCGGCGCCGAAACCGTGGCGGGCCAGCTTCGGCAGTTCTTCTTCGCTGGCTTCGCCGACTTCGCCGGCGACGTCGATCGCGGCGCTGCCGAGCGGGTGTTCGCGTTCGTCGGCCGGGCCCTCGGCCAGCGGCGTCCCGTCGGCGGCGAGGATCGGCGCCCGCGGCGCCAGCTTGATCTGGCTTTCGAGGTGCTCGCCCCGGCGCAGCCCGGGGAAGACCAGGCTCGGGTCCCAGGCGATGCCGCCGTCGGCGAAGGGCAGCTCGATCTCGTCTTCGAGCCGGCCGAAGGCGGTGGTGGCGATCGCCAGCGGCACCGCGACGACGGTCTCGCCGTGTTCGGAGCTGGGGTCGTGGGCGGAGCCGGGTTCGAGCCGGCGCACGGTCGCCGTCATCTCGGCGTCGCGGTAGGCGACGACGAAGTCGTTGAGTTCGATCGCCGCCCGCGAGGCGGGGTTCAGTTCCCGGTACATGGCGGCGAAGTTCCCCGCCGCCCAGTCTGCGGCGAAGCGGTCGGCGGCTTCCTTCTGGGGCGAGCCGGGGGCGCCGGTGGCCGCGCCCACGACGAAGGCGACGATCGCGATGATCGCGAGGGGAAGCGTGCGGGTGACGAGGCGACGGCGTCGCTCCACCTCGGGTGACAGCCGGCTCACCACCTGAAAGGTAGTAGAGCGATCCCCCGCATGCTTCTATTCCAGGGTGACCGTTCTCGATTGGGCGATCGTCGCCTTCACCTTGGCGCTGGGGCTGTGGGGCTACCGGCAGGGATTGATCGTCGGCGCGCTGACCATGGCCGGGTTCGTGTTCGGCGCCTTCGCCGGCAGCCGGCTCGGCCCGCTGATCCTCTCCGCCGGTCCCCGCTCGCCCTACGCGCCGCTGTTCGCGGCGCTGGGGGCGCTGCTGGCCGGCGCCCTGGTTGCGGTTGCGCTGGAGAGCTTCGCGCTGGGGCTGCGGGCAAAATGGATCCGCAAACCGGCGCTGCACCGGGCCGACGGCGCCGGCGGCGCGGCGCTGATCGCCTCGGTCGCGCTCGGCCTCGCCTGGATCTTCGGCGCCGTCGCCCTGCACGCGCCGGCGACGGCGCGGCTGCGCACCGACGTCCAGGGCTCGCTGATCTTGCGCAGCCTCGACGAAGTCCTCCCTCCCTCCGGGCCGGTCCTGGGGGCGCTCGACCGGGTCGACCCGGCGCCGGCGGTGATCGGGCCGCAGACGCCGCTGGCGGCGCCCAGCGGCGCGATCGCCGGCGACGCCGCCGTCCAGCGCGACGCCGCCTCGGTCGTGCGCGTGCTCGGCACCGCCTGCGGGCTCGGGGTCGAGGGCTCGGGCTGGGCGGTGCGGCCGGGGCTGATCGTCACCAACGCCCACGTCGTCGCCGGCTCCGACGACACCACGGTCACGACCGAGGATGGCGAGGAGTTCGACGCCACCGCCGTCTACTACGAGCCCCGCGACGACCTGGCGCTGCTTCGGGTCGAAGCCCACCTGCCGACGCTGACGATCTCCTCGCAGCGCCCGAGCGGCGCCGAGGTCGCCGTCCTCGGCTACCCGGAGAACGGTCCCTACTCGCTGGCCCCCGCCCGGCTCGGCGACACCCAGCTGACGATCAGCGACGACTCCTACGGCAAGGGGCCGGTCGACCGCGAGATCACCTCGCTGCGCGGCACGGTCCGCAGCGGCAACTCGGGTGGGCCGTTGGTCGACTCGCGGGGGCAGGTGGTCGGCACCGTCTTCGCCGCCACCACCTCGGGCCTCGCGGGCGGCTTCGCGATCCCGGCCGAGCTGGCCGAGGAAGCCGTCGCCAGCGCTTCCGGCCCGGTCGGCACCGGGCCTTGCACCCACTGACGCCGCCGAAGCCGACCACTTACGGTCAGTAAGCTCGACGCTGTGGAACCGGTCACCTCGACCCAGGTCCCAGCCGGCGCCCCCGGCTCGGTCTGCCCGCACTTCCACGCCGCGATCGAGCTGATCGGCAAGCGCTGGACGGGAGCGATCGTCTGCGCCCTGACCGCGGGCCCGCTGCGCTTCGGCGAGCTCGGCCGGGCGGTCCCCGGTCTCTCCGACCGGCTGCTCTCGCAGCGGCTGCGCGAGCTGGAGGAAGAAGGCCTGGTCGAACGCGAGGTCGAAGCCGGCACCCCGGTGCGGGTCACCTACTCGCTGACCGAGGTGGGTGTGGCGCTGGGCCCGGCGATCCGTGAGCTGCGCCTCTGGGCACGCCAGTGGAAGCACGCCGGCTAGCCGGCTAGCCTCAGCGGCGTGGAGCTCCCCGGGCCGTTCCCAGTTGGCCGCTACGCCAAGAAACTCCAGGAGGAGATGCGCAGGCGGGCGCGGGTGCAGCTGATCGGCGAGGTGACGGGGGTGGGGCGCAGCAAGGTCCAGGCCTATTTCGAGCTGCGCGACGGCGAGGGCGCGGTCCCCTGCTCGATCTGGCTCAACGATTTGGAGCGGGCGGGGATGCCGGAGGGGGCGCTGCGCGACGGCGCCGAACTGGTGATCGCCGGCGGCCCGGACTACTACCCGGGTGGCGGTCAGGCCTCGCCCAGCTTCTCCTTCCGCGCCACCCACGTGCGCCTGGCCGGAGAGGGGGATCTGCTGGCGCGGCTGGAGGCGCTGCGCAAGCAGCTGCGGGCCGAGGGCCTGTTCGAGCTGCAGAAGCAGCTGGCGCGGCCGCGGCTGCCGAAGACGATCGGCGTCGTCACCGCCGAGTCGGGCGCCGCCCGCCGCGACCTGCTCGCCGGGCTGCGGCGCCGCGGCTGGGGCGGGACCGTGGTCTGGGCCTTCGCGCCGGTGCAGGATCGCCACGCGGCGCCGGCGATCGCGACGGCGATCCAGGGGCTGGCGGCACGGCCCGAGGTCGAGTCGATCGTCGTCACCAGGGGCGGTGGCAGCCTCGCCGACCTCTGGGCCTTCTGCGACGAGACCCTCTGCCGCACGGTGGCGATGCTGCGGGTGCCGGTCGTCAGCGCGATCGGCCACGAGCGCGACACGACGCTGATCGACGACGTCGCCGCGGTCGCCTGCTCGACTCCGACCCACGCCGCCGAGGCGGCGGTGCCGCTCGACTGCGGCGAGGCCCGCCGCGGGCTCGAGCGCGCCACCGGCTCGCTGCGGCGGGCCGGGGAGGGGGCGGTCGGCGCCCGCGCCCGGCACCTGGCGGCGCTGGCCCGGGGCCCGGCGCGGGCGCTGGGGCGCGAGCGCGGCGCCCTCAACCAGAAGATCCGCGAGATCCGCGCCGCCAGCGAACGCGGCCTGGCCCAGCGCACCGGCTTCCAGCGCCGGATCGCCACCGTCGTCCTCGGCCGGGCGCGCCGCCGCGGGCTCGAGCGCGCCGTCGCCGCCGGGGCCGAGAGCCGCCGCCGTGGCACGGCGATCGACCGCACCGCCGCCGCGGCCCTGCGGCGCCGCCGCGAGGCGCTGCGCAAAGCCGCGGTGACCCTGCGCGCCCACGATCCCGAGCGGACCCTGGAGCGCGGCTACGCGCTGACCGAGACGGCGGCCGGCGACCCCGTCACCTCGGCGGCCGCCGCGGCCGCCGCCGGAGACGTAAAACTGCGCTTCGCGGACGGCAGGATCAAGGCGAGAACCGAGGGAGACGTTGAGCGAGAAGCCCGATAGCTACGAGGTTGCCGTGGAGCGGCTGGAGGAGATCATCGACCGGCTCGACTCCGGCCAGGCCGGGCTGCGCGAGACGCTCGACCTCTGCCGCGAGGGCCGCGAGCTGGTCGAATACTGCGCCGCCGAGCTCGACGCGGTCGGCGAGGGGCTGAAGGAGCTGCGGCTGGACGAGCTGGCGGCGAAGCTCGAGGTTTCCTCGGAGCCTTAGGCGTCTCCAGGGCCGGAGCAGAGGCGGCCCAGGGCGGGGCAGCCGCGGCAGAGGGGCCAGCTGCGGCTTTGCTCGGGGGCGACTGGGAAGTCGCCCTGGGAGATGTGGTTGATTGAGGCCTCCAGGCGCTCGCGGGCGGCGGTCATCGCGGCGGCGTCCAGGCGGGAGAGCGCCGGTTCCGCCGGGCGCTCGAGGAAGACGTAGGCGACCTCGACCGTGCTCGCGCCCAGCGACTCGGCCGTCGCCAGCGCGTAGATCGCCCGCTGGACCTCGTAACCCGCGGCGTGCTCGGCTGGGGTGCCGTCGCCGAGGCGGTCGGTCTTGTAGTCGACGACCAGCGGCGGTTCCCCCTCGCGCTCGACCAGGAGGTCGATCGAGCCGCGCAGGACGGTGCCGGCGACGCCGAGCAGGAGCGGCAGCTCGGCCCGTACCCGGGTCGCGCCGCCGATCTCCTCGCGCAACAGCGACGAGCCGAGCCAGCCGCGGAGCGGCTCCCGCAGGGCGGCGACGAGGCCCGCGACGTCGGGGTCGAGCCCGGCGGCCGCCGCGTGGCGCCGCGCCAGCTCCGCGGACGGCTCGGCCCAGCCGTTCGCCTGGCTCCACTCGAGCAGCGCGTGGACGGCGGCGCCCTGGGCGCTGCGCTCCTCACGGGCCGAGGGGGTCGCCGGCTCGCTCGCGCCCTCCGGGGCGAACGCACTTTGTCCCGCTATGCGGGCAGAACTGCGTTCGCGCTCGCCGAGGCCGAGGACGCGCTCCATGTAGAAGCGGTAGGGGCACTCCTCGTAGGCGGAGATCGCGGTGTAGGAGAGGGGGCGGCTGGGGACGACCGGCGGCCGCCGGTCGACCAGCGGCGGCGGTCCGGCGCCGAGCTCGCGGACGCTGGCGGCGTCGCGGCGCACCGCGGTCAGCTCGGCGGCGCGCGCGGGCGAGGGGAGGTTGACGCGGGCGACGATCTCGGCCGGCGCGAAGCTGGCCTCCAGTCCCGGCCGTGGCTGCGGCGCCGGCACGGCGACCGCCGAGTCGGCGTCGCGCTCGAACCCCAGCCCGGCGACGATCCGCTCGACCACCGGCGTGCTCGGCTTCGGCTCGCGGCCCGGCTCCGGTTTGACGACGCCGCTGAGGATCAGCCGCCGGCGCGCCCGCGTCGCGGCGACGTGGAACAGCCGCAGGCCCTCCTCGGAGTCGCGTCGCCGCGACTCCTCCAGCAGCTCGGTGTACTCGTAGAGGTTGATCGAGCCGGCGCCGAGCCGGCGCAGCTGCAGGCCCACCCGCGGCGGCTGCTCGCGGCCCAGGGCCAGCAGCGGTGGCCGGGCGCCAGCCAGCAGGCTGCGCGAGAGGTCGGGTACGGCGACGACGTCGAACTCCAGCCCCTTGGCGTTGTGGACGGTCATGATCCGCACCCCGTCGTGGCCCTCGGCGGCGGTCGCCGCCTGCGCCTCGCCGTCGCTCTCGGCGCGGCCGGCGAGGAAGTCGAGCAGGCCGCGCAGGTCGCGCCCCTCGCGCGACTCGAACTCGGCGGCGAGTCGCATCAGCTTGCGGACGTTGGCGAAGCGAGCCTCGCCGGCGGGTCGCATCAGCACCGCCAGGTCGTAGCCGGTCGCCGTCGTCGCCGCCTCGATCAGGCCGGCCAGGGTCAGCCGCGGGCCGCGCTCGCGCAGCGCGGCGATCGTCGCCGCGAAGCGGCGCAGCAGCTCCAGCTCGGACTCGGGGATCTGGACCAGGCGCTCGGGCTCGGCCAGCTCCGCCTCGCCGGCGCCGGCGGCGTGCTCCAGGGCCGGCCAGACGTGGCGTCGGCGGCCGGCGGCGGCGCGCAGCAGCCAGAGCGTGTCCGGGGAGACGGCGCCGGCGGGGGAGGCGAGGGCGCCGAACAGCGCCTGGTCGTCGAGCGGGTTGGCGATCGTCGCCAGCAACGCGCAGACGTCGGCGACCTGCTGCTGGGACCAGTAGCCGCGGCCGCCGACCACGTAGGGGCGCAGGCCGGCGCGCTCGAGCGAGTCCTCGTAGGCGTCGAGGTGGGTGAAGGCGCGCAGCAGCACCACCATCTCGCCGCGGCCGACGCCGGCGTCGGCGAGCTCGCGCAGGCGGGCGGCGAGGAAACGCGCCTCGGCCAGGCAGTTGAGTGGGGTGCGGCCGTCGATCGCCGGCTCCAGCTCGATCTCCTCGGCGTCCCAGCCGTCGCGGGCGGTGAGCAGCAGCTCGACCGGCGGGCCGGCGCCGGCGGGTGGATCTTCAGGCGACGGCAGCCCGACCCGCAGCGGCCGGTAGGCCTCGCCCAGCAGGGCGGCGCCGAGGGCGTTGACGGCGGCGATCAGCTCCGGGCGCGAGCGGAAGTTGCCGCTCAGCTCCATCAGCTCGGCGTCGGCGCGCTCGGCGATCAGCTGGCGCTGGCGACGGAAGACGTCGAGGTCGGCGTGGCGGAAGCCGTAGATCGATTGCAGCTCGTCGCCGACCACGACCAGCTCGCTGCCCGGCCCGCGCAGGGCCTCGATCAGCCGCAACTGCAGCCGGTTGGTGTCCTGGAACTCGTCGACCAGCAGGTGGCTGAAGCGGCTGCGGTAGGCCTGGCCGACCTCGGCCCGCTCCAGCAGCCGCGCGGCGAGGATCTGCAGGTCCTCGAAGTCGATCCCGGCGCGGCGCTCCTTGGCCGCCTCGAAGCGGGCCGAGAACAGCTCCAGCAGCGCCGCCAGGTGGCCGTAGGCGAGGCCGCCCTCACCGGCCTCGGCGACGCGGGCGATCGCCGCCTCGATCGCCTCGCGGTAGGGGGCGATCGCCTTCGCCCTGCTGTCGCTGCGCAGCGCCCAGAGCTCGTCGAGGCCCGGAGCCCCGAGCCGCGCCAGCGCTCGCTCGAGCAGCTCGCGTTTGGGATCGCCCTCGCGCAGCTCCTCCAGCGCTGCGGCGGTCGCGGCGGCGGCGCGCCCGATCGCCGTCGTGGGGTCCGGCTCGGGCGGCGCCGGCAACCGCGGCCGCTCCTCGCCGCGGCTGCGCAGCTCGGCGTGGACGCCGGCGACGATCCCCCGCAGCCCCTCGACCTCGAACGCCGCCACCGTCTCCTCACGCGAATCCCCTGGCCCATCGACATCGTCGTCGGCGGCGAGGAACTCGGCTAGGGCTTCGTCGAAGGCCTCGCGGGCGGCGCGGGCGGTCTCGGGGGCGTCGAGGACGCGGAAGTCGGCGTCGATCCCGGCCGCCACCGGGTGCCCCGCCAGCAGCCGGTTGCAGAAGCCGTGGATCGTCGTCACCCAGGCGCCGCCGATCGCCCCCAGCAGCTCGCCGGCGCGCTCGGAGCCGGCCTCGGCCCGCCCCGCCAGCTCGGCCCGGATCCGCTGCCGCAGCTCCGCCGCCGCCTTGTCGGTGAAGGTGAAGGCGAGGATCGCGTCGGGGGAGACGCCCTCCTCGCAGACGAGGCGGCAGTAGCGCTCGACCATCACCCCGGTCTTGCCGGTGCCGGCGCCGGCCTCGAGCAGGACGTCGCGGCCGGACGCCGCGATCGCCGCCGCCTGCTCCGGGGTCGGAACGCGGGCGCTCACCGCCGCCACGTCGGGGCCGCGCTCGCTCATCGCTCCTCCACCTCGACGTCCTCCTCGTAGACCGGCGCCCGGTCGCGGCGGCAGATCGGCGCGAAGGTGCAGAAGGCGGGACAGACGTCGTGGCCGCGCAGGCCGCGGCGCGGGCCGGGGTCGCGGCGGATCTCGCCGCTGCGCATGCGGGTGACGATCTCGCCCGCCCGCCGCCGCGACTCCGCCAGCAGCTCCGCAAAGCCCTCCTCGTCGACGACGTCGCGGTCATAGAGGCCGTAGCCGGCGAGCTCGGCGGCGGCTTCGGCGAGGACGGCGCCGCGCGGGCGGCGACTGGAGCTGCCGCGCAGCGGGTGGTAGAGGCCGCCGACCGGGACCGCGCCCCAGTGCTCGGCGACCGCCAGCAGGTAGAGCTGCAGCTGCAGCTTCGCCTGCTCCTCGAACTTCTCCCGCGCCGTCACCGCGCTGGAGAGCTTGTAGTCGAGGACCACGGCGCGGCCGTCGGCGTCGCGGTCGACGCGGTCGATCGCCCCGTGCAGGGCCCAGCCGCCGAGCTCCAGCGCCGGTCGCTCGCTGCCCTCCTCGCCGGCGCCGAAGCTCGCCTCCAGCAGCCAGGGCTCGAAGCCGCCGGTATCGCGCTCGGCCTCCTCGGCGAGGAAGCGTTCCAGCAGCCGCTCGACCCGGCGCGCCATCGCTCGCTCGGCGGGGTGCGAGCCGAGCTCGCGCTCGGCGACGACCGCGGCCACCAGCTCGCGCCCGCGCGCGATCCAGGCGGCGAGCGAGCCGGGTCGGGGGAGCGGGTCGCCGCCGGGCCGCTCGCGGTAGAGGCGCTCGAGCGCCGCGTGCATCAGCCCGCCCTGGACCAGCGGGTCCGGCGCCGGCTCCAGCGGCTGCGGGTCGAGCTCGTGGGCGCTGAACCAGCGGTAGGAGCAGACGTCGAAGAGCTCCAGGGTGGTGCCGCCGTAGGCGGGGACGGCGGCCAGGGCCTCGAGCACCGCCGGGTTGCGCAGCGGCCCCGGCGCCCGCGAGGCGGCCTCGGCCCGGCGGGCGGCGCCGATCCGCTCCGCTAGCCGCTCCGCCCGCGCTCCCCCGACCCCGACCGCCGCCAGCAGGGCGCCGGCGTCGGCGCCGGCACCGTGGGCGGCGAGCGCCCGCGCCAGGGCGTCCTCGGAGGCCGCCTCGGCGAGCGGGTCGACGACGCGGGCGAGGTCGCGGGTGCGGGTGATCGCCGCCTCGACCGGGTCGGGCTCGGCGCCATCGGGCGGCGGCACCAGCAGCGCCCGCACCTCGTCGAGCAGCGGCGAGCGCGCCTCGGCGCCGCCGTTCTCGTCGCTGTCGCGGTAGGAGAGGAAGAGCCGCCGCCGGGGCAGGGCCAGGCAGGCGTGGAAGAGGTAGCGCTCCTCGGCCTCGCTGTCGCGGCGCGGGTCGAGCCCCAGCGTCGCCCGCTGGGCTTCGGAGAGGAAGGGGTCGCCGCCGCGGTCGCGGCGCGGGAACTCGCCGTCCTGCAGCGAGGCGACGAAGACGTGGTCGAAGCGGGCGGCGCGCAGGCGGTAGGGGCTGGCGATCCGCACTCGGCCCTCGACCGGGCCGCTCCAGACGCGGAAATCGAGCCCGGCGACCGTCGCCGCCAACTCCTCGGCGCCCGGCGCCATCGCGCCCAGCTCCGCCAGCTCGGCGAGGGCGCCGGAGATCGCCGCCGCGGCCCGCAGCTCGAGCCCGTCGCCGGGGCCGAGCGGTGGCCCGTCGTCCTCACCGCGCAGCGGCCGCGCCGCCATCCGCGCCGCCAGGGCGCCGGCCTCGGCCGCCAGCGCCGCCGGCGAGCGGGCGGCGGCCTCGCGCAGGCGCACGAGGTCGCGCGGCGGCTCGTTCTCCTCCCCCTGCCAGAGCCGCAGCGCGCTCGCCGCGTCCTGCACCCGGCCGCGCCGCAGCGCCCGCTCCAGCCAGTCGACCCGCCGCGGCGAGAAGCCGGACGGCCCGCGCAGGTAGCGCAGCAGGTCGCCCGCCCGGCCGGCGCCGAACTCGGCCTCCAGCAGCGCCACCAGGGCGCCGCCGACGGCGCTGCCGCCAACCGGCAGCTCGGCCTCGAGGGCGCTGGCGACGCCGTTGGCCGCCAGCGCCGCGGCGATCGCCGGCCCGCGCCGCGCCGGGTCGCGCAGGGCGATCGCGACCGTGGCCGGGTCGGCGCCGGCCGCCAGCAGCTTCGAGACCTCGGCGGCGATCGCCTCGGCCTCGCCGCGCTCGCCGGCCGAGCGCAGCAGGGTGAGGTCGCCGGCGGCGGCGAGGGGCTCGGCGCCGGGGGAGCCGAAGCTCCGCGCCAGCCCGTAGAGGAGGGGGCTCTCGGTGTTGCCGGGGTCGGCCGCGGTGACGGTCTCCTCCGCGACCCCGATCCGCTCGCGCAGCTCGACCAGCAGCCGCCCCCGCGCCGCCAGCGCCGCGTTGCCGGGCTCGTAGGGGAGGGCGACGGTGACCTCGGCCAGCGCCGCCAGCGCCGCGACCAGATCGAGCTGGTTGGGGGTGAGGTCGTCGAAGCCGTAGAAGAAGACGGGCCGCCCGCCCCAGAAGGAGCCGTCGCGGCGCAGCAGCGCGATCGCCTCGCGGGCGATGCCGTGGCTGTCGACGCGGCCGCTGCGGGCCCGCGCCTCGGCGTAGCCGGCGTAGAGGGAGGCGATGTCGGCGAGGTAGGCGGAGCCCTCGAGCGTCGCCGCGCTGGCCTCGACCGCGGCCGGGTCGACGCCGGCTCCCTGCAGCTCGTCGAGCAGGCGCTCGAAGGCGGCGGCGAACCCGGGCCGGGCGGCGGAGCGCCGCAGCGGCCCCAGCCGCGGCAGCCGCTCGGCGGCGGCGACGGCGATCGCCCGCAGGCGCTGCGCCGGCGTCAGCTCCGCCCCGGGCGGCGCCCCGCCGGCGCTGGCGACGGTGCGGAACAGCGCCCCGAAGGTCAGCGCCGAGCCCCCCAGCGCCGCGCCCGCCTCGCAGAGCTCGCGCTCGAAGGCGAAGACGTCGTCGACGGTAGGCACGACCAGGACCGGGTCCCGGCCGAGCGCCGCGACGAAGCGGCGCCGGACCAGGCCCGCCCTGCCCGAGTTGGGGGGCCCGTGAATCAGCTTCAGCGGCACCCTTCCCACCATATGCGGGCGCCCGGAGCGCTACCCCGCAAACTGCGGCCTGGAGCCCCCCTTTTGCCGTCTACCAGCGCCTCTAAATTGCCCCTCAGCCCATGTCCCTGTGCTTTGTCGATCCAGCCGACGCAGTCCGCGCAATCGCCGACTCGGTCGGCCGCGAGGCCCGCCGCCAGCTGCTCGGCGAGGCGGTCCGCTCCTGGGTCGACGAGATCCCCGACGCCGAGCTCGAGGTCCACTACGCGAAAGCGATCTCCGAGCTCGACGAGCACGATCTCTCGATGCTCGCCGCCTGGCACGGCTCGCTCGAGGTCGGCCACCCGGTCCCCAACCGCGACTTCCTGATGGGCGCCTTCGGCTCGCTCGGCGACAACCGCCGCGAGGCGCTCAAGCTCGCCGCCGGCTTCCGCGGCGAGGAGGCCGTCGACGCCGGCGTCACCGAGGAGGACGCGCTCGAGCTCGTCCTCAGCCTGCTCTCGCCGCCGCGCCTGATGCAGCTCGCCGTCGAGGCCCTCGAGCTCTACGTCTGGGACCGCGCCGGCTCCGACAACTAGCGGCGGTGGACCAGCACCAGGCTCACGGTCTTGTGAGCCGGCGTGCCGCCGGTGGGCGTGAAGGTGATCCCGAACCTCACCCTCTCCCGGTGGCGCCGCTTCAGCTTTTTCAGCTGCATCCGCTTCGGCCGCACCGTGACCACGGTCCGGCCGGCCTTCCTCACCGTGCGGATCACCGCCCGCACCTTGGCCCCCCGCAGCACGATATGGCCGGGAGCGGGCAGGACCAGGATCAGCTGCACCGTGCCGTTCTTGCGGTTGAAGCGGCGGCTGCCGAGCCTGAACCGATTGGACGGCGCCGCCGCCGGGCGCGATTCGGGGGGTTCTGGCTGGTACGCGGCTTCGGCCTTGCGGGCGAGCGCTTCGACTTCGGCGCTGGTGTAGCCCTGCGCATAGGCAGCGCGAGCCAAGGCCGAGCCACCGGCGGGAACCGGCACCGTCTCGTGGAAGTAGAAGTCACTGCCACTGGGGCCGACCGCGTTGAAGGTCGCCGGCGAGGCTGGGCGGTCGAGCACGATCGCCCCCTGACCGGTTTCTTGGTCCCCTTCTGGAGCCCCTTCGACTCGGATGAAGGTGGTCGCCGGAGCGGTGCCGGAGAAGGAGACGATGCTTCCGACCGCGTGCTTGGAGAACGAGCTTTCGCCGGGGAAGCGGTAAGAAACCGTTTCGCCGTGCCCGCCGAAGCTTTGGTCGTTTTGAGCCAAGAGGTCGACGCTGTGGGCCGCGGCATCGGTGCTGAAGAACCGATCCTCGATCTTGACCAAGTGGCCGTCGTCGGTCTGTTCGACGAAGCGGTCGTCGCGAATCCCGGTGCCGACGAAGGAAGGGCAGCTCCCTGCCGTGGGCGGATAGGTCGCGAAGGCGCACTTGACCACCGGCTCGGATTCGAGGAACTGGAGGTTGCCGTTGCCGCGTTCCAGGCTGAAGGAGAAGAAAAGCGCCGGGAAGCCGCTGGCGGCGGGGTTGATTTCAAACGCCGCATCCGCCAGATAGGCATTGGCCCCGTCGACCTGGATCTCGGAGCGGGTCGAGGCCGCGGGCGTCTGCACGTTCTCCCCCTGGACGAACGAGTCGTTGCAGGCGAAGGTCGTGGTCGTCTTTTCCAGGCTTGCGTTGAAGAGAGTCGAGTCGCGAAGGCCGCAGTGGGAGGCCGAGCTGTAACTGTCGCCGGCGCTCACCTGCTGGCCGTCGAGTTCGAAGTCGTAGCGGCTGCCGCTGTTCGGACCGCTGGGGATCGATTTGCTCTCGCGGCTGCCGATCGCCATCACCGGACCGGCGAAGGGGCTCAGTTTGGACGCTTCGGATGGCGGCGATGCCGCGGGTACCGCGCGCAGCCGACAGAGCTTGTCCTCGATGCCGGAGAGGCTCGCCGAGGCAACCGAGAAGCTGCCATCCGAAGCCAGCGTCGCTTCCCCGAGGCTGGCGTGGGTGATGCCAGTGCCTTCGTAGCAGTAGAGGTCGACCTTTTCCCCGCCGGCTCCGTTGGAGGTGCCCTCGACTTCGATCGCGTTGGGGCCGATGCCGGGATTGTCTTCGTCGAAGACGCCAAACGTCGGGCTGCTCGGCGAGGTGATCTGCGAGCTGGTGATCGCCGCGGCGGCGGGGGAGGCGAGCACCAGGGCACAGGCGATTGCCAGCAGCGACGTCCCGGCGATGCGAAGCCTCATCACCCCTGCATCTTTACAAGTGCGCGGATCGCGGCGATCGCCTGCTCGTTGTCGCGGAAGTGGACGGTGTTCATGCCGGTGGCGCGGGCGCCCTCGCAGTTGTGCTCGAGGTCGTCGACGAAGAGGCAGGCGCCGGCGGGCAGGCCGAGCCGCTCCAGGGTCAGCTCGTAGATCCGCGCTTCCGGCTTGCGCAGGCCGACGAAGGCGGAGTCGACGACGGTCTCGAAGATCTCGTCGACCGGCAGCATCGAGCGCCACAGCGGCTCCCACTCGCGCACGTTGTTGGTCAGCATCGCCATCCGTTTGCCGTCCGCCTGCAGCTCGCGCATCAGCGCGATCATCGGCTGGTTCGGGTGCAGCGCCGCGAAGTAGATCTCGCGGAAGCGGTGCAGCTGCGGCCGCTGGCCGAGCAGAGGCTCCAGCCCGTCGGCGAGGCGCTCGAGAAAGGTGACCTCGGTGACCTCGCCGCGCTCGAGCGCGAACAGCGGGTTGTCGCCGTCCTCCTCGGTCAGCGCCCGCATCGCCTGGCCGAGCGTCTCAGGGGAGATCCCGATCTCGTCCTGGACCGCCATGAAGGAGCTCAGCAGCGGCGTCGTCAGGACGCCGCCGAAGTCGCAGACGATCGCCTCGATCTCAGCCATCGGCCCGGGCCACCTCGTAGTGGCCGAGCCCCTCGCGTCCCTCGACAGACCAGCGGAAGAAGGCGATCTCCGCGTTCAGCCCCTGGCGGCGCACCGCGATCGAGCTGATCAGGGTGCCGGCGCCGCGCAGCGGCCGCGCGTCGTCGCCCTCGGGCCAGAGCTCGAGGGTGGCACGGCGCTGGACGCCGTCCTCGCCGTACTCGGTCGAGAGCAGCGCCTGCTCGAACTGGACCGGCCCCGCGTCGGGGTCACAGAGCACCGCCGCGACCTCCTCCTCGCCGTGCCCGTTGCGCCCGGGCGGCAGCACCGAGGTCAGCGCCAGCAGGCCGCCATCGGCGAAGACCACCCCGATCGACCGCCGCAGGATCTGGCCCGAGTCGCTCATCGAGCGGCAGCCTATTGGCGCGAAAAGGATTGCGGCGGCGCGGCGGGCGGCGCGGCCTCTAGATTGCCGCGATGGTCCGCGACGCCGATCCCGCCAGCGACGCCGCCGCCTGCGCGGCGATCTACGCCCCCTACGTCGAGTCCAGCGTCATCTCCTTCGAGGCCGCGGCCCCGGCCGCGGCGGAGATGGCGGCGCGGATCGAGCGCTGCTCCCGCACCCACCCCTGGCTGGTCGCCGAGGAGGGGGGAGAGGTGCGCGGCTACGCCTACGCCTGCCGCCACCGCGAGCGCGCCGCCTACCGCTGGGCGGTCGACGTCTCCGTCTACGTCGCCGAGGACGAGCGCGGCCGGGGCCACGGCCGCCGCCTCTACGAGGCGCTGTTCGAGCGCCTGCGCGCCCAGCGCTTCCAGATCGCGGTCGCCGGCATCACCCTGCCCAACCCGGCCAGCGTCGCCCTGCACCGGCGGCTCGGCTTCGAGCCGGTCGGCGTCAGCCGCCGGATCGGCTGGAAGCAGGGCGCCTGGCGCGACGTCGGCTGGTGGCAGCTGGAGTTGGCCCCGCCCGGCGAGGGCCCGCCGCCGGAGCCGCTGCCGCCGAGGTAGCCACCGCCGCCCGGCTACCATGGGGCGATGCCAGAGAACACCGCAGCGACCCCCAGCGAGCACGACGAAACCCTGACCGAGGAGGACGTCTACGAGGCGCTCGAGGAGGTCATCGACCCCGAGCTCGGCCTCGACTTCGTCTCGCTCGGCCTCGTCTACGACGTCGAGATCGAGAAAGACGACGTCTACGTCACCTTCACCCTGACCACCCCCGCCTGCCCGATCGGCCCCCAGGTCTCCGAGCAGATGAAGGAGTTCGTCGGCGACCTCCCCGGCGTCTCCGCCGTCCACCCGAAGATGGTCTTCGACCCCGCCTGGTCGCCGGAAATGATGACCGACGACGCCAAGTTCGCGCTGGGCTTCTAGGCCAGGGGATCGACCAGCGTCACTCGCGCCGGCTCGAAGTCGCGCCGGTTCAGGGTCGCCAGCGCCAAATCGTGGGTGAGGGCGCTGGCGGCGATCAGGCTGTCTTTGATCGACATCGGCCGGCCGCGGCGGCGCAGCTCGGCGAGGAGCCGAGCCCAGCGCAGCCCGACCGCCGCGTCCCAGGGCAGGCAATGGATGCGGCTGACGCCCTGCTCGAACCAGCGCTCCAGCTCACGGCGACGGGCGCCGGGCCTGAGCAGCTCGATCCCGAAGCGAACCTCGCCGAGGATGACCGGGTCGACGAGGAGCGAGCGCTCGTTGGTGCGCAGCCACTGCACGACGCGAGGCTCGGGCTCGGGCTTGGTCGCCTCGGAGAGGACGTTGGCGTCGACCAGGAATCTCACAGAGTGTCGGTCGACTCGGAGTCGACCGCGACGAAGTAGCCCTTCTCAGGACAGGCGAGCAGCCAGTCGACCAGCCCCTCGTTGGAGGGGGCGACCCGGGTCAGGCGGTACTCGTCGGCCCCGAGGCGCTCGACCTCGAACTCCTGTCCCGCCTCGATACCGTCGCGCCGGCGAAGCTCAGCCGGCAGGACGATCTGGCCCTTGGTGGAGACGGTCGTTCTCATCGAGGTAAGATATCATCTTACAACTTAGGCGCCAGGGTCGGAGCCGACGAAGGATGAGCCCTCTGCGTCGACCGCTTTAGCCGGCCTTGGCGACTTTGAGACTCACCTGTACGGGCGGAACTTTCGTCACCTTCATCGAATCTCACCTCCCCTCGCCCATCGGGGATTCAAAGCCGACGAGTGCCATCGTCGCGGCGAGCCGGTCCCCTGATCCTTTCGCCAGTCTCGTTCCGGCCTTCTCCTCCACTGCGGCGAGCTGACTGAAAGTCGAGGCGAGGATTGACATCGCCTCATTCCAGCCCTGCTCGTCAAGGACCATCGGCGTCCAGGTGAAATGACGATCCTTGCGAGCGTCGAAGGTCTCGGCGACGATCGCCTGGCTGATGCGCCCGACGAGGTCCTGAAAGATGGTCTGCGTGATCACGCGCTGCATCTCATCCGGCATCTCGCGCGACACGTCATCCTCAAAGACGACCGGTCGGATGCTGCGGTGAAAGTGCTCGGTTGAGCCGCGGGCCGGTTTGACATCGGTCACCTCGGCCACTCCCAGCTCGCAGAGTCTTCTGAAGTGGTAAGCGACGTTGGATACCTGCAGACCATGCTCTCGCGCGAATTCCGCAGGGCTGGTTTCCCGGCAACTCAGCGTGCCCAGAATTTTCAGGCGCATGGGATGAGCCAGGGCTTTCAGGAGGTTCAGATGAGCCTCGTTGCTTTTCATGACAGCCACAGTGCGGACACCTCCAATGTTTCAAGGATTACTGAGTTCTTGATCGTATTGCTTTGAGCCCGCTATGTGCGTCCTATTCGATGCAACCTCTTACATCGGTGGGAACACTTGCATCAGTCAGTTGGTCTGGCACAGGGAGGGCAGTGCGGCCGGGGGCCCTGCCTTCTGAAGCTGGCCCCGGGTTCGCATGACATGCCCCAACTCCGATCAAGTTGGAAGGGGGTGAAGGCATGAAGATCGCGAAGGCGGTGACCGCGTTCCCGGCGGCGACGATTAGCAAGAACGGCTAATTCGTCCACGAAAGACTGGCCTGCTCGACCTGGAGGGATCTGTCGTCGAGTAGGCCAGTTCATCGCTGATGGTCCATCTCCCGCATAGTCCGATTGGAAAATATTCCAGCGGTTGATTTGCTGGGCTCGAATACTTGGGTTGTGGAGATCCGTCGAGTGGTTAAAGGTAGGCGCCGTTCTAAGCAATGGGGGCGAGGTGAGTGTCACTCCGTGAACCTGAATCTCCCCGTCGCACTCTCGAATCGAGCGAGGTAAGCCCTGCTAAAGGCCGCCCTCCTGAGGAGATATCAGGTGCCAAACAAAACGGTAGGAAAAGCTGGCCTCAAGAGGAGTGAATCTCGCATCCTCAAGGTCCAGACAAGGACGGCTTGCCATGCCTGAAGATGTAGGGAGGAAGCCGCTGCTCGAGACCCCGGACGTGGACGAGTTGGCGCGGATCGGGCTCCCACGGGTGACCGCCGATTGGTGTCTGGTAAACGGCATCAGCGAGATGGCGATGGTGCGGGCCGGCGAGATCTGCCTCTCCAAGGGCGAGGTGCACCGAGCGACCCTCGCCGCCTTCCAGCTCGGCTATGAGCTGCACCGAAAGCAGGAACAGAAGCGCGCCGCCCGCCGCCCCGGCCCCCGTTACGTCGTCAAGCACGTCGTCGTCGACATCGACAACGACAACATCGTCAGCGATCCCACCTTTCGCCGTGAGGAAGCCGAGGAAACCTCCGAGCTGCTGAACCCACTCGATGGCGTCGATAGCTGGGATGAGGACCGGGGGTGAGGCTCCCGCGCTCCTGCCGGTCCGAGCGCCGACACGCCGAGGCCGCCTGCCTGCATTGCGGGAGTCCGCAAGGACTGGGAGAGGAGCTGCGTGCCCTGGAGGTGGCCCAGACAGAGCTGGGGCTCAACTCCGTCTTTCTCTCCGGAGTCCTGATCGCCGAACCCCAGGAGGACAAAGACCGCAGGGGCGAGCCGGTCACCCTGCTACTGGTCGCCTTCCTGGTCGAAGAACAGCCTGGGGAGGGTGAGGAGATGGCGAGCTGCGAGGTCGAAGTGCCCGACGCGGTCGCCGCTGAGGCAGGGGGCGAGCTGCGAGCGGGTGCGGCGGTGGTGGTCACCGGCATCCTCAACGGCGGTGGCGGTGTGTGGGCCTCGCTGCTGCGCTCGGGGCCGACGCCCGGCGAGCCGAGGGAGGCGCCTCTCAATTGATCCACCCCGCCGACATCGCCCGGCTCGAAGCCGACTACAAGCGCACAAAGAAGGACGTCCCCGCCCGATGCGCCGAGAACGACGTCGACGAAGACGCGCTGATCCACATCCTCGGCACCTATGGTGCCTGCCCCAATCCCCGCGCGGTGGCCATATATGCACCTTCCAGCTCGGCCACGACGCCCGCAGGCTGGCCGAGCCAAGGGGCGCCGCGACCGAGACCTCAGAACGGCGCTACGTCGTCCAGCACGTCGCCATCGACGCCACCGACGGCGCCATCGCGGCTCCCCCGACGCCGAGCGCCGAGTTTGCCAACGGCCTCGCCGCGACCTTCAACGAGCCCGCTGCCGGGCTGAGGCGACTACTTCGCGCTCGGGTTGAAGGCGCGGATCGCGGAGGTAGTCAGAACGTGCCTTCAGAGCCACGTTCCTGATACAGCAGCTGGCCTGAGGCGCTGAAAAGCGAGACGGAGGTGACGAAGCCCTCTGGCGGGTAGTACTGGACGAAGTAGCGGGCATTCCTCAGCCAGGCAACTTGCCGGCGGAGCTGCGCGGGAGCCGATCTGGGTTTGATCGTAAGGCGCTTTCCATCGCTCAACCCGGCTACCAGCTTCGCCACGCCGCCGGCCACGGTTCCGCTGAAAATGCGCCAGGAGCCATCTTCCTGAAGATCGTCTGAAGCATCGATCGTGAAGTCCTTGGAGAGATGACCGCCCGCAGGTATTCCGGTTCCCCAGCCCCAGCGCACCGCACCGGGAAGATCGAAATCCATGCCGAAGAGCCACTCGCTGCAGCTGCCGTTGTCGCCGATCGTCCCTTCGACCGTCCATTGATCGCCTTCAGGGCTCGGACCGCTCGCAATCGGGACGCTGTGCCTGGCGATGCAGCTGGCAGCGGCGGATGGGACGAAGGCCAGAAGCGCGGCGACCACCACGAGTGCAAGCGATGTCCCTCTGCGCATCGCTTCGATACTACCCGGGAACTGGAGAATCTTTTATAGGGTCCGTCTGTGATCGCGCCAAGCAAGACGAATGCTCACCGCAACGGCGAACGCATCAACCTCGAAGTCCTGCGGACGCACGGACACCAGCATGTATAGGGCGACAGGCTCGCGGATGGCACGGACAGGGGCGGGGGCGCTGCTGGTCTCCGCTCTGGCCGTGCTCACGATGACCAGCATCGCCGCGGCCGCAACTTCGCCCAAGCTCCCAATCCCAGATGGGTTTCAGCTACAGGGCAGCAACGGCTATTCCTTCGTCGTCCTGGGTGTGCCGGCGCGGGACGGGCGATCGGCCGGGGTTGAGATATTCGTGAGCGGAAAGCACGCCGCGGTCAGCTACTCGGCCCCCGCCACCGTGACCGAAACGTCGATCCAGGCCAACCTCGGCGAACTCGGTGAAATCTCGGTTGCCTTCCATCCGTCGGGCCAGCCGACGACGGCTCGCCCCAAATGCGGAGGGAAGCCGGTGTCCTTCGACTCCGGCTACTACGAGGGGAAGATCGACTTCCACGGCGAGGAGGGCTACACGGAAGTCAAGGCGACTTCCGCGCCGGGCAGTATCGACTTCCTGCTCAACGCGCTGTGTGGCGGCGTCTCTGGTGGGGGCGGTGGCCCTTCCATGCCCGGCGCGGAACTGCGCATCCGCAATCCTCAATTGGGTCCGGAGCTCAGTGTCGTCAAGAACCGCCCCAACGCCCAGGCGCGGTTTGAAGTCGGCGTCTCCGAATACCACGATGGCATCTCGATCGAGAGGGGCACGACGCTACTGATGCCGGCGCGGACCTTCAGATACGACCCGCGTCTTCAGACTGCGACCGTTAGCCCCCCTGCCCCCTTTGCCGGAACGGCCCGGTTCGACCGCGGCAAGAGGGCAAGCCGCCGCTGGAGTGGAGACCTGACCGTCGACATGCCGGGACGGGCGGACGTGCCGCTGACCGGCAGCGAGCTTCGGGCGAAGCTCGTCCACGCCGAGTGGGAAGGCCCGGCGAGAGGGAAGCCCGGCGTCTAAACCCGGCCAACCGGCGCTGGGTCTGCGCCCTGCGCCACCGACGCACCCATCGCCGCTTTCGCCCTGGGCACGCGACCGTCGCCGTTCCCGGCGCCCTCGACGATCACCCGGCAGGGGCGCTTGTTGAGCAGGTAGCGGGTGGTCGGGCCCAGCAGGCGCTCGTCGCTGGGGGCGTGGTCGGTGCTGATGTAGATCAGGTCGGAGCCGCGCTCGAGCGCCTCTTCGACGATCGCGCGGCCGGGGTTGCGGGTGCGGACGAGGTTGACCCGGACTTTGAGGCCGCGGGCGCGGGCCTGCAGGCGGGCCTCCTCGAGGGCGCAGCGGGCTTCGTATTCCAGCTCGTCGAAGCCGCCGTCGGGCAGCTCGTGCTTGCGGGGGATTTTGAGCACGTAGAAGGCCTCGACGCTGGCGTCGGGGTCGACCACCGCGGCCGCCCGGTGCATCGCGTCGGTGTCGATCTCGGGGCCGAAGATCGGCACCAGGGCGGATTTGTAGGAGATGTCGAGGAAGCCGACCGGCCGCTGCGGCCGCCGCACCTGCTGCACCTCGCGCGGGTCGATGCCGAGGTGGCGGCGGTAGAGCAGGTAGCCGATCAGCCCGATCCCGAGCCAGGCCGTGCCGATGATCCGCGCCTCCGGGTGGAGGACGATCACCGAGACGAAGGCGGCGCCGGTGCCGACGGCCCCGAGCACCGCCGTCAGCGGGATCTCGGCCCCGCGCCAGCGCACGTTCCAGGGCGCCCTGTAGGGGCGGTAGCGCTCGGGCTGGCGCCGCCGCAGCGCCACGATCGAGAGGTGGGCGATCGTGAACGAGAGCATCGCCCCGAAGCTGTAGAGGTTGCCGAGGAAGGTCGTGTTGCCCGGCAGCACCAGCACCGCCGCGATCGCCGCGAAGAAGAGGATCGTGAACCAGGGCGTCTGGTAGCGCCGGTGCAGCTTGGCGAAGACGCCGGGCAGCTGGCGATGCTCGGCCAGCGACCAGGAGAGGCGGGAGATGCCGATCATCCCCGCGTTGGTCGCGATCAGCAGGATCGTCGCCGCCAGCGCGCCGACGTAGTAGTGGGCGACGGTGGAGACGGTTCCGTGCAGCCCCAGGGCCGAGACGATCCCCAGCACCGGGTCGTTGCTGTAGGTGGTGCCGAGCGCGGTCGAGTAGTGCCCGGCGGCGTTCTGGGTGACCGGCAGCGCCGAGAGGGCGACGATCGAGATCCCGGCGTAGATGCCGAGCACGGCGATCAGCACCAGGTTGACCGCCTTCGGCACCTGCTCGCCGGGGTCGCGCGCCTCCTCGGCCATGTTGGAGACGGTCTCGATCCCGGTGTAGGCGAGCATCGAGATCGAGACGGCAAAGATCAGCTGCGAGAAGCTCGGGGCGGTGCCGAGGTGCACCTGGTCGACGAGGACGGAGGGGTGGAGGACGAGCACCGCGCCCAGCCCGACCAGGGCGATCTGGGTGAAGAGGTCGAGCAGCGCCAGGCCGATGTTCAGCTTCGCCGACTCGCCGAGGCCGCGGATGTTGACCAGGGCGAGCAGGCCGATCACCGCGACGCCGCCGATCACGTCCCCCGGCGCGTGGCCCAGCGCCGGGAAGAAGACGGCGAGGTAGTGGGGCACGAAGAAGGCGCTGATCGCGATCGTGAGGATGTAGTCCAGCGAGAGCCCCCAGCCGGCGATGAAGGAGACGACCTCGTTGAAGGCGTGACGGGCGAAGGACGAGGAGCCGCCCGCCTCGGGGAACATCGCGGCGCCCTCGGCGTAGGTCTTGGCGGTGAGGGCGAAGAGGCCGCCGGCGAAGAGGAAGACCAGCGGCGTCAGCCCCAGCGCGTGGGCCGCCACCAGCCCCAGCGCGTAGTAGATCGAGGAGCCGACGTTGCCGTAGGCGGTCGCGAACAGGCCCGGCACCCCGACCGTTTTGCGCAGCCCGCGAGTCTTCAGATTGGCCATCGGGGATCAACCCCCGATGCTGCGCCGGGCGCCGTCAAGGCCGCGTGAACTTCAGCGCCCTCCCCATACAGATCTTGTGAAGATCAGCCTCCATCCACCGCTTGATGAGTTAATCCGCCTATGACCGGATTAACTCATCAAGCGTCGTCGCTGCGGGGGAGCCGGTGGCCGGCGCCGTTGCCGTTGGGCGGCACCTCTTCGGCGCTGGCGTCGAAGTCGTAGGGGCGCTGCGGGCCGGGGGCGCCGGCACCGGGCCGCCCGCCGAAGCCGCCGGCGCCGCCGGGCATCCCGACCACGGTGAAGCGGCCGACCGTGAAGCGGCGCAGCAGGGCGCGGGCGATCGCCCGGGTCGGCGGCACCAGCAGGAAGACGCCGACGATGTCGGTGAGGAAGCCCGGCGCCAGCAGCAGGCTGCCGCCGAGCACGATCAGGAGGCCGTCGGCGGCCTCCTTGCCGGGGAAGCGCCGCGCCGCCAGCGCCGCGTTGAAGCGGCGCCAGGCGCCGCGGCCCTGGTGTTTGAGCAGCAGCGAGCCGAGCACGGCGTCGGCCAGCAGCAGCGCCAGCGTTGGCAGCACCCCGATCAGCTCGCCGACCTGGATGATCACGTAGAGCTCGGCGATCGGGACGACGATGAAGAGGACGATCAGCAGGGCCACACGTCAAGCCTAGATACTCGGCTCAGCCGGACGGGGGCGTGAACACTTACTGGGCCCATGGCCCCATCAAGCGTTCACGCCGCCGCGGTGGCGGCGGCCGCCTGCTCGAGCTCGGCCAGCGAGTCGACGATGCCCTCGGAGATCGCTTCGACGTCCTCGACCGAGTCGTAGTCGGCGAGCAGGCCGAAGCCGACCTTGCCGTGGTAGCTCATGATCGCCACCGCGAGGGCGTGGTTCTGCGGCAGGAAGGCGACCGGGAAGACCTCCTCCATTTCGCGCCCCAGCACGTAGAGCGGCATCTGCGGGCCGGGCACGTTGGTGACGATCAGGTTGAAGAGACGGGTCGAGAAGTTGATCCGCGAGGCCTGCGCCAGCAGCGTCGGCGGCGCGAAGTCGTTGAAGCGCGAGATCACTTCGGCGCCGAGCGCCTGTTTGGAGCGCTTCAGCCCGTCCATCTCCTGACTGATCGTGTGCAGCCGCCGCACCGGGTCCTCGACGTAGACCGGCAGCGGCCCGCGCATCAGCGCGATCCGGTTGCCGAGGTCGCCGTGCTCGTCCTCGCCGCGGATCGAGACCGGGACCAGCGCCCGCAGCTCCAGCCCCTCGGTGCGGATGCCGCGGCGGTGCAGCCAGTCGCGGATCGAGCCGGTGACCACCGCCAGGACGACGTCGTTGACGGTGCCGCCGAGCGCGTCCTTGATCCGTTTGAAGGTCGCCAGCTCCGAGCGCGCCCAGACGTAGCGCCGGTGCGGCCCGATCTCGCGGTTCAGCGGCACGTCCGGGGCCGGGTCGGCGAAGGCGCTGACGATCTCGCTCAGCCCCTCCAGCGCCTCGACCGCCTTGCGCGCCGTCGTCTCCGGGTTGCGGACCGCCTCGACCGCCCGCTCGGCGAGCTTGACCGGCGCCGCGACGACGTCGCTGACGCCGCGGGCGACCAGCTCGGTCGTGCCCGGCTCGGGCTGCGGCACCCAGTCGTCCTCGAACGGCGCCGGGTCCGGCACCGGCTCGAGGTCGAAGAGGACGGTGCCGATGTCGACGCCGGAGATGCCGTCGACCATCGCGTGGTGGGTCTTGGTCAGGATCGCGAAGCGGTCGCGCTCCAGCCCCTGCGCCAGCCACAGCTCCCAGAGCGGCTTCGAGCGGTCGAGCTGCTGGGAGAAGACGCGGCCGGCGAGCCGCTTCAGCTGCTCCTCGCCGCCCGGCTCCGGCAGCGCCGTGTGGCGGATGTGGTAGGTCAGGTTGAAGTTGACGTCGTCCGCCCACAGCGGCCGCCCCGCCTCCAGCGGCGGCACGACGATCTTCTGGCGGAAGCGCGGCACCAGGTGCAGGCGGCCGCGCACGTGCTCGACCAGGTCGACGTAGCGCGGCGGCGGCCCCTCGAAGATCAGGATCGCGCCGACGTGCATGTGGCTGGACGAGCTCTCGTTGGTCAGGAACGAGGCGTCGACCGCGGTCAGCCTGTCGAGGTGTCGTCCGGAGGTGCTCATCGCTGCAAGGCTAGCTTCGCGGGCCCGCCAGGGCCAGCCCGCGCCCGTTCCCGCAACCTCGCCACCGCTACCCTGCAGGGATGGCAGCCACCGCCACCGCCGCCCCCAAACGCGTGCTCCTGGCCGCCCCGCGCGGCTACTGCGCCGGCGTCGACCGCGCCGTGCAGACGGTCGAGCGGGCGCTGGAGCTGCACGGGGCGCCGGTCTACGTGCGCAAGGAGATCGTCCACAACAAGCACGTGGTCGAGGAGCTATCCAAGCGCGGCGCGATCTTCGTCGAGCAGGAGACCGAGGTGCCGGAGGGGGAGATGGTCGTCTTCTCCGCCCACGGCGTCGCCCCCGCGGTCCACGACAACGCCGCCACCCGCAACCTGCGGACGATCGACGCCACCTGCCCGCTGGTGACCAAGGTCCACGTCTCCGCCCGCCGCTTCGCCGCCGCGGGCTACACGATCGTGATGATCGGCCACGACGGCCACGAGGAGGTCGAAGGGACGACCGGCGAGGCGCCGGAGAGCATCGTCCTGATCGAAACCGTCGAGGAGGTCGAGCGGCTCGAGGTGCCCGATCCCGGCAAAGTCGCCTTCATCACCCAGACGACGCTCTCGGTCGACGAGACGGCGGAGGTGATCGCCGCCCTGCGGGCCAAGTTCCCGGCGATCGTCAGCTCCAAGTCCGACGACATCTGTTACGCGACGACCAACCGCCAGATCGCCGTCAAGCAGCTGGCCCGGGAGTGCGAGCTGGTGCTGGTGATCGGCTCGACCAACTCCTCCAACTCCAACCGCCTGGTCGAGGTCGCCCGCGAACACGGCGCCGCCTCGCACCTGATCGACAACCACACCCAGGTCGAGGAGGCCTGGCTGCAGGGGGTCGAGACGGTCGGCATCACCTCCGGGGCCAGCGCCCCCGAGGAGCTGGTCGAGCGCCTCGTCGGCTTCTTCCGCGAGCGCGGCGCCGACGACGTCTCCGAGCTGCGCACCGTCCACGAGGACGTCCGCTTCATGCTGCCGAAGGAGATCCGGCAGCAGCTCACCGCCCGCGCCTAGGGCATTCCAGCCGAAAAGCTGAGCGACCAGACCCGCAGGCCGGAGGAGGGGCGCAGGACCAGCTGGTGGATGCCGTGGCGGTCGTGCTCGGTGAGCGTCACGAGGCCGGTGCTGGCGCCGGCGACGGGGTCGAGCGGGCGGCCGTCGAGCTCCAGCTCGAGGTCGCCGATCCCCTCGATCGTCGCGAAGGCGCCGCCGGCCATGTACTCGACCGCCAGCTCGTCGTCGTCCTCGCCGGCGACCCAGGGCCGCTCCCAGGAGCCGCCGGGGAAGAGCTCGGCGCTGGGGGCGATCACGCGGGCGCCGGGGGCGTCGCCGGGGCGCAGCGGCGCCAGCGCCTCCGGCAGCTCCCGCAGGGCGTCGATCTCGCGCAGCTCTTCCTGGATCGCGATCTCCGTCGCCAGGTATTCGCCCTCGCCGAAGTGGGCCCAGCTGAGGGCGCCGCCGAGGCTCCAGAGGAAGAGGCTGGGCCAGCCCTCGCAGCCGTAGGCGCTCCACAGCTCCTGCTCCTCGTCGATCACCACCGGGAACTCGACCCCTAGGTCCTCGAGCCCGGCGGCCACCACCTCGTGGTCGGCGCCGAAGGGAAAGCGCGGCGCCTGCACGCCGATCACGCTGAGGCCGGCCTCGCGGTAGCGGTGCGACCACTCGCTCAGGTAGGGCAGGGTGCGGACGCTGTTGAGCTGGGCGAAGTCGATGAAATGGACGAGCGCCGGGCCACCGGCGGTCAGCGCCGGCATCGACTCCGGCTCCAGCCCGACCCAGGAGAGGCCGCTGGGCAGGTCGGGAGCGGCGATGTTGTCGCGTCCGGGGCGCACCCCCGGACGTTATCCTGGGTCGCCTTGTCACCGCTGCTCGTAGGGAGCCCCCCGCCTCCGGTAAAGCCGCGCAGCCGCAGGGTAGATCTCATCGTCGGGATCGCTGCCGGCGTGCTGCTCGGCATCGCCGTGGTCGCCGCCTTCGTCTTCCTCGGCAGCGAAGGCACGGTCGACGCGCCGCGAATCACCGGCGTCGACACCGGCAAGCCGCCGGAACCCGCCTCCGTCCGGGAAGCCGCTCCGGCTCCGCAGCCGCAGGCCAAGCCCGCCCCGAAGCCCGCCCCGCGCCCGGTGCCCACGGTCGAAGTGATCGGCGGCGCCCCGCCCGAAGCCACCGGGCCGGTGCGGCTGCGCTTCCGGCGCGGCGAACGGATCCGCTTCAAGGTCGAGACGACCGAACCGGTGGCGATCGAAATCCCCGGCTACGGGGTTGCCGAGACGGTCGAATCGGGCTCCGTGGTCTCGTTCAAGGCGACCCACACCGGCCAGTTCCCGGTGATCGCCGCCGCCACCTACATCGGCATCGCCGAGCTGTGGGTGACGCCGTAAGCTTGATTCCCTTCGCGCACGCGCTGGTCGCCCGCCAGGATCTGCCGATCCCCTCCTGGCTCTTCGCCTGGGCGGCCTCGATCGTCCTCATCGTCTCCTTCTTCGCGCTCTCGGCCGCCTGGCGCAAGCCCCGCTTCGAGCGCGAGAACTGGCGCCCGCTCTCCGCCTGGCTCTCCCGCGCCCTGCTCGGCTGGCCGCTGCAGGTGCTCTGCGGCCTGATCGGCGTCTTCCTGCTCGGCGTCGGCATCTACAGCGGCCTGCGCGGCAGCGAAGCGCCCGACCGCAACTTCGCGATCACCTTCTTCTTCGTCACCACCTGGATCGGCTTCGCCTTCTTCTCGGCCCTGTTCGGCGACGTCTTCCGGCCCTTCAACCCCTGGCGCGCGGTCGGCCGCGTCGCCGGCGGCGGCTTCCGCCTGATCGCCGGCGAGCGCCCCGCCCACCTGCGCTATCCCGACCGGCTCGGGCGCTGGCCCGCCGCCGCCGGCCTCGTCGCCTTCGTCTGGCTCGAGGTCGTCTACGGCTCCACCGGCGGCGTCGCCGTCGGCCTGCCGCCGCACGCGGCCGGGGTCGCCGCCGTCGTCTACAGCGGCTACACGCTGGCGATGATGGCCCTGTTCGGGGTCGAGGAGTGGTGCCAGCGCGGCGAGGTCTTCTCGGTCTACTTCGGGATGTTCTCCCAGCTCTCCCCGCTCGGCGTCCGCGACGGCCGGCTCGGCCGCCGCCGCGCGCTCGCCGCCGCCAGCCACTGGGCGACGGTGCCGGGCTCGGCCGCGGTGGTGATCGCCTCGATCGCCTCGACCAGCTTCGACGGCGGCGAGGAGGGCGCCTTCAAAGCCGGCATCGAACAGCTCTACAACTGGTTCGTCGAAGCGGGGATCGGCCCGATCTCGGCAATGCGCCTCGCCGACAGCATCTTCATGCTGCTGACCGTCGCCGCCGTCGGCCTCGTCTACACCCTCGGCGTGCGAGGGATGCGGACCGTGCGCGGGGCGCCGTCGCTGGCGAAGTTGCGGACCGGCTTCGCCCACACCCTGATCCCGATCGCGCTCGCCTACCTCGTCGCCCACTACTTCAGCCTCTTCGTCTTCCAGGAGCAGGCCCAGGTCACCTACCTGCTCTCCGACCCGCTCGGCACCGCCACCACCGACCTCTTCGGCACCGCCTCCGGCGGCATCGACTTCCACGTCCTCAGCTCCAACGCGATCTGGTACGTCCAGGTCGGGGCGCTGGTGGTCGGCCACGTGCTCGGCCTCACCCTGGCCCACGACCGCGCCCTCGTCTACTGGCCCGACTACCGCGACGCCTCGCGCTCGCAGTACTGGATGCTGGCGGTGATGGTCGCCTTCACCTGCTTCGGCCTCTACCTGCTCTCGGTCGGCAACGGTTGACCCCGCCGCTCGCCCACATCGGCCACTTCCTCTGGATCTTCTACATCATGCCCGTGGTCATCGTGATCGCTGGGATCCTCAGAAGCAACAGGGTTCAGAAGCGCGAAGATCGAAACGATTCGTCGGCGGGTGGCGCGGGGGAGGGTCCGAGGACGGACACACCTGCCCGCCCGCAGGACCCTCCCCCGTGAAGGACCCGCCGTCGGAGCGCTTCGTCTCAGAGGATCTCGGCGAGCCGCCGCTCTAGGGCGGCGGAGATCTCGTCCCGCACCGGGCCCTCGGCCAGCCGTTCGACCAGCGACTCGAGGAAGCCTTCGATGATCAGCGACTTCGCCGCCGCCGCGCCGAGCCCGCGCGAGGTCAGGTAGAAGAGCTGGTCCTTGTCGACCTGGGCGATCGCCGCCGCGTGGGTGCAGCGGACGTCGTCGGCGAGGATCTCGAGGCCGGGGATCGCGTCGGCGTGGGCCTCGGGCGAGAGCAGCAGGTTGCGGCTCTCCTGGAAGGCGTCGGTCCCCTGGGCGCCGGGGTCGACCTTGATCATCCCGCGCCAGACCGCGGTGGCGCCGGCGGCGAGGACGCCGCGGAAGGCGAGGTCGGAGTCGGTGTTGGGCGCCGCGTGCTCCTGGGTGGTGTCGTAGTCGAGGTGCTGACCGGGGCCGCCGGCGTAACCGCCGGTGACCCGTGCCTCGGAGCCGGGGCCGGCGAGCTTGGTCTCCATCCGCACCTTGCCGCGGGCCGAGCCGAAGCCGAGCGCCGCCCAGTCGAGACGGCCGTCGCGCTCGACCTGGGCGCGCTGGGTGGCGAAGATCCAGGCCCGTTCGGAGATGTCCTGGGTGTTGACGTAGCGCAGCGTCGCCGCCTGGCCGACGCTGAGCTCGACCACCGAGTTGAGCAGCCCGTCAACCTCGTCGCTGGGCGAGGACCAGTGCTCCCAGATCTCCGCCTCGGCGCCCTCCTCGAGCACGATCAGGGTGCGCCAGTGCAGCGCCTCGCCGTCCTCGTCCAGCGGCACCTCGATCCGGATCGGCGTCTCCAGCCTCACCCCGGCCGGCACGTGAACGAGGACGCCGTCGCTCCAGGCGGCGTCGTTGCGGGCGACGAAGGGGTCGGCGCCCGGCGCCAGCGAGCCGAGCCGTCCCTCGACCAGCTCCGGCCGCGACTCCAGCGCCTCCTTCAGCGGCAGCACCACCGCCCCCGCGGCGGGCTCGATCGAGGCCTGGGCGGAGCCGGGCTCGTAGGAATCGAGGTCGAGGCCGGAGAGGTCGGTGAATTCCCACCCCTTCGCCCTCTGGTCGGGAAGGGGCGGCAGGGTCGCGACCTCAGCCAATTGAGCCCTCCATCTGCAGCTCGATCAGCCGGTTGAGCTCGACCGCGTACTCCATCGGCAGCTCCTTGGTCACCGGCTCGATGAAGCCGTTGACGATCATCTTCGAGGCCTCCTCCTCGTCGAGGCCGCGGCTCTGCAGGTAGAAGAGCTGCTCGTCGCCGATCTTGGAGACGGTCGCCTCGTGGCCGACGTCGGCGTCGTTCTCGTCGATCCGGATCGTCGGGTAGGTGTCCGAGCGCGAGTCCTCGTCCAGCAGCAGCGCGTCGCAGACGACCTTGGAGCGTGATTCGCTCGCCCCGTCGGCGACTTCGAGCAGGCCGCGGTAGGTCGCCCGGCCGCCGTCTTTGGAGATCGACTTGGAGAAGATCGAGGACGAGGTGCGGGGCGCGGCGTGGATGATCTTGCCGCCGGCGTCCTGGTGCTGGCCGTCGCCGGCGAAGGCGATCGAGAGGATCTCGCCGTGGGCTTCGGGCCCCATCAGGTAGATCGACGGGTACTTCATCGTCAGTTTCGAGCCGAGGTTGCAGTCGACCCACTCCATCGTCGCCTTCTCGTGCGCAACGGCGCGCTTGGTGACGAGGTTGAAGACGTTTTGCGACCAGTTCTGAACCGTCGTGTAACGGACCCGCGAGCTCTTCTTGGCGACGATCTCGACCACCGCGGAGTGCAGCGAGTCGCTGGAGTAGACCGGCGCCGTGCAGCCCTCGATGTAGTGGACGTCGGCGCCCTCCTCGCAGATGATCAGCGTCCGCTCGAACTGGCCCATGTTCTCGGTGTTGATCCGGAAGTAGGCCTGCAGCGGCATCTCGACCTTGACCCCGGCCGGTACGTAGACGAAGGAGCCGCCCGACCAGACGGCCGAGTTCAGCGCCGCCAGTTTGTTGTCGTTGGGCGGGATGATCGTCGCCCAGTGCTCGCGCACCAGGTCCTCGTGCTCGCGCAGCGCCGTATCCATGTCGGTGAAGATCACGCCCTGGGCCTCAAGCTTCTCGTTGACCTGGTGGTAGACGACCTCGGACTCGTACTGGGCGCCGACGCCGGAGAGGAATTTGCGCTCGGCCTCGGGGATGCCGAGCCGGTCGAAGGTGTTTTTGATGTCCTCGGGGACCTCGCTCCAGTCGCGGCTGTTCTTCTCCGAGGCGCGGACGAAGTAGTGGATGTCGTCGAAGTCGATCTGGCCGAGGTTGCCGCCCCAGGTCGGGGTCGGGCGCGAGTAGAAGTGCTCCAGCGCCTTCAGCCGGAAGTCACGCATCCACTGCGGCTCGTCCTTGTACTCGGAGATCGATTCGACGACCTCGCGCGAGAGGCCCTTTGGCGCCTTGTAGGCGTAGCCGGTCTCGGAATCGTGGAAGCCGAACTTCTCCTTGTAGTCGGAGTTGATGCCGGCCAGTTCTCTTTTCTCTGCGACTACCTCGGGCGTTGCCATGTTCAGTCGACCTCCAGGGTGATGGTGTCGTCCTCGATGGCTATCGGGAACGTTTGCACCGGGCGGAACGCTGGGAGCGTCTTCGGCCTGCCGGTGGTCAGGTCGAAGAGGGAGCCGTGACGGGGGCACTCGACGGTGCAGGCGGCGGGATCGAACTCGCCCTCGGCCAGCGGCCCGTCGTCGTGGGAGCAGCGATCCTCGATCGCGTACAGCGCGCCCTCGCAGTTGAAGACGCCGATCTTGCGCCCGCCGTGCTCGACCAGCCGCATCTCGCCGGGCGTCAGCTCGGCGGCGGGGCAGACGGCGATCGTCGTTCCTGCGGTGTCGGTCAAGAGGGTGGGTCGCTTCCGTGCGAGGGTGATTAGTGCGGATCGAGACTTAATCCTACTTCTCCGGTCGGATTTTAGCGGCCGGGCCGGGTGGGCCGTCTGGGTAACAGGCGCTTGACCACCACCGCGCCCCGGGTGAGAGATCGGCGAAACCTGCGAGGAGAGTCGACAGCGCGGTTGGGCGCTGACTCAGATTGCTGCGGCTTCGCTGGGGTTGCCGGCCTCGCCCTCGTCCTCCCATTCGGCGGGCTGGCCGAGGCTGGCGCTCTTGACGATCTTCAGGCCCAGCATCGCGCACTTCATCCGCGTCGCCGAGATCTCGATCCCCAGTAGCTCGAGGACGAAGTCCTTCGGCAGCCGCAGCAGCTCCTGGCGCGATTTGCCGACCAGCTCGTCGGTCAGCAGCGAGGTCGCCGCGGTCGAGATCGCGCAGCCCTTGCCCTCGAAGGCGACCGCGGCCACCCGGTCGTCCGCGTCGAGCCGGATCGTCACCCGCTGCTCGTCGCCGCAGAACGGGTTGGTGTCCTCGAACTCGAGGTCGGGGCTGTCGAGGCGGCCGAAGTTGTGCGGCCGCTTGTAGTGCTCGAGGATCTGGTCGCGATAGAGCTCGTCCATACACCGAGGCTAGCGAAGCGGAGTGAGGCGACTTTCTGTCGGATAGCGACAGAAAGTCGCCTCGAGCAGGTTTAGAGTTGGCGGCACACGTCAAGGAGATTCCCGTGTCCGCCCGCCGTCGCGCCCTCGTCCTCGCCGTCGCCCTCTTTGCCGCGCTCCTGCTTGCCGCTCCGGTTGCGGCGCGGACTCCGACCAAGACCTTCACGACGAAGATCTTCGTCAGCGAAAAATTCCCGGCCTTCCACGGGGCGCTGCACTCGAAGAGCAGCTTCTGCGTCGCCGAACGGCCGCTGAAGGTCTACCGGCTCGCCCACGGCAGGTCCGTCCTGCTCGGGCACCGCCGCAGCAACCCCGACGGGACCTGGAAGGTGCCGATCGGCAACAAGCTGGTCTCCGGCGCCTACTACGTCGAAGCGCCGCTCTACGGCAGCGCCGCGCTCGGGATCAGCTGCAAGCCGGCACGCTCGAAGATCGTGCCGGTCGACTGATCCGGGTCGGGGCCCGCTAGAGCGCGAACACGCGCCGGGCGTCTTCGAGCCCGGCGACCAGGCGGTCGATCTCGGCCGGCGTCGTGTAGACGCCGAAGCTGGCGCGGGCGGTGGCGGCGACGCCGAGGCGGTCCATCAGCACCTGGGCGCAGTGGTGGCCGGCGCGGACGGCGACGCCGTGGCGGTCGAGGATCTCGGAGACGTCGTGGGCGTGGATGCCCTCGATCTCGAAGGAGACCGGGCCGAGCCGCTCGGGGCCGCGGGGCGGGCCGAAGACGCGCAGCCCCGGGACGCTCGCCAGTCGTTCCAGGGCGTAGTCGGCGATCTCGCGCTCGTGCTCGCGCACGGCCTCCATCCCGAGCGCGTCGAGCCAGCGCAGCGCCGAGGCCATCCCGATCGCCTGCGCGATTGCCGGCGTCCCCGCCTCGAAGCGCGCCGGCACGTCGGCGTAGGTGGTGCCCTCGCGGCTGACCTTGCGGATCATCGAGCCGCCGCCGAGGAACGGCGGCATCTCCCGCAGCAGCTCGAGCCGCCCCCACAGCGCCCCGATCCCGGTCGGCGCGTAGAGCTTGTGGCCGGTGATCGCGTAGAAGTCGACCCCCAGCTCGGCGACGTCGAGCGGCAGCTTCGGCGCCGCCTGGGCGCCGTCGGCGAGGACCAGGGCGCCGGCGTCGTGGGCGAGGCGGGCGATCTCGGCGACCGGGTTCTCGGTCCCGAGCACGTTGGAGACGTGGGCGACGGCGACCAGCTTCGGGCCGCGCTCCAGCAGCGCCGCCAGCGCCGCCATGTCGAGCAGCCCCTCGTCGTCGATCGGGGCCCAGTCGATCTCCGCCCCGACCCGCTCGGCAAGCTGCTGCCAGGGGACGATGTTGGAGTGATGCTCCATCTCGGTCAGGAGGATGCGGTCGCCCGGGCCGAGGTTGGCGTCGCCCCAGGCGCGAGCGACGAGGTTGATCGCCTCGGTCGCGTTGCGGACGAAGATCAGCTCGCGGCGGTCGCCGGCGCCGAGGTGGTCGGCGACCGTCGCCCGCGCCCCCTCGTAGGCTTCGGTCGCCTCGGCCGAGAGCGTGTGGGAGCCGCGGTGGACGTTGGAGTGGTGGCGGCGCTCGTAGCGATCGACCGCCTGGATCGAGGCCAGCACCCGCTGCGAGCTGGCGCCGCTGTCGAGGTAGGCGACCGGCTCCCCGTGGACCTCGCGCTCGAGCGCCGGGAAGGCGGCCCGGACCTTCGCGATCGGGAACGAGTCGGCCGAGACGGTCACGCCGTCGCCTCGACCTCCTCGCGGATCCAGCCGTAGCCCTTCTCCTCGAGCACGCCGACCAGCTCCGGGCCGCCTTCCTTGACGATCCGCCCCTCGAACATGACGTGGACGAAGTCCGGCTTGACCATATGCAGGATCCGCTGGTAGTGGGTGATGATCAGGACGCCCATGTCGGGCCCGGCGAAGCGGTTGACGCCCTCGGCGACGGTGCGCAGGGCGTCGATGTCGAGGCCCGAGTCGGTCTCGTCGAGGACCGCGATCTCCGGCCGCAGCAGCGCCAGCTGCAGCAGCTCCATCCGCTTCTTCTCGCCGCCGGAGAAGCCGTCGTTGAGGTAGCGGCTGGAGAAGTCTTTGGGGATGTTGGCGAGCGCCATTGCCTCCTGCGCGGTCTTGGCGAAGTCTTTGATCTTGATCTGCTCCTCGCCGCGCGCCTCGCGCTGGGCGTTGATGATCATCCGCAGGTACTTGCTGACCGAGACGCCGGGGATCGCGACCGGGTACTGGAAGGCCATGAACAGGCCCGCCTGCGAGCGCACGTCGGGGTCGGCCTCGGTGATGTCCTCGCCCTTGAAGACGATCGTGCCCGCGGTCACCTCCAGCGCCGGGTGGCCCATGATCGCGTTGGCGAGCGTCGACTTGCCGGACCCGTTGGGCCCCATCAGCGCGTGGACCTTGCCCTTCTCGACATCGAGGTCGAGGCCGCGGAGGATCTCCTTCTCCTCGACCCTCACGTGCAGGTTGCGTATCTCCAGCTCTGCCAATTTCGCTCCGTTCCTGGGTTCGGTGTTGAAGTTCTGTGCCTAGGCGGCGCTGCCGATGGCGGTCCGCCGGCGTCCTGCCGGGGCCGCCGAGAACTCGACCAGCTCGGCCAGCGTGGTGCCGGCCAGGGCCTTGGTGACGCCGCCCTGCACGCGGGTCCAGAGCAGCTTCGTCGAGCAGGCCTGATCGCCGTCGATCTCGTGCGAGCAGAGGACTTTGCCCTCCGGCGTGTCGTGGAAGCACTCCATCGGCGCGATCTGCCCTTCCAGCGCCTCGACCACCGCGTCCATCGTGATCTGCGCCGCCGGCTTCGCCAGCCGGTAGCCGCCGTGGGCGCCGCGGGTCGAGGTGACCAGGCCCGCCTTGCGCAGCTTCGCGACCAGGTGCTCCAGGTAGGAGAGCGGCAGCCGCTCGGCCTCGGCGACGGTGCTCAGCGAGATCGGCGTCGAGCCAGGCTGGCGGCCCAGCTCGACCATCAGGCGCACCCCGTACTCGGCTTTGGTCGAGAACAGCATCGGCTCCAAATCCTACTGAAGGGGTCGGTTATGCCTGCCTACGGCTCGATCAGACCGCGCCGGATCGCGTAGCGGACCAACTCGACCCGGTCGCGCATCCCCAGCTTGCGCATCGCGTTGGCGCGGTGGTTCTCGACCGTCTTCTCGGAGAGGTGGAGCAGCTCGGCGATCTCCCTGGTCGTGTGCGCCTCGGCGACCAGCTTGACGATCTCCTCCTCGCGTGGGGTCAGCTCCTCCTCGCCGCTGGAGCCGCGCTCGAGCACGTCCTTGATCAGCGTCCGCTGCGCCGCCGGGGTCAGGAAGGGCTCGCCGCGCTCGACCGCCCGGATCGCGGCCAGCAGGTCGGTGTCCGCCTGGGCCTTCAGCACGTAGCCGGAGGCGCCGGCCTTCAGCGCCTCGAACAGGTAGCGCTCGTCGTCGTGCATGGAGAGGATCAGAACCGCGACCTCGGGCGCCTGCGCCTTGATCTCGCGGGTCGCCTGCAGCCCGGTCAGCTTCGGCATCTTGACGTCGAGGATCGCCAGGTCGGGCCGCTCGCGGACCGCCAGCTCGCGCGCCTCGGCGCCGTCGGCGGCCTCGGCCACGACCTCGATGTCGGGTTGGCGCTCCAGCAGCAGCCGAATCCCGGAGCGGACGATCCCGTGGTCGTCGGCGATCAGCACCCTCACCGGCCCGATTCTCCCGGCAGCGTCAGTCGCACCGTCGTCCCCCGGCCCGGGCGCGACTCGATCGTCAGCTCGCCGCCGACCAGGAGCGCCCGCTCGCGCATGCCGGCGATCCCGAGCCCCCCCTCGGACTCCTCGAAGGCGAAGCCGCGGCCGTCGTCGGCGACCTCGAGCTCGACCCCGCCCGCGCCGCGGCGGCGCAGCCGCACCTCGACCCGGCCGGCGCCGCTGTGGCGGGCGGCGTTGGAGAGCCCCTCCTGGGCGACCCGGTAGACGACCAGCTGGGCGTCGTCGCCGAGCCCGGAGAAGTCGCCCTCGGGGTCGAAGCCGACCTCGATCTCGCCGTGGCCGAGCTGCTCGACCAGGCCGGCGATCGCCGCCGTCAGGCCGAGGTCGTCGAGCGCCGTCGGCCGCAGCTGGCGGGCCAGCGAGAGCAGCTCCCGCATCGCCTGGTTGGCGAGCGCCTTGGTCTCCGCCAGCGCCGGCTCGAGCGCCGGCGGCGCCGCCTCGCGCACCGCCTCCAGCCGCAGCAGCAGCCCGGTCAGCGACTGGTTGACCTCGTCGTGGAGGTCGCGGGCGACGCGCGTGCGCTCCTGCTCCTGCGCCCGCAGGGCGGCGGAGCCGGCGCGGCGGCGCTCGGCTTCGAGCCGGCGCATCATCCGCAGGAAGGCGAGCTCGAGCCGCTCCACCTCCTCGGTCTCGCCGACGCCGTCGATCGAGGCCGGCAGCAGCGGCCCGGAGCGGCTGAGGTCGACCTTCTCCATCTCCTCGATCAGCCGCTCCAGCGGGCGCGAGCGCCGCCTCATCCGGATCAGCCCGAGCGCCAGCACGACGACGGCGATGGCGAGGAGGACCAACAGGAAGGTCATCGGCCAAGCCTAGAAGGGCTGGGTGGTGCCACCGCCCCGAATAGGGGCTGGCCCCTATGGCCGTCGACGCCGATTGCGGCCATACTCGCCGCACCACCCGAACGAGGAGCCGAACGCATGAAGACCACCAAGCAGTCCACTTTCAGCGCCACCCTGCGCACGACGATCCTGCTGGCATCGCTGTCCGGGCTGCTGGTCGTGATCGGCGCCCTGATCGGCGGGCCCAGCACCGCGGCGCTGTTCCTCGGCATCGCCCTGCTGATCAACCTCGGCTCCTACTTCTTCAGCGACAAACTCGCGCTCGGCATGAGCCGGGCGAAGCCGATCGAGGAGTCGGAAAACCCGCGCCTCTATCAGATCGTGCGCGAACTGACGACTCGCGCCGGCCTGCCGATGCCGCGCCTCTACATGATCCCCCAGGACCAGCCCAACGCCTTCGCCACCGGCCGCAACCCGAAGCACTCCGCCGTCGCGGTCACCCGCGGGATCACCAAACTGCTCTCCGAGGACGAGCTGCGCGGCGTCCTCTCGCACGAGCTCACCCACATCAGGAACCACGACATCCTGATCCAGTCGGTGGCCTCGGCGATCGGCGCCTGCATCACCTACCTCGCCTACATGCTGCTCTGGTTCGGCGACGACGACAACTCGCCGCTGGGCCTGGCCGCCTCGCTGGCGATGGTGCTGCTGGCGCCGATCGCGGCCAGCATCATCCAGCTGGCGATCTCGCGCCAGCGCGAGTACGCCGCCGACGCCGGCGGGGCGGAAATCTGCGGCAACCCGGAGTCGCTGGCGAGCGCGCTGCTGCGGTTGGAGCAGGGCGCCACGTCGACGCCGATGCAGGTCAACCAGGCCGCCGAGCCGCTCTACATCGTCGCCCCCTTCAAGGGCAAGGGCATCCAGGGCCTCTTCTCGACCCATCCTCCGATCGAGGAGCGGGTCAAAAGGCTGCGCCAGATGCGCCCCTCGATGTAGCGGGCTCCCGATAGCCCCTCCTCACGCGTCTGCACTTACACGTCTGATGCACGTGTAAATGCAGACGCTTGGGCCTCGCTATACTTTTTGAAGTAAAGCTGATCGGGATTTAGGAGATTTGGGCGATGGCTACCGGTGCAGAGACGCAGACGATGACGATCGAGGAGATCGAACCCTTCGAGGCCGCCGCGGAGATCGAGGGCGGCGACGTCGTCTTGGTCGACACCCGGGAGCCGCACGAGTACAAAGAGGCCCATCTCGAGGATGGCAAGCTGGTGCCGCCCGGTCTGCTCGCCGACGAAATCGAGACCGCAGCGCCCGACAAGTCGGCGCGGACGATCCTCTACTGCCGCTCCGGCAACCGCTCGGCGATCGCCGCGGCGCAGATGCAGGCGCTCGGCTACACCGACGTCGCCTCGATGGCAGGCGGCATCCTCGCCTGGCAGGAGCAGGGGCTGCCGGTGGTCTCCGCCAGCGGCATGACCGCCGAGCAGCGCGAGCGCTACTCGCGCCACACGCTGCTGCCCGAGGTCGGGGTCGACGGCCAGCTGAAGCTGCTGAACGCAAAGGTGCTGCTGCTCGGTGCCGGCGGCCTCGGCGCTCCGACCGCGCTCTACCTGGCGGCGGCCGGCATCGGCACCCTGGGACTGGTCGACGACGACGTCGTCGACGCCTCCAACCTGCAGCGCCAGGTGATCCACAACACCGAACGCATCGGCATGCCGAAGACCGAATCGGCGCGCCTCTTCATCGAAGCGCTCAACCCCGACGTTGACGTCGTCGAGCACCGCACCCGTCTCAACGCCGACAACATCCTCGGGATCATCGGCGACTACGACATCGTCGTCGACGGCGCCGACAACTTCCCCACCCGCTACCTGCTCAACGACGCCTCGGTGCGGCTGCGCAAGCCGGTCGTCTCCGCCTCGATCCTCAGCTTCGACGGCCAGATCTCGACCTTCGTCCCCTTCGAGGGCCCCTGCTACCGCTGCCTCTACCCGACGCCGCCGCCGGCCGAGCTGGCGCCGAGCTGCTCCGCCAACGGGGTGCTCGGGGTGATGGCGGGGACGATGGGCACGCTGCAGGCCAACGAGGTGATCAAGCTGGTGCTCGGCATCGGCGACCCGCTGGTTGGCCGCCTGCTGCTCTACGAGGCACTCGGCACCAGGTTCACCGAGCTGAAGGTCCGCCGCGACCCCGACTGCCCGATCTGCGGCGAGAACGCGCCCGAGGTGCCGGAGTCGGAGCTGGGCCAGTTCCCCGACTACGAGCTCTTCTGCGCCGGATAGCCGATAGGTTTTCCGCCTGATGGCAAGCGTGAGGATCCCCCCGGTGCTGCGTCCGAAGACCGGCGGCCAGCCCGAGGTCGAGGCGGCCGGCGAGAACGTCGGCGAGGTCCTGCGCGCGCTCACCGCCGCCCACCCCGACACCTCCGAGCAGCTCTTCGACGCCGAGGGCGAGCTCAACCGCTACGTCAACGTCTACCTCAACGACGAGGACGTGCGGGTGCTGGGCGGGCTGGAGACCGCCGTCAAGGACGGCGACACGGTCGTGATCCTGCCGGCGATGGCCGGCGGCGCCCGCTAGCGCTCCAGGACCAGGCCGAGGAACTTCTGGGTCCGCGCCTCGCGCGGGCTGTCGAGCACGGCGGCCGGCTTGCCCTGCTCGACGATGACGCCGCCGTCCATGAAGACGACCTGGTCGCCGACCTCTTTCGCGAACCCGATCTCGTGGGTGACGACCAGCATCGTCATCCCTTCCTGGGCCAGCTCGCGCATCGTGTCCAACACCTCCTTGACCAACTCGGGGTCGAGGGCGCTGGTGACCTCGTCGAAGAGCATCACGTGCGGTTCCATCGCCAGCGCCCGGGCGATCGCGACCCGCTGCTGCTGGCCACCGGAGAGGCGTTCGGGATACTGGCCGAGTTTGTCGGCGAGGCCGACGCGTTCCAGCAGCGCCGTGCCTTTCTCCTTCGCCGCCTGCTTCGAGTTCCCGAGCACCTTTTCCGGCGCCATCGTCACGTTCTCCAAGACCGTCTTGTGGGGGAAGAGGTTGAACTGCTGGAAGACCATCCCGACCCGCTGGCGGACGAAGTCGAGGTTCCAGCTGGACTCGCCGGTGCCTGAGCCAGGGCCCTTGCAGATGTCCTGACCCTCGAGGAAGATCTCGCCCTGCTCCGGCGGCTCGAGCAGGTTGACGCAGCGCAGCAGCGTGCTCTTGCCGGAGCCGCTGGGACCGAGGATGCAGACGACTTCGCCCCTGGCGACGTCGAGGTCGACCCCCCGCAGCACCTCGAGCTCGCCGAAGCGCTTGCGCACCCCCTTCAGTTGCAGCATCGGCTCCGCCACCGGCTAGGCCACCTCGATGTGGGCGCCGCGGGTGATCTTCTGCTGGTTGCGCGCGATCAGCTTGTCGGTAAGACGCGCCATCGGCAGGATCACGATGAGGAACATCAGGGCCCCGAGGGTCAGGGCCGAACTGTTGTAAGAGTGGGACTGGATATCGCTCGCGACCTGCAGGGTCTCGTTGAGCGCGACGACGCTGACCAGGGTGGTGTCCTTCATAAGTGAGATCAGTTCGTTCAACATCGGCGCCGGGATCTTGGTGACGGCCTGGGGAACGACCACGTGTCTCATCGTCTGGCGGTGGCTCATCCCCAGCGACCGCGCCGCCTCGATCTGACCGCGAGGAACGGCTTCGATCCCGGCGCGGTAGACCTCCGCCATATAGGCGCCGTAGGTGATAGTCAGCGCCAGGGTGCCGTACCAGAAGGGGTCGGGCTTCCCAAGCCACTCGGGGATTCGAATCGCTTTCGGCAGGAAGGTCAGGGAGGGGATGCCGGTGGCGATCAGGACGATGAGAAGGAGCAGTGGTATGGCGCGGAACACGTCGATGTAGGCGATCGTCACGAAGCGGACGGGGAGGACTCCCTTGCCCGGCAGCTGGCGCAGCAGGGCCAGGATCAGTCCCCAGGCCAGGGCCAGGACTGCGCCGACGATCCAGATCTGGATCGTCAGCCAGAACCCTTCCAGAACTTCGTCGAAGTGTTCGACCATGAAGCCGACGTCGAAGAACTGGTGGAGGAATACCTGCATCGCTCTATCCCGGGTCTTGGGCCGCTGGTCGTGCGAAGGGGCGCCAATTTCGGCGCCCCTTCGCGTACGGCATCAGTTTCGGCTGACCGCCGTCATTCCGCTTCGTGCGTGGCGGTGAAGATCGCTTTCGGCGGTTCGCGGTGGAACCACTTCTTGTAGATCTTCGTGTAGGTACCGTCTTCCATCGTTTCCTTCAGGCCTTCGTTGATTTCTTCGAGGAGTTCGGTTTCGCCCTGCGCGACGGCGATTCCATACTCTTCTTCGGTTGGGATGGCCGCCGAGATTTCGAGGCCACTCGATTCCTTGACGGCGTTTTCCGCCACCGGGATGTCGATCACGACCGCTTCGACCGTTCCGGCATTGAGGGCGTTAACCGCGTCCGGACCGGTCGGATATGAGCGAAGTTCGCCGGCTTCGCCCTTTTCTTCGACGAATTCTTCGCCGGTGGTTCCCTTCTGAACTCCGACCGTGGCGCCCTTGAGCGCTTCGACGGTGTCGATCGTCCCACCTTCCTTGACCAGGATCGCCTGTTCGGAGAGGTAATACGGGTTGCTGAAGTCGACGGTCTTCTCGCGTTCGGGAGTGATGGTCGCCGCCGAGGCGACCGCTTCGAACTTCCCTTGCGCCAGAAAGGCGAAGATCGTTTCGAACGAGGTGTCTTCGAATTCCGCCGTGCGTCCCATCTTTTCGGCGATCGCTTCCATCAGTTCGATGTCGAAGCCGGTGTAGTGGCCCGGTTTGCCCTGCTCGAAGGGTGGATAGGGGATGTCGGAGCCGACCGTGAGCGGTTCGCCGCCGCTGGCCGTCGATCCGGAGCTGCTGTTGCTGCTGCTTCCACAGCCCGCCGCGACAAGCGACACGGCGCCTACGAGGAGAAGCGCGAAGAAGGCGATCAGCCGGGGCCTGCTCATTGGTACAGCCTCCATTCCAAAGTGTGCGGGACCCGGGCGAAGATACAGGCCATCGCCTCGGAGGGGTTTATCCGGCGGGCCATAATGCCTCGCTACACTTTCTGAAGTAACGGGGCGGAATCGTGGCGGAACAACTACTCAACAGACCCTGCGGGGGGCGCTTCGGCAACATCGTCGAGTCGATCGGCAACACGCCCTTGGTCGAGCTGCCGCGGCTCTCGCCGAAGCCCGAGGTCCGCATCTACGCCAAGCTCGAGGGCCACAACCCGACCGGCTCGGTCAAGGACCGGGTCGCCAAATCGATGATCGAGGCGGCCGAGGCCGAAGGCGCGATCGAACCCGGCCAGACGATCCTCGAACCGACCTCCGGCAACACCGGCATCGCCCTGGCGATGATCTGCCGCCGCAAGGGCTACCCGCTGAAGGTGGTGATGCCCGACAACGTCACCGCGGAGCGCACGCAGCTGCTGAGCATGTACGGGGCGGAGATCGTCTACTCGGAGGGCGCCAAGGGCTCCAACGGCGCCGTCGAGGTGGCGCTGGAGATGGCCGAGCAGCCCGGCTACTACATGCCCTACCAGTACGGCAACGAGGCCAACCCGCTGGCCCACTACAACGGCACCGCGGTCGAGATCCTCGACGAGCTCGACGAGGTCGCCGCCTTCGTCGGCGGGCTCGGCACCGGCGGCACCCTGATGGGGAATGGAAGACGCCTGAAGGAGGCCGACCCCGAGACCCTGATCGTCGCGGCCGAGCCGATGCAGGGGGAGCTGGTCCAGGGGCTGCGCTCGCTCGACGACGGCTTCATCCCGCCGATCATCGACCTCTCGATCCTCGACCGCAAGATCATGGTCTCCAACCGCGACGCGATCATCTGGACCAAGCGGCTGCTCGACGAGGAGGGCGTCTTCGCCGGCGTCTCCGCTGGCGCGATCGCCGCGATCGCCGCCCGCATCGCCGGCGAGCTCGCCGGCGGCAACGTCGTCTTCCTGATCCCCGACGACGGCTGGAAGTACCTCTCCTCCGGCGTTTACACGAAGCCGATCGAGGAGATCGAAAACCTGGACTCCACCGTCTGGTGGTAGATGTCCTGCCCTCGTGGTCCGCTAGCCTCGCCGCGATGAGGATCTCCCAGGGCCTGGTCGACGAGATGGTCGCGCACGCGCGCGAGGATCTGCCGAACGAGTGCTGCGGGATGGTCGGCGGCAGGGACGGGGAGGCGACCGTCGTCGTCCGCGTCGCCAACGCCGCCGCCAGCCCGCTGCGCTACGAGATGGACCCGCAGGAGCAGTACGACGCGCTGAAGGCGATCGAAGACGGCGGCGGCGAGCTGCTGGCGATCTACCACTCCCACACCAAGAGCGCCGCCTACCCCTCGCAGACCGATGTCAACCAGGCGGTCGCCTGGCCCGAACAGGTCTACGTGATCGTCTCCCTGCGGGACGCCGAGGCGCCCGACGTCAAGGCCTACTGGCTCAAAGACCTGAAGATCGCCGATGCCGACCTCCTCGTCGCATAAGCGCGGCGCCCACCAGCGCGGCTCCCACGGGGGCGACGGCGGGCACGACGACGGCGGGAGTGGCGGCGGCGGGGGCGGTGGCAAGCTGGTCAAGGTCGCCTTCGCCCGCAACCAGGCCGAAGCGGAAATGATCCAGGGGCTGCTCGGGGAGGCAGGGATCCCCAGCATCCTCAAGCGCGCCCGCGGCTTCGACGCGCCGGAGTTCATGGCCGCGGGACCGCACGACGTCCTGGTCGATTCCAGCCATGCCCACAAGGCCAAGGCCCTGCTCGCCGACACGCTCACCGAGAGCGAACCCGACGAGGAGGCCGAGCTCCGCGACGAAGCGCGGTTGCGCCGCGGCGGGCCGGCGACCGAAACCTCGCCGGCGCGGCTGGCGCTCTGGGTCGGCGCCGCCTTCCTCGGCGCCGTGATCCTGGTCTGGGTCCTCTACCAATTGAGCTGATCGGCGGGTGGGATGTCGGCGTCTCTCAAGAGCTGACGCCGCTGGGGCGGGCCATCGCCCGCAGGTGGTCGCGCCAGGCTCCCTCGATGTCGCGGAAGCGGGCGTCGAAGGCGTCTTCGAGGGTCGGCACGGCGCCGCCGGGGAGCAGGCCGTCGACCAGTCGCTCGCAGGCCTCGGGACCGCGCTCGTTCTCGAGCAGGTCGAAGATCGTGCCGCCGAGGATCACCGCGTCGCGGCGCGAGGGGGGGAAGGAGGGCCGGGCGCTCTCGCGCAGGCGGCGGATCGTCGCCGCCCGGTAGAGGCCGACCTGGCGGGCGAAGTACTGGGCGCCGCCCTCGACCAGCCAGGCCCACTTCAGGTAGCGGGCGAAGCGGCGCGGGGTCCAGTAGGGGGGCAGGGCGGTGTTGTTGGCGGCGATCACCAGCTGCGCGTAGAGGCGCTCGGCGGTGCCGCGCAGCGCCTCGCGCGAGTCCTCGCCGGCGGCGCGACGCTCGAGGTGGGTGTCGTTGAGGACGTGCAGCTCGGTCGCCATCGCCCAGCCAGCCAGGTAGCGGCGCCCGGCCGGGGCAGCGGACCAGCGCGCCGCCGGCAGGAAGGGGTGGGCCATCGTCAACCAGGCGGGGTTGGTGTGGATCACCACCGTGACCTCGCCCGGCACCCGCTCGAAGCGGTCTTCGAGTCGCAGCCGCAGGGCCTCCATGCGGTCCAGCGTGCGCTCGGCGAAGGCGGAGTCTTCGGAGTCGTGGCGAGCCGTGAAGCTCAGCGATTCGGTCTCGACCCACGACACGGATCGAGATTAGCGATCGAGGCTGAAGCTCAAACGAGGGCCGGCTCTACGTCAGAGCAGACTTCGCGGATCTCGGCGCGGGCGCGGTCGAACTCCTCGTCGGCCATCACCGGGGTGCCCTCGAAGGGCAGGTCGCGGTCGATCTCGACCCAGGAGCGGCAGCCGTGGTACTCGTCGCGGACGCGGACGGTGACCGGGCGCGGGATCCGGTGGACCCGCAGCAGCAGGATGTGGAGCGGGTGGCGGCGCTTCCAGTTGAGCCGCTTCTCGGCGTAATCCGGGGTCCAGATGTAGTACGGCGAGAGGCTGTCGAGGGTGCGGCGGTCGTTGATCGTGACGTGATCGGTGACTTCGGCCCAGGCGCGCAGCCGCACCCGGTCGGGCTGCGGGATGCCGCCGTCTTGGAGCAGCGCCCGCGGCGGCGGCTCCTCGTCGGGCCAGACGCCCTCCTCGAGGGCGCGGCGCAGCTCCGGGTGGTGCGATTCGCGGACCAGGTCGTTGCGCTGGTGGTCGAAGGTCGGGTAGAGGAAGAAGCGCTCGTGCTCGAGCTCGAAGTGCTTGTTCTCCTCGCGGATGCCGCCCTTGCGCAGCGTGAGCAGCTGCTCGCCCTCCGCGAGAGCGCGAACCGTTACTGCCCATTCCTTGAAAGCGATCGGCATTTGAAATCGGTACCTGCGAGTTGTGATTCTGCGGGCTGGGGTGGCGCCTCCAGGCATGACACGCCCGTACGGCCCGCTTGCGGTCGCGCATTCTAGAGCAGCGCGGCCAAATCGCAAAATTAATTGTCGCTAAAGACTGCCGGCACCGCCCGGAGTCTCGATCCTGAGCCGGTTTCCGGGCTTCAGATCTCCCTCGGCCTTGCTCGGCAGCGGCACCCCGTCGAGCAGGTTGCGGCCGCGCGCGCCAGGGCCACCGCTGCCCCGGGGGGCGTGGCGCCGACGCTCGCCGATCAGCGTGAACCGCATCGGCGCCAGCGCCTCGATCTCCCGCACCAACCCGTCGCCGCCGCGGTGGGTGCCCTCGCCACCGCTGCCGCGTCGCAGCGAGAGCTCGCGCACCCGCAGCGGGAACTCGGTCTCCAGCGCCTCGATCGGGGTGTTGAGGGTGTTCGACATCGCGACGTGGATCGCGCTGGGGCCGTCGGCGTCGGGGCAGGCGCCCTGGCCGCCGCCGAGCGTCTCGTAGTAGGTGAAGTCGGCGTTGGCGAGGGTGAGGTTGTTCATCGTCCCCTGGCCCTGGGCGGGGACCGGGCGGGCGCCGCCGAGGGCGGCGATGACGAGGTCGGCGACCCGGCTCGAGGTCTCGACGTTGCCGGCGGCGACGGCGGCCGGGGGGCGGGCGTTGAGCAGGCAGCCGGGCGGGGCGACGACCTCGATCGGGCGGTGGGCGCCGGCGCAGGGCGGCGCCTCGGGGTCGGCGAGGACGCGGACCGCGAAGAAAGCCGCCGACCTGGTCACCGAGAGCGGGCAGTTGAGGTTGCCGTCGAGCTGCGGCTCGGTGCCGCTGAAGTCGAGCCGCAGCCCGTCGCCGGCGATCGTCGCCTCGACCCGCAGGACGGCGTCGCGCCGGTGCCCCTCGCGGTCGTCCTCGAGCACGTCCTCGGCGCCGTAGACGCCGTCGGGGAGCGCCGCCAGCGCCGCCCGGGTGCGGCGCTCGGCGTAGGCGAGGATCTCCTCCATCCCGGAGCGCAGCAGCTCGGCGCCGTGACGCTCGGCGAGCTCTGCCAGGCGCAGCTCGCCGACCCGGTTGGCGGCCTGCTGGGCGCGCAGGTCGGCGAGGTGCTGGCGCGGCGAGCGCATCTGCGCCGCCAGCTGTTCCAGGGTCGCCGCCTCGGCGCGGGTCGGCGGGATCACGACGCCCTCTTCGTCGAGCGTGCGCGAGAAGGCCGGCATGCCGCCGGGGGTGGGGCCGCCGATGTCGGCGTGGTGGGCGCGGCTGGCGGCGAAGCCGAGCAGGGCGCCGGCGACGAAGACGGGCGAGATCAGGGTCACGTCGGGCAGGTGAGTGCCGCCGCGGTAGGGGTCGTTGAGGATCCAGGCGACGCCGGGGCGCTGCTCCTCGCCGAGGATCGCCGCGACCGCGTCCGGCATCGAGCCGAGGTGGACGGGGATGTGCTCGGCCTGCATCACCAGCTCGCCGGCGGCGTCGAAGAGCGCGGTCGAGCAGTCGTGGCGCTCCTTGATGTTGGCCGAGTAGGCGGAGCGGATCAGGGTCGCGCCCATCTCCTCGCAGGCGGCGCGCAGGCCGCCGATCAGGACCTGCAGGGTGATCGGGTCGAGCTCGCTCACACCCGCACCTCGGCGACGATCGTGCCGGCGGCGTCGACCTCGGCCCGCCAGCCCGGTGGCAGCACCAGGGTCGCCTCGGGCAGCTCGAAGACGATCGGGCCGCTGGCCTCGGTCCCGGCCGCGGGCTCGCCGCGCAGGATCGGGGTCTCGATCCACTCGGCGCCGAAGCGGGCCAGCCGCGAGCCGCGCTCGAGCCGTCCCGGTGGTGCCGCGGCCGGGCGCGGGCTGGGCCCGGGGGAGACCAGCGCCAGGCGGATGTCGACGAGGACGACCTCGCCGTCGGGGTCGCGGTGGCCGTAGCGCTCCTCGTGCCTGCGCTCGAAGCGGGCGACGAGGTCGGCGGGGTCGGGGTGGACTGGGCCGGGGACCCCCAGCTCGAAGGCCTGGCCGGCGTAGCGCAGCCCGTAGACCAGCTCCGGCTCGGCGCCCTCGAGGCCGGCGCCGGCGGTGGCAATCAGCTCGTCGACGGCGGCGGCGACGCGGTCTGCGCTCAGCTCGGCGCCGGAGAGCATCACCGTGCGAGCGGTGTCGCGGCGGCGCTCGCAGGCGCAGAGGCCGAGGGCGGAGAGGACGCCGCCGGCGCGGGGGCAGAGGATCGTCTCGATCCCCAGCTCGGCGGCGATCGCGGCCGCGTGCATCGGCCCGGCGCCGCCGAACGGCAGCAGCGCGAAGCGGCGCGGGTCGACGCCGCGCTCGACGGTGACGACCCGCAGCGCCCGCACCATCTCCTGGTTGGCGACGCGGACGATCCCGGCGGCGGTCTCGACCTCGTCGAGGCCCAGCTCGGCGGCGAGGCCGGCGACGGCGCCGCGGGCGGCCGCGGCGTCGAGCTCGATGCCGCCGGCGAGGCGGGAGTCGGCGGCGAGGTAGCCGAGCAGGAGGTTGGCGTCGGTCACGGTCGGCTCGCCGCCGCCGCGGCCGTAGCAGGCGGGCCCCGGCTCGGCGCCGGCCGAGCGCGGCCCGACCCGCAGGGCGCCGCCGGCGTCGCGCCAGGCGACCGAGCCGCCGCCGGCGCCGACGGTGTGGACGTCGACCGTCGGCAGCTGGATCGGGCGGCCGCCGAGCTGGCGCGAGTCGGTGCGGCGCACGGCGCCGTCCTCGACCACGCAGACGTCGCAGGAGGTGCCGCCCATGTCGAAGCCGAGGGCGTTGCCGTCGCCGCTGAGCGCGGCCAGGAGGCCGGCGCCGATGGCGCCGCCGGCGGGGCCGGAGAGCACGCTCCAGGCGCCGGCCCGGCCCGCCTCCGCCGCCGGCGCGACGCCGCCGGAGGACTGCATCACCAGCGGCGCCGGCAGTCCGGCCCCGGAGCTGGCCTCGCCGAGGCGGCCGAGGTAGCGCCCGAGCAACGGGCTCAGGTAGGCGTCGATCGCCGTCGTCGAGCTCCGCTCGTACTCGCGGAAGCGCGGCAGCACCTGGTGCGAAGCGGAGACGTGGAGGTCGGGCAGCGCCGCGCGCAGGTGGGCGGCGAGCTGGCGCTCATGGGAGGGGTCGAGGTAGGAGAAGAGCAGGCAGATCGCCACCGACTCGGCGCCGCTCTCGCGCAGCAACGCCGCCAGCCGCTGCGGCTCGCCGGCGGCGAGCGGGGTGACGATGCCGTCGGGCCCGGTGCGCTCGTTTGCCTCGAAGCGCAGCGCCGGCTCGATCAGCGGCGCCGGCTTCGGCGTGCAGAGGCGGTAGAGCTCGGGGCGGTCCTGGCGACCGATCTCGAGCACGTCGGCGAAGCCCCTGGTGGCGATCAGCGCCGTCCGCGCCCCCCGTTCCTCGAGCAGGGCGTTGGTGCCGACGGTCATCCCGTGGGCGAAGGCCTCGACCTCGGCCGCGGTGGCGCCGGCACGCGACAGCACCGCCTCGACCGCGCTCATCGCCCCGGCCGACTCGTCGCCCGGGGTGGTCGCCACCTTGGCGCTGTGGACGGCGCCGCCGTCGAGCAGGACGGCGTCGGTGAAGGTCCCGCCGACGTCGACTCCCAACAGCATGGGAGGAAGCTAGCGCCACTCCTCGCGGCGGACCTCACCGCCGGGCGCGAGGACGAAGTGGGTGCCGTCGAGGGTGGGATCGACCCGCGGGCAGTCGCTGCGCAGATGGCCGCCGCGCGACTCGCGCCGGTTCAGCGCCGCGGTGGCGATCGCGCTCGCCAGCGGGTAGGGGTTGGAGACCAGCGAGGCGAGGTCGTCGGGGTTGCGCAGCGGCCCGGCGCGGCGCCAGACGGCCTCCCTGGTCGCCTGGGTCGGCGGCTCGAAGCGCCACTCGGGCAGCGGTGGCGCGGCCGCGGGTGCGACCTCCTCCACCGCGGCGGCAGCGGCGCGGCCGCCGAAGACGAAGCACTCGCTGAGCGAGTTCGAGGCGAGCCGGTTGGCGCCGTGCAGGCCGGTGCAGGAGGCCTCGCCGACGGCGTAGAGGCCGGGCAGGGAGGAGCGCCCGTCGAGGTCGACGACGATCCCGCCCATCATGTAGTGGGCCGCGGGGGAGACCGGCACCGGCGCCGTCGCCGGATCGAGGCCGGCCTCGGCGAGCACGGCGAAGACGTTGGGGAAGCGGGCCGGGTCGATCTCGCGCAGGTCGAGGGCGACGCTGGCGGCGCCGTCGGCCCGCATGCGCTCGAGGATCGCGGCGGTGACCGCGTCGCGCGGCGCCAGCTCGTCGGTGAAGCGCTCGCCGCCGGCGTCGAGCAGCTTCGCGCCCTCGCCGCGGATCGCCTCGGTGATCAGGGCGCCGTCGAAGCGCGAGCCGGGCAGGAAGACCGCGGTCGGGTGGAACTGGCAGAACTCGAGGTCGGCGAGGTCGGCGCCGGCCGCCGCCGCCAGCACCGGCCCGGCGCCGATCGCCCCGCGCGGGTTGGTGGTGCGGCTCCACAGCGCCGCGGCGCCGCCGGTCGCCAGCACGGTCGCGGCGGCGGTCAGCGCCCCGGCGTCGGTGAGCACCCCGTGGCAGCGCTCGCCGTCGCTCCACAGGGCCAGCGCCGAGGTTCGCTCCCGGACCTCGATCCGGGCCTCGGCGGCGACCATCGCCGCCAGCTTCGAGGTCAGCTCGTGCCCGGTCTGGCTGCCGCCGGAGTGGACGATGCGCCTCGCCGCGTGCCCTCCCTCCAGGCCCAGCGCCAGCCGGCCCTCGTGGTCGAGGTCGAAGACGACGCCGCGCCGCAGCAGGTCGCGGACCGCGGCCGGGGCCTCCTCGGTCAGCACCCGCACCGCCGCCGGGCGGCAGAGGCCGCGGCCGGCGACGATCGTGTCGGCGGCGTGGCGCGCGGGCGAGTCGCCGGGCTCCAGCGCCGCCGCCAGGCCGCCCTGGGCCCAGAAGCTGGCGCTCTGGGACAGGGGAGTGCGCGAGACCAGGCAGACGCTGCCGCCCTGCTCGGCCGCCCGCAGCGCGGTCCAGAGCCCGGCGGCGCCGCCGCCGACGACGGCGACGTCGAAGGCCGCCGCCGCGGTTATCGCCCCTCGGCCTCTCGGCGGATCGACTCCAGCTGCTGGCGCAGCCAGGCCGCCGCCCCTTCGCGGGCCCGCACCCGTTCGTCGCTGACCGCCAGCTCGGCCTCGGTGGCGCGGCGTTCGGCCGCCTCGACCCGCTTCTCCGCCGCCTCGGCCTGGGCTTCGATCTCGCTCAGGCGCTCCTCGGCGGCGGCGATCGCCCGCTCCTTCGCCTCGCGCTCGCGCTGCAGCTCCTCCGCGTTGACCGCCCGCGCTTCCTCGCGGGCCTGGGCGGTGCGGGCGCGCTCCTGCTCGAGGTCGGCCTCGAGCGCCTTGATCTCCGCCGCGGTCCGGCGCTCGGCCTCGCTGGCGACGTCGGCCACCGCCCGCAGCCGGCGCTCGGCCTCTTCGACCTGGGCGCTGAGGCTGTCGCCGCCGCCTGCTCGGTCCGCGCTCATTGCGCCAATCTATTACGGCTTCGCCGCCACGTCTCGGTAGACCTCGATCGCGCGCTCGGCCATCCTCGCCGCCGAGAGCGAGGCAGCCCGTGCCGCGCCGGCGACGCGGGGGTCTCCGGACTCCAGGTGCGGGCGCGCGGCGGCGGCCCAGGCGTCGACGTCGAAGCGGGCGCAGAGGCAGCCGTCGATGCCGCCGAGGGCGTAGGGGGCGATCCCGACCGGGGTCGAGAGCACCGGCACCTCGCAGGCCAGGGCCTCGATCGTGGCGAGCCCGAAGCCCTCGTAGTCGGAGGTGACGAGGACGGCGTTGGCGGCGTTGAGCCAGAGCGGCATCAGCTCCGGCTCGATCGAGCCGCCGCTCCGCAGCTCGGCGCCGCAGGCGGCGGCGAGGGCGGCGGCGCGGTCGTGGCGCTTCTCGGGCCGGGCCGGGTTGGCGGGGAAGAAGAGGAAGCGCCCCTCCGGGTCGAGGCCGAGCCGCCGCCGGGCCTCGGCGCGCGGGAGCGGGGAGAAGCGGCCGAGGTCGGGCCCGCAGGGCAGCACCGCCGAGCCGGGGACGGGGGGGAGCCCGGGCCGGCCGTCCTCGGCCGCGAACAGCGCCCGCGAGACGGCGGCGACGAGGTCGACCCGCCAGGCCAGCCGGCGCGAGAGCGGGCCGACGATGCCGTGGCGGACGTCGGTGCCGTGGAAGGTGACGATCAGCGGCCGCGCCCCGGCCAGCCGCGCGCACCAGCCCGGCAGCCCGTAGTGGGCGTGGACGAGGTCGAAGCGCTGGCGGCGCAGCAGCGCCCGCAGCCGCCGCGTCGCCGGGACGTACTCGCGGCTGCCGGGCGGGAAGCTGAAGACGTCGACCTCGATCCCGCGCTGGCGCACCTCGTAGATCTGGTCGCGGACCCAGCGCCCGCGCTGCGGCGCCGCGTCGTCGGGCTCGAAGTTGGTGACGACCAGGACGCGCACCCGGGTCAGGGTATCCGCGCCGGCCGATTGCGGCCTTCGGTTGCGCCGATGCCACAGAGTTGGCACAGGCGCGTCTTGTTCGGTGCGCCCTCGCCGCTCAGCATCGGGCCTTCAACCGAGAAGGAGGCTTGATGACTTCGATGATCTACATGCTGATGGGGTACCTGCACGCCGCCGTTGCCGAGCGGCTGCGCCGCATCCAGCGGCTGGCGTCGGGCGAGGCGGGGCAGGGGACGGTCGAGTACGTCGGCCTGATCCTGCTGGTCTCGCTGCTGATGGTCGGGATGGTGGCTGCGATGAAGGGATTCAACGGCAAAGAGGGGGTCGAGCTGGCGGACGTGATCGTCAACAAGATCAAGGAGGCGGTGGACAAGGTCGCCTTCAAATGAGGGGAGCGGGCGGCGCCCTCGCCGCCCCTTTCCCGCCGGCGAAAGGAGAGCCGAGAAAAGCAATGACCGCTGCACACGCGACAGCCACGCAAATTCCGTCCTCTCTGCGACGTATGCTGTATGACAGCATGAAGCATAGAACGCAGCTATATCTAGACGACGCCCAACACCGCTGGCTGCGGCAGCGGGCCGGCAAGTCGGGCAGCATCGCCGCCGTGGTGCGGGAGCTGATCGACGCCGAGCGCGCCCGCCGGGCAGATCCAGCGGCCGATCCGCTGCTTCGCTACCTGGTCGACGAGTCGCCCGGGCGGGGACGCGAGGGAACCAGCGTCACCACCCTCGACCACGACCTCTACGGTCGATGAGGTCGGTCTTCGTCGACACCAGCGCCTTCGTCGCCCTGCGCAACGAGGCCGAGGCGGAGCACGAGCGAGCGAGGACGGCGCTCTCGGAGCTGGTCTCCGAGGGCGTCGCCCTCTTCACCTCCAACTACGTCTTCGCCGAGACCTACACGGCGCTGATGGTCCGGGTCGGGCGCGGCGAGGCGATCGAGTGGGGGCGGCGGTTCCGCGCCGGCGGCGCGATCGAGCTGGTGCGGCTCGACGAAGAGGTCGAGAGCGACGCCTGGGAGATCCTCGAGCGCCACGGCGACAAGCGCTGGAGCTACGTCGACGCGACCTCCTTCGCCCTGATCGAGCGCGACGGCGGCGGTGAGGCCTTCGCCTTCGACGCCCACTTCGGCCAGCGTGGGCTGCGCGTGCTGCCCCACGATTGAGCCGGCGCTGGCGCCGTCCGCGTGAAAGACTCGCCCGATGCCAGCTTCCCGCAGCTATGACCGCGCCCCGGCCGACATCCGGCCGGTCACGATCGACCCCGGCTTCGTCGCCAGCGCCGACGGCTCGGCGCTGATCTCGGTCGGCAAAACCCGGGTGATCTGCACCGCCTCGGTCAGCGAGACGGTGCCGCGCTGGATGCAGGGGCGCGGCAAGGGCTGGGTCACCGCCGAGTACGCGATGCTGCCGGCCTCGACCGGGGACCGCAAGCAGCGCGACATCTCGAAGGGCAAGCAGGACGGGCGCGGGGTCGAGATCCAGCGCCTGATCGGCCGGGCGCTGCGGGTGGTGGTCGATTTCAAGGCCCTGGGCGAACGCAGCGTCTACGTCGACTGCGACGTGCTCGAAGCCGACGGCGGCACCCGCTGCGCGGCGATCACCGGCGGCTACGTGGCGCTGCGCCAGGCCTTCCAGGGGCTGCTCGACCGCAAGGCGATCGAGGCGCTGCCGCTGAACGGCTCGGTGGCGGCGGTCAGCGTCGGCATGGTCGCCGGCCGCGCCCTCTGCGACCTCGACTACGTCGAGGACTCCAACGCCGAGGTCGACGCCAACGTCGTCATGACCGGCGACGGCGGCCTGGTCGAGGTGCAGGCGACGGCGGAGCGGACGCCGCTCTCGCGCGCCTCGCTCGACGAGCTACTGGCGCTCGCGGAGGGCGGCATCGCCCGCCTGCGGGAGGTGCAGGAGCGGCTGGCGTGATCCTCTCCACGCGCAACCCCCACAAGCTGCGCGAGATGTCCGAACTGCTGCCGGGGGTCGAGCTGGAGCCGCTGCCGCCCGAGGTCGAGCTGCCGCCCGAGGATGGCGACAGCTTCGCCGCCAACGCCCTGATCAAGGCCCGCGCCGCCCAGGCCGCGACCGGCGCCGTCGCGATCGCCGACGATTCCGGCATCTGCGCCGAGGACCTCGGCGGCGCCCCGGGGATCTACTCGGCCCGCTACGCCGGCCCCGGCGCCAGCGACGGGGAGAACCTGGCGAAGCTGCTGCGCGAGGTCGACGCCGCCGGCGGCGAGCGCCGCGCCGCCTACGTCTGCGCGCTCGCCCTGGTCGACGCCGATGGCGAGGAGCGGGTCTTCGAGGCCCGCTGCGAGGGCCGGCTGCTGCGGCAGGGGCGCGGCGAGGGCGGCTTCGGCTACGACCCGGCCTTCGTCCCCGACGAGACCGGCCCGGACGACGGCCGCACCTTCGCCGAGCTGAGCGACGCCGAGAAGCACGCGGTCAGCCACCGCGGCAAGGCGGTGCGGCTGCTGGCAGCGCATCTCGGCTTCGCCGCCGCGGAGACGTCGTGATCCACACCAAACGCGGCGCCGCCAGCCTCTCGATCGCCTCCAACGCCTTCCTGATCGCGCTCAAGCTCGCCGCCGGCGCGATCACCGGCTCGATCGCGATCCTGACCGAGGCGGTCCACTCGCTGATCGACCTCGTCGCCTCCGTTGTCGCCTACGTCTCCGTCCGCAAAGCCGACGAGCCGGCCGACGCCGAGCACCCCTATGGGCACGAGAAGGTCGAGAGCCTGACGGCGACGATCGAGGGGATGCTGATCCTGGTCGGCGCCGGGATCATCGTCTTCGAGGCGACCCACCGGCTGGTCGTCGGCTCGCAGGTGCAGACGCTCGGCGTCGGCATCGCCGTGATGGGGTTCTCGGTGCTGGCCAACTTCGGCGTCTCCGGCGTCCTCTCGCGCCAGGCGAAGGAGCACGAATCGCAGGCGCTCGAGGGCGACGCCGCCCACCTGCGCACCGACGCGCTGACCTCGCTCGGCGTCCTCGCCGGCCTCGCCCTGGTCCAGATCACCGGCGACGCCGCCTTCGACTCGATCACCGCCCTCGCCGTCGCGGTGGCGATCGTCGTCGCCGGGATCCGGATCATCAGGCGCTCCTCGGGGGTGCTGATCGACGAAGCGCTGCCGGGCCCGGAGATGGACCGGATCGAGCTGGCGATCGCCAGCGCCCGCACCCCGGAGGTCGGCGGCTACCACAAGCTGCGCGCCCGCCGCGCCGGCGCCCGCCGCCACATCGACCTCCACGTCCAGTACCGCTCCGGCACCAGCCTCGAGCTCGCCCACCAGCTGGCGCACCGGATGCGCGACTCGATCGAGGCCGAGATCCCAAACTCCGAGGTGCTGATCCACGTCGAGCCCGAGACCTCGCTGCGCGAGCCCGACGACAGCAAAGCGGGACCCTTCCGCTCCGGCTGAGGGTCCTACGGAGGGGGCAGCAGGTTGACCGCGGCGGCGAGGCCGACGGCGATCAGGGTGATCGTGTAGCCGGTGTAGCCGCTGATCGCGAAGAGGACCGCGGCGATCGCGCAGACCGCGACGACGGTGATCCAGGATGCTCGGGCGAGGGACACGGTCGGTATTTTCACCCAGATGGCCGACGCCAACACCAAAGGGGCGGCTCGCGGCGATGCCGCCGCCGCGGCGCTGGCCTTCCTGGCGGAGATGTCGCCGGACCTGCGGGCGGCGGCGATCTTCGATTCCGAGGGCGCGGTGCTGGCCGCCGGCGAGGAGGCCGAGCGCTGGCGCGATGCCGCCGCGGCGCTGTTCGAGGTCGCCGACCGGGCCGGCGCCGAGCCGGTCGAGCAGGTCCACATCGCCACCGAGCAGGGCGAGGTCTTCGCCCTGCGCCACGCCGGCCTCGCCGCCGTCGCGGTGACCGAACGCTTCGCCCTCGCCTCGCTGCTGCTCTTCGACCTGCGCGCCACCCTCCGCGACCTCGCCCTCGCCGGCGGCGGGGAGGGCGAGTGACCCCGCCGAAGCCGCACCGGATCCTGCTCGACCGGGTTTCCGGCTACGCCGACGAGGCGGCCGCCTACATGCGCCGCCGCCGCATCTCGCGCCGGCCCTTCGCCCGCCTCTATTACCCGCACGGCCGCAGCGCCGACCACGCCGAGGACTCCGGCGCCGGTGCCGAGTTGTTCGCCGTCGCCGAGCGCCTGATCGAGGTCGCGGGGAAGCGGCCGAGGTCGTGAGCGAGCTGATCGACCCCGCGGTCGCCGAGCGGGTGCTGGCGCGGGCGCTCGCCCACGGCGGCCGCTTCGCCGAGGTCTTCGCCGAACGCCGCCGCGGCCTGACGATGTCGATCGACGAGTCGCGGATCGAGGCGGTGCAGTCGGGCGCCGAGGAGGGCGCCGGGGTGCGCGTGGTCGACGGCGCCACCACCTACTTCGCCCACGTCGACGGCCTCGACCCGGCGGACCTCGAGCGCGCCGCCGCGGAGGCCGCCTCGGCCCTGCGCGGCGAGCGGGCCGAGCCGCGGCCGCTGGCCGCCCAGGCCAGCACGCCGCTGGCGATCGAGCTGCGCCCGGAGGCGGTGCCCGCCGAGCGCAAGGCCGAGCTGCTGCGCGAGCTCGACCGCCGCGCCCGCGACCAGGGCGGGGAGGTCGCCCAGTTCACCGCCTCCTACGCCGAGGCGCGGCGCCAGGTCAGCGTCGCCAACTCCGACGGTCTCTTCGGCGGCGACGACCGCACCCGGACCCGGATCGGCGCCCAGGCGGTCGCCCGTCGCGAGGGCACGGTCGAGACCGGGGCCGAGACCCTCGGCGCCCACCGCGGCTTCGAGCTGCTCGAAGACGACCCGGGGGCGATCGCCGAGCAGGCGGCGCGCAAGGCGCTGACCCTGCTCGACGCCGGCCCGGCGCCCTCGGGCTCGATGCCGGTCGTCGTCGGCGGCGGCTTCGGCGGCGTCCTCTTCCACGAGATGACCGGCCACGGGCTCGAGGCCGACCACATCCACAAGGGGGCCAGCGTCTACGCCGGCAAGCTCGGCGAGCAGGTCGCCGAGCCGCTGCTGAGCGCCTACGACGACGGCCGCCTGCCGCACGAGTGGGGCAGCGACGCGATCGACGACGAGGGGACGCCGACGCAGAAGACGCGGGTGATCGAGGACGGCCGCCTCACCCACTACCTCTACGACCGCCTCGGCGCCGAGCGCGACGGCGTCGCCTCGACCGGCAACGGCCGCCGCGAGAGCTTCCGTCACTTGCCGATTCCGCGCATGACCAACACCTACATCGCCCCCGGCGACGCCAGCCCGGAGGCGATGATCGCCGAGGTGCGCAAGGGCTTCTACGCGGTCTCCTTCGCCGGCGGCCAGGTCGACCCGGCGACCGGCGACTTCGTCTTCGGCGTCTCCGAGGGCTACCTGATCGAGGCCGGCAAGGTGACCCGGCCCTGCCGCGGCGCGACCCTGATCGGCAACTGCCTGGAGGCGCTGGCGGCGATCGACGCGGTCGGCGACGACTTCTTCATGAAGACCGGGATCTGCGGCAAGGGCGGTCAGAAAGTCCCGGTCGGCACCGGCCAGGGCCACGTCCGGGTGCGGGCGATGACGGTCGGGGGGACCGAGCTGTGAGCGAGCTCGGCGCCAGCGCCGGGCGCGCGGTCGAGGCGGCCCTGGCGGCCGGCGCCGGCGAGGCCGAGGCCTACGCCTCGCGCGAGAGCGGCCGCGAGGTCCGGGTCCACGGCGGCGAGGTCGAGAGCCTGACCGCGGCGACCCAGAGCGGGATCGGCGTCCGCGCCTGGATCGGCAACCGCGTCGGCTACGCCTACGGCACCGACTTCAGCGAGACCGGCGTCGCGGCGATCGCCGCCGCCGCCGCCGAGGCGGCAACCGTCGCCGACGAGGACGAGTTCGCGGCGCCGCCGCGCCCGGCGCCGGTGGAGGCCCTGGCGGGCCTCAGCGACCCCTCGGTCTCCTCCTGGCCCGCCGCCAAGGCGGCGGAGCTGGCGCTGGCGGTCGAGCGCACCGCGCTGGCCGCCGACCGGCGCGTCGCCGGCGTCGAGCAGGCGGTCTACGCCGACGCCGCCGAGCGGGTCGCGATCGCCTCCTCGACCGGGGTCGCCGGCGAGTACGAGTCCTCGAGCTGCTTCGCCTACCTGCAGGCGCTGGCCGAGGGCGAGGGCGCCCGCGAGACCGGCCTCGGCTTCGGCCTCGCCCGTGGTCCGGCCGGCCTCGACCCGGAGGCGATCGGGGCCGAGGGGGCGGCGCGGGCGACGGCGATGATCGGCGCCACCAAGCCCCCTTCGCGCTCCTGCCCGGTGGTGCTCGACCCGACCGTCGCCGCCAGCTTCGCCGGCCTGATCGGTGGCAGCCTCGGTGCCAACGCCGTCCAGCGCGGCCGCTCTCCCTTCGCCGGTCGGCTCGAGCAGGAGCTGGCGAGCGAGGCGCTGGCGCTGTTCGACGACGGCCGCGATCCCGCAGGCCCCGCCTCGGCGCCGTTCGACGGCGAGGGGGTGCCGCGCCGTCGCACGGCCCTGATCGAGGGCGGTCGCCTGCGCGCCTACCTCTACGACACCTACACGGCGCGGCGCCAGGGCGGCGAGTCGACCGGCAGCGCCGCCCGCCACGGCTACCGCTCGCTGCCGTCGGTCTCGGCCTCGAACCTGGTCGTCGGCAGCGGCTCGCTCTCCTTCGCCGAGCTGCTGGCCGAGGCCGGCGACGGCGTCTTCGTCACCGATGTCGCCGGCCTGCACTCGGGCGTCAACCCGGTCACCGGCGTCTTCTCGGTCGGCGCCTCCGGCCACGCGATCCGCGCCGGCGAGCTGGCCGAGCCGCTGCGCGAGTTCACGATCGCCGGCGATCTGGTGGCGCTGCTGGGGGCCGTTCGGGCCGCCGGCGCCGAGGCCCGCTGGGTCCCCTTCGGGGGCTCGGTCAGCACGCCGCCGCTGCTGATTGGGGCGCTGGCCGTGAGTGGTTCGTGACGCTTACGCCGTGCCCGCTGTTAGATTGCGCCGATCTTCAACCCCGAGGAGGATTTCCGACGTGACCAAGGCTGAGTTTCTGGACCAACTGGCCGGCGACGACCGGCTCGGCAGCAAGAAGGCTGCCAGCGACGCCGTCGACGCTGTGCTCGACACGATCACCGATGCGCTGAGCTCCGGCGGTGAGGTCAGCTTCACCGGTTTCGGCAAATTCCACGTCGCCGAGCGTGGGCCCCGCCAGGGCGTCAACCCCCGCACCGGCGAGCGGATCACGATTCCGGGCGGCAAGGTTCCGCGCTTCTCCGCCGGCTCGGCCCTGAAGACCAAGGTCAAGGGCGGCTGATTTCCTGACGTCGTTCGCGGATCGGCTCGCGGCGCTCGTAGACGAGCGCCGCAGCCAGATCTGCCTCGGCCTCGACCCCGATCCGGCCAGGCTGGCCGGGGAGGGGACGCCGGCGGCCGACCCCGAGGCGCCGGTCGCCGAGCTGGCCGCCGCGGCGGTCCTCGCTCACTGCCGCCGCCTGATCGACCGCGCCGGCCCCGCCTGCGTCGCGGTCAAGCCGCAACTCGCCTGCTTCGAGCGCCTCGGCGCCCCCGGCTGGGCGGCGCTGGCCGCGGTTCGCGCCGCCGCCGCCGAGGCCGGCCTGCTGGTGATCGCCGACGGCAAGCGCGGCGACGTCCCGGTCACCGCGGCCGCCTACGCGCAGGCGCTGGTCGGCGAGACGCCGACCCCCTGGGGCCCGGTGCCGGGGCTCGGCGCCGACGCCTTCACCGCCAACCCGCTGCTGGGGCTCGACGCGCTGGAGCCGCTGGTCGCGGCCGCGCAGAGCGCCGGCGCGGGTGTCTTCGCGCTCGTCCGCACCAGCAACCCCGGTGCCGCCGACGTCGAGGACCTGCCGGCTCCGGATCGGCCCCTGCACGAGCGACTGGCCGAGCTGGTCGACGGGCTCTCGCCACGGCTGCTCGGGGAGGGCGGGCTGAGCGGCATGGGCGCCGTCGTCGGCGCCACCGAGCCCGAGCACATCGCCCGCCTGCGCGAGCTGATGCCGCGCTCGATCTTCCTCATCCCCGGCGTCGGCGCCCAGGGGGGCCGGCCGGAGCTGCTCGGCGCCGCCTTCGGCCCCGGCCCGGCGGCGGCGCTGGTCGCGGCCTCGCGCGGAATCGCCGCCGACCCCGACCCGGCCGCCGCCGCCGAGCGCCTGCGGGCGACCGTCTGGGAGATTTCAACCGCCTAACCGCTGCCTGAGCGGTTTACGATCAGCGCCCCGGCTCATGGAAAAACGCACCAGCGCCATCGCCCGCATCCTCGCCGTCCTCGCTCTCGCCGGTGCGGTGGTGATCCTGATCGTCGTCATCGCCGGCGCCGTCGGCGGCTCCGGCTCCTCCTCGCAGACTCAGTTCGGTGGGCATCGCCATGGCACGAAGGACCGGCACCGAACCGATGCGGCGACCTACGAAGTCAAGAGCGGCGACACGCTGATCTCGATCTCGCACCAGACCGGGGTGCCGGTCCACGAAATCGAAGTGCTGAATCCCGAAATCGATCCCCAGATCCTGATCGCCGGCGAGAAGCTGAAGCTGCGATGAGGCCGGCCGGCCGCCGCGCCGCCGCCGCCGCGGTGCTGCTGGTCGCGGCGCTCTGCTTCGGCGCCACCGCCACAGCCACCGCCGGCGCGCCCCCGACGCCGACGCCAGGGGCGCAACCGCAGCCCGCGCACCAGCGCGGTCCGGCGATCGAGGCCCGCGCCTGGACCCTGATCGACGCCCGCACGGGCGAAGTGCTGGTCTCCCACGCCGCCGCCCGGCACCTGCCGATCGCCAGCACGACGAAGCTGATGACCGCCTGGGTGGTCCTGCACGAGCTGCCGCTCGACCGGATCGTCCACGCCGCCCCCTACCGCGACCCCGAATACGGCGAGTCGCTGATGGGGCTGCGGGCGGGGGAGCGGATCAGCGTGCGCGACCTGCTCTACGGGTTGGTCCTGCGCAGCGGCAACGACGCCGCCCACGCGCTGGCGATCGCCGCCGCCGGCACCCAGGCGCGCTTCGTGCGGCAGATGAACCAGCGAGCGGCGGCGCTCGGCCTCGCCGACACCCACTACGCCAACCCGGTCGGGCTCGACCAGCGCGGCAACTTCTCCAGCGCCGCCGACCTGGCGACGCTGACCCAGCACCTGCTGCGCATCCCCGCCTTCGCCAAGATCGCCGACTCGCGCGAAGCCGAGCTGCGCAGCGTGCGGCCACCGCGGCGGATCCACACGATCAACGAGCTGCTGGAAATGGCGCCCTGGGTGACCGGGGTCAAGACCGGCCACACCTTCGGCGCCGAGTACGTCCTGGTCGGCTCCGGCCGCCGCCGCGGGGTCGAACTGATCTCGGTCGCGATCGGCGCCCCCAGCGACGAAGACCGCTTCTCCGACAACCTCGACCTGCTCGAGTACGGCTTCCGCCAGTACCGCCACCGGCGCCCGATCCACGCCGGCCAGGATCTCGCCGATCCCTCGATCCGCTACTCCGGCGGCGAGCTGCCGCTGCGGGCCGCCCGCGGCGTCGCCGTCGGCCTGCGTCGCGGCCAGCACCTGGAAGTGGAGGTGAGGGCGCCGGGGCGGGTCGAGGGGCCGATCCGCCGCGGCGCCGCGCTGGGGCGGGCGACGGTCCTCGTCGATGGCGCCTCGGTGGCGACGGTGCCGCTGCGGGCGGGACGCTCGATCCCGCGGGCGAGCGCCTTCGACCGCGCCCGCGGCTTTCTCGGCGAACACTGGATCCCTATCCTGGTGGCGGCGTTCGTGATACTCATTTGCGGGGTGGCGCTGTACCGCCGCAGGCGGCGCCGAAACGACCAACGGGAGCGGAAAGCCGGGTGAACGCGAAGTGATCCTCACCGTCACGCTCAACGCGGCGGTCGACCGCACCGTCGCCGTCCCCAACTTTCGCCTCGGCCGCCGCCACCGCGCGGTCGAGAGCCGCACCGTCGCCGGCGGCAAGGGCATCAACGTCGCCCGCGCCCTCAGCCTGCTCGGACGGCCGGTGATCGCCGCCGGCTTCGTCGGCGGGCCGACCGGGTCGCGAGTGCTCGAACAGCTGCACGAGGAGTCGGTGCTGACCGACTTCACCCGGATCGCCGCCGAGACCCGGATCAACCTCGCCGTGATCGACCCCACCTCCGGCGAGCAGACCGAGATCAACGAGCGCGGGCCCGCGGTCAGCCCGGAGGAGGTGAAGCGGCTCTTCGAGCGGATCGGCTACCTCGCCAGCGGCGCCAAGATCTGCGTCCTGGCGGGCTCGCTGCCGCCCGGGGCCGGCGACGACCTCTACGCGAAATTGGTTGCCGACCTCGGCCGCCGCGGCGTCCCGGTCGTGCTCGACGCCGAGGGCGAGGCGATGCTGGAGGGCGTCCGCGCCGGCGCCTCGATGGTGACCCCGAACGAGCGCGAGGCCGAGGAGCTGGTCGGCCAGGAGTTCGCCGATCGCGGCGACCTCGCCCAGGGGCTCGAGGAGCTGGTCCGCCTCGGCGCCGCCGAGGCCGCGATCACGCGGCCGGAAGGCTGCGTGGCGGCGGTCGGCGAGAACGCCGAGCGGCGCCTGCTCGAGGTCCACACCGAACCGCTTGAGGCGGTCTCCACGGTCGGCTCCGGCGACGCCTTCCTGGCCGGCTATGTCGCCGCTCGCTACGAGTCGCGCTCGCCCGAGGAATGCCTCGCTTACGGCGTCGCCTGCGGCGCCGAGTCGACCCAGCACTTCGGCGCCGGCGTCGTCGACCGCAACCAGGTCGAGCGCCTGCTCGGCGAGGTCGCGGTGCACGACCTGGAGGTCCCCGCCGAAGTGTAGGCTGGCTGTTCAACGCCAGCCCTTGGAGGACTCACTTGGAAATTGAAATCGGCCGTGGCAAGAAAGGGCGGCGCGCTTACGGATTCGACGACATCGCGATCGTTCCGTCGCGTCGCACCCGCGATCCCGACGACATAGACATCAGCTGGACCCTCGGTCCATACCGCTTCGACCTGCCGCTGGTCGCCTCGGCGATGGACGGCGTGGTCAGCCCCGACACCGCCGTCCTGGTCAACGAGCTCGGCGGCCTCGGGGTACTCAACCTGGAGGGGATCTGGGCCCGCTTCGAGGACGCCGAGGAGCGGCTCGAGCAGATCGCCGCGGCGCCGACCCACGTTGCCACCCGGCTGATGCAGGAGATCTACGCCGAGCCGGTCAAGGCCGAGCTGATCGGCCAGCGCGTCGCCGAGATCAAGGCCCGCGGCGCCGTCGCCTGCGGCTCGCTGACCCCGCAGAAGGTGCGCGAGCACTACGAGGTGGCGGTCGAGGCGGGGCTGGACATCCTGGTCATCCAGGGGACGGTGATCTCGGCCGAACACGTCTCGACCACGGTCGAGCCGCTGAACCTGAAGGAGTTCATCTCCGAGGTGCCGGTGCCGACCGTGGTCGGCGGCTGTGCCTCCTACTCGACCGGCCTGCACCTGATGCGGACCGGCGCCGTCGGGGTCCTGGTCGGCGTTGGCCCCGGCGCCGCCTGCACGACCCGCGGCGTGCTCGGGATCGGCGTCCCGCAGGCGACGGCGATCGCCGACGTCGCCGCCGCTCGCGCCCAGCACATGCTGGAGACCGGCGAGTACGTCAACGTGATCGCCGACGGCGGCATGCGCACCGGCGGCGATGTCTCCAAGGCGATCGCCTGCGGCGCCGACGCGGTGATGGTCGGCTCGCCCCTGGCCCGCGCCAAGGAGGCCCCGGGTCGCGGCTTCCACTGGGGGATGGCGACCTTCCATCCTTCGCTGCCGCGCGGCACCCGGGTCTCGACCAAGCAGGACGGGACGATGGAGGAGATCGTGCTCGGCCCCGCGCAGGAGAACGACGGCACCTTCAACCTGATGGGGGCGCTGAAAACCTCGATGGCCACCTGCGGCTACGAGGACATCCGCTCCTTCCAGCGGGCCGAGGTGATGGTCGCGCCGGCGCTGATGAGCGAGGGCAAGAAGCTGCAGAAAGAGCAGCATGTCGGCATGGGGTCGAATGGCCGTGCCGCCGTATCGGCGGGAGTAGCCGTATCGGATGACTGAGGGCCTCGACGCGCTCCGGCCGGCGGGTTCTGTCACTGCAGGGGACCCCCCATCTCCTCCGGTAGCTAAAGCTTCCTCGGAGATGGGCCCCCCTACAGTGCCACCCGCCGGAGGAGCGCTGGAGGAGGTCCTGGTCCTTGATTTCGGAGGGCAGTACTCGCAGCTGATCGCGAGGCGGATTCGCGAATGCGGGGTGTTCGCCGAGCTGCTGCCGTCGACGATGCCGGTGGAGAAGATTCGCGAGCGCTCGCCGAAGGCGCTGATCCTCTCTGGCGGACCGGCCTCGGTCTATGAGCCAGGGGCGCCGGAGTTTCCGACGCAGCTGCTCGATCTGGAGATCCCGATGCTGGGGATCTGTTACGGGATGCAGGCGATGGTGCTGGCGCTGGGGGGGAAGGTCGAGTCGGCGGAGGCGGGGGAGTTCGGGCGCACCGATCTGGTGCTGCGGGGCGACGGCGGCCGTCTGCTGGGCGGGCTGCCGGCCGAGCAGAGCTGCTGGATGAGCCATCGGGATGCGGTTTTCGAGGCCCCAGTGGGGTTCACGGCGCTGGCCTCCAGTCCGAGCTCGCCGGTCGCTGCCTGCGAGATGCCCGATCGCGGCCTCTACGGGATCCAGTTCCACCCCGAGGTCGTCCACACCCCTTACGGGACCGAGATCCTGACCCGCTTCCTGCGCGACGTCGCCGGCTGCGAGCAGCAGTGGTCGCCGCAGTCGGTGATCGCCGAGCAGGTGGGGAAGATCCAGGCCCAGGTGGGGGAAGGGCGGGTGATCTGCGGCCTCTCCGGCGGCGTCGACTCCTCGGTCGCGGCGCTGCTCGTCCATAAGGCGGTCGGCGAGCAGCTGACCTGCGTCTTCGTCGACCACGGCCTGATGCGGCTGAACGAGGCCGAGCAGGTGGTCGAGACCTTCAGCCAGTTCGACATCCCGCTTGTCCACGTCGACGCCGAAGAGCGCTTCCTCGCCAAGCTGGCCGGGGTCGAGGACCCCGAGGCCAAGCGCAAGATCATCGGCGCCGAGTTCATCCGCGTCTTCGAGGAGGAGGCGGCCAAGCTCGACGACGCCGCCTACCTGGTCCAGGGCACGCTCTACTCCGACGTGATCGAGTCCGGTGGCTCCGACCACGCGGCGACGATCAAGTCCCACCACAACGTCGGCGGCCTGCCCGAGGACCTCGAGTTCGAGCTGGTCGAGCCGCTGCGGATGCTGTTCAAGGACGAGGTCCGGGCGGTCGGCGCCGAGCTCGGCCTGCCGGAGCGGATGGTCTGGCGCCAGCCCTTCCCGGGCCCCGGCCTGGGGATCCGGATCGTCGGCGGCGAGGTCAACAAAGAGCGGCTCGACATCCTCCGCGCCGCCGACGCGATCCTGCAGGAGGAGATCCGCGCCGCCGAGCTCTACCGCCAGCTCTGGCAGTCGTTCTGCGTGCTGCCGGTCGTGCGCTCGGTCGGCGTCCAGGGGGACGGCCGCACCTACGCCTACCCGATCGTGATCCGCGCCGTCACCTCCGACGACGCGATGACCGCCGACTGGGCGCGGCTGCCCTACGACCTGCTGGAGCGCGTCTCCAACCGGATCATCAACGAGATCCGCGACGTCAACCGCGTCGCCCTCGACATCTCCTCGAAGCCGCCGGCGACGATCGAGTGGGAGTAGCCGGCGGCTCCTAGGGGCGCTTCAGAATCTCGTGATTGCAATGGCTGCGTAGCACGATGGTTCCGTCTTCCCAGTGCCAGGTGACGCGGTTTTTCATATCAACGTACGCCTCAAAAACCTTCGGATTCTTCGTCCCTTGGACGGGATGAGTTTGGAGGCTCGGATGGCGAGGGTTCTCGCCGAGCCGAGCAACGGTCTCCATGATTGCCGCCTGTAGGTCCGCCTCCTTCTTCTGAAACCGCTTCTTGAAGGAAGGGTCGATGCGGAGAGGCGGCATTTAGTCGTCGAGCAGGTACCGAACCGCGTCGGTCGGGTTGTCAAAGGTCTTGGCTCGACCAGCCTTGAGATTGGCAAGGGACTCGGCCTCGTCCCGCTGCCACTGACGCGACCAATAGTAGACCTGATCGGCAGGGATGAACCATGGAACCTGCCGGGGAGCGTCGGTACTGCGGTTGGAAGCAATGCCGGAGTGCCCCCGCTCGCGGCGGCTCGTCACGGCCGTGCCCTTGAAAATCGTTTCTCTCTCCATAAATGCTTTCATCGTCATGGTTCTTCTTCGCTCAGTCTGCGTTTGAAATCCTCAAATTCTCTGCGAGCATTTTCTAGCGTAAGAATCAAGCCGTCAAGGTTTCCCGGCGTCAGCGCGACCCGGGCGATCGGCTTGACAGAGAGAAAGCGGAAGGCGGCAAGCTGCTCCTCAGATTCTACGGTTGGGGGAACAAGTGAGCCTAAATTCAGAAAAATGGCCTGTTCGCCGATGACGGCGGAGAAGATATTCGCGAACTGAACAGGAAGATCCTCGGCGCCAACCCACGCGATTTCTGGCTCATTCTGCTCGGGCATGATTTTCTCCTCGGCAGGACCCCCTGAGTCCTTGAGGCCGTCTGATCAGCATAAGGGAGGCCAAGGCGGATGCGGTGGCCTCCCCGTGAAACCGGTAGTTAATTTCCACACGTCCGCAAACCCGTTTGGGGACTCGCGCTGCGAGTTTCGCTAGGCGGCCCGCGAGTCGCCGGTCTCGAAGGCGGCGCCGGCGACGATCGCGCAGATCGACTCCTTCTTGCCCTTGGCCCTGGCGAGGCGGGCCCTGCTCTTCTTCTCCGCTACCAGCACCTCGTCTGTCGCCTCCTCGACGATCGCCGTCACCTCCTCCCAGCCGCGCCGGTCGAGGTGGAGTGGCATCCAGCCGACGACGCTCTCCTCGCGGCGGTCGATCGTCCCGGCCTCCAGCGCCGACACCGCCCGGTCCATGAAGGTCTGCAGGGCGGCGCCGACGACGCCGCCGCGGACCGAGCGCGGCACCTTGCGCCAGCCGCGGCCGCCGATGAACGAGCCGGGCCTGGCCTTGTAGAAGTGCTCGGTGGCGCCGCGGCGGCGACTGGTGTCGACGAGGTCGAGACAGTCGCATTCGTCGAGCGTGCGGGTGTGGTAAGCGATGTGGCTGAGCGGCTTTTCAAGGTGGTCCGAGAGCCAGGTGGGGCTGGCGCTGCGCTCGGTCAGGATCTCGAGGATCCGGGCGCGCAGGGGGTGTCCGAGCGCCCTGACCAGTCGCGGGTCGATCGAATCTGAAGGCTCTCTCTTCACGATGACTCCTTCGGCGGTTGGGGAACGGTCCCTCACGGGGCTCTCTCGCCGTTCGGTTACGTTAAAAATGATCACTTAGATCAGAGTAATCATGAGTGGCCACGGAAACCCGCTTGTTCTCTCTAAAAGAGAACTATTCTCAATATCGTGTAGGCTGCCGCGCGATGCCGAACCGAGTCCCTCGCGCCCTTGTCCTGTCAGCGGTTCTACTCGCCGTCCTCGCGGCCTGTGTGGCCGGCTGCGGCGACTCCTCCGGGCCTGGCGCCGGGAGCCCCTCGGGGAAGCTGCGGGTGGTCGCGGCGGAGGACTTCTGGGGCAGCATCGCCGCCCAGCTCGGCGGCGACCGGGTCGAAGTGACGAGCATCATCACCAACCCCGCCGCCGACCCGCACGACTACGAACCGACCAGCGCCGACGCCCGCACGATGGCCGCTGCCCAGATCGCGATCGTCAACGGCATCGGCTACGACGAATGGGCCTCGAAGCTGCTCGCCGCCAACCCGGAATCGAGCCGGGTCGAGCTGAACGTCGGCGAAGTGCTCGGCCTTAAGGACGGCGACAACCCCCACCAGTGGTACTCGCCCAGCTCGGTGCAAAGGGTGATCGACGCGATCAGCGCCGGCTACAAGCGGGCCGACCCTGGCAATGACCCCTACTTCGACCGCCAGCGCCGGAAGTTCGAGACGGAAGGGCTGGCCGAATACGACGAGCTGATCTCCCAGATCAAGGCCAGCTATGCGGGCACCCCGGTCGGTGCCTCGGAGAGCATCTTCGAACCGTTGGCACCGGCCCTGGGCCTGAAGCTGATCACCCCGAAGGGGTTCATGGACGGGATCGCCGAGGGCACCGAACCGACCCCGGCCGACAAGGCCGGCGCCGACCGCCAGATCGCCGACAACCAGATCGCGGTCTGGGTCTACAACAGCCAGAACGCGACCCCGGACGTGCAGCGGCTGAACGATGCCGCCGGGGCGGCGGGGATCCCGATCGCGACGGTGACCGAGACGCTGACCCCGGAAGGCGCCAGCTTCCAGGACTGGATGTCGCGCCAGCTGCGGGGACTGCGGGCGGCGCTGGCGAGGTCCGGAGCGAGGTGAGCGACGGCGAGGCGGTCGCGCTCGCCGGCGCCACCGCCAGCCGCGGCGGCGCTCCGGTCTGGTCCGGCGTCGACCTGACGATCGGCCAGGGCGAGTTCGCCGCCGTGCTGGGTCCCAACGGGGCCGGCAAGTCGACCTTCCTCGACGTCGTCCTCGGGTTGCTGCCGCTGAGCGCCGGCAGCGCCACCGTGCTGGGGGCCGCGCCCGGAGCTCGGCGGGCGCAGATCGGCTACCTGCCCCAGCGGCGCAGCTTCGACGCCGGCACCCGGGTTCGCGGCCGCGACCTCGTCCGCCTCGGCCTCGACGGCGGCCGCTGGGGACTGCCGCTGCCGGCCGCGCTCAGTCCCGCGAGCCGCGCGGCCGCGGGCCGGGTCGAGGAGATGATCGAGCTGGTCGGCGCCGGCGCCTACGCCTCGCGGCCGATCGGCGCCCTCTCCGGCGGCGAGCAGCAGCGGCTGCTGATCGCCCAGGCGCTGGTGCGGCGACCGCGGCTGCTGCTGCTCGACGAGCCGCTCGACAGCCTCGACCTCAGCAACCAGGGCGCCGTCGCGGCGCTGGTGCAGCGGATCTGCGAGAGCGAGGGGGTGACGGTGCTGCTGGTCGCCCACGACGTCAACCCGATCCTCGGCTACCTCGACCGCGTCGTCTACTTCGCCGCCGGCCAGGGGGTGGAGGGGACGCCGCGCGAGGTGATCTCCGGCCCCACCCTGAGCCGCCTCTACGGCGCCCCGATCGAGGTGCTCGAGGCCTCCGACGGGCGCCTCGTCGTCGTCGGCACGCCGGAGCCGCCCGCCCACCACCACTCGCGCCACGACCATGGCCACTGAGCTCGCCGCGCTCTCCTGGAACCTGGTCGGCGATTTCGAACAGCTGACCGCCTATCCCTTCATGGTCCAGGCGCTGGAGGCGGGGGCGATCGTCGCCGCGATGGCGGGGGCGATCGGCTGGTTCATGGTCCTGCGCCGCCAGGTCTTCGCCGGCCACACGCTCTCGGTGATCGCCTTTCCCGGCGCCGCCGGGGCGACGCTGGCGGGCCTGCCGATCGCGCTCGGCTACTTCGGCGCCTGCGGGCTCGGAGCGCTGGCGCTGTCGCTGGTCAGCCGCGCCGGCGAGGGGCAGCTGAGCAGCGAGTCGGCGGCGATCGGCACCGTGCAGGCCTTCGGCCTCGGCCTCGGCTTCCTCTTCGTCAGCCTCTACGGCGGCCAGCTCAGCGGCCTGCAGTCGCTGCTCTTCGGCACCTTCCTCGGGATCACCGCCGGCCAGGTGCAGACGCTGCTCTGGATCGCCGTCGCGGCGCTGGCGATCCTCATCGTCCTCGGCCGGCCGCTGCTGTTCGCCTCGGTCGACGGCGCCGTCGCCCGCGCCGCCGGGGTGCCGACCCGCTGGCTGGCGCTCGCCTTCCTGCTGCTGCTGGGGATGGCGGTGGCGGCGACCGCCGAGATCACCGGCGCCCTGCTCGTCTTCGCCCTGCTGGTGACCCCGGCGGCAACCGCGCAGCGGCTCACCGCCCGGCCCGGCCGCGGCCTCGCGCTCTCGGTCCTGATCGCCCTCGCGGTCACCTGGCTCGGCCTGGCGATCGCCTACTTCTCGCCCTACCCGGTCGGGTTCTGGGTCACCTCGCTCTCCTTCGGCCTCTACGTCGCGGTCAGGGCGCTGGCCGGCGGCGGGGGGAAGGCCTGATGCTCGCCCACGAGTTCATGCGCAACGCCTACCTCGCCGGCACCTTCGTCGCCCTCGCCTGCGGCCTCGCCGGCTACTTCGTCGTCCTCCGCGGCCAGGTCTTCGCCGGCGACGCCCTCGGTCACGTCGCCTTCACCGGCGCCCTCGCCGCCGCCGCGGCCGGGGTCGACGTCCGCCTCGGCCTCTTCGTCGCCACCGTCGCCGTGGCGGCTGGGATGGGGGCGCTTGGCGACCGCGCCCGCCCTGACGACGTCGTCATCGGCTCTGTCTTCGCCTGGGTGCTCGGGCTCGGCGCCCTCTTCCTGGCGATCTTCGTCAGCGGCGCCAGCGGCTCCGACGGGACCGCCGCCGTGCGCGTCCTCTTCGGCTCGATCCTCGGCCTCTCCGCCGCCGACGCCCGCTTGGCGGCGCTGATCGCGATCTTCGCCGCGATCCTGGTGCTGGCGATCGCGCGGCCGCTGCTGTTCAGCTCGCTCGATCCCGAGGTGGCGCGCGGCCTCGGCCTGCCGGTGCGCGCGCTCGGCCTCGGCTTCTTCCTGATCCTGGCCCTGGTCGCGGCGGAGGCGACGCAGGCGGTCGGGGCGCTGCTGCTGCTGGGATTGCTCGCCGCCCCGGCCGGCGCCGCGCGGCTGCTGAGCGACAGCCCCTGGCGCGGCCTGGCGCTGGCGGCGGCGCTCGCCGTCGGCTCGATGTGGGCCGGGCTGGCGCTCAGCTACAGCGTCCCGGCGCTGCCGGCGGGGACGGCGGTGATCGGCGTCGCCAGCGCCGTCTTCGCGCTGGCGACGATCCGCGCCTGGGCGCGCGAAAGGGCGCGACCGGCGCCCTGGCGGTCTCTAGGATCGGAGGGACGATGACGCCGACGACGAGCACGACCTGGGCCGACTACGCGCTCTCGACCCTCACCGCCGCCGGCTGCCGCCGCGGCGGCGCCAGGCGCGCCGTGATCGAGGCCCTGGCCGGGCACGACTGCGCCGTCACCGCCCTCGACCTCGACGACGAGCTGCGCCGCCGCCGGCCCCCGGTCGGCCGCGCCAGCGTCTACCGCGCCCTCGAGCAGCTCGAGCAGCTCGGCCTCGTCCGCCGCGTCGAGGCCGTCCGCGGCACCGCCAGCTACGAGCGGATCGAGCCCAGCGGCCACCATCACCACCACGCGATCTGCCGCGACTGCGGCCGCATGGTCCCCTTCGAGGACCCCTCCCTCGAGCGCGCCATCGGCAAGCTCTCCGAGAGCCTCAGCTTCGACGTCGCCGAGCACGACGTGGTGCTGCGCGGCCGTTGCGAGCGCTGCACGGGCCCATAGGGCGCGGGATGGCTATGATCCCCCGGCCGCGTGGGGATCGACCGCGCGGTTTTTGCGCGATGAAGACCTATGTAGCCAAAGCCACCGACCGCCAGCGCGACTGGTACGTCGTCGACGCCGAGGGGCAGACCCTGGGCCGCCTGGCGACGCAGATCGCCAATGCCCTGCGCGGCAAGCGCAAGCCCGAGTACACCCCGCACGTCGACACCGGCGACTTCATCGTCGTCGTCAACGCGGAGAAGATCCGGGTCACCGGCAACAAGCTGGAGCAGAAGGTCTACTGGCGCCACAGCGGCTATCCCGGTGGGATCAAGTCGCGGACGCTGGCCGAGATGCTCGAGCGCCGGCCTGAGGAAGTGATCCGCAAGGCGGTGAAGGGGATGCTGCCGCGCAACCGGCTCGCCCGCCAGCAGCTGACCAAGCTGAAGGTCTACGCCGGTCCCGAGCACCCGCACGCGGCGCAGCAGCCGAAACCGATGAAGACCGAGAGATAGATGACGGACGAGCAGAACAACGAGACGCCGGTAGACGAGACGACCGAGGGCCAGGACGCCCCGCCCTCCCCGACGCCACCCGCGGATGAGGCGGTGGAGGGCTCGGACGTCTCGGCTGAGGCTGAGCAGGAGGAGCCCGAGACTCCCGCCGAGGAGGTCGAGGTCGTCGAGGTAGAGGTCGAGATCGAGGAGATCGAGGAGGCGCCCGCGGCCGCCGAGAAGAAGAAAGACGTGATCCCGGGCGCCGACCTGGAGCCGATCGCGGTCGAGCCGGCGCCGGCCCTGAGCGCCGAAGAGCAGGCCCGGCTCGAGGCCGAGGAAGAAGAGAAAGCCCGCCGCGAAGCGGCGCTGGCGGCGGAGGAGACCGAGTCGGAGGCCGCGAGCCGCGCCCCGGCGAAGATGGCCAGCGACGCCCGCTTCCTCGCCACCGGCAAACGCAAGCGCTCGATCGCCCGCGTCATCGTGCTGCCCGGCGACGGCAAGATCGAAGTCAACAAGCGCAGCCTCGAGGAGTTCTTCCCCCGCCCGCTGCACCAGACGATCGCCCGCCAGCCGCTGACCGTCTCCGGCTACGAGGGCAACGTCGACGTCCGCGTCCGCGTCCACGGCGGCGGCATCAGCGGCCAGGCCGGCGCGGTCCGCCACGGCATCGCCCGGGCGCTGACCGAGATCGACCCCGAGCTGCGCGGCGACCTCAAGCGCCGCGGCTTCCTCACCCGCGACGCCCGGGTCAAGGAGCGCCGCAAGGCCGGCTTCAAGAAGGCCCGCAAGAAGCCGCAGTTCAGCAAGCGCTGACGGGGCCTGGGTGACCACGAAGCGCAAGCTCTTCGGAACCGACGGGGTCCGAGGGGAGGCCGGCACGTTCCTCGACGCCGAGCTGGCGACCGCGCTTGGCCGCGCGGCGACCGCATCGCTGGAGGCGGCGCGGCCGCAGGTCCTGATCGTCCGCGACACCCGCGAGTCGGGGCCGATGCTGGAGGCGGCGCTGGCCGCCGGCGTCGCCGCGGCGGGAGGCGAAGCGCTGCTCGGCGGCGTCCTCCCGACCCCGGCGGCGGCGATCCTGGTCCGCCGCCTCGGCCTCGACCTGGCCGCGGTCGTCTCCGCCTCCCACAACCCCTACCGCGACAACGGCATCAAGTTCTTCTCGGCGCGGGGGACGAAGCTCGGCGACGAGCTCGAGCAGCGGATCGAGTCGCTGCTCGAGACCGCCCCCGCGGCCACCGAGCCGGGTCGGGTGCGCGAGCTGCAGGGCGGCCTCGAGGACTACCTGCGGGAGTTGGAGTCCGCCTTCCCGCTCGATCTCTCCGGCCGCCGCGTCGTCCTCGACTGCGCCAACGGCGCCACCCACCGCGCCGGCCCGGCGATCTTCGAGCGCCTCGGCGCCGCGGTCGAGGCGATCGGCGTCGATCCCGACGGGCGCAACATCAACGCCGGCTGCGGCTCCACCCACATCGGCCCGCTGGCGGAGCGGGTGGTCGGCTCCGGCGCCGAGATCGGCTTCGCCTTCGACGGCGACGGCGACCGCGTGCTCGCCGTCGACGGCGACGGTCGCGTCCACGACGGCGACGAGCTGATCGCCCTCGCCGCCCGCGGCCGCGCCGCCCGCGGCGAGCTCGGCGGCGGCGTCGTCGTCACCGTGATGAGCAACTTCGGCTTCCACCGGGCGATGGCGGAGGCTGGGATCGAGGTCGCCGTGACCCCGGTCGGTGACCGCCACGTAATCGACGAGATGCTGCGCCGCCAGTGGTCGCTCGGCGGCGAGCAGTCCGGCCACATCATCGCCTCCGACTTCGCCGTCACCGGCGACGGCATCGCCGCGGCGCTGATGACGATGCGCGAGCTCGGCGCCGCGCCCCTGGCCGCGGCGGCGCCGATGCGCAAGCTGCCCCAGACCCTGGTCAACGTCGAGGTCGCCGAGCGCGAGGCGATCGCCGGCGCCGACGCGGTCTGGGCCGCGGTCGAGCGCGAGGCCGAGGCGCTGGCGGGGCGCGGGCGGGTCCTGCTGCGACCCTCCGGCACCGAGCCGCTGGTGCGGGTGATGGTCGAGGCGCCGAGCGCCGAGGAGGCCGAGGCGGTCTGCGCGCGCCTGGCCGATCTCGTCCGCCGCGAGCTCGCCTGACGTCGATGAGCCGATTTCCCGCGATATAGACGGGAAATCGGCCCATCGACCGGCTGTCTCTACTCTTATCGGTCCCTTATGTGCGGAATCGTCGGATACGTCGGGGCGCGTCCCTGCGAGGAGTTGCTGCTCGCGGGGCTGGAAAAGCTCGAATACCGCGGCTACGACTCGGCCGGCCTCTCCCTGCTCGAGGACGGTGAGGTGGAGAGCGTCCACGCGGTCGGCAATCTCGCCAACCTGCGCGCCGCGGTGCGCGAGCGCGCCGCCAACGGCGCCGGCCCGCTGCCGCCGGCCGAGACCGGCATCGCCCACACCCGCTGGGCGACCCACGGTCGCGTCACCGAGGAGAACGCCCATCCCCACGACGACAGCTCCGGCCAGGTCCACATCGTCCTCAACGGCATCGTCGAGAACCACGCCGCCCTGCGCAAGCGGCTGCAGGCCAAGGGCGAGGAGTTCAGCTCGGAGACCGACGCCGAGGTGGTCGCCCACCTGATCGCCCACCACTACGAGGCCGACCTCGCCGCCGCCGTCCGCGCCGCCTACGCCGAGCTGCGCGGCCACTACGCCTTCGTCGCCATGCACGCCGCCGAGCCGGGGCGCCTGCTCGGCGCCCGCAAGGAGTGCCCGCTGGTCGCCGGCGTCGGCGAGGGGGAGACCTTCCTCGCCTCGGCGATCCCCGCCTTCCTCGCCGACACCCGCACCGCGGTGCCGATCGAAAACGGCGAGATCGTCGAAATCGAAGCCGGCGGGGTGCGGATCACCGACGCCGCGGGGAAGCCGATCGAGCGGGCGCCGGAAGAGGTCACCTGGGACGCCGACGCCGCCGAGAAGGGCGGCTACGAGACCTTCATGCTGAAGGAGATCCACGAACAGGCCGACGCCGTCGCCGAGACGATCGCCGACCGGCTGCCGGGCGACGACGGCGTCGACCTCTCCGACGTCGCCCTCGACGACGAGTTCCTGCGCGGTCTGCGGCGGATCGTGATCGTCGCCTGCGGCACCTCCTACCACGCCGGCCTGATCGGCCGCTACGCGATCGAGGAGTGGGCGCGGGTGCCGGTCGAGATGGACATCGCCTCCGAGTACCGCTACCGCAACCCGGTGATCGGTCCGGGCGACCTGGTGATCGGGATGACCCAGTCCGGTGAGACCGCCGACACGCTGGCAGCGATGCGACTGGCCCGCGAGGCCGGCGCCACGGTGCTGGCGGTCACCAACATCATGGGCAGCCAGGTCACCCGCGAAGCCGATGCCGTGCTCTACACGCGCGCCGGGCTCGAGGTCAGCGTCGCCGCGACCAAGACCTTCGTCGCCCAGGTGGCGGCGATGTACCTGCTGGGGCTGCGGCTCGCCGAGCTGCGCGGCTCGCTGTCGGCGGCGCGGGTAACGGAGCTGGTCGCCGCGCTGAAGTCGTTGCCGTCGAAGATCGAGGAGACGCTGGCGGCGGTCGAGGACCAGGTCCGCGCCGTCGCCGCCGCCCACGCCGAGCAGAACTTCTTCCTCTATCTCGGCCGCCACATCGGCCTGCCGGTCTGCCTCGAGGGGGCGCTGAAGCTGAAGGAGATCTCCTACATCCCGACCGACGCCTACGCGGCGGGGGAGATGAAGCACGGGCCGATCGCCCTGCTCGACGAGTCGACCCCAGTCGTCTGCGTCGCCACCGCGAGCCCGGTGCTGGAGAAGGTGCTGTCCAACGTCGAGGAGGTGCGCGCCCGCGGCGCCCAGACGATCGCCATCGCCACGGTCGGCGACGAGCGGGTCGCCGAGGTTGCCGAGGAGACGATCGAGGTCGCCCGTAGCGACTGGATCCTGCAGCCGATCGTCGCGATCCTGCCGCTGCAGCTGTTGGCCTACGACATCGCCCGCGCCCGCGGCCTCAACGTCGACCAGCCACGCAATCTGGCCAAGACCGTCACGGTCGAGTAAACGTCGCTAGGATGCGCGCTCGTATGAAGGTCCGTCTCGTTCTACTCGCGTTGCTGGCGGCTCTCGCCGCCGTCCTCGTCGTCGGCTGTGGCGGCAGCAGCGGCAGCGGTGGTGGCGACCCGGCGACGCTGGCGCCGCCGAAAGCACCGCTCTACGTCGCGGTCACCGTGCGTCCGGAAGGCGAAGAGCAGTCGAACATCAATGCCCTGGCCAAGAGCATCGGCGGCGTCGACGATCTCGGCGAACTGATCATCTCCAAGCTCGAAGAAGCCGCCAACTCCGAAGGCGAAGAATTCGACTACGAAACGGAAGTCGAACCCTGGCTCGGCGAAAAGGCCGGCATCTCCTTCCAGAGCTACGACGGCAGCGACTTCCACGGCTACGGCATCGCGGTCCAGAGCACCGACACCGGCGCCGCCGAAGAATTCATCGAAAAGCAGGTCGAAGAGAGCAAGGAAACGGTCAAGGAAGGCTCCTTCGAAGGTGTCGACTTCCAGATCCAGGAAGACGGCACCACGATCGGCGTGATCGGCGAATTCTTCGCGATCGCCGAAGACGAAGCGGCCTTCAAGGGCATGGTCGAAGCCTCCGAAGGCGAATCGCTCTCCGAAGAAGCCGACTTCTCCGACGCGATCGCCGCCGCCCCCAGCGACAGCTTCGCCGACGTCTTCGTCGACATCGGCGGTCTGATCGAGGAAGCCGGCAACGGCATCGATCCCGAAGCCCAGACCTTCCTCGACAGCGTCGGCATCGATCCCAGCGAAGCGACCGCGGTCGCCAGCCTCGTGCCCGGCTCCGACAACCTCGAGATCGACTTCAACAGCGACCTCAGCAGCCAGAACCCGCCCAGCGGCGACGCCTCGAAGCTGCTCGGCTCGCTGCCGGCCAGCTCCTTCGCCGCCGTCGCCTCGCCCGAATTCGGCAAGCGCTTCGAGGAAGCGATCGACTCGATCGACGCAAGCGGCATCCCCGGCCAGGTCCCGCCCCACAAGCTGAAGAGCACGCTGAAGGCGGCCGGCCTCGACCTCGAAAAGATCAGCGCCTCGATCGGCGATCTCGGCGTCTTCGCCGAGGGCAACAGCGAGCGCAACCTCCGCGGCGCCCTGGTCCTCGAAACCAGCAACTCGCAGGAAGCCAAGAACACCGTCGCCAACGTCGGTCTGCTGCTGCGCGCCTCCGGCACGCCGGGGGTGACGGCGATCTCCGGCCCGGTCAGCGGCTTCTCGATCCCGAGCAGCTCCTTCGGTGGCAATCCGCTGATCATCGGCGCCGGCGGCGAACGGATCGTCGTCGCCGACGGGCTGACCGCGGCGGCCCAGGCGCTCAGCACCGAAGGCGGCCAGAAGCTGGCCGACAACGCGACCTACAAGGAAGCCGTCAGCGCCCTCGGCGACACGCCGATCAGCGGCTTCGTCAACGGCCAGACCGCACTGACGCTGGCCTCCTCGCTGGTCCCGCCTGGCAACGAAGGCTTCCAGACGGCCAAGCGCTACCTGAATAAGGTCACCTACGTCGCCATCGGCGGCGGCGCCTCGGGCGATCGCTCGACGGCGAAGGTGATCGTCGGCATCGGCAAGTAGCCGGCTTTCGACCTCTGCAGCTCGGTCTCAGACTCTGGGCATCAACATCTAGCCGACCACTCGCGCGCTGCAGCCACCCCTGCGGCGGCTATCATTGAATCATTAGCTTGTTTGCAGGTATTTTCCGATATAACAGGACTTACTTTCCGGTTTAGCAGATACCATTCTTTGTGTGAACACCAGCGAGGAGAAAGATTCCCTCTTCGTCAATCGCGGAGTGACGGAGATCGTGATCGAAGCGATGGCTACCGCTCGCGTCGTCGCGGTGCTCGGTGCGCGTCAGGCCGGCAAGAGCACCCTTGTCAGAAAGCTCGCGAAGGACAGCCTGGGCGCGGACTACCTGACCCTGGATGATGCGTCGGTTCGATTCCTGGCACTCAACGATCCGACTGGGTTTGTTGCTGGACTCCATCGGCCAACGGTGATTGACGAGGTGCAACGAGCCCCGGAGTTGCTGCTCGCGATCAAGTCCCGCGTGGACCGCGACGACTCTAGGGGTCAGTTCCTGCTCACTGGATCGGCCAATCTGCGGCGTATTCCGACGGTGGCTGACGCGCTGCCGGGTCGCATCGACTACGTGACTCTGTGGCCGTTTACGCAGGGTGAGCTCCGGGGCAGGCCAGAGCACTTCCTCTCGCAGTGCTTCGCCGGTGAGATCCCCGAGCTGGTCGATCAGGCGGTTGGGCGAGATGCCTATGCGGGCCTGATCTTGCAGGGAGGCTTTCCCGAGTCTCGATTCCGAGGAAGCGTTGCACGCAGCCGATTCTTTGACAGCTACGTCACTTCGGTAGTCGAACGCGACGTGGTCGAGACGGCGCGCGTGCACACGCCGGCGGCAGTGGGGACGCTGCTGAGATTGCTGGCGGCCAGGTCGGGATCTTTGGCGCGCTATGACGCGCTGGCGCGCGATCTCACGCTGGACGGCAAAACGGCCAAGGCTTACATCGATGTCTTGGAGCGGCTGTTCCTCGTTCGCATCCGGCAGTCGTGGCATGTCAACCTAGGTCAGCGCCAGATCAAAGCGCCGAAGCTCTACGTTGCCGACTCGGGGCTCCTCGCCGGCTTGATCGGATTGGATGCAAAGGCCCTTCGTGACGACGACGGGCTGGCTGGCTCCCTGTTCGAGACCTTCGTCGCAACTGAGCTGGAGCGTCAGGCATCGTGGTCTCCTGAGCCGCTGAGCTTCTGGCACTACAGAGAGGGTGATCATGAGGTTGATGTCATCGTTGAAAGGCCTTCCGGTGAGATTCTCGGAATCGAGGTGAAGGCAAGCGCAACGGTTCGCCCCCGCGACGCTCGAGGCTTGAAACGTGTCCGAGAGCGGGTCGGCAAGCGGATGGTGGCGGGACTGGTGCTCTACGCCGGAGAGCGCACGCTGAGTCTCGGCGAGGGGCTCTGGGCGCTTCCACTCTCCGCTCTGTGGAGTGCACCCAACCCGAGTCCGTCTTAGGCTGGTCGGGTGGAGCCCTGGCTGCAGCCGCTGTTCGACGCCGACGGGATGCGGGCGGTCGACCGTTGGGCGATCGAGGAGCAGGGGGTCCCCTCATTGGAGCTGATGGAGACGGCGGGCAGGGCGCTGGCGGAGGCGGTGGCCGGGCTGGCTCCCGATGGGCCGGTGCTGGTCCTCTGCGGCAAGGGCAACAACGCCGGCGACGGCTTCGTCGCCGTGCGGCTGCTGCGGGAGATGGGCTTCGAGGCGGAGGCGATCCTGCTCTGGCCGGCGGCGGAGTCGGGTGGCGACGCGGCGGTGAACCTCGGGCGGATCGTCGCCGAGCCTGCGGGTGAGGACCTCGATGCGCGGCTGGCGGGCGCTGGCGCCGTCGTCGACGCGATCTTCGGCACCGGCTTCGCCGGCACCCCGCGCGAGCCGGCGGCAGCTGCGATCGAAGCGATCAACCGCTGCGGCGCCCCCGTCGTCGCCTGCGACATCGCCTCCGGCGTCGACGCCTCCAGCGGCGAGGTCGAGGGGGCCGCGGTCGAGGCCGATCTCACGGTCAGCTTCCACGCCGCCAAGCTCGGCCAGCGAGTCGCCCCCGGCAAGTGGCACACGGGCGAGCTGCGAGTGGCGCCGATCGGCGCCCCGGCCGGGGCGCCGGTGGCGCCGGCGGCTGGGACGATCGACCCCGCGGTGCTGGCGCTGGCGCCGCGCCGCGGCCCGCGCTCGACCAAGTTCAGCTCCGGCCAGGTGGCGATCGCCGGCGGCTCGCGCGGCCTCACCGGGGCGGTGCGGATGTCCTCGACCGCGGCGATCAGGGCCGGCGCCGGCTACGCCACCGTCGCCGTCCCGGCCGACCTCGAGTGGGTCTTCGAGCTGGCCCAGCCGGAGGTGATGTCGGCCGGCTGCCCCGGCGGCGACGGCTGTCTCGGCCCGGACTCGGCCACGGCGGTGCTGGCGGTCTTCGAGCGCGCCGCCGCCGGCGTGCTCGGGCCCGGCCTCGGCCGCGACCCCGGTTCCTTCGCGCTGGCGCGGGAGGTCGCGGGCGCGATCGCGGCGCCGCTGGTGATCGACGCCGACGGGCTCAATGCCTTCGCCGGCCAGCTCGGCCGGCTCGCCGCCCGCGAAGCGCCGACGCTGCTGACCCCGCACGCCGGCGAGCTCGGGCGGCTGCTTGAGCGCGACTCCGGGCAGATCGCCGCCCACCGCCTCGCCTGCGCCCGCGAGGCGGCGCGGGCCGCGGGCGCGGTGGTCGTCCTCAAGGGCGACGACACGATCGTCACCGACGGCGAGCGGGTCGCTGTCAACGCGCTGGCGGCGCCGGCGCTGGCGACGGCCGGCAGCGGCGACGTCCTCTCGGGGGCGGTGGCGGCGCTGCTCGCCCGCGGACTCGATCCCTTCGCGGCGGCCTGCGCCGCCGTCCTCGCCCACGCCCGCGCCGGGCGCGAGGCGGCGGCCCGGGTCGGCGCCGTCGAGTCGGTGATCGCCAGCGACGTGATCGACGCGATCCCGGCGGGGATACGTCCAGACGGGCCGGTCGAATAGGCTCGCCGGCGATGAAGACCGCGGCCGACATCATGGACGCCGACGTCCCCAGCGTCGGGCCCAAAGACGACGCCCGCACGGCGATCGACCTGCTCGCGAAGACCGAGCTGGGCGCGGTCCCGGTAGTCGACGAGGACAAGCGGGTGATCGGGATCGTCAGCGAGTCGGACCTGATCCTCAGCGACGAGGAGTCCGACCTGCACCTGCCTCACTACCTCAACATCATGGGCGGGATCGTCTTCGTCGGCTCGATGAAGGGCTTCGAGGAGCGCCTCAACAAGGCCTTCGCCACCGACGTCGCCGAGCTGATGACCGCCGACCCGATCGTCGCCCATACCTACGAGGCCGCCGACCGCGTCGCCAAGAAAATCGCCGACAAGCACCACAACCACCTCCCCGTGGTTGACGAGGACGGGCGTCTGGCGGGAATGGTCACCCGGGCCGACGCCCTCGCCGCCCTCGTCGACGACGAGTAAGCCGATGGAGCGGGCGCACGCCCGGATCGACTTCGAGGCGGTGCGCTTCAACTGCGCCCAGCTCAAGGCCGAGCTGCGCGACGGCGCCGAGCTCTGCGCCGTGGTCAAGGCCGACGGCTACGGTCATGGCGCCGACGGCTGCATCGCCGCGGCGCTGGCCGGCGGCGCCACCCGGCTCGCCGTCGCCACCGCGGTCGAGGCCGAACAGGTCGGCCGCCGCTACCAGCACATCCCGCTGCTGACGATGGGGGCGCTGACCGAGCAGGAGGTCGGCGTCGTCCTCGCCGCCGGCTCCGAGGTCGCGGTCTGGCGCGAGGACTTCCGCCGCCTGCTCGCCGATCGCGCCCGCGCCCAGGGCCGCCCCGCCCGCGTCCACGTCAAGCACGACAGCGGCATGGGCCGGCTCGGCGCCACCGACCCGGCCGAGGTACTCGCTCTGGCCCGCGCCTGCGACGCCGACCCCGACCTCGAGCTGGCCGGCGTCTGGACCCACTTCGCCACCGCCGACGAACTCGAGTCCGCCTTCTTCGACCAGCAGCTCGACCGCTTCGAGCCCGTCGCCGCCGCGGTCAAGGCCGAGTTCCCGACGGCGATCGTCCATGCCGCCAACAGCGCCGCCGTCTTCCGCGATCGCCGCTCCCACTTCGAGATGGCCCGCTGCGGCGTCGCGATCTACGGCCTCGACCCGTTCCAGGGCGACCCGGCCGAGCACGGGCTGCGCCCGGCGCTCTCGCTGCGTTCGTACGTCGCCGACGTCAAGCGCTTCCCGGCCGGGACCAGCGCCGGCTACGGGCAGCGCTGGGCGGCGCCGGTCGAGACCTGGGTCGGGGTGGTGCCGCTCGGCTACGGCGACGGCGTCCGGCGCGGGCTTAGCAACAACGCCGAGGTCCTGGTCCGCGGTCGCCGCCGGCCGCTGGTCGGGACCGTCTCGATGGACAACGTCACGGTCGATCTCGGGCCCGAGACGGAGGTCGAGCCGGGCGACGAGGCGGTGCTGATCGGCTCCCAGGGCGAGGACGCGATCCTCGCCGAGGAGCTCGCCGCCCGCCTCGACACGATCAACTACGAGGTCACCTGCGGGATCTCGGCCCGGGTCCCGCGCCGCCCGGCATGAGCGTCGCCGAGCGCCTCGCCGCTTCGCCCCTGGTGGCGGCCGCTCGCCGCGCGCTCGGCGAGCGGGAGGGGGTCTGGGTCGTCGGCGGCGCCGTCCGCGACGCCGCGCTCGGGCGCGAGGTCGACGACCTCGACCTCGCCGTCGCCGGCGACCCCGGCGCCGCGGCGCGGGCGCTCGCCGCCGAGCTCGGTGAGCACGCCTTCGAGCTCTCGGCCGAGTTCGGCACCTGGCGCATCGTCGCGCGCGACCGCGCCTGGCAGGTCGACGCCACCGCCCTGCGCGGCGAGGGCATCGAGGCCGACCTCGGCGAGCGCGACTTCACCGTGGGTGCGGTCGCCGTGCCGCTCGCCGGCGGCGAGCCGGTCGACCCCTTCGGCGGTCTCGCCGACCTCGACCGCAGGCTCCTGCGCGCGGTCGGCGAGCGCAGCTTCGCCGGCGACCCGCTGCGGCTGCTGCGGGCGCCGCGCCTCGCCACCGAGCTCGGGCTCGAGATCGACCCCGGCACCGCCGCCCTCGCCCGCGCCGCCGCGGGCAGCGCCGCCGACCCCGCCGGCGAGCGCCAGCTGGCGGAGCTGCGGCAGCTGCTCGGCGGCCCCGATCCGCTGCGCGGCCTCGCCCTGCTCGACGAGCTCGGCCTGACCGCCGTCGTCCTGCCCGAGCTGGAGGCGCTGCGCGGGGTCGAGCAGGGCCCCAACCACCACCTCGACGTCCACGGCCACACCCTCGCCGTGCTCGCCCACACGCTCGAGGTCGAGGCCGACCTCGAGCGCTTCGCCGGCGAGCGCGCCGGGGAGGTGGCGGCGCTGCTGGCCGAGCCCCTCGCCGACGAGTTCAGCCGCGGCACGGCGCTGCGCTTCGGCGCCCTCTTCCACGACGTCGGCAAGCCCGGCACCCGCAGCGAGCAGGGCGGCTTCGTCGGCTTTCGCGGCCACGATCGCACCGGGGCCGAGATCGTCGCCGCGATCTGCGCCCGGCTGCGGGCCAGCCGCCGCCTCAGTCAGCACCTGCAGGGGCTGACCCTGCATCACCTTCGACTCGGCTTCCTGATCCCGGAGGCGCCGCTGCCGCCGCGCCGCGTCCACGAGTACCTGCGCGCGACCGAACCGGTCGCGGTCGACGTCACCCTGCTGACCGTCGCCGACCGGCTCTCGGCCCGCGGCGCCGGGCCGATCGCCAGCCCGGAGATGGTCGAGGCCCACCTCGGCCTGGCGCGGGAGATGATCGCCGCGGCACTCGACTGGCGCCGCCAGGGCCCGCCGCCGCCGCTGCTGCGCGGCGACGAGCTGGCGGCCGAGCTCGACATCGGCCCCGGCCCCGAGCTGGGGCGCGTCCTCGCCGAGCTCGAGGCGGCCCAGTACGCCGGCGAGGTCGCCGACCGCGCCGCGGCGCTGGCGCACGCGCGCAACTGGGCGGTTTGGTCCGCCGAGCAGTCCTGACCCGCGGCTGGCGCCCTGGGTCAGGTACGCTGCCCGCCGCATGGCCAAAGAGGAAAAGATCGAAATGGAGGGGGAGATCACCGAGGCTCTCCCCAACACGATGTTCCGGGTCAAACTCGACAACGGCCACGACGTGCTCGGCCACATCTCCGGCAAGATGCGCCGCCATTACATCAGGATCTTGCCGGGCGACCGGGTCAAGATCGAGCTTTCGCCGTACGACCTCGACCGCGGTCGAATTACCTACCGCTACAAATAAGCCGTCCCTACAGGTGGCTGCTCACGGCCGCGGGGTCTGGTTCCGCCATCTCCGCGATCAGGGCTGACCAGGCGAAGTTCTTGGCGCCCAAGCCCCTGCCCGTGCGGGGGTCGTAGTACTCGCGCAGGCCTTCGCGCAGGGCGGCGCCGATCACACCGTCGGCCAGGCGCTTCGCCTCGCGCTCGTAGCCGAGCCGGCGCAGGCCGAGCCAGACCATCCAGGCCGCGTTGACCCAGGTCGGGCCGCGCCAGTAGCGGCGGATCGGGCCACGGCCGCCGCCGGGCTCGTAGCTCGGCTCCGCGACCGACACCGAGGGCGGCGCCACCGTGGTCAGGAACTCGCGCTCGTCCAGCAGGTGCTCCTCGACCAGGCGGCGGCCGATCTCCGGCGGCAGGTCCGGCAGCGCCAGCGGCGCCAGCGAGGCCCAGGTGACGACCCCCGGCCGCGTCCCGCCGGGCTGTGCCTGGTCGAGGAAGAGGCCGCGGCGCTCGTCCCAGAGCCGCGCGATCAGCGCCGGCGTCGCCGAGGGTCGGCCCAGCGCCTGCAGCGAGAGCGACCACATCGTGTTGACCAGCGTCTCGCAGAGCAGCGGCCAGCCGCGCTCGCCGACCCGCCGCGCGTCGAAGTCGAGGCGGCGGTTGCGCCGGACCAGCAGCGGGAAGCCGAGCCGGCCGTTGGCGTGCCAGCCCCAGACCGGTTCGAACTTCGGCGAGGCGTCGAGACCCGACTCGTCCGGCTGCACGATCCAGAGCAGCCCGTCGCCCTCGAGGTCGCGGTTGGCGGCGAGCCAGTCGGCCTGGGCGCCGATCCGCGGCTCCAGCGCCGGGTCGCCGACGGCGATCCGCCAGGCCCAGGCCAGCAGCGGCGGCTGGATCGTCTCGGTCTGCAGCGAGCGCCGCGAGGCGACGTTGTAGAAGGGCAGGCGGTCGTAGGAGACCGGGTGGTTCCAGAAGATCGTGTGGCCGACGAAGCCGTTCGGGCGCTGCGCCGCCAGCAGGCTCTCCAGCTCGGCTCGGGCGCGGCTGACGTCGAAGCGGCGCCAGACGATCGCCGCGAAGCAGGAATCCCAGTACCACTGCCAGGGGTAGCGGCCGGGGCTGGGCCGGGTGTAGCGGTAGCGGAAGCCGTCGCGCTCGCCCTCCTGCCAGTTCCAGCGCAGCACCCGCTCGGCCAGGGCGACGGCGGTGGGAGCGGCGGCCTCGGTATAGCGGACCGGCTCGGAGTGGCGCCGCGGACTCACAGCGCCGTGCGGCGCATCTCGCGCAGTGCCAGCGTCCCCAGCAGCGCCAGCAGGCCGGCCAGGGCCAGCAGCCCGGGCCAGGTTTCGGCCCAGGTGACGCTGCCGACGAAGCCCTGCCGGGTCGCTTCGACCACGTCGGTGACCGGGTTGACGCGGGCGATGCGCGCCAGCCAGCCCTGCAGCAGCGCCAGCGGCGCGTAGGCGGTGGTGGTCAGGATCAGCGCCATCATCCCCGACTGCATCAGCGGTGCCGCCGACTGGCTCTTGAAGTGCAGCGCCAGCATCGAGGCCCAGCAGGCGGCGACCGCCGCCATCGCCGCGACCATGAAGTAGCTGACCAGGAGCCCGTCGATGCCGGGGAAGTGGGCGCCGAGCGCCAGCGCGATCGTCAGCACGAAGGTGGCCGGGATCAGCGCCCGGGCGCTGGCCGCCAGCACGGTGCCGGCGAGCAGCACCCAGCGTGGGGCGGGGGAGACCAGCAGCCGGTCGAGCCAGCCCTGCTCGATGTCGCGGGCGAGGTTGACGCCGGCGGCGGCACCGGTGAAGCCGGCGCCCTGCAGCATGCTGATCGGGACGATGAAGCTCTCGTAGCTGCCGGTGCTGAAGCCGCGCAGCTGGGTCAGGGCGCCGAAGACTCCGTTGAGGCCGAGGAAGAAGATCGTCGGCGCGAGGACGCCCGGGATCGCCGCCCCCGGCACCCGGATCAGCTCGTTCTTGGCCCGCGTCATCAGGGCGGCGATCGTCGCCAGGTTGGTGCGCCAGGCGGGTATCGCGACGGCCGCCTCCATCAGCCCACCCGCAGTCGGTGGCGCAGCGCCCGGGCGCTGAGGACGAGGCCGAGGACGACGATGCCGAGGATCGCCAGCACCGCGTCGAGGGTGACCGAGGCGTCGATGCCGGCGATCATCGGTTCGCGGATGCCTTCGACGATGAAGCTGAGCGGGTTGTAGTGGGCGATCGTCTTCGCCGGCTCGATCATCAGTTCCTGCGGGAAGAAGGCGGAGGAGAGGAAGAGGACGACGAGGACCAGCGGGAACAGGCCCTGGACGACGCTGGCGCTGCCGGTCCGCAGCGCGATCGCGGCGCCGATGCCGCCGACCGCCAGCGCCGAGGTGGTGACCAACACCACTGCCAGCAGCGCCCCGGCGACGCCGCTCTCGATTTCGGCGCCGAAGATCAGCCCGATCGCGAGGAACCAGAGCGAGGCGAAGAGGCCCAGCGCCGCGGTCCCGGCGAGGCGCCCGAGGACGATCGCGAAGCGCGGGATCGGGGCCGAGAAGAGGCGGTCGGTGAAGCCCATCTCGATGTCGACCGCGAGCGCGATGCCGCCGCTGTTGCCGGCCAGCATCAGCGACTGCATCATCGCTCCGGCCAGCATGAACTGGAGGAAGCTCTGCACCGGCGGGAAGCCGGGCAGGTGGATCGCCGCGCCGGCGCCGCCGGTCTGCAGCGCCAGCAGCAGGGTCGGGAAGACGATGATCGGCGCGATCAGCTGCGGCCGGCGGAAGGTCTGGCGGATCGAGCGCATCCCCAGCGCCCGCACCACCCGCGCGTTGACGGCGACGGAGCTCATACCTCGACCGGCGCCTTCTCGGCGTTCTCCTCGCTCTCCTCCTCGAGGTGGTAGCCGGTCTTGGCGACGAAGACGTCGTCGAGGGTCGGCCGCACCAGCTCCAGCGACTCGACCGCGATCCCGGCGTCGTCGAGGGTGCGGACGACGCGGGGGATGTCGGCGGCGCCGTTCTCGACCTCGACCAGGACCTTCTTGCCGTCCTTGGGCGGCAGCAGCTTGCCGAGCGGCCGCAGGATCCGCTCCGCCTCGGCGACCGAGCCGGCGGCGAGCTGCAGCTGCACGTGCGGGTTGCCGACCTCGGCCTTGAGCGCTTCCGGCGTCCCTTCGGCGACGATCCGGCCGCTGTCGATGATGCCGACGTTGTCGGCGAGCTGGTCGGCCTCCTCCAGGTACTGGGTGGTGAGGAAGACGGTGGTGCCGTCGTCGTTCAGCGCCTGCACCTCTTCCCAGATCGTCTTGCGGCTGACCGGGTCGAGCCCGGTGGTCGGCTCGTCGAGGAACAGCACCCGCGGTTCGTGCACGAGCGCGGCGGCGAGGTCGAGCCGGCGCTGCATCCCGCCCGAGTAGGTGCCGACGCGGCGGTCGGCGGCGGCGGCGAGGTCGACCCGCTCCAGCAGGTCGTCGGCGCGCCTGCGGCCCTCGGCGGTGGCGATGCCCTGCAGCGTCGCCTGCAGGCGGATCAGCTCGCGGCCGGTCATCAGCGGGTCCAGCGCCGCTTCCTGCAGGGCGACGCCGATCGAGGAGCGCACCGCCCGCGCCTCCCTGACGACGTCGTGGCCGGCGACGGTGGCCTCGCCGCCGGTCGGCAGCAGCAGGGTCGTCAGCATCCGCACCGTCGTCGTCTTGCCGGCGCCGTTGGGGCCAAGGAAGCCGTAGATTTCGCCCTCGGCGACCTCGAGGTCGATCCCCTGTACCGCCAGCACTTCGGCGAAGGCGCGCTCGAGCCCGCGGACGACGATCGCCGGCATCGCTACGCCCCCGCCGTCTCGGCCTCGCGGGCCAGTGGCGGCAGCGCCTCGACCCAGCGTCGCGCGGTCGCTCGCTCGAGCGCCTCGGCGGCGTCGAGCAGCAGCTCGTCGCGGCCCCAGGCCGCCTGCAGCTGCAGCCCGATCGGCAATCCCTCGGACGATCCGACGGGGACGCTGATCGCCGGGATCCCGGCGAGGTTGGCGAGGCCGGCGCCGCGGACGTTGGCCTGGTCGGCGGTCAGCGTGCCGGAGGGCAGCTCGACCAGCGGCGCTGCCAGCGGCGGCGCCACCGCCGGCACCGTCGGCCAGGCGATCACGTCGACCTGCTCGAAGAGGGCGGCGAGCCGGCGCCGCATCAGCGTCCGCACCCGCTGCGCCTTGATACCGGCCGCGGCCGGCAGCAGCAGCCGGTACTTGAGCAGGCCGCGGGCGATCGGGCTCAGCTCCGGGTCGAGCCGGCGCAGCCGGCTCGGGCTGAGGCCGGCGAGGCCCTCGGTGTTGGCGATCAGCACCGCCGCCAGCGCCGCGGCGTCGAGGTCGGGGAGCTCGATCTCCAGCACCTCGCCGCCGCTCTGCTCGCGCAGCGCCTCGATCGCCGCCGCGCAGGCCGTGGCGACCGCCGGCGCGACGTCCTCGGCGACGGCGTCGCGGACGACGCCGATCCGCAGCCCGCGCGCCTCGCCCGCCGCCAGCTCCTCGCCGCACAGCACCGAGCCCAGCAGGCGGGCGTCGGCGGCGTCGGCGCAGAGCGGGCCGGCGACGATCGTGGTCGAGATCCCGGCCATGTGGTGGCCGTCCATCGCCGCGCGGCCGAAGGTCGGCTTCAGCCCGGTCAGGCCGCAGTAGGCGGCGGGGAAGCGGATCGAGCCGACCCCGTCGGCGCCGACCGCGCCGGCGACAAGGCGGGCGGCGACCGCGGCGGCGGGGCCGCTGGAGGAGCCGCCGGGACAGCGCTCGAGGTCCCAGGGGTTGTGGGCGGCGCCGTAGACGGAGAGGTTGCCGGTGCTGCTGGCGCCGAGCTCGTGCATGTTGCCGACGCCGACCAGGACCGCGCCGGCGTCGCGCAGCGCCCGGTAGGGGCCGGACTCGCCGGCCGCGGCCGGGCCGATCATCTCGGCGGCGCCGAAGCGCTGCGCCCGCCAGGGCAGCGGCCACTCGTCCTTGATCACGACCGGGACGCCGCGCAGCGGGCCGGCGGGGGCGGCGGCGAGCATCTCGCGCGAACGCTCGGGGAAGGTCGCGACAACGGCGTTGAGCGCCGGGTTGCGGTGCTCGATCCGCGTCAGCGCCGCCTCCAGCAGCGCCGCCGGGTCGGTCTCGCCGCTGGCGATCGCCGCCGCCTGCTCATGCAGCGAGAGGTCGAGCGCGCTCACGAAATCGCCGGTGCTCGCGAGAGGTCGGGAAGGGGCTCGGGGGCGACGGCGCCGGTGTCGAGCTCGTAGAGGTCGAGGATCGCCGGCCAGAACAGCTCGTGGGCGGCGCCGATCACCGCCAGCTCGACCTCGTCGGCCTCGATTCCGAGGGAGGCGAGACCGGCTGGGATGAAATCGTCTGCGCGGTTGGAAGCCTCCATCTGGCGGGGCAACCCTACCGCCCCCGACTGGCCGGGATCGTGCAAGCGGCGCCTCGCCGCGCCATTCCCCCGACGCGGACGGCAGAATCCGGGCGCAACCGGGCCATTCGCCCCGTGTTTCTCTAAATCCAATGCCTCTCACGCAGAAGACGAGCCAGCACTCCCGGGCCTGGGCCCTGGTCGTGGGCGCCTGCCTGCTGGCGGTCCTGGTCGCGATCGTTGTTCCCAGGGACGCCGACTCGGCGCCGTTGCGCGTGCTCGTGCTCGGCCAGACCGCGGAAACGCCGCCGCCCTCGTGCCCGGGCAAGATCGTCAACAACGTCGAGATCACCCCCTGCCGGGTCGAGGGTCACGTGACCGGCTTCCAGGCGGTCGCCGGCGGCGTCGCCCGACCCTACGAAGCCCCTTTCGAAGGCAAGATCGTCGCCTGGTCGATCACCCTCGCCAAGCCGTCGACCGTGGAAACCGCGACGACCACCGACGAGGTCAGCTTCTTCAACGAATTCCTCGGCGAACCGTCGGAGGCGCGGATCGGCGTCCTGCGCCCGGTCGAAGGCAGCAAGCCGCCCCAGTACACGCTGGTTCGGCAGAGCCCGGTCGAGGTGCTCAACCCCTACTTCGGCAGCACCCCGATCTTTGCCCTCGAACACCCCCTGACCGTGCTCCAGGGCCAGGTCGTCGCCCTCACCGTCCCCACCTGGGCGCCGATGTTCGCCTTCAACGTCTCCGCCGAAAACACCTGGCGCGGCAGCCGCCTGCCCGAACACTGCGCCTCCAAGGAAGACATCCAGAACGGCCACCCGCAGCAGGGGGTCGGCAAGATCAAGACCTACGGCTGCTACTACTCCAACGCGCGGCTGCTCTACACGGCGACGTTGGTCAAGAAACCGTAAGGGCGCGAGAGCGGTGCGAGAAGAGGGCCGGGTATCCCTCCTCTCTCGCTCATCGTCGAAGGAGAAGGCGGCGGCTGACGCCCCGATGGAACTGCGCTCCTCCAGCGCAAAACGTTCGGAGGGACACCCGGACCTCTTCCCACGCCACGGTCGCGTTGTGCGGAAGCTTCCGGGATGCTTTTGCGATGAAGTTCTGACGTCCTGCGCGCCACGCGTGCGCTTTCAGGTCTCAGTATCGCGGCATGGTTGGAGTGATCCAGGAAGTCGCCGCTGGCGCCGTTCTCCCCCGCGTCCAGAATCCGTGGCCCGAAAGCATTGGCCTCGGCTTTCCCTTTGCCCTGGCAGGTGCCAGCGGCGTTCTGATGGGTGTCCTCCTCAGTGAGGCACCCAGTGCAAAGCGAGATCGGGCAATCCGCATCGGCGGTCTCTGGGGCTTTCGGATCGGAGCGTTGTTCTATTCCGCCTGTGTGGTGGTTCAGGTACTCTCAGGTTGATGAAACGTTTTGTCCGAACGCATTTCATCCTCCCGGAGATCGCTGGGCTGGTCGGCGGAGTAACCGTCGCCCTCACCAGGGCAAGCACGGGCGTGGCCTATTTGATCGCCCTTGGGCTCTTGCTGGTTGTGCTGGCGGTTGGTCTGGGACCGGAGCTTTTCCGCAAAGAACGCGAGGGACTCTGAGGTCTCTATCGGCTAGAGCGCGGACTGGCGCAGGCCGCAGTACGGGCAGTCGCTGACGTCGAGGCCGATCAGCTGGTCGCAGCGGCGGCAGGCGCGGAGGTTGGCCGGGGTGCGGGGGAGGGAGGAGGTCGAGGGGGCGAGCGGCAGCACCATCGCCACCGGCGCCATCTCCTCGCCGGTCTCGCGGTCGACGTAGACCTGGCCCGGCTCGGCGTGGGCGAGGGCCTCGCGGCCCGAGGCCGGCGCGCGCATCCGGTAGAGCTGACGCTGGTTCATCGCCGGGGAGACTAATAGCTTGGGCGGCACGATGCGGGTGCTGATCTTCCACGGCTACATGCTGCGCGGCACCGGCAGCAACATCTACAACGCCAACCTGGCGCTGGCGTTGGCCCGGCTCGGCCACGAGGTCCATCTGCTCTGCCAGGACCGCGAGGTGGAGCTGGAGGGAGTCGAGATCCACAACCCCGACATCCACGGGCTGCTGCCGGTCTACGTCAAGGACCCCTACGAGGGTTTCGAGGTCAAGGCATTCCCGGAGCTGAGCGAGGCCGAGCTCGACCGCTACCTCGAGGCCAACGTCGCCGCCGCGCGCGAGGTCGCCGCCGCCGCGGGCGGGATCGACGCCGCCCTCGCCAACCACCTGGTGATGGGCCCGGCGATCCTCGCCCGCGCCGGCGTCGCCCCCTTCGCCGCCAAGATCCACGGCTCGGCGCTGGAGTACACGGTCAAACCGAACCCCCGCTTCCTGCCCTACGCCCGCGAGGGGATGGAGGCGGCCGCCGGCGTCCTCGTCGGCTCCGCCCACACCGCCCGCTCTCTCTGGGCCGTCCTGCCGGAACTGCCCGATCTCAAAGACAAGACCCGCCTCGGCCCGCCAGGAGTCGACACCACCAGATTCCGCCCGGACGGCGAGCGCCGTCCCTTGGTTGCCTTCGTCGGCAAGCTGATCGTCTCCAAGGGGGTCGATCTGCTGCTGGCCGCCTGGCCACTGGTCAGGGCCAAGCACCCCGAGGCCGAGCTGAAGATCGCGGGGTTCGGCGAGTACGAGGAGGCGCTGCGCAGGCTGCTGGTCGCCCTGGAGCACGGCGACCTGGGCGACGCTCGTGAGATCGCGCGATTGGGCTGGGCCCTCGAAGCGGGCGAGGAGCGGCCGCTGCCGATCCTCTCGGCGTTTCTCGCCGACCCACCCCCCGGCTACGCGGAGGCGGCGCGGGCCGCGGCCGGCTCGGTCGAGTTCGTCGGCCGGCTCGAGCACGACGAGGTCGCCGACCTGCTCCCCACCGCCGAGGCCCTGGTCATGCCCAGCACCTTCCCCGAGGCCTTCGGGATGGTCGCCGCCGAGGCCGCCGCCTGCGGGGCGCTGCCGGTCTCGGCCGGGCACTCGGGGATGCTCGAGGTCTCGCGCCAGCTCGCCGCGGCGCTGCCGCCGGAGGTGGGCCGGCTGACCTCGTTCCCGGTCGACGCCGGCGCCGTGACGGCGATCGCCGACCGGCTCGGCGCCTGGCTGGCGCTGCCGCCGGCGCGGCGCGAGAGCGCCCGCGCGACGCTGGTCGGGACGGTCGGGCGGCTGTGGAGCTGGGAGGGAGTGGCGCGCGGCGTGCTCGCCGCCGCGGCCGCGGAGCTGGACGGCCTGCCGCTTCCGTCGAGCTAGTGCCAAGCGTCACCTGGGGGCGGAAAACCTCCGGCCGCCGCTTCAATAGAATGCCCGCCGCCTCATGTACGGCCGCCTCCCGATAGTGAAGATGCTCGCTGCCACCGTTGCCCTGGCGGCGGCGATCTCCGCGGTGATGCTCTCGATCAACTGGGACGGCCAGGAGGCCTCGACGGCGGCGCCGAAGATCGACGATCTGCTCAACATCATGATCGTGATCTCCGCCTTCGTCTTCTCGCTGGTGATCGTGATGCTCTTCTACGCGCTGTGGAAATTCAAAGCCAAGCCGGGCGACGAATCCGACGGCGAGCCGATCCACGGCAACACCCGGCTCGAGGTCGCCTGGACCCTGATCCCGACGATCATCGTTCTCTTCGGCGGTGGCTACAGCTGGAAAGTCCTGAACGAAATCGAAGAACCGGTCAAGGGCGCGATGACGGTCGACGTCTTCTCCCAGCAGTACGCCTGGAGCTTCGGCTACCCGGGCAAAGGCAACGCCTACGTGGAGGGCGAACTGCGCGTGCCGGTCAACCGCCAGATCACCTTCAAGATGCACTCGATGGACGTGATCCACTCGTTCTGGGTGCCGCAGTGGCGGATCAAGAAAGACAACGTCCCCGGGATCACGACGACCGCGATCGTCACCCCCGACAGGATCGGGACCTACCAGCTGATCTGCACTGAGCTCTGCGGCTTCGGCCACGCCTCGATGCGGGCGAAAGTGGTGGTCGAGTCGCCGGCGAAATTTCAGGAATGGGTATCCGGGCTGAAGGAAAAAGTCCCCTCTGCGGAGATGGCGACGATCAAGCAGGACACCGAAACCAACCCCGTCGAACCCCTGACCGCGGGCGGGGCATAATGGAGGCTGAGATGACCAACCGCACGACCTCGCACGCCTGATGCTGGCAGCGATCAAGCGACCGGGTTGGATTCGAGGCGGGCTCGGCGCCCTCGCCTTCGCCGCATTCGGCTTCGGCCTGGTGATCGCGCTGCGCGCGATCTCCGGTCTGCCGCTCTACCAGACCGAACAGACCGGCTACCCGCACGTGGTCGTGCCGCTGATCCTCGCCCCGCTCGGCTTCCTCGCCGGCTTCGGCTGCTTCGACTACTGGCTGCGCTGGGCCGCCGGGATGCCGACGATCCCCGACGACCACTCCCAGCACGGCGCCAAGAGCTGGCGGGACTACTTCCGCTTCAACACCGATCACAAGGTGATCGGCATCCAGTACATCTGCACCACCTTCTTCTTCTTCTTCGTGGGCGGGCTGATGGCGATGCTGATCCGGGCCGAGCTGGCGCAGCCGGGCACCCAGATCGTCGACGCCAGCACCTACAACAGCCTCTTCTCCACCCACGCGGTGCTGATGATCTTCGTCTTCGTGATCCCGGTCTTCGCCGGCATCGCCAACTACGTGCTGCCGCTGATGATCGGCGCCCCGGACATGGCCTTCCCGCGCCTCAACGCGCTCAGCTTCTGGATGCTGCCGCTGGCCGGCCTGCTCTTCATCGGCAGCTTCCTCGCCCCCGGCGGCGCCTTCGACGCCGGCTGGACCGGCTACGCGCCGCTCTCCACCGGCGCCCCGCTCGGGCAGTCCTTCTTCAACCTCGGCGTCCAGTTCGCCGGCGCCTCCTCGATCGCCACCGCGCTCAACTTCCTGGTTACGATCATCACCATGCGGGCGCCGGGGATGACCTTCTGGCGGATGCCGCTGCTGGTCTGGGCCAACCTCTCGACCTCGCTGCTGGTGGTCGCCGCGACCCCGTTCATCGCCGGCGCCCAGTTCATGGTCCTCTTCGACCGCATCCTCCACACCAACTTCTTCCAGTTCGGCGGCGGTGGCGACGTGATCAGCTACCAGCACATCTTCTGGTTCTACTCGCACCCAGCCGTCTACATCATGATGCTGCCCGGCTTCGGGATCATCAGCGAGGTCATCTCCACCCATGCCCGCAAGCCGATCTTCGGCTACCGCCTCATGGCCCTTGCCTTGATCGGGATCGTCGTCCTCAGCTACTCGGTCTGGGCCCATCACATGTTCGTCGCCGGCATGTTCTCGTGGCTGCGGGTGCCGATGATGTTCACCACGCTGCTGATCGCGGTGCCGACCGGGATCAAGATCTTCTCCTGGCTGGGGACGCTCTACTTCGGCAAGATCCACACCAAATCGACCTCGATGCTGTTCGCGCTCGCCTTCATCGTCACCTTCACGATCGGCGGCATCAGCGGGGTCATGCTCGGCATGGTGCCGATCGACATCCACGTCTCCGACACCTACTTCATCGTCGCCCACATCCACTTCGTCCTCTTCGGCGGCTCGGTCTTCACGATCTTCGCCGGGATCTACCACTGGTTCCCGAAGATGACCGGCCGCATGTACGACGAGAAACTCGGCCGCGTCCACTTCTGGGGCACCCTGATCGGCACCTGGGGCACCTTCATCCCGATGCACTGGATCGGGATGGACGGGATGCCGCGCCGGGTCGCCGACTACGCCGCCAAATTCGGCGACTGGAACCTGATGATCAGCTGCTGCGCCTTCTTCCTCGGCGCCGTCCAGCTCGTCTTCCTCTACAACATGATCGTCAGCTGGCGCTTCGGCCCGCGCGCCGAGGCCAACCCCTGGCGCGCCAACTCGATCGAGTGGCAGGTCTCCTCGCCGCCGCCGATCTTCAACTTCGACGAGATCCCGCGTGTGGTCGGCGGTCCCTACGAGTACGGGGTCCCGGGCGCCCGCCACGCGATCATGTCCGGCGAAGGCGCCGAGGTCCCGGCGGCCGAGCCGAGCGTGGTGGGCTCGACGTGAGCGCCGTCGCCGAGGACCGGCCGCTGCTGGTCTTCCTCAACGAGGTCGCCGGCGGTCGCAAACTGCTGCAGGCCGTGCGCGAGCGCCAGGGCAGGGTCTCCAGCGTCGTCGTCGCGGCGCCGCAGAACCAGCCCTCGGTCGGGCAGCTGATCGACTCCGGCGAGCTGCGCGAAGCCGCCCGCGCCCGGGTCGAGGTGACGATGTCGGTGCTGAGCGAGTTCGGCATCGACTCGGTCGGCGAGGTGATGGACCCGGAGCCATGGCTGGCGGCGACCGACGCCGTCCGCGCCCACGAACCGGGCGAGATCCTCTTCTCCAGCCTCTACGACGATCGCTTCGGCTTCACCCGCCGCGACCTGGTCGAGTGGGTCCGCGAGCGGGTCGAACCGGATACGAAGTTCACCCACATCCCGGTCCGGATCGAAGACGACGCGATCCGACTGGACCTGATCCACACCCTCGTCGTCGCCACCAAGACCGTGGCGACCCCGGACCTGGTCAACCGGCTCAAGGAGCGCGCCGCCGGCCAACCGCACCGCTACACGATCATCTGCCCCCGCGCCGAGGGCGTCGGCGAGGCGGAGATCGTCCGCGACCTCGCCTCCACCCTGGCCGAGCTCTACCGCGCCGACGTCGACGCGACCGGCCAGCCGATGAGCCCCGATCCCTTCCTCGCGGTCAAGAACGCGATCGAGCACTACCGGATCGACGAGGTCCTGATCTCGACCTTCGCCGGCGAGGGCTCGCGCTGGCTCGAGGAGGACCTGATCGGGCGGGTGCGCGAGATCACCGAGAAGCAGGTCGAGCACATCGAGGTCGGCCGCCCGGCCGCCGCCGTCGCCGCCGCCGTCGCCGAGGGAGGGGGGTCCTGATGGAGAGCGCAACCGTCGCTCTCGGGCACGGGCACGCCGACGAGCACCACGGTCCGCCGGAGGCCAACCAGAGCTCGCGGATGGACAAACAGACGCTCGGCATCCTCCTCTTCATCGTCTCCGAGGTGATGCTGTTCGGGGCCTTCTTCGCCTCCTACTTCTTCCTCCGCGTCGTCGTCAACCCGCCCGCCTGGCCGCCGCACCCCTACGAACTGCCGGTCGCCGTCGCCGGCGTCAACACGGCGATCCTCGTCTCCTCCAGCTTCACGATCCACTACGCCCTCGAGGCGATCCGCCGCGGCAACCGCCAGGGGATGAAGCTGGGACTGCTGCTGACCTGGATGCTGGGCGCGACCTTCCTCTTCATCCAGCTGAACGAGTACGTGCACCTCGGCTTCAGCGCCCGCGACCTCTCGTTCGGCTCGATCTTCTACTGCCTCACCGGTCTCCACGGCGCCCACGTCTTCGTCGGCCTGATGCTGCTCAGCTTCGCCACGATCCGCGCCTTCCGCGGCCACTTCGGCGAGGAGGGGAAGGACCATCTCGGCGTCGAGGTGCCGGGCATCTACTGGCACTTCGTCGACATCATGTGGATCATCGTCTTTCTTACCGTTTACGTCCTTTAGCGCGGCTCCTGCAAACCGGCGCGTCTCCCTGGCCTCGCGCCCGTGCGTGAGGCAGACTGCCTGAGATGAGGATCTCCGAGGAGGCGGTGTTTAGGTGGGTGATGATCGTCGCGGTGGCGGCATCGTCGGTGATCGTGGTGACGCTGCTGACGCGGCCGCTGGTGGGGGCGCTGTGGGGTCTTGTGCTGGTCTGCTGGGGCGCCTGGCATGGATACCGCTGGGTTGCGCGCAAGCGGCGTGGGAATTGAGCCAGAGCTCTTGCAATGCACAGACAACTCGTTACATCTCGCCCGCTGGTCTGGCAACATGGCAGTCGTGAGAGAGATGTGGAGCGACGACCGGCTTGACGGCCTCAACCGGCGCGTCGACGACGGCTTCGCCGCCGTCGACAGACGCTTCGAGCAGGTCGACAGACGCTTCGAGCAGGTCGACAAGCGGCTCGATCGGATCGACGGGCGCCTTGAGCGGATCGACGAACGGTTCGATCGGATTGACGAGAAGTTCGCGGCGATGAACCGGACCATGCTCCACGGGGTGATCGGCATCTGCACGGTGATGGTCACCGGGTTCGTCGGCACGATGGGCCTGCTCGTCACCCAGCTCTGATCCGCCGTCGCCCCTGCAGCTCCAGTAGGGCGAGGGTGAGCGCGATCGGCACCGTCGCCGGCAGCTCGTCGACGGCGAAGAAGAGCAGGTCGAAGCCGAGGCAGAGGGCGATCGCGAGGTAAGTGCCGCGGAGCTGCAGGCGACGATCGTGCGCCAGCAGGGCGCCGAGGGTGGCGGCGATGAAGATGTCGCCGAAGCCCATCACGGCGGAGCCGAAGGAGACGAACTGCAGCCGCGGCAGACCGCCGGGGGAGACGGCGTTGAGGACCGCGTTGGGCGCCTGCAGGAGGTCGCTGGCGACCAGGTAGGTGTCGATCGCCGCCATCGCGTAGATCCCCAGCTTCAGCCACCTGGCGGGGACGACGCAGGCGAGCAGCCAGCCGAGGCTGACGCAGGCCAGGGCCGAGAGCGCCAGCGCCGCGCTCTGGCCCGCGAGGGCGCCGCGGGCGGCCCAGGCGAGGGCGAAGAGCGGCACCACCGCCAGGGCCAGGGCCGGACGGCCGCCGCGGACGATCGCCGCCAGTGCCAGCGCCGCCAGCGGCGGCACCGCTACCAGAGCCAGGTAGGTGAGGGCGTGGGCGCTGGCCGAGTCGAGGGCGATCGCGGCGATTGCGACGACGATCGAGAGCGGCGGCACCAGCGCCCACCAGACGCTGCGCAGCCGTCCCAGCAGGGGGCTGACGGCCGGCCGGGCGAGGCCGATCAGGCAGGCCTGCACGAGGCTGAGGAAGGCGATCGAAGGGGCGAAGGCGAGCATCGGGGCTCGGGGCCGCCAGGACGGCGCTTAGAGCGCCTCGGCGGGTGCCCTGGCGGCGGGCTCGCGCGACTCGCCGACGGGCGCCGCCTCCTGCCGGGGCTCGAGCCGGCCGGCGGCGGCGACGGTCCAGAGCATCGCCAACCAGTTGCCGGTGGCGATCGCGATGTGGACCCAGACGATCTCGGTCGGAAGTTTCAGATACCACTGCAGGCCGCCGACCGCTCCCTGCAGCGCCAGCAGGCCGAGGACGACGGTCAGCGGCCTCAGCGCCCGGCGGTCGCCGCCGGGTCGCCTCAGCAGGAACCAGACGGCGATCGCGGCGAAGCCGTAGACGGCGGCGATCGCGGCGTGGCGCTGGACCACCCATTCCAGCGTCTTCGGCCCCTCGAAGGTGAAGCGGTGGACGAGCTGTCCCGCGTGCGCGCCGGCGTGGGGCCCGGAGGCGGTGGCGATCGTCCCGGCGAGGATCGTCAGCTGGCCGAACGGGATCAGCGCCCGCACCGCCCAGACGCCGAGCCGGTCGTGGGAGCGACGCCGCTGCCAAGGCTCATAGCGCGAGCACCAGGCCAGCGCGAAGGCGGCGTCGAGCAGCATCATCGAGAGGATGAAGTGGGACATCACCAGGCCCGGGGCGAGGTGGTACTCGACGACGAGGGCGCCGAGGATCGCCTGGCCGATCACGCCCAGCGGCAGCAGGGCGCCGAACAGCGCCAGATGCCAGCGGAACGGCTTGCGGAACCAGGCGAGGATGCTGGCGGCGATCACGGCGAGGCCGACGAAGCCGGTCAGCAGGCGGTTGCTGTACTCGATCACGGCGTGCGATTCGAGCGGCGGCGTGACGCCGCCGTAGCACTTGGGCCAGTTGGGGCAGCCGAGCCCGGAGTCCGTGAGGCGCACCGCGGCGCCGGTGAGGACGATCAGCGCCAGGGCGCCGAGGGCGACGGCGGTGACCTGCGCGTAGCGCTGGGGGGAGATCTCGAAGCGGTCTCGGAGCGGTTCCCGCATCGTCAGCAGATGATGCCAGCGACCGCCGGGTGGCCGCCCCGCTCGGACTCGCTGCCTACTTCGAGCCGCCCTTGGCGGTGCTTTCGAGCAGGTATTCGACCAGCTGTTCGATTTCCTTCGGGGCGATCGTCTGGGCGAAGTTCTCCGGCATCACGTTGGCCGGGTAGCCCTTGGCGATTTTCGCGTTCGGGTCTTCAATCGATTCTTTGACCATCGCCGCGGTCTGGCCGGGCAGGACTTCGTCGAAATTGGGGCCGGTGACGCCGCCGGAACCGGCGGCGGCCAGCGTGTGGCAGCCGCCGCAGCCGTTGCTGGCGAAGACCTGGGCGCCGGGGCCGCCGGGCACCTTCGGCGGCGCTGCGCCGGGGACGCCGGCGTAGGTGCCGACGTAGGCGGCGACGTCGTCGAGATCTTGGCCGGTGACGACGTCGCGCGGCATCGAGACCGCCGGGTCGCCGTTGCTCGGGCGCGGGAACCCGACCTGGGCCTTGACGATCCCTTCGATCGTGTCGCCCCCCTCGCCGGCCGCGCGGGCGGCGGCGAAGGCGTCGTCGAGGTTGGGGCCGACCTGGGCCGTCGTCCCCGCCTGGGCGAGGGTGTGGCAGACGCCGCATTTCTGCACGAAGAGGGTGCGCCCGCGGGCGATGTCGGCGGTCGTCGTCCCGCAGCCGGAGGCGGCGATGACGAGCGCGGCCAGGGCGGCGAGGGCGAGCAGCGGGCGGATGAGTTGCGAGGGGCTTTGCATACGGCTGGCGGCGCGCCGGAGTCTATATGTCAGGGCCGCGCGAAAGCGTCCTGTGGGCACCCCGGCGTGGCCGTGAATACACGTGTGGCATTCGGGTACTCTTGCGTCGATTCGCACTAAGTCGGAAACCGCTCGAAAGGGAGGTCCAGATGCAGGTCAGGGACGGGATGTCGGAGGTGACGTCGACCGTGGGCCCCTCGCACACGCTGCGCGAGGCGGCGGCGATGATGGTCGAGAAGGGGACCGGCGCGGCGCTGGTCAGCGATGCCGAGTCGCCGACGCCGGGCATCGTCACCGAGCGCGACCTGCTGATCTCGGTCGGCGGCGGCGAGGACCCCGACGTCGAGTTGGTCGCCGACCACATGAGCGAGGGCGTGATCGCCGCCGCCCCGGACTGGAGCCTCGAGCGCGCCGCCGCCGAGATGTCGCGCCGCGGCGTCCGCCACCTGGTCGTCTTCGAGCAGGGCGAGCTGGTCGGGATCCTCTCGATGCGCGACATCGTCCGCGTCTGGACCAGTGAGGGGGCGACCTCGGGGATGACGCCGGGCTGAGGCGCCGGGCTTAGGGCTTCGGCGGCGCCGAGATCGTCTCGACCGGAAGCGCGGCGGCGGGGACCCGCTGCTTGCGCGGCAGGCGGAAGTAGTCGCGGATCGCGCCGCGGACGAGGCCGCGGAAGGCGCCGAGCAGGATCGCGGCGCCGGCGACGGCGTAGACGATCGGCGGGAAGATCAGGCCGGCGGCGTAGATGCCGCCGATCAGGCCGACGAGGCCGAGGGCGAAGAGGGCGGGAGCCCAGGAGGGGCGCGGCGTGTAGACGGTCTCGCCGGGCTCGGGGATGTGTCGGCGCTCGCTCACCGGCTACTGGGCGATGTAGAGGAAGGCGGCGACGAAGGCGAGGGCGAAGATCGCGGCGGCGAAGCCAGCGGCGACCAGGCCTCCGACCATGTTCTTGCGTGCGGTCTCGCGGTCCACGGGCGGATTTCTATCAGGCGCCGAACTCAGACATGGGCGTCGATCGCCATCGCCGCGAACAGCAGCGCCAGGTAGGCGAGCGAGAAGAGGTAGGTGCGCAGCGCCCAGCGGCGGTCGGCGCTGCGCAGCAGCTTCGTCGCACAGAAGATGAAGCCGGCGCCGAGCAGCATCGAGGGCACCAGGTAGGCGACGCCGAGCCCACCGGCGCAGAAGGGCAGCTGGGTGACCGCGTAGAGCAGCACCGTGTAGAGGAGGATCTGGCGCCGCGTCTCGTCCTCGCCGCGGACCACCGGCAGCATCGGGATCCCGGCCTTGGCGTACTCGTCCTTCATCAGCAGCGAGAGCGCCCAGAAGTGGGGTGGGGTCCAGAAGAAGACGATCGCGAAGAGGTAGAAGGCCATGCCGTCGAGGCCGCCCGTCACCGCCGCCCAGGCGACCAGCGGCGGCACCGCGCCAGCGGCGCCGCCGATGACGATGTTCTGCGGCGTCGTGCGCTTGAGCCAGAGCGTGTAGACGAAGACGTAGCCGAGCAGGCCGGAGAGCGAGAGCGCCGCCGCCAGCGGGTTCACGGTCAGCGCCAGCAGCAGGAAGGAGGAGCAGCCGAGCAGCGTCCCGAAGGCGATCGCGGCGCCCTGGGAGACGCGCCCCGAGGCGACCGGGCGGTCGGCGGTGCGCTCCATCAGCTGGTCGATGTCGAGGTCGACGGCGTGGTTGATCGCGCCAGCGCCGCCGGCCGAGAGGGCGCCGCCGAGGCAGGTGAGGAAGATCAGGCCGAGCGAGGGGTCGCCGGCCACGTACATAGTCGTCACCGTCGTGAACAGCAGCAGCGACTGCACCTTCGGCTTGGTCAGCGTCAGGTAGTCGCGAAGGACCGTGATCGCGGCGGAGCGGGGGAGGGCCACGGCGGCCGTCGAGGGGGGCGCGCTCTGCGCGCCGGCGCCGGCTTGCATGCCGGTCAGGCTACCGGCTGCTGCTCGCGGGCCGGCTGCTCGGCGCGGCCGGTGCGGTGGGCGATCGCGGCGCGGATGTCGCGCATCGGCCGGGCGCTGCGGACATCCGGCAGGACGTCGAAGTTGTGCGGCTCCGGCGGCGAGAGCGTGAACCACTCGAGCGAGTCGCCGCCCCAGGGGTCGTGGCCGGCCTCGGGGCCGCCGTTGCGGCTGAGGATCGCGTTGACGATCGTCAGCACGATCCCGAGCGCCAGCACGAAGCTGCCGATCGTGGCGATCAGGTTGTAGGTGTCGAGGCCGGTGTGCTCGTAGTACTTGTAGGCGTCGATCGTCTGACCCTGGATGATCCCGGCCATGAACAGCGGCACGAAGGCGACGAGGATGCCGACCGCCATCGTCCAGAAGGAGATCCGGGCGAGGCTCTCGCCCATCGTCCGCCCGGTCATCTTCGGGAACCAGTAGTGGAGGGCGGCGAAGCCGCCGAAGACGGCGCCGCCGACCAGCGCGAAGTGGGTCGCCGCGGTCGAGTCGGTCGTGTTCTTCACCTCCCACGCGAGGCCGACCATCGACTGCCCGATCTCGGCGGCGAGGCCGATCGAGATCGCCGAGATCGCGCCGAGCGCGAACAGCAGCGGTGCCCGCATTCGCAGGGCGCCGCCGACCATGGTCGCGATCAGGTTGAAGACGACGAGGCCGAAGGGCACGATCAGCGCCAGCGACATCAGCATCGCGAAGTACATCCAGCCGATCCCGATCGGCGCGGTCAGCATGTTCTGCATCCAGGCCAGGGTGCCGATCACCGCGATCGCCGCCAGCGAGCCCATCACGGCGGCGCGGTTGAAGAGCGGTTTGGCGGCGAAGGTGGAGACGATTTCGGCGATTGCGCCGAAGGCGAAGATCAGGATCAGCATGTAGGAGCCGGTGAAGAAGATCCAGCTCAGGTGCTGCCAGAGCAGCGGCGCGCCGCCGGAGCCGTCGGCGAAGAAGATGCCTTCGTAGTTGCGGTCGATCATCAGCATCGTCAGCGCCGCCAGCAGGACCGGGCCGATCGTCAGCAGCAGCCAGCAGCCGACCGTCGCCGCCCAGGAGAAGACCGGGACGCGGCGCCAGGCCATCCCCGGCGCCCGCATGTTGCGCAGCGTCGTCAGCAGGTCGATCGCGAGGAAGACGAAGCCGAGCGTCGCCAGCCCGGTCGCGGTGGCCCAGGCGTCGACGCCGTTGTTGGAGAGGAAGGCGAGCTCGCTGAGCGGCGCCAGCGGGTTGACGCCAGCCTCCGACGGGGTGAACATGAAGCTGGCGTAGAGGACTGCGGCGCCGGTCGCCCACAGCGCCACGCCGATCTGGCCGAGGCGGGGCAGGGCGGTGCCGCGGGCGCCGATCTGCAGCGGCGCCAGGTAGTAGAAGAAGCCCAGCGCCAGCGGCAGCGCGAAGAAGAAGACGGCGGTGGCGCCGTAGGTCGAGAGGATGCGGTTGAAGCCGACCGGCGAGAGGAAGGAGTTTTCCGGGATCGCCAGCTGCAGCCGCATCAGCAGCAGCTCGACCACTGCGAGGAAGACGAAGCCGAGCGAGCCGCAGATCAGGATCCGGCCGACGTCCTTGTGATCGGCGCTGGTCAGCAGCTCGATCCAGCGCGGGCGCTTCCTGCCGGGGAAGCCGTCGACTACGAGCTCTGGGTGCGGGCTCTCGCTCATGGCACTTCTCCGTTTTCGATCAGGCCGACGACCCGTTTCTGCGCCGCTTCGATGTCGCTCTGCTGGGTTTCGACGAATTCTTCGTAGGCCTGCGGCGAGACCACGTCGACCTCGGTCCGCATCGCCGCGTAGGCCTGGCCGGAGAGGGTCGCGGCCTGGCCGTAGTAGGTGCCTTCTTCGTCGGCGCGGAAGACGACGTCGTTGACCTTGCCCGGGACCGCGTCGCGCTTGCCGGTCAGGTCGGGCACGTTCCAGGTGTGGACGACGTCGGTCGAGACCAGTTCGAGCTCGACCGCGGTGTCGACCGGGACCACCAGCTTGTAGTAGGAGAAGGCGCCGTTGGGGTAGGCGAAGCGCCACAGCCACTGCTGGCCGGTGGTCTTGATCTTCAGCGGCGCCGTCTTCGCGGCGGCGAGGCCGGCGGGGCCGGTGGCCGGCGTTTCGCGGGCGTCGTTGGTGAAGACGATGCTGACGACGAAGATCGCGGCGGCGAAGGCGGTGAGGACGGCGCCAACCCGGAACTGGACCCGGCGGCCGCCGCTGACCTGGGCCGGCTCGCCGCCGCCGCGCTGGGCGCGGAATTTGCGCACGGCGTAGAGGAGGCCGAGGTTGATCGCGACGATCACTATCGCCGCGACGGCGAGGCCGATCCAAAGCAGAGTGTCGATCTGGTCAGTGCCAGGGGAGTGCGGCGCCAAAGCGCGGCCATTCTAATCACGTGGGAGACGGACCACGCGGCCCGGGTCGGTTCTCCTCAGGCGCCGCGCCGGCCGCTCCCATCGCCCCGGGGCCTACCTATACTCGCCGCCCTGATGAAGGGGAGCTCTCGGCCATCACCCGCGCTGCGACTGGCGGTACGGGTGGCAGCGGCGGGCGCGATCGGCGCTGCCGTTGCGGTGCCGCTGCTGCGGAGGCGGCTGCGGATCCCCGCCCCGGTCGCGATCGTCGCCTGCGCCGCTGGCCCGCTGGCGCTGGCCGTCCTGCAGCCGCGCTCGAAGAAGCGCGACGTCGCCCTCTTCGCCCTGCAGATGTGGGCCTTCACGGTGGTCCACGAGATGCCCTACGACGATCCCGAGCGCCTCCGCGCCCGCCTGCGCAGCCGCTACCCGGTCGAGCTCGACCGCCGGCTCGGCGGCGGCAAGCTCCCCAATGTCCGCCTCCAGCGGGCCCTGGCGAAGCTGCCCGGGGTCGGTGCGGTCGACCGCTTTTTGGCCTGGACCCACTGGCTCTGGTTCATCGAGCCCTACCTCGCCCTGGCGCTGATCCTGGTTCGCGACAACGAGCGCTTCCCGCGGGCGGCGCGGCAGATGGCCGCCGTCTTCGACCTCGGCTGCGCCGTCTACTTCGTGCTGCCGACGGCACCCCCCTGGTGGGCCGCCGAGAACGGCGTCACCGACGGCGAAGAGGTGCGGCGGGTGATGGTCGAGGTCGGCGAGAAGACCTGGCGCTCGGCCTGGCCGGCGATGTACGAGACGCTCGGCGGCAACCCCTGGGCGGCGATGCCCTCGCTGCACTTCGCGACCTCGGTCACGGCGGCGCTGGCGCTGGCCGAAACCGGCCGGGTCGAGGGCACGCTGGGCTGGGGCTACGCGCTGACGCTCGGCTTCGGCCTCGTCTACCTGGGTGAGCACTACGTCACCGACCTCGCCGCCGGGGCACTGCTCGTCTACGCCGTCCGCCGCGGCGAGAAGCTCGCCGAGCCGGCCGTGCTGGCTGTCAACAAAGCCCTGCAGAGACTGGAGAAAGTCGCGAGCGGGTAGCGTCCCGGTGGTGTCTGATGAGGATTCGGCGAACGGCGGTGGCAACGTCGAGCTGCCGCTCTTCACCACCCGGCGGCTGGTGCAGACGGTCCTGGTCGTCCTGCTGCTGCTGGGCTGCATCTACTTCCTCTTCCCGAAGCTGGTCGGCCTTGGCGACGCGCTGAGCAGGCTCGACGACGCCGACCCGGTCTGGATCGGCGTCGCGATCGGCTTCAACGTCGTTGCCTTCGGCACCTACATCGCCCTCTTCAAGGCGGTGGTCGGCGGCGAGGCGCTGCGCCTGCGCTGGAGCGAGACCTACGAGATCAACATGGCCGGGGTGGCGGCGACGCTGCTGTTCTCGGCCGGTGGCGCCGGCGGCATCGCGATCACCTACTGGGCGCTGCGCAAGGCCGGGATGCGCCGCCGCGACGTCGCCCGGCGGATGGTCGCCTTCGTCAGCCTCCACTACATCTTCTACCCGTTGGCGCTGATCCTCTTCGGCATCCTGCTGCGGACCGGGGTGCTCAACGGCAACCACTCGGTCGAGCTGACGATCGTGCCGGCCGCGGTCGCCGGCCTGCTGCTGGTCTTCGGCATCCTCGTCGCCCTGATCCCCGGCGACTTGGCGCGGCGGCTGGAGCCGCTGGCGCACGGCGAGCGCGCCCGCTCCTTCCTCCACAGTGCCGCCAAAGTGCCGGAAACGCTGGCCGAGGGGTTCCGCTTCGCGCTCGGCCTCTTCGCCCATCCCTCGCGCGGCGGCCTCGCCGTGCTCGGCGCCGCCGGCTTCTGGGCTGCCAGCATCGGCGTCCTCTGGGCCTCCTTCCACGCCTTCGGCGTCCACGTGCCGCTGGCGGTCGTCGTCCAGGGCTTCTTCCTCGGCATGGTCGCCAACCTCTTTCCCCTCGCCCCGGCCGGGGTCGGCGCCGTCGACGCCGGCATGATCGGCGCCTTCGTCCTCTTCGGCATCCCCGAGCAGACGGTCTTCCCGGCGATCCTCGTCTTCCGCCTGGTTGCCTTCTGGATGCCGATCCCGCCCGGCATATTCGCCTTCTTCCAGCTGCGCAAAACGGTCCAGCGCTGGGAGACGGAGGGGCGGCCGATCGAACGCGGCGGCAGTGCCAAATCCGACTTCGAGCCGGCGATGGAGCCGGTCGCAAGCGACCCCTTCGAGCGCTACTATAAAAAGTAAAGTAATAGACTCCAGGCGGCGAAAAATGGCTGATTCGAAGAAAATCGAGAATGTGATCATCATCGGCGGCGGGCCCGCCGGTTACACGGCGGCGCTCTACACGGCCCGCGCCAACCTTGAGCCGCTGGTCTTCGAGGGGTTCCAGTGGGGCGGCCAGCTGCAGAACACGACCGACGTCGAGAACTACCCCGGCTACCCCGAGGGGATCATGGGGCCGGAGATGATGGGCCAGTTCCGGGCCCAGGCCGAGCGCTTCGGCACCCGCTTCGTCACCGACGACGTCGACCGGGTCGAGCTCTCCGACGGCGGCGTCCAGAAGGTCTTCCTCGGCGACGAGGAGCACCGGGCCAAGACCGTGATCCTGGCGATGGGGGCGGAGCCGAAACGGCTCGGCATCCCCGGCGAGATGGAGCTCGGCGGCCGCGGCGTCTCCACCTGCGGCGTCTGCGACGGCGCCTTCTTCAAGGGCCACCGGGTGATCGTGATCGGCGGCGGCGACTCGGCGATGGAGGACTCGATCTTCATCTCCAAGTACGCCGAGCAGCTGACCGTGGTCAACCGCCGCGACCAGTTCCGCGCCTCCCAGATCATGCTCGACCGCGCCCGCGAGAAGGACAACATCGACTTCAAGACCCCCTTCGTGCCGGAGGAGTTCGTCGCCGGCGAGGACGGCAAGCTGGAGAAGATCCGCCTCCACGACGCCGAGACCGGCGAGCGGGAGGAGATCGAGGCTACCGGCGCCTTCGTCGCGATCGGCCACATCCCGCGCTCGGAGGTTGTCAAGGACCAGGTCGGCGTCGACGAGGACGGCTACATCGTCACCGAGCCGGGCTCGACCCGGACCAACCTCGGCGGCGTCTTCGCCGTCGGCGACGTCGTCGACCACACCTACCGCCAGGCGGTCACCGCCGCCGGCACCGGCTGCATGGGCGCCCTCGACGCCGAGCGCTATCTGCGCGACAGTCCGCCCCCGGTCGAGGCCCACTGGTTCCCCGGCGGCGAGCCGGCCGAGATCGCCACCGGCTCCTAGGACCGCCTCAACTCGCCCTTAGTACTTTCGTCCAGTATCGTCGGGCGCGTGGCTGAGGAGTGCACCCACCTCGACGCGGTCCAGTACCTCGATCTGCCGGCGGAGGTCGAGGGCTGCGAGGAGTGCCTGGCGGCGGGAATGCGCTGGGTCCACCTGCGGATGTGCCAGACCTGCGGTCACATCGGCTGCTGCGACAACTCGGTCGGCAAACACGCAACGGCGCACCACCAGGCGACCGGGCACCCGATCATCCGCTCGGCCGAGCCGGGTGAGGACTGGAGCTGGTGCTACCCCGACGAACTGATGTTCCGCCTCGCCGGCGGTCCCTGAGCGCCCTCTAGCTCAGATAGCCGCAGTCCCGCGCCGCCTGCGTCAGCTCCTCGCGGAACCTGGGGTGGGCGACGTCGATCAGGCGGCGGGTTCGGTCGGCGATCGAGCTGCCGCGCAGCTCGGCTACCCCGTACTCGGTGACGACGCGGTCGACGATGTTCTTGAAGGTGGTGACGGCGGCGCCGGGGTGCAGGCGGGGGACGATCCGCGAGGTCTCGCCGTCGCCGGTGGTCGAGTGCAGGACGATGAACGCCTGGCCGCCCTCGGAGAGGACGGCGCCGCGGGCGAAGTCGGGCTGGCCACCGGAGGAGGACCAGTAGTCGCTGCCGAGGCTCTCGGAGGCGCACTGGCCGAGGAAGTCGACCTCGATCGTCGCGTTGATCGCGGTGAAGTGCGGCTCGGCGGAGACCAGCGTCGGGTTGTTGGTTTCGTCGACCGGCCAGAACTCGACCCCCGGGTTGTCGGCGACGAAGTCGTAGAGGCGCCTGGTCCCGACCGCGGAGGTGGTGATCAGCTTGTTGCGGTGGGTGCGCTTGCGAGTGCCGGTCACCGCTCCCTGCTCGACCAGGTCGACGAAGCCCTCGGAGAGCAGCTCGGTGTGGACGCCGAGGTCGCGGTGGTCGGCGAGCAGGCGCAGGACCTGGTCCGGCACGGCGCCGATCCCGGCCTGGATCGTGGCGCCGTCGGGGATCCGCTCGGCGACCAGCTCGGCGATCCGGCGGTCGGCGTCGCGGGCCGGGCGCGGCGGCAGCTCGACCAGCGGGTAGTCGGCCTCGCACCAGCCGAGGACCTGGCTGACGTGGATCTGGTTCTCGCCGAAGGTGCGCGGCATCCGCGCGTTGACCTCGACGAAGAACGGCATCTCGCCCACCATCGCCGCCACGTACTCGGCGTGGCAGCCGAGCGAGAAGTAGCCGTGGGCGTCCGGCGGCGAGACCGCGGCGACGACCAGCGGCTCGCGCACGGTGCGCCGCATCAGCGCCGGCACCTCGCTGAAGTTGTTCGGCACCAGGTCGCAGTCGCCGCGGTGGAAGGCCGCCTTGTCGTGGGGGGAGAGGAACCAGGAAACGTGGCGCAGGCCCTTCACCTCGCCCTCGATGTAGGGGCGGTTGCGCAGCGGCAGCATCTGGTGCAGCCGCACCTCCTCGAGCCGGCCGGCGCCCGCTTCGAGCGCGTCGATCACCGTCTTCGGCTCGCCGTTGCCGAGGCCGACGATGACGTCGCCGCCGACGGCGACGTGGGCGAGGACCTCCTCGGCGGGGCGGCGCTTGGCCGCGAGCGCGGCGGCGATCGCGCTCACCGGCCCGATTCCTGCGGTGCGACGGCGGCGAGCTCCTCGCCGCGCTCGGCCGCCCGCAGCAGCAGCGGCGCCGGCCCGTAGGCGCCGCCGCTCTCGGCCCCCAGCCGCTCCAGGATCGCCAGCGCCCGCTCGGCACCGATCAGCCCGGCCAGCTCCAGCGACCCCAGTGGCCAGTTCAACCCCAGCCTGGTCGCCGTGTCCATGTCGCCGGGGGACGCGATGCCCTCCTCGAGCGCGAAGGCCGCCTCGTTGGCGATCTGGGAGAAGAGCCGCAGCAGGATCTCCTCCGCGGCCGGATCGATTGCCGCCAGCTCCGCCGAGTCCAGCATCGGCCCGGCCGGCGGGGCAGACCCCGGCTCCCCCGGTCCGCTGCGCGTTTTGCCCGCTATGCGGTCATAAGGCGCAGTGGAATGTGGCTTGCCGGCCTCGTCGTACTCGTAGAAGCCTCGGCCGCTCTTGCGGCCGAGGCGGCCTTCCCCGACCATCCGTTCCTGGATCGGACTCGGGCGCCAGCGCTCGGGCTCGCCGCCTTGGGCGAAGAAGGAGCGGGCGATCGCGAGGTTGACGTCGAGGCCGATCAGGTCGATCAGCTCGAACGGGCCCATGCGGAAGCCGCCGCCGAGCCTGTAGGCGCGGTCGATCGCTTCCGGCTCGGCGACGCCGTCGGCGAGCATTCGCAGCGCCTCCAGGTTGAACGGCCGGGCGAGCCGGTTGGCGACGAAGCCGGGCGTGTCGCGGGCGCGGATCGGGGTCCGTCCCATCCGCTCGGCGACCGCGGTGGTCGCGGCGAGCGCCGCCTCGGAGGATTCCGCGGCGGCGACCACCTCGACCAGCTTCATCAGCGCCGGCGGATTGAAGAAGTGCATACCGACGACGCGCTCGGGGCCAGGGACGCCGGCTGCGATATCGGACACCCGCAGGGAGGAGGTGTTGGTGGCGAGCACGGTCTCGGAGTCGCAGGCCGCGGCCGCCGCCGTGAACAGCTGCCGCTTCAGCTCGACCTCCTCGGGCGCAGCCTCGATCAGCAGCTCACAGCCGGCCAGCTCCTCCAGCTCGGCGACGGCGCTGACCCGGGCGGCCGCCGCCTCGGCCTCGGCCTCGCTCCAGCGGCCGCGGGCGGCGCCCTTGCGCAGGGCCTCGCCGAGCTGGGCCGCGCCCCGTTCGGCGGCGGCGGGGAAGGCGTCGTAGAGCCGCGTCTCGTAGCCGCCCAGCGCCGCCACCTGGGCGATGCCGGCGCCCATCGTGCCGGCGCCAAGCACGCCGATGCGCGCGACCGTCACCGGCCCTTGAAGTCCGGCTCGCGCTTGTCGAGGAAGGCGCGCATGCCCTCGACCCGGTCCTCGGTCGCCATCGCCAGCTCGAACATCCGCCGCTCCGCCTCGAGGCCGGCGGCGAGCGCGGTCTCCTCGGCGGCGAGCACCGCCTGCTTGGCGAGCCGGGCGGCGATCGGCGGGCGCGCGGCGACCTCGCGGGCCAGCTCCAGCGCCACGGTCAGCCAGCCACCCTCGCCGGCGACGACGTTGACCAGGCCCCACTGGTGCGCGGTGCGGGCGTCGAAGCGGCGGCCGGTGAGGACCAGCTCCATCGCTCGCTGCTTGCCCAGCACCCGCGCCAGGCGCTGGGTGCCACCGCCGCCGGGGATGATCCCGAGTCGGATCTCGGGCTGGCCGAACTGGGCGCCCGCGTCGGCGACGATCATGTCGCAGGCCAGCGCCAGCTCGCAGCCGCCGCCGAGGGCGTAGCCGCTGACCGCGGCGATCAGCGGCGTCTTCACCCCGGCCAGCCGCCGCCAGAAGCTGCCCGACGGGTGGTAGAGCGCCTGCGGCAGGGTGCGCTCGGCCATCGCCTTGATGTCGGCGCCGGCGGCGAAGACCTGCTCGGAGCCGGCGATCACCAGGCAGCGCACCGCGGGCTCGGCGTCGAGCCGCTCGAGCTCGGCGATCAGCCGCTCCATCAGCTCCGGCGAGAGCGCGTTGCGCGCCTCCGGCCGGTTCAGGCGCAGCAGGGCGACGTGGCCGTCGACGGAGGTCTCGACCAGCTCACTCATTTCGCCCCCCGATCAAGCATTCGCCTCGTTCATTTCACGAAGAATCAGATCGTGACGTTCATTCGCTCGGCTCATAGGGGGGTCATCGCGTTGATCCCCGTCGCGGCGCGGCCGATGATCAGCTTCTGGATCTGCGAGGTGCCCTCGTAGAGGGTGGTGACGCGGGCGTCGCGCAGGTAGCGCTCGACCGGGTAGTCATCGACGTAGCCGGAGCCGCCGTGGACCTGGATCGCCAGGTTGGCGCACTCGACCGCCGACTCGGTCGCGTAGAGCTTCGCCACCGAGGTCTCCATCGTGTTCGGTTTCTTTTCGTCCTTGAGGACGCCGGCGCGGTAGACCAGCATCCGGCTGGCGTCGCGCTTGAGGATCATGTCGGCGATCATCTCCTGCACCAGCTGGAAGCGGGCGAGCGGCACGCCGAACTGTTTGCGCTCCTTGGCGTAGGCGACCGAGGCCTCGACGCAGCCGTCGCAGATGCCGACGCAGCCGGCGGCGACGCTGTAGCGGCCGTTGTCGAGGGCGCTCATCGCGACCTTGAAGCCGTCGCCGATCTCCCCCAGCATCGCGTCCTCGCCGACCTCGACCGAGTCGAGCGAGATCTCGCCGGTGTCGGAGGAGCGCAGCCCGAGCTTGCCGTGGATCTCCTGGGTGGTGAAGCCCTCGCTCGCGGTCGGGACCAGGAAGCAGGCGAGGCCCTTGTGCTTCTTCGCCGGGTCGGTCTGGGCGAAGATCAGCGCCACCTCCGAGAAGTTGGCGAGGCTGATCCACATCTTCTGGCCGCTGATCGACCAGCCGGAGTCGGTCCTGGTCGCGCGGGTGCGCAGGTTGGCGGCGTCGGAGCCGGTGTCGGGCTCGGTCAGGCCGAAGCAGCCGAGCGCCTCGCCCGAGCAGAGCCGCGGCAGCCACTTCTGCTTCTGCTCCTCCGTGCCCCAGCGCTCGATCGAGCCGGCGACCAGCGAGGTCTGGACCGAGACCACGGTGCGAGCCGAGGAGTCGGCGCGGCCGACCTGCTCGACGATCAGGCCGTAGCCGACGTAGTCGAGGCCGCGGCCGCCGTAGGCCTCGGCGACCGGGGCGCCGAGGTAACCGACCTCGCCGAGCTTGCTCGCCAACTCGCGGTCGAAGCGCCCGGCGCGGTCGTTCTCCTTGACCCGCGGCGCGATCTCCCGGTCGGCGAATTCGCGCGCCGTTTCGGAGATCAGCCTCTGCTCGTCGCTCAACTGGAAGTCCATCTATCCTGTCCCTTCGTCGTGTTCAGAGCTCTCGCAGCTCTCGTCCCAAGGTCTCGGCGAAGGCCCGCTGGGCCTCTTCGGTGCGGGGGCCCGGCGCGGCCGGAAGCGGCGCGCCGTCGATCGCCGCGACCGCCTGCACCTCGCGCGTGGTCGAGGCGAGGAAGGCCTCGCCGGTGGCGCGCAGGTCGTCGACCTGCCAGGTCCCCTCCTCGACCTCGAGCGCCTTGACCAGGCGGTCGCGGGTGATCGACTCCAGCACGCCGTCGCTGAGCGCGGGGGTGCGCAGCTGGCCGCCCGCGGCGACCCAGAAGATCGCCGAGGTCGGCGGCTCCAGCACCGTGCCCTCCGGCCGTACCAGCACCGCCTCGTCGGCGCCGCGCGCCTTCGCCAAGCGGGTCGCCTCCATGTTGGCGGCGTAGGAGAGCGACTTGACCCCATTGAGGATCACCGTCGGGCTGTAGGTGACGGTGGCCAGGCTCAGCGTCGCGCCGTGGGCCGGGATCGGCTCGGTGGCGGCGATGCGGCGGCCGCCGCGGGTGACGATCAGCCGCAGCTGGCCGTCGAGCGGGCCGGCCTGCGCCAGCAGCGCCCCGATCTCGGCCTCCAGCGCGGCGCGGTCGAACTCGAGCTCGATCGCCGCCGCCGAGCGGCCGAGCCGGTCGAGGTGGTCGCCGAGCGCGAACGGGCGCCCCCGGTAGAGGCGGATCACCTCGAAGGCGCCGTCGCCCCGGTAGAGGCCGTCGTCCTTCATCGGCACCACCGCGGCCGCCGTCGGCGTCACCTTGCCGTCGACGCTGGCCAGCTCTGTGAAGCCCGAGGTCACCGTCGGCGAGGCTACCTGAGACACCGATCCGCGCGAGTGCTTCGGCTAGCCGCGCCGGGTGTGGACGGCGCAGGAGCCCCTGTTCCCGGCGGCGAGCCGGCAGCGGCGGTTGACCCAGCTGACCCGGTAGCGGCTGGCCCAGACCGCGGCGCCGCGCTGGGCCGCGTAGTAGACGGTGATGCTGGCCCCGTAGAGGTTTGGGCCCGCCGACCAGGCGAGGGTGCATTTGACGCTCGCCGGGGTGACGTTCCCACAGTGGCCTTTGATACTGCGGGTGCGCGTGAATCGGGCGCCCAGCGCAGCCGCCAACGTCTCCGAGACGAAGCCCCTGGCGGTTTCCCTGGACATCGGTGGAAGTTCCTGTTTCGCCCTGCTCAGGTCGGGAGGCGGCGCGCCGGCTTCGATCGTGGCGATCCATGCGGAGGCCCAGGCGGCGAGACGGTCGGTGCGGGTGTAGATGTCGGGGACCTTCGTGCTGCAGTTCGGCCCGCCGGTGCTGACGGTGCCGATCTCCACCGGCGTGCCGTCGGCGCGGTGGGCGATCACCGGTCCGCCGCTGTCGCCGAAGCAGCCCCCGGTCGCGTAGGCGGGTGGATTCGCCGTGCACATCTCGAAGGCCGTCGAGTAGGAGGAGAAGTACGGCCGGGTCTTCCGCTTGCAGGACGCTGGCGGCTGCACCACGGCGGAGGTCGTCTGCAGTACGCGCGGCGGCGCCGAGGCGCCCGGGCGGGTCAGCCCCCAACCGGCCAGCAGCACCGGCGCCCCGCCTTCGTAGAGCGCCGCGTCGGCGGCGCTCGGAAGCGAGATCGGCGCCGCCGGGCTGGGGGTCCGGAGGACGAGGATGCCGGCGTCGCCGCGCAGGAGGCCGGGGTCGAATTCCGGGAAGACGTAGCTGCTCGAGACCCGGAAGACGTTGGCGGCGGTGGCCTGGTGCGGATTCGCGGTCCCGGTCACCACCGCGTACTCCGCCGTGGGCGTCAGGCCGCCGGCGTCGAGATCCTCGACGCAGTGCGCCGCGGTCAGGATCACCCGCGGGGCGATCACGGTTCCGGTGCAGGCGAAGCTTTCGCTGGCGCTGCGCTGCGCGTAGATGAAGGCAAGCGACGGGAAGGCGTCGATCGAGGCCCCTTCGCCGCCGATGATCGATGCCTGCGCCCCGCCGTCGGCCGCCGCGGTGGTGGGGGCAAGCGCCAGGACCGCGATCCCGCAGAGGATCGCCGCTAGCGCCGAGCACCGGTTTCGAGAGCCTCCCCGTCGTCCCATCGCCCTGGAGGCTAGTGGTTTGGCTGAACGTTCAGGGGGGCTAGACGGCTTCGAAGACCGTCGCCAGGCCCTGGCCGACGCCGACGCAGAGGGTGACGAGGCCGTATTTGCCGTTGCGGCGGCGCAGCTCGCGGACGAGGGTGTTGGCGAGGCGGGCACCGGAGCAGCCGAGCGGGTGGCCGAGGGCGATTGCGCCGCCGTTGACGTTGAGCCGCTCCTCCTCGATGCCGAGCTCGCGGGCGCTGGCGAGGACCTGCGAGGCGAAGGCCTCGTTCAGCTCGATCAGGTCGATCTGCTCCAGAGAGAGGCCGGCGGCGGCGAGCGCCTTCGGCACCGCGGCGACCGGGCCGACGCCCATGTAGGCGGGGTCGACGCCGGCGACGCCGGTGGCGACGACCCGGGCCAGCGGCGCGGCACCGAGCTCCTCGGCGCCGCGCTCGGAGGCGATCAGCAGGCAGCCGGCGCCGTCGTTGAGGGTCGAGGCGTTGCCGGCGGTGACGCTGCCGCCCGCGCGGAAGACCGGCCGCAGCTTGGCGAGGCCCTCCGCCGAGGCGTCGAGCCGCGGCCCCTCGTCGGCCTCGACCAGGGCCGTCTCGCGCCCCCGCGGCGCCTCGATCGGAGCGATCTCCTCGGCCAGCCTGCCGGCGGCCCCCGCGGTGACGGCGCGCTGGTGGCTGCGCAGGGCGTAGGCGTCCTGGTCCTCGCGGCTGACGCCGTAGCGCTCGGCGACGTTCTCCGCCGTCTCGCCCATCGACTCGGTCGAGACGCCGAGCCCGGCCATCCGCGGGTTGATCATCCGCCAGCCGAGGGTCGTGTCGTGCATCGTCCGCTCGCCCCGCGGCAGCGCCCGCTCGGGCTTCTCGACCACCCATGGCGCCCGGCTCATCGACTCGACCCCGCCGGCCAGGTAGAAGTCGCCCTCGCCCAGCTTCACCGCCCGGGCGGCGGCGTTGATCGCCTCCAGGCCGGAGGCGCAGAGGCGGTTGACGGTGGCGCCGGGGACGCTGTGGGGGAGGCCGGCGAGCAGCGCCGCCATCCGGGCGACGTCGCGGTTGTCCTCACCGGACTGGTTGGCGGCGCCGAGGTAGACGTCGGCGATCCGCTCCGGGTCGACGCCGCTGCGCTGCACCGTGGCGGCGATCGTGTGGGCGGCGAGGTCGTCGGGGCGGACGCCGGCGAGGGCGCCGCGGTAGGCCCCGATCGGGGTGCGCACGGCGTCGATCACGTATGCGTTGGGCATCGCCCTGAACCGTATCCTTGTCGGGTGCTGTTCATTCTGGGGACCCTGGCGGTGATCGCTTTCATGGTCGGCGTGCTGTTGCTCGTCGGCCACTTCTACCCGGGTTCCTCGGCCGACCTGGTCGACTGGAAGCCGACCCGCTCGCCCGAGCTCGAGGTCCAGAACGAGATCGACGACGTCCGCCAGATGATGGAAGCGCAGAACGAGATGCGCCGCCGCCGCGGCGCCCCGGAGATGACCGAGGCCGAGCTGCAGGCGGCCGTTGCCGAGGACGAGCGGTTGCGCCTAAGGGATCGCGGTCCCTTCGAGGCCATCTAGCTCCGGCTCCGGCTCCAGCTGTCGCGCCCGCGCGCCGACCGGCCCGAAGGCGAGCGCCAGCGCCGCGGTGCCCAGCCCCGCGATCAGGGAGAACCACCAGCCCCGCCGCAGCCCCGCCAGCAGGTCGCCGCCGGTGGTGTCGTCGAGCAGCGCGACCAGGGCGGCGACCCCGATCGCGGCGCCGATCTGGCGGGCCATGCCGAAGACGGCGGTGCCGGTGGCGAAGCGCTCCGGCGGCAGCGAGGCGGTCACCGCGGCGGGAAGGGTGCCGAGAACCATCCCGACCCCGGCGCCGCCGAGCATGAACCAGGGCAGGAAGGCGCTCGCGTATTCGGGGCGGCTGCCGACCGAGGCGAGGATCAGGGCGAAGCTGGCGGCGAAGGTGAGGCCGCCCGCGGCCGTGACCGGACGCTGTCCGATCCGGCCGCCGAGCCGGCCGGAGGGAATCGCGAAGACCGCCGCCATCAGCGGCCCGGGCGAAAGCGCGAGGCCGGCCTTCAGCGCCGAGTAGCCCCAGACCTCGGTCAGCAGGAAGACGCCGGAGAGCAGCATCGCCCCGAAGCCGGCGAAGAAGACCGCCGCCGCCAGGTTGCCGAGGGCGAAGGAGCGGACCCGCAGCAGCGGCAGCTCGATCACCGGTGCCGAGTGGCGGGCGGAGCGGTGGACGAAGGCGACGACCAGGACGACGGCGCCAGCGAAGGCTGCCAGTGCCCGCGGGTCGGCCCAGCCCCAGTCTGGGCCCTTGACGATGCCGAGGGTCAGCAGTCCGATCCCCAGCGCCAGCTCGGCGGCGCCGAGCAGGTCGGGACGGCCGTCCTCGGGTTCGCGCACCTCCTCGAGGGCGCGCAGGGCGACGATCGCGGTGACGATTCCGATCGGCACGTTGACGACGAAGATCCAGCGCCAGCTCAGCTGCACCAGGAGGCCGCCGATCGGCGGCCCCAGCGCCGCGGCGACGCCGCCGACGGCGGACCAGATGCCGATCGCCAGCGCCCGCTGCTCGAGCGGGAAGGCGGGCAGGATCAGCCCCAGCGTGGTCGGCAGCATCATCGCCCCGCCAGCCGCCTGGAGGACGCGGGCGCCGACCAGGAACGGGATCGACGGCGCCACCGCGCAGAGGCCGGAGGCGACGGCGAAGAGCAGCAGGCCGGCGATGAAGACGCGCTTGCGCCCGACCCGGTCGGCGATCCGGCCGGCGGGGACGAGCAGCGCCGCGAAGACGATCGCGTAGGCGTTCAGCACCCAGGAGAGGCTCGGCAGCGAGGCGCCGTGGAAGTCCGCCGCCATGTCGGGGAAGGCGATGTTGACGATGAAGAGGTCGAGGCTGGCCATGAAGAGGCCGACCGAGGTGATCAGGAGGACCTTCCAGCGCTGCTCCATGGCTCGCTCCGTTCTACGTCGCTTGCAATTCGCAAGCCACCCTAGCAGGCATGGCTTGTAAAAGAAAAGTCACGAGCTACACTGCCCTCCATGGCAATCAAGGCCTTCGCCGACCTCAACTGCTCCGTCGCCCGGCCGCTCTCCTTCCTCGGCGAGCGCTGGGCGCTGATGGTCCTGCGCGACCTCTTCCTCGGCCGCCGTCGCTTCGACGAGATCCAGGAGTCGCTGGGAGTGGCGAGCAACGTCCTCAGCCAGCGGCTGGCGACCCTGGTCGAGGAGGGAGTCGTCGAGCGCCGCCGCTACAGCGAGCACCCCGAGCGCTTCGAGTACCGGCTGACCGAGAAGGGCCGCGACCTGCAGCCGGTCCTGCTGGCGATGCTGCGCTGGGGCGATCGCTACACCGCCGGTCCCGAGGGGCCGCCGCTGGAGCTGGTGCACGACGGCTGCGGCAAGGCCTTCCAGATGGTCCCGACCTGCTCGGAGTGCGGCGAGGAGCTCGACTGGCGCCACGTCCACGGCCGCCCCGGCCCCGGCGCCAGCGAGGAGCAGCGGCGGAAGTTCCCGCGGCGTCGCTCGCCCGAGCGGAACGCCGCCTAGGCAGCTCTCTTGGCGCGGGCGCTGATCGTCGGCTGCGGCTGCCGCGGGCGGGCGCTGGGCGGCCAGCTGCTGGAGCAGGGCTGGGCGGTGCGGGGGACCAGCCGGCGCGAGGACGGTCTGGCCGCGATCGCCGCCGCCGGGGTCGAGCCGGCGCTGGCCGATCCGGACCGTCCCGGGACCCTGCTGGAGCTGGTCGGCGACGTTGCCGTCGTCATCCACCTGCTGGGCTCGGCGAGCGGGGCGGCGGAGGAGCTGGGCGCGATTCATGGCCCGCGCCTGGAGCGGCTGCTCGAGCACCTGGTCGAAACGCCGGTGCGGGGGTTCGCCTACGAGGCGACGGGGACGGTCCCGGCTCCGCTGCTGGCTGGCGGAGCGGAGATCGCGCGGCGCGCCGCGCGGACCTGGCGGATCCCAATCGCCGTCCTCGGCGCGGGAGATTCCGCCGCCGACGTCGTCTCCAGTTTGGTTGCGCCGACCGGCGAATCGAAAGGAGTAATGTCGGATGGGAATTAAGGCAAATACTTGACGAACTCGAGAGAGGAGTGATTTCGATGGCGCTTCAGCTTGGTGACGTAGCACCCGACTTCGAGGCCGAGACCACCGAGGGCAGGATCAGCTTCCACGACTGGATCGGCGACTCCTGGGCGGTGCTGTTCTCGCATCCGAAAGACTTCACGCCGGTCTGCACGACCGAGCTCGGCTACATGGCGAAGATCCAGCCCGACTTCGAGAGCCGCAACGTCAAGGTCATCGGGCTCTCGGTCGACCCGCTCGACAAACACGAGGCCTGGGCGAGCGACATCGAGGCGACCCAGGGCACGGCCCCGAACTACCCGATCATCAGCGACGCCGACTTCGCGGTCTCCAAGCTCTACGGGATGTTGCCGGCCGACGTCTCCGGCGACCCCGCCGACCGCACCCCGGCCGACAACCAGACCGTGCGCAACGTCTTCGTGATCGGCCCCGACAAGAAAATCAAACTGATCCTCGTCTACCCGATGACCACGGGCCGCAACTTCGACGAGGTGCTGCGGGTGATCGACTCGCTCCAGCTCACCGCCCAGCACAAAGTCGCGACCCCGGCCCAGTGGCAGCAGGGCGACGACGTGATCATCGCCGGCTCGGTCTCCAACGACCAGGCGAAGGAGATCTACCCGGACGGCTGGGAGGAGCCCCGCCCCTACATCCGCATCGTCCCCCAGCCGAGCTAGGCGAGGCGGTCCAGCAGCTCGCCGAGGATCCGCGCGGTCGCTCCCCAGATCAGCTGCCCCTCGACCTCGTAGGTCGGGGTGTGGAAGGGGACGCCGCGGCGGATCAGGCGGCGCATCGCGTAGCCCTCGCGCAGCAGCTCGAGCGAGAAGGTGAGGACGGTCTCGACCTCGGTCGGGTTGGGCTCCAGGCCGAGCTCGCCGGGGTCGGCGACGCGGCCGACGAAGGGGTGGACGCGGTAGCCGGTGACGAAGGTCGAGGCCGGCGGCAGCGCCCCGACCAGCTCGACCGCCGCCGGCTCCAGGGCGATCTCCTCGTGCGCCTCGCGCAGCGCCGTCGCCGCCAGGTCGGCGTCGGCCTCGTCGCGGCGCCCGCCCGGGAAGGAGACCTCGCCGGCGTGGCGGCGCAGGTCGGCGCGGCGCTCGGTGAAGATCAGCCCCGGCGCCTCGGGCCAGCCGTAGAGCGCCAGCAGCACCGCCGCGTCGGTCTCGCCGCGCACCTCGATCGCGGCCGCTTCCTCCGGGGTGAGCAGGCGCTTGGCGAGGTCGTCCGTCGCGTTCATCGCTGGATCATCTCGGCTCGGGTGGCGTGGGGCGCTTTCTTCCCTGACGGGTAGGACTAAAGCGCCCCAGCCCGGGACGGATGCTCGCGCAGCAACGACGGGGCGGCGACGGCGGTGATCAGGACGCAGGCGAGGCCGGCGAGCAGGAAGGCGGTGCGGGGGGAGGTGGCGTCGACGAGGAGGCCGCCGAGGCCCATCGAGACCGCCATCCCGGCGGCGGTCGCGGTCGAGAGCAGCCCGGCGACGCGGCCGAGCAGCCGCCGCGGCACCCGCTGGTGGAGGATCGTTTCGCTGGCGACGATCTCGACCCCGTTGCCGCTGCCGGAGATCAGCGCGGTCACGGCCACGACCGCGACCGCCGGCGCCGCCGCGGTCAGCAGGGTGCCGGTGGAGGTGAGCACGAGGCTGAACAGGTAGAGGCGGGCGGGCGGGATCGCGGTGCCGCCGGCGATCCGCACCGAGGCGGCCAGCATGCCGAGGCCGAAGGCGGCCGAGACCAGACCGTAGGCGGCGGCGCTGCCGCCGAGGGTGTCGCGGACGAGGAAGACGAGGGCGACGTTGTCGACGGCGACGAAGGCGAAGACGAAGAAGATCGTCAGCGCGACGGTGCGGGTCAGCGGGTCCGCCAGCGCGAAGCGCAGACCCGTGCGGGCGGCGGCGAAGATGCCCTCGCGCTCGCCCTCGGGGCGCTCCGGCGGCAGGCTGGGGATGCCGGCGGTCAGGTAGGCGGAGGCGAGAAAGGTGGCGACGTCGAACAGCAGCGCCGGGGTGGCGCCGCCGGCGGCGAAGAGCAGGCCGCCGATCAGCGGCCCGACGGCGACGTAGAGGTTCGAGGCGATGCCGGTGAGCGCGTTCGCGGTCAGCAGCTCCTCCGGGGCGACGAGCTGGGGGACGGCGGCGGTGCGGGCCGGCCCGTAGGCGGTTTGCAGCAGCGCCGTCGCCACGACCAGGCCGATCAGGGCGGCGAACGGCGGCAGCGTCGCGATCGCCGCGAACAGGACCGCCTGGCCGAGGTCGGCCCCGATCAGCAGTCGCCGCAGGTCGACCCGGTCGGCGACGCCGCCGGCCAGCGGCCCCAGCAGCCGCGGCGCGCTCTCGGCGATCAGCAGCGCCGCCACCGCGGTGCCGGTGCCGCGCGTCTGCTGGACGTAGAGGGTGAGCGCGGTGGTCGCGGCGCCGGAGCCGGCGTAGGAGAGGGCGAGTGCCGACCAGAGCGCCCGGAATTGCGGCCGGCGGCGCAGCAGCGCCAGGGCGCCGCTCAAATGATCACTTGGACGGTGCCCCCGTCTACCGACCAGGCGGCGCCGCTGACGTAGGAGGCGCGCTCGGAGCAGAGGAAGACGATCGCGGCGGCGATCTCCTCGGGCTCGGCGAGGCGCCCGATCGGGCGCTTGGCGCCGGCTTCGCGCAGCGCCTCCTCGCGGCTCGCGGCGCCCCCCAGATCGCGTGATTGGTCGAGCAGGCCGCCCGCGTCCATCCACATCTCGGTGGCGGCCGGGCCGGGGCAGACGGCGTTGACGAGGACGCCGGCGCCGGCGTAGCGGTCGGCGAAGAGGCGCGAGAGCGAGAGCTCGGCCGCCTTGGCGACCGAGTACTCGGGCATCGAGGCCGAGGGGCGCTTGCCGGCGGTCGAGCAGACGTTGACGACGCGGCCCCAGCCGCGCTCGACCATCGCCGGGACCGCCGCCCGCATCGCCCGCAGCGGCGCCATCACGTTGAGCTCGTACTGGTCGCGCCAGTCCTGCTCGGGGACGTCGTCGAGGTCGCGCCACCTGGCGGCGCCGGCGTTGTTGACGAGCACGTCGAGGCTGCCGAAGTATTGCTGGGCGACGGCGAGGATCCGCTCGCCGGCATCGGCGTCGGTGACGTCCAGCGCCAGCACCGCCGCCCGCCCGCCGGCCCGGGCGCCGACCGCGGCGGCCTCTTCCTGGACCGCGACCAGGCGCCGCTCGTCGCGGGCGACCAGCAGCACGCTGGCGCCCTCGGCGCAGAGCTGCAGCGCGGTCTCGCGACCGATGCCGCGGCTGGCGCCGGTGACGGCGCAGGCGCGGCCGGCCAGGCCGAGGTCCATCAGAGCGCCTCGAGCCGGTCGGAGACGGTGACCGCGGCGGCGCCGACGAGGACCTTGTGCACGGGGCACTGGCCGGCGATCGTCAGCAGCCGCTGCCGCTGCTCGTCGTCCAGCTCTCCCGGCAGTGCCAGGGTGACCGCGAAGGCGCTCGGCACCGGGCCCTCGTACTCCATGTCCACCGTGACCTCGAGCGGGCCGACGTCCCAGCCCTTGCGCGCTGCGTACATCTCGACCGTGATCGCGGTGCAGCTGGCGAGGCTGGCGGCGAGCAGCTGGGTGGGGCGGGGGCCGCTGTCGCCGCCGCCCGTCGCGGCCGGCTCGTCGACGATCAGCTCGTGGCCGCCGGCGAGGTCGACCTCGTGGGCGAAGCCGTCGAGGCGGCGGGCGACGACCCTCACGGCGTTAGCCCTTGCCGCGGCCCTCGAACAGGGCCGGGTCCTCGACGTCGGCGAAGCGGGCGAGGGCGTAGGCGTAGTCGGAGGCGCGGTTGACGAAGTGGACGACCGTCTCGCTGGCCAGCTCCCCGGCGTCGCCCAGGGCGGAGATATGGCGCTCGGCGCGGCGGATCGTGGTGCGGGCGACGTCGAGCTGGGCCGAGAGCTGGTTGCCGCCCGGGATCACGAACTTCGGCGGCAGCTCGACCATCGCCATGTAGCGGTCGATCCCCCGCTCGAGCTCGGCGACCATCGCCTCGGTGGTGCGGCTGACCCCGTCTTCGAGCCGCTCCGCCGCCTCTGGCGCGGTCGCCAGCTCGGCGCCGGCGACGAAGAGGTCGTCCTGGAGGCGGAGGATGTCGGCGGCGAGCTCGGTCTCGCCTGGGCCGCAGAGCGCCCGCGCCACCCCCAGCTGCGAGCAGGCCTCGTCGAGCGAGCCGTAGGCCTCGGTGCGGCCGTGGTACTTGGGGACGCGGCCGCCGTACCAGAGCGAGGTGCTGCCGTCGTCCCCCTTCTTGGTGTAGATCTTGACCACGAGTCGATCCTACGGCGGCGCTCAGCCGACCGGGCTGAAGACCATCCCGGTCATCACCTTGGGGAAGAAGTAGGTCGACTTCGGCGGCATGTTCTCGTCGGTCTCGGCGACGGCGCGGACCTGCTCGACCGGGACCGGGCGCAGGATGAAGGCGATGTCGGCGCTGCCGTTCTCCAGCAGCGCCATTGCGTCGGGGATGCTCTTCGCGTACTCGAGGCCGCGGCGCTCGTCGATGTCCTCCTCGCTCATCCCCGCCAGCCCCTTCAGGACCAGGGTCTCGAGGATCGCCGAGTCGAGGCGGCGGTAGGCCTCGGGCTTGCCGGCCAGCAGCCGGTCGAGCTCGGCGGTGTCCTTCAGCCGCAGCCGCAAGGCCTGCTTATGAAAGCTGTCGTAGAGGCCGAAGACGCCGACCCCCTCCTCGCCGGCCGGGTCGATCGCGTCGATCCCGACCTCGCTGACCTCGAAGCGCTCGCGCAGGCCGGCGCCGAGGCGGCGCTGGCGCTCGGGGTCGGCGGCGAGGCCGGCGAGCAGGCGGTGGGTGGGGAAGACGGTGAGGCCGGGGTCGTCGAGCCCGGTCAGCGCCATCAGCGTGTAGTCGTGCGGCCCCTCGCCGCCGATCTCGTCGCGGTAGGCGCGGGCGGTCTCGTAGCGGTGGTGGCCGTCGGCGATCAGCAGCTCGGCGTCGGCGAGGCGCTCGCGCACGGCGGCGATCACGGCCGGGTCGGCGATCCGCCAGACGCGGTTGACGGTGCCGCTCTCGTCGCTCGCCTCGCCCCAGGGCGCGGCGGCCAGCGCCGGCTCGACCAGCGGCCAGGCGTCGACGGTGCTGAGCGAGAAGATCGGCGAGAGGTTGAGCTTGGTCGCCCGGGTCAGCTCGAGCCGATCCAGCAGCGGCCCGGGGTGGGTGCGCTCGTGCGGGCGCACGCTGCCGCTCTCGTAGTCCTCGACCCGGACCCGGGCGAGGATGCCGTGGCGGCTGTGGCTGGAGCCGTCGGGGGCGACGTAGTCCTGGGTCAGCGCCCAGATCGCCGGCTCTGCGTCCTGGACCAGCACCCCCTCGGAGCGCCAGGCCGCGATCCTCGCCGCCGCCTCGGCGTAGGGATCGCCGCTCGGGTCGCTGGCCGGATCGGCCGGGTCGAACGGCTTCGGCAGGTCGATCGCGACCGCGTTGTAAGGCGAGCGCTCCAGCAGCCGCGCCCGCCCGGCGGCGTCGATCACGTCATAGGGCGGCGCCGCCACCGCGTCCAGCGAGCCGACCACCCCGAGGTCGTAGTGCAGCGCCTGCAGTGGCTGGACGTCGGCCATCGCCGACAACGCTAACGGCTCTAGCGTCCGAGCGGTCTACGAACATATGTTCGAGATTGAGAGATGGCATATCCGGCCTACATCAGGGAGAAGGCCCGGCAGCTGCGGGTCGAGAGGCGGCTCACCATCGACGAGCTGGCAGAGCGGATGGCGGTGCCGCGGACCACCGCTTATTACTGGGTGCGTGACCTGCCGATCGGTCAGACCGAGGATCGCAGTCGGGCATCGCGCCGCGCTGGCGAGGTGACCAAGGCGATTCATCGGCGTCGGCGCGAAGCGGCTTACGAGCAGGGCCGTCGCGAATATCCGACACTGCTCGAAGAGCCGAGCTTCAGGGACTTCGTCTGCATGTACATCGGCGAGGGCTACAAGAGAGCTCGCAACGTGGTCTCGATCTGCAACTCCGATCCGGCTGTCGTCCGCCTCGGTGCAATCTGGATTCGGCGTCTGGCGACCAATCCAGTCGTCTACTCGTTCCAGCATCACGCCGACCAAGATCCGGATGCCCTTCGTATCTATTGGGCGAGGGTGGTCGACGTCGACCCCGAGCAGATCAAGTTCCAGCGCAAGTCGAACAGTGGCCAGCTGGCTGGGCGCACTTGGCGCTCCCGCCACGGAGTGCTTCAGGTCCGGACCCCCGACACGTACCTGCGCTGCAGAATCCAGGCCTGGATGGATTGCCTGCGCTCCGGATGGCCCTAGAATCGATCAACTCGGGGCGTGGCTCAGTCTGGTAGAGCATTCGGTTTGGGGCCGAAAGGTCGCTGGTTCAAATCCAGCCGCCCCGATGAAAGACAAGAAGTTTCGGCGCGTTGCCGTGTCTAGCTGACGAAAGCTGCGGCAGAAGTTTTTGAGGTCACAATTTGTGACCTCAAACGACGGCTGGGCCACGCCGCCAGAACGTAACCAATCCAGCGGAGTCTGGAATTAGGACTGCGAAGCTGGGAGCGAGCCGGGCCGTGCTGCCGGCTCCAGTGCTTGCCATCGTCTGAGGCAGTCGCTTGCATCTGTCAACCTGCCGCCCCCTCGTGCGCGTCCTGATCCCACTGCCCGATCGCGATTTCGATACGACCGAGGTCGCGGTGCCGTGGCGCCTACTCGGCGACCGCGGTCATGAGGTCGTGTTCGCGACGCAGGGGGGAGGGAGCGCGCCGAGCTGCGATCCGAAGCTGCTCGGCGGCGTCCTCTTCGGCAAGCTCGGCGCCGAGCCGGAGCCGATCTCCTTCTACGAGCAGCTGACCGCGGACGCGGCCTTTCGCGACCCGGTCCCCTGGGGGAAGGTCGAGCCGGCTGAGTTCGACGGGCTGATCCTGCCCGGCGGCCACGCCCAGGGGATGCGCCAGTACCTCGGCGACGCGGAGCTGCAGGCGAAGGTCGCCGCCTTCTGGGCGCTGGAGCGCCCGGTCGGGGCGATCTGCCACGGCGTGATCGTGCTGGCGCGGAGCATCGACCCGGCCAGCGGCCGCAGCGTCATCGCCGGCCGGCGCAGCACCTGCCTGCCCAAGTACATGGAGCGCGGCGGCTTCCTGCTGACGGCCTGGCGGCTGGGCCGCTACTACCGCACCTATCCCACCTACGTCGAGGACGAGGTGATCGGCGCGCTCGGCGACCCGGCTCTCTTCGAGCGCGGCCCCCGCGGCACCAGGCGCGGCACCGACGGCGACGACTCGCCCGCTTTCGTAGTGCAGGACGGCAATTACCTCTCGGCCCGCTGGCCCGGCGACGCCTATCTCTTCGCCAAGCGCTTCGACCGCATGCTCTCGAGTTAGTCCGGCGCCCGCTCGGCGGCGCTGGCGGCGGGGATGAAGACGAGCCAGGTGAGGATGGCGAGGGCGGCGGCGACCGCGAGGACGAGCGCCAGGTGCACCTTCAGCAGCAGCGCTCCCGCGATCGCCCCGAGCAGCATCGCCAGCACCGCGGCGATCTTGCGCCAGCTGCCCTCGCCGTCGCCGCCGCCGAGCGGGGAGTCGGCGGCGAGGCCGGTCAGCGTCATCGTCAGGACGGTCGTGGTCAGGTCGGCGACTTTGAGCCGCCGCACGGTCGCGTTGCGGACTCCCATGCCGAAGGCGAGCAGGGCGATCACGAGGTCGCCCGAGAGTCGGTCCGGGGTGATGTCGAGGACCAGGGACAGTGCCGCGGCGAGCAGGACGACGCCGATCTCGATCAGCATCGAACGCGAGAGGTGGCGGGTGCGCTCCGGCAGCGCCGCCGTCATCCGGCCGCCGAGGGCCGAGCCGAGCAGGAAGGCGAGGAGCGAGACCACCGGCGCGATCACCGGCAGTCCGCCGCTGCCGGCGATCCCGAAGCCCAGCAGGACGATGTTGCCGGTCATGTTCGCCGTGAAGACATGGCCCAGGCCGAGGTAGCTGGCGGCGTCGATGACGCCGGTGGTGAGGGTCAGCACCAGCAGCGCTCTGGTCAGCGGGTGCCTGGTCGAAGCGGTGCTCACCGGTTGAGCCTATGTGGCTCGTCTACCATCCGGTCCATGCTTTTCGGCCAAGAGCACGTCGAGCGCTACCGGGCCACCGATGGCGCCGAGGGCCACGACTGGCAGGGCACCCAGACCCTGCTGTTGACGACGACGGGGCGGAAGTCGGGCGAGCCGCGGACGACGCCGCTGATCTACGCGCCCCACGGCGACGCCTTCGCGATCGTCGCCTCCAAAGGGGGCGCCGACGAGCCGCCCGCCTGGTACCTCAACCTCTCCGCGAACCCGGAGGTCGAGGTCCAGGTCAAGGGCGACCGCTTCAGCGCCCGGGCCCGGACCGCGAGCGCCGAGGAGAAGCCCGAGATCTGGCGCAAGATGGTCGCCGAGTGGCCCAGCTACGACGAGTACCAGGCGAGCACCTCGCGCGAGATCCCGGTGGTCCTGCTGGAGCGCAGCGGCACCGGACCGACCCCTCGGTAGGCCAGGGTCGACCATTTCGGTCCGCCGGCCGGAGGAGCCTGGCGGATCGAGGCGAATTCCTCTCTGCGCCAAGTGGACGAAAGCACAGTGAAGATTTTTTCCACTCAGGCTCGTAGGCCTTTTGACCGATAGGGCGGGAGATGATGAACGAGGATGACCACATTGAACGGCGCGTCGAACGGGCCGTGTTCGAAACCGACCGCCAGATCGTGGTCGGGGACGTGACCCTGCCGCCGGCCGGCTACCAGAGCCGTTTCTCCGACTCGCTCAACCGCGGCGACCTCGAATTCGTGCCGCTGACCAACGTCGAAATCATCTCGCTGATCGACGGCAAGGTCAGCGAGCGGCCCTTCGTCGTGCTCTCGAAGAAACACGTCCGCCTCTCCTACCCGTTCACCCACTGAGGCCGGGCCGGCCGCGGCTCAGGCCCGTCGCTGGCGGCGCCGGCTCGCGTAGGAGCCGAGGTCGAAGAGGAAGGCGAGGGCGACGATGAACCACTCGAAGCCGGCGACGCGGTCGGAGCTGCTCCACATCACCGCGTAGGCGAGCGTCGTCCAGGGCAGCAGGAAGAAGCCGAGGAAGGGCACGAACCAGCTCTCGAAGGCGCGGCTGAGCAGGTCGCTGAAGAGGAACAGCGCGAACAGCGCCAGTCGCGGCGAGATGAAGGCAAAGAGGACGACGAAGCAGCCGATGGCTGGACGCTAGCGATCGACTACGGTCTTTGTGGAGATGGCTGAGAACTGGACCGCGCAGGACATCCCCGACCAGGCGGGGCGGACCGCCGTGGTCACCGGCGCCAACAGCGGCCTCGGGCTGGTCGCGGCGCGGGCTTTGGCCGGCGCCGGGGCGGAGGTGGTGCTGGCCTGTCGCAACGCCGAGAAGGCCGGCGCCGCGGCCGCGTCGATCCGCGCCGCCGTCACCGCTGCCAAGGTCGCGGTCGAGGCGCTGGACCTCTCCAGCCTCGACTCGATCCGCGAGTTCGCCGAGCGCTATGGCGCCGCCCACGGCTCGCTCGACCTGCTGATCAACAACGCCGGCGTGATGGCGCCGCCGCGGCGGCAGACCGCCGACGGCTTCGAGCTGCAGTTCGGCACCAACCACCTCGGCCACTTCGCCCTCACCGGGCTGCTGCTGGGCAAGCTCGAGGGGCGCGAGGACGCCCGCGTGGTGACGCTCAGCAGCGGCGCCCACCGGATCGGCAGGATCGACTTCGACGACCTGCAGCGCCAGAACCACTACTTCCGCTGGACCGCCTACGGCCAGTCGAAGCTCGCCAACATCCTCTTCGCCCGCGAGCTCGACCGGCGCCTGCGCGAGGCCGGCTCGACGGTAAAGAGCCTCGCCGCCCACCCCGGCTACGCGGCTACCAACCTGCAGTCGGCGGCGCCACCGCTGCTCGACCGCACGATCATGGCGGTGACCAACCGCCTGCTCGCCCAGAGCGCCGAGATGGGGGCGCTGCCGGAGCTCTACGCCGCCACCCGTCCCAACCTCGCCGGCGGCCTCTTCATCGGCCCCGACGGCTTCGAGGAGCAGCGCGGCTACCCGCGCGTCGTCTCCCCCTCCCGGGCCGGCCGGGACGGGGCGACCGCGGCCCGCCTCTGGGAGGTCTCCGAAGAGCTGACCGGCGTCGAGTACGACTTCGGTGCCGGCGCCTGACCGGGGGTGAGCGTTTGCTGTGACCCTGGCCCCAGTAAACGTTCACGGGTCAGTTCACCATCTCGTTAGGTCGCTGCCGTAACGTCTACGGCAGGAGGAAACGACGATGAACAGACTCGGAAAGCTGATGACGATGCTGAACTCGGACAAGACGCGGATGCCGGCGCCGGAGGAGGCGCTGCCCGGGCGCAGCGAGCCCGCCTTCGACGTCCCCGCGGCGCACGCGGTGCTCGGCACGCCGCTGCGGCCGCCGTTCCCGGACGGGATCGAGGTCGCCTACTTCGCGCTCGGCTGCTTCTGGGGGGCGGAGCGCCTGTTCTGGGGCCTCGACGGCGTCTACACGACGGCGGTCGGCTACATGAACGGGACCACGCCGAACCCCACCTACGAGGAGGTCTGCTCGGCCAAGACCGGTCACGCCGAGGCGGTGATGGTCGCCTTCGACCCGGCCAAGATCTCCTACGCCGACCTGCTCAAGGTCTTCTTCGAGGAGCACGACCCGACCCAGGGGATGCGCCAGGGCAACGACGTCGGCACCCAATACCGCTCGGCGATCTACTTCGTCAACGACGCTCAGAAGGCAACGGCGGAGATGGCGCGCGACGCCTACAACGAGCAGCTGGGCGCCGCCGGGCACGGTCCGATCACGACCGAGGTCGAGCCCGCCGGGCCCTTCTACTACGCCGAGGACTACCACCAGCAGTACCTGCAGAAGGTGCCGAACGGCTACTGCGGGCTGGCCGGGACCGGCGTCTCCTGCCGCATTCCGGCGGCCACTTCCTGACCGCGGCGGTGCCGCGCGGGCGCGGCGAATAGCATCTCGCGCCCGTGGCGCCCTCCTTCGGTTCCTACATAGGCGGTTGCTTCGCCGTGATCGGCATCGTCGCGGCGGTCGGCCTCGGCGGCTACTGGCTGCGCCGCTGGATCGTGCCCGAATTCTCCGGGGCGCTGGCGCGGCTCGCCGACGCGACGATCGCGGTCGCGCTGCTGGTGATATCGCTGGAGGTTCTCGGCACGCTCAGCATCCTGCGGCTGGGCTGGATCATCGTCTTCACGATCGCCGTCGGCCTCGGCGCCGCCGCGCTCGGCTGGCGCCGGGCGCCGCGCGACGGCCAGGAAGTGACGGCGCCGAAGGTGGGGACCGCGGCGCTGCTGATCGCGCTCGGCGTCGCCTCCTTCACCGTCGCCGAGTGGACCTTCCCCTCGCAGCTCGCGCTCGACCAGGGGATGTTCGGCGGCGATACCACCTGGTACCACATGCCCTTCGCGGCGCGGATGGCGCAGGAACACTCGACCGTCCACCTGCTCTTCACCGACCCGCTGCGGCTAGCGGCCTGGTTCTACCCACAGAGTTCGGAACTGATCCACGCCGCCGCGATCGTCCTCTTCCACAGTGACTGGCTCTCGCCACTGATCAACCTCGTCTGGCTGGCGATCGCCCTGCTCGCCGCCTGGTGCGTCGGCCGCCCCTACAAGGTCGGGCCGGCGACGCTGGTCGCCGCCGCGATCGTCCTCGACTCCGGGGTGATGATCGAAACGCAGCCGGGGGAGGGGCGCAACGACATCATGGGGCTGGCCTTCCTGCTCGCCTTCGCCGCCTTCCTGATCAACGGGCACCAGCGCCGGGCGCCGGAAGAGGGGGCGGTGCAGGACACGCCCGAGCGCGACGCGCCGCTGCTCGACAAGGGGCCGCTGGTGATGGCCGGGATCGCCGCCGGCCTCGCCGCCTCGGTGAAGACGACCTTCCTGGTGCCGGTGGCGGCGATCACGCTCGGCGTGATCCTCTTCAGCGGCCGCGGGCGGCGCCTCACCACCGCCTGGGTGCTGGGGCTCTCGGCCCTGCTGATGGGCGGCTACTGGTACCTGCGGGCGGCGATCAAGACCGGTGGCAACCCGATCCCGATCACCAAGTTCGGGCCACTCAACCTGCCGACCCCGAACCAGATGCCGCTCGACCCGCGGCCGCGCTTCGCCGTCGCCCACTACCTGACCAACCCGACGGTCTACCGCGCCTGGTTCTTCCCCCAGCTCGACAACGCCTTCGGGCCGCTCTGGCCACTGATCCTGATCTGCGCCGGCGCCGCCGTGGTCTTCATCGCCCTGCGCTCGCGCAACAAGATCCTGCGGGTGATCGCTGCCGCGGCGCTGCTGACCGCGGCCGTCTACGTCTTCACGCCGCTGACCGCGGCCGGGCAGGAGGGCTCGCCGACCGGCTTCTTCACCAACACCCGCTACCTGGTGCCGGGACTGGTGCTGGCGATGGCGGTGCTGCCGATCGCCCGGCCGCTGCGGGCGCCGGACCGGCGCGCCTGGCTGACCCTGCTCTTCCTCACCGCGGTCTACGCGATCACGGTGCTGACCACGCCGCGCTGGTACCCGAGCTACATCGTCGGCACGATCGTCCTCACCCTGGCCCTGGTCTGGGTGCCGGCGGGGCTGGGCTTGGGACGGGTGCGGCGCCAGGTCAGCCGCGGGGTTGCGGTCGGCGCCGCCGCCGCGGTGCTGCTGCTGGTGGTGGTGCTGGGGCGGGCGCAGCAGGTCCAGTACGTCGACCACCACTACAAGAAAACGACGCTCTTCCTGCAGGAAGGCGGGCCGCAGCGGGCCTACGCGTTCGCCCAGCGCCAGCACGACAAGCGGATCGCGATCGCCGGCTCCAGCGAGATCATCTTCGGCCAGTACGGCTTCTACGGCGCCGACGCCTCCAACCACGTCCAGTACATCGGCGTCCCCGGGCCCCACGGGGCCTACCGGCTGGCGACCACCTGCCCGGTCTTCAAGCGCGAAATCAACCGCGGCGCCTACGACTACCTGATCATCAGCAAGTTCACCCAGGACTCGCCCGAGGCCGAATACCGCTACCCGCTCTACGCCTGGGTCCACGAAGACCCGGCGCTGAAGCTGCTGATCGAAGAGCCGAAAATCGTCCCCCAGCCCGACTACGTCTACAGGATCGACGGCAAGCTCAGCGCCGACGCCTGCCCGGGGCACAAGAGCTGAGCCAGCGCCCTCAGGCGGGCGGGAGGGCGTGCTCGCGAATCAGCTCGGCGGTGTGCTCGGGCCGCTCCCACCAGAGCATGTGGCCGACGTCCTCGTAGATCTCCAGCCGTGAACCGGGGATCAGGGCGGCGATCTGGCGGCCGTTGGCGACGCCGAGCACGCGGTCGACGGTGCCGTGGACAACCAGGGTCGGGATCTCGAGGTCGGGCAGCCGGGCGCTGGTGTCGTGCAGGGCGATCGCCTGCACCTGCATCCCGATCGTCTCGCGCGGGGAAGGCAGCGCCGCCGCCATCGCCGTGAACTCGGCGTAGTGGGACTGCTCGGCGCGGAAGCCGGGGGAGAGGTTGAGCTCGTACATCGCCCGGAAGACGCGGTCCTGGTCGCCGGAGGCCATCGCCTCGACCAGGCCCTGGAAGTCGGCCGGCGCCATCAGCTGCGAGCCCTCGCCGCCGCAGTAGGTGCAGCCGAGGGTCAGCGAGCGCAGCTTCTCCGGGTGGGCGAGGGCCAGCTCCTGGGCGATCATCCCGCCCATCGAGATGCCGAGCACGTGGGCGCTCTCCAGCTCCAGCGCCTCCAGCAGCGCCGCCGTGTCGGCGGCCATCTCGGCGATCGAGAACTGCTCGGTGACCCCGCCCGAGCGGCCGATGCCGCGGTTGTCGAAGACGACGCACTCGAAGCGCTCTTCCAGCCGCGAGCGCAGCGGCTCTCCCCAGGCCAGGTGGTTGGCGCTCATCCCCTGGATCATCAGCAGCGGCTCACCCTCGCCACCGCGCTCGTAATACAGATTCGCTCCTGGCACCCCGACGTTCGGCACCGGCCGAGGTTACGCGATCCGGCTTGCCAGGCCCGTAACCTTGACCCCGCTGCCCCCGTAGCTCAGTGGACAGAGCACCGGCCTTCTAAGCCGATGGTCGCTGGTTCGAATCCAGCCGGGGGCGTGGCGGCTGCCCGGTCGCCTGAAGCGAGGCGTCCTGTTACCCCGAGCGGGAAGGTGACGAGCACTGCCTACTCCGCGACGTGCGCCAGCTGCTGCTCTTCGCCCGCTCCTGCGTACCGGGGCATTTTCGCCTTCCTCTCGAGCAGGATGGCGACGCTGATCGCGGCTAGGAGCGCTGCGCCGGCTGCGTAGAGAAGTCCGACGTGGATGCCGTCGACGAATGCGCTGCGGGCATGGGCGCCGGTCGCCCCGCCAGCGTGGATGGCGACGGCAAAGGATGCCCGTGCCTTCTCGACGAGCGGCGCCGGGACGCCTGGGAGCTGCAGGCTGGAGCGGTAGACGACGGTGACGATGCTGCCGATGACCGCGGTGCCGAGGGCGCCGCCGACCTCTCGGGAGAGGTCATTTAGTGCGGAGCCCACACCCTGCTGCGCCTGGGGCAGCGCCTCGGTGATCGCGGCGGTGGCGGGCGTCATCGCGGCCCCCATGCCGATGCCGAGCGGCACCAGGCCCGCGAGCATGAGCAAGTAGGGGGTGTCGGTCCCGACACGGGAGAGGACGGCGAGCCCGGCGGCGACGAGAACGAGACCCGCGACGCACACGGCGCGGGGCCCGAACCGGGACGCCAGCTCTGAGGTGAGCCTCGCCGTCGGCATCATCGATGCCGACACGGGCAGCACGGCGAGGGCGGCGAGGAGGGGGCTGTAGCCGCGGACTCCCTCGAGGTACTGCAGGGAGACGAAGGTGAACCCGAAGAAGGCGAAGAACTGGATGCAGATCGAGAGGCTGCCCGCGGACAGCTTCCGGTTGGCGAACAGCCGCGGGTCCAAGAGCGGGTACCGCTGGCGGCGCTCGAAGAGGACGAAGGCCGCGAGTCCGGCGAGGCCGGCCGCGATGCCGCCGAGGGTGCGGACGCTCAGCCAGCCGGCGTCGGGGGCCTCGATGATGCTGAAGACGAGGGCGACCAGCCCGATCGTAGCGAGCAGCGCCCCACCCTTGTCGAGCTTCGGCGCGTCAGGCTGAGAGGACTCCGGAACAAAGCGGACGGTGCCGGCGAGGGCGATGGTGGCGAGGACGACGTTGACGGCGAAGGCGGCCTGCCATGAGAACCACTGGAGGAGGATCCCGCTTACCAGTAGCCCCAGGATGGCGCTGCCTCCAGCGACCGCGGCCCACACCCCGATCGCCTTCGTGCGCTCGGCTGGAGGGAACGTGCTGGTGATCGTGGACAGGGTGGCCGGCATCACCAGCGCGGCGCCGAGACCGATCAGGCCCCGCAGGAAGATGAGCGGGTTGGCGGAGGTGACGGCCATCGCCGCCGCCGAGGCGCTCCCGAAGAGGACCAGCCCGGCGATCAGCGCCCGGCGGCGACCGCAGCGGTCGCCAAGGGCACCCGCGGGAAGCAGCAGGACCGAGAAGACCAGCAGGTAGGCGTCGATGATCCACTCAAGCTGGGTTTGGCTTGCATGGGTGCTGCGGACCAGGTCGGGAATGGCGACGTTGAGGGATGCCATCGCCGCCGAGACCGCGCCGAGGGCGATACAGACGACAGCCATGACGATCGAGAGGTTCACTGGCCGGCTGCCGGTTCGGACGTTGGTGTTCATGGTGTCCATCTCCTATAGCGAAGGAATATTCGTTTTGTATCGGAGTGCGCCCGGCTTGTCAAGAGTGAATATTCGTTTTGTGGTAGAAACGGCGCGATGCCCCGGATCACCGAAGAGCGTCGGGAGGCCCGCCGCGAGCAGGTCCTCGAAGCGGCCCGCGCCTGCCTGCAGGAGCACGGCCTCGAAGCCGTGTCGATGGAGATGATCATCGCCCGATCCGGCCTCTCGACTGGCGCCGTCTACGGCTACTTCAAAGGCAAGGACGAGATCCTCAACGCCGTGGTGACCGAGGGGACGGCCCGGCTAGCCGAAGAGCTTCTCCCCATCCTCAAGAACCCCGAGCCACCGCCGCTTCCCGAGCTCGTCGAGCAGGTCCTGCGCGCCATCGTCGATTTCGGGTCGCGCGAGCGAGGCATCGATCGCCTGCTCATCTCGATCCACGGCTGGAGCCACTCCCAGAGCGATCCCGAGCTCAAGGCGACCACTCGCGCCGCCTACCGGAGACTGCGAAACGCCTATGCCGAGGCGGTGAGACGGTGGCAGGCCGCCGGGACGTTCGATCCGGCGGCAGACCCCAAAGGGGTGGCCGGACTGCTGACGTCGATCACGCTGGGTTTCGTCGCGCAGCGAGCACTGATGGGAGACGCCGACATGCGAGCGCAGGTCGGCGCCCTGGAGGTCCTCATGCAGTAATCGGGAGTCGACCCCGCGGTTCATCGTTCCCGTACGTGACGGCCCGGACGTCGAAGAGGCCCGGCGGCCCGGCACCCCGGCCAGCGAGCGCCTGCGGCGCTGCCGATTTCCGATTCCCGCGATAGAGGCGGTTTCGTCAGTCGTCGTGGGGCATTTACCGTGCCAGCCACAAGGACACAAAGTGGCCCCTCAGGCGCCGCGCTCAATCGGATCGCCAGAAGGACGGCGTCCTGGAGAATCGCCCCACGCGATACAAGCCGTCGTTGACGTGCTCTTGGCGACCGATGCGATCAGGAGCGGTCTGCTAAGAAGGAGGCGAGTGAGGGAGCGGGGCGAGAGCAGGCGACGGCGATGCGGGACGCGCCCCCTGATGGTCGCCATGATCGTCGTCAGCGTCGCCGCCCTCGCGCTGCCCGCGGGGTCGACCGCAGCCTCGAAGTGGAGTGGGATGCAGCTGCCGGCGAAACTGCTCGAAGGCGGCTACGCGGATCAGGTACCGCTCTACAGCGTCTCCTGCCCGAGCAAAAAGCTCTGTGTCGCGGTCGGCGCGCTCGACACCGTCGCCGTCTCGCAGTCGCCGACTGGCGGCAGGGACAGCTGGCGCGCCGGCTATCCGACCTACGCCGAACCGAAGCAGAGCTGCCTCGAAGAAGAAGGGGTGCCTCCCGCGTCATGCTCCTTCCCGCGCGGTTCGCTCGATGGCGTCTCCTGCGCCACCGAAGGGCTCTGCGTCGCGGTCGGCTACGAAGGCTCCGTATATATCTCCACCGACCCGACCGCCGGTAGCTGGTCGATCGGCACCCCATACAAAGGCCCGGGCGCCCCGCACCTGACCGCCGTGTCGTGTCCGTCCGTGTCCTTGTGCGTCGCGGTGTCGGGCGGCAACGGCTCGGCAGGCGGCAGGGTCTTCAGCACGAGCGCGCCGACCGCGGGGCAGTGGCAGTCGGTGCAGCTCGGCGGCTCACCCGACCTTCGCGCCGTCTCCTGCACCACGACCTCCGTGTGCGTCGCGGTCGCCAAAGGGGGGCGGATCTTCGTCTCGGCCGACCCGACCGGCGGGGCCGGCTCCTGGCGCGAGGTCGGCTCGCCGACGCAGCGGGACCTCGAAGGAGTCTCCTGCGTGGCGACCTTCCTCTGCGCGGCCGGGGACGGCGGCGGCAACGTCCTCACCTCCACCGATCCCACCGGCTCGAACTTCGCCGAGACGAACGCCGGCGGCTCGGTGCAGATCACCGGCGTCACCTGCCCGACGACGACGAACTGCGTCGCGGTCGACAACGACGGCGATGTCGTGACCTCGACGAACCCTGGCGGCGGTCCGACGGCCTGGACCTTCGAGAACCTGGTCCCCTTCGAAGCCGAATCGCCCGACCATGGGCAGTTCGTCAAAAACGCACTGTGGGGCGCCTCCTGCGTCTCGACCTCGCTCTGCGTCCTGGTCGGCGCCAACTCCCGGATCTTCAGCGCGACCGATCCTTTCGCGGCGCCGTCGCCCTCCTCCCCCGCCGGCAATGCCCCAGCCAAGCCGACCCGGAAGCGCCCGCGGACGCACCTCGTGTTCGCGGAGGGCTTCTGGCAATCGGCCGTCACCCGTCACCGGCGCTTCAAAGCCCGCTTCCACTTCTACTCCCGCGACGGCGCCAAGGGCTTCGAATGCAAGCGCGACCGCGGGAGCTGGCGCCGTTGCCACTCGCCTTTGCGCTACTGGGTCCCGGTTGGCCGCCACACGCTGCGGGTCCGCGCGATCGGCTCGACCGGCCTACGCGGCCCGGCCGCGATGCTGCGCTTCAAGGTGCTGCACCGGCGGCCGCGCTGAACGGCTCAGCCTCTCCATCGACCTAGCTGCAGACCGGCGGCCGGATACTCACTCTCTCGGCCACTACGGGCTATGTGGGCCGGAAACCGCGGCTGGGGGATGACGCTGGCCGGCATGGCGATGGCCCGGTCCGAGCCGAATCTGGCCCCTCGGGTTCCACGCCTGTCCTTGCCGGGCTCGCAGACGCGCGCGAGCATCGAAGACCCGCCCCATGTTCTACATCTGGAGACCAATGATCAAGCGACTCATCTCGGCCCTGTGTTCGTCCGCTGCGATCGGCGTTCTGGTGCTGCTGCTCACCGGGCCCGCCGCCGAGGCGACCTTCCCGGGCCGACCGGGCAGGATCCTCTTCGACGAATCGCCGAGCGAATCGGCCTGCGGTGGCGGCCAGATCGTCACGATCGACCCCGACGGCTTGGACCGGACCGACCTTGCCGTCGGCTCGCAGGGTGCCTTCTCGGCCGATGGCAGCGAGATCGCCTTCGTCTCGTGCAACGGCGACACGCGCAGTCAGGTCTCGGTGATGGGTGCCGACGGCGGCGACCCGCGGGAAGTGATCTCCGAGAGGGACTTCTCGGCCTCCCAGCCGAGCTTCTCGCCGAGCGGTCGCCAGATCGTCTTCGTGCGCTCCGAATACAAAGGCGAGGGGACTTCCGACCTGATGGTCGCGAGCGCCGAGGGCACTGACCGGCGGGCGATCACGGCGACGCCGAACTCGTCCGAGGCCGATCCCTCCTACTCACCGAACGGACTCCTGATCATCTTCGAAAGCTCCGGCATCCACAGCGAAGGCCGGCACGTCTTCACTATCCACCCCGACGGCACCCGCCTGAGGAAGCTTGGCGCCGGCAGCCAGCCCTCGATCTCCCCCGACGGCCGCTTCGTCGTCTTCGACCGCCGCGGCTCGATCTGGCAGATGCGAATCGACGGCCGCGGCGCGCATCTGATCAAGGCGGCCGGAGTTCCGGCCGGGGCAACGAACCCGGACCCGAACTTCGAGAGCTTCAAGAACTCCCATCCCGTCTACTCGCCCGACGGGCGTCGGATCCTCTTCGTCCGCCACCGGATGCTTCCCGACTTCGGGCCGAGCCCGCAGAACTACATCCTGTGGACGATGTTGCCGGACGGCGACCACACCGAGAAGATCCCCTTCGGGCCGGGCGGCACGGTCGCGATCGAGCGCGCACCGGAGTGGCAGTCGAGATGATCCCGTGGCCGGCACCTGATTCGTGTCCATGTCTCTGCCCTTACTAGGTGCAGGCGGAACCAGGGCGACGATCGACTTCGCGATCATCGGCGGTCCGGGGATCTGGATCACCGGCGGCGACCGCTTCAACACGACCCCGCTCCCCTCCCACCGTGAGCCACCGAAGTCGTCTCTCGGTCCCCAGGATCGCCGGCGGCTTAGGTTCCGTGACTTCTTTCAGCGCGACGATCGACAAAAAGGAATACCTCTACAACGGCAGGAAGCACAGCGTGGTCAGTCTCAAATGCCCCGACGGGCAGAACTTCTTCCACGACAAGGCGACAGTGGTTCGTACTTACATCGGAAGCAACTGAGCGGTGTGGAGTGAAAACTCGGTTCCGAGCGGATGAAGCTCTACTGGGGATATGGCAACAGTAAGTCTTCACTCGTTGTCCGGCGAGTCCGACTCAGGTGTTCCAGTCTGAGCAGGCACTAGCTGTCCGCCCACACACCTTGTGAACACCTGAGAGGCATCCGGGCCCTCCAAGAGGCTTGGTGGATTCGACGCCCCAAGCAAGGAGGACCCGAATGGACATTCACCGTAACGCCGCTCTCGGACCAGCGGGACGGCTGGCGCTCGTGCAGGCGATCGAGTCGGGGATGACGTTGAGGGCGGCAGCTGCCGCCCTCAACGTCGCGCCTGCCACAGCCCATCGCTGGTGGCATCGCTGGCGTTCGGCAGACGAGGGGCAACGGAGCTCTGGGAAGTGGCTGCTCGACCGCTCCTCGCGACCCCATCGCCAGCCGCGCCGGCTCTCGGCCGTCGGGGAGGAGCCGATCCTGCGGGCCCGCCGGCAGACCAACCTCGGTCCAGGTCGCCT